>ERZ746981.21-NODE-21-length-192726-cov-43.901193_pt1 | contig 192726 bp, 161 predicted proteins | sample MGYA00374948_ERZ746981 | MGnify/ENA primary metagenome ERZ746981 (study PRJEB28757, sample SAMN06711160) | food metagenome | host: microorganism | place: China:Harbin | collected 2017-01-30 | study: EMG produced TPA metagenomics assembly of the Analysis of... | reverse complement strand
AAAAACCGTCAATCAAATCGCCAAAAGCCAGAAATTACCCGCCAAGCACATCAATCAACGGTTCTTCGATCCCTCCACGTGATCCATTATTCCTGCCACCAGTTCCCGATGCGTGGTCCGCTGTTGCGTCGGCTGAAGATCCACCATATCAATCATCACTATCGGGATCATGATACCAATTATGGTATCACCAGCATCTGTATCGATCGTGCCTGCCATACATTGTTTGTGATGCAGGAAAAAAAGTCCTGATTATCGGTGTTGGACAGGTCGTGCGACAGTAAGAGAGTGTTTTAAAACACATCATTGATAAAAATAAGAAAAGTTTTTGGGTGCCGCCTTTTGATCGAAAAAGGCGGTATCCTCTGAAGCTTTTCAGGGAAAGCTCCACAAAAAAATCGTCATAATTTCAGTATGTTGTCGAGCCTGGCTTTTCAAACAGTCTCTAAGGCCAGATTTCCTCCATACGCGTAATTTATGGGGGATTATCCGCTAGTCCTGCGTATTTTCCTTTTCATGTTCGTATTCCTGCGCCTCGTTATCAAGGTCGTCGAGTTCGATCATCGCACTTTCCGCACTTTGTGCGGGGGGCAGTGACGGGACGGAGTCCATTTGCGGTTCAGGGGAGGCAACCTTAAGGTTGCGCACGACACTGAACGCGACTGTCACCGCACCTATCCCGAACAGGACGCTGCCCAGAACCTGCCCCACCTGTACGCCCATGGGACCGTACTGCATGCCGATCCATACGAACGGCACGGTTCCCAGCGTCGCGCGTCCCCAGTTGAACAGGGTCGAATAAAGCGGGTGCCCAAGGTTGTTGAACGCAGAATTCGCGACAAACAGGATGCCGATGAAGAAATAGCCGCCGATGGTCCAGTTGCAGAACAGACGGATCAGGTCAGCGGTGGTGCCCGTCGCCGAAAAGATACGGATGACCAGATCCTGTCCCACAAACAGGATCGCCCATGTCAGTCCCACGCAGCCCAGCACCAGTTTCAGGGAGGCGACGAGTGTTTCATGGACCCGCCCCACCTGCCCTGCCCCAAGGTTCTGCGACATGATCGGCCCGATCGAACCTGTCAGTGCAAATACGAAAGCAAAGGCAACGGGTACGATGCGGTCGATGGTAGCCTGTCCCGCCACGGCGGACAGGCCGAAGCTGGCCATGGCATGGGTGACGAAGATCCCGCCGATCGGGGTGGCAAGGTTCGTCAGGATGGCAGGCATGGCGATCTGTCCCACCCGGTGGGTGTCGCTGCGGATGAACCGTGCAACCGGCCAGGCCAGCAGGTCATGCTGACGGGCGCAATAGACCCCCAGTCCCGCCACGACAGCACGTGATATCAATGTGCTGATGGCGGCGCCCTGTAATTCGAAATGCAGCCACAGGATCAGCACCGGGTCCAGCAGGGCAGAAATCAGCGCACCCGCCAATGTAACATTCATGGATTGTTGTGCCGCCCCAACTGCACGCAGCAGGCTGGAGGCCCCCATGCCCACCGCGATCAGCGGCAGCATGGGGGATGCAATATAGAGATAGAGCGCCGCCTGATGTTCCGCCTCTCCCTGCGCGCCCAGCGCATGCAGGATGGGATGCGCCAGAAGTGCAGTGCCAAAGCCGAGCAAGCCTGTCAGCAGCAGCATGACCACGGAAAATGACGAGGCAATGCGCTGGGCCATGTCATGATGGCCTGCCCCGATCTGTCGGCTGGTGGTGGCGCCCAGCCCGATCGACATGCCGATGGAAACCGCGATCTGTATGAAACCGACAGCGGCCGTGAACCCGATGGCGGCGGTCATGGCCGGATTATGCAGGGTGGAGATGTAGAACAGGTTCAGCAGGTCAACCATGAACACGGCCATCAACCCGATGGCACCCGTTCCCGCCATGACGATCACATGGCGCATGATGCTACCCTGACAGAATGCGGCGCAGCGTGTGGATGTGCCCCGTCGCCTGCGTGTCATGCGTAAAGACGCCGGGCGCGATAGAGGATCATGCGAGGGCGGCCAGGGCCTGTCATGCGGTTCATGAACCCATCATACAGGACATCCCAACGATCAGGAACATGCCGTACGTTGTCCCTTTCGAAGAATATCCCTCATTTTGGGGCAATGCACTGATATGTGTCATTTGTGTCTATATTTCCGCGTTGATTGTGCAGTGCAAAACAAATACAGTAATTGTGCAGTGCAACAAAAGTAAAAAAGAGGTTTATTTATTTTTTACGTTGACGTGGGAAAAATTAAATGGCAATAAGGGGTCATGAGGCCAGCAGGGCTTCGAAAAATACTGAAATGTCCAGCCTGAATACAGGCTGGTATAAAATTCCACATGATGTCCTCATGTGCGGTCAACTGACGGGATACATTGCCATGGCGATGTGTCCCGTTTTTTTTGTCTCTCACCTGGGGTAGCCGTGCAGCCTGATGGGGGGAGACAACGGTATTTTACCTGTTGGTAGATCCTCGATGAGGCGTAAACTTTACAAAGGATGGCTTTTCATGGGGGCCATCCAAGACAGAAGGATACGGATCATGTCCAGACTGACAGCCGCCGAACGCGATGCCCTGCCGGATTCGGCATTTGCCCTGCCCGGCCGACGCTATCCCATCCCTGATGAGACACACGCCCGTGATGCCCTTGCACGGGCAAGCGAGATGCTTCATCGCGGCAACCTGACGCAGGAAGAATACGATACGGTGGTCCGTCGCGCGCGCGCCGTGCTGGGTGAGGGATAAGGGCGCAAAGCCGCGCCTATCCCTATCCATAAGGGGTTGTTTTTAATTAATAAATTTACAAATCAGGATAAAATTCCTTCGGTGGTGTCTTGTTTCAAAAAGGCTTCACCAAAATCTTTATGCCTTTTCAAACGACCTCTTGGAGGCTGTTTGAAAAGGAAGGCTCAATAACATCCTGAAATTATAAAGGTTTTTTGGTGAAGCTTTTTCCAGAAAGCTTCAGAAAACGTCGCCTTTTTCGATCAAAAGGCGACATCCCAAAACCTTTCTTATTTTTATCAATGATTTGTTTTTAAACAATTTCTCAAGAGATCTATCGCGGTTTTTCCTTGGGAAAGCCCCAAAAAAGAATGCCGCCTTTTTTCAAAGGCGGCACCCTGAAATTTCCAATCATCATGCCGCCCAAAGGGGAATGCCCTTTGGCGGTGTCCAGGGGCAGCGCCCCTGAATGGCCGGGATCAGCCAGCCTTGTCGAGTTCTGCTTCCAATGCAGGCAGCACCTCGAACAGGTCCCCCACCAGCGCATAATCCGCAATCTGGAAGATCGGGGCCTCGGGGTCCTTGTTGACGGCAACGATGACCTTGCTGTCCTTCATGCCCGCCAGATGCTGGATCGCGCCGGAAATCCCCATGGCGATATACAGTTCCGGCGCCACGATCTTGCCGGTCTGGCCCACCTGGTAATCATTGGGCACGAAGCCTGCATCAACTGCCGCGCGCGATGCGCCGATAGCGGCCCCCAGACGGTCAGCGAGCGGTTCGAGGAGCTTGAAGTTTTCCTCGTTCTGCATGCCGCGCCCACCGGACACCACGACGCGTGCGGACTCCAGTTCCGGACGCTCCGACTGCGACAGTTCGGTGCCGATGAACTTCGATGTGTCCTCGCCCGCCGGGGTGGCAACGCTTTCGACCGGGGCGGAACCGCCCTCCGTCGCGACGGGATCGAAGGCGGAGGCACGGACAGTCAGCACCTTCTTCGCATCGGACGACTTCACCGTCGCCAGTGCGCTGCCGGCATAGATCGGGCGCACGAACGTGTCGGCGTCGATGATTTCCACGACGTCGGGGATAGGCTGCACATCCAGCAGGGCCGCCGCACGGGGCAGGATGTTCTTGCTGTTTGCGCTGGATCCACCAAGGATGTGGCTGTAGCCGTCGGCCAGCGACACCAGCAGGGCTGCCACGGGTTCAGCCAGCTCATCCGCGCTGGTGGTATCGGCGGCGGACAGGACTTTCTTCACGCCCGGCAGCTTCGCCGCGGCGTCTGCGGCGTCTGCGGCATTGCGGCCCACGACCAGCACATCGACATCGCCCAGCTTTGACGCGGCGGTAATGGCGGAACGCGACGCCTGCCGGATGGCGCCTGCTTCATGGTCGAGAAGTACGAGGACGGTCATGATCAGATCACCTTTGCTTCGTTACGCAGCTTTGCAACCAATTCGGCGGCGGAACCTACCTTGATGCCCGCCTTGCGCCCGGTGGGTTCGGCCACGGATACGATGCTCAGGCGTGGGGTCATGTCCACACCCACATCGGCGGGCGTGATCTTTTCCATCGGTTTCTTGCGTGCCTTCATGATGTTCGGCAGCGAGGCATAGCGCGGTTCATTCAGGCGCAGGTCCGCCGTGACGATGGCGGGCAGCGCCAGTTCGACGGTCTGCAGGCCACCGTCGATTTCGCGCGTGACGGTGGCCTTGCCATCATGCAGTTCCACCTTGCTGGCGAACGTGCCCTGTGGCCAGCCCAGAAGCCCCGCGAGCATCTGCCCCGTGGCGTTCATGTCGTCGTCGATCGCCTGCTTGCCAAGGATCACCAGATCAGGCTTTTCCTTGTCCACCAGTGCCTTGAGCACCTTCGCCACCGCCAGAGGTTCGGTCACGCTGTCGGTTTCCACCAGGATGGAACGGTCAGCACCCATGGCCATGGCGGTGCGCAGCGTATCCTGAGACTTGGCTTCGCCAATGGAGACAACCACGATTTCGGTGGCGACACCTTTTTCCTTCAGGCGGACGGCTTCTTCCACGGCGATTTCATCAAACGGGTTCATCGACATCTTGACGCCAGCGGTTTCAACACCGGTGCCGTCGGCCTTCACGCGCGGCTTGATATTGTAATCGATCACGCGTTTTACGGGGACAAGAACCTTCATCACATCTCTTCTCGGTCTGTGTCTGGATGGGGGATCGGAAAACGGGGGACGCCATGACGGGGCCATGACATCCCTGTGGGCATGGGATTACATGCCGCCGGGGTAGTTCGGACCACCTGCCCCTTCGGGCGTGACCCAGTCGATGTTCTGGGTCGGGTCCTTGATGTCGCATGTCTTGCAGTGGACGCAGTTCTGCGAATTGATCTGCAAGGCCGGGGCGGCCTGCTCATCCACGACCTCATACACCCCTGCGGGGCAGTAACGGCTTTCGGGGGAGCGGAACACATCCCAGTTGACGGTCTTCCACATGGACGTGCTGCGCACCTTCAGGTGCACGGGCTGGTCTTCTTCATGGTTGGTGTTCGACAGGAAGACGGACGACAGCTTGTCGAACGTGACCTTGCCGTCAGGCTTGGGATAGTCGATCTTGGGCGAGATGGAGGCGGGCTCCAGCGTCTCGTTATCCGCATGGCGGGTATGGAGCGTCCATGGCGCGCGACCGCGCAGCAGCATGGCGTCGATGCCGGAATACAGCGCGCCGCCCTTCATGCCAAAGCGCGCGAAGGCCGGGCGGATGTTGCGCACGCCGCGCAGTTCGTCCCACAGCCAGGATTCCCTGATCCGCCGCGTGTAGGAGCCCGGCTCCACCCGGTTGGTCAGGAAGGCTTCGGCCACGGCCTCGGCCGCCAGCATGCCCGACTTCATTGCGGTGTGCGTGCCCTTGATCTTGGGCACGTTGAGGAAGCCCGCCGTGTCCCCAACCAGCATGCCGCCGGGGAAGGTCAGGCGCGGAATGGACTGCAGCCCGCCTTCGGACAGGGCGCGCCCGCCATAGGACAGGCGACGCCCACCCTCGAAATACGGACGGAAGGAAGGGTGCAGCTTCACACGCTGCATTTCGTCAAACGGGGATAGCCACGTGTTGGGATAATCCAGCCCGACGACAAAGCCGTAGGAGACGAGGTTTTCCCCGAAATGATACATCCACGCCCCGCCATAGGTGCGGTCATCGAGCGGCCAGCCAAAGCTGTGCTGCACCAGTCCGGGGCGGTGCAGTTCGGCGGGGACTTCCCACAGTTCCTTGATGCCCAGGCCGTAGGTCTGCGGATCGACCCCTTTGCGCAGGTTGTACATCTCCATGACCTGTTTGGTCAGTGACCCGCGGCAGCCCTCGGCGAAGATTGTGTATTTCGCGCGCAGTTCCATTCCCGGCGCATAGTTGTCACCGGGCTTGCCATCGCGACCCACGCCCATGTCGCCGGTTGCAACGCCCATGACGCGCCCGTTTTCGGTCAGGACCTCCGCCCCGGCGAAACCGGGATAGATCTCGACGCCCATTTCCTCGGCCTGTGCGCCAAGCCAGCGGCAGACCTCGCCCAGACTTGCGATGTAATTGCCGTGGTTACGCATGTGCGGCATCACCCGGTCCAGTATCGGGATGCGGTAGCCGCGTGTGGGCGTCAGGTAGAGCATGTGCTCCTCGCTGACGGGGGTGTTGAGTGGCGCGCCAGTCTTACGCCAGTGCGGCAGGAGTTCGTCCAGCGCGCGCGGCTCGACCACCGCACCCGACAGGATATGCGCCCCGATTTCGCTGCCTTTTTCAATCAGGCAGACGCTGGTGTCAGGGGCCAGTTGGCGCAGGCGGATAGCCGCCGCCAGTCCGGAGGGACCGCCGCCGATGATTACGACGTCGAATTCCATAATCTCGCGCGGGTTTTCACTCATACCTAGATCTGTCCTCTTGCGCCATGACCGGGATGACATGGATAGGTGGGATACCACATGTAGCAACGCTTCCTAGAACCGTTTGAAACGGGAATAAAGGTTTGTGTGCATATATGTTGCGCATGTGGCGCATATCCACAGGCCGGACCCCGCAGGCCAGGCGTGTCGTTCAGGCCCGTGCGGGCGGGAACGCCAGTTCGTCGTGTGCCCGCCATTCGGGACCGACATAATTGACAATCAGCGTCCGGCGCAGCCCTGTGATGGGGCGGCGGACAAAGCCGTGCCATGACCGGTCGGACGGGATGAACAGCAGGCCGGAATTGAACGTACCCGACGCCCGCGCCACGGTCTCTCCCTGCGGGGTCAGCAGGTCGGTGCCCCAGTCATGGGCATTGGCGTCGGTGGAAAGGGAGATCAGCAAAGTCAGCCGTTTCGCCCCGATATCGGTATGCGGCGCCAGCCAGAACCCGTCCGTATCAAGGCATAGTTCCAGCCGCAGGAACGTCCCCGCGAGGTCGATGCCGCAGGTCCGTTCGAAATGCTGCCGTGCCGCCGGGGCATCGAACAGATGTGCCAGATGGTCGAGCGCCGTGTCGTGCGCCCGTCGCGCAGGGGTCACGAAAATCCGGTGCCCGTTACGCATGGCGCGCTGACCGCCGCTTTCACCCGCATGGAACCGCGTTCCCGGGTTCCAACCCAGCAGGGAGTGCGTGACCGATGGCGGCAGGACATTTTCCATGTTCCAGTGGGGGAACGGGTCCGACCGGCATGGGGCCGTCAGCAGTGCGGTGATGACGGAGGTGTTCGTGACGCCCGGCGTGGCGGCAGAAGATCGGGCGTGGGGGGGCATGGTCATATTCCGCTGGCGTGGCGCTGGGGCATGTCCATCTCAAGGTGGTGGTCGAACGCGGCCGCAACATGACGCAGGAACGCGCGTCCGGCCTCGGTCACGTGGAGTCGCTGGCCCGAGATGATGACAAATCCATCCGTTTCCAGTCCAGACAGTTTGCGCATGTCGTCGCTGAAATATCCAGCGCGCAGCCCATGGCGGGCGATGAATGCGCCAAGGTCGATTTCCATGTCGCACATCAGGCGTTCGATCAGTTCGGCGCGCACACGGTCATCATTGGTGCGGCGCACCCCCCGGACAACCGGCAGGCGGTCGGGTGTTTCGCCCATCAGGCGGGCATAGGCCGCGGCCGATACCGCATTCTGCGTCATGCCCTGCGGGAAAGAGGATATGGCCGACGCCCCCACACCGATCAGGGTCGTTGCCGGATCGGTGGTATAGCCCTGGAAATTGCGATGCAGCGTACCATTGCGCGCGGCGATGCCCATCGGGTCGGCATGGTGGCTGTAATGGTCCAGCCCCACGGGCAGGTAGCCTGCGGCGCACAGGGCATCGTTGATGGCCGCGCGCTGTTCGAACCGGGCGATGGCATCGGGCAGTTCGCCTGTCGGCATCAGGTTCTGGCGCTTTTGTTTCCATGGCACATGGGCATAGCCGAAAACCGCGAGCCTGTCGGGGGACAGCGCCGCGATGGCGGTGGCCGTGTCGCGTACGCCCCGCACGCTCTGTCGTGGCAGGCCATAGATCAGGTCGATATTGATGGCGCGGATACCCGTCCCGCGCAGTGCGTCGATACAGGTGCGTGTCTGCTCCAGGCTCTGGATACGACCACAGGCTTCCTGCACGGTGGGGTTGATATCCTGTACCCCCAGGCTTGCGCGGTTAAAGCCGAGTTCATGCAGGACCGCCGGATATTGCGCGGGCAGATGGCGGGGGTCGATCTCTATGCTGATTTCGGCATCGGGCAGCAGCGTGAAGCTGTTGCGGATGGTCTGCATCACCTGCCGCAGCGTGCCCACCGGCAGGGTCGTGGGTGTCCCCCCGCCCCATTGCAGGTGTGAGACGGGATGGCCCGTGCCAAGCTGTTTGGTAACGCGGCGCAGTTCCTCGATCAGCAGGGCGGCATAGGCGGCCCGGGCATCGGCGCTGCGCAGGACGGCAGTATTGCAGCCACAGAACCGGCAGAGTGTATCGCAGAAGGGAACATGCAGGTAGAGGGAGAGCGCATCCCCCGCAGGGACGGCCCGCAGCCAGTCGCGGGCGTCATCCGGCCCCACGGCGTCAGTGAACTGCGCCGCCGTGGGATAGCTGGTGTAACGTGGCAGGTTCCGGGCATACCGCGCAACCAGCGCGGCGGGGTCCGCCACGTTCATGTCATCAGAACCGGTAGGCGATACCGGCGGAAACGACCGTCGGATCCAGCGAGTCGTGGGCACGGACCTTGGTGGTTTCGGAGCCGTTTTCAGCCCATGCGTGCATGCGCACGAACATCTGCTTCACGTCGAAGTTGAAGAACCAGTTGCCCACCAGCTGGTAATCCACACCGGCGTTGATCGACGGACCACCGGTAAAGCCGGAATTCAGCTTCGTCAGGCCAAGCGCACCGCTGGCGTTCATGTTGTGGAACCACATCATCGTGCCACCCACGCCCACATACGGGTTCAGGCGCTTGTGCGGACGGAAATGCCATGCCGCCGTAATCGTCGGCGGCAGCACCCAGGCGCTGCCAACGTCGGTCTTCCCGCCCAGCGCGCCGCCTTCACCAGCGACCTCATGACGGGTGCTGGTGGCGATCAGGTCCAGCGAGATATTGTCGGTCAGGAAGTATTCGAACGTCAGTTCGGGCATGACCTGATTGGTCGTCTTGATGTGCGCGCCCGGCAGGGCTTTGCCATCAAGCCAGACCTTGCTGTCACGATCTTCCGGCAGCACGCCGACGGCCGAGAGGCGGATCATGAAGTCACCCTTGCCCAGACCGATCTTGGTGCTGGCGCATGTCTCAAAAATGCCACAGTGACCGTGGGGACGCGAAGGGGCGACCGGGGCGGCAAGCGGGGCATTCACATAGGCGGACGGCGTCGCAGTCTGAGCATGGCCCGCGACCGGCGCGACAGCCGCGGCGCCCAGCGCCGCCGCAAGGGCAGTGTTACGCATTTTCTTCATCTGGTGCGGACCTTTTCATTCTGACGACTGGACATCGTAATCAACGTGTTTTGATGACTGGCAACAATCACGCGGCGCTTACATCGCACCTTGATATGGATCAATCAGGCGGGGGGCGAGAAACCGTTAATTTCCGTCAAAAGCAGTGTTCTTTCGACTATGTGGTCGGCAGGACACACTTTTGGGTCCTGTGATGTCATTTTTGCGATGGGCTGCATTGTCCGCATTGCATGACATCCGAGTTCCTGCGCCAGGCGTGTCATGGCCGGGTGAAAGGCGTTCATGATGTGCTGTGCATCGCCGGGCGTCATGACGATGCAGTGGTCACTGGTCAGGACCTGCCCCAGTCGGATGTCGAAATCACGGCGATAGGTCGCCATGGCGCATGGCAGGCCGCGTGTCCCGTAATGCGCGACCAGGATTCCCTGGCGCGGGCGCTTGCGCTGTGCGGACATCCGGCGACCGACATCCATCCATCGCCGTCGTTCCATTTCGGGAAAGGCATGCTGGATCAGGGGATAGAGGACCAAAATATCCGCAGCGCCAAGCCGCCGGACCGTCAGGGAGGAGTGTCCATGCACTGGGGGCGGCATCCTTAATTTTCCGATGATTGCAGACTGTTCTGATTTACCGGATTGGGATCGGGGCTTCGCATTGATTTATATCAAGGGGTCAGACATAGTGTCGGGCCTTCGGGGCGCAGTTATTTCGCCGGTGCCCACAGTGCCATGCGCTGCGTCCCGCCCGGGACGACCACAGGGTGTTGCATTGGGCAACAGCAGGGAATTGGGATAAACATGCCGGATACGTCTTCGTGCCAGTTCGAGCAGCGACCACGGCGCCTTGTCATGGGGGCGGTTGGTCTCCAGCCTGATTTCTGCAAGATGTGCAATGTGCGCCCATCCAGCGTGTGCAGCGCCATTGAGGACGAGGATATCTCCCGCCTGTCCGAGGCGGCGGTGGAAACCATCATCACCCCAGGCCGGTGCTTCATCGAGGAAGGGGAGCCCGCCACCGATTTCTTCAATGTCACTTCTGGCACGGTCAAGCTGTTCAAGGCCCTGCCCGATGGGCGGCGGCAGATTACAGGATTCGCAGGGCCGGGTCATTTCCTCGGGCTTGCGGTGTCCGACCGGTATGCTTTCGGCGCGGAAGCGGTCGATACCGTGCGCCTGTGCCGCTTCTCGCGGGAGCGGATGCGCGCCCTGCTGGATGATTTTCCCCGCATGGAACGCCGCCTTCTCGAAGAGGCATCCAACGAACTGGTTGCGGCCCAGAACCAGATGTTGCTGCTTGGCCGCAAGACTGCGCGTGAACGCGTCGCCAGTTTCCTGTTGGACCAGGCCAATCACGGTGAACTCAACAGCGCGGGACAGTTGCACCTGCCCATGACGCGCGGCGATATTGCCGATTACCTTGGCCTGACCATTGAGACCGTCAGCCGTACCCTGAGCTGGATGCGTGCGCAGGGGATGATCGACGTGGGCAAGGGGTATGCCATCACGCTGCTGTCGCGGGAACGACTCGAAAGCCTTGCCGAAGGTGAGGACTGAGGGCTCTCAGTTACGGGATACCGCCAGCTTGCGATAGCCGGGCGCTGTCTGGGTCCGGCAGGTATCGCGATCCCTGCATGAAAATTCCAGGATAGTTTTTGGTGTTACCTGGTTTTCTACGAGATTGTTTGAAAATAACTCATTGATAAAAAACAATAAAAATTTTTTGGTGCCGCCTTTTTCTAAAAAGGCGGCGTCTTCTGAAGCTTTTTAGAAAAAGCTTCACCAAAAACTTCTATTCTGTAAATCAAAGCCATGGTTTGCCAAAGGGTTATGCCCTCTGGCGGGTGTCAGGGCAGCGCCCTGAGCCTTATTTCCCCGGCGGCTGACTGTCATCCTCATCAATCATGTCCGGTGTGAATAAGGGCGTCGTCGTCGCCCCCCGTGTCGGGCCGCCGACGATGTGGCCGATAGGGGTCAGGATATCGACATGGTCACAGATGATCTTGAATACAGCGAGCAGCGGCACGGACAGGAATGCGCCACCGATCCCCCACAGCCAGTCCCAGAACATCAATGATCCCATGACCAGCACAGGGTTAAGCGTAAAGCGCCGCGCCAGCACCATGGGCGTGATCGTCTCCCCCTCCGTCAGGTGGATGCACAGATAGATCGCAGGAGGCAGGGTTGCCTGCAGGACGGAAGGGAACGTGAACAGCCCCACAAGGAAATAGATGGTGATCCCCATCATTGGTCCGATGATGGGAATATAGTTCAGCAAAAATGCCATCACCCCCCACAGCAGCGGGTTGGGCATGCCCAGCAGCCAGCATTGCAACATGTTCGCAAGGCCGACGAGGAAATTGATGATCGTGATCGTTGCCAGATAGAGCGAGACATTACGTTCGATCTGATAGGCGATCTGCACGGTCCGCCGCTTGTCCGCAAAGGTGGGCATGATCTCCACAAACCGTCGCAGCAGGCTGTCCCCCTGCGCCAGCAGGAAGAACAGCATCAGGATCATGGTAAAGAACTGCCCCACAAACGCCCGCGTTCCCAGCAGCAGGGAGGAACCGAAGCTGTCGAATCCCCCGCTGGCGGGGGCTGTGGACATCACGATATGTTCGGCGTCATCCCCGCCCGCCTTGGTCGCGTGGTCAAGGTGACTGCCTGCGATGTTCATGAAACTTTCGATCCGCGCCGAGGCGGTGTTGAGCAGGTGGATCGGGCCGCGCAGGAATGCCAGGCGTTCGCCCAGTGCGTTCATCGCCTCTGGCGCGCGTTCGATCCATCCGGCGGCAGGCACCGAAATGGCGGTTCCGATTGCGCCCACGACCCCGAACACCCCAAGGATCAGCACCAGCGCCGCCAGCGGCTTGGGCAGTTTAAGCTTCAGGTGTAAAAAACGCATCGGCGATGACAGCAGCAGGTTCACCACCAGCGCCAGGATCATCGGCAGGATGATCGAAGCCGCGAAATACAGCGTATAGAACACCGCAAGGATGCACAGCACCAGCAGGCATGCGGTCTTCAGGTCCATGCGGGTGTGGCGCATGACCTCCCGCGCGCGATGCTGCTGCATGCTTTCGTAAGTGGGCGTGGCGGACGGCGCTTCAGACGGGGTGGGCATGGTCTCTTCGGGCGGCATGATCCGGCTTCACCTTTGGCAAGACGCAGGGGATCAGGGGACCGACCAACCGGCTTTACCGAGCAAGAAACAGGAAAACAGGCCTAGTCCGTCCGGATTGCCTCCGCAACCCACAACAGTGGCGGGCATTGCCGCTACGCAATTCTTGCAATGGCGGCACAGCACGTATGATGCGGGTACACATGATTGTGAAGCCATTCTTCATCCCACGACGGCGCTTCCCCCTGAGAAGGAGTTGCAAGGTGCCGGATTCAGCGTTCAAATGCTTCATGGATATGAAGGTTTGTCGCCTTCATCGCAGGAAATGGAGAAAAATCATGGCATGGAATACACCCAAGATCACTGAAGTTCCCCTGGGCGCGGAAATCAACAGCTACGTCTGCGGCGAAAAGAAGTAAGACGTTTTCATCGCCACCCGTCTCGTCACGGGTGGCGATTTGCTTATAAACGTCTGCCATGATCGACATCATCGTTCTTGGCGCGGCTGCTGGTGGCGGGTTTCCGCAATGGAACTCCAACGCCGATGGCTGCCGACGGGCCCGGTCCGGCGACCCCGCCGCACTGCCCCGCACACAGGCCTCGATCGCCATCAGTGGCGATGGAGTGAACTGGTTCATCATCAATGCCTCACCCGACCTTCGGACGCAGATCAGCCAGACCCCTGCGCTGCACCCGCGCGAAGGGCTGCGTTCGACCCCGATCGCGGGCGTGATCCTGACGGGGGGGGAGGTCGATACCATCGCGGGCCTGCTGACCCTGCGTGAACGTCAGCCCCTGACGCTGCTTGCCACGGATATGGTGCTGGAGACGCTTGACGCCAATCCGGTATTTGAGGCGTTGAACCGGCAGGTGGTCACGCGCACGCAACTGCCGCTGGAGCAGGATGTCGCGCTGCATCTGGTCGATGGCGCGCCTGCGGGACTGGGCATCCGTGCCTTTGTGGTGCCGGGGAAGGTGCCACTTTATGCCGAACGTGGGCCGAACCCTGCCGCCATTGTTGAAAATGGCGAGACGATCGGCCTTGAGATCACCGATGGAAAGCGCCGTGTCTGTTTCATCCCCGGCTGCGCGCGCATGACCGACGCGCTGCGGCAGCGTCTGTCGGGCGCGGACCTTGTGTTCTTTGACGGCACGCTGTGGGTCGATGACGAGATGCTGCGCGCGGGCATTGGTGAAAAGACGGGTCAGCGTATGGGCCATATGTCGCTGATGGGCGAAGGCGGCACGTTCGAGGAGTTCCGTGACCTTGAGATCGGGCGCAAAGTGCTGATTCACATTAACAATTCCAATCCCGTACTGCTTTCGGACTCGGCAGAACGCCAGCAGGCCAATGCGCAGGGATGGGACGTGGCCCATGACGGGATGAGGATAACCCTATGACCGGACAGATACTTTCCCCCGACGAACTGGAGGCCGCGCTGCGTGCCATCGGGGCGGAGCGTTACCATAACCTCCACCCGTTCCACCGTGCCCTGCATGATGGCCGCCTGACGCAGGGGCAGGTTCAGGCATGGGCGCTGAACCGGTATTATTACCAGTGCCGGATCCCGGCCAAGGATGCGACGTTGCTGGCGCGTCTGCCCACGGCGGAACTGCGCCGTGAATGGCGGCGGCGTCTTGTGGATCATGATGGCGAGGCGCCGGGAACCGGAGGGGTCGCGCGCTGGCTGAAGCTGACGGACGGGCTGGGCCTTGACCGTGCCTATGTCGAGTCGCTGGAGGGGCTGCTACCTGCCACGAAGTTCGCGGTGGATGCCTATGTCGAATTCGTGCGTGACCGTTCCATCCTTGCTGCAATCGCCTCTTCCCTGACGGAACTGTTTTCGCCGACCATCATCAGCGAACGCGTCTCGGGGATGTTGCGGCATTATGATTTCGTCAACAGCGAGACCCTGGCCTATTTCCATCCGCGCCTGACGCAGGCCCCGCGGGATTCCGATTTTGCGCTGTCCTATGTCCGCGAACATGCCCGGACGGTGGAGCAGCAGGAAGCGGTGCTGGGTGCGTTGAAGTTCAAGTGCGGCGTGCTGTGGTCCATGCTCGATGCGCTGGATTATGCCTATGTCACGCCGGGGCGGATTCCGCCGGGTGCGTTCCGGCCGACCTGTCCATGATGGATGCTCTGCCCCTTACGCCCGACAGTGTCGTGCGGTTTGCCCGTGGCGTACGGCTGCAACATGACCGCGTGCGCGACCAGTGGGTGATACAGGCGCCCGAACGCGCCTTCCTGCCTGATCCTGTCGCGGTGGAGATCCTGCGCCTGGTCGATGGAACGCGCACGCTTGATGCGATTGTCACCGATCTTGCCGCGCGTTTTGCCGCCCCACGTGACCTGATTGCGCGTGATGTGATGGAAATGGCCGCCGACCTTGTGGTGCGGCAGGTGCTGCTGCCATGACGGAAATGCCCCCGCCCCCGATGAGCCTGCTGGCGGAACTGACGCATCGGTGTCCGTTGCAGTGCCCGTACTGTTCCAACCCGATGGCGCTGGAACCGCGCGCCAATGAACTGACCACCACGCAATGGATCGACATACTGGATCAGGCCGCGGATCTGGGGGTGTTGCAGGTACATTTTTCCGGGGGCGAGCCAATGGCGCGTCCTGACCTGCCTGACCTGATCCGTCATGCCGTGGGGCGTGGGCTTTATACGAACCTGATCACGTCTGGCGTGCTGATGACGCCAGCTTCCTTCGCCGCGTTGGTGGGGGCCGGGCTGGATCATGTGCAACTGTCGTTTCAGGATATCGAAACCGCCAATGCCGAGCATGTGGGTGGTATGAAGGGCGCGCAGGCGAAGAAAATGGCCGCCGCCGCGATGGTGGTGGCCGATGGCATGCCGCTGACGCTCAATTTCGTCATTTATCGTGAAAATGTCGGACGTGTGGCGCAGATGATCGACGCTGCGGCGCAGATGGGCGCGCGGCGGGTGGAGATCGCCCATACGCAGTATTATGGCTGGGGCCTGCGCAATCGCGACGCCCTGATGCCAACGCGTGAGCAGGTGGAACAGGCCACCCGTGCGGTGGAGGCCGCGCGTGCGCGATATGCCGGGCGCCTGTCCATTGATTACGTTACGCCCGATTATTATGCCGACCGGCCCAAGCCCTGCATGGGGGGATGGGGGCGTCGTTTCGTCAATGTCTCTCCTTCCGGCCGGGTGCTGCCATGCCATGCGGCGGAAAGCATCCCCGGCGTGAAAATCCCTGATGTGCGTGACGCGACGCTGGGTGCGATCTGGGACGAGGCCCCGTTATTTACCATGTTCCGTGGGACGGACTGGATGCCCGCACCCTGTCGCACCTGCGACCAGCGTGAAAAGGACTGGGGTGGGTGCCGCTGTCAGGCGCTTGCGCTGGCGGGGGATGCGGCAGCGACCGATCCGGTGTGTGAGCGTGCGCCAGCCCACGATCAGGTCACGGCAGCCATTGCACGCCTGCCCGAAGTCGCACCGCCGTTTGTCTATCGCCGCTATGCCAATAATGGGGATGACAGACACTGACGGCCTGTATCCTGTCCAGAGAGGGGTATGGGGTATTATTTCCATATGGCAACTATGTCGCGCGAAGAAAAATCCATAAAGGCAATAGAATTGATCCATGATATGTGAGTAAAAATGTAAATATACCTCTCTTTTTTGGAATTGAATTGTATATTTACATAAATTTACAAGCTTGATATAAAATTATGATTTATCAATCAAGTTGTGAAGATGATCATAGCGACCTCTGCGAAAGAACGGCGTAAATGACGGACCATAGTTCCTTTCCTTGTTCGATCTGTATTGATGGGTTTAACCTTGCTCTGGAAAAAGGTACAGGGATTGCGACATATGCGCGTGTGCTTTCATATAATTTGCAGGCGTTGCATTGCAGGTTATCCGGGCTATACGGACTGAATTTTCTGGATTCCACGCCTGCATCGTTACGCGAAGTCCTGTTTTTTGATCAGATCGGTCGGGAGAACAGGTGGAAACGTGGGAAATTTCCCACGCCTCACTGGCTGAAGGAATCTTTTCGCGATGTGAGGGGCATTACCGCAACGCCCGTTCCCCTGTCGGGGCGTATCGAACGGCGCATGCATAAGGATCGCCTGCCCGATTTTGAACGCCTGCTGAATATCCGTGGTCTTTTTCAGCGCGCACCGCAATATTTCAACAAGACCGGGAAATTTTTGCGTGTCCGCATTCCCAATCCACCACAAATCATGCACTGGACTTACCCGCTTCCAATAATCGTCGAAGGGTCTTATAATATATACACAGTGCATGATATGGTTCCGCTTGTTTTCCCAAGTACGACACTGGATAACAAGAAATACCATTTCAATCTTCTGAAGCGTATTTCAGAAGTTTCAGATGCGGTATGTACCGTGTCGGAATCCAGCAGGAATGATTTTCTTTCGTTCTTCCCGGAAGCGCGGGACAAGGTATTCAATACTTATCAGTCGCTGGATGTCTATTCTGAAAATACGGATGACGCTGAAAAAGTTGATATCAGTAAATTTGGACTGATGCCAAAGGAATATTTCCTGTTCTGCGGGTCCTTGGAACCCAAGAAAAATATCGGTCGGATCATACAGGCATTCCTGGCGACACGTTCGTCGCGGAAGCTGGTCATTATTGGCGCCATGGCATGGAAGAATGAGGAAGATAATCGCCTGATTGAATATGGGATCGAACTGGGGCGTATTATCCGGCTTGATTATGTGTCACGGGCTACGCTGCAGAAATTGGTAAGCAGTTCGCGCGCCTTGTTGTTCCCTTCCCTCACGGAAGGGTTTGGGTTGCCGGTCCTTGAAGCCATGGCGCTGGGAGCACCTGTCCTGACAAGCAAGGAAGGGGCGTTGCCTGAAGTTGCCGGTGATGCGACGCTTATGGTCGATGCGTACGACCTGTCATCAATTGAGGCGGGCATTGCCAGACTGGATCAGGATGATGATCTGTGTAAATCGCTCTGTGAAAAAGGTATGTCACAGGCTGAGATGTTCTCCCCAGCCGCCTATCAGAAGAGGCTTGCTGCAATGTACAGGGCTGTTCTGGCGCATGCCCGAACCTGATGAGTGAACGGGCAGGTGTCATGGATGCCTGTCTGTAGAAAATTGGTAAAATAACAAAAGTTTCTTGGGCGATTATTTTGAAAAACTGTTTTTAATAAAAGATGTTTGAGGAATTTTTCCAGAAACTTTTGTGATTTCACGGCGATCGGATAGAAGGAGCGTTTTTGTAAAAATGATAAAAATTTGTTATGAAATCAGGTTTTTTGTATTTCACACAAATTCCTTCGCGACTTAGAGACTGTTTGAAAAAGCAAGTCCGATAAGATCGTGAAATCATAAAAGTTTTTGGTGAAGCTTTTTTCAAAAAGCTTCGCAAGATGTCGCCGTTTTCGATCGAAAGACAACACCAAAAATCGTTTTCTATTGTTTATCAATGCGTTGTTTTCAAATAATATTCAAAGCCTTTTAGGAAAGGATTCACAAAAAACATTTATAATTTCAGGATGTTATTAATCCTGACTTTTCAAACAGCCTCTTATCGATAGGGGTCGTCCGTATCGAGATAGGTCCGCACAAAATGCGCGATGGCATCCTCCAGCCTGGTGCCCGGCCTGTTATAGCCATCTGTGCGCAGGCGTGTGTCATCGGCCTTTGTAAAATACTGATATCGTGGTCGTATTTCTTCTGGCATATCAATGAAGCGGATACGGTGTTCCTGCCCCAGAACATCGAAGATGGCCCCGACCAGATTGCGAAAGCTCCGTGCCTGGCCGCTTCCGACATTATAGAGGGCTATCCTGTGGGATTGATCCAAAAGCCACAGGATCACGCCAAGAATATCTTCTACATACACGAAGTCGCGTAACTGTTCCCCATCCTTGTAATCCGGATGGTGGGAACGGAAAAGGTCAATGGTTTCGCCTGCTTTGATCTTGTCGAAATATTTCGACGCCAGACTCATCATCGACCCTTTATGCTGTTCATTAGGGCCAAAGACGTTGAAGAATTTGAGGCCCACGCAAACAGGGGGCAGCTTCTTCCCGCTTTCCATCCGGGTTGCGACCACCTGATCAAACAGATGTTTGCTCCAGCCATAAAGGTTAAGCGGTCGCAAAGTCCGCAGATGGGCCAGTGACAGGTGATCGCTGAATCCCTGTGTGCCATCGCCGTATGTTGCAGCGGACGAGGCATAGATCAGCTTGACACCACGTGCCGTGCACCAGTCGAGAAGGGAGAGTGAGAAACGGAAATTACTTTCCATCACCTCATCGCCATCCTTGGCAAGGGTGGAGGAATTGGCACCCATATGGATAACCGCTTCGATATCTTCATGCTGTTCCAGCCATGACATGAGTTCATGGGGGGGGACGATATCCTGGATCACACGTTTGCGTAGGTTATGCCACTTTCCATCATTTCCCAATGTGTCGCAGACCACGACATCCATCCGCCCCACCTCATTGAGGGCAGCAACAATGTTCGAACCAATAAAACCGGCCCCACCCGTTACGACGATCACGTGAAATTTTCTCCCTGCCTCAAAGTCGAAAATATACGAATCCCCCTCATGATGGTAGCGCCAGTGTCGGAACCCCATACGGATGCCTGAAAACTGTTCTGGTTTGACAGGGGGGCGATAAGAGGCTGTTTGAAAAGTCAGGCTCAATAACATCCTGAAATTATAAAGGTTTTTTGGTGAAGCTTTTCCCAAAAAGCTTCAGAAGACGCCGCCTTTTCGAAAAAAGTCGGCGCCCAAAACTTTTCTTATTTTTTATCAATGAGTTGTTTTAAAACGCTCACTAAACGATTGGGAGGCCCCGGCATAGTGTCAGCGACGTCCCAAGTCATTCCAGTCGTGTCAGGCAGGTAAGGCCGTTTGCATCCCAATCCGCACCACCGTCAGTCTTTCGCCAAGCATACTTCAGACAATGCGTTGCAAAACTTTGTTTCTTTTCCATGGATTGACCAAGGGAGGCGAAGATATGCCGAATGGCGGTCCGGCCGATGTCAGCCCAGCCTGTTGTGAGAAAGGATCATATGAAAACCCGGATCGCGATCATCGGGGGCGGGGCGAGTGGCGTTCTTGCCGCCCTTCATCTGGCGCGCAGAACTGATCCTGCGGGATTACTGGTTATCGAACCCCGGCAGAGCCTTGCACGTGGCGTTGCCTATTCGACAACGGAACCTGCCCACCTGTTGAATGTGCGCGCGGGCAATATGGGCGCGTTGGCTGATGCACCGGAAGATTTTGTTGCATGGCTGTCACAGCGTGGGGATGGGGCGGCGGATGGCACATCTTTCATGCCGCGCATGCTGTGGGGGGAATATCTGGCGGCACGGTTCGCCACAAGCAATGTCCCTGTTCTTCATCAATGTGTGACCCGGCTGGAGAAACGTGGCAATTCGGCCATCCTCCATATGGATGACGGCAGCAGAGTAGAGGCAGGAAGAACGGTTCTTGCCATGGGGCATGCGCTGCCGGTGGATATTCCATGTTGTGATGACGTTGTCCGTAACTCGGGACGATATGTCCGGGCTGTCTGGGACACATGGCCCCGCTGGCCAGAGGCGGATGCACCCGTTGTCCTTGTCGGTTCCGGCCTGACCGCGATTGATATCCTGCTGCGCCTGAGGGCCGGAGGATATGGCGGTGTTATCACGATGATCTCGCGCCATGGCCTGTTACCTTGTGCGCATGGCCCGGTTGAACCCGTGCCTGCCCCGGTTATTCCCATGGATACGTTGCCCACGGCACGGCAGTATCTGCATCACGTGCGTCTGGCCCTGAAAGATGGTGTATCGTGGCGGGCAGCCGTGGATTCATTGCGGCCCTGTAGCAATGCCCTGTGGGCGCGTTTGTCGGACAAGGAGCGATGGCGGTTCCGCAGGCATCTTTTTCATCGCTGGCATACGGCGCGCCATCGTATGGCCCCACCTGTTGCGCGGCGGATTGTCGAAGAAATGGCTTCTGGTCATCTCATTGTCCGCCGTGGCCATGTGGCGGCCGTGTCAGGGGATCGCCATGGCCTGCGGGTTCATGTACGAGCCAGCGAGGGGGAATATCATCTGATGGCCGATATGGTCATGAACTGCACTGCACCGGATACGAATTTCGGTCGTGTGGATAATCCGCTGTTGCATGAGCTGTTTGCTCTTGGCGTGGCGGTTCATGGTGATCTTGGCAGTACCTTTGCGACTGATGCCAACGGTGCGCTTTTTGGTCATGATGGGCAGGTGTCACCATGGCTGCATGCAATTGGCCCGTTACGTGCGGGAAGCCTGTTTGAAACTACGGCCATTCCTGAAATCCGCCAGCAGGCGCAGGCTCTGTCTACTTTTTTGTTTCCCACATAATATTGGGATGCTGGAGAGGATTTTTAGAGATTTTTTAAAAACAAATCATTGATAAAAAATAAGAAAAGTTTTTGGGTGCAGCCTTTTTCAAAAGGCGGCGTCTTCTGAAGATTTCCAGGAAAGATTCGCTAAAAATATTTATAATTTCAGTATGTTATTGAGGATAATTTTTCAAATAGCCTCTTGGAGAATGTTTAAAAAAGTAAGTCTCATAAGATCATGAAATAACAAAAGTTTTTGGTGAAGATTTTTTCAAAAATCTTCGAAAAACGTCGCCTTTTTTGATCGAAAGGTAACACCAGAAAACTTTTTCTATTTTTTATCAAAGGCATGTTTTCAAATATTCCCTTAAAAAATCTAAGGTCAGAAACACGCGCGCATTACAAAAGATTTTTTCGTTTCACTTCTGTAGTATCATGTTTATGGCGCAGTATATTTCTATCAAAATCCTGTTTTTCAGGAGGGTGCATATCACGACTCTTGCTTATGTCACCAAGAGTTTTTTTTGAGGGGTGTTTTTTTAAATCACTGTATTTATCGTATGTTGTAAGGAACATCCCGAAGATTTCCCAAGTGTCATGCAGGCTCCACGGGGAAGTGTTCTGTATTCTGCCTGCTTCATTTAAAACTACATTACTAAAAAAGAAAATATTAAAAACAGGCACAAAGATTTTTCCATTTTCCCTTGAAATTTTGTGTCTGGACAGCCCGCCCAACATCCATGAATCGTGTTCCTATGCCTTTATTTCCCGGTGCCTGACATTCATATCGCGGCAACTTTTCTCTTCTACCTTACCGATACAAGTCCTGATCCCGGAGCCTGATGAACGTCTGATGTCCGGGACGATATGATTGAGGTGCGGAGAATGAAAATCGAACGTCTTGCCATACCTGATGTCATTCTGGTGACGCCAGCGCGTTTTGGTGACACTCGCGGCTTCTTTTCCGAAACCTACAACCTGCATCGGATGGCGGATGCCGGCATCCATGCCCCGTTCGTGCAGGATAACCAGAGCCTGTCGCGGCATAAGGGGGTCGTGCGCGGACTGCACTGTCAGCTTGCGCCCCATGCGCAGGGCAAGCTTGTGCGGTGTACCCGGGGGGCGATCTGGGATGTCGCGGTGGATGCGCGCATGGGCTCACCGACCTATGGGCAATGGGTTGCGGCGGAACTGTCGGAAGATAACTGGTCACAGCTCTGGCTACCGCCGGGTTTCCTCCATGGTTTTGTCACTATGAGCGATAATACCGAGGTGCAGTATAAATGCACGAGCCTGTATGACAAGGCATCCGAACGCGCTGTGATCTGGAACTGCCCCGAATTGAAGATCGACTGGCCCATCGCGCAGGAGGATGCGATCCTGTCGGACAAGGATAAGGTCGCGCCCGGTTTTGCCGCAGCCCATGGATGGTTTTCCCATGCGTGAGGCCCCAACGCTGAAACCGGTTCTGGTGACAGGGGGCAATGGTCAACTTGCCGTCTCACTGGCCGATGTGGGAGGGGCTCGCGTGATTAAGGTCGGTCGTCCAGATTTCGATTTTGACCGACCTGAAACCATCGACGCAGTGGTCGCGCGGTATGATCCGGCCTTTGTGGTGAATGCTGCGGCGTGGACTGCTGTGGATGCGGCGGAAACCGAGGTCGCTGCCGCATCCCGTGCCAACCAGACCGGGCCTGCTATTCTGGCATCGGCATGTGCGACGCAGGGGTGCGGACTGATCCATATATCGACGGATTATGTCTTCGCCGGGGACAAGGGCACGCCGTATGTGGAGAGTGACCCGACCTCACCCCGCACGGTCTATGGCGCAACGAAGGCGGCGGGGGAAACAGCAGTTCTGGCAGCATGCCCACAGGCCGTCATCTTGAGAACTGCGTGGGTGTATTCGGCACATGGCAAGAACTTCGTTAAGACCATGATCGCCGCCGGGGCCAAAAACCCGAAATTGCGTGTGGTGGGCGATCAGTTTGGCAACCCGACCAGTGCTGATGATCTTGCGCAGGCCATCTTTGCCATCATCGCCCGGATTGAAGAAACGGGATGGCAGGCGGCTTATCCCGGCGTTTATCACGCCACCGCGCAGGGGGAGACGACATGGCATGGTCTTGCGGTCGCCACGTTGGAACAGGCCGCCCGTCATGGTCAGACACTGCCGGAAATAGAGGCTATCCGTACGCAGGACTGGCCCACTCCGGCGGAAAGGCCGCAGGATTCCCGCCTGGATTGCACGAAACTGAAGCAGGTGTTCGGGGTCAGTCTGCCGAATTGGCGGCAGTCTGTGGCGCGGACAGTGGACAGGGTTTTGGGGGCTTGAAATTGGTGCGACAGGCCATGGGTTCTACAGGCCGGGGCGCTGCCCTGAAACCGGCCAGAGGGCTTTGCCCTCTGGAAACCGTGACTTGGTGCCGGGGCAGGTGAAAAAGCCTGCACTTCCTATACAGAGCCGGGATATTCCGGGCTTTCATAATTCAGGGACAGACCGGAATATCGTGAAAATATCAGAATTTTTCAGTGAATATTTTTCAACATGCCTCAAGGGGGGTGCTGCCGTCCTTGAGAAATGCAGCACTCCAGAATTTTATTTTCTTAGAGACTGTTTGAAAACAAGCTGTTGATAAAAAAAGAAAATTTTTGGGCGCCGCTTTTTTTCAAAAAGGCGGCGTCTTCTGAAGCTTTTTGGGAAAAACTTCACCAAAAACTTTTATGATTTCAGGATGTTATCGATCCTGACTTTTCAAACAGTCTCTTATGGGAATGATAAGGTCCGTAAACCACAGTTCATGACGGCCCCGTCGCGGTGGTGGCCTGTGTCGCCTTGCGCGAGGGTTGCCCGATCTCGCGCAGTGGTAGGCCCGCCATCAGGCGCTTTTCAATTCCTTCAAGGCTCATGTCCCGCGTTTCAGGGATGAAGCGCCACGTCACGAATACGAACGCCAGGTTGAACGCCGCGAACATCCAGAAGGTCGGGCCATTGCCGATCCATTGCAGCAGCGACAGGAAGGTCGCGCCGATAATCATGTTGGCGATCCAGTTGGTCAGCGTGGAAATGGAAATGCCAAGGTCACGCCCCTGCAGCGGCTGCACCTCTGAACACAGGACCCAGATCAGGGGACCAGCCGACATGGAAAAGCCTGAAATATAGATCATCAGCATGAACACGGCGATGATCTGCTCCCCCGGTCCCAGAGGCAGCGCATTGAGCAGTACCCCAAGGCCCCCCATACCGACCGCCATGATCAGGAATCCTGAATACAGGATCGGCTTGCGCCCCCATCTGTCCACCAGCCCGATGGCCACGAATGTCGCCAGCATGTTCACCAGCCCGACCATCGCCGTGCACCACAGTTGTGCCGGGCCGACATATCCCGCCAGGGCAAAGATCTTGGGCGCGTAATACATGACCACGTTCACGCCAGCCAGTTGCTGCATGATCTGCAACCCCATTCCCAGCAGGATGGAACGGCGGAAATTACGGTTCGCCAGTAATGCCCAGCCCTTCTGCTTCTGCTGGAGCTGGTCGCTGATGCTCTGGATTTCGCGTCGGGCGTCGCTGCGGCTGTCACGCAGGTTGACCAGCACCTCCAGCGCTTCGCTGCGGCGGTCTTTCATCATCAGCCAGCGCGGGCTGAAAGGCAGGAACAGCGCGCCGATCAGGAACAGCACCCCCGGTACCGCCGCCACGGCGAACATGCCGCGCCAGTTGCCGGAATAGCCGAAGAACGTATTGCTCATGAATGCCAGGAAGATGCCCACCGTAATCATCAACTGATAGGTGGAGATCATGGCCCCGCGTGCGGTCTCGCTTGCGATTTCCGACAGGTAGAGCGGCGCGGTGAAGGCCGCGACCCCGATTGCCAGCCCCATGACCGTGCGGCCCATGATCATCGACGGCACTGACCATGCCAGCGCACACCCGACGGAGCCAAGCACGAACACCACCGCACCCACCAGCAGCGTCCGCTTGCGCCCGATATGGTGTGACATCCATCCTGCGCACATTGATCCCACGGCCGCGCCTGCCATCATGGAACTGACGATCCATTCCTGCGCCACGGTGGAGGCATGGAATTCCTTGGCCACGAAATCCAGCGCGCCAGAAATGACACCGATATCCAGACCAGCCATCAGGCCCGCCAGCGCCGCAAGGCACCCGATAATCACGGAGCGCATGCGCGATGACCCCACAGGCTGCGTGACGGACTGATTCATATGTAATGATCCTTCATTTATTTTTTCTTCGTGACCAACTGGTGGTGGGCGATGGCCCCCATCGGTTTCAGCTTAAATTCGCGATGGCGCAGGTGGGCTGGCCTGTTTCAATTTCTGTTTCAGATCGGCGCGGCGCGCGTCACACCAGTCAGGAAGTAACATGGAACCCCATAGGCACGGGTATGATCAGGATCATTTTCAACCAGATCATTCACCATAAAACGCCGCAGCCGCAGGATCGCCACACCGCCTTCATCCGATATCGCCTCCATATCCTCGCTCATGTCCACGTACCATGCCATGACGCCTGGCCGCTCCGTCAGGGATACGGGCGTGCGGGGGCTGATGGACAGGCCATGCGCCAGCATGGCATCGGCCTGTGACGAGGTCGTGACGATATAGAAAAAACCGTCCGTGGCGTCGGCAGGCCCGAAGTGACGCAAGGGGACGGGGGACAGGCCGATTTCCGTCGCATCAAGATGCGTAACCCGGCGGGGTGGGACCGGGACGGGTGGCAGGGGACGCGCGAACAGGTCTTCCTGTCCTGCTGGTGGGGGGGCAGGCGGGCGTGGGGTGCGCTTTTTCGGGGCGGGTACCGACCCGTTGTCCCGCGGGGCGGCGGGGGGATGCGGCAGGGGCAGTTCGCCCGTTTCGTTGCGACGCGAACGCGTCATCGCGACACTCCGCCCGGCTGCGGGACTCTGTGGTTTGTGCTCTGCCTGCCGCCCCTATGGTGGCAGGTGGACCCGCATCATGCCGGGAAATGCGATGGGGATGCAATTACTGTAATGTGGGGTGGGGTCTGTCGTTGGCGGGGGCTGAAACGCGCAAGAAATATTAGAGACTGTTTGAAAAGTCAGGCTTGATAACATACTGTAATTATAAAGGTTTTTGGTGAAGCTTTTTCTAAAAAGCTTCAGAAGACACCGCCTTTTTGAAAAAAGGCGGCACCCAAAAACTTTTCTTATTTTTTATCAATGAGTTGTTTTCAACCAATCTCTTAAAGGATGCCGTCCCCTGAAAAAACGCCATGCCTGAAGATCTGGCGGGCCTGTTTTGTGCATACTGTTTCGAAAATATTGTCAGGAAATATTGTCAGGCACAGGCGGCGCAGATGCCCTCGGCCTCTATGGTGGAGGTACGGATGCTGAATTTGCGTGCCTGTGTCGCGGCTACCAGTGCATGGACGATCTGGCTGTCTTCAAGTTCGGTGACATGCCCGCATCGTGTGCAGATCAGGAATTGCGCACTGTGGAGATGGTTTTCACAGTCATGTGCGTTGTGGAGCATATGACGGCAGGCGACGAAGGCTGACAGGCGTTCGATCTTGTGAATCAGGCCGTGTTCAAGCAGGAAATCCAGCGCGCGATAGACGGTGGGCGGGGCGGCCCCCTTCGTATCGCGGCGCAGGCGGTCAAGCAGATCGTACGCCCCGACCGGTCGGTCCGCACTCAGGACAAGCCCCAGCACCTGACGCCGCTGCTGTGTCAGGCGTGCGCCATGGCGACGGCACATGTCATGCGCGCGTTCCAGCATCTGTTCGACCGCGGGGGTAAAGGTCGGGCCGTCACCTGCTGTTCGCGCATCGTCACGACGATCATCATTGCCCATCTGTCCGGCTTGCTCCTGTCATCCCGTGGGAAGGATATACGCCTCAATCCTGCGGTGATGAAGCCCCGGCACTGTGGGCATGGCCTGCGGGGGAACATCTGACAGGTATCGGGGTGTCTCTTGGGCAAAGGATGACACCGGGGAATGCCCATCTTCCTGATGATGGTATGGTCGGGTGGCGTTTTTTAACGCGGCAGTGAACTGTCCCACCACGCCATGATCAGGATGAATACTGTCACCCCCACCTGTATCCCGATCAGTACGCGCCACGACACGACCGGAACGTCCGGTCCGTCGTCCCCGTCCTGCCGTGTCGTGTCGTTGCGTGGTCTGGGTATGCGCATCCGCCGTATCCTGCCATGTCCGGGAAGGTCCATACGGTCGCAAAGGGATTAATTTCACGTAAAACCCATGTCCGGGACGGCATGGTGGCATGTCCTGGATGGCGGATGGAAACATGTCCCCCCGACAACCTGTTGAAAGTCATGAATGTTTTTCGTGAATCTTTTTTCGCAAAGCATCAACAGATGTCGCCCCTGTTCCAGAACGGGCGACATCTGAAATTTTCATTTCTCGGTAACGCGGTGTTGGTAAAACTCTTTCAGGCTTCGTCGGACGGAGGCAGCATGTGATAGGTGCGGTTGAAGTAGATCAGGCCACCATGGCTGTCCCCGGTGCGCAGGCTTTCCACCGCGCCGAACATCACGCTATGCGTCCCGACCTCCACGATGCGCTCGATCCGGCAGTCAAAGGAGGTCACGGCTTCCGCCAGAACAGGGGCCCCGGTCGTCAGCGTGGCCCAGTGGCCGGAGGCGAAGCGTTCATGCTGCTCCTGTGCGGAGGCGAACACGCCGGAAATCTCCTGCTGTGCTGCGGACAGGACGTTGATGCACATCGCCGCCCCTTCACGAAAGCGCGGGCGGATGCGCGATGCACGGTTGACACAGACCAGCAGGGTCGGGGGGGTGTCGGTGACGGAACATACCGCCGATGCGGTGAAACCGGCCGGGTCCTCCAGCGTGCCGGTCGTCACCACGCTGACCGCCGCGCCCAGTCGCGCCATTGCATCCCGATAGGTCCGGGCGTCGATACCCATACTGTTTCCTGTTCTTCCTGACGTCACATGATCGCGCGTTGATTAAAACATGCCCCTGACGGGGGTTCCGTTTCCTTATTCTGTCATGCTTGAAGAAGATCGACAATTCGGGAGACGCCGTTGCGATGACACATGAAACGCTGCGCATTTCACGTCACGGGCATCTGGGGCGCATCACGCTGGACCGCCCGCGCGCGCTCAATGCGCTTGATATCGGCATGATCGAGGCGATTGCCGCCTGCCTTGCCCGCTGGCGGGAGGATCGCGAGGTTCGCACCATTGTAATCGACAGCACGTCTTCACGCGCTTTCTGCGCCGGGGCGGACCTGCGTGCGCTCATCACGCTGTTGCGGGCCCAAGGGGCCGGGGCCGCGCGCGCGGTTTTTCGCACCAGTTACCGTCTGGTCTCCATGCTGGCGGGATATCCCAAACCGGTCGTCTCCTTCATGGACGGCATCGCGATGGGCGGAGGCATCGGGCTGGGCGGGCATGTACGCCACCGGATTGTGACGGAAACTTCCATCCTTGCCATGCCGGAGGTCGCGATTGCCCTGACCCCGGATGCGGGCGGGTCGTACCTGCTGTCGCGCGCGCCGGGCCTGTCGGGCCTGCGTCTGGCTGTAACGGGGGGGCGGATGGATGGGGCGCAGGCCATCGCATGTGGCTTTGCCGACCGGATGGTACCCTCGTGCGATCTGGCGCAGTTGGTGGATGACCTGGCGCGTCATCCGGCGGGACGTGTGCTGGACCTTGCGTCACATGTGTCGGTGGCCGATGGCGGGTGGGGGGACGTTGCGGGGATTGACGCCGTGTATGATGCGCCGGACATGGGGGTGGTGGCCGAACGCCTGCGTAACTGCGATGCGCCGTGGGCGCAGGCTGATCGCGCCGCGCTGGCACAGGCGGACCCGTTCGCGGTAGAACTGGCATGGCGTGCATTTTTCGCGGCGCGGGCGTTGCCAAACCTTGATATGGTGCTGGAGCAGGAGTTCCGCCTTGTCTGCGCGTTGATCGAGCGCCCGGATTTTGCCGAAGGGGTCCGGGCGCGCCTGATCGACCGCGATAACGCCCCGCAATGGTCCTGCCGTGATGGCGATGCGGTGGATATGCGTCAGGTCGCCGCCTGTTTCGCATCTGCCCCCCTCTCGCTGGACCTGCCTGTCCGATCCCATTCCCAAGGTTGAAGCCCATGCCCTTTTCCCCTGACTATCGTCCTGACACACGGCACATGACCCTTGGGGATGCGTTTTACGATCCGGTGCGACCGGCTGACTTTCCGGCCCATATCCTGCGGTTTCGCAATCAGGACGCGGCGGCGCGCATTGGCCTCGACACGCTGACGGGGGCGGAGTGGATTGCCCATTTCGGTCGGTTCGACCCCCTGCCCGGCAGCCTGCCGCAGCCGCTGGCGCTGCGTTATCACGGCCATCAGTTCCAGTCCTATAACCCCGACCTTGGCGATGGGCGCGGTTTCTTGTTCGCGCAGTTATATGATGCGTGTGATGGGCGGTTGCTTGATATCGGGACGAAGGGCAGCGGTACAACCCCATGGTCCCGTGGGGGGGATGGACGCCTGACGCTCAAGGGGGGCATGCGTGAAATTCTGGCGAGCGAAACGCTGGACGCGATCGGTGTCACCACCTCGCGCAGCCTGAGCGTGATCGAGACGGGGGAGGCGCTGCACCGCGGGGACGAGCCGTCGCCCACGCGTTCATGCGTGCTGGCGCGGCTGGGGCATTCGCATATTCGTATCGGCACGTTCCAGCGCCTTGCCGCGATGCAGGATACGCCATCGCTGCGCCGTCTGCTCGATTATGTGGTGGCGACGTACTATCCCGCCCTGTCGGGCGCGCAAGATCCGGCGGCGGCCCTGTTCGATGCGCTGTGTACGCGCCTTGCATTGCTGACGGCGCAGTGGATGACGGCCGGGTTTGTCCATGGGGTGCTTAATACCGACAACATCAATATCGCGGGTGAAAGCTTTGATTACGGTCCGTGGCGGTTCGCTACGCATTACGACCCCTCATTCACGGCGGCCTATTTCGATCATTCCGGCCTGTATGCCTTTGGCCGGCAGCCCACGGCGATGATGTGGAATCTGGCGCGGATGGCGGAATGCCTGCTGCCATTTTCGGAAATGGAGAAAATAAGAAGTATTTTTGAAAATTTTCCGCAAAGATACGAAAGATTCCTCGATATTTGTACCCTGCAACGCCTTGGTATAAAGGAAATATCAAGAAATACGTCCACAGAATTGCGCGAATCCGTTTGGTCTTTTCTCGAAGAAAGTACGATCGGGTTTGAATTTCCGTTCTTTGACTGGTATGGTGGTGCCATCAGTCACGACCGCGCCATGTCTGGACCGAGGAAGTATTTCTACGCCTCTCCTTCCTTTCAGACGTTGCGAAGCCAGATCGAAAACCATCCGCCACGTGCGGGTGTCGATGTCACGTTGCCCTATTTCACGCGCGACGATCCATGCACGATGTGGATTGATGCGGTGGAGGACATATGGCGCCCCATCGCCAGCGATGATGACTGGTCCGCGTTCCATGCGACCATGGCGCATGTCGATGAAATGAAGTCCGCCCTTGGCGCGGCGGGGCATGTCCGGTGCGAAACGGATGGAACCCTGCGTGACGCCGGGAATTAAACAGACACCAAGCCATAAGGAACAGGCATGCAGAATTATTCCCCACAATCCCCGGCCGCCCCCTCGGCGCAGCCTGAACCCATTCCCGATCTGTCCGACCTCGAAATCTCGCCCAACGCACAAAAGACGCTCTGGCTCGCAGCCATCGTGGCCGCCATCTGCGGTGGCCTCTATGGCTACGATACCGGTATCGTCTCTGGCGCATTGCTGCTGATTACGCGCGATTTTCACCTCAGCAGTTTTTATCAGGAAATGGTGGCCTCCGCGATCCTGGCGGGGGCGGTCATGGGGTCGTTCATCACCGGGTGGATGTCTGAACGCTTTGGACGGCGTAACTCCGTCATGATCGTCACCGCGGTGTTCGTCACTGGCGCGCTGGCCTGTGCATGGGCACCTGATGTCTATGCCCTGATCGCCGCACGCGTGTTCCTTGGGCTGGCGGTGGGGGGCTCGACGCAGGTCGTGCCGATGTACATCTCCGAACTGGCACCGGCGAAAAAGCGCGGGCACATGGTCACGATGTTCAACATCGCCATCGGTGTCGGTATTTTTGCCGCCAATGTCATCGGCTTTGCCGCGCGTGATGCATGGGGATGGCGCCCGATGGTGGCGATCGCGGCCATCCCGGCGGCGGTTGTCTTTGTTTCCATGTTCTTCCTGCCCAAGAGCCCGCGTTGGGCGGCGGAGAACGAAAGCCTTGATTCCGCCATCGAGCAGTTGCGCCGCATCCGCACCACCCGGCGCGAGATCCGCAAGGAGATCAAGCGTATCCAGGTGACTGCAAATGACGATGCGGTCGCTCATGAGAGTGGATGGCGTGGGTTGATGCAGTCATGGGTGCGACCCGCGCTGGTTGCCGCGCTTGGTGTTGCGTTCTTTACGCAGGCTGGCGGGCTGGAGATGATGATCTATTACGCGCCGACCTTCCTGTCGGATGCGGGGTTTGGCAGTTCGGCCGCCCTGCTGGCCAGTATCGGCATCTCCATCGTCTATCTGGTCATGACGGTACTGGGGTCGAATATCGTGGATCGTATCGGTCGCCGTCGCCTTGTGCTGGTGATGGGGCCGGGTTCGGTCTTCAGCCTGATCGGGCTGGGCATCATGTTCCTGATCCACCCGGACAAAGGCAGCATCGGAAGCTGGATGATCATCATCTTCATGCTGCTGTTCATGGTGTTCAACGCGGGCGGTATTCAGGTCGTCGGCTGGCTGCTCGGTGCGGAGATGTTCCCCCTGTCGATGCGTGGCAATGCCACCAGCCTGCATTCCGCCATGCTGTGGGGCAGTGACCTGCTTGTAACCAGCACGGCGCTGACGCTGGTGTCCACCATCACGCTGGGTGGGACGATGTGGTTCTATGCCGGGGTTAATCTGGCGTCGGTGCTGTTCATCTATTTCTTCGTACCCGAAACACGTGGCGCCTCGCTGGAGGATATCGAGGATGCATTGCGCGAGGGACGTTTCCGCCCCACGCGTGAATCCTCCGCCATCGTCGCGGAAGAGGACTGAAAGGGTTAAAGTCCCTGGTGCCGCCTTTTTTCAAAAAGACGGCGTTCCTTGACGCTTTTTGAAAAAAGCTTCACCAGAAACTTTGCTTTCATTTACCGCAGGACGACGTGTTCGCCGTCCTGCGCCGTGGGCAGGCCGAGCACCTGGCGGTAGAAATCGAGTTCCAGTTCAAGGGCGCGGCGCACTGTTGCCTCCTTGCGGAATCCGTGCCCTTCCCCTTCGAATTCATACTGTGCGCAGGTGATGCCGCGTTGCCGCAGGGCCCGCGCCATCTCGTCTGCCTGTGCGGGCGGCACCACCTTGTCATCCAGCCCGTGCAGGAACAGGACCGGCACATGGATATCCGCCGCCTGCGTCAGGGGGGAACGCGCGATATAGGTGTCCTCGTCCTGCGGATAGGGGCCGATCAGGGAATCGAGGTAGCGGGATTCGAATTTGTGTGTCTCCTGCGCCAGTGCGCGCAGGTCGGTCACGCCATACAGGCTGGTGCCGGCGGCGAACAGGTCGGAACGCGCCAGCGCGCCCAGCACCGTCAGTCCACCTGCACTGCTGCCACGGATGACGATGCGTTTCGGGTCCACCAGCCCCTGTGTCATCAGGTGCTGGCATGCGGCGATGCAGTCGTCGATATCCACGATGCCCCATTCGCGTTCCAGCCGTTCGCGATAGGGGCGACCGAACCCGGTGGACCCGCCATAATTGACATCCACCACGGCAAAGCCACGTGACGTCCACCATTGCACCTTGAACGAAAATGCCGGGTTCGCCCGTCCTGTCGGCCCGCCATGCGCCATCACCACCAGCGGCGGCAGCGTTCCTGTCACGCCGCAATATCGTGCATTGGCGGGGGGATAGAAAAAAGCATGTCCCGTTCCCGCCGCCGCATCGGACAAGGGGAAGTGTAGGGCCTGTGCATGGGCGATATCATCCGCCGCCATCGGCAGTGTGATCGCCCGGCGCAGGACGGTGGGGGCCTGTCCCGGTGCGCCGCGCATGACCGATGCGGCATCGTCTGGTGGTGTATCCAGCCACGCCAGCATCCCATCCGACAGCGCGACCGGGCACTGTGTGGGGAAATGCAGGTCCACCGGTGTGGCGGCGCCATCGCGCAGGACCAGCATGCGGTTTTCCCCATCGCGGATGGCAAGGGCAAGGATTGATCCATCCGGCAGCGGGCAGTAACTGCGCAGGCCAAAGATCCATTGCGGCAGACCTATTTCCGCCTGCATGGGCGCCACCGGTACCGCCGGGGAGGCATTTGCGACATCGAAGCGGTAGAGGTTCCACCATCCGCTGATGTCCGATGATGCCAGCAGGTTCCCGTTCGCCTCCCACCGGGGTTCGATGACGGATCGTGCCGTCCCGTCATCACCCGCCAGCGTCCAGGGGGCGGCAAGGCGGGGCATGTCTGTTCCCTCCTGCAACAGGGAGGCCGCGCGCAGGCGGGTTGCGTCCCATGGCATGTTGGGATGGTCCCACTCCACCCATGCCATAAAGCGTCCGTCAGGCGACGGGCGGGGGCTGGCGAGGAAATCCGGTCCCATCACCAGCGCCGTGCCGCCATTATCCGTGGGGTCTGCATCCGCGCCGCAGTCGAAGGCAACGATGGCGGCTGCGGCCTCCCCATTCGTGTTGTGGTCTTCGCGCACGCAAAAGACGAAACATCCATCCGGGCTGAGTGCGAAATCGGCAAAGCGCAGGCCATCCATTCCGCCAAGCGCACGCGGCGCGGCATCACCGTCGATCAGCCATACCGAACCGTCGGCCCGGTTGCTGAAGACGACCCGTCCCCCCGCGGCGGTATAGGCCCCGCCCCCATATTCATGGACGCGCGTGCCGACATCGAATGGCGGCGGCGTCATGTCGCGCGTGACGCCCGCACGCCAGCGCACCAGCACGCGGCGGCCTGCCTCGGCCGGGCGTCCCTCAATCCAATAGATGTCCGCCCCATCGGCCCGTACGTCCGACAGGCCCAGCGTTGCCCCGGCGACGAGATCCGCGCTGATGGGGGATGGCCATGTGCCATAGGGAAGGGAGGTCCGGTCCACCGGACTGGATGTGCCCGAATTGGATATGCCCGGATTGGATATGCAAGGAGCCATGTTTTATTCCTGCCATCGTCAGAACGTCGTGATAGAACTTGGCATCTGGGGGTGGTGCCGATATTCCCCCTCCTTGTCCCTCATGCACCACACTTGCCACAAGACGGGTAAAGTCCACTGCTTCAGCATTTTGAACAGCTTTTTCAGCATTATGGCTATGGCGTAATCGGCGTTATCGTCATGCTGGAAAGCATGGGCGTGCCGCTGCCTGCGGAAACGCTTCTGATTTCCGCCGCGATCTATTGCGCCAGCACGCATCATATGGAGATCCGCTGGGTCGCCACTGCTGCCGTGCTGGGGGCGATCATGGGCGACAACCTTGGATACCTGATCGGTCGTATCTTCGGCTTTCCGCTGCTGGAACGTCATGGCGCCAAGCTGGGCCTGACGCCAAAACGGCTGAAACTGGGGCGGTTCCTGTTCAAGCGGCATGGGGGAACAATCGTCCTGTTTGGGCGCTTTGTCGCCATATTGCGCGTATTCATTGCCCTGCTTGCCGGGGCGAACCACATGCCGTGGCATCTTTTCCTGGTGTTCAATGCGCTTGGCGGCCTGTTATGGGCGGGGGGATATGCGTTCGGGGCCTATTACCTGGGACATAAGGTGATGCAGATCTCCGGTCCCGTGGGTATCACCTTTGGCGTGCTGGGGGCCATCGGGCTTGTGGCTTCCATTGTCTTCCTGCGTCGCAATGAACAGCGCCTGACCGAAGAAGCCGAAGCCGCCATGGAAAAAGACATGCAGAAATCCGAACAGCAGGACGCCTCATCATGACAGTGCAGTGGGATATCACACAGGCGCCGCGCCTGAAGGGGCAGGTGGCGGTTGTCACCGGGGCCACTGGCGGGTTGGGATACGCCACCGCACAGGGGCTGCTTGCGCGCGGGGCGGAGGTCATCCTTGCGGGGCGCAACCCGGCCAAGGGGGCCGCCGCGCTGGAACGGTTGCGCGTTGCCTGCCCGGATGGGACGGTTGATTTCATGACGCTGGACCTTGCCTCCCTGCACTCCATCGCCGATTTCACGCAGAACCTGTCAGGGCGCACGGGGACGGTCGATATCCTCGTCAACAATGCAGGTATCATGGGGGTACCCCGGCGGCAGGAAACCGTTGATGGGTTCGAACTGCAGTTCGGGACAAACTTCCTCGGTCCGTTCGCCCTGACGGCGCGGCTGCGCCCCTTGCTCTGTGCGGGGCGGAATGGCGCGCGGGTCGTCACGGTCGCAAGCCTTGCCGCGTTGGAGGGCAGGTTGGTGTTCGATGACCTTCAGGCGCGTCACAGCTATACCCCTTTCGGGGCCTATCGGCAGAGCAAGCTTGCCGACCTGATACTTGCCCTCGAACTCGACCGGCAGGCACGCCAGCATGGATGGCCGATCCATTCCATCGCCGCCCATCCCGGCTGGGCCATGACCGATATCGCCACCAGCCGTTCCACCAGCCCGCAGGGATTGCGTGAACGCCTGCTGCGGCGTGCGACACGGGTGGCCTTTACCCTGATGGGACAATCAGCCGAACGTGGTGCGCTGCCGATCCTGTTTGCGGCTACTGCGCCACAGGCGCGTGATGGTGGGTATTATGGGCCCGATGGCTGGGGGGAACGGCGTGGCAACGTGACGGAGGCGGTCGTGCCGCCCGCCGCGCGTGACCTGCAACTGGCACAGCGTTTGTGGCAGGTATCGGAACGGCTGACCGGAACCGTATTGTCATAAGGGGTGTTTACGGGGGCTTTGCCCCAGCCCCCTCAAGGGTCATAGACCTTTGGAAACCATGATTTTCAAATGAATCAGGGGGCAGGGAACGTGTTCCCTGCCGGGTCCGAGTCCGGGTCCGGGTCCGGGTCTGGGCCGCGCCCGGACGTTTCATGCGTGCGATGGTGTATCGGGGGGCACAGAAGAAGCCGTCAGTTTCGTATAAAGGTCCAGTAAAATGGCTGCCGTCCGGCCTTCAGCGCCTTGGCCTCATACCGTGTCGGCGGCCAGCCTTCGGGGCGTTCGATTACCGGCGGGGCTGTGCGGAATAATGTCTGCGCACCCATCACTTCCTCCACCCAGGTCTGATAGGTGGGATCGTCGCTGGCCACGCGCCAGGTTGCGCCGGGTTTAAGGATGCGCGCCATCATGCGCACCGTATCCGGATGGACAAAGCGTCGCTTGGCATGGCGTGCTTTTGGCCATGGATCGGGAAACATGAGGAAGGCGCGCGCGATTGACGCATCGGGCAGTTCACGCAGCAGGATGCGCGCATCTTCGTCCCATATGCGCAACATATCGGGCACCGGCGCATCACCTTCGTGATCGTCGGGGACAAGGCGTGACAGCAGCGAACACAGGCCGTTGTCAAAAACCTCGCACGCGATATAGCCCACATCGGGATGGGTCGTGTGCTGCGCAAGGGAGTGTTCGCCCCCGCCAAAACCAACCTCCAGCCAGATTTCACGTGGGGTGTGGCCAAAGGCGTGGGCCGGGTCCGCCATCGCGGTTGTGGGAAAGCGCATGCGGGGCAGCGTCAGATCAAGCAGGCGCTGCTGGCGCGGACGCAGGGGATGGCCACGCTGGCGCCCGTACAGGCGATCGGGTGACGCCTTTACATCCACACTAGCCGTCATGAAAAAAGTCATCCTTGGTCGGATGCGATGGGGCATTGCCCGCATCGCGTCATGGCGTGACTGGCCCCGCCATCAACGGGACCGGCCACGCCGTCAGGCACTCAGCGGTTGAAGGCGCTGCGCAGGGTGTCGACGAGGTCCGTCTTCTCCCACGTGAAATCGTCCTTCGCCGCGTCGGGCGTGCGGCCGAAATGGCCGTAGGCGGAGGTCTGGGTATAGATCGGGCGGTTCAGGCGCAGGTGCTTGCGGATGCCGCGCGGCGACAGGTCCATCACTTCGCGCAAGACACGGCCCAGCTTGTCTTCATCCACATCCTTGCCCGTCTCTGCAAGGTCAACATAGACCGACAGCGGATGCGACACGCCGATGGCGTACGAGATCTGCAGCGTGCAGGCATCGGCCAGACCCGCCGCAACGATGTTCTTTGCCAGGTAACGGCAGGCATAGGCCGCGGAACGGTCAACCTTCGTCGGGTCCTTGCCGGAGAACGCGCCGCCGCCATGCGGGGCCGCCCCGCCATAGGTGTCAACGATGATCTTGCGTCCCGTCAGGCCGCAATCCCCATCGGGACCACCAATCACGAAAACGCCGGTCGGGTTGACGTAGAATTCTTCTTCCGGGCACATCCAGCCTTCGGGAAGGATATCCTTCACCACGCTGCGCAGGTCTTCGCGGATGGCCTGCTGACTTGCGCCTTCGACATGCTGGGTGGAGATCACGACCGAGGTCGCGCCCACCGGCTTGCCATCGACATAACGCAGGGTGACCTGGCTCTTGGCGTCCGGCTGCAGGGCTGCGGCACGCGGGTCGCCCGCCTTGCGCAGGTCACGGATGCGATGAAGGATGCCATGTGCGTAATGCAGCGGTGCCGGCATCAGGCTTTCGGTTTCGCGCGTGGCAAAGCCGAACATGATCCCCTGATCGCCTGCGCCTTCGTCCTTTTCGCCCGCGCTGTCAACGCCTACGGCGATGTCGGCGGATTGCGCATGCAGGTAATATTCAACCTCGGCGTTTTTCCATGAAAAGCCCGGCTGGTCATACCCGATGTCGCGCACGGCTTCACGCGCGCCTTCGATCAGTTGCTCTGGCGTGACAGATGCAGGGCCACGCACTTCACCGGCAAGGACGATGCGGTTGGTCGTGACGAGGGTTTCACACGCAACGCGGGATTCACCGTCGGCCGTCAGGAACGCGTCAAGAACGGTATCGCTGATCCGGTCGGCAACCTTGTCAGGATGTCCTTCCGATACGGATTCCGAGGTAAATAGAAAGTCGCCTTTGTTGCGCATGTTAATTCCATAATGTCTGGTAAAAGGACGATGGGACGCCTCGAACACAGGCGTTAAACAGTGCACGGATTTGGCCGAAGTTCCCGTTAGCGTCAAGTTTTTTTGCGGAATACCCCCATCGCGTGCGTGAAATTCACTCCAGACCCAGTACGTTATCCATTGAATACAGACCAGCCTCCCGCGTTCTGCTCCACTGTGCCGCGCGCACCGCGCCAGTGGCATAAATGCGGCGGTTAAAGGACCGGTGGGTCAGAGAAAGCTGTTCATTGGCGGACGTAAAGATGAGGCTGTGTTCGCCCACTACCTGTCCCCCGCGCAGGACGGCGAAGCCGATGGCATCGTCGGCACGCGGGCCGGTATGTCCGTCACGGGCGGTTTCGATATGGTCCTTCAGCACGATGCCGCGCCCGTCCGCCACGGCGTTGCCAATCGCCAGCGCCGTGCCTGAGGGGGCATCGACTTTCTGCCTGTGATGCATTTCCAGTATTTCGGCATCATATTCGCCTCCCGGCAGGGCAGCGGCCATCTGGCGCGCCAGGCGGGTCATCAACGTCACCCCGGGGGAAAAGTTCGCCGCCTGCACCACAGCAATGCGCCGGGCCGCCTGCTCGACCGCCGCCTGATCTTCATCGCCCAGGCCGGTCGTGCCCAGTACCCATGCCGTTCCGGCCTGTGTCAGGGCCTGGGCATGTGCGCGCACGGTTGCGACATTGGTGAAGTCGATTACCACATCGCAGACCTGTGCAAGGTCCGCCATGGAGGTAAAGACAGGACAGGGCGGGGCGATGGTATCGCCGCCAGCAGGGTCCATGACGCCGTTGCGTGTTGACCCCCCCGCCAGAATGGCGCCAGCCGCCGCGACTTCCTCACGCAGCAGGCGGCCCACCCGACCATTGATCCCGGCAATGCCGATACGCACCGTTTTCGTGTCCATGAAACTCTCCGCCCCGCTGTGATCCTGATAAAACTAACAAAAGTTTCTGGGGGCCGGATTTTTTCACAAAGGCGGCTTTCCTTGAAGCTTTCTGGGGAAATCTTCATCAAAAACTTTTTTCGAAAGTGTTTGGAAATACCCCATTGATAAGGAATGGGAAAATTCAGGCGTTTTCCGGGTCTTTTGAAAATATGCTGTCCTGTAAAGAATGTTCCAAAAATATTTGCCATTCCAGTGGGTTGCTGGATAAAAATTTCAAACGGCCTTTTGTATTTTCAGGATTTTCGCTGGATTGTCTGTGCAGACAACCTCCATAAGAGAGTGTTTGAAAACAAGTCATTGATAAAAACAGGAAAATTTTTTGGGTGCCGCCTTTCGATCGAAAAAGGCGCCGTCTTTCGAAGCTTTTTGGAAAAAGCTTCACCAAAAAACCTTTATAATTTCAGTATGTTATCGCGCCTGACTTTTCAAACAGTCTCTAAACAGATGGCGGCGCGACCGGGGGATCGCGCCGCCTGTAACATATCCATGGTGCAAGTTGGGGGGACACCATGCATATGAAAAAGGAGCCTATACCCGATCCGGCGGCCATTTCAACCATGGCGCACCGGGCCGGGGCGATGATGGTCAGAGCTTGCCTTCGAGGAAGTCCTTCACCTTGCTGAAGAAGCCGGTGCTCTCCGGGCTGCCCTTGTCATGTCCCCCACCATCGGCCTCGAACTCCTCAAGCAGTTCACGCTGACGGCGCGTCAGGTGGCGCGGGGTTTCCACGACGACCTGAATATACATGTCGCCCCGTGCCGAAGACCGCAGGACGGAGAACCCCTTGCCACGCAGGCGGAAATTCTCGCCCGTCTGGGTGCCTGCCGGGATCTTTACCTTGGTACGTGACCCATCGACGACCGGTACCTCGATTTCCGTACCCAGCGCCGCCTGCGCCATGCGCACCGGCACACGGCAGTAAATGTTGGCCCCGTCGCGTTGGAACAGGGGATGGGCCTCCACGCTGATATGGACATACAGGTCGCCCGGCGTGACGCCTGCGCCACCGGCCTCGCCCTCGCCCGACAGGCGGATGCGCGTGCCATCCTCGACCCCTGCCGGAATCGCGACCTCCAGCGTGCGGTTCTTTTCCACCGTGCCGGTGCCATGACATGCCTTGCAGGGATTGCGGATCAGGCGACCGCTGCCATGACAGGTCGGGCAGGGACGTTCCACAAAGAAGAAGCCCTGTTGTGCGCGGACCTTGCCCGCACCATGGCAGGAGGGGCAGGTTTCTGCCGGCTGGTCCTTGTCTGCGGACCCGGTGCCGTCACAGCTTTCGCAGGTCACGCGCGTGGGGACGCTGATCTGTTTTTTAACGCCGGAGAATGCCTCTGCGAACGTGATGCTGACCTGCACCTGCAGGTCAGCCCCCGCGCGACGGCCGCCGCGACGTCCCCCCATCATGTCGCCGAACATCTGTTCAAAGATATCGCCAAGCCCGCCACCGCCGAAATCAAAGCCACCGGCACCAGGGCCGCCACCCTCGAACGCCGCATGGCCAAAGCGGTCGTAGGCCGCGCGTTTCTGATCGTCCTTCAGGACGTCATAGGCTTCGTTGATTTCCTTGAACCGGTTTTCGGACTCGGTATCGCCGGGATTACGGTCCGGGTGGTATTTCATGGCCAGCCGGCGATACGCCCTCTTGATTTCGGTGCCATCGGCATCACGGGCAACTTCCAGAACCGCGTAGTAATCAAGATTGGTGGCCATAATGGGTCCTCGGTGGAAACGGGGCCGCCCCGGGACGGGGGATGGGTGTCCCTGTTATGGGCACGGCGGAACCGTTGTCGATTGGGGTGGGGAATCCGCATCGGATTCCTGTCGGGGCTTTAAAAACAGGAAAGGCGCCCGTCTTCCACGAAGCACGGGCGCCACCTGGGACCAGGGGCGGAATGCACATGGCTTCCGCGCCCCCGTTACCGGAGTATGTATGACGCCTTGCGACGATCAGGACGATTTCTTGCTGTCGTCCACATCCTCGAAGTCGGCATCCATGACCTTTTCGCCGTTCGGGGCGGCACCCGCACCCGGCGCGGCACCTGCGGCACCCGGCGCGCCTTCTGCCTGACCGGCCTTATAGACGGCTTCACCCACCTTCATCGCAGCCTGTGTCAGGCGATCGGTCGCCGTCTTCAGGGCTTCGGCATCGCTGCCTTCAAGGGCCTTGCGGACCTCGGCAATCGCGGTTTCAGCTTCGGCCTTGTCGGCTGCCGGAACCTTGTCGCCAGCTTCGGACAGGGACTTTTCGACCTGATGGGTCAGACCTTCGGCCTGGTTGCGGGCCTCGACCTGTTCCTTCTTGATCTTGTCGGCGGCGGCATTCGCTTCCGCGTCCTTGACCATGTTTTCGATGTCGGATTCAGACAGCCCGCCGGACGCCTGGATCTTGATCTGCTGTTCCTTGCCGGTCGCCTTGTCCTTGGCGGACACGGACACGATGCCGTTGGCGTCGATGTCGAACGTCACCTCGATCTGCGGCACGCCACGCGGGGCGGGCGCGATCCCGGTCAGGTCGAACGTGCCGAGCATCTTGTTGTCGGCAGCCATTTCACGTTCGCCCTGATAGACCTTGATGGTCACGGCGTTCTGGTTGTCTTCGGCCGTGGAGAAGGTCTGGCTCTTCTTCGTCGGGATCGTCGTGTTGCGGTCGATCAGGCGGGTGAACACACCGCCAAGCGTTTCGATCCCCAGCGACAGCGGCGTCACGTCGAGGAGCAGAACGTCCTTCACGTCACCCTGCAGCACGGCGCCCTGTACCGCGGCGCCGATGGCCACGACTTCGTCAGGGTTCACGTTGCGGGCGGGTTCCTTGCCGAAGAACTGCTTCACCGCCTCGATGACCTTGGGCATGCGGGTCATGCCGCCGACCAGGATCACTTCGTCGATTTCACCAGCGTTGACCGACGCATCCTTCAGCGCGGCGCGGCAGGGTTCCAGCGTGCGCTGGATCAGGTCGTCAACCAGGCTTTCCAGCTTCGCGCGGGTCAGCTTCAGCACAAGGTGCTTCGGACCGGACGCATCGGCCGTGATGAACGGCAGGTTGATTTCCGTTTCCTTGGCGGAGGACAGCTCGATCTTCGCCTTTTCCGCGGCTTCCTTCAGGCGCTGCAGGGCCAGCTTGTCCTGACGCAGGTCGATGCCCTGCTCGCGCTTGAACTCATCCGCGAGGTAGGAAATGATCCGCGCGTCAAAGTCTTCACCGCCGAGGAACGTGTCGCCATTGGTGGACTTCACCTCGATCACGCCATCGGAGATTTCGAGGATCGAGACGTCGAACGTGCCACCACCAAGGTCATAGACCGCGATCGTGCCGCCGTTCTTCTTCTGCAGGCCATAGGCGAGGGCTGCTGCCGTCGGCTCGTTGATGATGCGCAGGACTTCGAGGCCCGCGATACGGCCCGCGTCCTTTGTCGCCTGACGCTGCGCGTCGTTGAAGTAGGCCGGGACCGTGATAACGGCCTGCGTCACCGTTTCGCCGAGATAGGATTCAGCCGTTTCCTTCATCTTGCCCAGGATGAAGGCGGAAATCTGTGCCGGGGCATATTTCTTGCCCTGCGCCTCGACCCACGCATCGCCATTGTCGCCCTTGACGATGGCATAGGGGACAAGGTCCTTGTCCTTTGCGACGGTCGGGTCGTCAAAGCGACGGCCGATCAGGCGCTTGACCGCATACAGCGTGTTGGACGGGTTTGTGACGGCCTGACGCTTTGCCGCCTGACCCACCAGCATTTCACCATTGTCGGTGAACGCCACCATGGACGGGGTGGTGCGTGCGCCTTCGCTGTTTTCAATAACGCGGGTTTCGTCGCCTTCGCGAACCGCAACGCACGAATTGGTCGTGCCAAGGTCGATACCGATAACCTTACCCATGAATACTCTCCTTGATAGCGGCCTGCGTGGACCCGAAGCATCCGCGCAAACCCTTTGATCGTTCATTCATTTGCCAACGGGGACAGGGGACTGTCATCTTCACATCCACCCGGCGTACCCGTCAGCGTTACTTTCCGATTTAAGCAGCCCCCTGCGCCCTTTCAAGGGGGTGGGCGCCGATCAATCGGCATTTTCAGCCCGTGATATCAGGCCTGTCCCTTGGACACGACGACCATTGCAGGCTTCAGCAGGCGACCATGCAGTGTCCATGCGGGCGTCCATGCCTGCATGACGGTGCCGGCGGGGTGTTCGTCGCTGTGCTGTTCGGCCATCGCCTGGTGCTGGTTGGCGTCGAACGGCTTGCCCTGTGCATCCACGGCGACGATGCCGTTGCGTTCAAGGATGCCGATGAACGAGCGTTCGGTGCTTTCGATTCCCTCGCGCATGCTTTTGATGATGCCGTCTTCGTCCTCTGTGGGGGCGGGCAGGCTTGCAAGCGCGCGCTTGAGGTTTTCTGCGGCTTCCACCACGTCGCGGGCGAATTTCTGCGTGGCGTACTGCCGCGCATCCTCGATTTCGCGCTTGGTGCGGGTGCGCAGGTTCTGCATTTCCGCCTCTGCGCGTACCCATTTTTCACGCATGGCGGCGACTTCGGCCTCCAGCTCCGCAATGCGGTCCGGGGTTTCGGCACCGGTTTCCGTCGCGCCTTGCGCCGTGGCTTCGGCCTCGGTTGCCGCGGCGTCGTGTGGTGACTGCGTGCCCTCTGTGTGGGGCTGGTGTGCGCTGGCGCCGTATGGGGCGTCAGCGTTGGGGGTGGGGTCTGTATCGTGGGTCATGACCTATCAAGTAGGTAACGGTCGCCAGATGGACAAGGCATGACGCTCTGCACAGGCATGCCGAATTTGCGTGCCGTGCCGTCTTCGCTTTCTGCCCCGTCAGGTGCCGGGCGGCCGTCCCGTCCCTTCCTCATGTTCATCAATATGGCGCATGCCCTCATGACATGCGGGTCGATATGACGCTATGCTTCAACCGCCCCACAAGGCAAGTCCCCGACGCGCGCGCCCGGTGGCCGCAATCCGCAGATGAAGCAGAAGAGATCCTGATGGAGCCGACGAAACAGACGATCGTGCTGGTTGATGACGATCGCAACATCCTGACGTCCGTGCAGATGACGCTGGAAGCGGAAGGGTTCACCGTCCATACCTATACCGATGGTGAAAGCGCCCTGCATGGCCTGATGAGCCGTGCGGCCGACCTGGCGGTGCTCGATATCAAGATGCCGCGCATGGACGGGATGGAGCTGTTGCAGCGGTTGCGTGCGCGGTCGCAGCTTCCGGTTATCTTCCTGTCGTCCAAGGATGAGGAGGTGGACCAGTTGATGGGCCTGCGGCTGGGGGCGGACGACTATATCACCAAGCCCTTTTCGCAGCGCCTCCTGCTGGAGCGTATCCGTGCGCTGCTGCGCCGTAACGAACTCACCCGTAACGAGGCCGTGGGCGCGAACCCGGCGGGCAATATGGTGCGCGGCAACCTCTCGCTTGACGAGACGCGCCACCAGTGCCTGTGGCATGGGCGTGATATCCAGTTGACGGTAACGGAATTCCTGCTGGTCAAGGCGCTGGCCACGCGTCCTGGCCTGGTAAAGTCGCGCGATCAGTTGATTGATGCCGCGTATGGCGAGAACATCTATGTCGATGACCGGACCATCGACAGCCATATCAAGCGTGTGCGCAAGAAGTTCCGGCAGGTGGATGAGGATTTCAACCAGATCGAGACGCTGTACGGCATAGGCTATCGCTATAAGGAAGAGTAGGATTTTCCCCTGAAGCGCCCGATCACCATGCCTGATATCGCCGTGCGCCTGTCCGCGTTGCGCGCGCGCCTGCGCCCCAGGGGCACGGGCGGCCGCCTGTCGGGGAACACGGCCGCTGCCGTGGCGTATATGGAGTACCGCACGCGGCTGGTCTCTCCGCTCATGCGGCGCATCTTGCTGGTCAATATGTTGCCGCTGGGGCTGCTGGCGCTGACATTGCTGTATCTGACACAGTTCCAGAACAGCCTGCTGGAGGCCGAGGTGTCGGCCCTGCGAGAGCAGGCGCGCATCTATGCCGGTGCGCTGGGGCAGAGTGCGGTGACATCCACGCGCCATGGGGTCCTGCTGGACCCTGCGCTGGCGCGTCCTTTGCTGCTGCGCCTGACGGAGCCAAGCCCAAGCGCGCGTGCCCGCCTGTTCGCCCCCGATGGCCAGCCGGTTGCCGACAGTCGTGTCGAACGGGTTGGGCGCGCCCCCACACCGCCCGGTGGTACGGCGCATGACGGGATGGGGGAGGAAGACGACCATTCCCCCCTGTATCCCGAGTCCCGGAATATTGGCGAACGGCTGTATAACTGGCTGCTGTCGCAACTGCCGACCCTGTCGGGGGAGCGCATCATGACGCTTGACACCCCTGACACCGACCCATCGGTGCAGCCGGTGGCCGGGCCGAACGGCATGCGCATCATGGAAATGCCTCCCTATATCCGCCGCACCGCGCACCAGCGCCTGATGGTGACGGTGGCTGAACCCGTGATGCATGAGGGGCAGACCACGGTGGGGATCATCCAGTTGACGCGTGAGGCGCGCGACGTGGACCGGTCCCTGTTCGCCGTGCGATCGTCCATCCTGTCGCTGTTCCTGATGGCGCTGGCGCTGACGATCCTGCTGTCATGGTATCTGTCGCTGACAATCGCGCGGCCATTGCTGCGCTTGGCGGCATCGGCGCATGTGATGCGTGAATCTTCCGGCCGGACCGATACCGTGCCCGAACGCCTGCTGTTGCGCCGTGACGAGATCGGGGAGGTGGCGCGTGCGCTTCAGGACAGCGCGAGCGCGCTGTGGGCGCGCATGGACGCCATCGAACGCTTTGCTGCCGATGTCAGCCATGAAATCAAGAACCCTCTGTCATCCATCCGGTCCGCTATTGAAACGTTGCTGCGTATCGAGGACCCCGAACGCCAGCGGCGGCTGATGATGATCATCCATGACGATGTGCGCAGGCTGGACCGGCTGATTACCGATATTTCCGATGCCAGCCGCGTTGATGCCGAACTGTCGCGTGCGCGCGCCGAACCACTGGCGGTGGTGCCGCTGTTGTCGGTTCTGGCGGAAATCCACCAGACCACGCGCCAGCCCGGACAGCCGGTCATGGGTGTCGCAAGCAGCGGCAACAGTGCCGAGCGTCCGTTGACCGTCATGGCGGTGGAGGACAGGTTGGTGCAGGTGTTGCGTAACCTGATCGGCAACGCGATTTCGTTTTCGCCCCCCGACGGGCAGATCCTGCTGAGCGCGGTTCCGGCGGGCAATATGGTGGAAATAGCCGTTGCCGATGAAGGGCCAGGCATTCCGCAGGCGAAGCTGGATAATATTTTTGACCGTTTCTATTCCGAGCGCCCGACAAGCGAGAATTTCGGACAGCATTCGGGATTGGGCCTGTCCATCAGCCGCCAGATCGTCGAGGCCCTGCGCGGGACAATCAGCGCGGAAAACAGGATTGATGCCGATGGGAAAGTTACCGGCGCAAGATTTGTCATCTGCCTGCCAAGAGTAGGTTAGATGCGATATGAATGTGCAGTCCAAGGCATGGTTTCGCAAAACCCATTGATTATAAAATGGTATATTTAATGATATGGACCTTGTGATTCTGGATGTTTCCTTTTTTCGGGAATTGTCACGGACCTCGTGCTTTGGGTTCAGGAAGAGACGCCATATTTAAAAAACATGGCGTCCGGGAATGTTTTTCACCATAGGATCACGAATGGCATTATGCCTCGTGTAACATGACGGTGGCGGGTTGTGCATCGTGTGTGGATTTTGGTGTGGGTGTGGTGCCTGATGACACGATGTCGGTAATGGCTTTGTAAATCCTGTAATACACCATGCGTCCGAAGTGCTCCCGGTCGGTCTGGTCACTTTTGTCCCTGACATAATCATCAAGTTGCAGGGGGAAAGAATTTTTTCTTTGCGTTATCAGCTCAATGATTTTCTGGTTGAACGGGATATGGGTCAGAACTGTTTCAAGTTCATTTTCCCGATTGAGGAATTTTTCCCCACCCAGCAGGATAAATAAGAAAGCCCCTTCGGGAATGCGGGATAGGATATCCTTCAGGCAGTTTTCGAAATATGATGGGTCAGGGCTGTGATAATGAAAATCTCCTGATGCGGCATTGCGGAAAATATCATCAAGGAATTTATTCTGGTCATGGTATTCTTCGCGTGAAAAATTCTCCGTCATGATGGAACGGCATTCAGGGAATGGATACCTGATGACGTTATCCTGGTATGAATATGTTGCGTACAATGCATCAACGGAAAAATTCAGCACGTACACATCAAAGGTCATATCATTGAACTGCGTTTTAAAATCTTCACGCCGATAACCAAGCTGCGATATCCATTCCAGCCGCTCATCCGTCAGTCCATAGATCGCGTCACGGAAAAGTTGTGAATGGTCAATGCGGATGCCGACACCATCGCGACAGAAATTCTGTTCTTCAACCACATGGTTCCGGCCCTGTTTCAGGTAATGGGCCAGTCCGGCAGCGTGGCAGCCCCCGCGAATATATATGCTCTTTTTATGTGTTGTGGTTTCGGTGGCGGCGTCACGTCCTTCCTGATTGATCCAGTCAATGTGGGCCGGGGAATTCACATCCGATATGACCTTACCCTGTACATGCAGGTCGGGTCTGTCCAGCGACTGGTAAACCCATTGTTCAATCCCCATCCCCAGGATGCGGCATGAAAAACAGAAATGCTCAAAATAGCTGATCCTGTTGACTGAGACGAGGGAATAGAACCCCACGATACCGTAATCACCAAATTTATCGCTTACGCGGACGAGCCCCGAATATCTGAATGCCTGCTTGATCTGTGACAGCAGGATATCCCTGGCTTCCTGCTGGTTTTCGGGCAGGCGCTGCTTTGTAAAGTTCAGTTGGTTTGTACGGTTGATCAGTTCAATTGCGCGATCAAGGTGGTTTTCGACATCATAGATGATTTCCACCTTGATGTTACTTTCTTTCAGGAAGCCTTCGATGGTGGAGAAGGTTTCTTTCTCTTCATCCCGGCTTTCAAGAATTTTGTAATGTTTCAGTCGTGACAGGACCGTATCATCCTTGCCCATCATGCGTGCATCGACCAGAAGGCGGGGAATGACATGTTCATCCGTAACCTGGATTGCCGGGTTGACCGACAGCACTTCCTGAAGGTTATGGGGATTGTCATCAATGAACAGGACTGTTTCAGGACGAAGCTGTATACGCCTGATGATTTCAGAAACCCTCCCCCCTTTTGGGGACCAGTCGATGCTGGGGAATACGAAATAATCCCAGATCCCTTTTTCCTGCAGGATGCGTTGAACGGAATCTGGGTCATTTTTTGAACAAATGGAACTCATGATGCCTCTCTTGGCAAGTTCCACGACGATATTATGATGTTCATCCGAATAGGAAATACCCCCTTCGGTCAGGGTGCCATGCCAAAATGTTTCATCAAGATCCCATATAACAAGACGAATTTCTTCATACATAAAATTTCTCCATCAGGCGGATGACGCTTTGGCGTATTGGAGACAAAATATTGTAAATTATTCGTCAATATTTTAATAATATATGAATTTCAATATTTTTATGAGCTTTTAAAGTAATATATAAACATTAATCTATGATAAAATCTGGTTTTTAAGAGTATTTGAATAATTTTTTTCAGAATTTATTACAAAAAATACAGTACTAAAATTTCCATTAAGAACCTGTTTGAAAAGATAATTCCGATAAAATATTGAAATAGTAAAAGTTTTTGGTGAAGATTTTTTCAAAAAGCTTCGAAAGACGTTGCCTTTTCCGATCAGGAGGCAACATAAAAATATTTCCCTATTGTTTATCAAGAATTTGTTTTCAAACGATTTTTTAAATCTCCTTCCCAAGAGGAAGATGGTACCAATGACCGTTTTCAAAAATTGCCGGGCTATGGGCGTCCTGATCGTTTACGATCTGCCCTTCGACCGGGGTTGGGATGTTCCTGATCTGATGTTCGGTCATAGTGGGCAGGATGACGCCCTGTTTTGCGTTCAGTCTGCCAAAAATAATGGTATCTCCCGATCCTGTCAGTTCAAGTGCATCTTCATAATGTGTCACCAGATGCATATTCCCATCATAATCACCAAACATCTTGATTCTGTTCGGATCCCTGCGGCCAAAAGAAACTGGCCCCAGTTCCCCCAGCCAGAGTGCGGGTGCACAGATATTTCCAGGGCATCCGGTATTGGCATAACGCAGGTCTATGGCAGCATTTTTATAGGCCCCCATGATCTGGAACGCACTGTCATAAAACGTATAGGCCCCAGCGCGGAGCAGGATGCCATTTCCCACCTCAAGAGTGTTGTGGCTGTCGTCTTTTTGCTGTTGTGATCCAACGAGGAGGGCAACCCTGTCATGCCCGTCGTCCGCACCGCTGGCATACAGGTCTATTTCAGCGGATTCTATTCCCCCGGCCTTTGATGACGGTAATCCGGTCCTGTCGATCACGCCTGTATTTATGCCTGAAATCTGGCTTCGTGGGCCATGGCTGTCGGTAATGGCGGGGCGGATCGCAAAAAGGTTCGCATCTGTTTTTATGGCCCCGTTATAAGAGGCGGCGGTCAACTGGCTGCTGAGGCAATAGACCTGTCCCCGATTTTCGATGCTGGCTTCATCACAGTTTTCAGTAATCCCAAAATGGGCGTTGTAAACAGGGTTTTTCGTGGTATTCCAGTTTTTGGCAGGTGTGTTGATCGTGTAATCCACACTGACCACTGCGCCGTCGCCAGCATGATTGCCGTTTTTGGCGATGTTGAGGGTGCCGGCATAGTTGGAGATGACCGTATCACCGGTGGGTGCGGGAAAAATGCGAAAACTGTTCCCCGATGCGGCATCGCTTGCGCCATCGGATATCCAGATCTGTGTGCCCTGATACCCCGAAACGGGTGGCGTGTGATCTGTAAATGATCCTTTTGGTATCCGCAGCAGGGCCGAAGACGTAAAACTGCCCCGATAGGCGTCGAGAGAAAGGCTTTCATCACCTCCATCGAACCTGCCCCCAAAATCCAGTGGCGACAGGATATCATTGAAATGTCGTGCCATGGTACGGGATGTCATGCCGCCTGCCGTCCGTACCCGTGCGGGGCTGGCATCCCCGTCAAAGGCACCGGTCGTATCCAGTCTGGCGACGCCACCGGGTGATCCTATGTCTGTCTGTTGTACGGCGTGATCCGCATATGTTGCGATTTCACCAAGGGTCATGGGCCAGGACAGGCCGGTAACGGTATCCCGCAGGTCGAGTTTTTCCGGCGGGGTCGAGGATGTGCAACCCGGCGAAAGGGCGGTCGTATTATCCGTGCATGGGGCTGCTGGATGGCGCAGGTGGTTGGGGATGCTTTCCTGTGCGATGGCGTGCCCGATACTGAGGAACAGGAAAGCGGCCACGGTGCGTTTCAGGGGCATGGCTATCGGGCTTTCATGCTTTAAGTAAAGCATATCAAATATATTGGAGAGTTTCTGAGAAATTTTGCTGCAATTTTCATTGCATATGGATTTTCATTCACATATTCACCAAATTTTTAGTGATCTTATGATGCCATGTTGTGCATGACCTCTTTAATGAACAATTAACAAAATAGAAATAACATTGATATATACAATATTAATAATATGTTAATATGAAGTGTATTTGTTAATTACTTGTTAATAGTTGACCATATTTTACATGTATTTTATGATATTTTTATAAGATTATTGTTACAAGGGGTGATCGCGCCATGATTCCATATTCTGTTCTTTCTCCGCTGGCTGAAGAAAGCGGAGCCAATGTAATCATCTCCAAGACACTATTCCGCTTTCTGCTTTCAGAATATCTGAAATCCCTTCCTTTTGACGAGCAGGCCTATCTTCAGACAAACCCTGATGTCGATGCGGCAGTTCATCGGGGGGAGATAAAAAGTGGTCACGAACATTTCCTTTATACCGGTTTTTTTGAAGGTCGTGATACCGGCGGGAATGAGCTTGATGAAAAATGGTATCTGAAAAACAATCCCGATGTCGTGGCATCTGTCCGTCGTGGCGACTGGACAACAGGCAAGGAACATTGGCAGGCCGTCGGTCGCGCTGAATTGCGGGCGCCAAGCCGCGCGCTGGTGCCGCTGTATGATACGTGGCGTCAGTTCCTGTTGAACAACAAGTATAAATAAAAGCAGGAGATATTCATTGCCGGGCCTGTTGCAGGGGATTCGATACCATGAATGGTGATATGGATGATTTCATAGAAGGGTCTGCCCGTCGCTATATCCTGTCCCTGTCTTCGCGGTATGATGAACTTCTGCCACCGTCACAAGATCTGGCGCTTGTGCTTGGTCGTCTGGAATATCTCCAGCGTGCGCATCCCAGTGCGCGTGACATCATGTTGGGAATTGGCCTGTGCCGTCTGGCGATTGGTGAACCGCGTGCATCGGAACCACTTGAATATCTGTCCCTGCATGCCACTTCCCCCATTGCACGTTTTTTCCTGTTGCTGACACGCCTGCGGTTTGGGGCGCATGATCGTACTTTTGGTGAACTGCGCGCATTCCTTCGTGAAGTGGCCGTTGTTTATGAACATGTTGCCTTTGTGGTTTTCAGCATCCTGTCGGGTGCGCACCGTTGTGGCGGGTGGTGCGCCATGCAACCCGATGGCCGTATTGTCATCGGGTTGGAGGATGGTACTGACAATGATGACATCAGGTGGCGCCATGACGATACCGAATATCAGGCGGAGCTGCGCTTGGTTGGGGGCTTTGGCGGATTTTCGGTCTATGAGATTACAAATTTCGAACTTCCCTCCCACCTTCCCGCCATCCATGTCCTGCATAATGGCCGGGATATGTTGGGCAGCGCCCTTGAATCCCGGACAATCTGGCGATGCGAAGGGTTTGTGGAAGGCAGTTCCGAAGGCCTGACGGGATGGTTCCGCCACCCCAATAACCTGGCATCGGTCGATCATGTGTGGGTCCGGGCTGCTGATGGTGATACCCTGCTCTTTGACGGTGTGCTTGGCGATGTCGCGACCGACTTCCTTGTCGCAGAAAAGGAGCGCACGGCATTCCTGATTCCGTGGGGCGACCTGGCGGGGGTGGAAACACCATGTGTCCGGGTCATGGATCGTTTCCAGCAGGAATTTTACGGCAGTCCGCTCGATCCCCTTGCCGGTGCGCGGTATGCGCGTGCGCAGGCGCAATGGGTGGCGCGAACATTCCCCACTGCATATTCCAAGGTCACGTCACCTGAATTCAACCAACCCTTTCCCGCGCTGTATACGCCGAAATTCGCACAGCAGGGTCTTCCTGCCGCATGCCGTGAAGCACGTAGAAACCGGGTTGCTGTCATCATCCCGGTTTACAAAGGGTATGAAGTTACAAAGGAATGTATCGAACTGGCTCTGAAATGGCGGGGCCCGGACGAGCGGCTGGTCGTGATTAACGATTTCTCACCCGACCCCCGTATCGTCGATTTCCTTGAAACCGTCGCGGGGCAGGAGGGTATTACGGTTCTTTGCAATGCGCGTAACCGTGGCTTTACTTATTCCGCCAATCGTGGTCTGCGCGAAGTCGGCGGGGATGAGGATGCGATCCTGTTGAACAGCGATACCATCCCGCCCTCGGGCTGGATTGGGAAACTGCGTGATGCCATCTATCGCGCGCCGGACATCGGAACGGCAACGCCACTGTCCAATGCCGCGACCATCTTCAGTTATCCACGCAATGATGGCAACAACCCGATCCCGTCATATGACGAGGTGGTCGAGCTTTCATCCATGCTGAGGGAAATCGGCAACGCGGAGATTGTGGAGGTTCCGACAGGTCACGGGTTTTGCATGTATATCCGCGCGGAATGCCTGCACCAGACCGGTGTCCTGCGCGAGGACGTTTTTGCCCAGGGCTATGGCGAAGAAAATGATTTCAGCCGTCGTGCTGCGTCACTGGGATGGCGGCACGTAGTATGCCTGGGCACTTATGTCGGACATGCCGAAGGACAGTCCTTCAGTGCGTTCAAGGGCGATCTTATCCGGCGTAACCTCGGGCTGCTCAATGGATTGCATCCCGGTTACGACCGCCTTGTCAATGAATGGCAGAAACGCGACCCCCTGCATCGGTTCCGGCGTGAACTTGATGTCCGCCGCCTGTCGCAGGCCGTTGCAGGGCGTCATACCGTTGCCTTGATGACGCATGACCGCGAAGGGGGGGTGCATCGTTTCGTACAGGAACGCGCGCTGGCCATTGTCGAAGATGGGCGCATTCCGCTCATCATCTCCCCCTGCCCGGCCGATGCGCCAGATGGCTATCCCCGGTGGAAGGTTGTGCCTTATCTTGCCGATGATTATCCCAATATCATTCTATCGCGACGTGGACCGGACCTTCGTGAACTTCTGCTGTCGCTCAACTGTGAAAAAATGGAAATCCACAGTTATATTGGCGCAGGAATAAAGGACATTCATTGGGTTTCCCTCTTTGGACTCGCCTATGATGTTTATCTTCATGACTATTCCTGGTTTTGCCCACAGATTACGCTTGTATCGCACAACAATCTTTATTGCGGTGAGCCCGAGGCTTCCGCTTGCGAGACCTGCGTCATGGACCGTGGCCGGGCGACGTCTGATGATACGGCACTGTCGTTATTGCGGGAACTCAGCACGGATATCCTTCGGCGGGCACAGGCAGTGATTGCATCATGTGAGGATGTGGCCACACGTTATCGCCGGCATATCGATGTCGCGATTGTCCTGGAACAGTGGGAGGCGCCAGTGACAACGCAGGATATCATTTTCAGGCCCCGGCACCCCACGGATATCAGGCGTGTTCTGCTGATCGGGGCAATCGGCATTGAAAAAGGATATGATATCCTGCTCAGGCTCGCGCGGTATGTTGCATCCACGGGGCTGCCGCTGCGGTTTTCAATCGTGGGGTTTACATGTGACGATTCACGGCTGCTGGAAACCGGGGTTGTGGATATTACCGGGCGTTATGCCGAAAACGAACTGACCTCACTGATACAGATGCAGCATTGTGACTGGGGTTTTCTGCCGGCGGTGTGGCCTGAAACCTGGTCCTATGTACTGACGGAGTTCTGGCGTCACAAATTCCCCGTGGTGACATTCGATATCGGTGCCCCGGCCGAACGTATCAGGATGGCAGGCGGGGGGCTTGTTATCCCGCTTCATCTGCCTGTCGCGTCGTTGGCCAACATCTTGTTGAATCCAGCGCATTTCATACAATCATGATTCATGCGGGAATTTCCCTATCTCCATTAGTACAGAACAGGTTTTCACAGGGACAGAGAGTATTGTGATGTCGATTGAGGATCTGGCCATAAAACATGACTGGGCATGTTTCAACGCGTCATGGTACAAACAGCATTATCACGCCGTCATCAGCGCATTCGACTTGCATGATGATGGCAGTATATTTCGGTTTTATAAGGATTTTGGAGAAAAGCTGGGCCATTCACCCAACATGTTTTTTGACGAGGAATGGTACAGGATGGTCTATCCCGATGTCCTTTCCCTTATTGAATCCGGGAAGGTTTCATCAGGATTTAAACATTATCATCAATATGGGTGCAAAGACCGTAATCCCAACTGCTTTTTTGATGAAGAGTTCTATTGCCGGACACAGGTCTGCATGTCCCCTGAACAGCTTGAGGCACATGGGCTGCGTAATGGTTATGACCATTTCCTGAGATATGGCGCTCACGAAAAACGCGATGCATCCCTGTTCTTTTCAACGACGCTGTTTATCAGGGAAAACCCTGATTTTCTTTATGATGACCGTAACGGCATATTTGCGGCATTCCTTGAAAACGCTACGGATCATACCGTGGTCGAGCGTCGCACATCCGCGTATTTCGACCCGGAATGGTACATGCGCGCCTATCCCGATATGTCCAGGCATATAGATGAATGGCAGCATCCGTTGCGACATTATCTGGGCAATCCGTCACCAGAAGCGTTTGATCCCAACCCGTTTTTTAGCGAACGATTCTATACGCAGGGCAACCCGGACGTGACGGCGGTTATCGCGGATGGATGTTTCAGGAATGCGTATGAACATTTCATACGTTATGGGCAATATGAAGACCGTCGTCCACATGCAAGGGTAAACCTGACGTCGTATGCGCAGGACCCGGCCATTTCGGATGTTGTGGGACAGGGGAAATATCCTACCCCGTTTGCGGCCTATGCCATGCTTTATGGAAAATTTCCTGATTCAGGCGATGAATCTCACGGACCCGAAATGGTCTGCAAGCGCGCCTATAGCCGCATGTCAGAGGTTCGGACGGCGCTTTTGCTGAAGCAGTGTATGGATTTTTCATGCGACCTGCCTGAACTGAGCGTCGTGATGGTGGTTCATGACCAGTTTGCGTTTACCATGACGGCGCTTGCATCGTTGCGTGCGACCTGCGACGCGGCGATCCAGCTTATCCTTGTCGATGGGGCCTCGACAGATGAAACGATCCTGATCGAACGTCATGTCCGTGGGATCGAGGTTATCCGGCTGTCTGAAAATGTCGGGTTCCTTGCCGGGGCCAATTTGGGTCTGGCCCGGGTGGCTGCGCCCTATGTGCTGTTCCTGAATAATGACGTGGAACTGTTGCCCGGTGCGGTGAATGCCGCCTGTGCGCGCCTGCGTCGGGACGAAAGAGTGGGCGCGGTTGGCGCGAAGCTGGTCCGTACGACCGGCGAGCTTCAGGAGGCAGGCTGTATCGTCTGGAATGACGGCACGACCTCGGGCTATCTGCGGGGGGCCTCCCCCATGTTGCCAGAGGCGAATTTCGTGCGTTCCGTTGATTTCTGCTCTGGTGCATTTCTTCTGGCACGGACCGAACTCGTCAAGGAACTCAATGGATTCGATCCATTGTTCGCCCCGGCGTACTATGAAGAAACCGACCTGTGCGTCCAGATCAGGCAGCGTGGTTTTGAGATTGTCTATGACCCTGATGTCGTTGTCCTTCATTATGAATTCGGCAGTGGCAGGCAGGATGACATTGATGCCTGCCTTGGGCGGAACATAGGAAAATTCTTCCATAAGAACCGTGATTATGTAGAGGGAAAATACCGACGTGACGAATCCAACCTGCTGAAGGCACGCTTTGCCGAATCTGGGAACAGGCGAGTTCTGTTTATCGAAGATTACCTGCCGCAGCGTGCGATCGGGGCAGGTTTCCCCCGTTCCAACGATATCGTACGCACCATGGTGGACATGCTGGGCGCACATGTCACGGTCTATCCCATTTTCCCGCCACGGTCGCAGCCCATGATGCGATATCAGGATTTTCCAGACAGGGCAGAGATCATATGGGATCGGGGGCTGGGGGATCTTGCGGCGTTTCTGCGCACCCGTGCGGGTTATTATGACATCATATGGATCGGGCGGACCCATAATGCGGATCGTCTGAAGCCCATTTTTACGGCGTGTGAGACGGCCCTGGCAGGGTGTCGGGTGGTTCTGGATACTGAAGCCCTCACGGCGTTACGCCTGCAGGGCAGGATGCGGATCATGGGGCAAACGGACTTGCCAGACCTGGAGGGCATGTTGCGTTACGAATTGCGGAACACGGATTTCATCGACCGCTTTGTAACGGTCAGTAAAGGGGAAGCGACCTTAATCAGGGGGATTGTGAATCAGGATGTGTCCGTTCTGGGCCATATGCAGATGCCGGTTCCCCGTTCGCGCGCCTTTAGCGAACGCAGGCATTTCCTTTTTGTAGGGGCCATCCAGAACCTGGAATCCCCCAATTGGGATGGATTGGCGTGGCTGAATGACCATGTCGTGCCCTTGCTGGATAATTTCCTGCCCGAAGACATCCGTATCAGGGTGGCCGGGTATGTTGGCAATGGCATCGACCTGTCCAGCATATTGACACATCCACGTTTTGAATTGCTGGGGGCTGTCGAAGATCTGGTGCCCCTGTATGACACACATCGTGTTTTTATTGCCCCGACACGTTTTGCGGCAGGCATACCGTACAAGATCCATGAAGCCGCGGCGCATGGTCTGCCCATTGTGGCGACCGATCTTTTGATCCAGCAGGTGGGCTGGGAACCGGGGGGCGATATCGCAGGCGCATCGGAGACGCAGCCGCTGGCATTCGCAGGGGGTATGCAGCAGGTCTATACGGATGAAACGCTGTGGAATCAGCTTCGGCGTAATGCGTTACATCGCATATTCCTCGAGAACCGAGCAGATGATTATACAAGGGCCGTAACAGATATCCTGAATTTTAAAAACTGATTGTGAAGTTGGTAGATATTTTCATATCCCACGGTTTTTACTTCGTATGTAATAATAAAATCCACGCTGGATTTTCGGGAAGCCTTTTGAATAAGCATATTCTGGCAAAAGATGGCAGATAAAACCAATTATTTATCAATGGTTTAAGTTAGAGATTGTTTGAAAACAAACCATTGATAAAAAATAGGAAAAGTTTTTGGGTGCCGCCTTTTCTCAAAAAGGCGGCGTCTTCTGAAGCTTTTTGGAAAAAGCTTCACCAAAAACCTTTAGAATTTCAGTATGTTATCGAGGCTGACTTTTCAAACAGTCTCTTAGATGTTTTTAAATGTGGGCAGGAAGCTGGGACAAACTTGGGCAGGGGCATCAGGGACGTCAGCATTCGGTATGGCTGTGAAGTATATATTAACAAAAACCTTATAACATAAGGGACCATCATGTTGATCAGTAACGCTTCCTAGGAAAATATAATGGAACCTGTCCGGTTGGTCATTTGGGATCTGGATGAAACATTCTGGAACGGGACCCTGAGTGAAGGGGGCATCCATCCAGTTGAAAAGCACATCACCCTGATCAAGGCCCTGTCGGAGCGGGGGATTGTCAATTCCATATGTTCGAAAAATAATTTCGGGGATGCTGAAGCTGAACTGAAGAAAATTGGTGCATGGGATTATTTTATCTTCCCACAGATCGCCTTTGCCCCCAAGGGACCAATGATAAAGGCAATCGTCGAAGCGACGAATCTGCGTCCCGAAACGATGATGTTCATTGATGATAATCCGATGAACCTGAACGAGGCCCTGTTTTTTTATCCAGGTATGCAGGTTGCCGATCCTGGAATTATTGGCAACATGCTTGAAGATGACAGGTTCCAGGGCAAACCGGATGCAGGGATGGATCGCCTTGCAAGGTATAAGGTGCTGGAGGAAAAGCATAAAGATCAGCAGGACATACAGGGAGATAATATCAGTTTTCTGAAACAGAGTGGGATCAGGGTCAGTTTTCATTATGATATAGAAAAAGAGTTTGATCGCATACATGAACTGGTCAACAGAACAAACCAACTCAATTTCACCAAAAATCGCTGGCCGGAAGATAGGGGTGCAGCGTGGAATATGTTCCAAAATGAGTTTTCGGAACGGTTTCCAGCGATCTCTGGATATGTAAAAGTTTCTGATAAATATGGTAACTATGGAATATGTGGGTTTTTCCTGATTGGTGAAGGCCGGGCAACACATTTCCTGTTTTCCTGCCGCATCATGAGCATGGGGGTGGAACAGTTCTGTTGGAACCACCTCATGCGGCCACATGTGCATGTCGTGGGGGATGTCATATCCTCGTTGGACGGGCATGTGGACTGGATAGAGATCGTTGACGATGTTGATGATGTTTCAAATAATTTTATCAGTGAATATGCAAAGAATTTGAAAGTATGCCTGCGTGGCGCATGTGATTTCACGTCCATGGAACATTATTTCCGGGCCCGTTATAATGTGATCGGGGAATTCCCGCTTGCTTATAAATCATGGGCTTTCAGCCCTTGGGTCAGGACTGTTGCGGTGACTGAGGCCTTGCAGACCCCGGAGGGACGCAAGCTTTTGCAGGCAACAAGTATTTTCCCGGAAAATTATCTGGAGTCGGCAGTCATAAGCGGGGAAGCCGATATTTACGTCCTGTCATTTTCCGTTGAATATGCAGCACATTTATATAGGTCCCGTTCCACCGGAGTAACGCTTTCATTATGCAATGATTTTCTGGCCGGACGGGATTTCAGTGAAACATCCTATGAAACACTTGTCCAGAAATTTGGCCGCGATCCTGGCTTTTCGGAAAGCGAATGGGAATTCATGCAAAATGAGTTTGAATTTTTCGCCCATCATGACATCGGGATGTTCATGGCCGATGTCTGTAAATTATTTGAAAAATTAAAGGGTAAAAAGGTTATCGTGCTGGTCCTGAATGAACGGATAGGTACGGATAATTGGATCAGGTCGGTTTATGGGAACATCAACAGGATTGTCGTTCCCCTGTCGAAAATATATGGCTTTGATCTTGTAGATTACGGAAAATACGTCAGATCCACCGATGACCTTGCTGCGCCAGATGATCACGGAGTTCATTTCTCCCGTGAGGTATATCTGAAAATGGCTACGGAAATCATGGATATTTGCGATAAATATGCACTGGAAGTCGAAAAAACCGATTAATAGTCGGGAATCATAAAAGTTCTTGGCGCGGATTTTTGCAAAAAATTGGAAGAATAGTGTTTTTTGGAAAAAATACGCGCCAAGGACTTTTATTGTTTCACCAATCGGCTGTTTTTAAAAAATATCTGGAACCATTTCAGGGAATCATAGGTGATGGATTGAAAATTTCTTAATACCAGAGCATTTCCACCGAAAACCGGTTCGGTGGAAATGTTCCAGTTTGTTGTCTTTACGAGCATCTTCACCTGTTTGAATGTCAGCATTCAAACAGGATCTGCTCTAGCCGTATTCAGGAGGCAATATCTTTCGAGGATTTTTGAAAGAGAGTCATCATAATATTTTTAGGAAATCTGTGATTATTAAAAGATATTTTTATAAAATGCGCGAGTAGGAATGGATTATGTCCAGTGATTCTGATCCCGTCATCCGATTCGTGTTACGCAGTTTTCACACGGGACCGGTATATGATTTATTTTCTGTTTATGAAGCATATATAAAATATAAAAATCAGGGATAAGGAACATAAAATGAACGTGGTCGCTGTGATGAGGCTTCTTAACGAAGATGATGTTATTGAAGCAAATATAAGACATCACCTTGCTCATCTGGACCGTATTATTATCCTCGATGATGGCAGCGCGGACAGGACATTAGGGATCATTGAAGACATGATTCAGGAGGGTCTGGCAATCACGTTGATAGAGAAGCCATGTATTGTGTCGAGTGAACGCGAAAGAAATACATTCCTGTACAATACCGCATGCAGAGATTTTGATGCGGATTGGGTATTTTTCATTGATGCTGATGAATTCATTGATATGCGTGGCAGGGTTGAGGGGTTTTCGAATTTCATAAAAACCGTTCCCCCCAATTTTGAATCCATCCTTCTTCCCATCAGAAACTATATGGATACAATATTTGATAAAACCGAAGAACGGGTCGTGCCCCAGCGTATGATATGGAGAACGATAGAGAATATCGGCGTCCTGAAAGTTGCCGTCCGGGGCAAGATCCCTGGCAATATCCAAATCAGTGAAGGCAACCATACCGCATATCGTGACGGTATCGAACTGCATGCCTTTGGGGGCAGCAACCTGTGCATCGCGCATTATCCCCGGCGGTCCGGCTGGCAGGACATATATAAATGGATCATCATGCGATTGAAGATCACTGCGGCGGGGCAGCGTGAGGTCACAAAAGGCACGGGATCGCATTATATCGAACCCCTGCGGATTTTGATGAACGACCCCAATCGGATCATTAATGACAAAGGTTTTTTCGAACGAACCCCTAACAGCGATTATACAATGGATATGATGAAGTATGATGGTGGTGACCTGAAATATACCGAAGACGCAGATTACAAGGCAAAATGTATCAAGCTGGTTCTGGAATATTCATTTTCTCTTGCGCGGGCATTCGGGCAGGAAATGGACGAGAACGAGCAGTTTCGTAATCGTATACTTGCATAAATCACCATCGGTCCCACAGGGACGTGTATGCGTAAAATAATACAGCTTTCCAGAAGCCCCTTTTTTAAAAAGGGTGCGTCTGGGGAATGATTTGAAGAAAATATTGTCATAAAAAAACCCCTCCTGTATGGCGCAGGAGGGGTTTTCGTCACGGTTCGGATTGCTACGACGGTGGCTTACGTATTCATCGCGTCGAAGAAATCCTTGTTCGTCTTGCTGTATTTCAGCTTGTCGAGCAGGAAGTCCATTGCATCCATCGTGCCCATCGGCGCCAGGATGCGGCGCAGGACCCACATCTTCGACAGGTCGGCGCGATCGACCAGCAGTTCTTCCTTGCGGGTACCACTCTTGGTGATGTCGATGGCCGGGAACGTGCGCTTGTCCGCCAGCTTGCGGTCAAGGATCAGTTCGGAGTTGCCGGTGCCCTTGAACTCTTCAAAGATCACCTCGTCCATGCGGCTGCCGGTATCGATCAGGGCAGTCGCGATGATCGTCAGCGACCCGCCTTCTTCGATGTTACGCGCTGCGCCAAAGAAGCGCTTGGGGCGCTGCAGCGCATTGGCGTCCACACCACCGGTCAGCACCTTGCCCGATGACGGCACGACCGTGTTGTAGGCACGTGCCAGACGGGTGATCGAATCCAGCAGGATAACCACGTCGCGTTTGTGCTCGACCAGGCGCTTGGCCTTTTCCAGCACCATTTCTGTCACCTGCACATGACGCGTCGCCGGTTCGTCGAAGGTGGAGGACACGACCTCCCCCCTTACCGAGCGGGCCATGTCGGTCACTTCCTCGGGGCGTTCGTCGATCAGAAGGACGATCAGGAACACTTCGGGGTGGTTTGCGGAAATGGAGGACGCGATACTCTGCAGCATCACGGTCTTGCCGGTCCGTGGCGGCGCCACGATCAACGCGCGTTGCCCCATCCCGATGGGGGACACAAGGTCGATCACGCGTGGGGTAAAGTCGCGTGCCGGCCCCTTGCCCTTGCCTTTCGCACTGCCTTCGGCTGGTCCTACGGCGGTATTCTCGACCTCCATCTGCAGGCGGCGTTCGGGATATAGCGGCGTCAGGTTATCGAAATTGATGCGCTGGCGCACGGCCTCGGGCGGTTCGAAATTGATCGTATCGACCTTGAGCAGCGCAAAGTAACGTTCCCCATCGCGGGGCGCGCGGATCTGCCCTTCCACCGTATCGCCGGTGCGCAGGCCAAAGCGCCGCACCTGGCTGGGGGAGATATAGATATCGTCGGGGCCGGGCAGGTAATTTGCCTCTGGCGAGCGGAGGAAGCCGAAGCCATCCGACAGGATTTCGAGTGTTCCATCCCCATAAATCGCCTGGTCATTCTCGGCCAGTGTCTTGAGGATGGTGAACATCAGTTCCTGCTTGCGCAGGGATGATGCGTTTTCAATGTTCAGACCTTCGGCATAAGCCAGAAGATCTGCTGGTGTTTTGGCCTTGAGTTCGGCGAGATGCATGCAAGCGTTGCCTTGGACTGGCAGTTCAGGGGGGAGGAATGGATAATATCCGGTGTGACATGGGGAAGCTGGCTGTCACATCCGAGCATCTGCAGACGAAGTCAGAAATGCGACGTGGATATTACATTCATACAGAGGATAAGGCATCATGGTCGTGCGACCACGCAGCTCATAGGGTGTCGATACTCCATGTGACCTGAAAAGTCAACATGGATTGCGATTACTTACCCAGCCACCCTTTGCGCCAGAACCACAGTAGCGGCAGGATCACGGTCGCCGCCATCAATGCCAGCGAATACCAGTATCCATATTTCCAGTTCAGTTCGGGGATATCATGGAAATTCATCCCATATATCCCCGCGACCAGAGTGGGCGCCACGCCAATGAAGCTGACCACCGTCAGGATCTTCATGCCGTTATTCTGTTCGATACTGATGAAGCCCAGAGTGGCATCAAGCAGGAACTGCACCTTGTTCGATGTCTGCGATACGAAATCATTAAGCGATTTGATATCGCGTTCCACTGTGGCAAGCCGACCCTGTAATTTGTCTGACAGGTCGCGCTTTTTATTCTCGGTTACAAAGATGGTGATGCGTTCCAGTCCCAGCAGGCTGTCGCGCACCGACGACGCCAGGTCGCCTGACCGTCCCACACGGCTGAGCATGCTGCGCAGCAGCCCGTCCATGCGTCGCATCCCGCCATGTTCGGACTGGAACACGTCCTTGGACATCCCATCCAGCGCCTGTCCCAGATGTTCAAGGATATCCGCCAGACGGTCCACGACCGCCTCAAGCAGCAGGGTGACGCATTCATCCCCCGACAGGCGGGTGGACTGTCCCGCCACCTGCCGCGCCACCACGTCGAATGCGGTGAAACCGGTAAAACGGATCGTCAGCAGCCGGTCGCGCATCAGGACGAATCCGACGGGGGAGGCAAAGAAGTCATCCCCGATCTGGCGCACCAGGGGCGTGGACAGATAAACCGCGTCATCTTCCATGAACAGGCGCGATGAACTTTCGATCTCGTCCAGTTCGGCGCGCGTGGGGATACGTTGTCCCGTGACCCGTGCGGCCAGTGCCTGCTCCTCCTCGGTCGGGTCCAGCAGGTCCAGCCACGGAACGTCCCTGACCTCTTGTGCATCGGCCTCGCTCGTGATCGTCCGGGCGGGCGAGCCGGGCCTGTGCGCAAGAAACATAAGCTATCCTCTTTTCGTAACCTGTCCCGGCCTATCATCGGGACAACCGGCTTTATGTCAAATCGTGACAGCCTGCCGGGGGGCAGGAGGGGGTGGCCTTTTCACGCCATCGGGTCCAGAACGCCGTAGGCGTATCATCGCGCGGGGACGTGCGATATACCATCATCGACACCCGCACGAATTTTATTCCCTGTGGAGAGCGAAAGTTGAGCGCAGCACAATCCCCGGCCCCGCCGTCCCGCGCGAACAGCCTGCGTACCGGCCCGGATGAACATGGGCGGTTTGGTATCTTTGGCGGCCGGTTTGTTGCCGAAACCCTGATGCCGCTGGTCCTCGAACTGACCGAAGCCTACAGGGAAGCACAGGCCGATCCCGAATTCCGGCGTGAACTGGAGTATTACCTCAAGGATTATGTCGGCCGACCCAGCCCGCTGTGGTTTGCACGTCGCCTGACGGCGGAACTTGGCGGTGCGCGTGTCTATATGAAGCGCGAGGAACTCAACCACACCGGCTCGCACAAGCTGAATAATGTGATGGGACAGATCCTGCTGGCACGCCGCATGGGTCGCACGCGCATCGTCGCCGAAACCGGCGCGGGACAGCATGGCGTCGCGACCGCCACGGTCTGCGCCCTGTTCGGCATGAAATGCTGCATCTACATGGGGGCGACCGATGTGGAGCGGCAGAAGCCCAACGTGTTCCGCATGCGCCTGCTGGGGGCGGAGGTCATTCCCGTCACGGCCGGGGCGGGGACGCTGAAGGACGCAATGAACGAGGCGATGCGCGATTGGGTCACGAATGTGCGCGACACCTATTTCCTTGTCGGTACGGTGGCCGGGCCGCACCCCTATCCAGAGATGGTGCGTGATTTTCAGTCGATTATCGGTGTGGAAACCAAACAGCAGATCCTGGAGGCCGAAGGCCGCCTGCCTGATGCGATTGTCGCGGCCATCGGTGGCGGGTCGAACGCGATGGGCATCTTCCACCCGTTCCTTGATGACCTGTCCGTGCGCCTGATCGGGGTGGAAGCCGCGGGCCGTGGCCTTGATAGCGGGGAGACCGCCGCTTCCATCGAGCGTGGGCGCCCCGGTGTGCTGCATGGCAACCGCACCTATCTGCTACAGGATGCGGACGGGCAGATCGCAGAGGCGCATTCCATCAGCGCGGGCCTTGATTACCCCGGCATCGGGCCGGAACATTCCTGGCTGCATGATATTGGCCGCGCCGAATATGTTGGTGCAACCGATGACGAGGCCCTGGCCGCGTTCCAGCTCTGCACGCGGACGGAGGGGATCATTCCCGCGCTGGAATGCGCCCACGCCCTGGCCTATGTCGCAAAGCTGGCGCCCACCATGTCGCCGGATCAGGTCATCGTACTGAACGTATCAGGCCGGGGGGACAAGGACATCTTCACCGTCGCCGCGCATCTGGGAGTGTCGTTGTGAGCCGTATTGCCAGTCGATTCGCCGCCCTGAAGCAACAGGGGCGTGGCGCCCTGATCCCGTATGTGGAGGCATGCGACCCCGATTATGAAACCTCGCTCGCATTGCTCAAGGGGATGCCGGGGGCAGGCGCTGACCTGATCGAGGTCGGCATGCCCTTCAGCGACCCCAGCGCCGATGGCCCGACCATCCAGAAGGCGGCGCTGCGTGGTCTGCGTGGCGGGGCGAACATGCCGCGCGTGCTGGAGATGATCGCGGAATTCCGGCGCGACGATCATGACACGCCGATCATCCTGATGGGATATCTCAACCCGATCGAGGCATATGGCCATGAACGGTTCTGCGCCGACGCCGCGCGCGCGGGCGTGGACGGGCTGATTATCGTCGATGTCCCGCCAGAGGAAGGCGACCTGCTGCGTGGGCCTGCCGCGGCGAACGGGCTGGACATCATCCGCCTTGTCGCGCCAACCACGCCGGATGCGCGCCTGCCGGTTGTACTGAATGGGGCATCTGGCTTCCTGTATTATGTCAGTATCACAGGTGTAACCGGCACACGCACGGCCAGTACCGATGAACTTGCCGTCGCAATCCCGCGCCTGCGCGCCGTGACGGACCTGCCGATCGCCATCGGCTTTGGCATCCGCGCCCCGGCGCAGGCGGCCAATGCCGTGCGTGCCGCCGATGCGGCCGTTGTGGCCTCCGCATTGCTCAACACGCTTGAGGGGACGCTTGATGCGGATGGGAACGCCACGGCGCAGACCGTTGACAGTGTGCTGTCGCACTTGCGCGAACTGGCCGATGCGGTCCATGCCGCGCGGGTATGAACGTGAATCTGGCATAACGTGCGATCTGCCTGTATGGAGCAGGCGCATAGACGTACGTCAGGGAGAGGTAACATGAGCTGGCTGACCGAATATGTCCGGCCCAAGATCCGTGGCCTGCTCAAGCGGGAAGTGCCGGACAACCTGTGGACCAATTGCGAGTCCTGTGAACAGATGATCCTGGTCAAGGATCTGCGGCGCGCGATGAATGTCTGTCCGCATTGCGGGCACCATATGCGCGCCTCGGTGCATGAGCGCCTGGAATGGACGTTCGACAAGGGGGAGTTCACCCGTATCGAACTGCCCAAGGCCCCGGTTGATCCCCTGTCCTTTCGTGACCGCAAGCGTTACACAGACCGGCTGAAGGACGAGCGCGCGAAGTCCCAGCTTGAGGAATCAATGGCGGTCGCGCATGGCCGCATCGGTGGGCATGATGCGGTTGTCGCGGTCATGGCGTTTGAATTCATCGCCGGCACGATGGGGGCGGCATTGGGCGAGGCATTCCTTGCCGCCGCCCGCCTTGCGATCCTGCAACAGGCCCCACTGATCGTCTTTACCGCATCGGGTGGGGCGCGCATGCAGGAAGGGATGCTCAGCCTGATGCAGATGCCGCGCACGACCATCGCGGTGGAAATGCTGCGCGAGGCAAGGCTGCCTTATATCGTGGTCATGACCAACCCGACGACGGGCGGGGTCTCTGCCTCCTTTGCGATGCTGGGCGATGTCCAGATTGCGGAACCGAACGCCCTGATCGGCTTTGCCGGGCAGCGCGTGATCGAGGATACCGTGCGCGAAAAGTTGCCCGAAGGGTTCCAGCGCGCGGAATATCTGCTTGATCACGGCATGCTCGACATGGTGGTCACGCGGTCTGAACTGCCGACCATCCTTGGCACCCTGATCGGGCAACTCAACCACGCCCATATCACGCCATCCGCAGCGTAACCTGCGCGGCGTAACCTGTAACGGTCCATCATGAATGCTTCGCCAACGTCCGGTCTTGGTCCTGAATTCGCCGGGCGTACCGGTGTGATCCTCGAACGGCTGAACCAGCTTTATCCGGCATTGATCGACCTGTCGCTGGGGCGTCTGGAACATCTGCTGGCGCGTCTGGGTCATCCCGAACGCCATCTGCCGCCGGTCATCCATGTGGCGGGCACCAATGGCAAGGGCAGCACCTGTGCCATGATCCGCGCGATTGCGGAGGCGGCGGGATGGCGTGTCCATGTCATGACGTCGCCGCATCTTGTGCATGTGACCGAACGCTTCCGTATTGCCGGGCGTCTTGTGTCCGAACCTGAACTGGCTGCGGTGCTGGAGGAGATCGAACGCGTCAATGAAGGCGCGCCGATCACCGTGTTCGAGGTCCTGACAGCGGCGGGATTCGTGCTGGGCGCGCGTCATCCTGCCGAATTGATGATCGTCGAAGTCGGGCTGGGCGGGCGTTACGACGCGACCAATGTGCTGGCGCGCCCGGCGGCATGCGCTATTGCCTCCATCTCCATGGATCATGAGGCGTTCCTTGGCGATACGCTGGAAAAGATCGCCCTGGAAAAAGCCGGTATCATCAAGGATTTCGTACCGGTTGCCACCGGACGGCACCCGGCGGACGTGATGGGTGTGATCGCCCGCACGGCGGCGGAACATGATGCGCCCTTGTGGCGGCGTGGTCATGAATGGTCCATCACCCCGTCACCCGATGGCGCGCGTCTGGTCTATCGCGATGGGGAAGGGATGCTGGAACTGCCGCATCCCGGCCTGCACGGGGCGCATCAGGTGGATAATGCGGGCCTTGCGGTTGCCACCCTGCGTGCAAGTGGCCTGTCGATCCCGGCTGGCGCGTGGGCGGGCCTTGCCGATGCGCACTGGCCTGCACGGTTGCAACGGTTGGGGGGCGCGCTGGCGCAGGTTCTGCCCGATGGGTGGGATCTGTGGCTCGATGGTGGGCACAACCCCGGAGCGGGTGATGCATTGGCGCGCGTGATACAGGACTGGTCTGATCGTCCTGTCCACCTGATCGTTGGTATGAAACAGACCAAGGATGCCTCCGGTTTCCTTGCCCCGTTGCTGCCCCACGCCGCAAGTGTGCAGGCCGTGGCGGAGCCTGAGCAGCACCTTGCCCTGCCGGTCGCAGAGATTATCGCGGCAGGACAGGGACGTGTCACCGCAGGCCCTACCATCCGTCAGGCGTTGGAACATTTGTCACACAATAATACGCCGTCCCAGCCGCCGGCATGGGTGGTGATCTGCGGCAGCCTGTATCTGGCCGGGGTGGCGTTGCAGCAGGATGGCTGGATCGCGACCTGATCCGAAACCCCTGTATTGAATGCGGTATCAGGGTGCAGCCCGGACCTGGCAGGGAGCATGCTCCCTGCACCCTCGATCTGTTGAGGCGAAGGGGTTTCCAAAGGTCTGTGACCTTTGGTGGGGGTTCGGGGGCAAAGCCCCTGAAGGTCGCCATCAGGTGACGAAGCCCCTGTGTTGAGTAAGGCATCCGGGTGCGGCCCGGACCCGGCAGGGAGCATGGCTCCCTGCACCCTCGACCTATTTATGGAAAGTGGTTTTCGACAGGCCGTGGCGTGTTATGGCAACAGGATCGTGCTGCCTGTTGTCTTGCGTGATTCCAGCGCGACATGCGCCTGTGCGGCGTCTTTCAGGGCGAAACTCTGTCCGATGCGTGGGGTCAGGATGCCCTGTTCCACCAGTCCGAACAGTTCCGTCGCACCCTCCACCAGTTCGTCACGCTGTGCGATATAGGTGCCCAGTGACGGGCGCGTCAGATACAGGCTGCCATGACTGGCCAATGTGCCGACCGCAACATCCGTTACCGCGCCGGATGCGTTGCCATAGCTGACCATCAGGCCACGTGGCGCAAGGCAGTTCAGGCTGTCTTCGAACGTGACGCGGCCGATACTGTCATAGACGACCGGCACCATTGCACCGTCGGTCAGGTCGCGGACCCGCGTGGGGATGTCATGTGTGCCGACCAGAACGTCGGCCGCCCCGTTGGCGCGTGCCAGTTCGGCCTTTTCCTCGGTCGAAACAATGCCAATGACACGTGCGCCCAGATGCCGCGCCCATTGGCACATCAGCAACCCGACCCCACCTGCCGCCGCATAGACGAGGATGTTTTCCCCCTTGCGCACCTTATATACCTGTCGCAACAGCATATGCACCGACAGGCCGCGCAACATGATTCCCGCCGCCGTTTCGAACGGAATGGCGGCAGGCAGCGCCACCACGCGGTCTGCCGCGATGACACGGTGATGCGCATATCCGCCCAGAACGATGGGATAGGCCACCCGCGCCCCCACCGCGAGGTCGGTCACACCGGGGCCAACCGCCGTCACCACGCCCGCACCCTCCATGCCCGGCGTCGCGGGCAGGGAAGGGAATTTGTAAAGGCCACTGCGGTAATAGGTATCAATGAAATTGACGCCCATTGCCTCTTGGCGGATCAGGACCTCGCCTTTGCCCGGAACGGGAATTGGCAGGTCTTCGATACGCAGGACGTCGGGACCGCCATATTCGTGGACGCGGATGACTGTATTCATGACAGGGTTTCCTTGTGGTGAAGGAGGCTGTGTGTTCAATCCAGATCGGGGGCGTCGGTTTCCAGATCCCGCAGGAAGGCGCGGTCCATCGCCCCGCGATCGCCGGGATAGGTATCCGCGTCGTAATCCGCGCATCCTTCCATATTTACCCGGTGGCAGGGGATCAGGATGGGTATGGGGTTTTCGCTGCATGCGGCCACAACATCGGCCACTGTCACGCTGGCCTGCCGTGCGACCTCGGCGCAGGGAAGGGTATGGCCCATCGGGATGGTGCGGATGAATGTCCATGCCGCAACCTGCTGTGGTGTGCCATAAGGGGACAGCGGCAGGGTGCATGGCGTGGTGTCCCCATCGAAATAGGCATCGAGCCAGTCGCATGCGCGTCGCAACAGGGGTGTTTCTTCCTGGTCCCGGCCCCACCCCCAGTCGAGCGCCACAATCGTGTCGTCCTCGGCCGAGACGGTCAGCGGGCCAGTGGGGGAATGCAGGGAGAGTTGTGGCATGTGTCACCTTGATCACGACAGGGACGTGGACGATAACCCGTTCCCGTCACAGAGGAAATGGGAACAACCCGAATGACCGCGGCAACCGAGCTTCCAGTAAGGCGACATGGCGACGGTATGGCGCCCGTGATTTTTGCCCTCGCCACCGGTGCGGGGCGCGCCGCCATTGCCGTCATGCGTATCAGTGGCGACGGGTGTGATGCAATCCTGCGCAGCCTGTGCGGTGGCCTGCCTGAACCGCGCCGCGCGTCATTGCGTGGGATATGGCGACGTGATGCGGATGCGGGGCCGGGCGTGTTGCTGGATCGTGCCGTCGTGCTGTGGTTTCCCGGTCCCAACAGCTATACTGGCGAGGACAGCGCCGAACTGCACCTGCATGCCGGGCCTGCGGTCATTGCCGGTGTGGCCGATGCGCTGGTGGCGCTGGGTGCGCGTCCCGCCGAACCTGGGGAGTTCACGCGCCGTGCTTTTGCCGGCGGTCGGCTCGACCTTGTGCAGGCGGAAGGGATTGCCGACCTGATTGATGCGGAAACCGAGGCCCAGCGGCGGCAGGCGCTGGCACAGGCCGATGGCGCACAAAGTCGCCTGTATGAGGATTGGGCCGCGCGTCTGCGGACAGCGCTTGCCCATCAGGAAGCATTGATCGATTTCCCGGACGAGGACCTGCCGCCGGAAGTGGAAGACGCATTGCTTGGCACGCTTGCGCAGTTGCGCGACGAAATGCAGGCGTACCTTGACGATGGCAGTCAGGGAGAGCGCCTGCGTCGGGGGCTGGTATTTACGATTGTAGGCGAGCCCAATGTGGGGAAGTCGAGCCTGCTGAACACGCTGGCGCAGCGTGACGCCGCCATCGTGTCGTCGCGTGCCGGGACCACGCGCGATGCGATCGAGGTGCGCATCGTGCTGGGTGATGTCCCGGTGATAGTGGTGGATACGGCGGGCCTGCGTGAAACCGATGACGAAATAGAGGCCGAGGGCGTGCGACGTGCATTGTTTCACGTGAAACAGGCAGATTGCGTGATACATGTGTTTTCAGGGGCAGCGGTACCGGATAAGGTCGGCCCCGACAGCATCATGGTCTGCAACAGGATTGATGAGGTCGCCGCCCCGCCGGGCATCATGGGTATCAGTGTGCGGACCGGGGAAGGGATGGAGGCCCTGCGTGATGTTCTGGCGCAACGTGCGCGCGACCTGACGCAGGGACGTGCCGCCGCCCCCCTGACGCGGGCGCGTCATCGCGCAGCGATCGAGGAGACGGCCCATCACCTGAACCGCGCCGCCGATGATGCATGGCCGGAGGTGCGGGGCGAGGAAATGCGTCTGGCGATGCGTGCACTGGGGCGCCTGACCGGGGCCGTAGGGGTGGAGGCGCTGCTGGACACGGTGTTCGGGCAGTTCTGTATCGGCAAGTAGGGATAGAGCAGGAGCAGGGGGTAGGGTGAACGCCACGTACAACGCCACTTATGATGTGATCGTGATTGGCGGCGGCCATGCCGGGTGCGAGGCCGCTGCCGCTGCCGCGCGGTGTGGCGCGCGGACCATGCTGCTGACCCATCAGCGCGCGACGGTGGGGGTGATGTCGTGCAACCCCGCAATCGGTGGAATTGGCAAGGGGCATCTTGTGCGCGAAATTGACGCGCTGGATGGCCTGATGGGGAAGGCGGCGGACCGGGCGGGCATTCATTTCAAGCTGCTCAACCGCTCCAAGGGGCCTGCCGTCCATGGTCCGCGTGCGCAGGCGGACCGCTCCCTTTACCAGCGTGCGATCCTCGATCTTCTGGCTGAAACCGAAGGTCTGGAGATTGTCGAGGGCGCTGCGGGTGATCTTGTGGTGGATGATGGCCACACGGTCCGTGGCGTTGTGTGTGAGGATGGGCGCATCTTCCATGCCGGGGCGGTCGTCCTGACGGCGGGGACGTTCCTGCGGGGGGTCATCCATGTTGGCCATGACAGTCAGCCTGCCGGACGTGTGGGGGAGGCCCCGGCCCATAGGCTGGGGGAGCGGTTGCAGGCGCTGGGCCTGCGGATGGGGCGGCTGAAGACCGGCACGCCCGCCCGTATTGCCCGTGACAGCATCGACTGGGATGCTCTGGCGGAGGATCGGGGCGATGCGATTCCCGAACCGTTCAGCCGCATGACCGACACGATCACGAACCCCCAGGTGTCATGCCGCATTACCGCGACGACACCCCGTACGCACGATATCATTCGTGAACATCTGCACCTGTCGGCCATTTATGGTGGCGCGATTTCGGGGCGGGGGCCGCGTTACTGTCCTTCCATCGAGGACAAGGTCGTACGCTTCGCACAGCGTGACAGCCACCAGATATTCCTTGAACCCGAGGCGCTGCCGGATAATCCCGGGGGGGGACTGGTCTATCCCAATGGGATCTCCACCAGTCTGCCTGCGGATGTGCAGGAACAGATGTTGCATTCCATACCCGGGCTGGAACGCTGTCGCATCGTGCGCCCCGGCTATGCGGTTGAATATGACTATGTCGATCCGCGTGAGCTGACCCCCGCGCTGGAGCTGAAGTCCCTGCCGGGCCTGTTCCTTGCCGGGCAGGTCAATGGCACGACGGGATATGAGGAAGCCGGCGCGCAGGGAATCGTGGCCGGTATCAACGCCGCGCGTCGTGCGGCGGGCGAGGGGGCGGTGACGCTGGATCGGGGCACGGCCTATATCGGTGTCATGATTGATGACCTGACGACGCAGGGGGTGTCCGAACCCTATCGCATGTTCACGTCGCGTGCGGAATATCGCCTGACGTTGCGCGCGGATAATGCCGACCTGCGCCTGACGCCGCTGGGCATGGCATGGGGCTGTATCGGCCCCGCGCGCCGTCAGCGCTTTGCGGAGGAGCGGGCCGCGATCGACATGGCGATGGAACGTGCCCGCACCGATACCTATCCGCCCGAAACCCTGCGGCGTGAGGGGATTACAGTATCTGCCGACGGGCGTGCGCGATCGTTGCTGGATGTCATGGCGACAGGGGCGCTGATGGATGTGGTGGAGAATGTTGCCCCATGGGTGGGCAGCCTGTCGCCACGGGTGCGTCAGCATGTCGCGACCGAAGCCCGGTACAGCGGATACCTGTCCCGACAGGAACGCGAAATCCGCCAGCTTGCCAATGACGGACGCCTCGTCTTGCCGCATGACCTTGATTACCATGCGATTGGTGGCCTCAGTACCGAAATGCAGGAACGCCTGTCGCAGGCGCGGCCTGTCACTTTTGGTGCGGCACAGCGCATTCCCGGCATTACGCCTTCCGCACTGGTGGCGGTATTGTCGCATGTGCGGCAGGTGGCCTGATGTCGGGGGCGGACATGATGGGGCATGCAGGTGTGCTGGATAATGTTTCACGTGAAACACGCGATCGCCTGACGGCCTATGCTGACCTGCTGGTGCGCTGGAATGCGCGCATCAACCTTGTGTCCCGTCCGGACCTGGCGCAGTTATGGCCCCGCCATATTGCCGACAGCCTGCAACTTGCGGCCCTGATCCCACAGGGTGCGCGGGTTGTGGATATGGGGTCGGGCGGGGGATTTCCCGGGCTGGTGATTGCGATGGCGACTGACGCTCATGTCACGCTGATTGAATCTGACCAACGCAAGGCCGCGTTCCTGCGCGAGGCCTCCCGTGTGGCGGGTGTGCGCACCCGTGTCATCGCCGCGCGGATCGAGGCGGCGGAGGCCGGGCCTGCCGATATCATCACCGCGCGTGCCCTGGCCCCATTGCCGCAGTTATTGCAATGGGGCGTACGATTTCTGGATAAGGAAGGATTCTGCCTGTTTCTGAAGGGAAAGAACGCAGACGAAGAACTCAATGCCGCCAATGCCGACTGGCGTATGGCGGTGACCCGAATTCCAAGCCGCACTGATGCGGATGGTATCATTCTTAGATTGAGCGATATAAGGCGTGTCACAGACCACAACCATGCATCATCCGGTCGATAAGGCCGCGCATGCCCCCCGCATCATCGCCCTTGCGAACCAGAAGGGCGGGGTGGGGAAAACAACTACTGCCATCAACCTTGCCGCCGGTCTTGCGGCAGGTGGGTTCCGTGTTCTGCTGATTGATATCGACCCGCAGGGAAATGCGTCCACCGGGTTGGGGATCGGTTATGAAAACCGGCGTCGTGGGACCTATGCCCTGATTGGGGAGGATGCGCCGGCGGCTGACCTGATCCAGGAAACATCCGTTCCCGGCCTGTCGGTTATTGCGGCGGATACCGAACTGGCCGGGGCGGAACTGGAACTGGTCATGTCGGATCGACGGGAATATCGCCTGCGTGATGCCATTGCGCGGATTGGCGGTGAATATGATGTCATCCTGATTGATTGCCCACCCAGCCTTGGCCTGTTGACGCTGAATGCGCTTGTGGCCGCACAGGCGGTGATCGTGCCGTTGCAGTGCGAGTTTTTTGCGCTGGAAGGGATCAGCCAGTTGGTGCGCACCGTCAACAGCCTGTGCAAGTCCCTGAACCCGGCGCTGAAGCTGGAGGGGATCGTGCTGACGATGTATGACCGGCGTAACAACCTGTCGGAACTGGTGGCGGCGGACGCCCGCAGCTTCTTTGGCGATCGCGTGCTGGAGACGGTCATTCCGCGCAATATTCGCATTTCCGAAGCACAGAGCCATGGGCAGGCCGTGATGTTTTACGACGCCCGTTCCTCCGGCAGCCAGGCCTATAGGGCGCTGTCGGATGAAGTGACCTCACGTCTTGCACTCAGGGCGGGCCGGAAAGGGAAAAAGCAGGGATGAAACCCAAGAAGGATGCCGCCCGCCCACGATTGGGCCGGGGGCTTGCCGCGTTGCTCGGCGATCAGGTGAACATGCTCAATCCTGCACCGGGGCTGGAACCGCGTAAAAATATGGATGGTGGCTCTGTGCTTCCGGTGGATGTCCTTGAACCCGGCCCGTTCCAGCCGCGCCAGCACATGGCCCCCGAAGCGTTGGAAGAACTGGCGGATTCCATCCGTACGCGGGGTATTTTGCAGCCGATCCTTGTGCGTCCCCACCCGGATCGTCCCAATATGTTCCAGATCATCGCCGGGGAACGGCGCTGGCGTGCCGCCCAGCTTGCGTCCCTGCATGAGGTGCCGGTCCATATCCGTGCCCTTGACGATGGCGATGCGATGGCGGCGGCGCTGGTGGAAAACCTGCAACGCGCAGACCTGAATGCCATGGAAGAGGCGGAGGGCCTGCAACGTCTGCTCGACGATTACCGCCTGACACAGGAAGAACTGGCGGGGGCCATTGGCAAGTCACGCCCCCATGTCGCCAATATGGTGCGCCTGTTGCAACTTCCCCCGCCTGTGCGTGATGCCGTGCGGGACAGGGAACTGTCGGCGGGTCATGCACGTGCGCTGCTGGCGCATCCCGATCCTGTCGCGGCGCTGAAGGTTGTGCTGAAACAGGGGCTCAACGTCCGCCAGACCGAGGCCCTGTCGAAAAAAACGGATGCAAAGAACAAGGTCGCGGCAAAGCGGGAGGAGCAGGCGCATAAAGACCCGGAAATCGGGTCGTTGGAACGCGACCTGACGGCAAAGCTCGGGTTGAAGGTCCAGATTACCTTTGATGGCAAGGGTGGTTCGCTGCGTGTGGATTACCGTTCCCTGGACCAGTTCGATGGGTTGCTGCGGCTGTTGCAGGCATGAGGTATGAGGCATGAGGGAAGGGGGCAGAGGGTTCTTTCCTGCGGAAAAGGACCAGGCCGCTTCTGGAATTATACGGGGTGGTTTCAAACCTCTGCCCATGGCCTGATCGGGGGAATGTTTCTGCGGGTTTTGAATGTGTGTTCTTTCGGGCGTTAAAAAACAAACGATGAACCTGTGGACGTTCAGGTGGGGTGATGGTGATCCATGGGGTGGGTTCACTATGTTGGAAAAAATATTCAAAAAACCCCTTGTCGCCATGGGCCTGTCTTGGTAAAAGCCCCTCACCCGAAAGGGGAAAGTCTGTGGGCGCATAGCTCAGTTGGTAGAGCAGCTGACTCTTAATCAGCGGGTCCAAGGTTCGAGCCCTTGTGCGCCCACCACAGAATTCCGGTGTAACGCCGATTGCCGTATGAAAATCCCGGTATCATCTGATGCCGGGATTTTTTGTATCTGGACAACAATCCGGCAATATCCGTCCGGGATGCCCGATAAAGATCATAAACGGCGCCATGCTGCCTTTTCGACAAGGGCGACGGTGTTGCAGATTTTTGAAAAATCTCCACCAAACTCCCTTTACCATTCAGGTCATGTTCCGTGGACATGCAGGTTCCAGCCATTGGACGGGGACGGGGTGTTCTGCTGTGGATATGGCCGGTTCTGATATCAGGAAAGGAAGCGTCATCAGTGAAGCAGTATATCCTGTCCCTTGCCATTTATCTGGTGGCTGGTTTTTGTGAAATTGGTGGCTGTTTTGCTTTTTGGGCGTGGTTGCGGCTGGGGCGGTCCATCGCCTGTCTGATCCCTGGTATGGCGGCGCTGGTCACGTTTGCGTGGTTGCTGACACGCATTGATACCGATACGGCGGGGCAGGCCTATGCGGCCTATGGCGGGATCTATATCCTTGCATCCCTGACATGGATGCGCGTGGTGGAGGGATATGCCCCGACACGTTGGGAAATCCTGGGGGCTGCGATCTGCCTGATCGGGGCAGGGGTGATCCTGTTCCATCCCCGCAATGCATAAACTGCCGCGATAGCCCCGCAGAGAGGTCGCAGCCCCAGAGTCCTGAAAGGGGGGCGGTATCAGAAGGTTTGCCATTCCTTGGCAGGCCATTTGAAATGGCAGGACCAGTCACCTACTGACATTATAAATGTTTATGGTGCTGCTGTTCTCGGAGCGTGTCTGAAAACAGCTCATTGAGAAAAAATAAGAAAAGTTTCTGGGTGCCGCCCTTTTTTTCAGAAAGGCGGCGTCTTCTGAAGCTTTTTGGAAAAAGCTTCACCAAAAACCTTTATAATTTCAGTATGTTATCAAGGATGACTTTTCAAGCAGTCTCTCAAACGCTGCGCAAAGATATGGATCTTTGGGAAAAGGCATATGTCTGGATTCACTCCAGTGCGATGGGCTTGTATGTCGGGGTATAGATCATGCCCTCGACCCATTTGCGGATATCGTCGGGGCGTTCGACATGGGCCATGTCATGGTCAAAGATATATTCCGCAAGGCGACAGGCCGAGGTGATTTCCACCTCCACGATCTGGTCCTGTGGCGGGAACAGCCGCCCGCGCGCACGGCTTGCGGTATCCACCTGATCCGCCAGCGCATGTGCGGCCTCGATGATGATATCATCGGTGATGTGGCGTGGGCATGTGGCATAGGTAGCCAGGCCGAGCCCCGGAAAGATATAGAAATTGTTGGCCTGCCCCGGATGGAAGGACCGGTCCCCGACCTGGACCACCGGATACTGGATGCCGGCGGCATACAGGGCCTGTCCCTTTGACCAGGTATAAGCCTGTTCCGCCGTGCATTCGGCATTGGGGATCGACAGGGCAAAGATGATGGGACGGCTGTTGATCGCGCTCATGCGTTCGACCACCGCCTGTGTGAAGGCATCTCCCACGGTGGATACCCCGATCAGGATCGTGGGACGCACCCGCGTAATCACGTCAAGCAGGTCTGTCGTGGGTGTATCATCGCGGGCATAGCGGCGCTGCTGTTCCGACAGGTCGGTGCGCGATGTGACCAGCAGCCCGTCCTTGTCCATCATGGTGATGCGCGCGCGCGCAGCATCTTCCGACAGGCCCTCGCGCTGCATGGCGCGTACAAGCAGGTCTGCGATACCCAGCCCTGATGACCCCGCGCCCAGAAACACAACCTTCTGGGCCGACAAAGGGGCTTCCAGAATCTGTAGGGCCGTGGTCAACCCGGCCAGTGTGACAGCCGCAGTGCCCTGGATGTCGTCATTGTAGCACAAAACACGGTCGCGATAATGCGCAAGGTAGCGGATCGCATCCGTGCCTTTCCAATCCTCGAAATGGATGCAGCAGGGGGGGAAGACCTCCTGTACGGCATTGACGAATTCCTCTACGAACGCATCAAGTTCCGCCTGTTCCGGCGGTTCGCGCCGCAGCCCGAGATAAAGCGGGTCCGCCCGCAGTGCCGCGTTGGTCGTGCCGATGTCCAACTGGATCGGCAGGGTGGTGTGTGGTGGCACGGCCCCGCATGCGGTATAGAGCTGCAGCTTGCCAATCGGGATGCCCATGCCGTTGACCCCGATATCGCCAAGGCCAAGGATGCGCCCGCCGGTTGTTACGCAGATAAAGCGGACATTGCGTTCGGGCCAGTTACGCAGGACAGAGGCGATGCGCCCCTTATGTTCCAGGCTGATATACATGCCGCGCGGGCGGCGGTACAGGTGGCTGAACGCCTTGCACACCGCACCCAGCGTCGGGGCATAGATGATGGGCACGAATCGTGCCGGGTCGGACATGACGACCTTGTAAAACAGGGTTTCATTCCGGTCGCCAAGGCTGGAGAGGTAGATATAGCGTTCAAGGTCGTTCGGTTTGGCGTCAAGATGGCGGAACACGCGTTCCGCCTGACGTTCCAGTGTCTCGATCTGTGGCGGCAGCAGCCCTTCGATATCCAGTACGCGCCGTTCCTCCGCGCTGAAGGCGGTTCCCTTGTTCGCGGCGGGATCGTTCAGCAGCGCCGCTCCCCGCGGAAAGGAACGGGACGTGGGATGGGTCATGATGTGCGGTCTCCGGCAATGGAAAGCAGGCAACGGGCCATGATATAACAGCCGAGCATGCCGCACATGGAACGGGTCAGGCCAGAGGCAGTTCGTTCACATTGACGACGCGCCATCCCTCGCGCAGGTGTTCTATGACGCTAAGCGACAGGTTCTGGACCGAAAAATGCAGTGCCGTATGCGCATGGACATGCAACGCATGCGCCAACGCCCCGCGGATCGCCCCGCCATGGCTGACGACCACCATGTCCTGTCCCGCATATTCACGCGACATACGATCCAGCGCCGCACCGACGCGGGCGCAGACCTGCACCATGCTTTCGCCACCCGGTGGCTGTTCCGTGGCCCCCACGGACCAGAACGGATGCGCCGGCACCGCCAGTTTTTCCGGCAGGCGGTCATGTGTCGTGCCGTGCCATTCGCCCATCGACTGTTCGGTAAAACCCGGTTCGATCCGGCTGGCCTGCATGCCATATCCGGCCTGCTGGATGGCCTGCGCCGTCTGCTGCGCCCGACCAAGGGGGGAGGTGAACCATAATGCCGGATGCGGCAGGCGACGGGCCAGCGTCTCGTACATCGGGCGTTGCGCGATAAGGCTGTCGGGGCATAGCGGCACATCCATCGCACCATACAGGTGCCTGCGCGCGTTCTGTTCAACGATGGCGTGGCGGATCAGCCAGAACCGCGTAACCCCCTTCTGCAATTGCGGGGTGTCGAGGAAATTACCGTGATTCTGCGACATGAGGGCAGGGGTCTCCATAGGCTTTTGTCAGCGTGACGTGTGAGTGTACGAAACAGCGAAGAAAAAACCGGGCTCTGCCCGGACCCGGCAGGGAGCACAGGTTCCTGCCCCCTGTTTCTGGAGAAATAAAAGCGTCTGCAGGGCCTCGGGGTTAAGCTGAATTCAGAAGTTTTTGGTAAAGCTTTTTTCAAAAAGCTTTGAAAGACGTCGCCTTTTTGAAAAGAGGCGACACCCAAAAACTTTCATTTTCATCCCTGCTCCAGGTGATGCGGCATGTAGGTCGGATGCGGGTCATGGGCGGCGATGGTGGGCCAGTGGCGCAGGATCAGGCTGATTTTTTCCACCACACGACGGACATCGCGTGTTTCGCGCTCCATCCGGCGTCGGCTGTCCATACCGTCATGCGAGGGCTCGCCCGAAACCAGGCGCGCGCCCGCCGAAATGCGCAACGCCCCGGCCAGTTCCCCGCCCAGCGCCGGATGTGCAAGCGGCACCGGCTGTCCCACATGGCACAACAGTGCCGCAAGGCGGCGTTCATCCCCGTCACCGGTGGGGATGACGGTCGATAGGTCGGTATTGAGCCATACATAAAGCCTGCGCGCCTGTGCCAGCGCCAGCGGGCGGAAGGTGTCATGTGCATCATGTGCGCGCACGAAAAAGGACAGGATCGTCGCGGCATCATCCCATGCATCGGCCAGTGGTGGTCGGCGCGGGGCAACAGGGGGCAACAGGCACAGGTCGGGATTATGCGTGATGGCGTCGCGTGCCGCCGACAGGAATGTCCGCAGGCGTTGCGTGACGGTGGCGCGTGGCACCTCCGACAGGGCGGCCATTTCCGCAAGGGCCGCCTGCCAGCGCAGGCTCAACCCGATATTGTGCCCCGTCGGCAGCACCATGCGCGCGCGTCCCGCAGGCCATGCCGCCTGATGGGTGTATTGCGCCAGCCCCGTCGGCAGGGGCGTGCCCGACAGGCGCGCCATGACCGGCGCAGGCAGCAGGACCGCCCCGCAGAACGGCGGCCCCGTAAAGAACTTGGACCCCGTGACCATCACCATCCACCCCCGGTCGAGGTAGTCGCGTACCCGCACGGGGTCGAGTCGCGTCTGGCAGGCATCGACCACCACATCCACCTGCCCGGCCGCGGCCGTGGCGATGAGGGTATCGAGTGTTTCCATCTGCGGGGCGAGCAGCCCGGTTTTTGACAGGTCAAGGCGATGCAGCAGGATATGCCGCCCGCGTGCCAGTTCCGCGCGCGCCACGCGCAGGCAGTCCGCATCGACCTGCGCCAGCGGGATCTGTTGCCCGCGTGCGTCACGCATCGGCAGGTCGATTACCTGCGTATCATCGGGGAATCCCGCGATCAGGTGCCCCTTTGGCACCATGTGACCCAGCGCGGTATCATTGGCGAAATGGCATCCGCGTGCGGCCAGGGGTACGCCGCTTCCGGTTTCTTCCGGCGCGATCAGGATATTGCTGACCGCACGTCCCCCCGGCGCCAGCGCCGCCAGCGCCAGTGCATAAAGTTCGCAGTCCGTGCCAGAGGGGGCAAGGATGATCCCCTCATCCCCGCGCAGGCCGAAATACCGTGCGATTCCGTCATGGATTTCCGTCGTCAGGGCGGCAGGCACATCGGCATACGGGTCCGACAGGGCGGCGGCGATCAGGCGCAGGCGCGCCGCCTCCGCCCCGGCAAAGCCACGTTCGGAGAGCGAGGACGCGGTGGATGAGGCGAATGTGACCGCCCACGGGCGCGGCCGGTGTGAACAGCCATAATGGTTCAGGCCGGTCGTGGGGTCGATACTCAGCCGTGCATCGCCGCCCAGAGCCATCAGTGTTTCGGTCGGCCCGGTCCACGGCCACACTGCCTGCATGCGCGCATGTATGGCCGCGATGTCGGGCGTATCGGCGGGTGCGGGCTGGCATGGTGCCACGGACAGCCAGACCTCATGCAGGACGGCAGGGGGGGGCAGGTGGTCTGCTGCCATGATGTCGATCCACGCCGGCAGCGGCCCCGCGACCGTGGTGGTGGGGGCGTCGCAGGTGACGTCCAGCCCGTGAAACAGTGCCGCCGTCCGCGCCGCGCACAGGGCGGCGATGACGGGATGGCGGGGGGCAACCTCCAGCAGATGCGCCAGTTCGAGCGCATGGCGCAGGTAAAATGCGCTGTGATCCCCATGGCCCAGACATGCCGCGCCCAGCAGCACATGCCCCGTATCGGTGACGCGGAAGGGGACGGGCAGGTCAGGCGACAGGCTGATGCGCCGCGAACCGGCGATAACGCGCAGATCGGGACGTTCAAGGACCCGGATCAGACCTTCGGTGAGCTGGTGGGCAAACACGGGGTTCTCCGTAATGGCGCGCGTCAGGGCGTGGTGGCGGGCACGTCATGGCCGGGATGTTGCGCGTGGGTGGGGGCATTGTCCCGCAGGGCCATGGCGGCGGGTGGTTCGGTTATATGCGCTCTGGTTACGGCATGTGTGATGGCCGGCGGACATGCCAGCGTCCATCCCGCCTGTCGTGCGGTCAGGCACATATGGGCTGGTGGCGGGGCGATGGCATGGATGGGTGGGTCAAGGGGCAGGTACAGTTCACGGCTCATCAGATGTAGCGACTTTCCGTCCGCCCGACCATATTGACCATCCCCCATCACCGGGCAACCCAGTGCCGCGCAATGCACCCGTGCCTGGTGGGTACGCCCCGTCTCCAGCCGCAGTTCAAGCCAGCTTGCCGGGCTGCCATCGGGCATGTGGCCGCGTGCGAGGCACCGCCACGCCGTGCGGGCGTCCTGCCCGTCGGGCGTGATCTCCATCCGCCATTGCCCGCGTTCCGCCCGCCGCAGCAGCGGGGCCTCGACCACCCCATGCCCCGCTGTGGGATGGCCATGGGTGATGGCCCAGTACACCTTGGTGGTCCGGCCACTGGCGAAACATTCCTGTGCCGCGATCAGCGCCTGTTTGCGCAATGCCACCAGCAGGCACCCCGATGTGTCACGATCCAGCCGGTGCGCCAGCCATGGCCCGTTGCGATGGCGTGACATCAGGGCGAACGCGTCTTCCACGCTTGGCCCGCCCGCGCGACCCGCATGGGCGGGCAGGCCGGGGGGCTTGTCGATCACGATGAAGTGCCGCGTCCGCAGCAGGACAGGGAAGGGCAGTTCCCCGTCGTTGCGGTCCGATACAGCACGCGTGACAGCACGCGGGGCGGGGGATGTGACGCGGGGGATGGCGGGTCTGCGGGGTTTCATTCGTCGTCGGCGGTCTTGCGCATCAATACCTCGCGACGGCCGACATGGTTGGCTTCGCTGACGAGGCCTTCTTTCTCCATCTGCTCGATGATCTTGGCCGCGCGGTTATAGCCGATCGAAAGATGGCGCTGGATAAAGGACGTGGACGCCTTGCCTTCGCGCGCGACAAGCTCCACCGCCTGTCCGAACAGGCTGTCTTCCTCGTTCCCGCCTGCGCCGCCGCCAATGGCGCGGCCACCCCCGTCCTCGTCCTGGGCGGAGATGACTTCATCGTCATAGATGGGCTCCCCCTGCGCGCGCAGGAAGGCAACCACGGCCTCTACTTCGCTATCATCGACGAAGGGGCCATGGACGCGCGTGATGCGGCCCCCCGCCTGCATGAACAGCATGTCACCACGCCCCAGCAACTGTTCCGCCCCCTGTTCGCCAAGGATGGTGCGGCTGTCGAATTTGCTGATGACCTGAAAGGAGATGCGCGTCGGGAAGTTCGCCTTGATGGTGCCGGTGATGACATCGACGGACGGGCGCTGTGTCGCGATGATCAGGTGAATGCCCGCCGCGCGGGCCTTTTGCGCCAGACGTTGCAGCAGGGCCTCGATTTCCTTGCCCGCGACGATCATCAGGTCCGCCATCTCGTCCACGATCACGACGATATAGGGCAGGGCGTCAAGTGCGAGTTGCTGTTCTTCGAATGTCGGCTTGCCCGTTTCGGGGTCATATCCCGTCTGCACGCGCCGGGTCACGATTTCGCCCCGCGCGCGCGCCTCGGCCACACGTTCGTTATAACTGGCGATGTTGCGGACCTGCAGGTGCGCCATGGCGCGGTAACGGCGGTCCATTTCGCGTACGGTCCATTTCAGGGCCGCGACCGCCTTGGCCGGTTCCGTCACCACCGGCGTCATCAGGTGGGGAATGCCCTCATAGATCGAGAATTCAAGGATCTTGGGGTCGATCAGGATCAGCCGGCACTGATCCGGTGACAGCCGGTACAGCAGTGACAGGATCATGGCGTTCACGCCCACCGACTTGCCCGACCCGGTGGTGCCCGCGATCATCAGGTGTGGCATGGAACCAAGGTCGCTATAGACAGGTTCCCCGGCAATATCCTTGCCCAGCGCGAGGTTCAGGCGCGCGCGGGCATGCACCCAGCGGTCGTCGCGCAGCAGTTCGGAGAAATAGACCGTGTCGCGGCGGGTATTGGGCACCTCGATCCCGATGACATTGCGTCCCGGCACCGTGGCGATACGCACGCTCAGCACCGAAAGGGAGCGTGCGACGTCATCCGCAAGCCCGATGACGCGCGCGGCACGGATGCCAGGCGCGGGCATCAGTTCGAACAGGGTGACGACCGGGCCTGCGTGATAGGTCCTGATTTCCCCCTGCACGCCGTATTCGGACAAGATGGTGACAAGGTGCGCGGCGTTCGCCTTCAGCAGCTCTTCCGTCGGGCCGGTGGTGGCATGTGACGGTGGGGGCCGAAGGAGGGAGAGGGGCGGCAACTGCCATGTATGCTGCTGCGGTGCGTCATAGCGTTCGCCCATCGGTGCGGTGGTCGTACCCGTCGGCGGGGCCGCCGGTGGCAGGTCTTCGGGCACGGGGGGCGCGGGGGGGCGCGTGGCGCCCCCGCTGAACAGACGTCCCAACAGGGTCGGTCGTTCGGGCTGTGACGGGGTGTCGATCGGCGGGGCGAATGTCGTCGCCGGTGTGGGCGTGTCCTCGTGCCAGGGGGCAAGGTCCTGCGGTTCCGACGGATTCACCAGCAGCGGCGGGGAAATATCCTCCTCCATGCCTGGCGGATGGACCCAGTTCGTGCCGATCGACACCCGGCCCTGCATGGGGGATGCGGGCAGGCTGGCTGCGGGTTCGGGCTGCGTGGCTGTTTCCCGTGCGGGGGGCAGTGGTGGTGGCGCGGCATCACGCACGCTTAGCGAGCGTGAGGTCGCAGGCAGCGGCACGGGCGGTGGTGGCGTCATGGCCCGCGCGGGCGTGGTCTCGGGCACAGCGGGGGCAGGCGCCTGCACGGGGGCGTGCGTCGTCACGGGATAGGCCGGGTCCGGCGCACGGGGGGCTGCCTCGGGCTCCATGCGGCGGGGAAGGGGGATGTCCTCTTCAGGCAGGGCGTCGGCAAGGCTGTCATGCGCCCGGGGGGGCGCGTCCGTAATGGTGGGGGCAGGGTCGCTGCGTGAGGCCTGCACCCGTGCGCGCATGTTGCCCGCAAGGGTATGCGCCCCGCCCGCAAGGCGGACGGGCTGGCGTCCCACCATGCGCAGCGCGCGCCCGATCGCGCGCCATTCCGACAGTGACAGCGCCAGTGCCAGCGGGATCAGCAGCAGGGCCAGAACAAGGCCCAGCAGCCACATGATGGGCCGTCCCCACGCACCCATCATGCTGACCCCGGCCTGGAGCGCCATATGCGCCAGCGACAGCCCTACCGCCCCACCTGGTCCGGAATCGGCCGGCCATTGCGGATTGGGGACGGCGGGGAACATGATCGGCACGGCGGCCAGCAGGGCGGACAGGACCGGCATCGCCGCCAGCAGCGCGGCCACGCGGATCAGCCCGGAGCCCACGCCATTATGGCGGATGATACGCCATCCCCATGCGATCAGCGCGAGGATGACCAGTGCGCTGGTGACGCCCATGTTCTGCAACAGGAAGTCTGACACATATGCCCCGACCGTGCCCAGCAGGTTGGTGGGGGCCTGCGCGCTGGAGGTATTGGCCGAGGAATCGCGCGGATCATAACTCCACAAGGCGGCTATCAGCGCCAGCGCCAGCATCCACAACGCCACCCCGCCCGTTTCGGCAAGACGCCGCAGCAGCCGGGTCCGTGTGGGGCCGGATGTCAGGGACTCGGGGATGAAACGGCCGGGGATCGCCAAAAATCCGTATCCTGCTTGTGTGGCCATGACATCGCGGCATGCAGGTTGCCGGGGTGTGGCCGTCATGAAAACTCTGGGCGCAAAGGGGCGGGCATGACGCCATGCGCCCACATCCGTGGGACTATAACGCGGCCATGGCGCGTGACAGAAGGGCGGTTGCGCCTTTTATGGACGAAATTATCGTCCCGTGGCGTCCTCGTGCCGCCAGACCGACAGCCGTGCCGCACCATGTTCGCGCTGCGCCAGCAGGCGTTCGGGGGCGACGGGCGGGATTTCGTCGGCGGCTGTTTCCACGATCAGCAGCGCGCCCGGTGCGATCCATCCCCCCCGTTCAAGCGTGGCGAGTGCGGCGGCGGGCAGGTCGCGGCCATAAGGGGGGTCAAGGAACACCAGCCCCGCCGGGGTCGCCGCCCCGCATGGGGGCAAGCGTGTCATGTTCCATGTCCGGACCTGCGCCATGGGCTGCGCCCCGCACGTGGCGATATTGTCACGCAGGGCCGACAGCGCGTTGCGGTCGCTTTCGATGAACAGCGCCGCCGCCGCCCCGCGCGACAGGGCCTCCAGCCCCAGGCCACCGGTGCCGGCAAATCCGTCGAGCACCTGCGCGCCCTCCATCACGTCACGTCCGGCCCATGGCGCATGCATCAACATGTCGAACAGCGCCTGACGCACCCGGTCGGCGGTGGGGCGTGTGACACGGCCCGGCGGCGCGCGCAGGGCGCGGCCACGGAAACGGCCGGCAACGATCCTCATTCCCGTCGTGCCCGTTACGCCCGCGTGTTGCGGCGCGGGTTGGCAAGGCCGGGCACCTGTTCACGCAGCACCTTGCCGGTCACTTCCTCCAGCTCTTCGCGTTCGAGCGTGCCAAGCTGGAACGGGCCATAAGAGGTGCGGATCAGGCGGCTGACATGCAGGTTCAGTCCACGCATGACCTTGCGGATTTCGCGGTTCTTGCCTTCGCGCAGGGAAACCGTCAGCCACGCATTGTCGCCCCGGCTGGAATCCAGCGCCGCCTCGATCGGGCCGTAATGCACGCCTTCGAACACGCTGCCCTGTGCAAGGTCGGCCAGCTGGTCTTCGTTCACCACGCCAAAGACCCGCACGCGATAGCGACGGATCCAGCCGTTGCTGGGCAGTTCCAGCTTGCGCGCCAGTTCACCGTCATTCGTCAGCAAAAGCAGCCCTTCGCTGTTGAGGTCGAGTCGGCCGACGCTGATGACGCGCGGCATCCCTTCGGGCAGGGAGGCGAATACCGTGGGGCGACCATCAGGGTCGCGATGGGTCGTCACCAGCCCGTCAGGTTTGTGATAGCGCCACAGGCGCGTGCGGTCGGGTGCGGCGATGACTTTGTCATCCACCTGCACGATGTCGCCATCGGACACGAAGGTGGCGGGATGGCGCACGATGTCGCCATTCAGGCGCACGCGCCCTTCCTCGATCATCCGTTCGGCATCGCGCCGGCTGGCGACGCCGGAACGTCCCAGCCACTTGGCGATGCGATCGCCATGCGGCGTGGTGGGGGCGGGGGAGGCGTCTTTTGTCATTCTCTGTGTCTCGAAGCGTCGATCAGGGCATCGAACAGGAGCCGGTCCCCTGTTGAAATGCCGAATTCGGGATGCCATTGCACCCCGATGCAAAAAGGATGGCCCGGCAGTTCCACGGCCTCGATCACGCCATCGGGGGCGACGGCGCTGACGATGGCGCGCCCGGGGGTTGCGACCGCCTGGTGGTGGGCCGAATTGACCGCCATGCGGGTGGCGCGCGTGATATGCGCAAGACGCGTGCCGGGGACGATTGTGACCTCGTGTCCGGCTTCGTCGCGCGGATTGGGCTGTTCATGGGGCAGGGGGGCCGTGATGGTGTCGGGGATATGCTGTATCAGTGTGCCGCCCAGTGCAACCGCCAGCAATTGTTCCCCGCCACATATGTCCAGAATGGGCCGTCCCATCTGCAACGCGGCCTGTACCAGCGCCAGTTCGGCGGCCGTGCGCGTGGATTTCGTGGTGACGGTGGGATGTGGCGCATCCCCGCCATACAGGTCGGGCGCGATATCGAACGCCCCGCCAGTGACGATCAGGCCATCGAGTCGCACCATAATGGCAGCCGCCCCCGCCGAATCATGGGGCAGCCCGACCGGCACCCCACCTGCGGCCGTGACGGCATCCATGTAGTTGCAGCGTATGGCGTACCATGGATAGCGTGAGTATCCGCCCTGTTGCGGTGGACAGGGCGGTTCGCAATCCAGTGTCACGCCGATCAGGGGATGGGACGTATCCATTCCGTTTCCCTAGAATAATTCGCAAGGAAAGGAAATGCGCCCGCGTCCGTCCCGTGTCGTTTCGTCAGTCCGGGCCTATTGTTGCGCCACGGGTGCGAGACTGCAGGAAAGGGGACAGGATTCGGAGCGGCGGACGCCACGGGGGGCATCCGCGATGGCCATGCCTGCAACGATCGCGGCTGTGGTCAAAATCAGCGTAAGCGTATGCATGCCCTTTCTCCCGTGTGCTGTCAGGCGTGTCGTGTGGCCGTGCGATCCGTGCAAAAGCCTGCAGGAATGCGGCGCGGGTACAAGACGCGGTTAAATTCAGGACCCCTGATTACAGAATATTGCAAAACGTAACACCACATAGGTCAATGATGGCAGCACACGTCAGGGAATGTCCATGAAAATGGCGGTTTCCTGACGTTAATGTGCATCGCTGTGGTGTTTTTGCACGGTCATATAACGGTAACATAAACCGGGGCCGACCCGTGCAACGCCGTAATGGCTTGAATGGTTGCGGTGCGGGGGTATCGTGCCGTGATGCCTGCATCTTTCCCCCCCGCTGCCGCCCGTCCCGACGGTGTGATGGACCCGATGTCCCTTGCCTTTGCCGAGGCGCGCGCCGCCGCCAGCCGGGGGGAAGTGCCTGTCGGTGCGGTGGTGGTCGGCCCCGGTGGCGCCATCCTGTCGTGCGCGGGGAACCGGTCGGAAGAATGGCATGACCCGTCGGCGCATGCGGAAATGCTGGCCCTGCGGGAGGCCACGCGGATACGCGGGGGGCAGCGGCTGTCGGACTGCGCACTGTATGTCACGCTTGAGCCGTGTCCCATGTGCGCGGGGGCGGCGGTGCATTTCCGTATCGGACGCATCCTTTTCGGGGCATATGACCCAAAGGGCGGTGGCGTGGACCATGGGCCGCGCCTGTTCGCCCGTCCCGGCTGCCTTCATCGCCCGGAGGTCATCGGTGGCCTGCGCGAGCGCGAGGCGCAGGACATGCTGCGCGCGTTTTTTCGTAACCGTCGCATGTCCTGAACCATGCGATGCCTCCCCGGTTGTCTCCCGGTCGCTCCTGGGTTGCGTCACGATGCGTAATCTAACGTATCTTTCATGCCATGGTATAAGTGGGGTTGGTTCTCTTGCGTCACAGTGCGGGCGATGGGACTGTAACCCCGGTCGGGACGGCCCAGCCCGACGCAAGCGAGATCAGACCAAGATGTTCAGGGATGCCATGTCAGACGCATTACAGCCGAAAACCGTTTTTCCTCGCCCGGTGCGCGGGGCCTTCCTCGCCACATTGCTTGCCAGCAGCCTGCTGGGTGGGATGGTGGCCGGTGCGCCATACGCCCGGGCGGATGACAGCGGCGTCATCCGGCCTGATACGCAGGTCCAGCAGCTTCCGAATTTCGTCAACCTCGTCAAACAGGTGAAGCCCGCCGTCGTTTCCATCACCGCCAAGATCCACAATGCCGATATTGGCGAGGACGTGGGTGGCGGTGGCGGCATGCCCGGCGGCTTTCCGTTTCCCTTCCCGTTCCAGATGATGCCGCAGCAACATCATGATGTGGAGGCCCGGGGCTCTGGCTTTGTCATTTCGCCCGATGGGTATGTCGTGACCAACAACCATGTCGTAAAGGGTGCGACGAAGGTGACGGTGACGCTTGATGACGGCACCAGCCTGCCCGCCAAGATCGTCGGCCGTGATTCCAAGACGGACATCGCGCTGCTGAAGGTCACGCCTTCGGGCAAGCTGCGCTTCATCGAACTTGGCGATTCCGACAAGGTGGAGCCGGGGGAATGGGTTGTTGCGGTGGGCAATCCCTATGGCCTGGGCGGCACGGTGACGGCGGGCATCGTCTCTGCACGCGGCCGCGATATTGGCGACGGGCCGTATGATTCCTTCATCCAGGTTGACGCGCCGATCAACCGTGGCAATTCCGGTGGCCCGCTGTTCACGCAGGACGGCAAGGTCGTGGGCGTGAACACTGCCATCCTGTCGCCATCGGGCGGTTCGATCGGCATCGGCTTCGCCATTCCGTCCGACACGGTCAAGAACGTGGTCGAACAGTTGGAGAAGACCGGCCATGTGACGCGCGGCTATCTCGGGGTGACGGCGCAGGTGATCACGCCGTCCATGGCGACGGCGCTGGGCCTGAAATCCGTCAATGGCACGCCGGCCACAGGCGCCCTTGTCGCCAGCGTCAGCGCCGGCAGCCCGGCGGAAAAGGCCGGGATCAAGGCAGGGGATGTCGTAACCGACCTGAATGGGCAGAAGATCGATACCCCCCATACGCTTGCGGTCAAGGTGGCGTCCGTCGTGCCGGGGACCAAGGTAACGGTCGGCTATCTGCGCAATGACAAGCCCCAGACCGCCAGCGTGATCATCGCGAACCTTGGCAAGGGCGGCTCGACCGACGGGACGGTGGGCGATGACCATGCCGACGACAAGGGACCGCGCCTTGGCGTCTCGCTTGCGCCGCTGACGCCGGATGCACGCCAGCAGCTTGGCCTTGATGAGAATGTCCATGGCGTGGTCGTCAGCGATGTGCAGCCCGGTTCCTCGGCAGAGCAGGCGGGCATCCATGCGGGCGACGTGATCCAGGCCGTGGGCAACAAGCCGGTGGAAAATCCCCGTGCCACGGTATCCGCCATCCGTCAGGCGCTGGAGACCAATCATTCGGTCCTGCTGCGGGTTGTGCGTAACGGCCAGAGCATTTTCGTCGCGGTGACACCGGGCAGCGATGACGCCGATAACAGCAGTGATGATGATGATGGGCAGTAAAGGAGAGGCTGAAGGTAACTGACTGATAAAAACCAAGGGTCTTTTGCCCGATCTTTCCCACGGAAAGCTTCGGCTACATGATCGCCAAAGACCTTTGTTCTTTTTATCAATGGATTATCTTCAGGCACTGTCCTGATTGTGTGAACCGGGGGCATGTCCCCCGGTTTTTTCATGGCCATGGTCGATATGTGTGCGTGCCATTGCGCCTAAAGGTGATTGTCGCGACCGGACTTCTTGCGTATCTGCTGTGCGTCGTGTTGAAAGTCGCGGAGGCGTTATGACTGGTCCAGTATCATCCGATCCCCAGATCCCCACGCCGGGAGAGGCCCGCCTGATTGATGGCAAGGGCTTTGCCAACCGCCTGACGCAGGACATCGCAGAGGATGTGCGCGCCTTCTATGCCCGCCATCAGGTCACGCCCGGCCTTGCGGTGGTTCTTGTCGGCAATGACCCCGCAAGCGAAGTGTATGTCCGCAACAAGGCATTGCAGACCCATCGCGCGGGCATGCGTTCATTCATGCATATGCTGCCCGAAACCACGTCGCAGGAAGAACTGCTGGCGCTGATCGCACGACTGAATATCGATCCCGAGATCCACGGCATCCTCGTGCAGCTTCCGCTGCCGGGCGACCTTGATCCCGTCGCCGTGACCAACGCCATCGACCCGCGCAAGGATGTGGATGGGCTGGGCGTGGTCAATGCAGGGCGTCTGGCGCTTGGTCTGCCGGGCCTTGTGCCATGCACCCCGCTGGGCTGTCTTTTGTTGCTGAAATCCTATGTTGGGGATCTGCGTGGCCTTAACGCCATGGTGGTGGGCGCTTCGAATCTGGTGGGCCGCCCCATGGCGCAACTTCTGCTGCGTGAGGGGTGTACCGTCACCGTCGCGCATATCGACACGCGCGATCCACAGGTGCTGGCGCGGCAGGCGGATATTCTGGTCGTCGCGACCGGGTGCAGCGGGTTGGTGAACGGGGCATGGATCAAACCGGGGGCGACCGTGATTGATGTCGGTATTTCGCGCGTACCGGTGGAAAATGGCAAGACGCGGCTGGTGGGGGATGTGGTGTTCGACGAAGCCCGCCATATCGCGGGGCAGATTACCCCGGTGCCCGGCGGTGTCGGCCCGATGACGATCGCCTGCCTGTTGCGCAACACGATGCAGGCGGCGCGTGAACTTGTCGAAGGTGTGGGGGATACCGTGTGATGCAGGTTTCTGTTGAACTGATCCCACGCGATACCGAAACCCTTCTGCGTGACGCGGCGGAGGTGCGGTCGTGCTTCCCCCTTGCGGATATGATCAACATTCCCGACCTGCTGCGTTTTCCCCTGCGGAGCTGGGACGCAGCCGCGCTGGCGCGTCCGCATTTCCCCAATGTGATCCCGCATATCCGCGCCATCGACATCGCGCCTGACGCGCCCCTGCCGGGTGTTGGGCAGGAAGGGCTGGAGGCGGTATTGGTGGTGCAGGGCGACCCGCCATCGGACCTGCGGCACCTGACCTATCCCAACACGACCGAAAGCATCATCCGCCGGTACCGTGCAGAGGCGCCGCACCTGGCGGTCTATGCCGCATTCGACCCGTATCGCCGCGCCCCTTACCGGGAGATGGAGGCCATCGCACGCAAAAAGGAAGCCGGGGCGGTCGGGTTCTTTACGCAGCCGATCTTTGACATGCGCATGCTGGACCTGTGCATGAACTGGCTGCATGGGGAAAATGTGTTCTGGGGCATTTCCCCCGTGGTCGGCCCGCGTTCGCGTTCTTATTGGGAGACGACAAACCATGTCATCTTCCCCCATGATTTCGAACCGACGATGGAGGCGAACATCGCTTTTGCCCGGCAGATGATGCGCACCGTGCGGACACAGGGGGGCAATGTCTATCTCATGCCTCTACGGGTGAACCTGCAGCGTTATCTTGTTCCGCTGTGTGGTGTGTAAGCGGCCGTCTGGTAAGGTATTCCCCCTTTAAACTCGCCGGGATCTACAAATTCTGGCGCACTTCTGTTTCCAGAAACATCGCTATGGCTATTGCATTTCTGAAAAAGGCCACAGTCAGAAATTGCAAGGGATGATTGGAAATGCCCCATTGGGGGAATGGGCAAAGATTTCAGGTATGGTCCTGATAAAAAACAGGAAAAGTTTTTTGGGGGCCGCCTTTTTTAAAAAGGCGGCGTTTTCTGTTACCATATGCCTGTCCCGGCGGGGACAGTTCAAATCCAGCCCTGTGCGCGGATCAGGCCAAAGGCGGCGATCGTGACCATGCAGGTGATGCGGCCATCGCGGATCATGGCCTCCATTTCCTCCAGCCTTACCTTGTGACAGGTGATGTCTTCTTCCGTCTCCTCCCGCGCATGTGGCCCCTGTGTCAGGCCGGTGGCGAGGTAGGCGCGGCCCTTTTGCGTGGTATATCCCGCGCCCTGGTACATCAGGCCCGCATCGCGCATGTTTTCCGCCACAAGCCCGGTCTCTTCTCGCAATTCTCCGTGCGCCACGTCCTGCGCGCTGGCATCAGGGCGGGTTTCCCACATGCCCATCGGCAGTTCCCACATCCGCTGTTTTATGGGGTAGCGATATTGCTGGACCAGCGTGACGAAGCGTTTGCCGTTCTCTTCCCACAGGGGCAGGATCACGACGAAATCCCCACGTTCGACCACGCCGTACAATCCCTTGCGGCCATTGGGGCGGATGATGATATCTTCCCGCACGCGGGTCCATGGGTTTTCATAGGCAAGGCGGCTCGATACGGTGACAAATCCGCCGGCGTCGGGTGTGGGGTCGGATGGGGTGTCGGTCATGGCATGCGTGCCTGTTGTCTGTTGGCGGGATGACGTCGGGGCAGGTTATATGTTACGCGCCTGCGCTGCCAACCATGACACGCACCGTATCATGTGCGTGGGTCACGCGGTTGTATTGCTGTCGTGATGCCTTTTTACTGATATTGCGTCATTGCATTGCCATACTGCCCATATTCACGCGGGCCTGACGGGCGCGCCGTATGTCCCAGCCGGAGTTTCGATCCCATCATGACCCTGCCGCAGACGTCCATGGCGTCACCAACACGGCGGATTCTGGCCGTCGTCCTGTTCAACCTGCTATGTTACATTGATATCGGGCTGCCAATGGCGGTCATCCCGGTTTTTGTGCATCAGGTGCTGGGATATAATACGGTCATCGCGGGTTTCGCCGTATCGTTGCAGTATCTCGCGACCTTCGCCTCACGCGCGTCGGCGGGGCAGGCGGCGGACCGGCGCGGGGCGAAACCGGCCGTAGTGGTCGGGCTTGCGGTCTGTACCCTGTCGGGCCTGATGCTGATGACGTCGGGCCTGCTGCGCCATTATGCAGCCCTGTCGGCGCTTTTGCTGATCTTCAGCCGCGTTTTCCTTGGGGTGGGTGAAAGCTGGACCGCGACCGGCGCGATCATGTGGAATATCGGGCGCGTTGGCGCCACGCGCACGGCGCAGGTGATTTCATGGAATGGCGTGACCTCCTATGGTGGTATCGCGCTGGGTGCGCCCATCGGGCAGATGCTTTCGGGCATGCCGCTGCCTTATGGCGGGCTGGTGCTGGTGGGGGCCCTGTCGGCGGTTCTGCCATTGGCCGGATTCCTGCTGGCGCTGGGATACGAACCCGTGCCCCCCGTCGCGCACAAGGGGCCGCGCACACCATTCAGCACCGTATTCTGGCGCGTTCTGCCCCATGGGGTGGTGCTGGCATGCGGGTCGGTCGGGTTCGGCACCATTTCATCATGCCTTGCCCTGTTTTTCGCACACCAGAACTGGGATGGCGCGGCTGTCGCGCTGGCGGCGTTCGGGATCGTGTTCGTGCTGGTGCGGTTTGTCTTCGCACGCCAGATCGACCGTCGCGGGGGCCTGATCGTTGCACTGATTTCCCTGATTGTGGAGACGATCGGCCTGCTGGTGCTGTGGCGCTGTTCGGGGGTGTTCATGGCCGATGTGGGCGCTGCACTGACGGGGGCGGGGTTCTCGCTTGTGTTTCCGGCGCTTGGGGTACTGGCTGTTGCACGGGTCGGGCCGGAAAATCGTGGCGCAGCACTTGGTGCGTTTTCCGTATTCCTTGATATCGCTGTGGGCCTGTCGGGGCCACTGCTGGGTCTTGTCATTCAGACAATGGGGTATGGCGCGTTGTTCATGGTGTCGGCACTGTTTACGCTGGCGGGTGTCGGGACCACGATCCTCCTGCAACGCCAGGCGCGTGCATGACCGGACGGGCCTGATATCCATCGCCAAGATTTGTGGGAGACTGCTCTGATATGTCCATTTCCTCGGTCGCTGTATTCTGTGGATCGCGCTTTGGCGTGCGGCCTGAATTCCGTGATGCCGCCACGCAGCTCGGCGCGTGTCTGGGTCAGGCGGGGATCCGGCTGGTTTATGGCGGTGGCCATGTCGGCCTGATGGGGGCTGTGGCCGATGCTGCGATCACGTCGGGCGGACGCGTGACCGGGATCATTCCGGCTTTCCTTCATGATCGCGAGGTCATGCATGAAGGGGTGACGGACCTGACGGTCACGACCTCCATGCATGAACGCAAGGCGCTGATGTTTTCGAAATCTGACGCTTTCGTGGTGATGCCCGGCGGCCTTGGCACCTTTGATGAGACGATCGAGATCATGACCTGGCGACAGCTCAGACAGCATGACAAGCCGATTTTCATCGTCAATATCGCGCGCTGGGCCGATCCGTTGCTGGCGATGATCGAGGCGACGATCAAAAGTGGATTCGCAGCCCCGGATGTGCGCCGCCTGTTTCGCGTGGTTGATGATGTCCCCGCCGTGATGCGTGCGCTGCGTGATACGGCGGCCACCGATGGTGGCAATGCCAATGTCGGTCATTTCTGAAAAGACGCGCCCCCCTCTTGCGGAACCCGCCAGACCCCTGTATAGCCGCGTCCAGACGGAGTGTAGCTCAGCCTGGTAGAGCACTGTGTTCGGGACGCAGGGGCCGGAGGTTCGAATCCTCTCACTCCGACCACCCCTGTTTTTACAGGGGGCCGGTCATCTTTCCCGGTCAGGAAATCGCCTTTGGGCGATGTTTCCCCCCAGAAAATCATGCCTGAAATTATTGGATATGTGCCTTCTCGTGCAGGTGGCTGTATCTTCCCATATTGATGCTGACGCGCGTGGTTGTGCCCATGTCCCATTGCATGGGGGCGGGCGTAACATATCGATAGGATCCAGTGCCGTATGGGGGCGTATTTGTGGGGCATGATGCCCTGGCAAGGGAGGAACTGGGAATGAAGCGCTTTCTTCTGGCTGGCGTTGCGCTGGCCCTGGCCGGGGGCATGGTCGTCGGTGGCCCTGCACCCGTCTATGCCCGTGGTGGCGGGGGTGGCTGGCACGGCGGTGATGGTGGTGGTCGCATGGGCGGCGGCTGGCATGGCGGCGGTGGCAGGTGGCGTAACGTCGATGGCTGGCGTGGTGGCGGTTGGAGCGGTCGCGGCTGGGGCTGGGGCTGGGGTGGCGGTTATCCGATGTGGGGCTGGGGCGGATGGGGATATCCGTACGGCTGGGGTTGGGGCTGGGGTGGGTATGGCCTTGGTGTCGGCACTGGCATGGCCATCGGGGCCGCAGCCGTCGCCGCCAGCCGTCAGGCCGCGCCTGGTATCTATAACGGCACCAGCGGGTCCGGGCCTGAAGACGACTCCGTCTATGATGCCGAACTCAACAGCCTGTATTCCGAGATGCAGCAACAGCAGCAGTCAGCCCCGCCATCGGCCCTTGTACCATCGGGGGGCAGTGCGGGGCTGGCAGGTGCGCGCGGGACCACCATGCCCGCTACACCCATGCAAAATGCGCATACCTGTCCAAAAGGACAAGTATATAATGACCTGACGGAAAACTGTGACCAGTCCTGACGGGGATGATGCATGTCCGAAGGATTGTGTTACTAATGTCCCTGAACAAGAAGCGCCGTAGCGGGGCAGGCCATCCCGTTCCCGGCAGGATCAGTATCGGGCCAGGTATGATGCAGACAATGACGGTACAGAAATTTTCCAGGGTATTCCTGCTGGCGACCACTCTGGTCGGGGGCACTGTTGCGGTGGCGCATGCGGAACCGGGCGGATGCCTGAAATATGGTGCGGTCGGTGCCGTGGGTGGGCATGTCGCCAACCATCATACGGTGGCGGGTGCCGTGGGCGGATGCGCGGTTGGTATGTACAAGCGCCATGAATACCGCAAGGGCCTGCGTGAAAAGGCGGCCCTGTATGACAAGGAACATCCCGCCGACCCCAAGGAGAGCCTGTGGCAGCGTTACCGCAACCGCAAGACGGATGAGCAGAAAGCCACCCTGTATGATGCGGAACATCCCCCCGCACCGCAGGCTGCATCTGCGCACTGAATCTGTTGCACTACCCGGCCCTGCATGTGGGGCCGGGTAGTGTAAAAGAGTATTTTAAAGAACCGGTTGAAAACACATCATTGATAAAAAACAGGAAAAGCTTTTGGGTGCCGCCTTTTGATCGAAAAAGGCGGCGTCTTCTGAAGCTTTTTAGAAAAAGCTTCACCAGAAACCTTTATAATTTCAGGATGTTATTAAGCCTGACTGTTTTAAACAGCCTGCTAAAGCTTCGATAAAATATTGCCTGTCCGTGCAAGGGCAACGTCTGAAACATTTATTATTCAGGCTTTACCATGTCGATTTTTTCAAATGCTCTGACATGAAGGAAAGGCGTCCCGTACTGGTCGGGATGCCTTCCTTTTTTATGTCCCCTCACTCTGGCGTGGCAGGTGCGTCAGTCCAGCCCCGCAATTCGTTGCGGATAAGCGTTTCAAGCATATCAATCGCAACCGGGGCATTGTTCAGGCAGGGGATCAGGGTCAGTTCTTGGCCCCCAGCCTTAAGGAAGGCTTCACGCACTTCATTGCCGATTTCATCCAGCGTTTCGATACAGTCAGAGACAAAGCCCGGCATGATGACCGCGATCCGTGTCACGCCCTGTGCGGGCAGGGATTCGATATACGGCGCGGTATAGGGTTCCAGCCATTTGGCCGGCCCGAAACGGGACTGATACGTCAACGGCATCGTATCCGCATCATATCCCGTGGCAGTGCGCAGGGCCGCGATCGTGCGTTCGCAGTCGGCGGGATAATGGTCGCCCTTTTCCACATACTGTTTGGGCAGGCCATGAAAGGATGCGACGATTTTCTGTGGCGCGACGGGCAATGTCGCAAGATGTTCGCGCACCCGCGCCGCAAGCGCGGCGATATAGGCCGGGTGATCGGGAAAGGGCGGTAGCGTGCGTGTCGCCGGCTGGTTGCGCAGGCGCATTAACGCGCGAAATGCCTGGTCGTTGGCCGTGGCGGTGGTTGTGGCGCTGTATTGCGGGTAAAGTGGCGCGATAAGGATACGATCGCATCCCTGCCGGATCAGGTCATGCAGCGCGCTGGCGGTTGTGGGGGTGCCATAGCGCATGCCCCATGCCACCCTGATTCCATCGGGGGCCAGCCGTGCGGCCAACCCTTCGGCCTGGTCGCGGGTATAGGTACGCAGCGGGCTTTCATCACGGTCGGTGTGCCAGATACGCTGGTATGCGGCGCCTGTCTTGCGCGGGCGGAAGGTCAGGACGATCGCATTGAGGATCGGCTTCCAGATCAGGGGATTCGCCTCGATGATGCGGCGGTCCGACAGGAACTCCCCCAGATAGCGGCGAATGGCCGCATATCCCGTCCCATCAGGGGTTCCGAGGTTGCTCAGAAGGACGCCCACCCGAGGCGTGTGGGGCGGTGAATCCCGATGGATGGTTATGAATGTCATGGGGGTATTGTGCTACAGGAGGAAACGTCTTTATGCAAAAGCCTGCGTCAGGAATATCCTGCGGAATATGGCGGCATTCCTTGGGTGGTTCTGTCCAACGGTTTCAGGATGCCGTCGCCCTGCGTGGGGCTGTTTCCAGATCCCCTTGTGATAGGCAATGACAAACCTTAAGGGTGCCACCTTTTGTCGATGCGATACCTAAAGACTGTTTGAAAACAACTCATTGATAAAAACAAGAAAAGCTTTTGGGTGCCGCCTTTTGATCGAAAAAGACGGCGTTTTCTGAAGCTTTTTAGAAAAAGCTTCACCAAAAACCTTTATAATTTCAGTGTGTTGTCGCGCCTGACTTTTCAAACAGCCTCATTAGGAAACTGCGCAAGAATTCTGTGATTTCAGGGGCGGGATCAGCGTCGGTTGCGGACACGGACCGGCTGGGCCTGTGGGGCGAGGCCCCTGACGCGCACAAGGTGAAGTGCTGCGGCCACACCCACGGAAAGGGCGAGCATAAACGGTGAAAGAAGCTGGACAACGGTCATGATACGGTCCCTTTCCACATCGCGGTTTTTCAGTGAACCGCGATGGGTGTGTCCGCGTCAATGAAAAAAGTGCCATCCATGGGTGGCCCGTACATTCGTTTCATTCCACGCACTCCTGCGCCAGCGCAATACACTTGCGCATCAGGGAGGCGATACCCATCTGTTCCAGCCGCGCCACAGGAAAAACCAGCCCGCCATCACGCGCGATGGCGTTGGTAAAGCGTGTAACATGCGCCGCATAGACATCGACGATCAGTGTGAAATGGGTAAAGACATGCTTTACCTCCCCCACATGACGCCAGTGGGGGGCAGGCCGTCCCGGCGGGGCATGGCGCAGGCCTTCGTCGCGCGACCAGCGTTCGGCCCGCCATTGCGGCCCCGGCAGGCCCAGTGTGCCGCCAAGCAGGCCGCTTTCCTCGCGCCGGTGCAACAGCAGGTGGTCACTGGCGTCGGTCATGTAAAAATGGATGCCGTACCTGGTGGGACGCGGGGCCTTTGGGGTCTTGCGCGGCAGGGTGGCGGCGATTCCCTCCCGCAGTCCCGCGCATGCGCCCTGCCACGGGCACAGCGCGCATGCGGGCGCGCGTGGCGTGCAGATCCCCGCGCCAAGGTCAAACAGGGCCTGTGCGAAATCCGATGGGCGGTCATGCGCCAGCGGATCATCATTCAGGTGCGCCGCCTGTCGTGCGATGGCGGGGCGTGCGCGTGGCAACGGGTCGGTCATGGCGAACAGGCGCGTGGTGACACGTTCGACATTGCCATCAACCGGCACAACGGGACGGGCGAACGCGATTGCGGCGATCGCGGCGGCGGTATAGGGGCCAATTCCCGGCAATGTGCGCAGCCCCTCCACCGTGTCGGGGAATCGCCCATCCATATCGCGCACCACCATCTGTGCGCAGGCATGCAGGTTTCGCGCCCTGGCATAGTAGCCGAGTCCCGCCCACGCCCCCATAACGGTATCCTGGTCCGCACGGGCAAGGTCGCGCACGGTCGGGAACAGGTGTGTAAAGCGTTTGAAATAGGGGATGACGGCAGTGACCGTCGTCTGCTGCAGCATGATTTCGCTGAGCCAGACATGATACGGATTTGCGGTTTGCCCCGGCAGGGCACGCCATGGCAGGGTGCGGCGATGCCGGTCATACCAGCGCAACAGTTCGGCAGCAGAAGGTGACGCAGAAGGTGACACAGGGCCGCTTATGACGAAGGAACCGACACGGGGCAAGCGAAAGAACGCCGCCAGTGCCCCCCAGCCCGCATCGGCCGGGTCCACCCGCGCCACACCGCAGGCGGAGGCCCCGTACCGTGCCCGCCGGTTGCGCAGTCTTGGCGCATTGATGCCGGGCGTGACCCGTCCCGCCTTTCGCAAGCAGTCGCCCGCCGCCGTGCAGGTGATGCTGGACTGGCCTGATATCGTGGGGCCGGAACTGGCCCGTGCGACGGTTCCGCGCCGCCTGTCGGCCGGGACGTTGACGGTGGCATGCGTCGGGCCCGTCGCGACAGAGTTGCAGCATCTGGCCCCCGTCGTGATCGCGCGGATCAACGGCGTGTGTGGTGCGGGTGTCGTCAGCAGGCTGAAGATGTTGCAGGACATTACCCTTCGTCCCACCCCGCCGCCGCCTCGCCCGCGTCCGGTGCCTGTGCCGGTGGTGATCGGGGACATGCCCGAAGGACCGCTGCGCGATGCGCTGTCACGTCTGGGGGGATGGGTGGAGCAGCGCGGCACGGCACATCGCGAAGGCGTGGCTAGGGGCGGCATTGTGAAACCGCGCGGCGGTATTACATAATGATGGCGGACGGCCATGAAACCGTCGCGAAAAGGACGCTTTTGCAGGACATGAACGCGCACGCACCGCCGGGATGGTCCCGACAGGGGCGTGGAGCATGCCCGCAGCAGGGGTAATGCGTCACCACCCGCAAAAGGGGTGATGAAGAAAAAGGATCTGGGTCGATGCGCAGGATTGCAATGGTGCTGGCGGTGTCGCTTGGACTGGTCAGCGTATTGCCGGCGCCGTCCGCCTATGCCTGGCATGGTGGCGGTGGCTGGCATGGTGGTGGCTGGGGCGGCGGTTGGCGCGGCGGCGGCTGGGGTTGGGGCTGGGGCGGTTTCGGTGCGGGGATGATGGCCGGGGCGATGATGGGGCGCGCGTTATCACCTTATCGCTATTATGGCTATCCCTATCCTTACCCTGTCTACAGGTATCCCGCGCCCTATCCTTATTATGCCTATCCGCCGCCGCCACCCCCACCACCACCGGTTTACGGCTATCCCTATCCTTGATGGCGTTTTTTGCAGGCCGACCGGTGACAAGGATATGGCAAAGATTTCCCGGCGTTGCCTTTGTTTCTGGAAAGGCAACGCCTTTAATCGGGGAGATTATCCGAAAAACAGGCCAGGTTCCTGGATGCGGGTTTTTCTGAAAATCAATATTATGGAACAGTTTTTGAGAGACTGTCTGAAAAGTCAGGCTTGATAACACACTGAAATTATAAAGGTTTTTGGTGAAGCTTTTTGCAAAAAGCTTCAGAAGACGCTGCCTTTTTCGATCAAAAGGCAGCACCCAAAAACTTTTGTTTTTTATCAATGACCTGTTTTCAAACACTCTCTTAAAAAAGATCCCCAAAATATTTTATGATTCCATAGGGGATGCTGGCCGTGCTTTTTCAAACGGCGTTCATCAATGCATGCTGTTTCCCAGATGTTTTTGTGCATAAAGCCTCGGCCACATCGCGGTTGTGAAACACAGGCGAGCGTGGAAACATGTGTCCCTCAGGTCGCGCCTGACGTGCGGTGGGCGCCATGTGCTGAGGCGATGAAGGCGCGGATCAGGGCAGGGGATTTCACCCCCGGCGCGCTTTCCACGCCGGAGGAGACGTCAACCGCAGGTGCGTCGCTGCGCATGATGGCCTGCGCCACGTTATCGGGGTTCAGGCCACCGGCCAGCATCCAGGCAACGGGCGGCCGCCATCCATGTGTCAGGCCCCAGTCAAGGCATACGGCATTGCCGCCGGGGCGCGTGCTGCCTGCTGGCGCGCGGGATTCGATGACAAGCCCGTCAAGCCCGGTATCGTGGGGCAGGTCGGCGCGCGTTGCGACCCCGACCGCCCGCCATACCGGCAGGCCAAAGCGCGCACGGATTTCCATGGCGCGCGGTTCGGGGGCATAGACCTGCAAACCGTCAAGCGTGACCGTGCCAAGGACATGTTCGATATCCGCATCCGTCGGCTTTACGAACAGGCCAATCCGCCCTGGCCCGCCAGTGGGCACCCGTGCCGCCAATGTCGCGGCCATTGTGGGGGTGATGTTGCGCGGCGAGGGGCCAAAAAATACGAATCCGACCCAACGGGCACCGCCATCCATCGCGGCATCCAGTGCCGCGCGATCGGTAATGCCGCAGATCTTGACCCCGACCGTCATGGTCAGGCCGACAGTTCCGCCGCGATGGCCGCCGCCGCCGCCGCCGGGTCGGGCGCGCGGGTGATGGGACGTCCCACCACGATCCAGTCCGCGCCTGCCGCGTGGGCCTGTGCCGGGGTCATGATGCGTTTCTGATCGCCCACCGCACTGCCTGCGGGACGGATACCGGGCACCACCAATACCGGTTCATCACCCAGTGCCGCGCGCAGCAGGCGGATTTCGTGGGGGGAGCAGATCAGCCCGTCCGCCCCGGCCGACACCGCAAGGCGGCCCAGCCGCACCACCTGGTCCGCCACATCCGACTCGACCCCGGTTTCATGCAGGGCGTCGTCATCAAGGCTTGTCAGTACTGTCACCGCCAGCAGCAGCGGGCGTTCCCCTTCGGCAAAGGTCTCGTCAATCGCCCGGCGCGCGGCAGCCACCATGGCCCGTCCGCCCGATGCATGGATCGTCAGCATCGCCGGGCGCACCCGCGCCAGGCTGCCGATGGCTGACGCCACGGTGTTGGGGATGTCATGCAGCTTCAGGTCAAGGAACAGCGGCCTTGTGCCTGCGACCTCGCGCACGGCCTCAAGCCCCTGTGCATAGGTAAACTCCAGCCCCAGCTTGACCATGGGTGACGCATGCGCGGTCGCGTCACGCCATGCGATGGCCTGGCCACTGTCCTTGGTGTCGAGCGAGACAATCAGGCGGGTCTGGCGGGGCTGGCGTGTATGGCCTGCGGGCATGGGGTCAGGTCCTGTTTTCGTCGTGGGGCGGGGCAGGGATGGTGGGGGTGGGCGCCTGCGTAATTGTAATCTGTGGCTGCGCAGGGGCGATGGGTGCGGCAGCATATGCGGATGGGGGAGTGGCCGTTGCGGCCATCGCGGAATTGGCCGCAAGGCTTGCACGCAGGGTCGCCGTTTCGGCCTCCAGCGTGCGGACCTGCTGTTCCGCCTTGCGGGCGCGGCGGATCTGTCCCAACGTCCCGATCCATGCGCAGACATAACCCAGCGCATAGAATACTGCCCCCGTCACCAGCGCCAGTACGCCGGGGGAGGAGTCCCATTTCAGTTCCAGCCATGTCATGGGGGTCGAGCCCTGGTTGCAGGCAGCCAGGATAATGAGCCCGAGCACGAACGGCAGCGTGATGAACAGACGGATCATGATGCGCTTCCCTAGCGTCAAGGATTTTCCCCTGCAAGGAAAACCCTGTCGGGGCAGTATGGTCACGATGTTTGTGACAGCATGAAAGCTTGATCCCGCTGGTGCAACATGATGTCGTGGATGACCGGATTGCCACAAACGCGCGGCGGAAAGGGGCGGGATGGGAAAAGTCATTGCCTTTGGTGCCGCCACCCGGCGGGATGACGCGATGTGGGGCGTGGTTGCGACCCTGGGGCGGCGCATGCGTGTCGCAAGCCTGTATGCCACGCGGCAGGCGGCGTTGGCGGATTGCGAATGGCGGATGCAGCAGGTCGCGGCCTATCGTGCGTTCCTGCGGCAGTCGGGGCAGCCTGCGCCGGTTTATGATATCCGCCCCGTGCGCCGCGCGGACCTGCCGCGCGGATGGCGTCCGCTGCCGGCGCTGGGCTTCCTGCGGGGACAGTTCTTCTGAATGTGGCATAACTGGATGCGGCATAACGTGGCACATGGTGTGTTGTGCCCGTCCCCCCATCGTCCCATAGGGTATGCCCGGTCAGTCCTCTGGCGGGATTGCATTTTCACCGCATCATTCGCACAGTCGCGCGCGTTGCGCCCGATGGGGCGCCCCCGACACGCCATCCAGAACCAAAGCAGCCAAGGACCGAGAGACTGATGACCGAAATTCCCAGTGACCTGACGCCTGTGCTCGATCAGGTTGATCGCGCCCTTGACGATAGCCTGTCGCGCCTGTTCGGTCTGCTGCGTATTCCCAGTGTCTCCACCCGGCCTGAACATGCGGGTGACTGCCGTGCGGCGGCGCAATGGCTGTGCCATGAGCTGGAGGGAATCGGTTTTTCTGCGCGCCTGTGTGAAACGCCGGGCCATCCGGTGGTGGTCGCCCATGACCGTACCCCGCCACAGGGACCGCATGTCCTGTTTTATGGCCATTACGATGTGCAGCCGGTCGATCCGTTGAACCTGTGGCACAGCGACCCGTTCGAACCGACCATGGTGACGCGCGATGATGGTGCGCGCCAGATCGTCGCGCGCGGTGCGTCCGATGACAAGGGACAGGTCATGACCTTCATCGAGGCCCTGCGCGCCATCCGTGCGACGCATGGTACGATGCCGGTGCGCATCTCCCTCGTCATCGAGGGGGAGGAGGAAAGCGGTGGTCCCAACCTCGTGCCGTTCCTGACGGCGCACCGCGATGAACTCGCCGCTGATATCGGTCTGATCTGCGATACCGGCATGCTGGGCGCGACACCTGCCATCACGACTGCCCTGCGTGGCATGGTGGGGGAGGAAGTGACCCTGAAATGCGCCACGCGCGACCTGCATTCGGGCATTTACGGCAATGCCGCGCGCAACCCGATCGAATTGCTGTGCACGATCCTGTCTTCTGTGCGTGATCGTGAAAGTGGTCGCGTCACGTTGCCGGGATTTTATGACGGTGTGCGTGAACCTGCCCCCGAACTGCGCCAGCGCTGGCGCGAGATCGCGCCTGATGACGCGACCTTCCTTGGCGAAGTTGGCCTGTCGCACCCTGCGGGGGAGACGGGATACACCGCCATAGAGCAGACATGGTGCCGTCCGAGTTTCGAGATCAATGGCATTTGCGGTGGCTATACCGGTGAAGGGTTCAAGACGGTCCTGCCTGCGATGGCGTCGGCCAAGGTGTCGTTCCGCCTGGTCGCAGGGCAGGACCCGGTGCGCGTGCGCGAAAGTTTCTGCAGCCATGTGCGTGCCGCCCTGCCGGCGGATTGCACCGTGGAATTCACCCCCCATGGCGGGTCGGGCGCGTGCGTTGTGGCCGATGACGCCACCGGCCTGCGCCCGGCCCTTGCGGCGCTGGGCGCGGAATGGGGCATGCCTGCCGTCACCATCGGTTGTGGCGGTTCCATCCCCGTTGCTGCCGATATGCGCAATATCCTTGGCATGTCGGCGCTGCTGATCGGGTTTGCGCATGATGATGACCGCGCCCATTCCCCGGACGAGAAATATGACCTCGTCTCCTTTCACAAGGGCATCCGGTCGTGGGTGCGCATCCTGCACGCCTTTGCGGCGGCCTGAACTTAGAGATTGTTTGAAAACAAACCATTGATAAAAAACAGGAAAAGTTTTTGGGTGCCGCCTTTTCTCAAAAAGGCGGCGTCTTCTGAAGCTTTTTAGAAAAAGCTTCACCAAAAATCTTTAGAATTTCAGTATGTTATCGAGGCTGACTTTTCAAACAGTCTCTTAGGGAAAGGCAAGGCCGATGTCCGACATGCTGGCCCTGACGATGGGCGACCCGGCGGGGATCGGCCCCGAAATTACCGTGGGCGCGTGGCAGGCGCTGCACCGGCATGGCCCGGCCTTTGTCGTGATCGGTGATCCCGCCATCCTGGCACGTGCGGGGGGGGCGGTGTGTGAGGTGGCCGATGTCGCGGCGGCGCGGGCGGCGTTTGCCGATGCGATTCCCGTCCTGCCGCTGCCGCTTGGCGCCCCGGTGGTGCCGGGCCATCCCGACAGCGCCAATGCCGATGCCATTACCAGCAGCATCGCCCATGCCGTGCGCATGGCGCGCGGGGGGGAGGTCGCGGGGGTCGTCACCAATCCCATCAGCAAGGTCGTGCTGCGTCGGGCGGGTTTTCCCCATCCCGGCCATACCGAATATCTGGGCGAACTGTGCGGCACGCCAGGGCGGGAGGTCATGATGCTGGCCTGTCCGCACCTGCGGGTGGTGCCGGTGACGGTCCATGTCGCCCTGCGTCAGGCGATCGCGGAACTGGGCACGCATGATATTATCCGCACCACGCGCACCACGCATGCCGCCCTGCGCCGGGATTTCGGGATTGATGCGCCACGTATCGCAATCGCCGGCCTGAACCCCCATGCGGGCGAAGGCGGTACGATGGGCACGGAAGAACGCGACATCATCATTCCCGCGATCGAGGCCCTGCGCGCGCAGGGTATGGACATTACCGGCCCGTGGCCGCCCGATACGATGTTCACGCCCACGGCGCGCGCGCGTTATGACGTGGCGATGTGCATGTACCATGATCAGGGGCTGATCCCGCTCAAGACACTGGACATGGCGCAGGGGGTGAATGTCACGCTTGGCCTGCCGATCATCCGCACATCCCCCGACCATGGCACGGCCTTCGATATTGCGGGACAGGGCATCGCCGATCCATCGAGCCTGGTGGCGGCGATGCGCATGGCCGCCGAAATGGCAGTACACAGGAACATGTCATGACCTCTTTTTCCCATTCCCCACAGCGTCTGGGTGTAAATATTGATCATGTCGCCACCGTGCGGAATGCGCGCGGCGGCACCGACCCGGACCCCGTGCGTGCCGCCCTGCTGGCGCAGGCGGCGGGCGCGGACGGTATTACGGCCCACCTGCGTGAGGATCGGCGTCATATCCGTGATCGCGATCTGGCGCGCCTGCGCGCGGAACTGGCGATCCCGTTGAACATGGAAATGGCCGCGACGGCGGAAATGGTTGCAATCGCGACCACCCTGCGCCCGCATGCCTGCTGCCTTGTGCCCGAACGGCGGGAAGAGGTGACGACCGAAGGGGGCCTTGACGTCGCGGGGCAGGAAACGGCGTTGTCCGCGCAGGTCGCGCGCCTGCGTGATGCGGGGATACGCGTGTCACTGTTCATTGACCCCGATGCGGAACAGATCGCGGCCGCCGCCCGTGTCGGCGCGGCGGTGGTGGAACTGCATACCGGGGCCTATGCCGGAACGGGGGGCGGGGATGACGATGCGCAGGTCCGTGAACTGGCACGGATTGCACGTGGCGCGACGCTTGCGGCATCAATGGGGTTGGAGGTCCATGCGGGACATGGGCTGAATTACGACAATGTCGCCCCGATTGCCGCGCGACCGGAAATCGTCGAACTCAATATTGGCCATTTCCTGATCGGGCAGGCGATTTTCGATGGCCTGCCCGTTGTTATCCGCCACATGAAGGGACTGATGGCCCATGCCCGCACCAGATCGGCGCAGGACGGGGCCGCATCCCAGGAGGGATGAGGGATAAAAGTTTCTCGTGCAGCTTTTTCATCAGAGATTGTTTGAAAACAAATCATTGAGAAAAAACAGGAAAAGTTTCTGGGTGCCGCCTTTTTTCAAAAAGGCGGCCTCTTCTGAAGCTTTTTGGAAAAAGCTTCACCAAAAACCTTTATAATTTCAGGTTGTTATTGGACCTGAATTTTCAAACAGCCTGTTAAGAAAGCTTGCGAAAAACGCCGCAGGGTCCTGTCCTTTGGAAGCCATGACAGTCCCGTGGAACGGCGGGTGTCTCAGCCGCCCGTGCCCCCGATCGTCAGGCCGGTCATCTTCAGCGTCGGCTGTCCCACGCCCACCGGGACTCCCTGTCCTGACTTGCCACAGGTACCGATCCCGGGGTCAAGGGCGGGTTCCTGTCCGATCATGGTGACTTTCGTCATCGCATCCGCGCCGTTACCGATCAGGGTCGCGCCACGGACCGGGGTGGTGATCTTCCCGTCCTCGATCAGGTAGGCTTCCGATGCGGCAAAGACGAACTTGCCCGAGGTGATGTCCACCTGCCCGCCGCCGAAATTGACGGCGTACAACCCGCGCTTCGTCGTGCGGATCATATCCTCCGTCGTGGCGTCACCGCCCAGCATGATGGTGTTGGTCATGCGTGGCAGGGGGGCATGGGCATAGGATTCACGCCGTCCGTTTCCGGTGGGCCGTACCCCCATCAGGCGTGCGTTCAACCGGTCCTGAAGATATCCGGTCAGAATCCCGTCCTCGATCATGACGGTGCGGCCTGTCGGGGTGCCTTCGTCATCGACCGTCAGGCTGCCGCGCCGTTCGGGCAGGGTGCCATCATCGACCACGGTTACGCCGGGGGCGGCCACGCGCTGGCCCATCAGCCCGGCAAAGGCGGAGGTGCCCTTGCGGTTGAAATCCCCCTCCAGCCCATGGCCCACGGCTTCGTGCAGCAAGATGCCGGGCCAGCCCGCACCCAGCACGACTTCCATTTCGCCCGCCGGGGCCGGGGCGGCGTCAAGATTGACAAGAGCCATGCGCAATGCTTCGTCCACGGCCGATTTCCAGACCGTGGCGTCAAGCAGGCGGGTATAGGCATACCGCCCGCCCAGCCCGTGCCCGCCACTTTCGCGGCGGCCGTCCTTTTCAACCACGACCGAGACATTCATGCGCACCAGCGGGCGGATATCGGCCACGCGCTGCCCATCGGGGCGGATGATCTGCACTGCCTGCCACTGTGCCGAAAGTGACGCCATGACCTGCACCACACGCGGGTCGCGGGCGCGGGCATAGGCGTCAAGTTCCGACAGCAGGGCCGCGCGCGTGGCGAAGTCCGTCTCCCCCAGTGGGTTGAGCGTGGGATAAAGCCGGTGGTTCGTCGCCTGCGGCCCAACCGCAAGCGTGCCGCTGCGGCCCGCGCGGATCTGTGTCACGGTTTCGCTGGCGCGGCGGATCGCACTTTCGCTGATATCGTCAGAATGGGCGAAGCCGGTTTCCTGGTCCATCACCGCGCGCAGGCCAAAGCCGGAGGAGGTGTCGAAGGTTGCCGAACGGATTACCCCTTCGTCGAGGGAGATCACCTCGCTTTCGCGGTATTCCAGGAACAGTTCGCCATCATCCATGCCCGCCAGCGCCTGTGCGACAAGGCGTTCGGCCTCTGTCCGGCCCAGGCGTGCATCGGCGCGTTCGAAAAACAGGCTGTCCGTGGTGGCCAGGGGGGACAGGGTGGGGTCAGGCGACATCGGGAATACTCCGCGGATAACGGGAACGTGGCCGCGCCCCTGTGGCAGGGTGCCCGGTGGCGCGATGCCCTGTGATGTAATGCCCTGTAACGTGATGCCCCTGTGATGCGATATCGAATGGCGTGATATCCGCGACAGGGGAACCGGGCGCATGCAGGGCCATGTATCGGGACCATAATCCGATTACCGTCATGGTGAAACCGTACACACGAAACGGCGCGCAACATGAACTGGACACAAACTGGATACAATAAAAAATGAACTTCCCTCCATGTGGGTGGTTTTCCTTTTCGTTCCCCGCGCATGCAGGGCATGGTGTGCGGTATGTTGCGGTCCCAACAGCGTGGAGTTCAGACGTCTCGTGAAAGTTTCCCTCATGGCCGGTTCGGCCCTGTCGCGTCCGGTCGCGCTGTGCGCGGGCGCTGCGTTGGTCGCACTTGTGTCATCAGTGAGCCCCGCGCTGTCGCAGGAAACCCATCAGGGCGCACAGGCCAGCCCCCAATCCCCTGTTGCAGCGTCTCTCCCTGCCGCTTCCGTCCCTGCCGTCCCGACGCAGCCCCCCGCGGAAGGGACAGTAGCGGCAGGTCCGACGACGCCCCCGGCCCCTGCCGCAGCAGCCGCCCCCGTAGCTGCCCCAATGGCAGCCCCTGTGACATCTTCCGTAGCGTCACCTGCCACATCTTCTGCAACATCTTCTGGCACCTCGCCTGTGGCTTCCCCCGCGTCGGCCATGCCCGATGCGGGGGCGGCATCCGCACCCGCCGTGTCACCCCCCACACCCGTGTCGTCGCCCGCCCCTGCAACGCCCGCCGTAACGCCCGCTCCCGCAACGTCTGAGGCCGCGGCTTCCTCTATTCCGGCGGCCCCAACCCCTGTGACTTCAGCCCCGGCATCGCCTGTTCCGGCCACCGTCACGGCCGCGAAGCCGGAGGATGACACCTACGCCGTGCCCACGCCGCAGGACCTTGGTGGCGCGGGTATGGCTGTCCCCCCCCGGGCGACGACGCCACCCGCAATGGCCGCGGATGGCACCAAGGCGGCCTCGCCGGGCGCGCATGTCGATGCCACGCCCGCAGGTATCCTCGCCCCCGCCCCACAGGCGGGGCAGAAGCAGGAACCCGCCGGGTCGCACATGGTTCCGCCCGCCAATGCCCTGTTGACGGAAGCAGCGGCCCCGGTGACCATCACGCAGGACCTGCGGCCGCCTTCTGTCGTCCTTGATGGCCTGTTCGAGGATATTGCGCGCGCGCATATCTATGCCGATGCCAAGACGGCGGTGGATGCCATCCCTGACGAATCGCCGGAGGATCTTCTGGCGCAGTACAAGGCCGCCAAGGCGCGCCCGGATTTCGTCCTGAAGGATTTCGTCAGCCAGCATTTCACCCTGCCCGAACGCAAGACCGTTACCTACCAGCGCAGCCCGAATGAAAATGTGCGCGATTATATCATGGGCATGTGGGATGTGCTGCAACGTCCGCCCGATACGCAGGTGCAGTATTCTTCGCAGCTTCCGCTGCCTTATACCTATGTCGTGCCCGGTGGCCGTTTCAGCGAACTGTATTACTGGGACAGCTATTTTACCATGATCGGGCTGTATGAGGACGGCAAGATCGATCTGATGCGCGACATGGTGCGCGACATGGCGTCGATGATCGACCGTTATGGCCATATTCCCAATGGCAGCCGGACCTATTACCTCAGCCGTTCGCAGGTGCCGTTCTTCTCCCTGATGGTTGACCTGCTGGCGATGCATGACGGGCAGGTCGCCTATACCAAGTTCCTGCCCGAACTGCAGGCGGAATATGATTACTGGATGGATGGCGCGGATTCGGTGTCGCCGGGCGGGGCGTACCGGCATGTGGTGCGCCTGCCCGACGGGACGGTGATGAACCGTCATTGGGATGACCGCGACACCCCGCGTGACGAAAGTTATCCCGAAGACCTCGTCACGGCGGCGTCGCAGTCGGCGCGCAAGCCGGAGGAGGTCTATCGCGACCTGCGGGCCGGGTCGGAAACGGGGTGGGACTTTACCTCGCGTTGGCTGGCGGACGGACATACGCTGTCAACCATCCACACGACGGACCTGCTGACGGTGGAACTGAACTGCCTGATCCCGCATCTGGCGCAGACGCTGTCGCATGCCTATGCCCTCAAGGGGGACAAGGAAGCTGCCGCGCGATATGCCCGCATTGCGGATGAACGGGTCGCGGCCATGCAGCGTATCCTGTGGGATGAACGCCGTGCCGCCTATATCGATTATGACTGGAAGAAGGGCGAATCGACCTCCATCCTGTCGGGGGCGACGGCCATGCCGCTGTTCCTGCAGATGGCGACCCCCGAACAGGCCAAGGCCGTGGCAGAGACGATCCGCAAGAACCTGCTGAAGGTCGGTGGCCTGGTTGCCACCGAACGCACCAACAGCGGGCAGCAGTGGGATGCCCCCAATGGCTGGGCGCCGTTGCAGTGGATGGCGGTCAAGGGGCTGAACCAGTACGGGTACGACGAACTTGCCAGTGATATCGCCGCGCGTTGGATGGGGCGTGTGATCGGTACGTACGAAAAATCCGGTGTGCTTTTGGAAAAATATGATGTTTCCAACCCCTATATCAGCCCCAAGGGCGGCAAAGGGGGGGGCGAATACCCGATGCAGATCGGGTTCGGCTGGACCAATGGCACGCTGCTGGGCCTGATGGATCGTTATCCGCAGAATACGCGCGTGGTGCTGGATCATAACCCTGCCGCCGATCTGCCGGATCGTCCGACGGTGCGCGCCCTGCCGCCAATGAACGCCTATGGCGTGCAGAGCGACAAGGACACGATTGATCGCTATAACCTGCCGCTTGTCACGGTGATGCCGCGCCCGGTTGCGCCCACGCCCTCCCTGCCGCAGGTATCGAGTGTGGGTGAAAGTGCCCCAACCCCCCCGTCCAGCGCACCACCGGTGCAGCCGACACCATCCGCCACGGTGGCGGCCACGCCGAAACCTGCGATGCCCGCGACCATTGCGACGTCAGGACCTGCCGCTTCCGCGCCGCCACAGTCGCCCGCCGAAGCATCCACTGTGACACCCCACGGGGCCGCCACAGCCGGGGAAGGAACCACACCCGCCGTCGCGCATGACGGCGCGCCGCAACAGGTGGAAGCGCCAGCGGCCCCTGCCGTCGCCCCGTCCACCCCGACCAGTCCGTCAGTAACAGCATCGGCACCTGCATCGCAGTCCACAACGCCGCAGCCCACAATGTCCCAGTCCACAGTGCCGCAGCCGCCAGCAGGGGCATCCGCCGTGCCACCGCTTACGGCACAGCCCCGTGCGCAGCACGATGATCCAATGCCAACCCTGCCGCCACATGTCACGGATGCGCCAAAGGAAAGTACCGTCACACCCCAACCTGCCGCGCATTGAGCACGGCAGGGGCGTTACAGACGCAAAAGGGTAAAAATTGCTGGCGAAGCTTTGGTCAGGGAAAACTTTGGAAAAGCCATTGCCTTCGTGGCAGGAAGCTGCCGCCGACGCTGCCATTATCCTGATCGGCGGGTTGGTGTTAAGAGACTGTTTGAAAAGTCAGGATCGATAACATCCTGAAATTATAAAGGTTTTTGGTGAAGCTTTTTCCAAAAAGCTTCAGAAGACGCCGCCTTTTTCGATCAAAAGGCAGCACCCAAAAACTTGTCCTGTTTTTTATCAATGAGTTGTTTTCAAACAATCTCTAAGACAGCCCGCCGGATTACCGGGACATGGGACGCCGGGTGATGGGGGGATCAGACCCGGCCAACCCCGCGCAGGCGGTGGAGGACCATAATCGCGGTGGTCAGTAGCAGTGCCGCACAGGTCTGGTGGATGGTCGCCGCCCAGACCGGCACCACCAGCAACAGCGTGGTCACGCCCAGTGCGTATTGCACCAGCACCATCCATCCCATCAGCATCAGTGCGTTATGTGCCCCCTGTCCCAATGCCGGGGTGCGCAGGCCAAGGAAGATCATCCCGCCGATCATTGCCGCCGTGCAGGTTGCCAGCAGGCGGTGGTCGAACTGGATGGCGGGAATATTTTCGAACCAGTTGAGCCAGAAGGGATGCAGCCGCGCATATCCCGCCGGGATCAGGTGCCCATCCATCAGCGGGAATGTGTTGTAAGAGAAGCCCGCATGTGTCCCAGCGGTAAACCCGCCCGCGATGACGGTGATCCCGATAAAACAGCAGATGGCCCACGCCATGCGGTGGATGCGCACGACCTGTGTTGTGGCGGGGATGAATTGCGCTTCGGGTGCGCGGGCCGAAAGCGCGGTCCACAGGATGGCGATATATAACGCGAACGCGCAGCACAGATGCAGCACAAGACGCACCGGCGCCACGGCGGTACTGTCGGGATTGAACCCCGACGCCACCATGAACCATCCGATCGCCCCCTGAAGCCCGCCCAGCACGAAGAATAGCAGCAACCGTGCGATCAGGCGGCGCGACAGGACACCTGTAATGGCGAACCAGATCAGCGGCAGCAGGAGCACCATCCCCATCAGCCGCCCCCAGAAGCGGTGAATCCATTCCGCCCAGAAAATCTTCTGGAACCCGGCGAGACCGAAGCCGTCATGCAGGATTTTGTATTGCGGGATGGTTTTGTACAGTTCGAACTGGCGTTCCCATTCCGCATGTGACAGCGGTGGGATCATGCCGGTAATCGGCCGCCAGTCCATGATGGACAGGCCCGATCCCGTCAGGCGGGTATACCCACCCAGCGCGATCATGCCGAGCAGCATGAAGCAGATGGCGAACAGCCAGTTCGAGACCCGGCGGCGGTCATGCGCGTTGGCCGGGAAAACGGAGTCGCGGCCCTTGGCGAGGCCAGAGGAAGGATGTGCGGACATATGGCGGATTTAGACTGGCCTTGCACGCCGCCGCAAGGCAATGCTAGGGCGCGGGTAAGGTTTTCGTGTCTGCCGCACGTCCATGGCATGACTGACCGGTCGGGCCATGCCCGGCCCAGGCCACCGGGTCCGCATATGCCGGTCCGTGCGATCCCGCCCGCATGATATCGTAACAGAGGATGTTTTTCCCCGCGTGACGCGATCCTGCCCCCCCCCGACACCCACGCTGCCTGGCACCCCCGATGCCCCATCCCCCACAACGGTTGCGCCGCGCGTGGGCGCGCGGGTGCTGCTGCGTCCTGCATTGATGCTTGCCATGGCGGTGGCGTTGGTGGTGGCGGTGCGTTTCATGCCGGTGTTGCATGTGGGGGCGGGTACGGGGCTGGGTGAGGGGCCGGGCGCCGGAATGGGCGATATCGGCATGCTGCGCGACGGGGTGTGGGGCCGGATATGGTTCGTGCTGGCGGGGGCTGCCTTCTGTGCGCTGGGCTTGCCACGACAGGCGGTCTGCCTTGCGGCGGGCATGGCCTATGGCACGGTGCAGGGGATGACGCTTGCCACCTGCGCCACGGTTGCGGGGGGGATGGTGGATTTCCTTGTCGCGCGGGTGATGGGGCGTATGGGCGCGCGCGCGCGCCTGCCGTCGCGTGTGCGTGACATGTGCGCCCGCCTTGGCCGCCCCTTGCGTGAACGGACATTCACCTGCGTGCTGGTGCTGCGCCTGCTGCCGGTGGGATCGGCCATGATGCTCAGTATCGCGGCCGGCCTTGCGGGTGCGCGGGTGGCGGGGTTTATTGCGGCCACGGCGCTGGGCAGCCTGCCGCAGACGGCGGTGTTCGTCCTGATGGGGGGCGGGACAGAGGTGAACCATCAGTGGCAGGTTGCGTTGGCTGTCGGGCTGTTCGTGATTTCGGGCCTTGGCGGGGTCTGGCTGTTGCGTGGGAGCCAGATCGCGCGTGCGGATCGTACCACATGAACAGTTTGAAAAAATGTTTTAGGTATCGTCGTGTTTTTCTGTCTTTACGGATGGTTGACGCGACGCGCATGCACGCGCGATACCTTCAATGAGCGAAATGCTGGAATGCCGGAATAGATGGTGAAAATTCCCGGTGTCGTCGGCTAGATACTTTCGCAATCCTTGCTTCCCTTGATTTCTGGAGTGCCGTCATGGGCTCTTCCGCACTCGCGGCGCAGTCATCCGATGCATCCGTTGGCAAGACAGCCGGCAGGTCCATGGGGTGGATTGCCATCCTGCTGGGGGTCCTGACCGCGGTCGGGCCCGTTTCGACGGACATTTACCTGCCGGCCTTCCCCGAACTGGAAAAGTCGCTGCATGCGCGCGTGGGTTCCGCGCAGATGACGCTGGCGATCTGGTTCGTGGGTCTGGCCATCGGGCAGATCACGATGGGCCCCGTTTCCGACCGGTTCGGCCGGCGCATTCCGATGCTGCTGGGAACGTTCGTCTATACCCTGGCCTCTGTCGGGTGTGCGGTGGCGACGGATATCTATACTTTCTCCGCATTCCGCCTCATCGCGTCGCTTGGCGCTTCGGCCAGCCTGATTATCCCGAGTGCGTGCGTGCGCGATATGTCGCATGGCAATGAATCCGCGCGCATGATGTCGCGCCTGGTGCTGGTGATGGGGGTCGTGCCGATCCTTGCCCCCACATTGGGGGGGATGGTGCTGTCATTCACGACATGGCGGTCGATCTTCTGGGCGGCGGCGGTATATGGCGTGGTGTGCATGCTGCTGATCTGGCGTGTCCTGCCTGAAACGCTGAAGCCGGAAAATCGCAGCGAACTGTCCCCCGTGACGCTGTGCAGCCGCTATCTGCTGCTGGTGCGTGACCGTGGGTTTTTCACCAATGCGATGATTGCCGGTTTTTCGTGCTTCATGTCCTTTACCTATCTTTCGGCCGCGCCGTCGGTGTTCATTCACCAGTTCGGCCTGTCCCCCGCGCATTTCGGCATGATGTTCGGCGTGTTCGCCGTGTGCATGATCGGTGCGTCGCAGCTTAACGGCATGCTGGTGGGGCGGATCGATGCGACGCGCATCCTTGGCATTTCGGTGATTGTCGCCCTTGTCGGCACGATCGGCATGACGCTGGTTGCCAGCCTGATTGCGGAAACGACAAAGGCGGGTGGCCATCCGTCCATCGGTCTGATGGTTGCATTGGTGGGGGCGATGATGTTCTCGCTGGGGACGACAGGTATCATCGGACCGAACGCCACGGTGGGTGCGCTGGCGGATCATCCCCGCCTTGCGGGAAGTGCGTCGGCCTTTGTCGGGACGCTGCAATATGTGCTGGGTGCGCTGGCGGGGGCGATCGTTGGCATGCTGCCGTCGAATACGCCCGTCCCGATGGCGGCGGTCATGATGGCGGGTGCGGTGGTCATGCTGTTGATGGTGGTGTTGCGCCCGCGCCGCCCGGCGGAAGGCGCCCTGGCGGATATCCCCCCCGCGGACGGCGCGGCGACGGGCCGTCCCACGCCATGACATCCGGCGCACACAGGTGCGCCGCGCGACAAAAGAGGTCATGGCGGGGTTGCCGTCCGGCGGCGCGGCGGCTACAGGCGACGTGCATCGCGCGCCCGTTACAACGGGCGTAATTTACGGGACCGGGATGTCCGCAGGACGCCCCGGCCCGGAAACAGGTTTGCGGGAATATAGACAGGCCATGACCACGTCCTCCATCGATCTGAAGCAGTACATCCGGGGCATTCCCGATTTTCCAAAGCCGGGTATCCTGTTCTACGATATCTCGACCCTGATGCGGAATGCGGATGCGTGGCAGATTGCGATGGGACGCCTGACGGCGGCGGTCGCGCCATGGTCGGTCGATATGCTGGCCGCCATTGAATCGCGTGGCTTCCTTACCGCGGCCCCTCTGGCCAGCCGTCTGGGCTGTGGCCTGGTGATGCTGCGTAAGCCGGGCAAGCTGCCGGGGCAGACGATTTCCTATGATTATGACCTCGAATACGGCACGGATTCACTGCATATCCAGGCCGACGCGATCGTGCCGGGGCAGCGCGTCGTCGTAATGGACGACCTGCTTGCGACGGGTGGGACGCTGGCCGCCTCCATCGCGCTGCTGCGCAAGGTCGGGGCAGAGGTCGTCGGAGCCGCCACCCTGATCGAGCTCCGTTCGCTGGGCGGGCGTGACCGCCTTGACGTGCCGGTCAAGACGCTGGTGGCCTACGACGACTGACCGGTATCGCAGCTTTGCTGGCGTGGCCGTCTTGCAATATACAGTTTCATGAACGCTGATATACCGGACATCACATGTCGGTGTTGCGGCAACACGTGTAAAGTGTACCTGAAACTGCATAGTCGTTTTTCATATCTCAGGGAGCGCGGATGCCGGGATGAATAGTCTTGAGCTCTCCCTGATACAGTTCCAGACCCGGATCGTCGCCTTTCTGCGGCGTCTGTGGCCCCCCGGTGCCGCGATCCGTCAGGATCATCTGCGCTGGCTGTTCGCACCGGGCCTGTTCACCTTCGGCTATGCCCTGCGTACGACCATCACCTCGCTGATTGCGCTGGGTATTGCGCTGTGGTGGGAACTCGGCAGCCCGCAATGGGCTGCGCTGACGGTGTGGATGGTGGCGCAGGGCACACGCGGCAAGAGCGTGGCCAAGGCGCGATGGCACCTGTTTGGCATGGTGGTGGGCACGATCTGTGCCGTGCTGCTGGTGGCGGCATTTCCGCAGGCGCCGCTGATGTTCATCCTGCTGCTTGCGGGCGGGATCGGGATGTTCTGCTTTATCGGCACGCTGCTGCCCGGCCCTGCGACGATGACGAATTATCGCATCCATGGCATGCGGGCGAGCGGGTTTACCTATGCCATCATCTCGCTCGACGGGATTGCCGACCCACAGCATATCTTCATGACCGCGATGTCGCGCGCGACCTATATCGTGCTGGGCATCGTGTTGGAAAGCACGGTTTCTTCCCTGTTCCAGTACCGGCTGGGCGCACGGGCGCAGGACCGTCTGACCGCCAATTTCCTTACGGCCATCAACGGGGCGGGCCAGACACTGGCCTCGCTTTTGTCGGGGGACCGTGACGTACTGCAGAAATCACGTCAGGTCTTTGCCAATATCACCACGCTAAGTGACCAGATCGAGTTCGCCGAGGTGGAGATGGGCGCGCAGCGCGGGCATGAGGGCGACCATGCGCGCGCCGCCCTGGCCCGTGTGGCGATGCTGCTGTCACGTGGGCTGGACCTTGCGGCGCTGTTGCGGATTCCGGGCAACATGCCCGGCGCCGCCTTTAACGCCACATCCGCCAAGGTGCAGGCGTTCTTGCGTGACATGGCGGGGCAACTGGAAACGACGGATGACATCCATCCCGTCCTGGCCGAACTTGCGGCGTTGCAGGCCGAATGCCGGCAGAGTGTCGCCGATTCCCTCGAAGATGAAATGGGCAGTGCGACGCGCGATCCGGCCCCGCCCGCCGTGGCGCATATCCTTGCGCAGCAGCGCATGCTGCATTACGGGCTGGGGGAGATGCTGGACGAACTTGAACAGGCCATCATCCAGTTCGACGCCAGCCGCCATCCGTTGCGTCATGACCATTTCCATTATCGGATCAAGACCTTCCGCGACTGGCAGCAGGCCTTTACCAATAGCCTGCGTGCCTCGGTCACGATATTCGGGGCGGGGCTGATCTGGATTGCGACGGCATGGTCGGCGGGCCTGACCTTCATGATGTTCGTCGCCATCGTATGCAGTCTGTTCGCGACGCTGGAAAAGCCTGCCCTGGCGACCAAGGCGTTCCTTGGCGGTGCGATCTGGGCCAGTGTCATGGCCGGGGTATTGGTGCTGTGGGTGCTGCCAACGCCATCGACGTATGAAGTCATGGCCATGTGCCTGATGATTCCCATGTTGATGGGGGGGCTGGCCTTTGCCTATCCCGCGCTGATCCTGGGGGCGGTGTCGTATAACCTGTTCATGCCGATCCTGCTGGGGCCGGGGAATCAGTCGCGTCTGGACGAAGTTTCATTCTTCAACACGGCGATGCCCCTGATCTTTGGCCTGTGGTATGCGATGTGGGTCTTCCGCCTTGTGCTGCCGTTCGATACCAACGACATGCGCTGGCAGATGCGCACCAGTATCCTCAGCGGCCTGCGCCACGTCGCGCGGGCGCGCACGTTGCCCACCACGTTGTATGTGGTGGAACGTAATGTGGACCGTTTCGTGCGGTTGCTGACGAATGCGGAAAACACGCCTGACGTGATTATTGATTCCTACCTGCAGGGTATCCTGTCGGCCATGACGATCGGCCTGAACATCATACGCCTGCGTGGTATCCTTGAACGCAACCTGTTACCGCCGGGCGCGCAGCAGGTGTTGGGCGAGATGATGGCCCGCATGGCGCAGTTCAGCGGGCGGTATGGGGGGCATTACGGTCGCACGGCGCGTGCCACGAAGTTGGCCATCGCCCATATCCAGAACATGACACAGCAGGAAGAAAACCTTGGCATCCGGCTGGAGATGAACGGGGCGCTGGTGTGCCTGTATGTGATTTCGTACGAACTCGACAACAACCAGAAATTCTTTGATGCCTCGAGCCCGTATCTGGACCCGGTCCTGAGCTGAACTGGAATGCTCAGCATCCGATCAGGACCGTTTGGAAACAGATCATTGATAAAAAATCAGAAAAGTTTTTGGGTGCCGCCTTTTTTCAAAAAGGCGGCGTCTTTCTGAAGTTCTTTGAGGAGAGATTCAGAAAAACCTTTGAAATTTCAGGATATTATTGATCCTGACGTTTCAAACAGTCTCTAAAAATTTTGTGGAATATTCCCCAAGATGCGTTCAGGCGCGAAGCCTTTGATGGCAGGGTAACATCCAAAAAATCTGGTGGTTTTTATCAGGTGGGATGTTTCTGGTTCAGCCTGGTGACGTGCGGACGTAAAAAGGGCCAGGGGGATTTTACCCCGCTGGCCCTTTGGTCCGGCTTTTGGCTCGGCTGCGTCGGTCTGGGGCGGGGTTACTCCGCCTTCTGGGCCGCGACGAATTTTTCCAGCCAGTGGATGGTATAATCACCCGAACGGAACTGCGGATCGTCAAGGATCTTCAGGTGCAGCGGGATGACCGTCTTCACCCCTTCGATCACGAACTCATCAAGCGCGCGGCGCATGCGCTGGATCGCTTCAAGACGCGTGGGCGCACGCACGATCAGCTTGGCGATCATGCTGTCGTAATAGGGCGGGACGCGGTATCCGGCATACAGCGCACTGTCCACGCGCACGCCAAGGCCACCGGGCGGGTGAAAGACACTGATGGTGCCAGGCGTCGGCATGAAGGTCAGCGGGTCTTCGGCATTGATGCGGCATTCGATCGCATGGCCGGAGAAATGGATGTCCTTCTGGCCATATCCCAGGGGTTCACCTGCGGCGATGCGGATCTGTTCGCGCACAAGGTCAACGTCACAGACCATTTCCGTCACCGGATGTTCCACCTGAAGGCGGGTATTCATCTCGATAAAGCAGAACTGCCCGTCCTGATACAGGAACTCCAGCGTGCCGGCATTGCGGTAGCCCAGCTTTTTAAGCGCGGAGGTCGCGATTTCGCCGATTTCGTCACGCTGCTGCGCGTTGAGTGCGGGCGAGCCTGCTTCTTCCAGCAGCTTCTGGTGGCGGCGCTGCAGGGAGCAGTCGCGTTCCCCGAAATGCACGACATCGCCATGGGTGTCCGCCATGACCTGAAGTTCGATGTGGCGCGGCCGGTCGAGATATTTTTCGAGGTAGACCTCGTCATTGCCAAACGCGGCGCGGGCCTCTGTGCGGGCGACGCTCCATGCTTCTTCCAGGTCGTCAGCGGTGGCGGCAACCTTCATGCCGCGCCCGCCGCCGCCCGCCGCCGCCTTGATCAGCACGGGATAGCCGACCTTGTCCGCCACGATACGTGCCTGTTCAAGGTTTTCCAGCGCCCCGTCGGACCCCGGCACCAACGGCACACCCAGCGCGCGCATGGTCGTCTTGGCGGTGATCTTGTCACCCATCATGCGGATATGGTCGGCGGTCGGACCGATAAAGGTCAGGCCGTGGGCCTCCACCGTTTCAGCGAAATCCGCATTTTCCGACAGGAAGCCATAGCCGGGATGGATGGCATCCGCCCCCGTGATGGTGGCTGCCGACAGGATGGCCGCGACATTGAGGTACGACTCACGGCTTGCAGGTGGGCCGATGCACACGGCCTCATCCGCGAGGCGGACATGCATGGCGTCCGAATCGGCGGTGGAATGCACGGCAACGGTGGGGATACCCAGTTCGCGGCAGGCCCGCAGGATGCGCAGGGCGATCTCGCCGCGATTGGCGATCAGGATCTTGGAAAACATTACTCTATGATGGCCAGGACTTCGCCGTATTCAACCGGCTCGCCCGAGGGGACGAGGATCTTGGTCAGGGTGCCCGCGCGCGGCGCCTTGATCTGATTGAAGGTCTTCATCGCCTCAATCAGCATCAGGGTCTGGCCGACAGTGACCTGCTGGCCTTCGGTCACGAACGGCGGTGCGGACGGGTCCGGTGTCAGATACGCCACGCCGACCATCGGGCTGGTGACAGCGCCGGGATGTTTCGACAGGTCGGCGGGGGGGGCTGCAACCGGTGCCGGTGCCGGTGCCGCGACCGGGGCGGGGGCCGCCACCGGCAGCGCCGCAGGGGCGACGGCATGCGTTGCGACAGGGGCCGCGCGCACGACGCGAACGCGGCTGTCCTTTTCCGCGATCTCGATTTCGGTCAGGCCAGTTTCGGTCAGAATTTTGGCCAATGCCCGAATGGCATCCGCATCCACGAGCAGTCGGCTCATTGATCGTCCTCGTCCAGAATCATGTCGGTCATCGCATGCAGCGCCAGCGCATATCCCCGCACGCCAAGCCCGCAGATGACGCCGATGGCGGCGCGGGAGACGTAGGAGGTATGGCGAAACGCCTCACGGCGATGAATGTTGGAAATATGGACCTCGATCACCGGCAGATCGACCGCCAGCAGGGCGTCAAGGACCGCGATGGAGGTATGGGAATAGGCCGCCGGGTTGATGATGATGCCGCGTGCGCGGCCCCGGCATTCCTGAATCCATGAAACGAGTTCCCCTTCGCCGTTGGTCTGGCGAAAATCAATCGCCACGTCGAGCTGCTCCGCAGCCTGAACGCAGACCTGTTCGACATCATCAAGGGTTGCGACGCCGTACACTTCGGGCTGCCGCAGGCCAAGCATGTTGAGGTTGGGGCCGTTGAGAACGGCAATCAGGGGACGCTCCATAATGACAGGCGCCGTAGCATGCCCTTCGCCGCGATCCAAGCCTGTTCTGCATTCGGGGGCGAATCGAATGTGATCCATCCCTGAACGCATGCCCCGTGGGTGGGGCCGCGCCATGGGGGATGAACGGTTTTTCCGCGTTAAGGAACCGGGTTAAGGATCTGGGGGATAGGCAATAATTCCTCAATAGATATAAAGAGGACTTTTGCATTCATAATATCATGTGCCCACGCATACCTGAATCAGGCTGGTCGCGTTCATGTATATTATGTAATGGTTCCCGCCATGATTGTCGGACCCCCTCCTATACAGCCGCGAATGCGGTGGCGAATGCCGGATTTTCTGGCATGGGGCCTGTCATGTCTGCTGGTGATCTGCCTTGGTCTGTCATGTGGTGTTTCCGATGCCCATGGCGCGTCACGACATATGTCGCGCCATGTCAGGCATGGCGTTCATCATGCCGTGATCCGGCATGGTGTTTTGACCACCCATCGGCACCATCATCCCCTGCGTCGCCTGCCGGGCCTGCCCGCGATGAAAACGGTTTCGTCCACATGGTCGCAGCATGGCCTGGCAAGCTGGTATGGCACGCGTCGCGAAATCGGCCACCGCACCGCGTCGGGGGACATGTTCGATCCGGGCGCGATGACAGCGGCGCACCGGCAGTTGCCGCTGGGGACGCGGGTGCGGATTCGGGCACCTTCCACCGGTCGGTCGGTCGTTGTCACGATCAATGACCGCGGGCCTTATCGTGGCCGGCGGGTCATCGACCTGTCACCGGCGGCCGCGCGTGAACTCGGCCTTCTGGACCGGGGGACGACGATGGTGGATATTACGACCCTTCCCCCTGGGGAGGGGTAGCACGCGTGTCCGCGTCGTGCGGGGCATGGCGTGCAGATCTGCGCGCGATGGACCATCCTTCCATCTGTGGGCCATTGTCACGCAGGCACATCTGGATTTCCAGCCCGGCGTTCAGTTCCGCACCAAGCAGCACGACATAGGCCGAGACATAGAACCACATCATGGTGGCCACGAATGCGCCCAGGGGCCCATAGGTCGCGCCGTAACCCGCGATATGGCTGACATAATAGGAAAATCCGAACGAGGTCAGCAGCCATAGCAGGGTTGCGGCCACCGATCCGGGCAGGATGCAGCGCCATGACGGACTTCGCCGGTTGGGGCCGAATCGGTAAAGCAGCGAACATCCCGACAGTACGAACAGCAGCATCAGCGCCGGTCCCCCCATGCGCACCAGCAGTTCGAGCGAACCCGGCGGCGGCGCGAGGGAGAGTTTTTGCGGCAGGTAATCCAGCAGGATCGGCAGCGCCACCATCAGTGCAAGTGTCAGGATACCGCCACAGATCGCACATAGCGTCATGATCATGCCCATGGCCTGAAACCGCAGAAAACTGCGGGTTTCGGGTGTATTATAGGCCACGTTCATCGCCAGCAGGAGCGAACGCGTTGCCGCCGAGGCCGACCACATGGCGATGGTGGTCGAAACGATCAGGTTGAGTGTCAGCGACGAATGCGATTGCGCCACAAGGACATGGATACGATCGCAGATCAGGTCATACGCGGCGGGCGGCAACAGATTGCGCAGCACCACAAGCTGCGGCTCCACCGTCTGTGGATCAAACAATAGCCCATAGATGGAAATCATCGTGCTCATGGCCGGGAACAGCGACAGCGTGGCGTAGAACGCGCACCCTGCGGCCGCCAGCGTGATCTGGTCGGACGCAATGTTGGTCGCCACCTGTTTCATGACGGGCAGGATGTGACGGTGCAGGGCGTCATTCATGTCCGGGGCATTCTTTGTGGCGCGTCCGGCGACGGGGGGCGCGGGGGTGACGGATGGTGTCACCTCGATCTGGTCTGGGGAAGAAGAGATCAATGCGTTGTCCAGGTTCTGGTCACTTGGGTCCCGGCTGTCGGCACCGGGCGACGCCATTCCCGCGCCCCGGTCCTGCGTCCCTGCCGGGGACGGAAAATGAATCACGACAATATTTTGGTCGGTTTCGCCCACCTTAAACGAAAAAGGTGATGATGAGGCGAATTTTTCTATTGCGTTATGGGCGTATTGTCCTCATATGCGCTCCCTACGCAACAACGCACGTGCCACTGGCCCTCTGAGGTTACGCAACGACGTCAAGCGTTCTGGCAATCGGGGCCTGCTGCTTGGGCCCCTCACTGGTCGCTGGTCCGTTAGACCGTTTCGCAACATCTGTCCGTTTGTTCAGTACTCCATACTTGCATCCGGACGGCAGAACAGAAGGGATTTGGGTGCGATGACTCCCAAAATCGCCCGTTATCTGGCTGAGCAGTCCCCTGCGACGCCTTGCCTTGTCGTCGACGTCGATCGTGTCGAGGAACGTTACAGCGCCCTGCATGCGGCGCTTCCGCTTGCGCGTATCTATTACGCGGTCAAGGCGAATCCGGCTGCGGCCATCCTCGACCGTCTGGTGGGCCTTGGGTCTGCCTTTGACGCCGCGTCGTGGGAAGAAATCCAGATGTGCCTGCGCGCCGGTGCTGCGCCGCAGGACATCTCGTTCGGCAACACCGTCAAGAAGGTGTCGGCCATTGCGCAGGCGTATGAGGCAGGCATCGACATGTTCGCCTTTGATTGCGCCGAAGAGCTGGAGAAGCTGGCGCGTCATGCACCCGGCGCGCGTGTTTACTGCCGCCTGATCGTGGAAAACGAGGGCGCGGACTGGCCGCTGTCGCGCAAGTTCGGCACGACGCTGGACAATGCGCGTGACCTGATGCTGCGTGCGCGCGATATGGGGATGGACCCGTATGGCCTGTCCTTCCATGTCGGTAGCCAGCAGACCGAGACCGGGGCCTATGAAGCTGCGATCGCACGTGTCGGCATGCTGTTCACGGACCTGAAGGCCGCCGGGCTGGAACTGCGCATGGTTAATCTGGGTGGTGGCTTCCCGATCCGCTATCGTGATGACGTGCCGGGTATCGACCGTTTCGCGCTGGCGATCAGCCACGCAATGACAGAGCATTTCGGCAATGACCTGCCTGAAATGATCGTGGAGCCAGGGCGTTTCATCGTGGGTGATGCGGGTGTGGTTTCGTCCGAGGTCGTATTGGTCAGCCGTCGCGGCATCAATGATGGTGTGCGGTGGGTCTATCTCGATATCGGCCGTTTCGGTGGTCTGGCTGAAACCGAAGGCGAGGCGATCCGTTATGGTATCCGCACCCCGCATGACGGGATGGCGACAGGCCCGGTGGCCATTGCCGGACCGACCTGCGACGGGGCGGACATCATGTATGAAAAGACGCCGTACAACCTGCCATTGGGGCTGGAGTCGGGCGACCGGGTCGAATTGCTCTCTACCGGGGCGTACGTCTCGACCTATTGCTCCACCGGGTTCAACGGGCTTGCACCGCTGAGTGAGCATTACATCTGACGGGCCTTAATTGTTCTGAAGATCGTGAAAACTGTTTAAAAGCAGTATTTTGCGAGAATTAACGAAATTTTTGGATGCCGCCTTACTGTAATAAGGCGGCATCTTTTTTTGAAAAAATTCCGCCACGAACTCTGATCCGGCTGCGGGACTGTTTGACGAAACAGGATCGTTAACCTGTTGGGGATAAAAGAATTTCAGGTGAGGCTTTCGCCAGATAGCCTCACAAAGACAAAGCCTTTCCTAAAGATAAGGCGATATCTGGAAATTGTTGCCCTTTGCTTGAAGATTGTTTGCAAACAAGTCTTTGATAAAAAACAAGAAAAGTTTCTGGGCGCTGCCTTTCGATCGAAAAAGGCGGCGTCTTCTGAAGCTTTTTAGAAAAAGCTTCACCAAAAACATTTATAATTTCAGTATGTTATCGAGGCTGATTTTTCAAACGGTCTCTTATCAAGGACCTGTTTTCAGACACTCCCTTGACCTGTTCACGCAGGCCTTGGGGGGAGGCGGTGTGGGATGGATCCTCAGGGCTGTCCCTTTTTTATTTCGTGCGGCACGATAGAACATCCCCCGTCTGCTATCTTCTGTCGGGGGCATGTCATGCGTCATTCATTTTCCATCCTGCCAATGTGCCTTGCCGCCGGGCTGTTCTGTCTGGGGCTGGGGCGGTCGGCATGGGCGAATCCGTCGCTGGTGCATGCAATGCCTGCCGCGCATCAGGCCGTGGCGGCGGGAACGGTGACGATCCGGCTGGATTTCAATGCGGTCATTGACCCGTTTCCCACCCGACTCGTGCTGCTTGGGCCAAGCGGCGTGCCGCAACTCCTGCTGGCATCGCCCAAGGATGATGAACAGCAGGTCATTACGGTGGATGTACCGCTGACCATACCCGGCGATTATGTCCTGCAATGGCGGGCCGGGGGGAAAGGAAGCGGCACCAGCCATGGCGACGTGCCGTTTCGCGTTGTCGCGGCCACAGCGGGTGCAGCCCGCTGAACATATAATGCGGGTTCAGCTACGGCCTTTTACGGCAGGGGGCGTCTTGCGAAGCTTTCTGGACAAAAAGCTTCATCAGGAATTTTATGGGTTACTCCACCGCCGCCCGCAGGCCCGCCCCTGCCGCCAGCGGGCATAGGGGGATCGCCGCCGCCAGGAATGCCGCCAGCAGTTCAAGGTCCGGCCCCCACGACAGCCCTGTCTGTGCCGCATCCAGCGCCGCCGCCCCGAAAATCAGCGCCGGCGTCGTCAGTGGCAGCACAAGCAGCGGCAGCAGCACACCCCCGCGCCGCGCGCCCAGTACGACCGATGCCGCCATCCCGCCGATCAGAGACAGGATGAGCGTCCCAAGCAGCAACCCGATCAGCAGGATCGGCAGGCTGTCTGATGGCATGCCCAGCATGATGCCCAAAGGCGCCGCCGCCGCCAGCAGCGGCAGGCCGGTCGTCAGCCAGTGTGCCAGCATCTTGGCCAGTGCGATCAACGCAGGCGGCAGGCCGGTCATCATCAACTGGTCCAGCGACCCGTCCTCCAGCTCTGACCCGAACAGGCGGTCGAGCGGAAGCAGTGCTGCCAACAGGGCACAGACCCAGACAATTCCCGGCGCCATGTGGCGCAGCAGTTCCGGCGATGGCCCCAGCGCCAGCGGGAACAGCGCGCCCGCCAGGATGAAGAACAGAACGGACCCCAGCGTGTCGGCCCCATGGCGCAGGGCGAGGCGCAGGTCACGTTCAAGGATGGCGAGGATCAGGGTCGGAGTCTGAAGCGTCAAAACAGGTCGTCCTCGGGGAAATCCTCCATTGTCTGGGGGATATCGGATTCGTTCAGTCCCGGCAGCGCCAGCGATTTTGCATCCGGCAGAGGGAGGGGAACGTGAGTAGTTGCGATCACGATTCCGCCAGCTTCGCGATGGGTGCGGAAAAGCGTTTCCAGAAGTCCCATCGTGTTGCTGTCAAGGCCGAGGCTGGGTTCATCAAGCAGCCATAGCGGCGCACGCGCCAGCAGGACACGCGCCAGTGCGGCACGGCGTTTCTGCCCCGCCGACAACATGCGTGCAGGCAGTTCGGACAGTCCGGAAATATTAAGTGCGGACATGCAAGAATATGGATCACCCCCACTGGCCCGCGCCGCAAGCATCAGGTTTTCCAGCAGCGTCAGGCCCGGCTTGAGCGCGTCCTGATGGCCAAGATAGGCCACCCGTTCGGCATGGCGTGAACGGTCGGCCAGCGCATCGACACCTGACCACAGCACATGGCCGCCTTCCGGTTTGCGCAGCCCGGCCAGTACCCGCAGCAATGTGGACTTCCCAGCCCCGTTCGGGCCGGTCAGCAGCAGCGCATCACCCGCGTCGAGCGCAAGTCCAACCTGGTCCAGAACAAGGCGTTCCCCGCGAAAAACCGAGATATTTTCCACTTTCAGCAGGGGCGTGTTCCTGGGGGCAAAGGCAGTGATGGTCGGGTCCTCCGCATGGGTGCGATCGGGGTGGGGCGCAGGGGGGATGAAACCCGATCCCGCGTTCTTGTTACCGGGGCCTTCTTGTGTCGGCCCCGCGTCCGGGTATGTTCTACCACCGTTGGGAGATCAAGCCGGTTATCCACTGAAAGGTCACGCCACGCCTGTCTGTTCACGTGGCGGGAGGGCTTCGGTGGATGGATCGCGGCTGATGCCTCGGAGGAAACAAAGCCAATGAAGACGGTTGGGCACGACTCACTGAAAACGGGCCGCACACTTGAAGTGGACGGCAAGACCTATCACTATTTTTCCATCCCCGAAGCCGAGAAAACAATCGGCGACGTCGCACGACTGCCGGTCAGCCTGAAGGTGCTGCTGGAAAACGTCCTGCGGTTCGAGGACGGCCATTCCTATACGGTTGACGACGCCAAGGCGATCGCCGGCTGGCTGCCGAAGGGCAGCTCCACCAAGGAAGTGCCGTTCAAGCCCGCACGCATCCTGATGCAGGACTTTACCGGCGTTCCCGCCGTTGTCGACCTTGCGGCGATGCGTGATGGTATCCTCAAGCTCAAGGGGGACCCGCAGAAGGTCAACCCGCTGGTGCCCGTCAACCTTGTGATCGATCATTCGGTCATGGTGGACGTCGCGGGATCGCCCGAAGCGCTGCAGGATAACGTCACGATCGAATTCGAACGTAACGGCGAACGTTATGCCTTCCTGCGCTGGGGCCAGGAAGCGTTCGAAAACTTCTCGGTCGTGCCGCCGGGCACGGGTATCTGCCATCAGGTGAACCTGGAATACATCGCGCAGGCGGTGTGGACGGCGCATGTCGGTGGCAAGGACTATGCCTATCCCGACACCCTGTTCGGCACCGACAGCCACACGACCATGGTCAACGGCATGGGCGTCCTGGGCTGGGGTGTTGGCGGGATCGAGGCCGAGGCCGCGATGCTGGGCCAGCCCATCGCCATGCTGATCCCCGATGTCATCGGGTTCAAGATGACCGGCAAGCTGCCTGAGGGCGTGACCGCCACCGATCTGGTGCTGACGGTGACGCAGATGCTGCGCAAGAAGGGCGTCGTCGGCAAGTTCGTCGAGTTCTTTGGTCCTGCCCTTGACCACCTGCCGGTGGCCGACCGTGCGACCATTGCGAACATGGCCCCGGAATACGGCGCGACCTGCGGCTTCTTCCCCGTCGATGACCTGACGCTGGATTACCTGCGCCAGACCGGTCGCGAGGAACACCGCATCAAGCTGACGGCGGAATACCTCAAGGCGCAGGGCATGTTCCGTCATCCCCATTCGGAACACCCCGTCTTTACCGACACGCTGGAACTCGACCTTGCAACCATCGTGCCGTCGATCGCCGGGCCGAAGCGTCCGCAGGACCGCGTTGTCCTCAAGGGTGCCGACAAGGCGTTCGAGACGGAACTGACCGGTGGTCTGGGCGTGCCCGAAGCCGACAAGAACAAGAAGGCGCCCGTCGCGGGCACCAACTATGAACTGGGTCACGGCGATATCGTGATCGCGGCGATCACGTCGTGCACCAACACCTCCAACCCGGCGGTGCTGATCGCGGCGGGTCTGGTGGCGAAAAAAGCCCGTGCGCTGGGCCTGAAGCCCAAGCCGTGGGTGAAGACGTCGCTGGCGCCGGGTTCGCAGGTCGTCACCGACTACCTGACGCGCGCTGGCCTTCAGGAAGAACTCGACGCGATGGGCTTCAATACCGTCGGGTATGGCTGCACCACGTGTATCGGCAATTCCGGCCCGCTTGAGGACCACATTGTCGACGCCATCGAGAACAACAAGCTCGTGGCCGTGTCCGTCCTGTCGGGCAACCGTAACTTTGAGGGACGCATCTCCCCCAACGTGCGCGCCAACTACCTTGCCAGCCCGCCGCTGGTGGTGGCCTATTCCCTGCTGGGAACCATCCGCGAGGACCTGACGACCGCGTCGCTGGGCACGTCCAAGGATGGCAAGCCGGTGTACCTGAAGGATATCTGGCCCACCAACCACGAGATCGCCGCCCTGATGGGATCTGCCATCACGCGTGACGAGTTCATCAAGCGTTACAAGCACGTCAGCCAGGGCACCAAGGAATGGCAGAACCTGAAGGTCGCGACGGGTTCCGAAACCTATGCATGGGATGCGGCATCCACCTATGTGCAGGACCCGCCGTACTTCCAGGACATCACGCCTGAGCCGAAGTCCCGTGGCGACATCATCGGCGCGCGTATCCTTGCGCTGCTGGGTGACAACATCACGACCGACCACATCTCGCCCGCTGGCGCGATCAAGGAAAGCTCCCCCGCGGGCAAGTATCTTGAAGCCCATGGCGTCGCGAAGAAGGACTTCAACTCCTACGGTTCGCGTCGTGGCAATGACCGCGTGATGGTGCGTGGCACATTCGCCAACATCCGCATCAAGAACGAGATGGTTCCGGGCACCGAGGGTGGTATTTCCAAGCACTATCCCGACGGCAAGGAAGGCTCCATCTACGACGTGGCGATGGAGTACAAGAAGGAAGGCACGCCGCTGGTCGTCTTTGGCGGCAAGGAATACGGCATGGGGTCGTCGCGCGACTGGGCGGCGAAGGGAACCCTGCTGTTGGGTGTGCGTGCGGTCGTTGCTGAAAGCTTCGAGCGTATCCATCGTTCCAACCTGGTGGGCATGGGCGTCCTGCCGCTGCTGTTCAAGGACGGCACGACGCGCAAGACGCTGGGCCTGAAGGGTGATGAAGTCATCGAAATCAAGGGGCTGGACAACATCACCCCGCGCATGACGATGACGATGACCATCACCCGCGCCGATGGGTCCAAGCAGGAAGTGCCCCTGCTGTGCCGTGTCGATACGCTGGACGAGGTCGAGTATTTCCGCAATGGCGGCATTCTCCAGACCGTTCTGCGTGGCATGACCAAGGTCGCCTGATCCACACAGGGCGGCTGCCGGGTTAACCGGCATATGTAAAAAAGACGGCGGTCCGTTTGACGGGCCGCCGTTTTTTTATGCCCTTCTATGGGAATCCGATCCGGGCAAGGGGACTGAAAACCGCAGAATTTCCCCTCTTTGCAGAACCTTGCAAGAAACACATGTCGGCGGTGCTTTTACGCTATATTGTGTATAAATACGGCATCGTTTAAAACTATATATGATGTAATAACACGCTGCACGTACCGGGGCCCCATGGATCTGCTCTCTGCCTTGCACAGCTTCGTTCGCGTGGCTGCCACTGGATCGTTTTCTGCCGTTTCACGTGAAACCGGGGCAAGCCAGCCTACGATATCGCGTCATATCGCGTTGCTGGAGGCACATTATGGCGCCACCCTGTTCGCGCGTACGACCCGCAGCCTGATGATGACAGAGGATGGGCGCAGCCTGTTGCCCCATGCCTATGAGGTGCTGGAAATACTGGAGACGGCGGAAACCGCACTGGGTCGTCGCCGGGCGTCGGTTTCCGGGTTGGTCCGGCTGGGCATTACGACGGCGTTTGGCCTGTATCTGACCGGCAAGCTGGGAAAATTGCTGGAGGAACATCCCGACCTGTCGGTTGAACTGGTCATGCGTGACGGGTTTGGCGATCTGGTGGAGGAGGGACTCGACCTTGCCGTTCGGGTTGGGTCCATTGCCGAAGGTTCACTGATTGCACGGCGACTCGGGTCGGTCCGGCGTTATGTCGTGGCGTCCAGCGATTATCTTGCGCGGCGCGGTACCCCCGTGCATCCGCGTGACCTGCTTAACCACCCCTGCATTGCCTACAGCTATGGTGGGTCGCGCCATGACTGGCATTTCGATTGCAAGGGGGAAGAGAATGTCGTCGCTGCGAGTGGCCCCTTCCGCGCCAATAGTAGCGAGGCCGTATTGCAGGCGGTACGTTCCGGGCTGGGAATCGGGATGCTTCCTTCCTTTCAGGTGGAGGAGGATGTCGCCAGTGGGCGGCTGATCCATCTGTTCCCTGAATGGACGGTGCCGGAAATGCCGTTTTATGCAGTACATACCGGCCCGCGTACCCTGCCGTTGCGCACCCGTACGGTGCTTGATTTCCTGATCGATATTTCAGACGTGCTGCGACAGGGATGAACCGGTTGCAGGCTGCCCGCCTGATCCCATGACCATGCGCCGCTGTCGGGGATGGGCAGGTTTGTGTGTCCCCGCGCTTGTGTCGTCATCCCTGCCAAAGCAGCCTGTCATAAGGGAAGCCTGCCCATATCAGGGCAGGAGGCAGGCTTATTGCTTAAATGATGACGGATGATGCTTTTTCGCCGTCATGTCGGCGTTTCGCGCAATAGCCCTTGGCAGGTGGTTTGAAAAGTCAGGACCAATAACATACTGAAATTATAAAGGTTTTTGGTGAAGCTTTTTCCAAAAAGCTTCAGAAGACGCCGCCTTTTTGAAAAAAGGTGGCACCCAAAAACTTTTATTGTTTTTTCAATGATTTGTTTCCAAACGCTTGGTTTTCTCTGTCAGTCAGGTCGGGCGCTCAGTCCAGCGAAGTGCTGGCGTCTTTCGTGTCGGTCGGGGCTGCCGGGTCCTGCGATGCGCGGGCACGCTGCTCATCGCTTGAGGCCATCATATCGCTGTTGAAGCCGTCATGCAGGATGTGCGCCCATGTTTCCATCCAGCTATTGCCATGCTGTACGAAGCTGAGGGCCGCAGGATGCTGCGGCAGTGCTTCCTTGGCCCAGTCATCGGGGCTTTGCAGTGTGGCAGTCTTTGCATTGGAAACCGGGTTAAGAAAGATCGTCACCGTTTCGACATTGACTGTATGGTCGGGCGAAGGTGACGCAAGGGTCCAGCTTGCCTTGTACAGGACATTCGGCAGCGTAAAGCCAAGTTCCTTCAAGCGATTGGCGATAAGGGCAGTGCGGGTGATGGAGGTGGGATACACCGCCGCCGTAAACCAGCATTCCGCGCCCGGCGGTTTTGCGGGCATGATATGGGCGGCAAGGTTGCGGTCGTCATGGCAACTTGAATCCATCGACAGCGCGGCGCTTTCCGGCAGGGCCTGTGTGCTGGCCTCTGCCCCGATCAGGCCGGTGACAACATGGTCATGTACCCGGACAAGGATATTTTCCAATATCTCGCCATGTGGGCCGGTGATGACGTTCATGACGGGATGCCACACCCCCGCAGGCAGCGGCAGGATGCGGCCCGCGAACGGGATTGCCTTGGTCAGGCGATCGGTAATCGGCATCATCGTCACGACCCCATCATCGCCGCCACCCGCATTATCGGCGGGAGGGGCGTCATTCATGCCCAGCGCATGATGGATGCGTTGCGTAATGTTCTGCACGCCCGGCCACAGACGCCCGAGATACGCAGGCGGGAAGACCAGCATCAGGATCGAAAAGATGAAAATGGAATACAGGCACAGACGCCATATCGGGGCACGATGCCAGAGGCGGGAGAAAGCAGACATTCCGGGTTTTCATATCCTGACGCGACATCCAACCCGGCCAGGGCAGGGGCGGATGATAGAATAAGGCCACTTCGTCGTATGTTGCGGTTGTCCGTGCCCACACGGCGATCAGGGGACGCCACGATCGCAGGTGGTTCCGGCCCCTGGCAACACAGGGGCCGAGGGCAGATTACTTGATGATGCGTGCCTTCTGGGCCTCGCTGTCATTGGCGACTTCCGCGACGACACCATCCTCGTTCGATACGATGCGGACCAGTTTCGCCCCCTGCTGCTGCGCGGTGATAAGCGAGTCGCTGATCATGTCCTCGATGGAGCGTGCAAGGTCGCGGGCGCTGGCGGCCGGCCCCATGCGGTCCTGACGGCGCATGACCTGGAACAGCAGCGACGGGTCGATGCCCCCGGTTTCCACCTTCAGGCCATAGCTGTCGATCATCGCTTCGATCTCCAGCGCGGAGACACGGGCGATATCCAGCCCTTCAAGCGCGCGGAAGACAAAGATCCGGTCCAGACGGTTCAGCACTTCGGGTGCAAAGCCTGCCTGGCGCAGGGCCTCGACAGATTCGGCACGCATCTTGTCGGGCTCGTCACTCAGCCGGTCGGCGATTTCCGAGAGTTCATCCGTCGCGATGTTGGAGGTCAGGATGAAGATGCAGCGCACGGTGGAAATATGCTGCCCCGTGGAAGCCTCGGTGACATGACCGTCGTTCCAGGCCGTCAGGAACTTCTTGAACACATCGGGATGCGCCTTCTCGATTTCATCGAGAAGCACGACCGCATCAGGCTTTTCCTTCAGGCCGCCCGTCAGCTTGCCATAGGTGTCGGAGCCGACATACCCCTTGGGAGAGCCGAAAAGCTGTGTCGCGGCATGAGGGGAGCTCATCTGCGTCATGTCGAAGTTCAGCAATGGCCGGTCAAGCTGTCGCGCAAGCTGCTTGGCCAGATAGGTCTTGCCGGTGCCCGGCGGCCCGGCCAGCAGGAAGATGCCCACCGGCTTGCCACGGACATGCAGCGCCAGCCTGCGTCGCAGCTGTGCGGCAATGTCCTCACATACCTGGTCCTGGCCGATGACGCGTGCGCGCAGGCTCGCGGCCAGTTCCTCGGCATCTATGATGGTTTCTTTCTGCTCGCGCGCCAGCATTTCTTCCAGCGCACTACGATTGGTCAGTCTGGCCAGTACGTCCATCATCCATCCCCGTCTGCGTCGGAGTCCCTTTCTGGCCAGTCTCTCTGCACGGTTTTCGAACCAGAGTCCGGCCAGCGTCAAAAATGCGCTACCCACGGCTATGACCGGATAGGCTGGCGCACACCATTCCATGAAATGTCGTATGCTGGCGAGTGAAAGATGCAAGGCCGCGGCGGCCTGTATGCTGCCCAGTATCAGGAATATGACCATGATGACCGGCAACATGCGTTCAAAAGCCGGATACAGCGCCTTCATTGAACGACGACCCCGATAACAAGTTGTCCATCCTTGTACAGCACCGGCAACGGTGTCGGTCCGGGGACGAAGATCGCCCCGGCATGCAATCCCGTGGCCCCCGGGTCGCTGACGGGACGGATCGTGACTTCGCCCGCGATGCGGATCGGCAGGACTACCGTGCGCGGCTGTCCCGTCAGGTGCACCATCTGCGTCAGGCCCATGGATTCCACGCTGACGACCGAACTGCCTGTGCCCATGTCATATAACGGCATTTCCGCAAGGACGATCTCATGGCGTTTCAGCGCCGCAAGGATCGCGTTTTTCTGGTTGATGTCGAACGACGTGAATTGCAGCATGTCCGCCGCGCGGTCCGGTGCGATCATGGGCATTTCACCCAGCAGGTCCGCATGCGCGCGGGTGTGGTCCACCACGGCGCGCAGCCCGCCGCTGGCGCTGTCGCCCCCCTGTCCCGCCAGTGCGGTTGGGGTGCCCCCCGCATTGCCACCATCGCTGGTGCCCGATGCGCCGCCAAGGCTGTGGACGCCAAACCCGCCCGCCACGACAGCCGCCAGCAGTCCCGCCACCACCATGCGGCGGCTGCCGGTCTGGCGTTGTGGCTGGCGGGATGGTTCCGTCGGCGGGGCGGACATCGGCGTCATGTTATTATAATGAGGGGGCCGGCAGGGGGTGGCAAGCGTTTAAGACGCGCACAATGTTACCCATGGCTTAAAAAAGCGTTCACATACGCATTTCCCATCCCTGCATTATATAGAACTTGCGAACTGGCGGATCATGGCCTAAGTATTCGGGCAATTCCTTCAATTTACGATTATTTGGGGGGTGGCCGCAGGGCCGCCTTTTTTGCATTGGACGCAGATCTGCCTTCCCTGACCGGCCTTGACGCCCGCATTGCCGACATGATCGGCCCTGCGCTGGTGGATATGGGGTTCGAGCTTGTCCGCGTGGCGGTCATGGGCCGCGAATCCCCCACGGTCCAGATCATGGCCGACCGTGCCGATGGTTCGCAGATCACCATTAATGACTGTGAACAGATCAGTCACGCGGTCGGTGCAATCCTGGATGTGGAAGACCCGCTGTCGGGGGAGTGGACGCTGGAGGTCTCATCCGCCGGGATCGACCGTCCCCTGACGCGCCCCAAGGACTGGGACCGTTATGCCGGTCATCTGGCAAAGGCGGAGATGAATATGCCCGTCGATGGCCGCAAGCGGTTTTCGGGCATCGTGCTGGGCGCGCGCGACGGGCATGGGCTGATGCGCCTTGACGACGGGGCCGAGGTGGCGTTGCCTTTCGAGGAGATGCGCAAGGCGCGGCTGGTGCTGACCGATGCGCTGATCGAGGCGAGCGCGCGTATGGCGCATCCCGGCGAAGATGCGTCGCAGACCGATACTGATGAGGACCCGACGGCCGAGTCGCCGGACGGGATGTTGGAACAGACTCGCGGTCGGCGTGGCGGCAAGCCGTCGCGCAAGGCCCACTGAAAGACGCTCTGGAGACCCTGATGGATACGTCCGTTTCCCGTCCTGAACTGTTGCTGGTGGCGGATGCCGTCGCGCGTGAGAAGTCGATCGACCGCGAAGAAGTGCTCGAGGCGATGGAGCAGGCCATCCAGAAGGCCGGCCGCGCCAAGTACGGCCACGAGAAGGATATTCGCGCCACCATCGACCGCAAGACCGGCGACGTCCGCCTGTCGCGCTGGACCGAAGCGGTGGAGGAAGTGGAGAACGAGGAAACGCAGATCCCGCTCCATATCGCGCGTAAGTTCCGGCCGGAAATCCAGTTGGGCGAACATCTGATCGACCCGTTGCCGCCGATCGATTTCGGGCGCATCGCCGCCCAGACGGCCAAGCAGGTCATTGTCCAGCGCGTGCGCGAATATGAGCGCAAGCGCCAGTATAACGACTTCAAGGACCGCGTGGGCGAGATCGTCAACGGCACCGTCAAGCGTACCGAATACGGCAACCTGATGGTGGAAATCGGCAGTTCCGAGGCGCTGTTGCGGCGCGATGAACTGATCCCGCGCGAAAGCTTCCGCAATTCAGATCGCGTGCGTGCCTATATCTATGACGTGCGTGACGAACCGCGTGGGCCGCAGATTTTCCTGTCGCGTACGCATCCGGCATTCCTTGCCAAGCTGTTTGCGCAGGAAGTGCCCGAAATTTATGACGGGATCATCGAGATCAAGGCCGTGGCCCGCGATCCCGGTTCGCGCGCCAAGATGGCGGTGATTTCACGTGATGCCTCCATCGACCCGGTTGGCGCGTGCGTCGGTATGCGCGGGTCGCGTGTGCAGGCCGTGGTGCAGGAACTGCAGGGCGAGAAAATCGACATCATCCCGTGGAGCCCGCAGGCCGCGACCTTCGTGGTCAACGCGCTGGCGCCCGCGGAAGTCAGCAAGGTGGTGATGGATGAAGAGGCCGGCAGGGTCGAAGTGGTCGTCCCGGACGAGCAGCTCAGCCTTGCCATCGGTCGTCGTGGTCAGAATGTGCGCCTTGCCAGCCAGTTGACGCGCTGGGATATCGACATCCTGACCGAAGCCGAGGAATCGGAGCGCCGACAGGAAGAATTCCGCCGCCGCAGCAACCAGTTTGTCGAGGCGCTTGACGTTGATGACGTGATCGCGGGCCTGCTGGTGACAGAAGGTTTCCATTCGATCGAGGAACTGGCCTTCGCCGATGCCGACGAACTGGCCGGGATCGAAGGCTTTGACGAGGATGTCGCCAGTGAACTGGTGCGTCGCGCCGAAGGTTTCCTTGCGCGTCGCGAAGAGGAAATGGACGAAAAGCGCCGTGCCCTTGGGGTATCGGACGATATCGCGGCCCTTGGAGTCTTTACGGTCCAGATGCTGGTGACGCTGGGTGAAAAGGGCGTCAAGACGCTTGATGACCTTGCGGATCTGGCGGGTGATGAACTGGTCGATATCCTTGGCGGCGATGCGATTGACGAGGAGGCGGCCAACGAAATCATCATGGCCGCACGTGCGCACTGGTTCGAGGGTGACGAGTCGGGGGCGGATGAAGCCCCTGAACAGCAGGAGAATTCCGACGTCTGAGGAATATCCCATAGAAGATCACGAGGAGCAGGAAGAGCGCGGCCCACTGCGCCGTTGCGCGGTAACGCGTGAACGCCTGCCCCGTGAAACGATGGTCCGGTTTGTCATTTCGCCAGACCGGATCGTGACCCCCGATCTTTCCGCGCGTCTGCCCGGACGGGGAATTTGGTTGAGCGCACGGCGGGATGTGCTAGAAACGGCACAGACGCGTGGCGCGTTTGCACGTGCCGCGCGCGGACAGGTTGTCATTCCGCCTGATCTGGCCCATCTGATTGAAGATGGACTGGAACGCAGGATGATGGATGTCCTGGGACTTGCACGGCGGGCCGGACAGGTTGTCTGTGGTTTTGCCAAGGTGCGGGAATGGGTCGTGGGCGGTCGCGCAGCACTGGTTATCCAGGCGGCGGACGGGAGCCCGGACGAGAGGATGAGAGTTTTGTCCGGTGCACGGGATCTTCCGGTTGCGGTGGTTCCTACGGCATTGGCGCTGGGTGCGGCATTCGGCCGTGACCATGTCGTACATGCAGCGATGCTGCATGGCGAACTGGCGCGTCGTTTCCGTGTCGAGAATGAACGTTTTGCGGGACTGTCCGGCAGGATGGGACCGAATTCGGCGGATAAGTCCGTCGGACGGTGTGAACAGGCGGGTACATGAGCGAAGGCAACGATCAGGATCAGGGTAAGGGACGCTTGTCCCTGCGGCCGGCGGGCCGGAGGGAGGTCGGACGGACGGTCGATGCCGGTTCCGTCAGGCAAAGCTTCAGCCATGGTCGTTCAAAGGTGGTTCAGGTAGAGGTGCGCAAGAAGCGCGGTGCCGGGACTCCAGGCAGCGGGTCAGGTCCGGCGGGTGGCCGTTCCGGTGGTCGCGCCGGTGCCGGACGGGCGCTGACGGCGGCTGAACTGGCCACGCGCCAGCGCGTGCTCGAAGAGCAGCGTCAGGCCGCGATCCAGCGGGAAAAGGACCGGCGCGAACAGGAAAAGATCACGATCCTGTCCGCCGCCGAGGAAGCACGGCGCAAGGAAGAAGACGCCCGTCGCGAAGCTGAGGAAAGCGAACGCGCCCGGGCCGAGGCCGAAGCGCGCGAGCGTGAGGAAAAGCAGGCCCGCGCCGCCAGTGCGGCACAGGCCCCGGCCGTCACCCCGGCCGCGCCGGTGGTGGAACCTCCTGGCCCGGTCGTGTCGGCCACGCCCATTCCTGGCGAGGTGACGCTTGCGCCGCCGATGGAACGTCTGCGTCCGCTGGCTGAACGTGCAATCATGCCGTCCAAGCCTGTAACGCCGTCGCGTCCTGCACCTGCGCGCACCGCTTCGGCGGCGGCGCCGGCGGAAACGCTGCGCCTGCGTTCAGGCCGTGCCGAAGGGGCGGAGGAAGAACGCCGCCCCAGCCGTCGCCCCGGTGGCAATGTCGCGCCGGGACGCCGTCCATCGGGCGGGGCAAAGAAGAATGACAGCCGTCGTTCGGGCCGCATCGACGTGCAGGCTGCGATCGAGGGTGATGACGACAAGACGCGTTCACTGGCGTCGGTCCGTCGCCAGCGTGAACGTGAACGCCGCCAGGCGGAACTGGAACGCCTGCGTTCGGATCAGGTCCGTGTCGTGCGTGACGTTATCCTGCCTGAAACGATTACGGTGCAGGAACTGGCCAACCGCATGGCCGCCCGTCAGGGCGAGGTCATCAAGGCGCTGATGAAGATGGGCGTCATGGCGACCGTCACGCAGTCGCTGGATGCCGACACGGCTGAACTGGTTGTGCAGGAATTCGGCCATCGTGTCCGTCGTGTCGCCGATAGCGATGTCGAGCTGGGTATCGAGGGCATCGAGGACAGGCCGGATGACCTGCGGCCACGGCCACCGGTTGTCACGGTCATGGGCCATGTCGATCACGGCAAGACCTCGTTGCTTGATGCGCTGCGCACCACCGATGTCGCCACTGGCGAAGCGGGGGGCATCACGCAGCATATCGGTGCGTATCAGGTGACATTGGCGTCGGGTGCGAAGATCACCTTCATCGATACCCCCGGCCATGAAGCCTTTACGGCGATGCGTGCCCGTGGCGCGTCGGTGACGGATGTTGTCGTGCTGGTCGTGGCGGCCGATGACGGCGTCATGCCGCAGACGATCGAGGCCATCAAGCACGCCAAGGCGGCAGATGCCCCGATCATCGTTGCGATCAACAAGTGCGACAAGCCGGGTGCGAACCCCGACCGGGTCCGTCAGGAACTGCTGTCGCACGAGATCGTCGTCGAAGGCATGGGGGGCGACACGCAGGATATCGAGGTCTCCGCCCTCAAGCGCACGGGTCTCGACAAACTGGAAGAGGCGATCCTGCTGCAGGCCGAAATGCTCGACCTGAAGGCGAATCCGGATCGCATGGCCGAAGGCGCGGTTATCGAAAGCCGTCTTGATCGTGGGCGTGGCCCGGTGGCCACAATTCTGGTCCAGAAGGGCACGCTGCATCGTGGTGACATCGTGGTGGCTGGCGCCGAATGGGGCCGGGTGCGTGCGATGATCGACGATCGCAACCGTCAGATTCAGGATGCAGGCCCGTCGATGCCGGTCGAGGTGCTGGGCATTACCGGGGTTCCGGGTGCGGGCGAGCAGTTCGTCGTCGTTGACAACGAAAATCGTGCCCGTGAGATTTCGGAGTTCCGTCAGCGCGTGATCAAGGAACGCACCGCGGCAGGCCAGACGGCCGCGCGTGGCACCCTTGACCAGATGCTGGCCCGGATTCAGGCCGGTGCGCAGAAGGAAGTCGCGGTCCTTATCAAGGCCGATGTGCAGGGATCTGCCGAAGCATTGCAGATCACGGTGCAGAAGCTGGAGCATGAGGAAGTCAAGATTCGCGTCCTTAACGCGGGTGTTGGCCAGATCACCGAAAGCGACGTGCAGCTTGCCAAGGCATCGGGCGCGGTCATTATCGCGTTCAACGTCCGTGCAACGGCACAGGCCCGCGAACTGGCGCAGCGTGAAGGCGTGGATATCCGCTATTATTCGATCATCTATCAGGTGGCCGATGATGTGGAGCAGCTGGTGCGCGGCAAGATTGCGCCGAAACACCGTGAGAAGTTCCTGGGGTATGCCGAAATCCGTCAGGTGTTCGACATTACCCGCGTGGGCAAGGTTGCCGGTTGTTATGTCACCGAAGGCGTGGTCAAGCGTGGTTGTGGCGTGCGACTGCTGCGTGACAACGTGGTCATTCATGAAGGCGAGCTGAGCCAGCTCAAGCGCTTTAAGGATGATGTGAAGGAAGTGGCGCGCGGTTATGAATGCGGCCTGTCCTTTGCCGGTTATAATGACCTTCGCGAAGGCGATATGGTCGAGTGCTTTGAAATGGAACTGGTTCCGGCATGAGCCGCCATTCTTCAAGGGACAAGGTAAAGACCACCGGGCCGGCAGGGAAACTTGCCGGTCAAGGTGCGTCTGGCCCCTCGCAGCGTCAGTTGCGCGTGGCCGAAGAAATCCGTCGTGTGCTGGCGGATATTTTCGCGCGTGTTGAATTCCGTGATCCCGAACTGGTTGATGCCCGCATCACTGTGACCGAGGTGCGGATTTCGCCAGACCTGAAGCACGCGACCGTTTTCGTCGCACGGCTGGGACGTAGCGATATTGAGGCGCTTTTGCCTGCGCTCAAGCGGGTTTCATCCTTCCTGCGTTCCCGCCTGTCGCATATGGTGCGCCTGCGTGGGGTGCCGGACCTGCATTTCCAGCCGGATACGGCGCTGGATTATGCAATGCATGTGGATGATCTGTTGCGCGACCCTGCCGTGGCGCGTGACCTTGAAGATTGAGGGGATGCCCTGAATAAGGCAGATCTGTGGATACCCTCAGCCTCACACAGGTTTCCGGTGAGGCTTTTGCCAGAAAGTTTTGAAAGGCGTTACTTTTTAAAAAGTCGCCATCTGGAAACCTGTTGTTTTTAGAGACTGTTTGAAAAGTCAGTCTCAATAACATCCTGAAATCATAAAGATTTTTGGTGAAGCTTTTTCTAAAAAGCTTCAGAAGACGCCGCATTTTTGAAAAAAGGCGGCATCCAGAAACTTTTCCTATTTTTGATCAATACCACCCCGGATCGTCATCTCTTTCATGACAAGCCGCAGGTTTTGGGTTCCTGCGGGCCAGGAACCTGTTCCCTATGGGGAAAATCAGGCAGGGGCACTGCTCTGGACCGGCCAAAGGGCGTGGCCCTTTGGCAACCATGACATGTCAGTGTGTATGCCGCGTCAGTTGCGACGTCCCATCAGCAGAAGCTGGGGATTACGCTCCACATCGGTTGCAAAACCGCGCAGGGCGGATGCAGCGGCGGCCAGGTCACGCAGCGAGGAATCCAGGTTGGCGCGATCCGCCGAACTCGGGGCCGTGATGTCATGCAGCCCCGCCAGCGTCTGGCGTGCCTCTGTCACGGTGTTGTTCGAATTGATCAGCAGGTCATGCAGTTCGGCGCCGCGCGAATCAAGTTGCTGCGTGCCGCTGTTGGCCAGCCGGTCGATCGACGACAGTGTCACGTCCAGCCGTTTGTCGAGATCACGGATCGTATCGGTTGCGGTATCGACGGTCACGCGGCTGCGGTCGGATGTTTCCTTCACGCTTGTCACCAGCGGGGGCAGGTCCTTGTCCAGACGCTCTGCAAGGCTGCGGATGCTGACCAGCATTTCATCGGCGTTGGTTGCGATCGTCTTCAGCGGCAGGGTCGTCAGCGTATCGGTCAGCTTCTGCATTTCCGATTCGCGCACCGGGATTTCCGTCAGGTCCGACATGCCCGGATGCAGGCGCGCAGGTGTCGCGGGGTCGAATGACAGGTCGATTTCCTCCTGTCCCGTGACAAAGCTCTGCATATGCAGTTCCGCGCGCAGGCCATGCTGGATCAGGTCCGGCAGCCCCTCGGCGGTCAGGCTCTGGCTGTGTTCGGTGGATTTCGTGCGGTCCGCGCGCAACTGGATCGTGACGGGGATATACGCCTTGTGGGAGGCGGGATCGAACTTGATCCCGATCTTTTCCACCGCGCCGACCTGCACACCCTCAAGCGTGACGGGGGCACCGATTCCCAGTCCGTTGATGGCCCCGTCGAAAATCACGACGGCGTTGTTGGTGGCGGAAAACGGGTGAAATTTGCCGAACAGGACGACTGCCGCGACCCCCAGCAGCGCACCACCCAACACGAAAGCGCCGACCGTGGTCTGCCGTTCTGCCATGTGTTCAGGTCTCCCTACGACGCAATATTAAAGAGGTTTCAGTCCAATCCGCCTTACGCGACGGGTCATCAAGGATGGCACCGGAACGCCTGTCGCGAAAGCGGGGCCGCCGGATGGCTGGCATGTTCCCGCCGGGGCGTTTTATCATACGCGGGCGCAACGGCCATCCCCATGGCGCAAGAATTAGGCCATTGCCCCGTTCCGGCGCGTCGTTTACACGCACGGGCCTTGGTTCTTTGGCAAAAAGGTTCTTGTGCTGATGCGACGCAGGCGTGGACGCCCGATTGATGGCTGGCTGATTGTGGACAAGCCGTCAGGAATGACGTCAACGCAGGTGGTCGGCCGTGTCCGCTATCTGTTTGACGCGTGCAAGGCCGGGCATGGCGGAACGCTGGACCCGCTGGCGACCGGCCTTCTGCCCGTTGCCTTTGGTGCGGCGACAAAGACTGTCCCCTATGTCATGGACGGCACCAAGCGGTATCACTTTACCCTGCGCATCGGTGAGGCACGTGATAGTGATGATGCCGATGGCGTCGTGACCGAAACATCGGACGTGCGCCCCGACAATGCGGCGTTCGAGGCGGCGCTGGCGGCCTTTCGTGGCGATATCATGCAGATCCCCCCGGTGTTTTCCGCGCTCAAGGTCGGGGGGGAGCGCGCCTATGACATGGCGCGTGACGGGCGTCCGCCCGACCTGCCGCCGCGACCGGCGCGTATCGACCGTTTTGAACTGATTGCGCGTCCCGATGCGGATACGGCGATCTTTGAGGTGGAATCCGGCAAGGGCGTGTACATGCGGTCTTTGGCGCGTGATATCGCGCGTGCATGCGGGACCGTGGGCCATGTTGCGGCGCTGCGGCGGCTGCAGGTGGGGCCTTTTGGGGAATCGGATGCGATTGTGCTGGACAAAATCGTCGCCAGCGCCGACAACGCGCCTGCCTCGCCGGATCTGCTGCTTCCGGTCGCGACCGCGCTGGACGACATCCCGGCGCTGGCCCTGACCCCGGAAGAAGCAGAATCCCTGTCGCATGGGCAGGCGCTCAGCCTGCTTGATCTGATGGGCCGGATTCCAGATGCCGTCGATCCCCGCAGCGGGGTCGTGCGCGCGATGGACGGGGCGCGTGTCGTGGGCCTGTGCCGTCCGGTTGATGGATGGTTGCGGCCCGTGCGCATGCTGTAAACCACGACCATCTCTTTTGAACGGAGCATCCCGATGTCGATTACCCCCGAACGCCGCACGGCGCTTATTGATGAATACCAGACCGCAGCCAAGGACACCGGTTCGCCGGAAGTACAGGTTGCGCTGCTGACGGAACGGATCGTCAACCTGACCGAGCACCTGAAGACCCATGCGAAGGATTTCCATTCGCGTCGTGGCCTGCTGATGCTGGTGGGCCGCCGCCGCCGCCTGCTGGATTATGTCAAGCGCAAGAGCCAGACCCGTTATGAAACGCTGATCAAGCGTCTGGGCCTGCGTCGCTGATTTGCGGCATGGCGGGATCGCATTCATAATGCGCCCGCCACGGATATTGCGCGGTTGCGGGGCGGTGGCGTCCCGTGCCGCGCATCCGTGCATTTTCGTGGCATTCAATGGTGGATGTCGCAAACACACGCTGCCGACACGACGGCGGAGACACCCGGACAGGGTCGCAGCGTTTCAGGCCACATGGTGTATTGGCGGCAGGCCCGTCATCGCTCCATGCCGTCCGAGGCGCTGCCATCGATATCCCAATGTTCGGTCCGCTCTGCTCCGTTTGCGGTAGCCAACGGACAGGAACTGTCTGCATGTTTGATTATTTCCGTACTGAGATCGAGTGGGGCGGCCGTCCCCTTATCCTCGAAACGGGCAAGATTGCGCGCCAGGCTGATGGCGCGGTTGTCGTCACCTATGGCGATACGGTCGTGCTGTGCACCGCCGTCGGCGCGAAAAGCGTCAAGCCGGGGCAGGATTTCTTCCCGCTGACGGTCAACTATCAGGAAAAGGCCTATGCCGCGGGCAAGATCCCCGGTGGCTTCTTCAAGCGCGAAGGCCGTCCGTCCGAGGCCGAAGTCCTCAATTCACGCCTGATCGACCGGCCGATCCGTCCGCTGTTCCCCGACAATTTCCGCAACGAGGTGCAGGTCGTCGCCACGGTGCTGAGCCATGACATGGAAAATGATCCGGCGATCGTGGCGCTGATCGGCTGTTCGGCCGCGCTGACACTGTCGGGTGTTCCGTTCTTCGGCCCGGTTGGCGCATGCCGCGTGGGTTATATTGATGGCAAGTATGTCCTGAACCCGACCATCGCGCAGACGAAGGAAAGCGCGCTTGACCTCGTCGTCGCAGGCACCGAGGAAGGTGTGCTGATGGTCGAGTCCGAGGCCGCTGAACTGAGCGAGAAGGTCATGCTCGGCGCGGTGACGTTCGGGCACGAGGCATTCCAGGACGTGATCGACGCGATCATCGAGCTTGCTGAACACGCGGCGAAGGCACCGTGGGATCTGGTCGAGCCGAGTGCAGAAGAAATCAAGCTGCGCAAGAAGATCGAGAAGCTGGGCCGCAAGGCAATCGCCGAGGCGTACCAGGAACGCGTCAAGCAGGTGCGTTACAAGAAGGTTGCCGCTGCGAAGGACGCGATCCTCGCCAAGCTCGACCCGGCAGAAGCCGAAGCTGCGAAGCCGCTGCTCAAGGAACTCGAAGCCAACGTCGTGCGCTCTGCCGTGCTGGAGACGGGGCATCGCATTGATGGCCGCGACCTCAAGACAATCCGCCCGATCGTTTCCGAAGTCGGCATCCTGCCGCGTGCGCATGGCTCCGCCCTGTTCACCCGTGGCGAGACGCAGGCCCTTGTCATCGCGACGCTTGGCACCGGTCAGGATGAACAGGTGATCGACGCGCTTGAAGGTGAATACCGCACCAATTTCATGCTGCATTACAACTTCCCCCCGTTCTCGGTCGGGGAATGTGGTCGCATGGGCTCGCCGGGGCGTCGTGAAATCGGTCATGGCAAGCTGGCATGGCGTGCGATCCACCCGCTGCTGCCGGGTAAGGATACCTTCCCGTACACGATGCGCGTCGTGTCCGAAATCACCGAAAGCAATGGTTCATCCTCCATGGCCACGGTGTGCGGCACGTCGCTGGCGCTGATGGATGCGGGCGTTCCGCTGAAGCGTCCGGTCGCGGGCATCGCGATGGGCCTGATCAAGGAAGAGGAAGAATTCGCGGTCCTGTCCGATATCCTTGGTGACGAGGATCACCTCGGCGATATGGACTTCAAGGTTGCGGGTACGGAAAACGGCATCACCGCCCTGCAGATGGACATCAAGATCACGTCCATCACGCCCGAGATCATGGAAATCGCGCTTGATCAGGCACGCGGTGGCCGCATGCACATCCTTGGCGAGATGTCCAAGGCGCTGACGGAAGGGCGTTCGGATGTGTCGTCTTCCGCGCCGAAGATCACCACGATTTCGGTGCCGAAGGAAAAGATCCGCGACGTGATCGGGCAGGGTGGCAAGGTCATCCGCGAGATCGTGGAATATTCGGGTGCGAAGATCGACATCAACGACGATGGCACGATCATGATCGCCGCGTCTTCTGACGAACAGGCGGAAAAGGCGATCGAGCGTATCCGTGGCATCGTGGCCGAGCCCGAGATCGGCAAGATCTATAACGGCAAGGTGGTCAAGACGGCTGATTTCGGTGCGTTCGTGAACTTCCTTGGTCCGCGTGACGGTCTTGTCCACATCTCCGAACTGGCGCAGGGGCGTGTCGCGAAGACCACCGATGTCGTCAAGCAGGGTGATGAAGTGAAGGTGAAGGTCCTGGGGTTTGATGACCGCGGCAAGGTGAAGTTGTCCATGCGGGTTGTCGATCAGGAAACCGGTGCCGATATCGGTGAAGCGGTTGGCGCAAAGGCCGGGCGCACCGCGCGCTGATACGGATATCGCGGGCACGACCGACCTGAGGGATCACGGGCGCGGGGCATGACCCCGGGCCCGTGGTTTCCGCGACATGGCCGGTGTGGACCGGTTTTACAGATGACGATGGAATGACGATGAAGGCGATCAACACGATCCGGATGGGTGGGGTGGATATCCTGCCCCTGGTCGAGGGGGGAAAAGGGGTTTCGATCTCCACCGGGGCCTCGTCCGGGCATTGGGCCGGGGCGGGCGGTGCTGGTACGGTATCGATCGTGAATGCCGATTCGTACGATGCCGACGGAAATGTCGTGCCCCAGATCTATCGGGGGCGCACCCGTCTTGAAAAGCATGAGGAACTGATCGACTACGCCATCAGGGGTGGTATCGATCAGGTGCGCATCGCCCACGAGGTCGCGGGTGGCAAGGGACGCATCCACGCCAATATCCTGTGGGAAATGGGCGGGGCCGAACGTGTGATCCGTGGCGTGCTGGAAGGTACGAAGGGCCTGATCAACGGCCTGACATGTGGCGCGGGCATGCCCTATCGCCTGTCGGACATCGCCACTGAATACGGTGTGTATTATTACCCCATCGTGTCGTCGGCACGTGCGTTCAACGCATTGTGGCGGCGTTCATATCACAAGAGCGCGGATCTGCTTGGTGGTGTGGTGTACGAGGATCCGTGGCGCGCGGGCGGGCATAATGGCCTGTCGAACACGGAAAATCCCCTCGCCCCCGAAGACCCGTTGCCGCGTGTGCTGGCATTGCGCAAGCAGATGCGTGCCTTTGGCCTTGATGAGACTCCCATTATCATGGCGGGTGGCGTCTGGTGTCTGGAGGAATGGCAGGACTGGATTGACAATCCCGACCTTGGGCCTGTGGCGTTCCAGTTCGGTACGCGCCCATTGCTGACGCGTGAAAGCCCCATTCCCGATGTATGGAAACAGCGGCTGATGACGCTGAAGAAGGGGGATGTGTTCCTTAACCGCTTCTCCCCGACCGGTTTCTATTCCTCGGCGGTGAATAACGACTTCCTGCGCGAACTGCGGGCGCGTTCCGAACGCCAGATCGCGTTTTCCACCGAACCCGTGGGCGAACACGCGACGGCGTTCAGCGTGGGGGCGCGTGGCCGCGTCGTGTACGTAACCCATCCCGATAGCGAGCATGCCGCCCTGTGGCAGCGTGAAGGCTATACGGAGGGGCTGCGCACGCCTGACAATACGCTGGTGTTCGTCACGCCGGAAAAGGCGCGCGAAATCCTGTCCGACCAGGCGGCCTGCATGGGCTGCCTGTCGGAATGCCGCTTTTCCAACTGGAGCCAGAGGGCCCCGTCCTATACCAACGGGCACAAGGCTGACCCGCGTTCGTACTGTATCCAGAAGACACTCCAGACCGTGGCGCATGCCCATGGTCCCGATGCGGGCGATATCATGGAACATAACCTGATGTTCGGTGGCACCAATGCGTGGCGTTTTGCGACCGATCCTTTCTATGCCAACGGGTTCGTGCCGACTGTGGCGCAGCTTGTCGAACGGATCATGACCGGACGCTGACGGCCCTGCCGTGCTGTCGCCGGACAGGAACGGACCTGAAAAAAAGCCCTGCCACGTTTGCGTGGCAGGGCTTTTTTATTGGCGAGGATGAATTGTGTGACGCAACGGCGTTCCCGGTTGCGTCCCTTGGGCTGCCCCATGGGCTATCCTCATGGACGGTCCGCAGGGTGTCCAGAATTGGGGCGTCCAGAATTGGGACGCCCCGTGTTGACCGGTCGCCTGATGTCAGGGCCGGTGACACGATCCAGCTTTTTTTAGGCGATGACGCATGGAGATCACGCGGGTTGCAGGCATCCCTCCCGAAAAAGACGGAAGGCGCGGCCCCGGTGGCTGATGGTGTTTTTCTGTGCTTCCGTCATTTCCGCAAAGGTAAGGGGGCTGCCCTCGGGGGCGAAGATCGGGTCATAGCCATGGCCATGTGTTCCGCGTGGCGGCCAGACGACCTGCCCGTCGATGCGTCCCTCGAATGTTGTGCTCTGTCCGTCCGGCCATGCCAGACACAGGACAGAGATGAACCATGCCGTTCGGTCGGGGGTATCGCCCATCAGGTCATGGATACGGCGCATGACGGCGGGGAAGTCCTTGTCCGGACCGGCCCAGCGCGCCGACAGGATGCCCGGATCACCATTGAGCGCACTGACGCAGAATCCTGAATCATCAGCCAGTGCAGGCAGGCCCGCCGCCTGCGCCGCCGCCAGCGCCTTGATTTCGGCATTCCCGGCAAAGGTCGTGGCGGTTTCTTCCGGCTCCGGCAGGTTCAGCGTCGCGGCAGAGATAACCTTGATCCCATACCCGGACAGCAGCGCGGAAAACTCCACCAGCTTGCCTGCATTATGGCTGGCAAGGACGAGGGTATCCCCCCGACGCAGCCCGCGTGCCTGCACGGGGCTCATGCCGTCACCGCCTGCGCCACCGCGTCGCGCTGGATTTCAAACAGTTGTGCTGTCCCCACCTGCGCCAGACGCATCAGTTCGTTGAACTGTTCCTGTGAAAAGGGGGCCTGTTCCGCCGTCCCCTGGATTTCGACGATGCCGCCGGTTTCGGTCAGCACGAAATTGGCGTCCGCCACGGCATTGCTGTCTTCGGCGTAATCAAGGTCCAGCACCGCACCCGCCCCCGTCAGGCCGCATGATACTGCCGCCACCTGCGCCGTGATTGGCAGGGCCGGGATCACATTCGCCCGCACCAGTCCGTCAAGTGCGAGACGCAGTGCAACCCACGCGCCGGTGATGGCGGCACAGCGCGTGCCGCCATCGGCGTTGAGCACATCGCAATCCACCGTGATGGAGATTTCGCCCAAGGCCCGCAGATCTATCCCCGCACGCAGCGCACGTGCAATCAGGCGCTGGATTTCATGTGTGCGGCCACCCTGTTTCCCCTTTGCGGCCTCACGCGGGCCACGGCTGTGGGTTGCGCGCGGCAGCATGCCATATTCGGCTGTAACCCATCCCTGTCCCTTGCCCCGCAGGAACGGGGGGACACGGGATTCAATGCTGGCGGCGCACAGAACCTCGGTCCCGCCCATGCGGATCAGCGCGGACCCTTCGGCATGGCGGGCAAAGCCGGTCTGTATGGAAACGGGGCGAAGGGCGTCAATGGCGCGGCCGGATGGGCGCATGAAGGAAACTCCCGATGAAATCGTGTCTCGCGGCATAGCGCGCAACCCCCGTTCTTTCCAGTCCTGTCCCCGGCCGGTGTGGGAATTGTGGGGGGCGGGGCGCAATCATGTGATTGTCGCAACAATACGTTGTGCCTATCCTTGTCACCGACCCATGCCCGCGCCAGATCAGAAGGCGGGACATCGTGGCTGTTTATATCTGCGCGCAAGGAGGGAGAACGCCATGGATATCGGAGTACTGTCTTCGCGTCCCGCCCTGCCGCCGGGGCTGGATGCGCGTTCCGCCGCGATATTGCGCGAAATTGTGGAGCAGTATGTCGAAACCGGCGACCCGGTTGGATCGCGCACCCTGTCGCGTCGCCTGCCGCTGTCGCTGTCACCTGCGACGATCCGCAATATCATGGCCGACCTGACCGAGGCGGGATTGCTGTTTTCGCCCCATACCTCTGCCGGGCGCCTGCCGACGGAAAAGGGTGTGCGCCTGTTCGTCGATGGGCTGTTGCAGTTCGGCAGCCTGAGTGAGGAGGAGCGCGAGACGATCACCCGCGCGCTGGAGGTCCGGGGGCGTTCGCTACAGGACATGCTGGGGGAGGCATCGTTGATGCTGTCGGGCCTGTCCTCGGCCGCGGGACTGGTCCTTGCCCCCAAGAGCGATGGCACCATCAAGCATATCGAGTTCGTCGCCCTCGGTCCGGGCCGCGCACTGGTCATTCTGGTCGGGTCCGACGGGCAGGTGGAAAACCGCGTGATCGAAATCCCCTCTGGCCTGCCGCCCTCTGCGCTGGTGGAGGCGGGGAACTACCTCAATGCGCACCTGTCGGGCCGGACGCTCGACATCCTGCGTGACAAGGTCAGCGGTGACATCGCGGCCAACCGTACCGAACTCGATCAGTTGACGACAGAGGTGGTGGCCAGCGGCCTTGCCACGTGGAGTGATGCGGAAGAACGTGGCGGGACGCTGTTCATCCGGGGTCAGGCGCGGCTGTTGTCAGATGTGACGGAGATCGAGCGGCTTTCGACCATCCAGATGCTGTTCGACCGGCTGGAAACGCAGGAGACGATGTTGCGGCTGCTCGACCTTGCGTGCGAATCCGAAGGGGTGCGGATATTTATCGGTGCGGAAAGCGGCCTGTTCGGGATGGCCGGGATGTCGGTGGTGATGGCGCCCGCACGTACTGATTCCAACCGCATCGTTGGTGCGATCGGTGTCATCGGCCCGACGCGGATCAATTACGGGCGCATCATTCCCGTGGTGGATTACACCGCGCGCGTGATCGGGCGCATGCTGGGCTGAAACATGAAAATTCTGCGGCCGCCTCGTCCCTGAACAGGGCGGTGCCTTGCAAGGCTTTTTGAAAACAGGCTTCACTTGACACTTCTGAACCCCCGGTTTTCCCCTGACCCACTGTGCCCTGCATGGGGCACAGGGCAGCGTGCGCACAGGGGAGGGTCCGTGCAGCCCGTCATCAGGTGTCCGTTATCAGGTGACAGGCTGTTGCGTGGAAATAGGCAAGGAGTAACGCCATGACCGTATCCCCATCACGTCCCGGCGGCACGTTCCGTATTGGCGGTGAACTTGAGGTCGCGCGCCTTGGGTTCGGGGCGATGCGCATCACGGGGCCGGGCATCTGGGGCGAACCCGCCGACCGTGATGCCGCCCTTGCCACGTTGCGGCTGCTGCCTGAACTTGGCGTGAACTTCATCGACACTGCCGACGCCTATGGCCCTTTCGTCAGTGAAGACCTGATTCACGAGGCCCTGTCGCCTTACAAGGGCCTGGTGATTGCGACCAAGGGTGGCCATACCCGCCATGGCCCCGACCTCTGGCGCCCGGTGGGCAACCCTGATTACCTGCGCCAGTGCGTGATGATGAGCATGCGTCGCCTGGGTGTGGAACGCATCGACCTGTGGCAGCTTCACCGCGTCGGCCCCGACACCACGCCTGAACGGCAGTTTGAAGAGATCGCCACGATGCGCGCGCAGGGGCTGATCCGCCATGTCGGCCTGTCAGAAGTCACGGTGGAGATGATCGAGCGCGCGCGGCTGTATTTCCCGGTTGCGACGGTGCAGAACCGCTTCAACCTTGTGAACCGGTATTCTGAGGCGGTGCTTGATTACTGCACGCGCGAACGGATCGGCTTTATCCCGTGGGCCCCGCTGGCGGCAGGGGGGCTTGCGCGGGGGGATAATGTGCTGACACGCGTGGCGCAGTCGCGCGGCGTCACCACGGGGCAGGTGGCGCTGGCGTGGCTGTTGCGGCGTTCGCCGGTCATGCTGCCCATTCCCGGCACCTCCCGCCCCGATCACGCCCGTGCCAATGCGCAGGCCGCGACATTGGTGCTGACGGATGCGGAATTCGACGCGCTTGACCGTGATGGCCGCGCGGAATGGGACCGCCTGCGCGCCTGATCCTGAACGGGCTGTCATGCGTGTGTTGCGGATCGGGGGCGACGTGGGCGCCGGACGGTGCTAGGACAGGGGCAGACCAACAGGGGGCCAGACCACAGTCCCTATTTCCCTATTGGATACCGGATGACGCTTGCTGACGGATCGGGCCGCGATGGCCGGGTGGATGGAACCTCTGACGCCACGCGTGATGGCGGGCGGCCGGACGGGCGGCGTCCGCGTCCCCCCACGGGTGGCCCGCGCCCGCGTTATCGCCTGGTGCGCAGGCTGGCGGGCGGGGTGCTGGGTGTCGTGCTGCTGGCCGGTGGGGTTGGCGGTGTCGTCGCGTGGCAGGAATATTCACGCCTGGCCGAAGGGCTGCCGACTGTTGACGGGCTGCGTACCTATCAGCCCCCGGTGATGAGCCGCCTTTATTCCGGCGATGACCAGATCATGGCCGAACTCGCGGCGGAGCGGCGGATCTTCGTTCCCTACAGCGCGATTCCCGAACGTGTGCGCAACGCCTTCCTTGCGGCGGAGGATCAGAAGTTCTTCACCCATGGCGGGGTGGACCCGCTGGCGATCATCCGCGCGGGCCTGACGGACCTGATGATGCACGGCTCCAAACACCGGCCGATCGGTGCGTCCACCATCACGCAGCAGGTGGCGCGCATCATGCTGCTGGGCTCCAACGCCGTGTCGATGGAACGCAAGGCCAAGGAGGCGCTGCTGGCGATGCGGCTGGAACAGACGCTTTCCAAGCAGCAGATCCTCGAAATCTACCTCAATGAAATCTATCTTGGCGACGGGGCGTACGGCATCGGGGCCGCCGCGCAGACCTATTTCAACAAGCCGCTGGACCAGCTTGACAATGCGGAAGCCGCCTTCCTTGGCGCGTTGCCCAAATCGCCCACCAACTATAATCCCGTGCGCTTTCCGCAGGCTGCGACCGGGCGGCGCAACTGGGTGCTGGAACGTATGGCCGACCTGCATGCCATCACCCCGCAGGAAGCCCGTGCGGCGGAACAGGAACCCCTGATCCCCGCCTCCTTCACCCGTCCCGGCCCGGTTCCCGGTTCCGAATGGTTTTCGGAGGAGGTGCGCCGCCAGTTGATCGATAAATACGGCATCAATTCCACCATGGAAGGTGGCCTTTCGGTCCATACCAGCATGGACCCGCACCTGCAGCAGGTGGCGACGACGGCCCTGCACGAAGGGCTGATGCGTTATGACCGTGCCCATGGCGGCTGGCGCGGTCCGGTCACGCATCTGGACGATGTGGACCCGCATGGGGACTGGGCCAGCGCACTGGCGCGGGTCGTGGCGCCGGCCTCCATGCTGACGACGTGGCGTCTTGCGGTCGTGCTTTCGGCGGCGACGGGGCAGGTCGGCTGGCTGGAGGGCAAGTCCCCCGTCATCCCGCGCACCGGGGAACTTCCGGTGCGTGACCGTTCGTGGATGCGTACGGGCAAGGGGATTGCGACCGGCGATGTCGTGATGATCGAACCGATGGCCGACAGTTCCGGCGTCGCCCTGCGACAAGTGCCCCGTGTCGAAGGGGCGTTGACGACCATTGACGTGCGCACCGGGCGTGTGCTGGCGATGGTGGGGGGATGGTCGTTCCGTGCATCGCAGTTCAACCGCGTGACACAGGCCGCGCGCCAGCCGGGATCGTCGTTCAAGCCGTTCGTCTATCTTGCCGCGATGGAGCAGGGGATTTCGCCATCGCAGAAGTTCGATGATTCGCCGGTATCTTATGGTGAATGGCATCCCAACAATTATGAAAAGGACTTCTGGGGTCCGACCATGCTGCATGATGCCCTGCGGGAATCGCGCAATCTGGTCACGATCCGCCTTGCCGCACAGATCGGCATGAAGTCGGTGGCCGACATGGCGCAGAAACTCGACCTCGTGCATTCCATGCCGCTGGTGTTGCCCGCCGCCCTGGGTGCCGTGGAAACGACCGTGATGCGGGAGGCCGGGGCCTATGCCACGTTGGCGGCGGGTGGCCATCTGGTGACGCCGACGCTGATTGATGATGTGAAGGACCGCAACGGCAATGTCCTGTGGCGCGCGCCGGGGCTTCAGCTTGGTCCCATGCCCGCAACACCCGTGTCCCCGACATCCGTGCCCGCATCGCCCGGAGGCGTAGCATCGGGGGCCGTATCATCAGGCGCCGCGCCGTCCGTGCCTGTCGCGTCTGCTTTGCCCCCTGGTGGGCCGGATGCCGCCACGGCGTCCGATACCGGGCCTGTGCTGCAAGATACGCGCCCGCAGGTTGTGTCCGCCGACAGTGCGTACCAGGTCGTGACCATGCTGCGTGATGTGATCCGCCGGGGCACTGGTATGCGCGCTGGCGCCGGGATCGATCAGCCTGTGGCGGGAAAGACCGGCACCAGCCAGGATTTCAACGATGCATGGTTCGCCGGTTTCTCCCCCGATCTGGTGACGGTGGTATGGATCGGGTTCGATACACCGCAAAGCCTTGGCCGCAATGAAACCGGTGGGGTGATTGCAGGCCCGATCTGGAACCAGGTGATGAAGGCCGCGCTGGCGGAACGGCCACGGGTGGATTTCCGTGCGCCGCCTGGCATGCGCCTTGCGCAGTACAATACCGGCATGGGCATGGCGATTGACGCCTTCAAGCCCGACCAGCAACCCGGCATCAGCGTTGATATGGGCGCGGGTGCGATTGGCACGCTTACAGCCGCTGATACAGGGGCGGAGAACATGCCCGATTCCGAAAGCGACATGGCGACGGCCCCCGGCCATGGCCCGGTGGGGAACGGCGTGCCGGGGACGGTGGGGCAGTCTTCGCCCGGTTCGTCCGCGCCGCCCGTGCCATCCGGGGGTGACATCGGAATGGGCGGCCTGTATTGACGCCTGACAGGATTGAGACCTGACACGATGGCCCGGTGTGGCTGCCATGCCCGCCGGTCGCATGTGTCCCTATCACGATGAGCGTAGGAGTAAGCCCCGATGTCTGCCGAGACCGAGGCCCTGAATGACCAGATCAAGCAGTCGGTGGCGCTGCTGAGGAGGCATCTTTGACTGGGATGTCGCAACTGAACGTCTCGCGGAACTGAATAACCGCGTCGAAGACCCGGACCTGTGGAATGATGCCGAGGCCGCGCAGAAACTGATGCGCGAGCGTACGCTGCTGGCGAACCAGATCGAGGGCGTGCAGAAGCTTGAAGGCGACGTGCGCGATACGATCGAACTCGTGGAACTGGCAGAGATGGAAGGCGACGGCGATGTCGTGGCCGAAGGGGTGCTGGCCCTGCGTGCGCTGGCCGAGGAAGCAAAGCGGCGGGAGACCGAAAGCCTGCTTTCGGGCGAGGCTGACGGCAATGACTGCTACCTTGAGGTGAATGCGGGCGCAGGCGGGACGGAGGCGCAGGACTGGGCCGAGATGCTGCTGCGCATGTATACCCGCTGGGCCGAGCAGCATGGCTACAAAGTGACCCTGATGGAAAGTTCCGAAGGGGAGCAGGCCGGCCTGAAATCCGCCACCATTCAGGTCAGCGGCCCGAATGCCTATGGCTGGCTGAAGACGGAGGCCGGGGTCCACCGGCTTGTGCGTATTTCCCCGTTTGACGCGGCGGCGCGGCGGCAGACCTCATTCGCGTCGGTGTGGGTCTATCCCGTGATTGACGATTCCATCGAAATCGACATCAACGAGGCCGATTTGCGTGTCGATACCTTCCGCGCGTCTGGTGCGGGCGGGCAGCACGTCAACAAGACGGAATCGGCCATCCGCATCACCCACATCCCCACCGGGATTGTCGTTGCGTGTCAGACCGACCGGTCGCAGCACCGTAACCGTGCGACCGCGATGGCGATGCTCAAGGCGCGGATGTACGAGCAAGAACTCCAACGACGCGAGGCGGCGGCGGCACAGACCGAGGCGGCGAAGACCGATATCGGCTGGGGCCACCAGATCCGTTCCTATGTCCTTGCCCCCTATCAGTTGGTCAAGGATCTGCGGACCAACATGGAAAAGACGAATCCGGGCGCTGTCCTTGATGGCGACCTTGATGATTTCATGGCCGCCTCCCTTGCGGCGCAGGTTGGGGCCACCCGCTCGGAAGCCAGCGCACAGGCGCAGTGATCCCCGCGTGCCCGTCCCGTGGCGCGGGCGGGCGCGTAAATGGGGGGTGTTTTCGCATCCCCCGGCCATCAATCGGCGTACAGGCCCGCCCCGCACCCCCTTTTCAGGCCGGGTGTGAGGCACTTGCGGGAAAATTGTTCCGTTTCCGGTGCATAACCGCCTTGACATGCGACGGCGGAAACCGCCCAATCCCATAACCGGCATCGTCATGCGTCATGCCCCGTTCCGTCGGGCGGGCAGGCACGCGTTGGCATGCCATGGCACGGGTTTGGGATAAGGGTGGTTCCGGGATGGATTATGTAAGACTGCAACGTCGGCAGACCCCATTCGCGCGGGTAATTGCAGGTGTTGCGGTGCTGCATGTCGTCGCGGTCGGTATTTTTGCCTATGGCCTGCATCCCAAGTCATGGAACATGTTTCCCGCCCCACCCCGGGCGCAATTGATCCCGTTGCGGATCGTCCGTGATGCGCCATCCTTCCTTCCCGCCGCCGTGCCGCCCCATGGCCCTGTCCTTTCCATCCCGGTCGTGCCCCGCATCGCGCCGCCCGATATCGCGCGGATGCTGCATGGGCCTGACCATCCGGTTCATGAAAAATGACCGTTTTACCGTATGGCGGGCCGGTCCCGGCCCTGTCGTCTGCCGGTCCCCTGTATTGCCGGGACCCCGCACCGTTTCTTTCCCGTCAGAGGATCTTGATTACAATGACCCGACAGCATCGTATCCTTCTTACCGCGGCCGTAGTGCTGATGACGGCCGCGCCGGCCATGGCTTTCGCCGCAGGCGGAGGAGGGGCGGAGGCCAACCCGTATGGTCTGGGCGCCCTGTGGTCGAACGGTGACTTCATTGCCCGTACCGTTCTGCTGATCATGGTCGTCATGTCGGTCGGCACGTGGTACATCATGATCAGCAAGTTCCTGGAGCAGGCGCGCATCCTCAAGGATGCGAAGATCATGAAAACCGATTTCTGGACCAAGCCGACCATCCAGGCCGGTTCCGACGCGATGCCCGCCAGCTCGCCCTTCCGCTATATCGCACAGACCGGCATCACTGCGGCCGAACACCACGAAGGCACGATGCAGGAGGCGATCGACCTGCATTCATGGACGACGATGTCGATTCTGCGTTCGGTCGAACTGGTGCAGACGCGCCTTCAGGGCGGGCTTGCGTTCCTTGGGACCGTGGGTTCGACCTCTCCGTTCGTTGGCCTGTTCGGCACGGTCTGGGGCATCTATCACGCGCTGACGGCCATCGGTATCGCGGGCAATGCCTCGATCGACAAGGTTGCAGGCCCGGTTGGTGAATCGCTCATCATGACGGCCATCGGCCTTGGCACCGCGGTTCCGGCGGTTCTTGGCTACAACCTGCTGGTGCGCCGTAACAAGGGCGCGATGGACGAGGTCCGCAATTTCGCGGCCGATGTGCAGTCCGTGCTGCTTGGCGGTTATCGCCACATTGATCCCAACGGCTGAGTACTGACGTGCGCGGCGGGGATCGGTCGCGTGTCGTGCATCCGTAATGGCAAGGCCGGCGTTGGTCATGACGCCGGCCCGTGCCATTTTACGGGCATGGCGCACGCAGATACCCGCGCGCCCCTCCTTGCGGGGTGGTGAAGATTGCGCTGTCATTCATGCAATGCGCGGCACGGTCCGCGATTACGGGTCATGACCGAATTCATGGAAAGGACAATAAGTTGAAAAGCAGTAAGTTGAAATCGTCGTTCCGGGTGCGTGGCATGCTGTTGGCCGGTGCGGTGACGGCGTTGCCGCTGTCCGTGTTCCTGATGGTGCAGCCCGCGCAGGCCGCAGACGAACTGGGCGAGAAGGTGGGCAAGAACCTCCAGACCGCGCAGACGGCGCTTGCCGCCCACAAATACCCGCAGGCGATGGCAGCCGTGGACGCGGCCGAGGCCGTGTCTGGCAAGACCGAATATGAATCCTATACCATTGACCAGATGCGCGCAGCCGTCGCGGCGCAGTCGGGTGATGTCAACGCGGCGATCTCCGCCTATGACAAGCTGATCGCATCAGGCCGTACACCCGCGGCCACCAAGGAACAGATGGCGCTGGCCGAAGCCTCCATGGCCTATACCGCCAAGGATTATCCCCGCGCCGCGCAGGTTGCGGAGAAATATATCAAGGCGGGTGGCGCAAATCCGCAGATGTACACCATCCTGATCCAGGCCTATTACCTGCAGAAGGATTACGCCAACGCCGCACGCGCGCAGCAGGCGCAGATCAACGTGCAGGCGAAGGCGGGCACGAAGCCCACCGAAAACCAGCTTCAGCTTCTGGCGGCCTGTCAGGCGCAGACGCATGACCAGGCGGCGCTGATGCAGACCTATGTCGCGCTGGCAACCTATTATCCCAAGCCTGATTACTGGGCGCAGGTTGTGCATTCGGTGCTGAGCAACCAGCATATGGCGCCTGCGCTGCGTCTGGACATTGACCGCGTGCGTCTGGCGGCAGGTCTGGTGAAGACGCCGGCGGAATATATCGACATCGCCGAACTCGCGATGCAGGCGGGCCTGCCCCAGATCGCGCTTGACGTGATGAACGAAGGGTATGGCGCGAACGTGCTGGGTCATGATGCGGGCGCCGCGCGTGAAGACCGCCTGAAGCAGATGATCACCCAGACGGTGGCGGACCGCAAGGCGAACATCGCCACGGCGGAAACGCAGGCCCAGCAGTCCCCCAATGGCAACGCGCTGGTGACGACGGGTTATAACTATGTGACGTTTGGTCAGGCGGACAAGGGCCTGCAGGTGATGAATGCGGGCATTGCGAAAGGCCCGACCGACATCAACATCGCAAAGCTGCACCTTGGCCTGGCGCAGGCTGCCGCAGGGCAGAAGGCTGCCGCGATCGCCACGCTGAAGGGCGTCGGCGGCGACAATGGCGCGCGTGATATCGCACAGTTCTGGGTGCTCAAGCTGGGTGCGCCGTCCTGAAAGGACTTTTGTAGAGTCCCCGTTTGATAAGACAGAAAAATCATGGATGCCGACTTCTCGCGGGAAGGCGGCATCCCCCTGAAATTTTCTGAGAGAGTGTTTGAAAACAAACCTTTGATAAAAACAGGAAAAGTTTTTGGGTGCCGCCTTTCGATCGAAAAAGGCGGCGTCTTCTGAAGCTTTTTGAAAAAAAGCTTTACCAAAAACCTTTGTAATTTCAGTATGTTATCGAGGCTGACTTTTCAAACAATCTCTGGCTTTTCTGCAATAAGCCCTGCTGGGCATTTATGATTATTTTCATGATGCCGGCTGCATGATGTCTGTCAGGCAGGGCTTCTTGCATGACGCGACAGGCGTGCCCACGCCCCTCCCGCCGTGGTAATTTGCGGGCGCGTTGCGCCACCCCCTGACATTTTATGACATATGACGCACCCTTTTGCCCGTTCCACACGTTGGATAAGGTGAAAGCTGCACGTTCAGCGATCAGTCTTGAATTTCAGGGAAATACTGCCAGGCATGACCACACATCCATCTGTTGAACCTGATCTTCCCGCCCGTATCGTTGTTGTCGAGGACGATGCAGGCGTCCGTACCCTGATCGTGCGGGCGTTGCAGGGTGATGGCTATCGCGTGCGTGGGGTGCAGGACGCATCGGAAATGTGGGATGCGCTGGCGGCGCAGCCTGCTGACCTGATCATCCTTGACGTCATGCTGCCGGGGACGAATGGCCTTGATTTGTGCCGTGCCCTGCGTTCGGGCGAGGGCGCGCTTCCCGCAGGTGGCACGGATGTCAGCGAGGTGCCGATCATCATGGTGTCCGCACGGGGGGAAGAACTCGATCGTGTGCTGGGGCTGGAACTTGGCGCCGATGATTATGTGCCCAAGCCATTCGGGCAGAAGGAACTGCTGGCGCGTGTGCGTGCGGTCCTGCGACGGCGTGGTGGTGGCATCACCACACCAAGTGCCGGGCGCCCCCGCAAGGAGACGTTGCGTTTTTCCGGCTGGACGCTGGACCTGCGCCGACGCGAACTGACGGACCCGTCAGGTGCCGCGGTGGAGATTTCCGGTGCGGAACATGACCTGCTGACCAGTTTCCTTGACAATCCGCAGCGCGTGATCGGGCGGGACCGGCTTTTGGAACTGTCACGCACGCGTCTGGGTGATGTGTCTGACCGCAGCGTGGATGTGCTGGTCAGCCGCCTGCGCCGCAAGCTGGGCGCGGATGCGGACAACCTGATCCGCACCGTGCGCGGCATGGGATATATTTTCACATCCGAGGTGGAGCGCGTCTGAGAAGACGGTGTCCAATCGCCAGTTGATAAGAGACTGTTTGAAAATAAATCATTGATAAAAAACAAGAAAAGTTTTTGGGTGCTGCCTTTTTTCAAAAAGGCGGCGTCTTTCGAAGCTTTTTAGAAAAAGCTTCACCAAAAACCTTTATAATTTCAGAGTTCTATCGATCCTGACTTTTCAAACAGTCTCTAAAATCCATGGAAGTTTCTGGCGGTTGCCTTTTTTCAGAAGGGCTGCCCTCTTTCAGGGTGGTTTGAAAAAGGCTTCACCAGAAACTTCCGGAAATTCGCGCGGTGTTCCTTGGGTGTGTTTGTAAAACGGTCTTCAGGCAATAACGGCAGGCAGGCATGAAGGACGTCCTGTCTGACGCGCCCGCATCACGTCGCATCACGCTGTGGCCACGTGGGCTGGTGGGGCGGGTGATGTTCGTCCTGCTGGCGGCGGTCGCCCTCGTATTCGTGGGCAGCTCGGTTTTTTATGAAGAGGCCGAGACCTATACCATTGATGATGCGCAGCTTGATCAGGTCAGTGAACGGCTGGTGATTGACGCGCGCGTGCTTGCGGCGACGCCCACATCCCAACGCATGGTGCTGGCGGCGATGCTGTCCACCCCCGACCTGGCCATCGACTGGCGCACCAGTGCGCAGGAAGGCATGCTCCGCCCCGAACCCGGTGCGTTACGGGGCCTGCATGACCGGGTGGCGGGCAGCGTTGCGGCGTTGCAGGGGGATGTGCTGAACCTGTCTGGCACGGTAACGGCCACGTCCGACATTCGTGGTGTCCTGCGCCTGCCCGATGGCAGCTTCATGGGATTCAGTGCGCCGGACCTGCTGCAACCGCACCATATGCGCCGGGGTATCGTCTCTGCCGCCGTGCTGGCGGGTGCGGTACTGCTGGCGGCCGGCATGCTGGTGCGTGCGCTCAGCATGCCACTGCGGGCGCTGGCGCAGGTGGCCGACACGGTGGGGTCCACGCGCTGGGTGCCGCTGGAGGATAAGGGACCGAGGGAAGTCCGCTACCTTGCGCGGGCCATCAATGCGATGCAGGAACGCATCGGCCGCCTGATTGCCGACCGGACCGAGGCGCTGGCCGCCGTGTCGCATGACCTGCGCACGCCGCTGGCGCGGCTGCGGCTGCGGGCCGGGTTCTTGGAGGACGCGGCGGCACAGGCGGAAATCGAGGCCGACGTGACCGAGATGGAAGCCATGATCGCGGGGGTCCTTGCCTATCTGGCGGGGGAGAATGATCCCGAACCTGCGCGTTCGGTCAACCTTGCCTCCATCATCGCCACGCGGGTGGATGACGATGCGGACCAGGGGAAACCCGTCACGTATGAGGGACCGCATCAGGTGCTGGCGGTGGTGCGGCCGCTGGCGATGAAGCGTGTGATTGGCAACCTGATCGACAATGCCCTGAATTACGGGGGCAATGCGCATGTCGTGTTGCAGGTCGGGGCGCACAGCATCCGCATCCGGGTGGAAGATGACGGGCCGGGCCTGCCAGAGGCGGAATTGTCGCGGGTCGCCACCCCGTTTTATCGGGTGGAAGGATCACGTTCGCGCGCGACCGGTGGCATGGGGCTGGGCCTTGCGATCGTCACGCGTGAAATCATGCGCGAGGGGGCAAGCCTTCGGCTGTATAATCGCGACAGTGGTGGCCTGTGCGCGGAAATCGTTCTGCCACGCACGGCGCCCGGGGTGTCCCCCGTGACGGAGCGCAGGGGGGTGGTGTCTTCCTGATGGTGGCGATGCGCATGCCTGCAGATGCCGCCGCTGGGGATGCCACACGGGATGCTACAGGGGATATGGAGGGCCTTTATCCTGTGACGGGGGCTTGTGCGGGCGTGGACCACGGCACATGTGGATGCTAACAGGACCGGAGATATCCGCCTTCCTCTATCTGTCGGGAAAGACCGCAGCATGTTCATAGAAACCGAAGATACCCCCAACCCCGCCACCCTGAAGTTCCTGCCCGGGCGTGAACTGATGCCCAATGGTGCGACGGCGGACTTCATCGACGCGGATTCCGTGGCGGGCCGTTCACGCCTGGCAGAGGTCCTGTTCGACCTTGAAGGCGTGTCCAGGGTGTTCTTCGGCGGCGATTTCGTGGCCGTGACCAAGGCGGATACCGTGGCGTGGGACGAACTGAAACCACAGGTTCTGTCGGTCGTGGCCGATTACCTTGCCACCGGACAGGCCCCGGTCGAGCACGAGGCCGTGGTGATCGAGGATGCGATCGCGCCGGGGGATGAGGAGATCGTCAAGCAGATCAAGGAACTGCTTGATACGCGTGTTCGTCCCGCCGTGGCGGGTGATGGCGGGGATATCGTCTTTCGCGGCTATCGCGACGGGATCGTGCGCCTGACGATGCAGGGCGCGTGTTCAGGCTGCCCCTCTTCGCGCGCGACGCTGAAGCATGGGGTGGAAAACATGCTGCGCCATTATGTCCCCGAAGTGGTATCGGTCGAACAGGTCGAAGCCTGATACGACGGGGTGGGAAAGTTTCATGGTTCTTGATGATGCCGGGCTGGACATCCTGTTCCGTGCCGCGCGGACGCCCGCGGCATGGAACGAAAGTCCCGTCACAGAAGACACGCTGCATCGCCTGTATGACCTGGTGCGGCTGGGGCCGACATCGGGTAACTGCTGTCCTGCGCGTTTCGTTTTCCTGCGTACGCACGACAGCCGCGAACGCCTGCGCCCCGCCTTGTCGGATGGGAATGTCGCACGGGTGATGAGCGCACCGGTGACGGTGATCGTGGCGTGGGATCCGCTGTTTTTTGAACGTATGGATGCCCTGAATCCCGAACCGGGTGTGCGGTCGTGGTTCGCCGCCGACGTGGGCCTGGCGGAGGAGACGGCCATGCGCAACAGCACGTTGCAGGGGGCATACCTGATTATGGCCGCCCGTGCGCTGGGGCTTGATGCGTTGCCGATGTCGGGGTTCGACGCCATGATGGTCGAGGATACGTTCCTGCATGCCCATGGCTGGCGGGCCAATTTCCTCGTCAGTCTTGGTTATGCCGACCACGCGTTCGATACGCCGCGTGCGCCCCGTCTGGACTTTGACGATGCCTGTGTGATGGCCTGACGCATGCGGGTTCTGGTTCTCGATGGGGCGCAGGCCGGTGCGCAGGCCCGCGCGCTGGTGGCATGCGTCAGCGTCACGCCAGAAGGCTGTGTCGTCGCACGTGCGCACGAGGTCGAAGGGCGTGGCGGTTCGGAGGGGTTTCCGCTTCTGGCGCGTGATCTGCTGGCGGCGTGTGGGTGGTCCATGCCGATGCTGGACATGGTGGCTGTTGTCGTCGGGCCGGGATCGTTTACCGGCCTGCGTGCCTCTGTCGCTTTTGCTCAGGGGCTTGCGCTGGGGCTGGGATGTGATGTCATAGGGGTCACAACGGGCGAAGCGCTGGCCGATGCCCTGCGCGCGCACGTCGTATCGGCGGACATGCGGGTCCTGTGTTGTTCGGTCGCGCGGCGCGGGCGTGCCTTTGTCGAATCCATCCCGGCGCGCAACGGGGCTGAGATCGGGGAGGTCCGTGCGGTGATGCTCGATGATCCCACCGCCCTGCCGTCGGGGCCGCTGCTGCTGGCCGGGAATGCCGCGGCCGATCTGGCGGCTGCCTGCGCGCAGGGTCGCGATGACGTGCATGTCCTTGCACTGTCGCGGCCCGATGCCTGTGCCATCGCACGGGTTGCCATGCTGCGTCGTGAGGGTGTGCTGGCGCCGCGTGCGGTCCTGCCGCTGTATGTTGACCCACCCGAAGCGAAGCTGCCTGCGGCGGGGTTGCGCCCGCCGCCGCGAAAGGCCGATGGCGGGACATGAACGCCAGCATGGGGACGGGCGCTGATCCAGGGCCGGTTTGCGGGCCGGTCGTCGCCGTGCCTGCCACGATGGCGGATGTGCCGGCGCTGGCGCGGGTCCATGCGGCGTGTTTTGCCCCGGACCAGCAATGGGATGTCCCGGCGTTCGATACGTTGCTTATGATGCCCGGCGTGGCGCTTGGCGTGGTGATGGCGCAGATGCAGGCCGCGGGGCCGCCTGTGGTGGCGGGTTTTATCATGGTCCGCCATGTCGTTGATGAGGCGGAGATCCTGACGCTTGCAGTGGACCCCGCATTCCGGCGGCGCGGGCTGGCGCGGGCGCTGCTGTCATGGATGGGGGACATGGCCGCGCGGCAGGGAATATCACGCCTGTTCCTGGAGGTCGGGGTGGGCAATAGCGCAGCCCAGGCCGCGTATCATAACGCGGGCTTTGGCGAGGTGGGGCGCCGCCGGGGATATTATCCCGACGGGTCCGATGCGCGGGTCATGGCGCGTGATGTGATGCCTGCCATGGAGACGGGGGCCGCGGATACGGAGTTGGCGTCATAGAGATCATGACATTTTTTTGATGATCAGCAGGACATGGACCTGCCCATCCGCCTGCGTATCCTGCCGGGCGATTTCATGACCCAGAAGTCTTACGCTGCGGCTGACATTGTCGAGCGGTTCATCCCCCCGCAGGCGTACCTGTAATTGTCCCCCCGGTGGCAAGCGATCGAGTGCAAGTCGGGTGCGCACAAATGTCATGGGACAGACTTCATGGGTGATATCTATTTCCTTAACATCAATACCGGGCATGTTACCTGACATTCTTTCATGGATATGGTTGCGGTCTTGTCTGGATTATTTATATAAGACACATGTATTTCTACTGACAGGATCAAGTTGATGGCTGACGAAACAGCGGATATCGAATTGCGGGAACTGACCGCAGAGATCGTATCCGCGTATGTTGCACGTAATACGCTGGATGCTGAGACCTTGCCGGATCTGATTCATCAGGTATATGAAACGATCTCCTCGCTTGGTAAGGTCGAGGCCGCGCCTGAGAAGCCGGTACCGGCGGTTCCGCTGAAAAAATCGGTGTTCCCCGATTACATTGTCTGTCTTGAAGACGGCAAGAAGCTCAAGATGCTCAAGCGTCACCTCAAGACAGCGTATAACATGACGCCGGAAGAATACCGCGAACGCTGGGGCCTGCCGCATGACTATCCGATGGTTGCGCCCAGCTATGCCAGCCACCGTTCCTCGCTTGCGCGCAAGATCGGGCTGGGGACCAAGCGTGAAGAATGACGGTGTCGTTGGACAACCGATCTGATGATGGGCTACGCCTGTAACCATGGCAGCAGGTAGTGATGTAATGGAATCGCGCATCGGGCGCATGTGTATCGAACGGGGCCTGAAGATGACGGGGCAACGGCGCGTCATCGCCCGTGTCCTGTCCGAGGCGCAGGACCACCCCGACGTGGAGGAGCTGTACCGTCGTGCGGCGACCCTTGATTCCCGTATTTCGGTGGCCACGGTCTATCGCACCGTGCGCCTCCTTGAGGAAAAGGGCATCCTTGAACGTCGCGACTTTGGTGGCGGGCGTGCCCGTTATGAGGCCACCGAAGAAGGCGACCATTATCACCTGATCGACGTTGAGACGGGGAAGGTGATCGAGTTCGAGGATGAGGAACATGCCGAACTGATCCGCCGTATTGCGCGTGACCTTGGTTTCGACCTCGTGTCGCATCGCCTGGAACTGTTTGCACGCAAACGCCCTGCCGAGACGAAGGAAGCCCCCCCCGCGACCCCGACCGCACGGACGGGAAGCAGGTCAAAGCGATGAGTGTCGAGAAAATCATGCAATCCCTGTCCACGCTGGACCTGGAACGCAACGGCTTTCCCGAACTGCGTGGCGGCAATCTCGGGGTGCGGATTGCCTGCACGGACGAAGAACGCGATGCCGCACAGGCCCTGCGCTATCGTGTTTTTTACGAGGAAATGGGCGCGAAGCCGGACGAGCGCACCCGGCGGCTGCGTCGTGATATCGATGATTTTGATGAATATGCCGATCATCTGCTGGTGATCGACCATGCGATTTCCTCTGGCGCAAAGGGGGTCGTGGGCACCTATCGCCTGATGCAGGGCGATGCGGCGGAAAAGCTGGGGCGTTTCTATTCCTCCAGCGAGTATGACATTTCGCTGCTGACGGAATTCCCCGGGCGGTTGCTGGAGGTCGGGCGGTCCTGTGTGGATCAGGCCTATCGCGGGCGTGCGGCGATGCAATTGCTGTGGCGCGGTATCGCGTCCTATATCTTCCTGCACCGCATTGACGTGCTGTTTGGTTGTGCCAGCCTGCCGGGCACGGATCCCGAACCGTTAAGTAACGAACTGACCTATTTGTATCATAACCACCTCGCGCCGCCTGCGCTGCGTGTGCGGGCGTTGCCCGAACGGCGGGTGGAGATGCTGCGCCGTGATCCGCAACTGCTGGACCATCGCCGCTGCCTTGCGGGGCTGCCGCCGCTGATCAAGGGATATCTGCGATTGGGTGGATATGTGGGCGATGGTGCGGTGATTGATACGCAGTTCAACACCACCGATGTCGCGGTACTGGTCAAGAGCGAGCTGCTGGCGGACAAATATTATCGCCATTATGAACGCCGCCTGCGTGATGCCCTTGACTGAGGCGTGGGGCCGGGGTGATTTCACACGCTTCCCTGCGCTGCAATGACTTTTCTCGCGGCTTTACGTTCACGGCGTGATGCGGTGCTGGCCCTGACGGGCTGGCGTGCGGATATTGCGATGTTGCTGGTCGGTGCCGTGGCGGCGCTGGCGTTGCCGCCGGTCCACCTTGTTGTGGTGCTGGTGGTGTGTTTCCCAATCCTGATGGGCATGATTGACGCTGCGCCCGACTGGCGCGGGGCCGCGCGACGTGGGTTCATGTTCGGGCTGGGCCTGCATACGGCGGGTCTGTACTGGCTGACTGATGCGATCATGTTGCGTGCCGATGCGTTCTGGTGGCTGGTGCCGCTGGCTTCGCCGGGATGCGCGCTGATTCTGACCCCGACAACCGCCATACCTGCCGCCCTGTCGCGGGGTGTCCCCGCTGGCGTGGCGCGCGGCCTTGTGCTGGCGGGGGCGTGGACGCTTGCAGACATGATGCGCGTCTTCATCTTCAGCGGTTTCCCATGGAACCCGCCGGGCAGTGTCTGGGAATTTCCCGGCCTGTTCGGTGATGTGATGATCCAGCCCGCCGCATGGGTCGGGGTGGATGGACTGACCTTGCTGACGATGGTGGTGGCGCTGGCCCCTGCATGGGGACGGCGGGGATGGGCCTGTGTCGCTACGATCCTTGTATTGTGGGTGGGGGCAGGTGGTGCGCGCCTTTTCCTTGGCCCGCGGGTGCACGATGCGCAACGCAATCCGATGGTTGTGCTGGTGCAGGGGAATGTCCCCGAATCGGAAAAGATGGCGGGGAATGATGATATCGCGATTTTCCGCCGCTACCTTGCCCTGACGCATGATGGGGTGGGGCAGGCCCTGTCGCGCGATATGCAGGGGCGCCCCGTTGTCTTCGCATGGCCGGAATCCGCATTTCCCGGCCTGTTGCTGGAGGATGCGATTGCACGGCGCATGATCATGCAGGCCGGGCAGGGCGCGCGGGCCGGGATAATCGGCACCCTGCGTCAGGATGAGCAGGACCACTGGCGCAACAGCATGGCCGTGCTGTTACCCCCGGATGGGCAGGTTGGTGGGCTGTATGATAAATCCCACCTGGTACCGTTCGGGGAGTACCAGCCTGCATTACTTCCATTTCATGTGGTGCCGGGCGATGGCATGGCGGCGGGGGACGGGGTGCGGACATGGCATGTGCCGGGAATCGCCCCTGTTGGTCCTCTGATCTGTTATGAAGTTATTTTTTCAGGCCAGACGGTGGATGCGCATGATCGGCCCACATGGCTGATCAACAGTACGAATGATGGCTGGTACGGAAACAGCGCCGGCCCACGCCAGCATCTGGCAGCGGTCAGGATGCGCGCGGTGGAAGAGGGGCTGCCCATCGCACGGGCCGCGAATACTGGTATTTCCGCCATATTTGATGGTTATGGGCATGAGGTGGCGCGGTTGGGGTGGGATCGTACGGGCGTGATTGTCCGGCAGATGCCCGATGCCCTGCCGCCGCCATTGTTCGCGCGGTGGGGACGCTTGGTGCCGGTGGTGCTGGCGGCTGTACTGTTGGTGTCGGGGTTTGTCGTGGCCGTCATGGCCGCCGGACGTCGCAACGCGGTGACATCCGCGCGTTCCTGACATACCTGTTTGCATATGCGCCCAGGAACGATTCGTGAAGCATATCGTTAGGATCGCCACGCCGGACAATCTGTAAAAATCCGATCTATTGCGTCACGGGGAACCTGTTGTAATAAAAAGGTACAAAAAATGTACTTTTTGGGGACTGTCCCATAATGCGTTGAATAATAATGGATTTATCCCATTGTTTTCAATGACAGTAGAATTTTACTCTTTACAAAAGGTTAATAATGAATCCTATAACTGTTTTGTTTAATATATAACTAAGTGATGATTTATCAGAAAATAGTATTTCTGGCATAGGGCGTCTGTAGTGAATAACAAGCTGTCTAGTACTCCCAGTCCTGTTGACGTGTATGTGGGTAGTCGGATTCGGCTACGCCGCACGTTGCTTGGCATGTCGCAAGAGCGTCTGGGAACGGCGCTGGGGCTGACATTTCAGCAGGTGCAGAAATATGAACGTGGCGCCAATCGTGTTGGTGCGTCGCGCCTGTATGACCTGGCGCGGGTTCTGGATGTGCCGATTGCGTTTTTCTTTGACGGTATGCCTGACGAAGCGGCCATAGCGCCGGTGGCGTCGATGCCCGCCGAATCGTTTGCCGAGGCACGCGGCGCCTTTGGTGGTGTTCCCGCGCCCGGACAGGTCGAAGGGGGGGACGACCGCTTCGCCAGCAGCGAACTGGCATTACTGTCCCGGCGGGAAACCATCGACCTTGTGCGGTCCTATTACCGTATCAGCGATCCCGCCGTGCGCAGACGCGTGCTGGACCTTGTGCGTTCTATGGCAACGGTCTGAGGTCCATCATTCACGGCGCAGCACTCGATCATTGAGGAAGGCTGCGATCTTGCCCGCACGGAAATCGTGGCGCAGCCTGTCCTCGTCATATTCGGTACGCACCCATTGCATGAACGGGATGCGGCCTTCGGCCTCGGCCTGATAACGCAGGAAGAAGGCGTCGAGCACACCGGTGCGCGACCTGTTGAAATGCCCGTTCTTCCATGAAAGCTGCCGCAGCGCATCATCCGCCGTTCCCCCTTCGAACAGGAGTACAAGACCTGCGGCAAGGCCGGTGCGGTCCGCCCCCGACTTGCAATGCATCAGCATGGGGAACGTCAGCGTGCGGTAGATCTTTTCGAACCGTTCGATCCGGTCGCGGTGTGGGGCGTTGCGGCTTTCGAACGCCATGTCGATATGTTTCAGGCCAAGACGATGCGCGGCCTCACGCGACAGGGCATCCGAACCACATTGCCGATGACCACGCAGGTTAACCAGTGTTTTCAGGTGCAGCCGCCGCGTCGCCATGGCCAGACGCCATGGTGTCGGGTGGTTGCAGCGATAGACCCGGCCGGGAATGACAGTGCGAAAGTTCGTCCATGTCATGCGCAGGACCGCATGATCGACGAACAGGCTGTCGATCCAGGCGCGTCCACGTCCTGACGTGCTGGACAGGGTTCCATCGAACACGGGCGCATCCTTTCATGGGTGCAGATACGAAAAAAGCGCCGGATATGTCCCATCCGGCGCTTCGTTCGTCAATCCGTCACGGTATGATGCACCGTGCGATCACCCTTTTGGGGGGATCAGCCCTTGCGTTCCATCTGAAGTTCCTTCAGACGCCCGATGGCCTTGGCCGGGTTCAGACCCTTGGGGCAGGTCTGGGTGCAGTTCATGATCGTGCGGCAGGCAAACAGCTTCATCGGATCTTCCAGCGCATCGAGGCGTTCCCCCGCATGTTCATCGCGGCTGTCTGCGATCCAGCGATAGGCGGCAAGCAGCGTTGCCGGGCCGAGATAGCGATCCCCGTTCCACCAGTAAGACGGGCACGAGGTGGAGCAGCAGAAGCACAGGATGCATTCCCACATGCCATCAAGTTCGGCACGTTCCTCGATGCTTTGCAGCCGTTCGCCATCGGGCGGCGGCAGCGTATCGGATTTCAGCCATGGATCAATGGAGCGCAACTGCGCATAAGCCCCATCAAGGTTGGGCACCAGATCCTTGACAACCGGCATGTGCGGCAGCGGGTAGATCGGCACATCGCCCTGCAGGTCGCGGATCGGCTTGAGACAGGCAAGCGTGTTTTCGCCTGCGATGTTCATCGCGCATGACCCGCAGATCCCCTCGCGGCAGGACCGCCGGAAGGTCAGGGTCGGGTCGATGTCGTTCTTGATGTGGATCAGCGCATCAAGGACCATCGGACCGATCCGGTCCAGATCGATCTCGTATGTATCGATCACGGGATTGTCGTTGTTATCCGGGCTCCAGCGATAGATCCGGAATGACTTGACGTTTGTGGCGCCGGGGGGGGCGGTGAATGTCCGCCCTTTGCCCACCGTGCTGTTTCTTGGCAGTTTGAATTCGACCATCGTCTCGTTCCCTTTCCGCCGCGCGCTCAGTAGACGCGTTTCTTGGGGGGGAAGACCTGAACGTCATCGGTCAGTGTCTTCATATGCACGGGGCGGTAGGTCAGCGTGACCTCACCCTTGTCGTCCATGTGGGCGACGGTGTGCTTCATCCAGTTCTTGTCGTCACGATCGGGATAGTCGTCATGCGCCTGCGCGCCGCGGCTTTCGTGGCGTGCTTCCGCCCCGGCCATCGTGACGGTGGCATTGGCGAGCAGGTTTTCGAACTCCAGCGCTTCCATCAGGTCGCTGTTCCAGATCAGCGAACGGTCGGAGATGGAGATATCGCCCACTTCCTTCCAGATTTCCGCGATCTTTTCCACGCCTTCGGCCAGGCTCTTGGTGTTGCGGAACACGGCGGCGTGCTTTTGCATCGTGCGCTGCAGGTTCGAACGCATTGCGGCGACGTGGGTCTTGCCCTTGGCATTGCGCAGGCGGTCAAAACGCTCGATCGCCTTGTCACCCGCACCTGCGGGCAGCGGCGGGATGGTTTCCGCGCTTTTGACGATCTGTGCCGCGCGCTGTGCCGCGGCGCGACCGAACACCACCAGATCCAGAAGCGAGTTCGTGCCCAGCCGGTTCGCGCCATGCACGGACACGCATGCGGCCTCGCCCACGGCCATCAGGCCAGGCACCACGGCATCGACATCATCGGCGGTGGGGCGGATGACCTCTCCATGGTAATTGGTGGGGATACCGCCCATATTGTAATGCACTGTCGGCAGAACCGGCACCGGTTCCTTCGTCACGTCCACACCGGCAAAGATGCGCGCCGTTTCCGAAATGCCCGGCAGGCGTTCATGCAGCAGGTCCGCGCCGAGATGTTCAAGGTGCAGCAGCATGTAGTCCTTGTTCGGACCACAGCCACGGCCTTCGTTGATCTCGATCGTCATGGCGCGTGACACCACATCGCGCGAGGCGAGGTCCTTCGCCGTCGGCGCATAGCGTTCCATGAAGCGCTCGCCTTCGGAATTGGTCAGGTATCCACCCTCGCCACGGCACCCTTCGGTCAGCAGGCAGCCGGCGGGGAAGATGCCGGTGGGATGGAACTGCACGAATTCCATGTCCTGCAGCGGGATGCCCGCGCGCACCGCCATGCCACCGCCGTCACCGGTGCAGGTATGGGCGGAGGTGCAGGAATGATAGGCACGGCCATAGCCACCGGTTGCAAGCACGACCATCTGCGCACGGAAACGGTGCAGCGTGCCATCGTCCAGGCACCAGGCGACAACGCCCTTGCACGCGCCGTTGTCGTCCATGATCAGGTCGATGGCGAAATATTCGACGAAGAATTCGACGTTATGCTTCAGGCACTGCTGGTACAGCGTGTGCAGGATGGCATGGCCCGTGCGGTCGGCGGCGGCGCAGGCGCGGGGCACCGGGGCCTCGCCATAATTGCGCATGTGCCCGCCAAAGGGGCGCTGGTAGATCTTGCCCTCTTCGGTGCGCGAGAACGGAACACCCATGTGTTCGAGTTCCTGCACGGCGGGCACCGCCTCGCGGCACATATATTCGATGGCGTCCTGATCACCCAGCCAGTCCGACCCCTTGACGGTGTCGTACATGTGCCAGCGCCAGTTGTCCTCGGCCATGTTGCCAAGCGATGCGCCGATGCCGCCCTGTGCGGCGACGGTATGGCTGCGTGTGGGGAAAACCTTGGTGATGCAGGCGGTCTTCAGGCCGGCCGCACCCATGCCAAGCGTGGCCCGCAGGCCGGAACCACCGGCACCGACCACGACCACGTCATAGGCGTGATCGACGATCTTGTAATTGCCGGGGATTGGGGATGTGATCGCATTCATTGTTTGGACGTGTCCCGATGCTCGTTCGGACTGTCGGGCGGGTTTGTCCGGGCCGCCAGTCCGCGAATGTCTCTGTCTTGCCGGTGGCGTGGCGCGCGCGTCAGTTCGCGGCGATTCGCCCGCGCGTCGCGACAAGCGCCAGCTTCAGAACCGAAATAGCGCCGAACACGCCCAGCAGGAAAATCACGCTTTTCATCAGCAGGCTTGCCGGGACATGCGCCTTGCCATGCACATAATCATCAATGATGACCTGCAGGCCCAGTTGCGTGTGGTAGAAGGTCAGGATCACCAGCGCCATCATCATGGTGGCGTTGACGGGCCGACCGCCCCACTGCGCGACTTCGGGTTGTGACGCACCCGCAAGGCGGAAGACCTGGATGACGAACCATCCCGACAGCGGCACCAGTGCGACGGCCGACATGCGTTCGGCCCACCAGTGGGCGACGCCGCTCTTGCCCGAACCCAGGCCACGTGCCCGCGAAAGCTGCGAACGCATGACGGTGATATGCGGTTTGTGCGAAGTACTCATGTCAGGAGGCCCTCTTCTTGGAACGACAGGCTGCGACGCCAAGGATGCTGAGCACGAGTGCCAGCGTGACGCCAACGGTCACGCCTGCGGCGATGGGGCCGTCCTCGTTGATTTTCTTCTTGTCGAAGCGGGCGCCGCTGTCCCATATCAGGTGGCGAATCCCCGCCACAAAGTGATAGACCAGAGCCAGCGCCCAGCCTGCGAGGGCGATCTTGCCCAGCGGATGGCCGGTCACTTTCTGGACCTTGGCAAATGATTTCGGTCCCTTTGCGGCAGCGCTGATCCAGCAGATGCCAAGCGCGGAACCGACGGTGGCGGCAACGCCGGCCGCACGGTTCGCGATCGAAAGGAACATGGAAAGACGGAAGCGGTAGACCTGGAGGTGCGGGGACATTGGCCGCCTGGTCAGAGTTCCGTCGCTTCGGTGCCCTACATAGAGCGCATCACGGACATCCTGCATGGTCGTCTCGTCAATTTCCCTGTTATGGCTTCGGTTTGTTCCGTCGCCTTGTATCATTCGGTCCTACGCCCCCCGATGGGTGTGGTCAACGCAGGCCCGGAACACGAGGTTGAGAGACGCCCCGAATGTATTGATCCAAGCATTGGCGCGGACGCATGGCTGCTCCGCGCCAAAAACGCATGTATTCAGCCGCGTCGGTCCGGTCCCAGCAGGTCAAGTGCGATCATTGTTTCCGCGATCTGAACCGCGTTCAGCGCAGCCCCCTTGCGCAGGTTGTCCGACACGCACCAGAAGCCGAGTCCGTTGGGCACGGTCGGGTCAATACGCAGGCGCGAGACATAGGTCGCGTCCTCGCCCACGGCTTCGATGGGGGTGACGTAACCGCCATCCTCGCGCTTGTCATGCAGTACGACTCCGGGGGCTTCACGCAGGGCGGCGCGGGCACGTTCGAGGTCTACCGGTTCCTCGAACTCCACACTGACGGCTTCGGCATGGCCGATGAAGACCGGCACGCGCACGCATGTGGCAAAGACGGAGATGTCGGGATCAAGGATCTTGCGGGTTTCCACCGCCATCTTCCACTCTTCCTTGGTTGCGCCATCATCCATGAAACGGTCGATATGGGGGATGCAGTTAAAGGCAATCTGCTTGGTGAACTGCTGCGCTTCCGCCGGGTCCCCCACAAAGCTGCCGCGCGTCTGGGTGAACAGTTCGTCCATCCCGTTCTTGCCCGCGCCCGCGACGGCCTGGTACGTCGCCACGACCACACGCCGGATCGTAAACAGGTCATGCAGGGGCTTGAGCGCCACGACCATCTGGATGGTGGAGCAGTTGGGGTTGGCGATGATGTTGCGCCTGGCCTTTTTCACATCATTGGGATTGACCTCCGGCACCACAAGCGGAACGTCGGGTTCCATCCGAAAGTGCGAGGTATTGTCGATCACCACGCACCCGGCCTTTGCCGCGCGTGGGGCATATAGTGCGGACACGGACCCACCGGGCGAGAACAGTGCGACGTCCCAGCCGGTGAAATCGAAATGTTCAAGGTTGCGGACCTTCAGCACCCGCTTGTCCCCGAACGACACTTCCTGTCCCGCCGACCGGGCGGAGGCCAGCGCCACGATGTCATCCACCGGGAACTGGCGTTCGGCCAGTGTCTTGAGTATTTCACGCCCGACGGCACCGGTGGCACCCACCACCGCAACGCGGTAACCCATTGGATAATCCCCTGATGTGATGCGCCGGGCCCGGATCAGGGGCATACCGGCGCGGATTGGCAGACAGTCTGCATAAGCGTCCCGACACGTAGAGCCTGTGTGCGGGTGGTGCAAGCAACACGATATTTTTCCCCGATGTTTTTATCTGTTGCCCGCAAGGCCCCTTCTGCTTTGCATATATGGCGGCATGACAGCAGGGGCTGACGATTTCGGCCGCGTGGATATGCCCGCCGTGCTGTACACCATTTGAGCAGGCGCAAAGCATCATGCCCATATATGGTGCTATGGCATACAGCATGCCCGGCGGCGTGCGCGCAGGCCGGGGCGGATTTTTGCGCGCATGGGCGCTCTGGCGTTTGTGTTCGCGCGCAAAAGCACAGCCAAAGGACTGTCACGGATCATGTCATTACCTGATGCCAACCCTGTCCCACCGACGTCGCGTGCGCCCGCGGGTGCGCGCCCGGCGCCTGCCTGCACGCTGGTGATTTTCGGCGCGCATGGCGACCTTACGAAACGTCTGCTGATGCCCGCGCTGTACAACCTTGCCGGCAGCGGCCTGCTGGACCCCGGCTTTCGCATCATCGGCATTGACCGGGTCGCCAGCACCACCGCGCAGTGGCGCGATGGCCTGACGGAGATGATGCAGTCCTTCACCCATGACCCCAATGCCGAATTCCATGCGCCCAGCATCGATTCGGCCCAGTGGGGATGGGTGTGCGAACGGCTGGAATATGTACAGGCCGATTTCGGTGACATCGCGCAGGTTCGTGCGCTGGGTGCAAAAATACCGGGCAATGCGATCTTCTACCTTGCCGTGTCGTCGCGTTTCTTTGCCCCCGTGGTGGAAATGCTGGGCCAGGCGGGACTGGTGACGCAGGAGGACGGGCGTTTCCGGCGCGTGGTCGTTGAAAAGCCGTTTGGCGCGGACCTTGCCAGTGCGCGTGAACTTAACCGCCGCATCCTTGCCGTGCTGGATGAAAGCCAAGTTTATCGCATCGACCATTTCCTTGGAAAGGAAACGGTGCAGAACATCCTGGCCATGCGTTTTGGCAACCTGTTGTTCGAACCGCTGTGGCGTAACGAGTTCATCGACCATGTGCAGATTACCGCAGCCGAGACGATCGGCGTGGAACAGCGTGGTGCGTTTTACGAACCCACTGGCGCGTTGCGTGACATGATCCCCAACCACCTGTTCCAGTTGTTTGGCATGGTGGCGATGGAGCCGCCGAATTCGTTTTCCGCCGATACCGTGCGCACCAGCAAGGAACAGTTGTTCGAGGCGGTGCGCCCCATCCCCCCCACCGACGCAGTGCGCGGACAGTATGGCGCGGGCACGGTGGGTGGCGCCGCCGTCACGGCCTATCGTGAAAGTCCGGGCGTCGCCCCCGACAGCCATACCGAAACCTATGTCGCGCTGAAACTGCATGTCGATAACTGGCGCTGGGCCGGGGTGCCGTTTTACCTGCGCACCGGAAAGTCACTGGGTGGCCGCCGGACGGAGGTGGTGGTGCAGTTCAAGAAGCCGCCGATGATGATGTTCCGCGATACCGAAACGCAGGACCTGCCACCTAACCGCATCATCCTCAACATCCAGCCCGCGCAGGGGCTGACGGTGGAAATGGGGGCCAAGAAGCCGGGTCCGAAGATGGACCTTGCGGAGGTTCAGGTGCGGTTCCGTTATGAGGACGTTTTCGCGCAGACGCCCAATGTGGGGTACGAAACACTGCTGTATGACTGCCTGACGGGGGATGCGACACTGTTCCAGCGTGCCGATAATATCGAGGCGGCATGGCGTGCGGTCGATCCGGTGTTGCAGGCATGGGCGGATAACGCGGACGGGCTGGAACTATATCCCGCCGGTGCGACCGGGCCAAAGGGGGCAGATGACCTGCTCGCCCGTGACGGGCGGGCCTGGTACCCGCTTGATGGCGTCTGATGAAGGCGGGACGACGGTGGGGGGCCTTTTTTCGGGAAGGCGGTGCCCCGTGATGTTTGCTGGCAAGGCCCACCAGAAACCTGTGTGCTGAATCTCAGGGTCGTGGATGAAAAAAGGGGCGCGGTCCTGCATGGATCGCGCCCCCGCCGGGTCATGTGCCTCGGGCCATGGTTCCTGCCGCCCCGGACGGGCACGGCAGGAAGGTCATCGGCTTATTTCGTGGCCGTGCTGTCGGATGCGGCGGCCTGACCCGCATCGGCCTGACGTTCGGCATGTTCCTCGTCACCCTGACGGAACAGGGCATCGGCATTCTTCTTCTGCTTCTTGGAGAATGTGGCATATAGCGGCACGAAGGCCTGATTCAGCGTCTGCATGTCCTGCGCGCGCTGTGCGACCAGCGTGGCATAGGACTGCATATTGTCGGTCGCGTTCATGGTGGGCAGATCGGCGCGACGCTTTTCGATCGCATCATGCAGGCGGCTGGCATTGTCGCGCATGTCCTGCGCAAACGGCGCCCACAGCTTTTCCTGCCCCTTGGTGATGTGCAGCTGCGTGTGCAGGGCGGTGATGTGTTCTTCAAGCTGTTCGGGAGAGGGATCATGCGGCGTATGCGCAAGTGGCGCTGTCGCAGCCGGAGTTGTCGCAGGGGACGCGGCAGGGGATGCAGCCTGTGTCGGGGGAACGGCGGCCATGGCCATGCCCGGCAGCATGAGGAGGGCGGCAGCAGGAAGGATGCGGCGAAGATTCATGACAGGATACCTTCAGATCTGTTCGGGCGGGGTGCAAACGCGGTCCTTGATGACCGGGTTTCAGTACCCGTAACCATAAGGGGAATAATAGGACGGCGGCGGCGGCGGGGGCACCGGCTGCGGCGGGTAATAGGCAGGGGGCGGGGCCACGGCACGGTCTGACATCGCACTGCCCAGCATGGTGCCGATCGCAAGGCCCGCGATGCCGCTGCCGACCGCAAGGCCCACGCCGCCGCCACGTCTGCCGCGATTGTCATGCCACCCGCCATGCGGCGGCGGTGGACCGCCCCGCCCGTGCCACGGCTGCGCCAGCGCGGAGGCGGCGGGCAGGGTGGCGGCCGCCAGTGTCAGTGCCGCGCCCGCGACGGCAAGAAACTTGGGGAATCGTAAAAACCGCTTCAATGCGAGGGCCCTTGTCCAATGGTGTGTGAAAAGGAAATGGCGGGTAATGTCTTAACCATCTGTGATCATACCCTGCGTCATGTCGAAATGATGGCTGAGATGGCCTCCGTTATGCCGCGATCCGCAGGCGCTTGGTCAGGGCCGAAAGCCGGTGGCGACGCAGCTCGCCCCGTGCGCGCGAATCATTGGTCATATAGTTGAGCTGTATGGTGTTGCGCACGCCGACATACCGGCGATGTCCATGCCATGTGTTCATGCCATTGGGGAAAACCAGCAGCGTTCCGTTCACCGGGGCGACCTCGGTGGTATAATCCTCAATGTCATGTTCCCCGCGCAACAGGCGCAGGCAGCCTTCGTGCCGGGTCCATGCGGTATCGTCCACATTAAGATAAAGCAGCACCGTCACCCGCTTGCATGCCGAGTCGCGGTGAATGCGCCCGTCCTGCGCCCGCGTGCGTCCGCGCAGGGTCAGCATCGTCGGTGCGTCGTGCAGGTCCAGCCCGAACTTCGCCGCGATGATGTCACGCAGCCGTGGCCCCTGCAGTTCCGCCACAAGGTCGCGGATCAGCGGTGAAAGTTTCAGAGCGCTTGGCGGGTAGGATCCCCCCGCGCCAAAGACCGGCAGGGACGCGACCGCCGCGCGCAGATCCTGCGTCCCGATGAAATGGGGCACGATGGCGTGGGGAAACGGGTCGGTGGCGACGACGGCGTTTTCCAGCGCGGCATAATCGGGGATGATGGGTATGGTCATGCGATCCTGTGGGGCCACGACAAGGGGGACACGCCCAAGATTAAGGGGCCATGCCGTACGTCGCAAGGCCATCGTCAGGCGCATGCCGCTGGGGGTGGGGCGGAGGTGATGCATGGTGTCTGATGAACGTTGCGCGGCCGGGATGGGTCCATCACAAATGCTCCATTTCCCCGCCTTTGTGTTCACCAGATGGAGAGAACGCCCCTAACGGCCATATATGGCGGTTTCGTGCCCTTGCCCATGCGGCGGGGAGGGATTATCGGCGTTGGGTATGGACACCGAAATTCGCACCGCCTCCGCCCCCCCACAGCCGGTTCCGCAAGACGGTGCCGGCCCCTTTGCGACCTATGAGGCCCGCGTGGCTTCGGGGAAGCTTGACCGCGACCCGGAGCAGGAAAAGGCGGCCCGTCGCCTTGACCGGCTCTGGCGCGAACTGCGTGATTACCACCCGATGGTCATGCAGCGTCAGGCCACCGCGCGGCATGGCCTGTTCGGGGGGCTGCGCGCGCGCCTCGGGCTTGGTGGACGTGGCGCACAGGCCGCTCCCTCCCGCCCGCGCGGCGTTTACATGGTCGGGCAGGTCGGGCGCGGCAAGACGATGCTGATGGACCTGTTCTTTGACCTCGCCCCGGTGGAGCATAAGCGCAGGGTGCATTTCCACCGTTTCATGCAGGACGTCCACCAGCGCATCCATGACATGAAGGTGGCGGACCCCGCCCTGTCCGACCCGATCCCGCCGCTGGCCCGCCAGATCGCGCAGGAAGCGTGGCTGCTGTGCTTTGACGAATTCCAGGTCAACGACATTGCCGATGCGATGATCCTTGGCCGTCTGTTCGATTTCCTGTTCGCTGACGGGGTGGTGGTGGTCGCGACGTCGAACACCAAGCCCGAGGACCTGTTTCAGGACCGCCCCGGCGCGGATGCGTTCAAACCCTTCATCGACATCATCATGCGTGAGGTTGATACCGTCATCCTCGATTCCCCGCGTGATTACCGTCGGGGCTGCGTGCGCGGCATGCGTACATGGATCGTGCCCGCCGATGCGGCGGCGAAGGCGGAACTCGATACCATCTTCACCCACCTGGCCGCCGGCGCGCCGGTACAGGTGGTGGACCTTGACATCATGGGCCGCACCCTGCGGGTCGAACGCGCGGCGGGGCCGGTCGCGCGCTTTACATTTGCCGAACTGTGCGGGCGGTTCCTCGGGGCGGGGGATTATCTTGCGCTTGCGACGCGCTTTGCCAGCCTCGTCATCGACGATGTGCCGCGCATGGGACCGGATAATTTTGACGAGGCCCGACGCTTCATCGTCCTGATCGACGCGTTGTACGAACAGAACGTCAAGCTGTTCGCCTCCGCCGGGGACCAGCCCGATTCCCTGTATGAACGCGGGCAGGGGGCGACGGCGTTCGAACGCACCGCATCGCGCCTTGAGGAGATGCAAAGCGCATCCTACGCCCAGTTGCCCCACCTGTCGGCATAGCTGTTGTGACAACGCCGCGCCCCCTGTGCGCAGGGTCACGCCATCGTGACGCCCATGGCGTGGCTGTGACTGGTGCGGCGGTAGGCAAAGGGGCCGGTCTTTGCTTGGGTAGTCGAGGAAGTTCCCAGGGCCGGAATTGTGCCACGCAGGGCGGTATTTTCATCGCGTTTTCCCCGTTTGCGGGGGGTGCATACGAAAATGTCAGCATGCGTCCACAGCAATCCTGACCTTGATGAATGATGGCGGTACCCATGGCCGGGTGCCGTTAGGGTAAGGGCCATAAGCCGGCCTGCGGGCAGGGGCCATCACATGGCGCCATGGATGCGGGACCGGACAAATAACGCGGCCGACAAGGTCGTCAGTGAGGAGATGTCTTCAAGATGGCGGGCGTAGATATTCTTTCGACCGCATTCAGCGGCGCCAATACGGCCTATCTGGCCGAGTTGTATGCACGCTGGGCGGTGGACCCCAAAAGTGTCGATCCCTCTTTCGCGTCCCTGTTCGCCGAAATGGATGAACAGAGCACGGAAATCGAGCACGATGCCGAAGGCGCGTCGTGGGCGCCACGCGCACCCATGATCACCGGCGAGGAAAGCGTGGCCGCCCCGGCGGGCGGCACGGTTTCCGCCGAAAGCCTGCATGCGGCGGCGGATGACAGTCTGCGTGCGACGCAACTGATCCGGGCGTATCGTGTGCGCGGCCATCTCGAGGCGCGGCTGGACCCGCTGGGGCTGCAGGTGCCCAAGCCCCATGCCGACCTTGATCCCGCGACCTATGGCTTTGGCCCTAATGACCGTGACCGTCCGATCTATCTTGGCCGCATCGTCGCCAGCCTGATCGGGTCGGAAACCGCGACCATCAATCAGGTGCTCGATGCATTGCGCGCGGTCTATTGTGGTCCGATCGGCATGGAATACATGCATATCCAGGATCCCGAACAGCGGATGTGGGTGCAGGCCCGCCTTGAGGGCGACAACTGGCGGCAGGGCGCCAGCGCGCAGGAAAAGAAGGTCATCCTTGAACACCTGACACAGGCCGAAGGTTTCGAATCTTTCTGCCAGAAACGCTATGTCGGCACCAAGCGCTTCGGGCTTGAGGGCGAGGACGTCACCATCCCCGCGCTGCATGCCCTGATTGATCAGGCCGCAAGCGGTGGCGTGCGTTCGGTTGCGATCGGCATGCCGCATCGCGGGCGCCTCAACACGCTCGTCAACATCGTGCGCAAGCCCTATACCGCGATCTTCAGCGAATTCGCCGGTGCATCGTTCAAGCCGGACGACGTGCAGGGGTCGGGCGATGTGAAATACCATCTCGGCACTTCCACCGATGTGGAGATCGCGGGCACGCCGGTCCATATCTCGCTCCAGCCCAACCCCTCGCACCTTGAAGCGGTCGATCCCGTGGTGATCGGCAAGGTGCGGGCGACGCAGGACGATGACGACCCGCACCAGCGTGGCCGCCATATGGGCATCCTGCTGCATGGCGATGCGGCATTCGCGGGGCAGGGGATCGTTTACGAAACTCTGGCGATGTCGCAGTTGATCGGATACCGCACCGGCGGCACCGTGCATGTTGTGGTCAACAACCAGATCGGCTTTACCACCGTTTCGATCCACGCGTTTTCCGGGCTTTACTGCACGGATATCGCCAAGGCGGTGCAGGCCCCGATCTTCCACGTCAACGGGGACGAGCCCGAGGCCGTTGTCTACTGCGCGCGCCTTGCCGCAGAATTCCGCCAGAAATTCGCCTCTGACGTTGTTATCGACATCGTGGGCTATCGCCGCCACGGCCATAATGAATCGGACGAGCCGTCCTTTACGCAGCCGATCATGTACAAGGCCATTGCGGCGCGCCCGACCATCCGCACCCTGTATTCCGAACGCCTGGTGCGCGAAGGCGTGCTGAGCGAGGCGGAGGTCGAGGGCGAATGGAATGCGTTCCATGAAAAGCTCGAAGCGGCGTACCAGGCGGCGCAGGGCTATAAGCCGAACAAGGCCGACTGGCTGGAAGGCGCGTGGCAGGGGCTGAAGCCGCCGCCGGTCGATGCGGTCGTGACCATGCCCAAGACGGGTATCGCCATTGACCGGTTGCGCGAAATCGGCGCGGCCCTGTCCAAGGTGCCTGACGATTTCACCGCCAATCCCAAGATCATCCGCCAGCTTAAGGCCAAGGCGAAGATGTTCGAGACGGGCGAGGGAATCGACTGGGCCACGGGCGAGGCGCTGGGCTTTGGCGCGCTGCTTCAGGACAAGCATCATGTCCGCCTGTCGGGCGAGGACTGTCAGCGCGGCACCTTCAGCCAGCGCCACGCCGTCCTGATCGACCAGGTGAACCAGAACACCTATGTGCCGCTGAACAACATCAACACCCAGCAGGCGCATATCGAGATCTATAACTCGCTGCTGTCGGAATTCGGGGTGCTGGGCTTCGAATACGGCTATTCGCTGGCCGATCCGAATGCGCTGGTCCTGTGGGAAGCGCAGTTTGGTGACTTCGCCAACGGCGCACAGGTCATCATCGACCAGTTCATTGCCTCGGGCGAGACGAAGTGGCTGCGTATGTCCGGCCTCGTGATGCTGCTGCCGCATGGGTATGAGGGACAGGGGCCGGAACATTCCTCCGCCCGTCTGGAACGTTATCTGCAGCTCTGCGCCGAAGATAACCTGCGTGTGTGTAACCTGACCACGCCCGCCAACTACTATCACGCGCTGCGTCGGCAGTTGTTCCTTGATTACCGCAAGCCGCTGATCATCATGACGCCAAAGTCGCTGTTGCGGAACAAGCTGGCGGTCTCTGACCTGAAGGATTTCGGGCCGGAGACGACCTTCCTGCCGGTGATCGGGGAAATAGATCCCATCACCGATCCCAAGAAGGTGGAGCGTGTCGTGATCTGTTCTGGCAAGGTCTATTACGACCTGTTGACCGAACGGCGGGAACGCAAGCTCGATACCGTTGCGATCGTGCGGCTGGAACAGTTCTATCCGTTCCCGGCGAAGCTGCTGGGCGACGAACTGTCACGCTATCCCGGCGCGAAGGTCATCTGGTGCCAGGAAGAACCTGCCAACATGGGTGGCTGGGACTTTGTGGATCGCCGGATCGAGGGCGTCCTGGGCAGCATCAAGCACAAGAGCCCGCGTCCCGAGTATGTGGGCCGTATCGCCGCCGCCAGCCCGGCAACGGGTCTTGCGAAGGTGCATCTTGCGGAGCAGGCCGCGCTGGTCAACAAGGCGCTCGGCGTTGCGTAACAGGGCAGGCGGCGGGATGCATGCCCGTCGCCGCCCGGTCATTTCGCCATGCGCCGTTGCATGGATATCGCCCATGAGGCTGCCCATGGACGCAGCCCATGGACATTGCGGCATGTGGCATTGAACAGGGTCCGGTCCGTCATGGCGGCCGGGCAGGGTTAACAGGCCGGATGGTGGTCGTGCCGCCATATGAACAAGGCCTGAGGTCAGGAACTGTCACGCTGTCCCGTCACGCGCGCGGATAACCGCGATACGGGGTGGGACGGCAAAGGGATTGGAAAATAGGAATGTCTGCCGAGATCAAGGTGCCGACGCTGGGTGAAAGCGTAACTACCGCAACCGTTGCAAAGTGGCTGAAGCAGCCCGGTGATACCGTGTCCGCCGATGACCCGGTGGCCGAACTGGAAACCGACAAGGTCAGCGTGGAAGTCCCCGCGCCGCAGGCCGGTGTGCTGGGTCCGCTGCTGGTGGCCGAAGGGGCGGAGGTCGAGGTCGGCACCGTCCTGTCCACGGTCGAGGCCGGCACGGGCAAGCCCGCCGCCCCCGTGGCGAAGCCCGCCCCGGCACCTGCCGCCGGCGTGCAGGCCCAGCCGCTGAGCACCGGTCCCGTCGCGCGTCCCGCGACGCCTGCGTCCGATGTCGCCGCGCAGGGCGCAGCCCATGCGCCGTTCCCCGCCGCGCAGAAAGCCATGACCGAACAGGGCGTGTCCGCAGCACAGGTCGGCACCGGTTCCGGCAAGGATGGACGTATCACGAAGGGTGACGTGCAGGCATTCCTTGCACAGCCACGCGCGGCAACCCCCGCCGCCGCCCCGCGTCCGCCGCGCCAGGACGACCCGCGTGAGGAACGCGTGAAGATGACGCGCCTGCGCCGCACCATTGCGCGCCGCCTCAAGGATGCGCAGAACACGGCCGCCCTGCTGACCACTTTCAACGAGGTGGACATGTCGGCAGTCAAGGCGATGCGCGCCGAATACAAGGATGCGTTCGCCAAGAGGCATAACGGCGCAAAGCTGGGCTTCATGTCGATCTTCAGCCGCGCAGTCATTGCCGCATTGCAGGAATTCCCCGCGATCAACGCCGAAATTGACGGCGATGACGTGATCTATCGTGAATTCGTCAATCTTGGCATCGCGGTGGGCGGTCCCAACGGGCTGGTGGTGCCGGTGATCCGTGACGCCGACCAGAAGAACTTTGCCGAAATCGAAAATGCGATCGCAGGCTTTGGCAAGAAAGCACGCGAAGGCACGCTGAAGATTGATGAACTGTCGGGTGGCACGTTCTCCATCACCAATGGCGGCATCTATGGCTCCCTGATGTCCACCCCCATCATCAATGCGCCGCAGTCGGCCATTCTGGGCATGCATTCCATCCAGGATCGTCCCGTGGCCGTGGACGGGCAGGTCGTGATCCGTCCGATGATGTATATCGCGCTGACCTATGACCACCGCATCGTCGATGGTAAGGAAGCCGTCAGCTTCCTCGTCCGGGTCAAGCAGAACGTGGAAGATCCGCGTCGTCTGCTGCTGCAGGTCTGATGCGGCGGGCGGGGGGCCGATCCATGGCCTTCCCGCCTGATCCTCCACGATACCGCAAGCAGGACAGAATAGAATGACCATTGAAATCAAGGTTCCGACGCTGGGTGAAAGCGTCACCACCGCCACGATCGGCAGATGGCTGAAGCAGCCGGGCGAGACGGTTTCTGCCGATGACCCGATTGTGGAGCTGGAAACGGACAAGGTCAGTGTCGAAGTCCCGGCCCCGCAGGCTGGTGTGCTTGGCGCGCACAAGGTGGCCGAAGGTGATGAAGTCGAGGTCGGTGCGATCCTGACCACGCTGGAGGCCGGTGGCGCCGCTGCCGCGGCAAAGCCTGCCGCCCCCGCCAAGGCCGCTGCACCCGCGGCTGCCCCTGTTTCGGCCCCTGCTGCCTCCGCCCCTGTTGCCTCTACCCCGGCGGCCCCCGTTGCGGCCCCGCCGGCAGAGACGGATTACGATGTCATCGTGATCGGTGCTGGTCCCGGCGGTTATGTCTGCGCCATCCGCGCGGCACAGCTTGGCTTCAAGGTGGCCTGCGTCGAAAAGCGCGCGACCCTTGGGGGCACCTGCCTCAATGTCGGGTGTATCCCGTCCAAGGCGTTGTTGCAGCAGTCCGAGAATTTCCATGCTGCCAAGGATGAATATGCCGACATGGGCATCATCATCGACAGTGTGAAGCTTGACCTCAACCGCATGATGGCGCGCAAGCAGTCGGTGGTGGACGCCAACGTCAAGGGTGTCGAGTTCCTGTTCAAGAAGAACAAGGTCACCTGGCTGAAGGGTGAAGGCCGCGTCGAGGGCACCGGTCGCATCACCGTCAATGGCAAGCCCGTGACGGCGAAGCACATCATCATCGCCAGCGGCAGCGACAGCGCAGTACTGCCGGGTGTCGATGTCGATGAAAAGCAGATCGTGACTTCGACCGGCGCACTCGAACTGTCCGCCGTGCCGAAGAAGATGGTGGTGATCGGTGGTGGTGTAATCGGCCTCGAACTCGGCAGTGTATGGCATCGCCTGGGGGCCGAGGTGACGGTGATTGAATATCTCGACCGTCTGGTGCCGGGCACGGATAATGAAATCGCCAAGCAGTTCCAGCGTATCCTGACCAAGCAGGGGCTGGAAATGAAGCTGGGTCACAAGGTGACCAAGGCCGTCAAGGGACCAAAGGGCGTGACCCTGACGGTGGAACCGTCGGCAGGTGGCACGGCGGAGACGATCGACGCCGACATCGTGCTGGTGGCGATCGGGCGTTCTGCGGCCAGCAAGAACATGGGCCTGGAAGAAGCGGGGATTGCGCTGGACAAGCGTGGCCGCATCGTGACCGATGCCCATTATGCGACGAACGTGCCGGGTATCTATGCCATTGGTGACGTGATTGCAGGCCCGATGCTGGCGCACAAGGCCGAAGAGGAAGGTGTCGCCATTGCGGAACTTCTGGCCGGTCAGGCCGGGCACGTCAATTACGGCGCCATTCCCGCCGTTGTCTATACATGGCCGGAAGTCGCGACCGTGGGCAAGACCGAGGAAGTGTTGAAGGAAGAAGGCGTCGCCTACAAGGTTGGCAAATTCCCCTTCACCGCCAATGGTCGTGCGCGTGCGATCGGGATGACCGATGGGTTCGTCAAGGTTCTGGCTGACGCCAAGACGGATGCGGTGCTTGGTGTGCATATCATTGGCCCGATGGCGGGCGAACTGATTGCCGAATGCACCATGGCGATCGAATTCGGGGCATCGTCCGAAGATATCGCCCGCACCTGCCATGCGCATCCCACACTGAGCGAAGCCGTCAAGGAAGCCGCTCTGGACGTGGACAAGCGTGCCATTCACATCTGAACCGCCGTTCGGGGTGGGGCGTTATGTCCCACCCCATCAGAATGTTGGGTCACGTAAAAAGTCTTTCGCACGGTCTGGGGCATCCCGTCCGCGTGGAAGGCTTTTTTCGATAAGACGTTGTTTGAAAATTCGTAATAATACCGCACTGAAATCATGAAGCTTCCTGATAGAGATTTTCCGAAAAATCTTTAAGAGGCATCATATTTTCAGAAAATTACAGTAGCGTCTGAAATTTCCCATTCCTTATGAATTGCCTGAAAACAAATCATTGATAAAAAAAGAAAAGTTTTTAGGTGCCGCCTTTTTTCAAAAAGGCGGCGTCTTCTGAAGCTTTTTAGAAAAAGCTTCACCAAAAACTTTATCATTTCAGGATATTATTGAGCCTGACTGTTTCAAACAGTGCCTAACAGGGCTGTCGGATGGGAATTTTTACGCAACAATATTGCTGGAATTATGGAAATCATAGAATTTGGAGACAGAAAACAGAAATATGTTTTCATGAGTGACGAATGATGTCCATTGTAACGCACAGCCCGACAACCTGCCCCAAACGCTTTTGGTAAAGCTGCTTTTGCAAATTTCGACAGATGGCGTCGCATATGTGCAAAAGCTGATAGCCAGAAAACAGCTTACTTTATCGGTCAGTTGTCTGGGGGGATCAGCCCAGATCATGCTCCCACGCATGTTCGCGGGTGATTTTCACCAGGTCAGTGGCAGAAACCGCGCGCGAGATGAAAAAGCCCTGAATGTAATCCACGCCAAGTTCTGCCGCGATATCGAACTGCTTGCGCGTTTCCACCCCCTCGACCGTGACGGACAGGCCAAATCCATGGCCCAGCTTGATGAGGGAGGCAAGGATATCGCGGTCCTGTTCGCGTGTGTCGATATAGCGCACGAGGCTGCGGTCGATTTTCAGTGACTTCAGCGGCAGGTTCTTCAGTGTGGACAGCCGCACGCTGCCATGGCCAAAATTGTCGAGCGCCAGACCAAACCCGTCTTCGGCCAGGGATTTAAGGCGCATCTGGCTTTTTTCGGCGCGTCGCCCCTGCAACATATGTTCCGTCACCTCCAGCATGAAGGTGTTGGGGTCCATCTTCAGGTGCTTGATCTCGCTCAGCAGGTCGACCTGCTGGTCAAGGCTGAGTAGGTCAAGATGTGACAGGTTCACCGCCAGACGCAGGTTCGGCAGGCCCGCCTTTTTCCACATGGCGATGTCATCGTGAAATGACTGCACCAGATGGGTTTCCATTTCCTGCGCCAGCCCGGAATCGGCAAAAACATCGGTAAATGCCCCGGCCGACAGTAACCCGCGTTGCGGATGGTGCCAGCGCATCAGGGCCTCGGCCTGTTCAATCTGTCCGGTGTGGCAGTTCAGGATGGGCTGGTAATAAACCTCGAACTGGTTCTGTTTTACACCCGCGCGGGCTTCCTTCAGGATCTTGGCACGCTCCAGCGCGGTCTTGTGCAGGCTGGCGCTGAACATGCGCGCCTGCTTGCCCCCGGCCTGCTTGGCGGCATAAAGCGCCACGTCGGCATTTTTCTGCACATCTTCCAGCGTATCGGTTGCCGTCAGCGGCGTCGCCCCGATACTGCCGGAGACGCGCACGATGGCCGATTCCAGGTCGATCGGTTCCTCAAGCAGCGCCTGAAGCCGCGTCAGAAGGGTTTCGAGGGAATGTTCACGCAGGCTTTTGTGCAGGATGATCGCGAATTCGTCGCCACCCAATCGGCTTGTCGCTTCCTCTGACCCGACCAGTTCGACAATGCGGCGCCCGATCGTGCGCAACACGGTGTCACCCGCATGATGGCCGTGGATGTCGTTGATCTGCTTGAACCCATCCAGGTCGAACATCACCAGCACGCGTTCGTCCGTATCGCACTGCTTGCATTGCTCCAGTGTCGCGATCAGGCTGGCATTGAACCCGCCACGGTTCAGCAGCCCGGTCATCGTATCTGTTGCGGCCTGTATCTTCAGCCGTTCCTTGGTGTTCATCAGTTCGGTGATTTCGAACCGCGCGGCAACGAAACCGATGATGTTCCCATCCGAACCATGATGCGGGATGATCGTGGTCGCCACCCAGTAATGGCTGCCATCCTTGGTGCGGTTGCAGATGTTCCCGTGCCATGTCTGCCCCGAATAGATGGTGCGGTACATGTCGCGGAAAAAAGCGGGCGTATGCGTGCCGGAATTCAGGATTCGATGCGTCTGCCCCAGAAGTTCCGCAGCCGAGTACTGGCTGACGTCGCAGAACTTCTGGTTGACATAGGTTATGATGCCATTTCTGTCGGTAACGGCGACGATCAGGACATTATCGACGACATCAGCCCAGAAATCTGCATCTTCGTGTGTAAGGGCCCTGAGTCGGTCGTCGTGTCTGGCGGACATATAAAACCTCGGAACAAAGCGATACGCTGGAATGTTGCCTTAGACTTTTAATTCGGTTTGTTTTTTTCCGATACCGTCTTTGGTTTCTTTGTCGGGTCCGCCAGGTCCTTGATGGTGCGGCGCTGGCGCACCCACTGTTCCAGATCCTTTGGCGCCAGGGGCTTGGCGAACAGGTAGCCCTGCATCACGTCGCATTTCAGTTCTTCCAGAAGGCGGCGCTGCTGCTCGGTCTCCACCCCTTCGGTCACGACGGTCATGCCCAGGCGCGACCCGATGCCGATCACTGCCATGGTCACGGCCTGCGCATTGGTATCATGCTCGAAATCATTGATGAAGCTGCGGTCGATCTTGATTTCCGTCAGCGGCAGGCGCGTCAGGCGCGACAGCGAGGAATAGCCCGTGCCGAAATCGTCCATCGACAGGCCTGCCCCAAGGGTGCGGATGGCCTGCAGCACCTCTTCGGTGTCGCTGCTGCTGTCCATCATCACGCTTTCGGTGATTTCCACCGTCAGGCGGTCAGGCGTCAGGTTGAAATGGTCCAGCAGGTTGGAAATATATTCCGGCAGGGCGCGATTGCGGAAATGCACCGCCGACAGGTTCACCGCAACGGTGGGCACATGGATGCCATCCTTGTCCCACTGCACCATCTGGCGACAGGATTCCTGCAACGACCACCGGCCAATGGCCTCGATCTGTCCCGTTTCCTCCGCCACCGCGATAAAGCGCGAGGGGAAGATGTTGCCAAGGTGGGGATGATGCCACCGCGACAGGGCCTCCACCCCGCACAGTTCCAGCGTGTGGGTGCGTACCTGCGGCTGATAATGCAGGTTCAGCGCCCCACGCGCCAGGGAGTCCCGCAGCGCGGAACCAAGCACCAGCCGGTCCTGCGCCACCTGATTCTTTTCAGAATTGGCAAAGCGGTAGGTCCCGCGCCCGTCGAGCTTGGATTGCCGCATCGCCACGTCGGCATTGCTGAGCAGGGATTCGCTGTCAGGACCGTTATCGGGGAAGGTGCTGATGCCGACACTGCACGAGATGGTCAGCGTGTTCTGCCCGATCTGCATCGGCTTTGCGATTGTGGAGATCAGCATTTCCGCGAACTTGATCGCATCGTCATTGCGGCAGTTGGGCACCGCCACTACGAATTCATCCCCGCCGGAGCGGCTGACGATATAATCGTCCTTTGCGATGGAGCGGATGCGATGCGCGATCTCGACCAGGAACTGATCGGCATAGACATGGCCCAGCGCATCGTTGATGTCGCGGAAGCGGTCGATGTCGAGCATGAAAATCGCGAAATGGTGGTTGCCTTCCTGCTTGGCGATCATGCCTTCGAGCACCTTGTGCACGGAAGAACGGTTGAGCAGGCCGGTCAGGGAGTCGAAGTTCGACAGGTGGGAGATGTGCTGCTTGGTCGCATTCTGTTCAAAGGCGAGGGCACAGAACGGGATGCACGAATCCACGATGCGCTGCGGCCATGAATTGCGGCGTGCGTCGTCGCGTGAATACAGCGCGAAAATGCCAGAGACCTCGCCCGTCTGGGTCTTGACCGGGGTGGAAAAGCACTGTTGCAGCCCAAGCGAAATCCCCAGCGAACGATAGCTGTCCCACACCAGACGGTTGGCCTGTGACGGGTCCACACGCAGCTTTTCCATGGCGGATGGGGAAAGCTGTACCGTTTCAAGGGCGGCGCGGTACCGTTTGGGCAGGGTGGGGGACGACAGTACGCGCAACTGCCCGTCGGGCATGATCAGCATCAGGACCGCCACAGCCCCCGGCACGAACCCTTCGACACGGCGGCACAGCAGGTCGGCCACGTCCTGGATCAGCATGTCGCTGGCCAGTGCCTGAAGCACGTCGTTCTGCAGGATCAGGATCTTGCGCTGCTGGCTTTCGTTGGTGACGTTTTTCATCACCCCCATGTAGTAAATGCGGTCTTCGCCGGTCAGGACCTTGGAAAGCGACAGTTCCCCGCAGATATATTCCCCATCCGTCCGGGCGAACTCCACCTCGCGCGAGGTGCCGACGATCTTGCTGATGCCTGTGCGGCGGTTGGTGTCGATGAAGCTGTCATGGTCCGCGCGATGTTGCAGCGGGACAAGCGCACTGACATTCTTGCCGATCACGTTCTGCCGCGGAATCCCCCACAGGTTCTCGGCGGCCTTGTTGAAAAAGATGACGTTGTTTTTGTCATCAATAATTACTGTCGCATCAATGGCCTGCTCAAGTGCCGATAAAAGGACTTCAGCGCTTAGATGGGACTTGCTCATCATCAACCTCAGGGGGAGAAAGGAAAAAGGATCATAGGGCCTGCAGGTCCGAAAGTCATGCCTGATGGCCACGAAGGGGGGGGGCGCGTGGTGTCGGGCGGGCTGTTATCGGTAATGCAGGGTGCCTGTCTGTTTCATCTTTGAAATAAATAAGAGGAACGACCGAGTAATTTTTCTGAAATAAAGATGCATTTACAGTCTATGTTTATGAAATAAGATAATAAAATTTCAACCGTTTCTATCAATTCGTACCATGATGTGCATAGGGATGTTTCCTGTAAAAAGGCAAATAAATCTTATGCCACCCAACGATATTGGGTACAGGGCCGTGTCTTCTATGCGTCATGTCAGGGCCGATTGCGGTCCGAGCGTATCCAGCAAAGCCTAAGTGTCTGACCGAAAATGAGTTGAGTGATTTCAGTGGATTATGATTCATGGGTTTGCGATAACCTGATGAGATCAAGA
>ERZ746981.20-NODE-20-length-197998-cov-13.444824_pt1 | contig 197998 bp, 97 predicted proteins | sample MGYA00374948_ERZ746981 | MGnify/ENA primary metagenome ERZ746981 (study PRJEB28757, sample SAMN06711160) | food metagenome | host: microorganism | place: China:Harbin | collected 2017-01-30 | study: EMG produced TPA metagenomics assembly of the Analysis of... | reverse complement strand
TTCATTTTGCTAATACATAGTGATAAATCTTATTCTATTTGCTCGTACAAACTGTCCCTAACTTTTAGGTTTCGACAATTAATTTCACTGGTTTTTATTAGATAGATATTTTTATACACATTCTAAATTCCAAAAGTGAAACCACATTTACGCGAGAGTTACTAGTTGGTGCTCAAAGTCACCTATACTGTATTTGAAGTGCTTCAAAACACTTTTCGCCGAAGAATCCTGTGCAACACTCATATAGAAAACTCTGTAAGCTGGACCAAGCATTTTTCTTATATTTTGAGCGAGTTCCTTCTTGAAAAATGGAGGCAAGTTCTTATTTTGGAGTTTGTGGTAATTCTCGTTGAATGACCTCGTAAATGAATCCACAAACTTTCCCATTTCCTTATTACTCATGTTGAATGAATCACCCTGCTTCGTAGAAGCTTCCATTAACTTTGTGGTCATATCGCTCCATCCGGAAGTTGCCTTATCAATTGCCTTTTTCTTTAATCGCTCAACTCGGGATATACCTTGTTGTCCTAGAATATTCTTCATATTCGACTTGCTATCAAGAAGATTTTGGAATCCATCAAGATTAAAGAGAAGCATCACACCAAGATCCTCTTCCAGCATGTGAGGCTCAAACTTCTCAGCTAGCATATAGAAGCTGTACTCAATGGCATCCGAGTAGAAAGTACTCAATAAAAATAATGGGTCGTTAGACATCGTCCTGATTTCCTGAAATCCCTTTGGTCTATATTGAGGAAGCCACGATCCTATACGAGTCTGACTTATCACTTGCAATTGCTGCTCCTTGAATAGAGAAAACTTGTTAAGCCTTGTGACCAGCATCATAAACGTGTTGTTAAGAGTTTCGTTTGGGTGCTCTGTGACTACCATCTCCACGTACCTCTGGTGTATGAATTCAAACAACTGTTGAAATATCAGCCGTGCACGTGATTTGCAATCCTCAAATGTGGTCATGAGATCTTCCGGCGTCTCTAATGGAAATTTCTGAACCGTTGAAAACACGACACTTAAGCCATCTACTATTTCATATAACAGAGTCGCATAGGCATATTTGTTCTTGGATGCAAATGTAAGAAATGAGTTTCCAGTATCACTTATATGCTGTAATAATGGCGCGATAATCTTGTTGAATGCAGCCTGTGACTCTCTAGTAGATGCAATAAGTTTGGAAACAATGCCAAACTCCGAAACAAGTAATTGCATCGCCTGTCCAGTGTAATTGACAAATGAAATTCTGAGATCTTTTCCACAGCCTCCGTATAAGTAGTTTTGGTCCTTCACCAAATTTGGAAGTGTAATTCCGGTTCTCTCCTTCAAAAGTTTCAAAACATGGCTGGATCTATTGCTGACAATGATATCCAGCGTGCTCTTGCTGCGTTCATTTTTCATGTACTCATAAATAAATTCTACCTGTTTAATTAAAACTCTTTCCTCATCTTTATTAAATGTCAATCCCGATTCCAACTCACTTAGCCTCTTAAGTTCTGCTTTCATTTCATATTTTAAAGTTCCTTCACAGTCATTAATAGAATGGTTCAACCCTTTCATTAATCCTTGAAATCCATTTAGTCCCCTTTTGATAAGTTCTCCTCTAATCCTTTCATATCCGGACAAAATGTTACAATACTTGCCAATTTGATCCAAATTCCGCAAATCCGCAACTGAGCCTAAAGAAACATCTAACTTCTTGATACTTGATGCATATTCTTTGACCTTATGAATCACCGCCTCAGTAGCATTTATGTTTTTCTGCTGAAGTTTCAACGTATTTATCTTCAGAATCAATGGTTTCATGCCCCTGATGGCATCTGAATTTTTAATTGAAATCTGTCGCAATTTGTCTGATATTTCGTTGCAATAACCATTCATGTTCTCTAAGTTCTCACTTAAAACGGTCAAATCTGCCTCATCTTCGTCGATGGCCAACTTTGACGATCTTCGACTTGCACCATTGTCAAATACTGAAGATGTGGGTGATAATAGCATTTTCACTTCTTAATTTAACTGGCACCTGCTTAGGAATGGAGTTAATTTTGTTATTTACAGTGTAAAGTAGTTGTTGTCTCAGGTTATCATTTTTATCCGTAGGCTGGCTATTGTTGATACGTAAAATACCAAAAAAAAAGGAGAACGCGGAATTACGTAATTTTGCTGCCCCTAGTCGGAAGGTAAGTGGTACGTAAAAGCTATACCGTAATCCAAATTGGAAGATTTTATACTAAATGGTGTGTTTGATTATTCCTTTGAAGATAATTACATATTGATCATACACAGATCGCTATATGTTCATCTTTATTTGTGTACATGCTACGCAAAGTTTGCTTTATGGCCATAGCTTTCTCACCGTTTATTATTAGGTCCAGGATCCCTTTTTATGATCCTGCTTACGAATAGTTTAATCTCACTTCAAGAAAAAATGATCCGTGGATGCAATTTAAGGATTCACAAGTATGTATACGTCATTTAGCACTATTTCAAAGCTGTCAATTGCATCTCTCATTCTAATAACCCGCGTAAGAAAACCCCTACTTTTTCATGTTGGATTTCTTTTTACTTTTTTTTTTCGCGGAAACTATATAAGGATCAAATTTTCCACCAATATACCTTTCCAATAAAACCCAGATTTTCCTTCAGTAATCATGGCCTTACTTATGGGCGGTTGCCCTCAAAAGGTTGGTGGACAAATTTGTCGCTATAAGACTTATCTCTGATGTTCCAAAAAGCCGGTTCTCTTGTTATTATACTGTCTGCCGTTTTGGTAGGGTATGTGATGTGGGAACTGTTTGATTAAGACATCACTTTAAAGGGGGTAGGTCTCAGATATTTTATGTTTGCTTGTCTGTTTGGGAATGGCACTCCGCTCACATTAAAGGCTTAGATCGTTACATGCCTTATTTCGCTAACACTAAATTCAGCCCATAATTTAGAGTTTGATAGTAGAAAGGCATACATTTATCTTATAAATGAGAGCTGTATTTTATTTAAATATGATGCTTTTTTGTTTTTTTGAGGGTGCATTAACGTTAATCCTCACATTGTTAAAAGGACCACTAATGCACCTAGAGCAACTTCTAATGTCAATAATTTGTTCATCCTGATTGTAATTACACTGGCCGAACTCTTGAGTACATTTGGGTATTTTCTTTCGCTTAAAGGCTGTGGGAAGAGATCATGTTCTATCAACTTTGAGAGATCAAATTCTATCGCGTTTTCGGTTTTATAACACCAGAATATAAATCCGTTCGTCTTGTTGAAGAGGTCTAATTGTGCTTCGACCAATTTTCTCGTGTCGGTCTTGTTCTGTGTTGACATCTTCGAATAATCATTACTGTATGTACATTTTCCAATCACCGTATCTGATGAAAACTTTCCTTCGTACCTGGATTCCGTTCCAACACCGTTCAACCACTTTGCACAGTCAGTCAAAGCTGCTGCCCACTCTCCAATAATTTTGACCGGTGCACTTTCGTTCATAACGCCAGAGGTAAATGACTCCAAGCTTGAGATGTGACCGGTAAGATTCAAACTTAATGATCCTACACTGAAAACTTCGTACCTGTGATGATCTAGCACTGAGTTATAGATTGTGCCGTTATAATATGTTGATTGCTGGTTGTCGGTAAGATTCTTAAAGGATGGAGAAGAGGTGTAATTGTTGTATGTGAAGTTGGTATGGCCAGTTATGGATGCTCCATTTTCAAAGATATCGTCCCAGTATCCTGCGCTCATGAATGCATCATGATATATGAAGTAGTTATCGCTTCCTGTCGCTCTCTGCTGGGAATATGAATTCTTATCAAATTTCTTTAGCTTACGCATACTAATCTTGGGACCAATGGGCTCGTTCACGTTTTCGATTCCGGAAATGACATCGTTGAATTCCTCTTTTCCATATCTATCTTGAATGTAATACAAGACCTCATTTCCAAGCTCGAAATTACTGGTGACATTCAACCAGTTGGCATCCCCCCTTAAACCGGAGTTATCGAATCCATTTTGAGAGCCAGGCATTCCATGAAGATCCACCCAGACATGTAAGCCATACTTGCGACACCATTCAATTGTCTTCTGCAGGTATTCCTCCTGCCCGAAGCAAAACGGATCCTGCTTTCTATGAGCAAATGCCCAGTAGCCGATTGGAAGACGAACTGTGTTAAATCCCCAATTCTTGATTTGCTTGAAATCTGTTTCATTAATAAATGTAGCCCAATGATCTTGCAATCTCGATTCACACTCTTTGGTTCCCAATTTTTTGCAATAATGGTACTCGTCGACAGGAATATCATCATCTGTTTCTCCATCACTTAATGCATTCTCATAGAGGCTTGGGGTAATGTATGGCTCCGTAACTAACCATCCTCCAAGATTAACCCCGTACACTTTTTCATTATCATATTCAAACACGGTATTGTTGCTTCTTTTTTGTAATTCAATCTTTTTACCAGAGTCTTCTTTCTCCCAATATGATTTCACCTCTGGTGAAAATTCTATATCATTCGACACACATGGATAATACCGATTGTCCGTCTTGCCAAAGGCTAAAGTTACCAGTGAAAGAATGATCAGATGGAGCGAAAGCATCCTAATATAATTGTGCAATATTAAACACACTATTTGTCTTTTTTAATGAATGTATAAATACCTTTGGATGGTATGCTTTTGTTACAAAGTGCATGGATTCCGTCCGAGTCCTGTTAATGTTAATCGGCGAATTATTCCGAGATGCGGCAGTAATAAATAGATGCTTACGCGAGAGATCGGGGTGAAAAAAAAAAAAGATAGATAAATAAAAAAAAACTTATTGTCTTTGTAGTACCCACTTCACAAAAAGCTGCTCGTACACACATTGGCTTTTTCTCGAGTCTTCTGAAATTTGGCTTTATTCCAATACCCGATGATCGTTTCTATTCTGTTAAGTCGGCATTTGCACTTCAAAGCTGATTCAGTTAGTCTGGTCCATTTTCTTTTTTCCCCTTTAAACGTGAAATAAGCGCATTTCAAAGCATTTAACTAGTCAGAATAGTAAATTTACGCCTGGTGTTAAGTTCGTCCACCAGTTATATTACGTCGTGAATTTAAAGCCTAAAATAATTTTAGTATGGCAGCATCAAATATTTTACAGGTGGTCCATCCGGAAGAGCCCCATGATTTGAAAGGCGAAGATGCCAAAGACTGCATTCCTTGTCAAGCTATGGCCTCCCTGACTGCGATGTTTGCCGGTGCCTATTTTGCCTCTGGTCGTTTATTCAAGAATGATAAGGACTTGGTGAAAAATCCAAAGTGGTGGAGACAGGGTATTAAGGGTCTTGGTTTTGGACTCATTGGTGCAGGAATATACAGAGGAGGTCAGGGCTGGCTTTGGGATAAAGATAGAGAATACAAGAAGAACACCTTCTTTTCCAAATGATTTCTTGGTTCTCTTTGAAGAGATTCCGCTTTTCTATCCTCTCTCGACAGAAGCAATATTTTTTCCTTGGCTTTTATCAAGATTTGATACAAGATCAAATGAGTTTACGACGTTCCTTCTTTTTGTGTGTGTTTACTGTATATATAATATAATACATGTCATCTATTGCCCTAACTAAATAGGAAGACCTTGCCACTGGCATTTCCTCCCACAATCCAGTTCTCGGTTCTATGAAAAGATGCAACCGCAGGAACTGATGTCATATAATCGTCGCCGAGATGTGCCAACTGTGTTCCATCTCTGTCAAACACATCAAAGAACCGGTTCATGTTTCCAATAACAAATTTCTCAACACCATCTCGTGAATTCTGTTGCCATCTAGCCTTGAGAATAGACACCCATCTTCCCGTTTGGCAGTTGTGTTTCAAAGTATTTGTCGGCTTCAAGTTGATTGGAATAGATTCCAGCCCTTCCGGAGAGTCTTCTAGTTTGGGCTTGAAGATGTATCCAGGATCATCTGTTATTTGGTTTCCAAGCTGAAATATCCGTATCGTGTTATCATAGCTGTTGCAGACAACGTCGTTTGACAAATTCCAGTCTGCAATACTAACACTGAGTCGACTGTGATAGGCTCCCATGCAATGTGGAGATTTGGCGTTTTCAAATTCTGACCACTGGCTTTCCTTTACCGTCCGGAGGTCCCAAATTCGCATTGTTCTGTCTAAAGAGGCGGTTGCAATTTGCTGGTTAAAGGAAGGATTGACTGCAAAGCCACCTATCTTTTTGTCGTGTAATCTTAAAACATTTAAAGCATTTCTGTCGATTTTGCTTTTCTCTCTGAGGTCGAATTGGGCGAACTCTCCCCCCAATGTGGTGAAATAGCAAACGTTCTTGTCAATAAAGTTCATGTCAGATATTCCAGATGCGTCACCCCATTGATCATCGAATTCAACCACTGATTGTGAGATTTTCTTCTCGATGTCCAACACTCGAATGGACCCGTCATATGAACAACTAACAACTTCGCCTGGCATTTCCGGCCTCACGATCAATTTCGGGATGTTCTTCCCATGAAATTTAAACTGTGTGATCGCAGGACCATCTTCTTCCGTATCATCTTCTAGCGACCATATTCCCATTAAGCCATTGGTATCACCACCCATGACAATCTTCCGATCTACGGTTGGATGAAACATTACATAAGTCATACGCTGGCTTGTCAATTTGATGTCATTCGGATGGAATCTCTCGTATAGCTTCATCGAGTCAAACTCCTCTCTGAGCTGCTTGACCTGTTTGCTTCCCTGCTTACGACTTTTCACCGCCTCAAAGAAATCTCCCATAGAAAATGATTTTCCAAGTCTAGAAAGCCTATCTAGTGTCTCTTTGGCGTCCTCACCTGCCTTTCCCTTGGAATTTAAGACGTCCGTTAACATCAGATCGCCACTCAAACGTATGGACTTCAGTCTTTCCTCTTCTTCTTTCTCCTTACGCTGTTTTTCCAGTTGTTCTTGTAATTTGTTGTCATCTGTACTTTCAGCCTTGATCCCTGCCAAACGTGCTGATCTTCTCAACGGATGCTCGGGTCTCAACTCTTTCTTCTTCCTTGTACTTTTCCTCGTCTTTCGTTTCTTTGGTTTTTCTACCCCATTCTTCGTTTCACCTATACTTCGGTGGAAATCCGATGAGAGTGTATCTAGGTTGAGCTTTTTAAAAAGCTCCTGGTTCCTTTGAATATTTTGCTGCCTCCTCTTTTCAAACTCTGATAGCCCCATTTTCCCAACTTCCAAATATATATCCTTTGTGATGCACTTGCAGTTTGCCGTACGTAGTTCTGGATCTTGAAATCAAAGTTGACGTCGGTACGCGTCTTTATACCACTTTCGCGATTGAGGACGGGACCTACTTTCTTTATCGAGATAGGTTATTTTTTTTTTTTTGTTATTTCTCTTTTTTTTTGGTATTTCCTATCGGGTCCAACTTCCAGTCGGTAAAGAAGTAGCAGTCAACAATGCTGAATAGTTATACCATTTTCATAAAATAACATAATATTGTAGCATCTAATTATCGACATGTATAAAACAGGTGACACACCAAAGCGACCGTCCGCAACTACAAAAATTAGGCGGATCCCGAGAAGAGCACACGAAGATCATCGCTTTAAACATTCACGAATATCGCCAGTTTCTTCACAGCAAAAGGATGGAAACGATGTTGAATACAACTCGTTAACAAAAAAGGATGCTTCACTTTTTGACTCCGATGATTCTGATCTGGGCACCCAGAAGAAGGAAAGCCCAGTTTTAAATTTGGGTAAGGCTAAGAAGAAAACAAGCCAAAGGAAAAAGGTTACAAAGCCTAAAAAGAGAAGAAAGCAAGGGGGTAGAATTAAACGAAATCTAAGAAGCAACGACGTCATTCTGATTACGGATAGTGATGATGATAACAATGAAGATGATGATGACTTTGTCTTTGAAGATGACCGAACGGTTGTCAAGTCATACACTCAAAATGTCCATCTTTCGTCTATGCATCAGTCTTGGGTCCCTCTAACTCCAAATATTCAACGGCGTATCGGAGACATTATCTCCCTTTTCACCGATCAAGTCGTATCCTCTATGCATTTTAGCAGTGTTAAAGAAAGGCTTCGCTTTACATCATTGGTGCGAGAGAAGGTTATTGACCCATTAATGAAAAAATTTAAGCACGTAAAGCTTCCACCCGGGATTACGGAGGATCAATTGGATCAGGAGCAGATGCAGAGAGAAACTCAAGAGTTACAATTGTGCTATGATAAGAACCTTATTATGTTGCAGCGCTTAAAGTCTGAGTTGCAAAAGGAAAATGAGGCATTGAAGGCAGAAACTAAATATGCCTCCGATTACGCGACCAAAACTGGGTTGAGTTCCCGTATGATGCAAAAAAGCCTTAAAGAAGCGCAAGTTCTTCTTGAGAATGATAAAGAGAACTCGGAAAATAATATTGAGCCAAAGGAACTTTCACGGATTGGAGGTGACAAGCAAAGTTTTATCACAGACTCTCTTGACTTTAAACATAATCGGTATTACAATCCTGAAGAGGATGATGAATTGATTGATTTATTGAGCACCTTCTCATCGAAATTAGCCGATCGTTCCAAAATCTCACAGAGTGCAAACGAGTTTGAGGAAGTGCTCAACCAAGTACACAACTTATTGGGGTTACTTGATAAGAATGTCGATTCTTCAATGGATTGACATGCTATATTACAGTGTTTGTTTTACAGTGTACGTATATATAAAAGTTTTATGCTGCCTTTTCTTTCTTTCTTTCTGCAGTTTGTGTACCATTTAATGACTATCCGGTTTGTGTATGTGTAACATTCAATAATAAGCGGCTATCGGAAGTTGTCGGATGATGTTCTCCTCTGAATTCTTGAAATCAAACGTTTCAATACCGCTCGTCTCTCCGAACTCGTAAACGCTTTCAAGCAACGAATTGCTTTTGAATGGTTTGATATCGCTGCTTCTTGTACCAAGTGTAATATGTGGAAATGCATTTCCCAATTTCAAATCCAGAGGATCACCTTCATGCCAATAAAGCTTCAATATCTCCACCTTAATACAGCAAAGGTCATTGCTGCTACATAATTTTTCAAGCCTTATATCGGCAGATGCTCCAGATGGTAGATCAAATGATGTTCCATTTTTCAGATCATTTTTTGCACCGATCTTTTCCAAGTCCGTTTTGAATACCTTTTTATTGTATTTGTTCCATAGTTTTTTGTTATTATTGTTTCCTTTTCTTGAACTCACATGTATCATTGTGACGTGTAACTTTGAAAGTAGCCTTCCAGCAGCACTAAGTTTTAAAAAAGAAGAAAAGCACTCCGGATTCGTTTCAGCCAGCGTATTAAGCTGATTGAAAAGTGCTTTTGAATCCGAGATTCGTATACCAAAATATAGTGGATGACATATTCTAGGCTTTGAGACAATTTTGGTCTCAGGAGGCTTGTACTCCAGTGCCTTCTGAAAAGCCAAATTGAATTGCTCATCTGTTGGTGTTTTGATATGAAGATCTTGAGCAAATGATTGTAGCTGTGAAACAATTCTCTTTGCATTTTCTAACGACGAGTTTTCCGTATCAACCTTAAGATCTATTATCAGATTGAAATTTGAATCTGGCTCTTTGTGCGGATTGACCATTTGAAAACGACTCACAAAACCTCCCATAATTTTCTTAATCTTTACACTTCCATCACGTGAGGCCTTAATTGTCTGATGATTGTCCCCTCTCTTGGTTATTCGGCTGGATGTGAGTTTCCAAAGTCTCTGATCCATTTTGGGAGGGCTTTGTAGGAAGTTGAGGCAAATAAATTTGAGCTTTGATGATGGAATAAGTTCATTCAAATGAGAAAATTCATTAAAAAGCCATCTTCTCTCACGGAACTGGTGGTTATTCTTGTCCACAATCACAACTGGCTTATCAACTAAAATCTCAAGAGCACCTGATATAAGTTTATCACCCACAGGACGCCGAATGTTGTCATTTTGAATGTGTCCAATTAGATCTGGAAATAGGCTCGTGAGTATCTTGGAAGTGGTTGTTTTACCACAGCCGATTGTGGAAACAGTCACCAATACATATCTGTTTGGTTGAGTAGTGCCAAAATTTAATGACCGCATTTCCTCCTCCAAGCTTGACATTGAAAGTTCATGATCAATTGTCTCTAGATCGCTTCTTCCCTTGGCTTTGAAGTACATCTTTCTTAGCTCTATAACATTCTGATTATTCAAGTATTGATCCTGAATCTCTTTATTATCGTGGAGTATAGGCATAATAAACTTCAAATAGTCCATGCATATGAGTTTGTGCTTTCCAAAATTAATGTTCTGTGTTCCCTTTTTAATCAATTGCTTTGTCACTTCCCGTAGTTCTCTGTACAATAGATATGGCTCTTCAAACTTATATTTAAAGAAAAAGTCCTGTCCTTTGTCTTTTTTAAAGCATCTCACCACAAAGCCTTCAACCTGCTCGCCTTCAAATGAACCTGTCTCAGAAATAGACTTAAAATAGTTAGCGGTTTCTTCAAATGTGTTGAATCTAATAAAGTTTGTTGGTTTAAAGCCAAACAGATCGCCAAATTTGTTCACATCCTCAATTGGGTAAGTTTTGAACTGCACTGTATTTGTGTTCAATCCATGTAAATAGAGTCCGGCCTTCTCTCCCTTATACTCGAGAACGTGCTCTTCAAATGAATCATCACAAAATTCTGCAACGGCTGTGCAATCAAGTTCATAAAGCACCTTTGCCAAATCTTTTTTGGAAAGTCCCTTTTGTTCAAGCTGTCTTTCGAGTGCCTGTTCTGCTGCCAATGCATGGTTTTTCTGCACGTCTGTTCTCATTCCTGTAGAATGTTTGGAACAAACCACAAGATTTCCATCTGACAGACCAGACATAAATATAATACAACCATTTGACTTCACGGTGACGGTATAAGGTCCAATTGTGGATTCAGCCACCACATCCTCATTCATCCCTTGAAATTCATTGAGATTGTAAAATTTTTCGTACCCACGGCATATAATCTTGTTGCCGCTTGTAAAAAGTCCCCTGGCATAAGTGGGGAGAACCACCTTATTACTTGAGTAGTCCCACTCATTAAATCTCCAACTATGAACTACTATATCTGAACCAAGCACAGAATTGGAAAATTCTCGAACACCACCTCTTTTGGGGTTCTTTTTCACCAATTCCTCCAGCCCTTCTATTAACCTGGCCGCCTCGTTATCGGTTCTCTGTTTTTCCTCCTCAGTTACCAAAATTGGTCTAAATCCAGTCTTCTCAGAAACATCCTGTGCTGTGAGAGACATTGTTCCTGTTTAACTTTGTTATCAATGGGTCAATAGTGATAACTCCTTATTGAAAGTGATAAGGTTAAAGCTGATATTGTGGCCCCATTTACTGGAGAATCTAAAAAATTTTCTTATCGTGTGGTGTGTGGGAAAAAAATAGAAAAATAAAAAAGTAAAAAATAAAATGGAGCCTACCTAATTGGGCTACTATAGTCAGGGCATATTATGAAAATCCTATTGTAGTCAACAACCAGCACCGCTCACTTTAAATTTATCACTTTATTGTTATTTCGTCATATAATCAAGATGCAAGAGTACAATCCCTGTTTTCTAATTTATATCTTGTGCATACAAGAGCAATCAATCATTTTAAACTTACTGACCATCGGATATTGAACCTAATTCCCCAACGGCCAAGAGTCAGGGATTACGTAATGTGAAATCTCTCAGTGCAAGGCATTCATTCATTCTTAAGTTTCGTTTCAGACGGCATACCAATTCAAGATTATTTGTTTGGTGGCATTCATTATATACAGAAAATCCATGCGAAGAAAGTCCTTATTCGGCCGCGAATGGTCTCATCGTTTTAAGCTTGTTTATGCCCTTAACAGACATTTCATAGCAATCCAATGTTAATGTAGAGCTGACGGAAATCTTAATAAGCCTTGGAAACCACCCACACCAAAACTTCCGGAGTCCTTCTTTCATAAATATTCGATAAGCACAATTCATCACATCTCGATATAACAGGCGGTAGTTTTTAGTTTGCATTCGAGTCTTGAGTAAGTCCAACGGTTGAGTAGTGGCCACAACTGCAAGTGAGGATACAAAACCCATACCGAATAGTCCAAACTCACTGGTGGAATCCCTGTTTGGGTCCAGTAACTGCTGAAGAGAACTAAAAGTGGAGTACCACACCATACTGTTTAGGCACTGCCTCAATATTGTTATTGATGAGCCCTGTTTAAACCCCCGAAGTCCCTGGGTCTGGTATATTTCCTTAATTGCACCGGTAAATGTTGTGGAAGGATGCTCATGGAAGTATTTCAACGCTTGTAATCGACCGTGAGAGATTGGCTTTTTCTCCAAACTGTGTGCCAGGGTCGTCGATGCCCTCTTGTTAGTCTTTAGCGGGGAATTACCACCCCTCCTGAATCTATCTGTCATTACATCCATCTTTATCTTCATGCCACTCTTGTATAATGAGTTTTCAATCAATCGCGTCTTGATGTTTTCAAATGGAATCACCCATAGTGTTTCTACAAAGCCTGTCATCATTCCAGCCACAACTATACGAGGTGCTGTGGTTGTTCCATTCTCTGCTGCCATGAAAGATGAAAATGAATTGAAAAGGCACATTCTAGTACCTGCTTTCAAAGCATTTCCTACTGCAAGAGCCGTGCAACCTGTGTACAGTGGTCGCAGCTTTAAAGGAGACACGGGTTTGGCAAGCATGAGTGCATTATCCTGAATCTGAGTTGATGTTTTCAGATACTCAAACGGATAAGTAGCAACTGACTGTACTGCACCAGCAGTTGCTCCTGCCATCATTGCAGTTAACAAATCCGTATTGTCATTTGGTGGCAGTGGATCCATATTCTCTACCTTTGTGCAATGGTTTATATAATATTTAAATGAATTGCATGTCTTGCTTAGGGGTTGTAGTTAGGTTAAATAGACAAGCTGTTCTCAGCAATCGATAAGTCTAATCCGAACTCAACATTTTTTTGGCGAAGGAATCGGACTTTTTTTTTGGTTGACGTGCACGCTCGCACGTGACTCGGATTGAAAAATCTACGTCGAGAAAACGGTAATCTGCCTGGTTATCATACACTTGAACCAAAAAGAGATAGGATGAAATATGATTAAATATGATTAAATACGAATTTTGCCTAAACGCATCCAAATAAAAGTTGCTGTAGTTTGAGTTATAGTTCAATGTATATTTTACGGCAACATTTTACTGCAACATTTTCCTGCTGACTATTGATTGTTCCGTGACCTGCCAACTCCTCGATATTTCCCGAAATGCTTCTTTTTTTTCTCTATTTCTTTTTTTTCCACGGAGTAGTGACCCGAATTATTCAGATCTTGGTAAGCCATCCCTGTCACCATATGGGTAACTTGTGCTGTCTTTTCCCCATTTCTCGACAATTATAACCAACATAGATCGTTCTATTTACATTATTAAACTTGATTATACATTATGAGTTACGTTATAACAGCAATAGCACGCGGAAAGCAGTTCCCACCCGGAATTAGTAATTCGATCACTGCCCTCATTGAAAAGCTTCCATTAAAGCTTGTTTCTGTCGTAAAGCTTAGCCCAGATAGAGCTGCAGATTACGAAGTTCAGCTTGATATAACAAAGACGGGGGTGGAAAAGCCGGATCAGTCGTTTGTGGATAAATTGGCAAGCAATGTTCACAGCCAGCTCAAGGAGACCCATTTGGATGGTGTTGATCTCATTTTCCAGAAGAATGATGACAACAGAAAGAATAAAAAATTGGCTGTTTTTGACATGGACTCAACTTTGATTGAGCAAGAGGTTATAGAGTTGATTGCTGCCCAGGCACATTGTGAAAAGGAGGTGGCTGCAGTTACCAGAGCTGCCATGAATGGAGAATTGGACTTCAAGCAGTCTCTTGCAAAACGCGTTGCTCTACTTAAAGGCATTGAGTCAAAGGATTTGTGGGACTCCTTAAAGCCTCAGTTGAAATTTACCAATGGAGTTCGTGAGCTCTGTAAGTTCTTGAAGGCTAAAGGTGCCAAGTTGGCCGTTTTTTCGGGTGGTTTCTTACCTTTGGCTAACTATGCTAAGGAGCAGCTCGAATTAGATTATGCCTTTGCAAATGTGCTAGGAACCGAGTTCAACGCCGAGGGTAAGGAAGTCTTGAGCGGCGAAACTGTGGGTGAAGTTGTTGATGGTCAGAAAAAGAGGAAATTCATGCTTGACATCGCTGCAGAAAACGGTATTCCATTAGCCAAAGCCGTTGCAACTGGTGATGGTGCCAATGATTTGCCAATGATGCAGGCTGCAGGATTCGGTATTGCTTGGAATGCCAAGCCTAAGGTTCAGAAAGAGGCACCTTGCTGTCTTAACTCCGGCTCCTTGGAGGACTCCCTCTACATTTACGGATATAACGACTCCGAGATAGCCGAGGTCTTGGGTAAAAATTAGATACATTATACAGTGGCATTAATAGTAGGCATCTTTGTTTGTTGTTTGCTTATTTCCATGTTTTGTTTCTTGGTTGTCGTAACAAGCCTATTTAGATAGTAGCAAGAGCTTGGCTCTTAAAATCCCTCTGACTGCATTGAAAAGCAAAATTTCCTCACCATCCACTATAGATTTGATTGGAATTGCTTGCTCATACAGAAGCTGGCTGTCCATCAAGTTTTTCCTCATTGTACCTTCAATACATCCAGAAACTAGAGGTGGTGTCACCCATCTGATGGAGTGCTGTCCCGTTACTGTGTTCTTCACGTCCCTTTGAAAAGCAACATTACAGAAAGTGCTCTCAGTAACATTTCCCGCAGTATTGTATAAGATAACATCCAAGTTTGGAGTCTTAGAGGTGATTTCAGACAATGTTCTTTCCTTTGCCGTTTCATATGCTGTTCTGTTGGTGGTCTTGAACGATGTGAACGGATTAACAAATGTCGGTTCCTTATCCAAGTAAGCGGTAAATGTGACTGGGGTATTAAAATTTAGATTTAAGGGGAAATCAACGGGCCCACGGAAATCTAATTTGACCTCTCCAGTCTTGTCAACCAAAACTCGAACTTTGCAAGGTGAAAGTTTGTCCATATCGCTCTGCTTCATGGCCTCAGTTATATGCTTGAGTAGAATGTCTCTGGTCATCACACCAATATCTTTAAAGCCAAAAAATCTTATTCCTAGATTGATTCTTCTCACATGATTATCTATCAAATAAAAGAACGAAGGATCCACCGGCTCTTCAAATATTGCATCTATTAATGCCAAGTTTCCTCGATATAAGGATGGATCATATCTCATTGTCGTTAACAGATCAAAGTCTTTATCTTCCCAGTCGAAGTTCTCGTTTAGGTATTTGGTTACGATGTTATCCACCACTTGCTTATATTTCTGCTCATCATCGGCTGTTTTCTTTAATGGCATTGTTAGCGTTTTTGAAGATGAATAGCAAATCGTCAGCCAAACACTAAAATCAAAAATTAAGAAAAAGCACCAAAATCATGGTCAGCGATGAGATACGATATGAAAATCTCCCGAGGCTATCGCTAAGAGTGAGAGTAATCATGTGAGTTTTTGAACATGCGAGTTTTTGGGCATATGAGATTCTATTATAAATTTTAGTACGTCACTTTTTTCCTCTCCTTCACTTTTCCCCGTGATCTCTCATCAGTGATCTTCTGGTCTGCTTCCAAATAATCGGCAAGGCAATCAGCCCGTAGAACCGCATTTTTAGAAAGGATTATCTGGTCTCAATGTCTGGCAATAAGAAAACCAAGCCTCCAGTTGTGCCTGTGAAGAGTGCTTCTGTTCGTAAGCTTGCATCTGAAAAATTAAAACAAGCTAATCCGGAATTCAATAAAGCCACTAACGATTCCGGGAATTTGGTATCTTCCTTGAGGCAAAAGTTTAATGAAGTTTCTATAGATAACGGTGCTCGTGAGCCAATATCTGCCAAAAATGAACCGGATTTTAAACACCTAAAGAATATACTGCAGCCTACTCTGTTAGCTACATCTAAACCAAAGGCACCTTCGAATCGGAAACCAACACTCAATCTAAACGCAAAACCACCAATTAGACCCAAGCCGCTCCCAAAAAAGTCCAAGACTCCTCCCCGTGTTGTTCCTAGGGCCTCAAATGAGCGTTTAAGTGCTTTCTCAAGGGAAATTGAAGAGGAAGCACCTCCTCCACTCCCAAAAAGGAGAGGAAAAGAGAAGAAACAAATAAGTGAGGATGAGGAAGGCACTCCACCGCCCTTACCACGCAGAAGGGATCGAAATTCAAGCAGTTCTCGTCACAAGGAATCGTTGAATCCTGTTCGAGATATATCGGCAGATCAGACTTCAAATCAGAGAGCACGTAATGGGTCAGGTATATTCAAAGATAAGGCAATAAAATCATTAGAGCAAACGAGGAAAAGGCCGTCACCTCCTCCTCCAAGGTCTAAAACTGCATCTGTTGGGCCATCTGTGGCATCTGCTGAGTCATTGGCCTTACCAAACTTGAATATCTCGAGAAATTCTTCCAGCTCAAGACTTTCGTCTTCTTCCACTCCGCCCCCACCACCTCCTTCAAGATCTTCGGGAAAGAGTACAACTGGCATTATTCAGCAGCACAAATGGGTGCAACCCGACCTGGACTTGGAAATTCCAACATGTTGGTTTGCCTCTGGCAGTTCAGACTCAATTCCGAAATGCTTCCAGGGATGCGACTGGACCAGTTCATACGGGAATTCCGGCACTCAACGTTTCAGCAATTATGCCTTTAGACTTTCTGATTTAGCAACTGTGGTTCTTAAATTCAGTTGGGATGGGGATAAGGCATCTCCGTTAATGACTTTAAAGCAGAGTGTTAACTTTATACCGCCTCCTACAGCCACGAAAGATCAGCTACTCGATGGTTATCACAAATTCTCCGAGCATATTGCGAATTGGTGTGAAGTGAGGGATAACACACAAGTAGGTGATGGTGAATGCTGGACTTTAGCTCATGATGCATTGAAAAAAGCTTGTGGAAATCATGCATTTGTGAGCAGCGGACTCAACCATGGAGCTTTGCTCCTCACAGTAAAGGCTAATACCAGCGAAGATGAACCAATAATAGTTCGTGAGGCTGTGACAGATGATATCAGGAGAGGCGATATTCTTCAATTTACATCGTGTCTTTTTAAAGCTGGTGGCAGATGGCAGGTGTTTGGACATCCTGATCATACAGCAATAGTTCTAGATGTGTCCGGATCAAAGCTTAAAATTGTTCAACAGAATTTCCAGGGTGCAAAAGTGGTCGGCTTCGGTGAAATTGATCTTCATGAGCTTTCTTCCGGTGAGTTGAAAGTTTTCAGACCAATAGCTTCAAGTTGGATTGTGGATTTGTCTGCTGCTTTGAAATGAAAGGGTTAAATTTTATGTAGAACGCTGAAATATTCATGTTGGAGATATAGATCCACTGAATACGAACTACCTAAAGCCTGAATTGTGGATACTGGGTGGTTGGTATTTTATTTAAAGAAAAAAAAAATAATGTTTTAAAAGTATTGGTTGTATGACGCGTGTTTGTTAAGTAATACGTTTTAAAATACCATTGAATGTATTAGCATAAATTTGAACAAATGGACCACATCCAATTTGCAAAAAAAAAGGATGGATTTTATATATTTACTTTTTAAAAAATCTAGCAAAGTCCTGTTCATTATTCTTGCAATCATTATTTTTTAAGAATCAGATCGGTATCTTGTCCTGGTATTAGCAATTCCAATCTCAAGTCAAGCAAGACATATTTTTATCCGGCGGCTCCACTAAATCCCTAGATTTGTGACAGGTGAAAAGTCGCGTTAACCGAAAAGACCGCGCGAAAAATTATTTGTTAAAGTTATTTGTTTACCTCCCAGTATTTACTTCTTGAAAATATATATGTTGATGAATACCCACAGAATAAGTGATAATTTCAAACCTGTGTGCTGTGATTACACCACATTTTGTACCACTGTATATATACATAATGTCTCAATACAGACTGTCACAGCTAGCACCTCTTCCGGAACTCGGAGGAATTAAAATAGGAAATACTGTTGGGCATGGCGGATTTGGGGTTGTTAAATCGGCAGTAGCCAATTTCCACCACTCCAAGATGGTTATTGCTGTGAAATTTGTTCATATACAGATGGCAGCAAGGCAAAGAGTTACAGTAAAGAAGCTTATTCGAGAAGCAAAAATACAGGGAGCTTGCAGACACAAGAATATTATAGCAATGTATGATTATGGCATGGACTCCAACTGGGTGTGGATGGCAATGGAGATGGGAAGTAACGGTGAGCTTTTTGATAAGATAGAGCCAGATAGGGGTGTTGATGAGGAGGTTGCACATTTCTACTTCATACAGCTTATAAATGCGATCGAATACATACATAGGCTAGGTGTTGCACACTGTGATATCAAGCCTGAGAACTTGGTGCTGGACAGTGGGGGAAATTTGAAGCTAACAGACTTTGGCCTTGCAGTGGTTTTCAGGAAGAAAAATGGCCCCAAGAGACTTTCCACTTTGCCCTGTGGATCTCCTCCATATTTGGCACCGGAAGTGGTATCGAAAAAATACGATCCTGAGATATCGGATATATGGTCATGCGGAATGGTGCTCTTTGTACTTTTGACCGGAAAGATTGCGTGGGAAATTCCCCATCCAGAAGATCCAGATTATAAGTACTTTGTCGAAAACAAGGGTGAAGTCCTTGTAGCTCCTTGGAACAAACTTCCAATTGGGGCCCTTTCCTTGCTCCGAAAACTTCTCAATCCGGATCCACAGAAAAGAATTACTATATCGACTCTCAAGAAGCAGCCGTGGTTTGCAAAGAAGAACTGCTTCATGAACTCCGAAGGTCTTTGCAAAGATACATTGCATCTTACAACCCGTCTGCTTGTCAGTTTATACATTAATCTTTCAGATGAAGAGTTCAATAAGGTCAGTGAGACTGCCACCCAAGCGAGTGCAACAAAGAAGCTTCCGGAAACACAGCCTGTTGAATACTTAATGGATGATTTGGCACCTTCATCCTCCCTTTACAAGGATAACTACAAGTCATCCAAGATGTTTGCTTCCTCCCAGATCGAGTACACTGAGCACACTAAGAGGAGAAAATTGAAGAGAGAGTCGAACGATGATAATCTTATTTTCTCGCTGATATCAAAGGATCCGGCCTCGCTTCAATTTATTGGAAAAGGAAGGGAAAAGGCCATCAGCGACAAAATTTCAGAGCTTCAACTTAATAGTAGGCGTGCACCAGACTTATTGGCTTTAAGCCTCACAAGGTTTTTCTCTGTTGCACCTTTAAAGCAGATCCTTCTGACTATCTTGGAATCCTTGTTGAAGCTTGGGTTAAGAACAAATAGAGATTATGAAGACAACGAGAGCATGGTGAAGTCTATGAGTGAGAGTGATTCCTTAAGTGGTACTGTTTCTATACCTATAACTGGTAGGGATTCCGGAAATCTTATGATTAATGGTCTCATTAGGATAACGAGAATTGCTGACAACTTGAACGCTCGAAAAGTTGAATTCATAAAAACCAAAGCTGATCCATTGGAGTGGAGACGAATTTTCAGAAAAGTGACTGTTTTATGCCGTGATATTGTTTATGTTGAAAAGTAAACCCGAAAACTGGTGGTACTGTTATAGATTTTGCTTTCATAATATATATGGAATTTTTAAGGTAATCTAATGTAGTTTAAGTCCCTTTTCGTTCCGAGACGGGCTCCAGGAAAGCCATCTTTTTCTGATTCTATTGACCTCATTCTATTTTTTTTTTTTTTTTTTTTTTTTTGTTCCCTCCTCCTCCTCATTTTCAGTTTTCATTTCTCGACACCAATCAAAAGTGAATCCTCCCTCCCCCATTGAATACTTAAATCCATGCTTCATATTTTGAGAGTCATCCCCACATCCCTCCAACAATGCCTCAAGTGGATCATATAGATCCGGGTCCTGATACCTTTCGAATTCTTCTAACGACTGATAATCATGTTGGATACATGGAAAATGATCCCATAAGAGGAGATGATAGCTGGAAGACGTTTTCTGAGATTTTACACATTGCAATGGACCAGGATGTCGATCTGATTTTGCAAGGAGGCGATCTTTTCCATTTTAATCAGCCGAGCAAAAAATCGTATTATCATGTTATTCAGACTCTTCGTGAGTGCTGCTGGAACGATAAACCAATCGAGTTCAAGCTTGTTTCTGATCCGTCTAATGCAATGGCTACGAAGCACTTCAGTTACCCGGCAGAATATGACAATAATGTGAACGTTGGAATTCCAATGTATGCAATTTCGGGCAATCATGATGATGCTACAGGCGATGAGCTATTATCTCCACTTGACTTGCTTTCCGTGGGGGCTCTTCTAAATCATTTTGGACGAGTTACAAACAACGATCATATTACAATTTATCCACTGCTATTTAATAAAGGGTCCACAAACTTGGCACTGTACGGACTTCAAAGTATTCGTGAAGAGAGGCTTAAGAAGACGATGGCTTCCGGAAATTTGGAATTCTTGCAGCCAGATACTGGCAATGACGTTCAGTGGTTCAATTTGATGTGCATACACCAGAATCACGTTCAGAGACCTGGAATCCGTATTGTCGAGGAAGTTAATCTCCCGGACTTTTTGGATTTCATCTTCTGGGGCCACGAGCATGATTGCATACCAAGTGCAATAAAAAACGCATCTACTGGGTTTAATGTGTTGCAAGCAGGATCATCAATTGCAACTTCTCTTTCAGAAGGTGAACTAGCAGATAAGCATGTCTTCATTTTAAGTGTCAAGGGCAAAGATTTTGCACTTGAGCCTATCAGATTGAGGACTGTGAGACCATTTGCAATGAGAAGTGTCGTTCTTTCAAATAGTGGACTAGCGGCTACATCCTCAAATAAAACGGAGGTATTAAATTATCTTATAGAGCAGATTGAACAATTAATAGCTGATGCTACGGATAAGTGGTCCAATTGTAATTCAGAAGAGTTGGAAAGTGGCGAATTAACGAAAGCTGACATACCTCTTCCTTTGATTCGTCTTCGAGTGGAATACAGTGGTGGATATGAGGTTGAGAATCCCCGCTACTTCTCTAATAGGTTTGTTGGGAAAGTAGCTAATGTGAATGATGTTCTTGCCCTATACAGAAAGAAGTCGGCAACCCGAGAGATGATTTCCGATATGGTCAAAAACAACTTAGCAGCTAAGGATAAGTCCAAATCAGATGCATCTTCCAGAGAAAGCGAAACAGGAGAGGGTAATATTTTTGGTATGATTGATAGCCAGTTGGATGACAATGATTTGATATTATTACGGAAGAATGAATATTCTGATACTTTGAATGATTTGGTTTCCAAGGGTGATAAGAGTATTCTTGAACACTTCGTTAAGAGTGAGGAGGATAAAAGTTACAAGCTTTTGGAGAAGCTTACACTTGAGAATAACTCCAATGGTGGCATTGGCAGTGGCATTAACTCAAAGGATGCAGATAGCTTGGTTAACGTGAAAAAAAGCTTCCGGAACTTGGCCAAAAGAATAAGAGCCGAAGCAACATATTCAGGCAAAAGTGTGCCAATCAAGTTTGAACCAAGCACGACCATAGATAGTTCCTCGATTGAATTGATTCATTCTTCTCCTCCGCGAACGTCTCGTCCATTGGCAAAAAGAAATCAGCATAATAGTAGCCAAATCGTGATTGATTCTGACTCTGAGTCGGGCGGGGATTCGATATTGGAGGAGGTGGATCAAGATAAGAATGTAAAGAAAGCATCTAAAAGGCGGGCAGGCCGAAATTCTACAATGGCTCCTAGTATATTTAGCAACCTTGGGAAAAGGTGATATTCAACGTGTAAGCAATAGAATGTCATTTTCTAACTTATAGAAACCAAATTCACTCTTGAGCATTATCATATCCTGGGAGTGCATCAGAGACATCCGTACACCATAAATACCTTCCCCAAAGAGCAAAATTTAGAGATCGGCACACTACTTGGAGCAAAACGAAATGAACACTTGATTCGGGATAGAAATGGCATTTGCTTTACTAAATAATCCGTTTATCAATTCCACTTTGTAGAAATGTATCATATTAGTGCTTTATCAGTGTAAGATTTATTACACCATCCGGTAATGTGTAGCATAATACGTAGGACGGGTGGTTTGACTTTCAGAATTGAATGCTCAGTGTATTATTGACACAATTTTCGATTCTCTCACTTGGTGTTCTTATTGTTCTCAGTTTTTCCATTTTTATTTTATTTTTTGGTCTCTTTCCCTGCCTAGGCCATTCTCCCTTAATTTTTTTTTTGTTCTCCTCCAATTCATTTGTTTCTCCCATTTAACCCACAATTGAGTTGAATACACATTTCCTCATCCTTTTCCGTGGCCAAATTTATTTTTATTATTTGAGAACCTGATTGACGTTTTTAACCTTAAAAATTTCCTACTACTACCTCTTTCCTGTTTGATTTGCAAGACAGTTTCAGCCAGATACTGCCCAGCAACTTATTTATTCGATAAAAGAAGTAAGGACACACTATCCGACCTAAAATGGGCGTTCTAAAGGAAATTCAAAGTTTCTTTCATAATTTGACCACTGAGGATCATTATGCCTCATACGATGATTTTATCGGTGAATCCAAGGCAGCAGAAGCTCCCAATGGTCCAAATCAGTTCTCGCAGTCTAGAATTTCCATGATAAATAACAGATCATCAGCTTCACTTCAAAGTCAACCAAGACAATCTACGGGTTCTGCTCCCGGTACTTCGTCTTCTAATGGACCAGTTCAGTATAATCCGGGCATGAGATCCCAACAGACCATGAACAAGGATGGAATTCAGATGCAGGAGTATGTTGATGGCCACAGTTCATTGCCTCCTATCCAGGAGATTTGGGAAAAGATTGACAAGTGGTTGGACAGAGAGTTTCCGGAGTTGGGAGATGATATGGAGAATGGTGCCACTGTGAGTGATTTGAATGCCTTCGAAAAGGACTTGGGAGTCTCTCTCCCACTCGATTTTAGGGAATCGTACAAAATTCACGATGGTCAGGTTTCTTTGGGAAAGACTAGGGGTTTAATATTCAGCTACCCACTTATGGATTTGGAGTCTATTGCCGGTGAAACGGCAGTCTGGAGGAAAGTTTATGACAGAATTCAAGGGAAATCCTTCAGCGATGACGTGGATAAAAAAGGCCAGCTAAAGCAACAGAAAGGGTTTTACTCAAAGTTCGTCTCTAACCAGAGATCCCTCCCTGAAGGTGCTATTCAGCCTCTTTACTGCCACCCTAACTGGATTCCGTTTGTAAAAGATAACGCTGGAAACAACATTGCACTTGATCTAGCCGCCGGACCAAAGGGCCATTGGGGACAGGTGATTTTGTTTGGACGTGATTATGATACGAAGGTTGTTGTTGCCTCGAGTTTCTCGGAATTTTTGTTCAACCTAAGCGAAGATTTGGAGGATGGCAAATTTGAAATTGATGAAGATGAGAATCTTCTATATTATGATCACAATACCGAGTTCGAATTTTTCAACGTTCTTAAGCTAAGGGCTTTCTCGAAATACAATGTTAATCCTGTTCATAAGCAGAGACCAAGAAAGAATCAGCTGCCGATGAGAACAGGCTTTTCAAAGCAAGCAGCCAGTAGAAATGTATCTACAAATTCTCAGAACCCAATTTCTTTGCCTCAGGAGACTTTGATTTCTCCAAAGGTGGAGGTGAGCAAAGCTGTGGAGGAGAAGCAGAAAAAATCTAAAGTTACCAATGATTCGTTTGTTATTGACGATGAAGAAGGTGAATCTAAGAAGGAAATTGTGAGTGCAGAGCCAGAAACGGCAGTACCAAAGGAGACAGAGAGCAAAGATGAGGAGGTGGTTGATAATACTGCTAAGAAGGTTTCTGAGATGAAATTAGAAGATTCAAAAGAAAAGGATGATGATAACAAGCCAGCTTCTGAGGTTGTGGCCAACAAAGCTGTGGATAGTGTTGCTGCTGAAACTGGTGATGGAGAAAAGGAAGCGGAGGACAAGAAGAATGTTGCTGAGACTAATACCGAGAAGAAAGATGTCAATGAGGCCGATACTGAGAAGAAAGAGGTCGATGAGACTAAGACTGAGAAGAAGGAGGAGGAGATTCCATCTGAAAAGTAAAAGCAAAATTAAAAGAATTCCATGCCTGCATCCTGATTTATGTTATTTTATGTTATTAATATGATCTACTCCCCCGTTTTGCTTTCTTTCCATATGCTTTTAAAGTTAAAAATAAAAGAAATGTACGGATTGCTGGATTAACTGAGACGGATCCAATGATTAAACGGAAATTTTAAATACTGATACAAATGTCGGATCCACAATCAAGCGGATAAAAAAACAAGCTACTTGGCAGATGTGTCCAAAAAAAAAGCAAGTAATAGATGATGATAGAAACATTGGACACGTTCTTAAAGGCAAGAAGTGTGCTGAAGAAAAAGTGACGGAAAAGACGTAGCAAAGAGCGAAAGGAATGTTGAACGGTACAAAACAAGAAAATGTAGAAACATAAAAAAATAAAAAAGAACTATGCATTAGAACCAGAACAACAACAGCAGCAACAGTATTTAAGGAAGCTGAAAATTCCGCCGTTGCTCTCATCATCTTCTCCAGACTGGTGATACTGTTGTCCATACGATCCGTATGAATTGTAAGCTTGCCCAGTCAAGCCAGTCGATTCACTAATCTTTCCGTATGCATCGGAACCGTATTTTCCACCAAATCTTCCAAATTGTGGTTCTGAGCCCTGATTGTTGGATTGCACTGGTGGTATGGCTCTTGTGGACCTATGCTGAGGTTTGTAATTATTTGAACCATAGCCATTAAGGTTGATCTTCTTGTTCTTGCTCCAATCCCATCCCTTTCCATTATTTAACTTCATCCAATCGTACACGCCATCATCCTTTTCTCCAATACTTTCCAAGGCGGAGTCCATCAAAGAAACGAGGTATTTATAGTCAGGTTCTTCTTCAAACTTCAAATTCCGGACGTACGATAGATAATCAGCGAATTGGCGAGGCAGATGATCACACAACTGCTGAATGGACGTAAGCCTTTTCTTCCTTCCAATCTTCTCATATTTGAGCTTGTTAGTTGGTGCTTTAAGACCTTGCCAAGGTAGCTGGCCTTTCAGGAAGTATATGAAAACGTGGCCTAGAGATTCTAAGTCGTCTCTTCTAGATTGTTCTCTTCCAAGATGTGTATTGATGGACATATAACGGGCGGTTCCACTCAATGATTTGTGCTCTCGATATGGAATATGTTGCTTTGTGATATGGTTTCGATACTGCTTTATCATACCGAAATCAACCAGATAAATTGTGTTATCCTCACATGTTGCACCCACCAAAAAGTTATCGGGTTTAATATCTCGATATATGAGATCATTCTCATGCACAAATTGTATTCTTGATATCATCTGCTTTGCACATTGAGCAACCGTTTTAATGCTGAATCTCCGTCCACACCACTCAAACAAATCTTCCAATGAGGGACCTAGAAGCTGGATAATCAAAATATTATAATACCCTTCCTGGCCAAAGTAATAAACCTTTGGAATGCCCTTAACTGAAAGAAACTTCTGCTCAGACGCCTCCTCATTCTGGCTATATTTTATGGCATTGTTCAAGATCTTGTAAGCCACGAATTCGGATTTTAACTGCGGTGCCTCAGATTTCCGACTCTCAAACTTTATCGCCACAGGTTGATTGTCCTGCAAAAGGTCGTAGCCCTTAAAGATGATCCCAAATGAGCCCTCGCCAATCTTCTGGGCTATCTGGTAGTGCCCTGCAATAATATTATGGCCCTTTGTTGTCGCCCCACCAGTGGGATTTGCATACCTATGATGGTGATGATGATGCTGATGCTGATATGAATCCGCAACTGCTGCCATAGACAACTGGGGAGCAGAGGACGCCAGATGAGTTCTGGCTGCCCTTTCAAGGGCACGGGAAGAATCGTTTCTGCTGGAAATTCGTGGCACCCCTTTTGGAATTGGTTGTGGATGCTCAGACATAACAGCGATTAGTTGTGTCGAAATGTCGAAGTCAACGGAACAAAAATGTTTGAAAGTTCAACTGTGTACCTAACCAAATTCTCATGAAAGAAGGCCCAAATAATTGCACAGTAGCTTCTCCGATGGTCCCAGTGGAAAAGTATATTAATACCTGTTTCAAGTCAAGCTTTTGTGCTTAAATGTGACTTCTGTAGGAAACTAACTTGGAACAGCTCGAAAGAGTGAGTATCCTTCAAAAGCTATCGACAAGGTGGTAAAGAACCGCTAAGAAAATTAATCACAGCAGCCCCTCTAATTGTCCTAATTTAAATATTCAGATATGTGTATTGAATTGTGATTGACAGATGGAAACTAAACGATCTTTTCAGGTCACAACAGAAGACGACCAGATTAGTTTTGGCAAGTAATTGGAGGTAATTTTTACAAGTCGTGCTACACAATTTTTTTTTTTTTTTTTGTCTCTTTGCATTTTCTCGTTTCATCGCATTCAAGAAAATTATGCCGTGTGCTGCTATCTATATTCGCGGATAAACATAGGAATTCTGTAACCACTCGAGGTTTCTTTTTGTTTATCGGTAATTCGACGCGTCGTTACTGATGCACATTTCTCCTCAGAGCGATAAGCTTAAATATATTTTACTCGTGCTAACTTATGGAAACAAGGTTAAGCCAAAAAAGACCAACTATTAAAGTATCTACTATTCACTAAAGCAGAAACTTTTTGCATTTATCAGGATCACAGGTGTATATAGTATACGTGATATATTTAAAGCTAAAAAAGGCCTAAATATTTACAAAAAGAAAATAAGAGAATAAACTAAACATGTAACTTATCAGTTCTCGATTCCCTTTCTAGCAGCATCAATAGCCTGCTTCAAATCAGCAATAAGATCGTCAGGCTCTTCAATACCGACACAAATTCTAATAACATCCTCCTTCAAGCCTCTCTCCTTTCTGACCTCAGGACTGATAGATGCATGTGACATCTTGCATGGCAAAGAAATCAACGAGTTAACACATCCAAATGAGACAGTAACGTGGAATATATCAACATTGTGTATAATTCTCTCGCTCAGTTTGACATCGCCGGTCTCGAATGAGAACACGGCACCTGGACCCTTGGTTTGAGACTTGTGAAGTTCGTACTGTGGATGAGACTTGAGTCCTGGATAATGAACCACAAATCCCTCATCCTCTAAAAATTGAGCCACCTTTATACAGTTGCTCTGTTGTCTTTCAAATCGAAGAGCCAAGGTCTTGAGTCCTCTAAGCATCAACCAAGAATCAAATGGTGCCAGACCAGAACCGATCGAGTTGATGACAAAATACAACTTGTCGGCCAACTCTTTGCTATCGGTTGCAATAATTCCACCCATGACATCATGATGACCGTTCAAATATTTGGTGGCCGACTCGTAGTGGATGTCAACACCCAATTTAAGAGGCTTCATGTTGATAGGGGTCATCATAGTGTTGTCAAAGACAACAATACAGTCTGGATTTATTTTGTGGGCATACTGGGCAATTGTTTTCACATCCACAATCTTCATTAGTGGGTTGGTTGGAGATTCAAGAATGACCATTTTAGTTTTCTTATTAATCTTCGACTTGATCAGTTCCGTATCGGTTATATCGTAATGACCAACTTTGATGCCTGCATTGTTGTTGATGTAAGTGAGCAATCTGTCCGTTCCACCATACAAATCATCCCCTGAAACAACTTCATCCCCGGGATGTAAAAGCCTGACTATAACATCAAGACAAGACATACCGGAGTTCACTGCCCAAACTTGTCTACAGCCAATTATTTTAGCTAGATGTCTTTGCAAGACTGTTCTTGTTGGGTTGCCTGATCTAGTGTAGTCATACTTTCCCATATGCTCAATATCTGGAGCCATGAATGTGGCACTTTGATAAAGTGGAGGAACAGATGCACCCCATTTATCCTCGTATTCAATACGAACAACTTCCGTGCCCAATTTGTACTCCAATTTATTCTGATTTTCTTCTGACATTTCGTGCTCTAACTTTACTTAAATCCCAGGGTCAAAACTTGAAGATGTTTGTAAACAAAAAGAGATATGAAACTATGAAAATATTGTTTTTGGAACAACTCCAGGAGTGGTAGCGAATATATATGATTTTGAAATACAGGGTGGTGCGATCTCTAAATTTCCTCTATTGTATTGTGGCTGAAAAAAAAAAGAAAAAAAAGTCGCTGGGCTTTTCTTACCTTTTTTTTTCAATTACCTTCTCAACTATGACTATTACCGACTATCGTCAAATTACTTGCCAAAACTCCGCCAAACTTTCTTATTCCTAATTGTCAAATATATAATACAACTTTTTGAAATTTGTTCTTTTTTCCCCTCAATTTCATTTATCAATTGAATGCATCAACTACTACAGCCTGGTCTAAACTTTATGGTATAGTATTGTAATTCATTTGCAGTTTGAGTATTGTACAGTCCGCTGATAATTTGTCCTGCTTTGATTGGTCTTTGCAAACAAGTTTTGAAAAATTAGTGCTGGTCTTCACTTTTTTAAGAAATGCATTTTTAATTCAGCACAAAAAGTAAAATGCATGTTTGTTGTTTCTTTAGCATTAATAGCCGTCAATATTCATCAATCATCAATCATGATCCCAGTTTTTGCGTAGTTTCCAACTATGTGCGTTCTTACATGTAGAAGCTTACATAAGCCCTGGAGCCAAACAATTTCTTAGAGAATTACAGCACTACTACTATTTTCTACGCGCACATAAATTTTTCCCCACCAATCCGAATCCTCCATCAAGAAAAAAAAGTCAATGTGGTAAATAAGCGATTATCAGAGTCTACTGGAGAAATGGAACAAGTAAAAAGGTTATCGTTTCTCTTTAACCACACCATTGAAGTTTGAAGATAACTCAAAAACCAAGTCGTTTTTGTAAATAGATTTTAGAACAGAACTGAATATATATTGCTATTTTTTGGTATACGCAAGATGATGTCGACAAACTTGATAAAAAGCATGTTCACAAAAAGAGTATCATTGAAACCGCTAACACAATATAGGTATGGTCATATTATAGCTGTTCATAGGGATACTAAGTATAACAATTCTAAAATTCCGTTTAAGTTTACTAAAAGCAACTTGGAGCGTGCAAAGGCAATTGTCGCTAAATATCCTTCGCAATATAAAAAAGCTGCTGTGATGCCCCTTCTAGATTTGGGACAAAGGCAGCTGGGCTTTACATCGATTTCAGTAATGAATTATGTGGCAGAACTCTTGGATATGCCTCCAATGAGGGTTTATGAAGTGGCTTCATTTTATACGATGTATCACAGAAAACCTGTTGGAAAGTATCATGTTCAGGTTTGTATGACTACGCCATGTCAGCTTTGTGGTGCTAATAATCTCATGGATACTGTTGTTAGTTATCTAGGCATTAAACCAGGTCAGGTGACTTCAGATGGGTTTTTCAGTTTGGAAGAAGTTGAATGTTTAGGTGCTTGTGTGAATGCACCAATGATGCAGATTAATGATGATTATTTTGAAGATTTGGACTCCAAAGAAAAGGTTGTTAAAATTTTGGATGACCTAAAGTTGAATAAGCACCCTACAATTGGAACTACCAAGAGAGCTACCTGTGAGCCATTTTCCGGACCAAAGGTTCTTAAAGGTGAGCCATTAGATGTCAGAAATGTCACCAGAAAGGACATATGAGCATTGCGTGGGCATAATATTGTTTTGAGGCCTACGCTACTGGCTATAAGCCTCTTTTATTAACACATCTACCCCACTTATTTATTTATTTCATTGATATTTATTTCTTTTTTTCTTCTACAGAAGGCTAAAAATAAGAGAAATTCTAAAAATTCCGCATCATAATATACAGGAGTAGCATTTGTCTATGATAATATATTATGTAGTTTTGCTGTATATAAACTGTTTGTATTCCCCTCCCCTAAATGATTTCCTTGTTACTGAATTGGTCTCAAGTAGCTTTTTTTTTCCTTCCTCAATGGAGATCTTCGACGGAAGAAAGTAATTGTAATCGCGGATGACATCAGTAACACTTTTTTTCTTCTCCCTAGTTTTATTATATTCCACATATCAATAATGGGTTTATGATCAATAACCAGACCTCGTTTACATACGTCAGTGAGCATCATCAATCCTAAATAGTTTTGAAAGCATTTTAATTTTTAGATTGTTGTGAATACCTGCATTAACAGTATTAACCGGTCTTGTTTTATCTATATTGTCAAGCCTAAATTTCTCTGATTTACCGCTTTTGATCTGTCCTTAACTTCAATTTGTGTATGGGTTTAAAGAGGTTTGTTCATCGGCTTCTAAGCAGGCCACACCGGTCTCGAAGAATATTGGCCTTACTTTCAACAATAGTTGTTCTTTCATATATTGGGTACTTCACAAAACAAGCATTGATTTATATCGCAGCTGCCGAGCCTGGTATTACACAGATGTCCGGTAATGGAGCATCATCCGGATTATTCGGGAAGAATTCCAATGTTGATGATTCAACGATTATGAAGTATTTAAACGAAGAAACTTTAAGTGACAAACAGGTAGATAGTTTGATTTCCTATTTTGGTTTTGATCCCTCTGATATAAAGGCCATTCAGCACGAAACACTATTTCAAGTCCTTAGAAGCAAGCTGATCGATCTCGGGAAAGGCTATGATGACTGGACAAAGATCGCATATGTTCAGTATGCTACTGATATTGAACATATATGTCCCGCTATTATCAATTTCCAAAGACTCAAGGAAAAGCAGGCCGAAGCTGATTTTGTTTTCCTTTACGCCGGTAATCAAACTTCCATGGATAATATTGAAGACAACGAAAGACGTCTTTTAAGGAGAATAGAGGCCACCGGGGCAACAATTAAATATGTTAATCCTATTGCATTCAGTTCTAGTTCATCAGAATTCGATAAAAGTTACACTATGCTTTACGCTTTTGCTTTAACAGAGTACCGAAGAGTCGTTTTCTTGGACTCGGAGTCGTTAGTGCTGCAGAACATGGATGAACTCTTCAGTTTGCCTGATTCCATTCTAGCTGCAACGGTTGACTATAATGATTTCAGGAATTTCAAGAAGATCAAATTCGAGATGGATGATGCTGTTTTGACACCATATGATCGGGCCACTGGCATTTCTGAATTTTACGATGCATACATTAAATCCGAACAGGGTTATAGTTATGAGTGGATGCTGAACAAAATTTATCCCGAACTTCCTTCGATGAAGGTGCCAATTGAGCTTCTCGATTCCTACAAGCTGAAGTATAAATTGGCAAACCATATACTGGTTATTCATCCTAATAAGAAAGTCTTTGAGACATTACTAAGCTCGCTCAGGAAGCGGGCTGATGATGAAAGGGATTTAGATGTGTTAAACGATTACTTCGACCTTTCACGCATTGTGAGAGAGCGTGGCAACTACTTCAAAATACAAGATGAAACTTCTTCATCCAATGCTAAGTATATTCCTCTCGTTCAAATAATCCCTCATAATCCTTTTGCACTTCTTTCTAACGAGTTTAGACAGTTTCAACGGGCACATGACTGCTACTTAGCAGATCCTCCAAATCTTCTTGAACTCGGATACAATTATCCAGCACTAAAGTATACGGAATCTGTGAGAACACCAATAGGTACCTTAGATGACGAAGAGTCAGACAGCTTTGTTCATCCAGAAATACCTTACTGGTCATGGTATTGGAATAGGCAGATAACAACTTATGGATGGGGTGCAAAGTCGATTCTGGACGATGCCAAATTTGTTTATTTTTCGGATGTTCCAATGCCAAAACCTTGGGTTAGAAGGCCATCTGTTGAAGAGACATTATATCAAAAAGCGCACGCAGAATGCCTGAGGAAAACGCATGATAACTTTAAAGATTGTGAAAAAGAGATTCTTGTGTGGACAAAGTTATATGATACGTACACCTCTAGTGTGGAGGACTATTGTTGACGAAGAAAAGTGTGTATTTTTTTTAATTTTTTTTTCGGCCATCAAATGTGACCAACTACATGGTGTACATTAGAAAATAAAGTGGGAACTGTTCATATATGTGATAAAAGGAGGCGGTAATCAGTCCTCAGTTTTGAATGCTTCTTGAGACTCCCCCATCTAGTCTGCAAGACATATTCTGTAAGCAAAATCTCGCAGTATGATCGAAGACTTCCTCGGTGCACGATCCAATATGTGGAGTAATGCAGACATCTTGTCTCGATAAAAGTTCCGGTTTAACTTTAGGTTCATCTTCCAAGACGTCCAGACCCGCATAACGAACTTTACCACTTTTTAATCCCTCCAATAAATCGTCTTCGATTATCAACCCTCCCCTGCCAACATTGACTATACAACAATTGTCGTTTAGGGAATTGATAACCTCCTTATTAAGAATTCCAACTGTTTGTGGAGTTTTAGGAAGACACAACGCCATACAATCTGATCCAACCGCAGCATGCCGAATGTCCTCGTAAAATTCAAGTGGATAGCCCAACCGTTTTTCTTCATCTTCAAGTAGCCTGTGTTTGGCAACATACCTAACCTTCATACCTAAAGCATGAACCCGGGTACCAAGTTCTTTACCAATATGGCCAAAGCCTACAATTGTGATCACTTTTCCCAAAGGAGAAGTCACTATTCTATTGCGACTGAGCTTCTCTCCAAAAGCAAACCAAGGATCGATCTCTGATAATTCCTGCTTATCAGTTATCTTTAAATATATACCTTTTTCCTTGTCAAATTTAGTATATTCTTGAAGCTGAAGACGGGATTCAATGGTATCTTTTTTCTCACGTAAAGCTTCTGTGAATACCGGAAATTGACGAAAGCCACAAATAATATGATAAAGTGCCACCTCTGCCACCTGTGGGGCTCCGTAATTTGGTGTATTGCAAAAATCGATTCCCCTCTGTCGTAGTTTGGTGAGATTGTACCCATTGAATCCGGCAGAGCAAACAGCAATGATCTTCAGTGTATATGGAAGAGCATCGATAATTTCATCATCTTCAAGACCACCTATTGCGTGAAATCCAGAAAATCCACAATATATTCCTGCAATTTTTTTTAGTTTGGGATCTGTTTGTAAATCCGATAAGAATGCCTTTCTGGTTGTTAGTTTGTAGAAAATGCAATTGAACTGTCTCTCGAACTCTTCGAACTCCCTCAGATTTCGATTTAAAGGAGCAACGAAAAGAACTGTTTGCTTTTCAGCAATCATTTTGATAGAATAGCCTGCCAATGTTCAATAGTGGATCACAAGTCTCCTGTCAAAAATATGATGGAGTAATGACCTTGATGATCAATGTTGAGATTTCGGTCAGACAAATTGCGTTGAGGTATCTACAATAAACCACTTGTGATGTTATAAGTGCAACCGAAGTGCTAGATTTTAGTATATTAATAAAATTTTTCACTGACATTCTATATCCCTAATCACTGGTTTTGAAGTTGTTCAGTAAATTTTTTTGTCTTTCGTATTCTCCCTGCTTTTTTGCTCAAGACCCGGATGCCGGGCCTGCAAAAAAATTAAAACTATAATTAATTGCGGGGAAACAAACCCCTTACTACTGCGAGCTTATTATCCCCCATTGAACGGCAATCCCAAACTATTAATACTTATGATTGATAACGTGTTGAATCACACGGTATTTAAGAAGGACCGGCTATCTTAAGGTTTTGCAATATAAGTTACGAAATGATTATTGAGGACTTAGATGAAACAAAGAAAAAAATTTGATGATTTTGTTTGAAGATAATAATAAGATGAAATATCGGAAAAGCCGGAAATAATAACGAAGTAACACTTATAAATCTTGGTGAGAAAAGCCTTACATGTGACGTAAACTTATCTCCAAATGCATCGATCAAAATAGTAAAATAAATATTGCCTGGTATGCGGTACCGAATTCAACCAGAGCATTTCGTGTAGTTGTTTTGTTATCGTGATTCCAAAAATCTATTCTTTCTCGGAATTCAGTTGTTGGAACATTCTTAAAAAGTGACGGAAGATTGATGGTCGATTGTCCTTCCTTCTCATCCAGTCTTCTAATCAAGGGTCTAATTGGAATTAATCTTTTCCCAGGTAGTTTATCTTGTAAACAGAACCACACTCCCAACATCTGGCCGGCTTGCCAACTGTTGGCTTCAACCACATGACAATGTGGGATCCTGCTGGAGAGCCTGTGCATCCAATATATCTGTATTTTTCGTAAGAGTCAATCAAAATAGGATTTTGCATGGTTCCCTTTCTGGACGTGTCAAGTGGTTTCTGTTCAAAAATATCCACACCTTCCAATTTACCTAAAAGCTCCAACCTTTCAAGACCTGTAGCCTGCTCCAAATCGGTTGGAACCTCTCCCTTCTGAGCACCTGTACCAATCAAATCATATTCCGAATGAACCTCCGACAAGTTCTTTGCGGTTTTAAACTTCTTAGGAGTCTTTACAGAGTTTCTTGCAATAACAGAAGTGGAGAAAAGTCTTGTTGGCTTAGCCAGTTTCAAAGTTTGTCTTAACATTCTAAAGGGAAATGGAAGTTGTTGTTAGTATAACTGCACTAATATATTAAACGATAGCGTCAAATTTCATCTTGAATTATCTCTTTATTTTGAGTGGCAACAATAAAGTACCATCCTCTATTTCAAATTTATCTCTACCCTGAAATATATTTTCACAATGCAAGATTAATCTCCATATTTGTGCACTCTATCATCGAAAGTCATACGTCAAATTCTTGTTTAAGATCAACGAAGCACCATCGTAACAGCAAATTTATGATAATACTCACTTTTATTTGTATATCTTATAAACACGATCGGTACAAAATTACTTTGGTGAATTGAAATTTATAACCAATCGAAAGGTATATTGGTACGTTAACTAAAATAAAAGCTTTGCTGATTAAATTTCCTGCAGTCAAAATTTAAAATAAATAAGGTTATTTCTAACGAGTTTTTTTTTTTTTTTTTTTCTACTTCATTTCTGGTGTCTTCTCATTCTACCACATTTCCCCATTCTTTTCATTGAACGATCTATGCCATCTATTTATCTCCTCCATACAGAAAAGCTTTAATTGAACTCAAAAAAGTATCGAGTATCGTAATTTGTGAGAGCGATCGATTTTTTCTATTTTTCACGATTGTTCTTATAAATTAGAATGAATAAAAGTTGTCAGTGGTATGATTCCAGTAACTACGTATAAGATTTTACTTTAATTATTGGTTCCATGACCTTATAGACTGTTTCACCACCTGTGTTGGTTTCTGATCCCCCATTTCTTTCAATGTATTGTGCTTGCCACTTTTCTTATGTTCTTTTTTTTTTAATTTGCTTCACTTTAAGCCGTAACGTTAGTCAATTTTTATTTATATTGAGGAGGGATGCATGGCAAAGATCGGCTAATCTTCTACCAATTTTTTATCTCATCTGTTCACTTCGGTGCTAGCTAAGAAAACAAGCAAGTAACGAGATTGGGTGGGGGGACCACATCTTAGCTTTTAAGTCTGATTTTTTGTTGATTGTAGATGTATTATCTGACCAATCACAAAGACCGAGTATATATAGGCTACATTATTAATCTATTTAAGGTAAAACCGCCGATATTAACGAAAGTAATAATTATTTAAACAAGTCCCTCGACGTTTTGTTTTCTTCAAGTTGTGATTGGTTGATTTCCCCTAGATAAGTTCGAAAATTATATATTTGTGGTGTAGGGACTTAATATGCGAAATCCTTCATTTCACCTTTTTTTTTCAGAAGTTTTAGCACGTGAATATTAGCAGGGTTTTCTCAACCCTGAAGTAGAGAGCCGGGCCTAAAAAATTTTCCTGCCTTTTTCTTCGCGCCAAAAAAAAAAAAGCTCTAGGAGTCCTAAGGGAAGAAAAAATATTGAAATTTCAACTGCGAATTATAATACGAACTAAGATAACTGACTGCTGTTTAACTTTTGTTTTGAAGGTTTCTTTCTTTAAGCCCCGAAGGTATAGATAACTCAGTTTTTTATATCACAGTTGAATAGTATGTTCTTGTTATAATCATCGTATTAGTTGCGTCATGTGTGTTCATTTCACAAAGTTCAATGGAGTTCATCGAGGATATTCTGCGATAAAAGACTTAACCAAAGTTTAAGCATATTGATAACCATTAATGGTGGCCATGTACATTCAGGATAATGTTTGAATGAAAGTAATCTAGTGAGATGTTCATTTGTCACTTTTGGAGGAATATATTAAAGGGGTTGCTTCACCATTGCAATATCCTATTAAGCAGAAAGCATTGAATCATGTTAGCATTTGAAATGATTATGAACACTATGATAAATAGCTATGATGCGATAGTTGAGTTTTGGTCTCCAGTATTTCAGTATACTAACATAATCGTCTTTTTTACATTAGATCAAAATGCCTAAGAAGAGAGCATCCAACGGAAGAAACAAAAAGGGTAGAGGACACGTCAAGCCAGTTAGATGTGTCAACTGTTCCAGATGTGTTCCTAAGGACAAGGCCATCAAGAGAATGTCCATCAGAAACATGGTTGAGGCCGCTGCTGTCAGAGATCTTTCTGAGGCTTCCGTCTACGACGAGTACCCAATCCCAAAGATGTACAACAAGTTGCACTACTGTGTCTCCTGCGCCATTCACGCAAGAATTGTTAGAGTCAGATCGAGAGAGGGAAGAAAGGTCAGAAGACCACCTGTCAGAAGAAGATACAACGCAGAAAAGAGAGTTAACCCTGCTGCTGCTGCCACCAGAGCAAACTAAGCACATCGGTGTTGAAGTTGGTCTATAAAATTTAGTTTCAATATCATATCTCTTCTAATTTGTATTCTTTTCGTCGTCGCGGCAATTGTAGACAGTTTTTGGTGTAAAAAGATAGGTTCGTTCATTGGTTTCCTTTTGCAAAAGCCGTTGGTCGTTGTTTCAGTTTGTATTACTTATTTGAGGCCCCCACAGAAATCTGCCACATACTATACGAATGCTTTTGCTGTGATTCAGTATGTAGATTAAATTGAACGAAAAGTGAAGATCCGGTTTTTAGCGTATTATTAATAATGCTTTTCTGACATCTGACTACCAGCGCTGAGGGGTCAGTTAATAGCTACAGACAAGTCGCCCAGATCAAAATGTTTTGTCTTCATCTACCAAGAATTCGACAAGTATTAATACCTAATATTTCTTGCTGTTCAATGTGATTGTATAGTTATCTTACTAAGATAAATCATATAATGCATATGAACGGAGTTCGTTGAAGCCGTCAGACAAACTGAGAATATTGCAATAAATTTGTCGATGCCGAATTAAGCCAGAACAGGGATCGAGAAGCGTTGATGAAATTACTACGGAGAGGAAAAAAAAAGTAGAAGAAAAAAGCCAGTAATTAATGAGCGATCGAAAGCAAAAATGTATGATACTGCAGATAGGAGAAAGAGATGCTGCTACGAATAAATACAAACATCAGTTTATCGAAGATCTTTACTGTCATTAACTATTTTTTTTTACTTGACCGTTTTCACTTTTCTACAACAAGCAACTGCTTTATCAATTAGTAACGGTTACTTTGAAATCCCCAACTGCATACTTGTGTCTTCATTTTGCTTTGTTTGTGGTTTCCTTCTCTTCATATTGTGACATCTTCGGCCCTTCTCAGGAAAAGTCACTTTACTTACAGTTACAGAACGAATCACTTATTTAGTCATACAACAACTATCGATCAAATTTTATACAACACCGTTTAAGCGGAATTGTTTTCTTTGTTAATATTCCCGCTTCTTTATACCTTGCATCTAACGAAAGTGTTCAGTTGAATAGTCGTCGTTCGTACTGTATACTTTGATACTTTGCTATAATGGATAATCCAACATGGAGGTTTAGCCAATGTTTTGGTGATAAAGGCGATATAGAAAATATCACAGAGGCTGACATAATTTCTACTGTGGAATTTGACGACACAGGGGAATATTTAGCTACAGGTGATAGAGGAGGTAGAGTTGTTCTGTTCGAACGAAACGAAAATAAAAAAAATTGTGAATATCGTTTTTACACAGAGTTTCAGAGTCATGATGCCGAGTTTGACTACCTCAAATCGTTAGAAATTGAGGAGAAGATTAACAAGATCAAGTGGCTAAAGAGATCCAATAGCTCCAAGTTTCTTCTCTCGACTAATGATAAAACAATCAAACTCTGGAAGGTTTTTGAGAAGCAAATAAAGGTTGTTCAAGAGAACAATATGATAGACTTCAAAAATACAGTTACCCACAGAGACGTGGATTCAAATGGAGTACATACAGATTCTTCTTATACATCATTGTCAAACGAAATCTCAGAATCCACTAATGTTGGACCGGCCGCAAGCGTAGCATCACAGCTTTCGTCATTTCAGTCGAATTCTGATTTTGTATCATCCGAAAATGATGGTGGCGGTAATGCAGATGCTTCGACATTTAATGATGATGGTATCATAAGAAATAAATTCGATGCAGAAAGTGAGAAGCAGATGGATAGTTATTTTAAATCAGTTTCAAATCTAAAACTTCCGAGACTCACGGTTCATGACACAATAACAGCCGCACAGCCAAAAAAGATCTATGCTAACGCTCATGCGTACCACATTAATTCAATTAGTGTGAATTCTGATGAAGAAACGTTCATATCCGCAGATGATCTTCGAATCAACTTGTGGAATTTGGCTGTTGCCGGCCAATCGTTCAACATTGTTGACATAAAACCGGTTAATATGGAAGAATTGACAGAGGTTATAACATCCGCGGAATTCCATCCAATAGATTGCAATCTGTTTATGTATGCATCGTCGAAGGGCCTCATAAAGCTGAATGATATGAGAGTTAATTCCCTTTGCGATAATCATGCAAGGGTCTTTGAAGAGTATGTTGATCCCTCGAATCATAACTTTTTTACAGAAATAACATCATCTATATCAGATGTCAAGTTCTCTCCTAACGGACGATATATAGCCAGTCGCGACTACATGACCGTCAAAATTTGGGATATTAACATGGAAACAGAGCCTGTCAAGACTATCAACATTCATGAACAATTGAGAGACAGGTTGTGTGATACATACGAAAATGACGCTATCTTCGATAAGTTTGAGGTGCAATTCAGTGGTGACTCCAAGTCTGTGATGACAGGCTCGTATAATAACAACTTCATGATATACGAAAACAGTGTGACACCAGAGTGTAACTCTGAGACGGAGTCGGAAAACAGCGTCATTCTGCAAGCGGATAAGTCCGCATTCAAAACCAAGAGAATGGGTTCCACTAAACGTAAGAATCTCTCTATGGCACATAAGATGGACTTTGACAATATCGACTTCAAGAAGGCCATTCTCCATTTGAGCTGGCATCCACAGGAGAATACTGTAGCAATTGCTGCTACCAACAATCTATATATATTTTCGGCACATTGAAATTTATTTTGGATAAAGTGTGGAATTGTCTTTATTTCTTCTCTTTCTTTTCTTTTCCACCTTTCCTTCCCCTCTCTTTTTCTTTCTACTTTTTACTTTGTTGTGCACCTGCTTCTACTTTCCTGTCTGCCATGATTGTCTATTAATAATGTCACTACATGCATTATGGCCTTCAGCTAGACTTAGAACGAAGCAGAAGTCTCTAATCTGTCATGAAACGTCTCCATCTATTTTCTTGTTTTCTCTTTTCTTTCCTTTCTTTTCTTGCTTTACACCTTTAATCCCTGTCCAATTTTTCACGTGTGTTTTACCATGCTGTCAATGTTAAACATTTCATATTTCTTGTGTCTATTAAATTCTACTCCAATCGTCCTTATCTTGTGTATGCCTCTCAATTTTCTTTGCAACACAAATGCATGAATGTCCCCAGAAATACCAATTAAATAGTAGCAATACTTTTATTAAATAAATAGAACCTAAATTTGTCACAACTCGGTGACATCGAATATATGAAAAAGAAGAAACGTAGCTGGTTGTTTGATTGTTTAATTCAGCCGATTTCAAATGTGGACCTTGGAACAAAATGTGTAATAAGTTTCAAGCAGCAATGCATAAATATATCAGGTTAATTTCGATTCATGACAAAAATATCCATCTGCAACCCAATTTGTCGTGACTGCTTGACTGCTACAGAGTGAAATACGTGCTGAAGGAAAAACATAGAGTAATCATATCACAATCGAAGCGTCTTAGTTCTTGACGTGTCTGTTAACGCCCTCATTCCAGAATAAAGTCTTATCTCCATCACCCCAAAAGAACTTCTTTCTTCTAATGTTTTGATACTCGTATTCAGCTGGCCATTTGTCGTCTGGGATGGCTTTTAAAGCTTTTCTATGTTTAGCGTGTTCCTGTTCAACTCTATACACTGGAACTGCACATATTAGAATTGCAGGAATCGCTAAGAAAAGTGAAATTTTCTTCCATGTGGCAGAACTTGTTTGCGAGTGCTTGATGATGTCTTCGTTTTTCTCTGCAAACTTCTTACCCTTTGCTGGGTCAGCTTTCAAGATAGATGAAGAACTTAAGAATCTTCTTCCATTTGATTTAATTGTTTGTTTTGTAGCTAGTAATCTAAACATTTTCCAATAATTTGCCTTGAAACTCTGAGGATTTCTGTGGTCTTCAGTAACTTACGGAGGCATTAAGAGGTACGCAAATTAAGCTTCAACAAGCTTTCCACGCACAATTTATCATACGAATTTTTTTTTTTTTTTTCTTTATTATTTTTTTGTACATACTAATCCCAAAGTTTGATTTTGCCCAATAATGCAAGATGTATCGATAACAAAAATCATGACATTTTTCTCGCTCTCTGTGAATTGTCACGGCACATTCAGGCAGAGTAGCCCATCCTAAAATAATGAGAAGAAAATCAGTATCCCAAAGTTTTTCTTTTTTCCTATTGGCTACTCACGCGAACCGAATTTAAGGAGTCGCCAGGATGCTCTTCAGCCCACCTATTATATCTAACTAGAAGTTCTTTTTCTACTAAATGAGTTTCTTCCAATTGATTTCCTATAGTTAACCATCCAGGCCTGGTATTATGTTGACGACCGAATATCTCGAGTTTTTTAACTCCAGAGCCTGCTAGTCGTTCAATTATACCATAAATTTCATCTGGCTTTCTGGACGTTTCTCGTGTTGAAGACACCAAGATTTGAGGATCCATTCCTGGATTCAACCATTTGGGATTTCCCTTCAGGCCAACCAAAAGATGTTCCTTTGAGTGATTTAGCCAATGACCTGTTCTCCCTGTGCTTATTGTACGCACTAGCTGACTAGTTTTCACCCATGTTATTTGATTCACAACTCTATAGCCCCACTTTTTTAGGAAGTCTTTACCCATTTCGATTGTTCTTCCTGTCACCCACAAGAGATACAAGCCTTCAACTTGTAGTTTATCCATTCTTAGTGATAACAAGTCATCATCTTTCATACTGCTGTAGTTAAGGTTCATGTGAATCGTCCAACTTGGATCTGCAAGCACAATTCCCCAGTTGCTTCCTAAGACATTTAAATCCAGCTTTGTCACATCACATCGAATCCATTGTGGCGGTGTATTTTCCATTGCTGATGCATTAATGGCCTGTCCCCTCGTATAAAGGCCTGTTCTCAATACTTTACTTGACGCGTGGTCAGCAACTTTACGCCTTGTTTCGGAATCAGGTGGTGCCTCTGGCATGAGGAGGCCATAGTGCACATACCGGCAAGTGTTCATCTTATGGCAAGTATCCAAATAAGAGCAGTCGCCCAATCGAATGTCTGTTTGTGGCTGTATAATTGGAATAAAGTGCATTTTCTCGTTGATACACTTCCCAATTGGGCTCCCGGAAGAAATGTTTGCGTTAGACTTAAGCTTGCAGTAATTTGTTGCACGATTAAAATCGACAAGCTGCGAAAGTTGTGTTGCATGATCTGCAATCTCACAGCAATCATAAAATGGTTGGACTCTGGTTAGCAGACGTGATCTCTCCCTCATTAGCTGATGAGATGCACATTCACTCTTTAGTAAAATTTCCATCTGCTGCAAGCGTCCAGATCTTGATGTAATGCTATATATACTGTCAGATTCAGATAAAGTTAGTTTTGACGTGTGCAATATTTTCTCTGGAAGAGTTTCAATGACGTTCCACCGTCTTTTTGGTGTATAATCAGGACCCTCAACTAAATCCATGAGCATCTTTAACTGTTCACCTTTCTCGTTAGGAATTGCACCCTTCTCCTTTGGTTTCTTAACTTCCATATCCTTTTCGTCTAACAAGCGTGGCTCCTTTTTAGATAATGCACGTTCTTCTTTAGCAATGATTATGAGTGCCAGTCTATTTATGTATGTGATTTTGTTGAAACATTTGAATGGATCTTCGTACATTAAATCAAGGGCATTTTCTGGACGGCATTCCAAAACATGACCATTTCCGATCTTGTTCAATAGCCTTAGATACTTTATAAATTGTTGCCACGAAACTCTGTCTTTTCCCTTGCTATAATTTGAAAAGATAAAGCAGAAATAAATCTCCGTTATCGAGCCGTCAACCGGAACATTTGTCAATAATGTGTTCCAGTCCAAAAGGAATTTCGTTATTTCACATGCCTTACGGTCCATCTTGTGAAATACAAACTGCCCCTCTTACTATTCTTTGAAGAAAGGTTTATAGATTATTAAAGTATGTAAAGCATGATATACGTACGGATATCTGGCCCTATTAATAAAATTCAGAATTGAATTATAGGTATCAAACTGTTGATTGATTTTTTAACAAGCTCAATGAAATCCTTGATTTCCCCATTAGTGTTTTTTTAGAAGCACTATTGCGCTATACTTTAAAAGGGAGGATTTTAATTGATATTATGGGATACTTTCTCTCAGTAGTATTTTCTATGGGAACATCACGAAGAATTATATAAGAAAGCAACATTCCCCGAATTCATGATATAAATTCCTTTACTTTCAGTAATGATCTGTAGTCTGACACCTGCCAGCCGACGATTGGAAAAAAAAGTTGAACCAATTTTCTTTGAGTTTGATATTAATGCATGAAATTTGATGAATCACAAGGTTATTATGTCTCTTTGTGGAACCCTCTTTAACAAAGCGCAATGCTTCTCAATAAAGGCGCCAGTGCCTTGTTGCTGTGAAAGCTGTATATGATGTTTTGCGAATCAGTTGATCCAATAATCCAAAGGCATATTTCTGAAATTATTACACCTCCAGTATTAATCCAATAGAATATTGCTTTTAGGGTTTTATTGGTAATGTATTTCTGACGCGTCTACGGCATAATTTTTTTTTTCTTCTTCTTCTTTCCGTCTCGGTTCTTCCTATTGTTCCATTTTCGTTTCGCTTTGTTTTGTTTTAAGATTGCTTGTTTACCTTACTTCCCTGCTGAGAAAAAATTGATTATCCATCAGATATCGAAATTTATTTGCGACCTAGCACAGCTTCCTTCTTCCAAGGTTTTAATACACATCATTTGTGCTTCTGCATCACACTTCTGATTTCTTTACTCATAGATCGCTTTTTTGTTATTATTTATTGGCGTTAAGAGCTTGAAGGCGTTACGATAGCTAGAGGTATCTAAAAGAGTTTGTCATATAAGCTGTTTGGGTGTTGTGTTGTGTTGCGTTGTACATTTACTGCTAGGAAAGTATACAACGTGTTCCAATAGAATGTCTGGGCCGGCGGCTGGAATTAACACTAGTGCGGAAACTGCAGTTTCTGTTACTAGTGAAAATTTTGAGCTATGGATACGAATGGCCACAGACAATAAGATAAATTCAACGAATAGCTGGGATTTCGCATTAATCGACTACTTTCATGATCTTTCGATGTTCAAAGAAGGCGATGGTATCAATTTTCAAAAAGCATCAACTACATTGGATGGATGTGTGAAAATATATTCTTCGAGAATTGATTCGGCTGCTACAGAAACTGGACGTTTACTTTCAGGATTAAGTTCTAGTGAGTTGCCTGGTGGAAAAAATGATGGAAATAATGCTTCAGAAGAAGAATCAGATGATGATGATGATGTTGAGAAAAGGCGGGAGCAGCAGAGAAAATATCGAAGAAATAGAGCCAGGAATACTTTGGTTAGTAACTTTGATCAGATAAAAGCCAAAAGCTTGGAAACTCAGTTTTTTGCAAACCCCATTTTCAAAAAAGCGTTGTCAGATTTTGATGAGGGGGGATCCAAAAGTTTATTAATGAATATGCTCAAGATGTCAAGTCAAGGTCAAGTTATGTTTGTCATTGTGGGAAAAACACCAGAATCAGTGTTAAACCCTGTAAACTGGAAAGACGATTCGGCGAAAGGTTCTGAATATTGTTCTGACACACAGGCACCAATTCCTCCAAGTGTGCCGAATAACGACATGAAAGAACAAGCGGTTGTACATATTATTACAAATGATCAACAAGTTACCAATATAGAGGAACCGAATGTTGAAACCGGAAATAATACGGATGACGTGAAAAGCGTATCAACATCGGTTTCTAGTAAAGGTATTTCGATTTTAGAAGATATGGCCTTACAAATGAAACATGATGCGCAGATATGTCCATCATTAAATTCTTTAAAGGGAATTGATGCTGGTGATACTAGTGTCACGCAAATATTGGATCAAATTGGGGATATTTCTTCTGAACCGGAAGAAAGTGTGTTTAATGAAAATGAGAACGCCGAGGACGGTTTCGATTTTGATACCGACAAGGACAGTACAGGTAATTCAACTAAAATAAATAGATCACAGTATTCGTTGTTTTTGGAAGAAGGTATGGGTAATGATGATCAGGATTCGACATTCAGAAGTTTGAATTTAACAGGACTCTTTGATGAAAATGCCACTGGTTTGGATGAAAATAATTATTCATCTGAGGCTGCTGATGATAGTGATAGGGCTGCAATTGCCAAATATTTTGATAAGTTATCGGGTGATAATTGGAGAGGACCTGAATATTGGAAAATATCCAAGGTAAAGACATTTTTGAAAGATGAATATCATCAATCAGCACTTGATTTAGATGATAAAAGCAAATTATCAGATGATAAAAGAATAATACCAAAAAAAACTTTGCTTACCAAGAAGTCGCCATTTCTCGATTTCTTAAACGACAAGAACGATGTTCAGGAGGAAGATATCTTCAAACCAGGTCAGATATCGAAAATAATGCTTCCTGAAAAGGAAATGGAAGTTAATCCCGAATTCAATTGTCTGCCGGAAGATTTTAAATTTACTACAAAGCGTCTAATATGTCTCAACTTAAAGCCGGACAGTAGAATCAACACAATCCTAACTAAAAGAAGAAAAGTCTTTGGTGATATATCGCGCGAAGACTCGACAAAAGTTGCAGATGAGTCTTTCTTTGCAGATGTCTACAAGGATACTGTGGAAACTGGTGTCTCGGATGATGATTTCTTTGGGGGAGACAATGATAATGATATGGAGTTCGGTAATGAGGATATGAATGATGGTATGGATCCTAATGTTTCCTCTGCTAGTCATAAAAGTGGCTATGATGATCTACCCGCAAATAATGTAGATGAATTTGAAGCACCGGTTGCTGCACTTCCAGAAACAAGAAAGCACACAAATGGATTAACATATGCACGGAAATCAAAGAGAGTCGATATACGAATGTTGAAGGAACGTTTATGGACTGCCATCGGACAAAATGACAAATGGGCTCTAAAGAAACGGAATAGTTCGGAACTCAAAGATGATGAAAATTCTGCAATTACAGAGACGGACAAGAAAAGCGGTAATGATACGGCGGAGCAAAATGGCGCTGATGCGGACGAATCCAAATTGAAATTAAGTGAGATTGTACGGACCACGGCTGATATGTACGATCCTCGTTCTCGGAAAGATTTATCGACAAGTTTTTATTTTATTTGTCTGTTACATCTGGCTAATGAGAACAACTTAAGCTTGGAAGGTACCATGGACCGGAATGATATCATAATTAGTAGATGATGCGCCAATTTTTATTTGTTTTGTCGTCTTTTTTATTTTATAGAATATGTATATTATAGGGGAAGGCTGCGTTCAATGTATTTTAATGATTGCACACATATGTTTTTGGTAGAGCATGCACGACTGTCCAAAGCATCTTATTTTTAGTTACGTTAAGTATTATTTTTTTCACATTAAAAATGGCACATAAGTTACATATAGCCACTTGTCAGTTTCATTAAAAGATAACAAACAGATTGACTACAAAATTTCCAAAAACACTCACCATTCAGATTCTTTAGCCCCATGTATCGACTTGTTGACCTCCCTAACCGAAGAAATTAATCTCTTAGAGCCACCCTCCAAGAATGAGAACTTACTCTTTCTAATCTTCTCATAATCGTCGATGAACTTGACCTTCTGTAATGTAATTCCAATATCATCGAGACCATTCAACAAGCAATGCTTTCTGAAGTCTTCGACGTCAAAGTTGTCAACCAAAACAGATCCATCTGGGCCTTTGATTTGTTGATTTGGAAGATCCACAGTAAGCTCCTTCTTGGCAACAGCCAATGGATAAAGCTTTTTCTCGATGACCTCCTGAGGAAGTCTGATTGGCAACAAACCATTCTTGAAGGAGTTGTTGTAGAAGATATCACCAAATGAAGGAGCAATGATAGATCTGATACCAAAGTCTTTCAATGCCCAAGGAGCGTGCTCTCTGGATGATCCACATCCAAAGTTTTTACCTGTTACCACCAAAATCTTAGCATGAGTGTATGGATCCACATTAAGAACAAAGTCCGTAGGAACCATTTTTCCGTTTGCATCTTTGGCAAATCTCGATTCGTAGAAGAGACCTTTCCGTAGACCGGTTCTCTTAATAGTCTTCAAGAACTGCTTTGGAATGATAGCATCCGTATCGATGTTCTCCTTTGTCAATGGAGCAGCCACGGACGTTAATGTAACAAACTTCTCCATTCCAGATGACTTTCCATCCTTTGACTGTTCTGAAGAAATTTCTTCCGTAACCTTTGCGTTATCATCCACTCCATCGTGAGGAGCAGCTGGCTCTGCCAAGTCCTCATCAAGCTCACGCTTTTCAATTTGAAGCCTCTCCAATTCCTCAGCACTACTAAGAGGAAGTTTTGGCTTATCGACGCTGTCAATATAGTCAAAGTCTCTAATGTCAGAGAAATGACCCAAGATTGCAGTTGCAGCAGCCATAGCCGGTGACATCAAGTGCGTTCTTGAAAGAGCACCTTGTCTTCCACGGAAGTTCCTGTTTGAGGTGGATGCGCATCTCTCGTATGGGTCCAAGATGTCCGGATTCATACCTAAGCACATAGAACATCCGGCCTCTCTCCATTCAAATCCAGCATCCTTGAAAATTTTGTCGAGTCCTTCTTCCTCGGCCTCCTTCTTAATTGCACCAGAACCTGGAACTACCAATGCTCTTTTAATATTCTTAGCAATATGGTGTCCACGAGCCACCCTTGCTGCTTCACGAAGATCCTCAATACGGGAGTTTGTGCACGAACCAATGAAAATCTTGTCCACGTAGATGTCCTTCAAAGGAGTGTTTGGCTTCAAGCCCATGTATTCCAAAGCGGCAATGCAACTACTCTTTGCGGAAGGATCTTCGATCGTAGCTGGATCTGGAACCTTTCCTGTGATAGGCAATGCATCCTGTGGAGAGTTACCCCAGGTGACAGTTGGAATAATATCCTTGGCCTGAATCACAACCTCACGATCAAACTTGGCTCCCTCGTCGGAATAAAGCGTCTTCCAGTATGCAAGAGCTTTCTCCCATTCAGCACCTCTTGGAGCCAATGGTCTTCCCTTAACGTATTCGAAGGTTCTTTCATCAGGCTGAATCATACCAGCTCTTGCACCGGCCTCTATAGACATGTTACAAATAGACATTCTAGCCTCCATCGAAAGGTTTCTGATGGCCTTACCAGCAAATTCAATAACGCAACCCGTACCACCGGCGGTACCAATCACGTGGATGACGTGCAAAACAAGATCCTTAGAGGTGATACCTGGCTCGAGATCACCTTCAATCCGAATTCTCATGTTCTTTGATCTAGCCTGAATAATGGTTTGTGTGGCCAAAACATGCTCGACCTCTGAGGTACCAATACCAAATGCCAATGCACCAAAGGCACCATGTGTGGAAGTGTGAGAGTCACCACAAACAACAGTGGTACCTGGAAGAGTGAATCCTTGCTCAGGACCAACAATATGAACAATACCCTGTCTGGTATCGGTCATTCCAAAGAATGGAATGTTGTACCTTTTGACATTCTGCTCCAAAGTTTCCACCTGCAATCTAGAGTCTCCCTGCTTGATGAACGTGGAGATGCTCTTGAAATTCTTTCTTGAGTCAGTAGGAATATTGTGGTCAACAGTTGCCAAGGTGCAGTCTGGTCTTCTCACAGTACGGCCTGCATTTCTTAAACCTTCAAATGCCTGAGGTGAAGTAACCTCATGAACCAAGTGACGGTCAATGTATAGAAGATATGATCCTGATGGGTCCTTGTGCACAACGTGCGCGTCGAAAACCTTATCGTATAATGTTCTAGGTTGTTTTTCAGCAGCTTCGGAAGACATCTTAACAAAAGTACTTTTAAGTATTCTCCTTTTGGACAAAGGGCTTTGATATGTTTAGAGAAGAGACGCTTTCCCAAATCCCAATGAATAGGTAAAGATTTATAGACTATTTATAAGAATGCGTGTATTGAAAATTTGGAACCGCCCTAAATCTCTGGCAAATGACTATAATTACCCGGTGCTGGAGAAAATTTTCAGTCTCTTGCGGTATAAAGCACAATGACGAAATTTCCTGTCGCCGGTACCGGTCCTGCTCCGGTTTCCGGAGAATTTTTAGCCAATGAATATCTTGCTGGATGTCATTCGCGAGAGCGGAAGAAACTTACAGTTTAAATTTAAGGCCTACAAGCACGCAGCTTATTAGATTCAAAAATACACATGGCCTTTTCTTGGTCAAAAAAGGATAAATATTCAATGTAATCAACGATCAAAAAAAGGGTCAAAAATCTAAGAGGAAAAGAAAAAAAAAGTGTAAATAAATAAGGAACGTATGAATCATCTTGGCTGTAGTTATTTTCAAACGCATGAAATGCATCTTCCGTTAACCGGCCCATTTTTCACCTCTCGTTTTGGGATGAGTTAAAAAAAAAAGGATTTTATTTGCCCGCGCGTTGAATAAAATGTTTCAACATAGCAACAGTGATACCAAGCAAAATTGAATACGAACCATATTTGACAATCTTAGCTTGCCTATTTTCGGTCCCTATACACACAGAATATGGGATGTCAGATCTAAAAGAGACCATCGTGTATAAAGGAATCCAGTGAGAAGGAAATAATCTTCCCAATACGTTGTCGACGCCTTTTCTGAGCAAAAATAAAGGTGACTGAACTTTTGTGGACATCTCATAAAAATTATCTAACGCAAGCTTAAGAATGGCAACAAGATTTTGATGTCTTGTTGTGCTATATTCTTCAAACGTGACGGCCCTGTTTCCGTCATTTTTCTCTAACATCTGAAGAAGAACTCTGATATCCTCAAATCCACAATTCATTCCCTGACCGTAAAATGGTACCATTGAGTGTGCCGAATCCCCAATCAAAATGCATTTATCTGTATTATGATAAGTACTACATGTAACATGCATTAGGGCATTTCTGGGATTGTGCAAAAATGCCTCCACAATATGATCTTCCCCAATTAGGGGAACTGCATCGGAAAAGTTGGTTGAGAAGAAGCTTTTGATTTTTTCTTTTGTATTCAACGATTCCATTAATTTCCATGGTCCAAAAACTGTACAAGTAAAAGATCCACCCATATTAGGTAGTGCAATAAGCATAAAATCTTCTCTCGGCCAAATATGGAGATGATTTGCATCCATAAGAAAAGATGAGTTAGGCCCTGCCGGAATTGAAAGTTCCAAATAGCACATGTCTATGTAAACTTGTTGATAGTCCATACGAGTATACTTCATAAGTGCACTCCTGACTTTTGAGTAACAACCATCTGCTCCAATTATAAAATCAAAGTTTGCATATGACCTTTTGGAATTTTTGTCCAAGTATTCCACCTGAACACAATCCTCATCCTTCAAAATATGCATGTTTAGAAACTTGCCTTTAAAATTGAAGGTTATTTCGTTGGAGTTGTTTTTATTGAACAACTCAATTTCATCGACAAGGCTTTTATTTAGCTTTGCTCTGTCGATTGAATTGATGTGCTCACCATGTAGCCCATATTTCTGTGATTGCTGATGACCGCTCAGATCATGAATCATTCTACCATACATGGGAATTATTTCGCTCAAAGAACGTTTGGCCATTTTTCCATCTACATATTTCATGGCTGAAATTCCTCTATCACTTACAGCCAAGTTAATTGATCTCAGTTTTGTGTCTTCGGTAGTTCTTGGGTCTGGTCTTAAGTCAAAAAGCGTAACTTTATATCCCTTATGGGCAAATCCTAGAGCGGCAAGAGACCCGACCGGGCCAGTGCCAATAATTGCAACCGTTTCAGTCATATCCTTAGTTGATAATACTGTTCAAAAATTTTAGATGGTTTGCTTATAAAATATCGTGGAGTTGATGCGTGTTTTGGAAATAAAAAGAGGATTGAAATGGGGAATGATCTTTATTTTCCTTCTCCAGTGGTGCTCTAATGAATTTTTTTTTTTTACCTCTCACTTTTCCCGTATTTTTTTACTTCGAAGCAGGATTTTCTATATCAGGCAACAAGTGACGTAGCACTTTTGGCCGCCTTCTTGAATATAATTTTTCCCCTTTATTTCTTTTGATAGTATTGAGGATTGATCTTCCATTTGATGTTAGGTAAATAATCAACAAATTCAGAAATTTTTTAGATGAAACTTCAATTATGTCAGTACTGTAAGCAATCAAAATGTTTTAGTCATGACGGGTTATTTTTGACTCACTGCATTTTCGGAGCTCATTCTTCACCAATTAAAAAAATTTCAACTGAGCCTTTTAACTCGACCAATTTCAGTGGCATGCAAGTTTTTTGTAGGAAACCAAGCTTCGTAAGTGGACCAATCGCTCGGTATAACAAATAGGTTATATCATTTGTGATCGTGGTCCTACTACTTAATTTTTCGTCTGCGTCGATTGCGTCTGTAAGACGTCAAGACTACACCTATTCCAATTCCGCCATATCTTTTTTATCCAGGATGTATCCAAGTAACTACGTTATTTATAGTAAGGGATTCCGATTCCATCTATTTATAGCGTTACTTCAAAATATTTCTTATTCACTCCTTCAAAGAAAAATGTAATTTATCTTAAAACAAAGTAAGCATTTACATGAAGCCATCACCTCAGAGCGTCCCTTAGGTAATCCCCAAGCTTCTTTCCTATTTTCTCTCCCTGTTCCTGTAAAGCCGCCTTCAAAACATTAATGTCCTGTCCAACATATTTTTGGGCAATTTCTGCCACTCTTTGCTCGATCTCTCCACCTTCAGCATTTGTACCCTCTAATTCATCCTCATTGTTTCCGTAATATTGAGATGATGAAATAGATTGGGCACCCGTGAAAGATTTAAGTCTTTCTCTTGCCTCACGATCTTTTTCCTTATCAAATGCGTTTATACCATAAAATTGATCCGACGATATACTCTTTTGACCGCCAAATCTCTTGGCAACATTTCCCGTATATTTAACATCCTTTGCTCTTCTGCCACGATTTGTATCCTTTGCATTATCAGACGGGGAGGCAGCTGTCATACCAAATCCAAGCTTGGCAAACGATTGCCTTGTTTCGGCGATAGCTGGTTCCTCGGCCTGCTCATTGTCTACAGAAGCAGTTGCAGAAGAATTCTTGCGAGTACCTTTTCCAGCTGAGCCAACTTTAGATAATGTTAACGGGGAAACTCTTGTTGCAGTTTCAGATTTCTTCGTCGTTTCAACACCAAACTCCTTCTCATTTATCTGTGGCTTAACACCGAGCACCTTGGCCTCCTTTTCCTCATTCTTTGCTTCCTGCTCAAATGCATCGAAGTCAATGTCGGTGTTGACCTTCTTAACGTGTAATCTTGATTTGTTTCTATTGGTAGCACCGCCTCCTAAGATATTTCTAGTCTTACGTCCATTTCTCAACAATGATCCTCTCTTTGGCTTGCTGGTTAGACTACTAGTACTGGAAAGTTTGCGAGAGCTTGCAGACTTCGATGCGTCATCTGCGTGACCCTGCTTTTTGGATAAGTTTGTACTTGAAGACAGAGGTGAAGGTGTTGCAGAAGCCGAACCTGATGAGCTCTCCCATTTGGTAAAGAAGTCATCTGTGCTAGAGCTTGATGCCTTAATCTCGTCATCAGAAGAACTACCGTCATCCCATTCAAGAATTTTTGGATGTCTGATGGCATCATTAGCAGCCCGCTCCTCCAATTTCTCCTTGTAATTCTTGGCAATCTGATTTGTGTATTTCTCTTTTAATGGACGTGTTAAATATATTGATCCACCATTTTTGTTCAAAAACTCCTTGAATTTGTCGTTGCCGCCACATTTCATCATTCTCAATTGCTTGTAAGTCCACTTCTGATCTAAGGTAGAAGATTTGACAAAACTGATGTGCACACCCATATTTCTATGACTTGCACTGCAATTCAGACACACAAATATACCGAATGGAATTGACGTCCAGGTCGCATTCCTGGAATCGCAATCAAAACATTTCTTGTTTGCTGATCTCCTTTGCAACTTAGTAAAGATCTTTTTGATCTCCTCCTTACTGGCAAAATCCTCTTCCCCCATTATGTAAATATCTCTTCTATTCTTTGTTTTTGATAAATAGAAGGAGCAGGAACATACAATCTGTAAGAATTTGTATATACTGTAACTGCTTGTTTCGTGTGTGGACCAACATATTTGGTGTTCTTTTTTATTTTTTCTGACTTTTCGCTATTTTTTTTTTCCTCAGGGAATTTACGATTACTATTCTTTTTTTTCTGTGCTTTGTGGGCAGGCGAAAAAAGGCTAAAGATAAATCCTGGATATTGGGTTCTGGACTATCGACGTAAACAGACGGCACTCTAAGTTTTCATGAAATGATGAATTAATTCCCTGACGGCTTGTTCTCGGGTCGGATGCTTAAGCTATTATTATTATTTTCCAATTATTCATCCTTTTTCATTTTCATGGTGGATTACGCTATCATAAGTTTGATAAGGTCCAATATATTTGAGGATACATATATTTTTGATGTCATCATCAGAACAGGTCTTATACGAAAGTGCAACAAAGAGAAGGCGATTGCTGAACGATATTAAAGATGAAAATCAAAGTCTGGGAACGTTGCCGGATGATAGGTTAGAAAATATGAATCAAGCTGCCCGTAAGTTAGATTTTGAAGAAGCAATCAGAATGGCTACAAGCAATAAGATCAATTCTAAAAATACATGGGATTTTGCGTTAATTGACTATTTTCATGATATGAATTTATTGCGTGGTCGGGATGGAACATCTATAAATTTCCAAAAGGCCGGTGCTACATTAGATAGCTGCATGAAGATCTTTTCTCATAGAATTGATTCTATTGTAGCAGATACGGGAAGATTATTATCTGGCCTTAATCAACGAAATGCTACGTCTGGCGGCTCTAAATCGGGTAACGATGTTTCTCAAGAGGAAAATACAATAGAAAATATAAGAAAGCGTGCAGCAAGAAATAAGAAACCTAAATTAACCCTTCAAGATAGTTTCCATGATATCAAAATTAGGCATTATGATCAAGCATTGAACGTTGATCCTCTATTTAAGAAGGCGATTGCTGAGTTTGATGAGGGAGGTGCGAAGTCCTTATTGATGAATGTTCTTAAAATTAACTCGAAAGGTTTAATTGTTTTTGATGAGACATTATCGAAGTCATTACTTTCGACTCCATTTTTGGCTGATGATAATGAAACTCGTTGTGAACCCGATAAAGCTTCTCCTGATATATTGAAGAATGTGCAAGAATACTTATCAATGCATAAATTCAATGCGTCAGCAGAGTTTAAAAGCGCCACTATTTGTCGGTCAATGGGATCTCTTGTAAGTGCATTGGATGATACCGATACGGCAAATACATTTATTGATTCCATTCTTCAGCCACAGGAAACCGGTAAGAATGTAAATGCTGAATTAGATTTAAATGATCCTGCCAATGTGGAAGAGCCTAGAGAATTGCTATCAGATGAGAATGATGATGGACACCAAACTACAGACAAGCATATTTCAGCAGGTCCTGATGATTTTGTCGGAAATGAATATGAAATTGAGAAAATTGATAAGGAGGCTTTATGTGCTCTCGATTCCAGCAATCCGAATTGGAGTGGCGGTAATACCAATTCATGGAAAGTTGAACTCTTTAAACGTAAAATGGGCAATACTCTTCGTAAAGAATTGATGAAATCGGACCCGAATAAGGGCACTGATGAAATAGAAGTTTTGAGGAGTACAGGAGGTAATACGTTAAAAGGGGGTAAGCATCATGCCGTTATAGATTTTACGAAAGACTTCACGAAGAAAGAGGAGAGGACTTTATTTCGTAAAGGGAAAAAGAAGGTGTTACGTCAACCAAAGCTGGACAATAAGGTGTGTATCACATTGCCTGATGATCTACGATGGAATTCGGAAAGATTGTTATCCCTATTCGACAAGCCGGACAGTAAAATCAATGTGTTCAGAAAAAGAAGTCTTCAAAGTACAAACGAAAACACACTTACGAATGCTGCTGGAAATGTTGATGATGTTGAATATGATGATATACCTGATGCCCCTGACTTGGAAATATCTTCCCATAATGAAAATGAAGAAGATATAGTAGTCGATAACGATATGCAAGGAATTTCTGGCGATTTCGACTTCAACATGCTGTTCAGTTCACAGGATGATTCAAATGGTATTGGTCTTAACTACGCTAGAGCTTCAAAAAAGGTTGATATCAAGCTTTTAAAAGACAACATGTGGCAGTCTGCTCTTTTGTTGAAGAAGAAGGACTCTTCTCTGTTAAGGTTAAGTGATATCATTAAAGACACTCTTGAGAAGTATAAATCAAAGCAAAAGGATGACATATCAACATCGTTCCTTTTTATCTGTATGCTACACCTGGCCAATGAGCATGGGTTGCAAATGGAAGGTAATGAAGCGCATACAGATCTAACGATCAAGTCCCAGGAGGAAGCTATTACAGGTTCTTAGCTTTATATTTAATCTATGATACATCTGCTGTCACAAGTACAAAGTCATTAACCAGTATGTTAGTTTACTATATAAAATTTGTTTTGCCGACAGAATAACCGATCACTCTAATCACTCTTCCCGATTGATTTCGGTTGTTTCTAAAGTATTTGTAGTATCCTGACTATCATCGGATGCATTGGCAAGAACTTTACCACGACTGTAGTATTCATCCTTTAATTGACTATTGACTTCATTGAAAAACGCGCGTGCTTTCTTTATAAACACAATCAATAAGAAAATTATCCAGATAGAGAAGCAAAGGATATTGCATAGTCTAATGGTCATACTTTGAGTTGCTAGGGAGACCCAATATTTTATCATTGGACTAAATTTAGTTCCTTCATTCTCCAAGGGAGGAGAAAGTAGCCAATGGAAATTATCATCTGGATGTTTCCAAGCATAAATTGCTGCGTTCGTTAGCCATATAGCTGCAATCAAAAAGCTGACAATGAAGATTTGATGCCTAATTTTAAATGAAATTGATAATCTCGGGTTAAAGGATATCACAAGGCCACTAACATAATTCATCGATATGGAAGTCAAACCTGCAAGAAGCACCCTATATAACTGCAACACCCAGCCTCCATGTTGATTTGGCATACCCGCTAAATACTCATCAAAGTAGTTTCCTGGCAAAAGTAAACCAAAGATCAAAATGATTACCTCCGTAAGCAAATGCATCACAAAAATGAATCCCATTTTTACATATGGGCCCCCCCGTACCAAAATTGTTCTGCATCGAGAAAAGATATGTTTTGTCACTTTCATTATAATGGAAGTATACTCATTAATTTTAGGCACCTTGTCATTTTCATCCTCATTTTGTAACTCCTCATTATCTGCTGGCTTGCTCTGCTGCTCTGTCATTATGTGTGTCGCAATATCAAAAAATTTTCCGAGTGTCACTATCATACAGACAGCAATTGTACTTTTCCAGACATCTAGGGTAAAGATATCTGAATCTAAACCCCAATTCGTTGATTTATCACCAAAGGACATACAAAGTTCAAAAAGAATGCCAACAAAGATACAGAAAGCATATATGAATAGCGCAATTAGCATTGAAAAGGTCCACATCAGTCCAAAAAGTGAGAATACCCGCTTTCTGAAATTTGGAGGGCGGTAAACAACAGTGTAAGTAGTTGCATTCAATGGCTCCTCATCACCATACGGATTGTACTTTTCTTCATCATCCACTAGAGGAGGAATTGGAGCTAGCAATTTGTCATCCTTGGTGACTGGTACAAATAATGTTCTAACAAATTTACGTCCAACCTGATCATTATCAGGTGCTCTCACGTAATTTCCGTCTGGAACAAAGCAGCAATTGACCTCTTTGTGTTCTTTAAAGAAATTTCCCGCCTCATGCTCGGTAACTGGATTTGAAAAGTCTGGCTTTTCATGGAAGTGTAGGGCGTGATTCAGCTTGTTCCTGTAAAGAACGTGACCTCTTTCAGACGGTATTTTTTCCCCTAATAGGAAGGATGATAACCTTAGTATTGAGCAAGAATACTTGAACACAAACTTCCAATAGTCAATAATTTTGTCCTTTGAAAAGGATCCAACAAAGAAAAGAGCAAGATATCCGAGTCTTTCAAAGTTTGAAGCCCTTGTAACGGATGGTAATATCTTTACAGGGGAAAATAGCCTGATACCCCAAGTAACAATCGTAAATTCGATGTGTATGTATAAACTGTAGATTATTGCAGATAAGCCAATGTGACTAAGTTTGAGTAAGAATGGCCTCATTAGGGCATCGTGTATAAGCCTGATATTTGGGTCATCTGATGGACGAATGAAGAAAAGAACACCTTCCCGCAATATATTTGATCTAATCATACTGACGAAGGCAGCAAAGAAGTACATGAAGAATGTACCGATGAACCATAATGGCACATAGCTAAAATCAAGTGTTCCAAAAAGCGGCGGCTCTATTTTGTAGGTGTACAAATTTTCATTGAAAAATGGCACTAAAGCGAACTCAACCTGATATCCACAAAATAATGGGAACACTAGCCATTCGATCATGACAAGAGCGAAAATCTTTAGCACACACACCAATTCCAAAAGAACCGTGTATATTGAACGATAGCCGCCCGATAAAGGATTGCTTTGACTGCAAACGCTTTCCATTTTACGCATTATTAAAAGTATCAAGGATAGAACAACACTAAAGCCAATTATAACAGTAGCCCTTCGCTCGAACAAATTGGTAGTTGGCGTCCAGTTAATCGTATTCAAGTACGCATTTTCACATGGATAAACAAAATTCGAAAGAAAGAACCCAGTAGTCTTTTGAACCACGACTTTCTCTGAAATCCAATTGTACAACTGCATCACGGTGTTCGGAGCCTTAAACTCGTAAAATGACTTTGAAATGGGAATGTAGGCGTATAAGAAAGTTGATGCCTTTGTTAGTAATGAAAGCAGAAGTCTTATAGCCATGTCAGCTATTCCGACGGTTATCATACCCAATAAAGTAGGAATTGTTTTCAAGCAAATTAAAACACCTGGTACAGCAACATCAATAAATGCAGTTGTCTGAAGAACAAATATAGGACCTTTTCTACCATTGAAGAAACCATTGTTTTCCTCACGACCCACATTGTCATTTTGAACAGCAGCATCTTCATCATTAATATCTTCATTCATCGCAGGTTCGGCAAGTAAATTATCGTCGTTGGCACGAAATTGAGCGGGTAAATCACGATTCCGATCAGGATTATTACGATGCTCTTCTTCAAGCATTCTGTTGGCAATATGAACGAGTTCTTGAATATCTTCCGGATCCATTTCATTGTTTTCATTGTTATGACCATCAATATCACCCTCATCTGCCACACCATTTTCATTCTGTTGATTTAATCTCCGAAGTTGTCGTTGATGCAATATATCAAATATCTGATGCATCCGAGGCTCTGGCCCTATTTTCTTTTTGATAATTTTGTTGAAACCTTCATCACTGAGTACCGATCCCTGGATGAGCATCATAGATCCCAATGCAAGTGTGTATTTACTAATCGTCATAAGACCCTTTAACCACGTATTATCGAAAATCAATTGTAGTTTTTGAAAATTATCTGTCAAATCACTAGGTGTTCTTCCTGGTATCTCCTCGCCGTATAAAAAGCCATAGACGTAATCTGAATATGGAACAGTGCAGCCAATAAGCCAATCAAGATACCTGTCCACACAGGAGACAAATACTGGTACCTGTATCACTATGCACACAAGAGTAAGTATGCTAAGATAGGCGTGGTACAAAATTACTTTGAAATGGGAAAATGCTCTACCGATAATAAGAGGAAAAGGTAGAACTTCTGGTGTATCTGGCTGATAAACTGTTTTGAATGTGTAAGGAGCGTTACAAATGTCGCAACGTTCTTTGTGTGAATGTTTCAGCCATGATTCCAAGCACTCTTGATGAATATATTTAATTGATCCACGGCATTTACAGGGATGAAATAAAGGTGCATCATCTGTACCTTCACACCGGCAAATCCGGCAAACAGGAATATCTGTGGGCATATTCTTGATGTAAGTTATTGGATGTGTTCAAAATTGCCAGCACTATAGTTTATAATACGGTGAATTAAGGAAAGCGTGAGAGGTATAGTAGTGGTACATTGAAAGATTGGGAATCTTCGGCTCAAAAAAAAAAAAAAATTGGAGGAAAAAAAAATTTGGAGCACAAAGTTGGCCTACCTCGTTTGCCAATATGGTAAATTTAATTCCGAAATTGCTACGGTTCAAGTCTGTTTATTATAAAGGCTATGCTAATCATAAACACAAAGCTATTCTATACTTTCATGGTATATATAATATTATTTACTTTGATGTTCAGAATATAGCACTGAGAACTGTTAGATAAATAACCTGGAATATCGATCCCAAAGTGGAAATTAATGTAAATACTACAACATTACAATTCCTGAGAGATAAAGCAACTCCCCCACAAGCAAAAATTTTAAACATTAAAATCAATTAATTTATTCCCAATATACAAATAAAACGAAAAAAATGCAATACCAACAAACCAAATTAAACGAATGCATCTCAACTAATGATCAATCGCTTAATCCACTTCCTCAACGGAAGGACCATTGTTGGCACCAGTGCTTGGACCACTTCCAGCACCTGGCATACCGCCTGGCATTCCACCCGGCATACCACCTGGAGCCGCACCTGCTCCTGGAGCTCCACCTGGAGCTGCACCCGGTGCACCACCTGCAGCATACAACTTTTGCATGATTGGATTGGCCTCTTGTTCCAATTCCTTCTTCTTGTCCTCGAACTCATCTTTGGCAGCAGTCTGGTTAGAGTCCAACCAGCTGATAACCTCCTCGCACTTCTTGAGTAACTTATCCTTGTTATCAGCGCCAACCTTGTCAGCAAACTTAGCGTCAGATGCAGTGCTCTTCAAGGAGAATGCATAAGACTCCAAAGTGTTCTTGGCCTGGATTCTGTCAGCCTCCTTCTGATCCTCAGCCTTGAACTTCTCGGCCTCAGAGACCATCTTGTCAATCTCCTCCTTTGACAATCTGCCCTTGTCGTTCGTAATGGTGATCTTTTGGGACTTACCGGTACCCTTCTCAACTGCAGAAACATTCAAGATACCGTTTGCGTCGATATCAAAGGTAACCTCAATCTGAGGAACACCTCTTGGTGCAGGTGGAATTCCGGTCAACTCAAACTTACCTAACAAGTTGTTGTCCTTGGTTCTTGTTCTCTCACCCTCGTACACCTGAATCAAAACACCTGGCTGGTTATCAGCATAGGTGGAGAAGATCTCCGACTTCTTGCAAGGAATTGTAGAGTTTCTTGGAATCAACTTTGTCATCACACCACCGGCGGTCTCAATACCCAACGATAATGGTGTAACATCCAAAAGCAACAAGTCCTGAGTCTTTGACGATTCATCACCAGTCAAAATGGCAGCCTGAACTGCAGCACCGTATGCAACAGCCTCATCAGGGTTGATGGACTTGTTTGGCTCCTTGCCGTTGAAGTAATCGGAAACCAACTTCTGGATCTTTGGAATTCTTGTGGAACCACCGACAAGCACAATCTCATCTATTTGAGCCTTGTCAAGCTTTGAATCTCTCAAAACTTTTTCGACGGGGTCCAGAGTGGATCTGAACAGATCTGAGCAAAGTTCCTCAAATCTTGCTCTCGTAATTGATGTGTAGAAGTCAATACCCTCGTACAAAGAGTCAATCTCAACGGATGTTTGTGCTGAGGAAGATAATGTTCTCTTGGCTCTCTCGCATGCGGTTCTTAATCTTCTCAATGCTCTCTGGTTGCCAGTCATGTCCTTGTGGTACTTTCTCTTAAATTCATTAGCAAAGTGAGTAACCAACCTGTTATCAAAGTCCTCACCACCCAAATGGGTATCACCTGCAGTGGCCTTGACCTCAAATATACCCTCATCGATAGACAAAAGAGAAACATCGAAAGTACCACCACCCAAATCGAAGATCAACACATTCTTCTCACCGCTTCCCTTCTCCTTATTCAAACCATAAGCAATAGCTGCAGCGGTAGGCTCGTTAATAATTCTCATCACGTTCAAACCGGCAATGGTACCAGCATCTTTAGTTGCCTGTCTCTGCGAATCGTTGAAATAAGCAGGAACGGTAACCACGGCATCCTTCACCTTCTCTCCCAAATAAGCCTCGGCTGTAGTCCTCATCTTAGTCAAAACCATGGAAGAAATTTCTTCTGGTGTGAACACCTTCGTCTCACCCTTGTACTCCACCTGAATCTTTGGCTTTCCCTCAGAATCAATAACCTTGAACGGCCAGTGCTTCATATCATTCTGCACCTCCTGGTCAGTAAACTTCCTACCTATAAGTCTCTTTGCATCAAAGACAGTGTTGGTAGGATTCATGGCGGCCTGGTTCTTGGCAGCCTCACCAATTAACCTCTCGGTGTCTGTGAAAGCCACGTAAGAAGGAGTGGTACGGTTACCCTGGTCATTAGCAATGATGTCAACTCTGTCATTTGCAAAATGACCAACACATGAGTACGTAGTACCCAAATCAATTCCAATAGCCTTAGTCATTCTTTTGTACTATGATTATATGTGTATGTATATATGTTATGCTTTATTTCTAAGCTCTGTTTGTTGCTCTAACGAATTAAGCTCGATAGTAGACAATTAAATATTCACACTGAAACGAAATGAAAATAAACTACTATAAATTGCTACAGAATCGTGGGTTATTGACAAAACTACCCCTATATATATATATGCCCTTCGGCTTGCTGCCACATTTAATTGATCCTGGGTGCCCTCTTGTACTTTGTTCCGGTAGCTTCCAGGATCCTCTTTTTCCTTCTATGTGAATTTTCTCCACTTAATTGCAAAAAACTGCTAAGAGCATGTATGCGGCTGTAAGACAATGGAGTGCAATAGATTATTCGAGAATTTTCCTTTTTCCTCAATGGCAACGAAAGCTGAGCAGCAATCCAGAACTGAATTTCACTCTGAAGAAAAATTCTTTCCCCTTCTTTTTCTTCAGCCAACTCCCAGTATGCATCGATTCTGGTCTACGCGATTCTTACCCGGGTAGTCATCAGTTGACGTCTAACTCATTTTTAGAATGCTTTTTCTCTTTCAAACATTTACAGACGCGTCATAAGACCATCGAATTTTCTGGTTAATTATTTTGTAAGCTTTATAGTCGGCGATAATGAAAAATATAATGCATACATAGAAAAAGCCTGATTATCTACCCGATACTTCAAATCCTCATTCTAATCGTAAAATAAAAGTCTTTTGACAAGTCCATACTTTTAAATATATTTCACTCATTCTTCTTAACACCACTGGTAATTGCTCTCTTTGCGAGTTTTGCCATTTTGCTAAACCAGAAAAAGTTCAAACAGTTGAAGCCAACATTCAAGCCAAACACAAGAGGGATAAAAATGGCTGGGAGTTGGTCTTTAACGGTCAAGCACATTTTGAAAGCTTTGCATGATGCATAGACTCCCCAAACGCATCTTGTTAAAAAGAAAGTAATAATTAAAAATGCTCCGTTAATCATGAAAGCCTTCTCGTTGATAAGGTCTTTGGGTCCACGTGTGAAAAACCAAAATAAATTGACAAATGGTGTGCTTAACTCAAAGATAAGGAATGCGGGGATTAATGGCTGGCAGTATCCCCTAAATGTGGTGGTGAAAACGATAAGAGAACCAGTAGCATGAAATAGATATTGGTAACCATAAAGATCAAAGTGGTAGATGCAACAGTATACCAAATCCCAAATAAAATAACCACATGTTAAAGCGCATGCAAGACCTGCAAAATCATATGTTCCAAATATCGGATTTTCACGAAACAGTGGGTGTGCAAACATGGGAATGCATAGCAAAATAGCGACAATTGCCTGGGTAAATGATGTAATATGAACATCAAAGTCTGATTTAAGCTTTTTATTCTCAAGGGTCCTGTAATATGATCCGAATATTCTGTTATTTAGTATTGGGGCAAGCCATGTTATAGAAAAATAGAATATAGTAGCCACTGCTAATTCGTGCCAATGTTGAAGAAATAGATCATCTGTAGTTTCCGGAAATGGCCGGTACTTCAAGAAAGGATCACTGTTGAAATATATCATATTCTTTACCAATCCAACCTGTCTTTACTAACTTGGTCGAGTATACAAGAAAGTTTCTTGTTGCTCTCCAAATAAACTATCTTTAAACTTTAATCGTATAAAATTCACCCGCCCTTTTATTCTTCTTTATGCCGGTTTCGGGAGGCCATCGTTAATCCACCGAGGGTGCTCAAAATTTACCCGAAGAATTTCGTTGGGTGAAAAACATTAAATAAAAAATAACAGGAAGGATTGATTGGTCGTCCATAATTACAGGACTGTATCTATAGATCTGATTGCACCACTTAAACAGAATACCAACTTTGCACTTTGACGACTATTAAAATGGGAATGTTCAAAAATGATATTCCTTTACTATATATTGTGTTCCGATCGCTTTTAAAGATTGCACATGCACGAAGCACGTTTTATCACCAAAAAATACCTGTACAGTATATCTTTCTAAACCTTAAATAAGCCTTTCACATGTTTATTACTGTTACTATCTTGTACATTTTTGAAATAATTCATTTACTATTCTCTAATTTATGTTGTACAGAGTCCTTGCAACTTGGATAATTTGTCCTATCAGTTGCAGCTGATAGCCAAACACACAAAAAAAAAAAAATAATAACGAAAAACGTTTTTCAAGATCACAGTAAGATTTTTGAAATAATAATGGTGGTTAGAAAATTTCTTGCCTAAGCATGTTTCCGCACTTCCCTGTGATAATAAAGTTTTTGACTAATTAGTATCCCTTTTCCCTACCTCGTTTACCTTTTGAGCAACATCCGGACCACAACAACGTTATAGTGAAATTTCACTGGAAACACACGACATATCGCAAATAACATGTCATCATTTAAATTGGTTTGTTTGGGAAACCCTCTATTAGACATTCAGGTGGATGTTGGTAAGGACTACTTAGAAAAGTATGAACTTAAAGACAACGATGCCATTTTGGCTGCAGAGAAGCATCTTCCTATCTACAAGGAGATTTTGGAAATGAAAGGTGTGAAACTTGTTGCCGGTGGTGCTGCTCAGAACACTGCTAGAGGTGCCCAATATTTATTACCCGAAAACTCTGTTGCTTACTTTGGATCGGTTGGAAAAGATTTGTACGCAAAGAAATTGACCGAGGCAAACAAGTCTGTTGGCTTAACAACACGTTATATGTATCAGGATGATTTTGCCACTGGTAAATGTGCTGCTTTGATTTACAAGAATAATAGATCTTTGGTTACCGATTTGGCCGCTGCTAACCATTTCAAACCATCACATTTGCAAAAGCCTGAGAACTGGGCTGTGGTTGAAGGTGCAAGCGTTTTCTATATTGGAGGTTTCCACTTGACAGTTTCTCCCGAGGCCATTGAGCTTTTAGGAAAGCATGCTGCTGACAACAACAAGATCTTTATTCTTAACTTCTCTGCACCATTCATTCCTATCGCATTTAAGGATGCCCTTGACAAGGTTCTCAAGTATGTTGACATTGTCGTTTGTAATGAAACCGAGATTGCTTCTTACGGTGAATCCCACGGAATTGAGAGCAAGGACTTGGACGAAATTGCAAAAAGCATACTGTCTTTTCCAAAGGCTAACACCAAGCGTGACAGAGTAGTTGTTTTCACTCAGGGCACTGGTCCAACACATTACCTCACAGCACAGTCTATCAAGACTTACCCTGTGAAGAAATTAGAAAGCGACAAAATTGCAGATACCAACGGTGCTGGTGATGCTTTCGCAGCTGGTTTCACTGCTGGTTTGGTTGAAGGAAAAAGCATTGAGGAGTCTATTAAGATAGGGCAATGGCTTGCTTCTCTTTCCATCCAGGAGGTTGGTCCATCGTATCCTTTCCCTAAGCAATCATACTCTGCCTAAATGTGTCATTCTACAGTCCTTGTGAAATTTTGCTTGACTTACATATATGAATATATATAATAACCAGGTTAGGATTTATATCAAATTTATTAAGCTGTAGTCCGGGCTTTATAGTTTAAGTATAAGAAAGAAGAAGAAAAATGTCAAGCCCGACGCAAGAGTTTAATTCTCATCATCTGCTATTTCTTCGAGGATTGGTGTGCGCTTCCTGGCCTCTGTAGTTTTTTCCTTGGAGGAAGTTGTTGTTGTTGCTGCTGTTGTTGTTGCGATGGGTTCTGCTGTCTTTTCGGTACTCGCATCACCTGTATCCTTTGTAGTCTTACGGTGTTTGTGCTTGTGACCCTGCTTCTTGCTACTTGGATCTTCCCATCCGTACAATGGCTTGAAACTGTCAATAACACCACAATCGGCAAACAAGTTTGGGAAGAGCCAGAAACGTCTCGACATAGTAAAGTATGACACTATGAATATGATTAATCTTATGAATGCAATACCAAAGAATGCGGCAATGAGTAATAACAAGCCTGTACTCAAGTACCAAACTCCTGTTCTCATCCAAACAGGCCAAAGAGGGAACAACACTACAGCAAAGACTGCTGCGACACCAAGAATTGAATATAGCCAGAGGAATGGATTTGGGGGCTCGAAGTTCCACATGAAGTATGTATCCGGCTGTAAAACTGCCTTGTGTATGATTTCTAATCCAGGAGTAGTTTTATTAACAGGCAAACCTCTCTCTTTGGACTCCTTTGTCTTCAACTTGCGTACAGGAAGAACAAGCTGATTTTGAATTAGCATGACAAATATTTTTTGTGCACTGGCTTCATCCTTAACAGGTGGATATAATTCGGGTGCCTTAGAGCTTTTCTTTTCATACTCTGGGCTTTGCAATGCCCTCACAAATCTCTTAAACCTGAAAAAGTCTTGTTTTGAGTTGCCGGCCGAAGCATTGATTCCTTGTCTTTGTTTTAAGACTTTGCTATATCTTACCGAAGATGCAATTGCAATGGCCGTTGGGTTTTTCCGTGCAGTTGTAGCCACCTTATGAGCCCGCATTTTTCCTTGCCCGATATTCAGGTTAGCATTACCTTGTTGAAGAGGATTTTGATAATTCATGTCTGATCTTTATGCAAATGGTATTAGAACGCAACTTTGTCTTGTTTTCTTTTAATTTCTTATAGAATATGGTACCTAGCAGCTTACTTATATGACAGTTCACCAATCCTACTTATTCTAGCAAGCTCGAGTTTGGAATTATTTATTCCATATAGCCTTCGTCATATGTATCGTATAGGTAGGGTACTTTTGGAGATCCCACACTCGTTTCCATCACTCCTATTTTTTTTTTTTTTCACTACCTGTCTTTTTTCAATTTACGTTCCAAAATTGAAGAGCGTAAGAGAAAAAAGTACAAGCACAAATATTTCGCTCCTCCAGCGCTTTCTTGTTTCACTTCTATGATTTATGGTCGATCGCACTAAATTCGCGCTCTGCTTGCCAAGCATTGTTCCGCTTGATCAATGGAGTACATCCCAGTTTTCTTATCTACATTTTACAGACAGAAGTGTAAAACTTCTTCCTTCCTTTTATATATATCCGTCTGTTCTGCCATTACCGTACCTTCATCCTCAAACATATTTATTTATTACTGCATATATCATTAAAAACATATCTATTAACATCGTGCTCGAACTGAAGTGACTAGTTAATTTGAAAACGCCGACATATTTTTTTCTGATGGAACGCCGTCTTGAAACAATCTTTTGGAATTAATATGCTTCCCAAAAAGGCTCGTCCCCTAAGCTCTCAAAGTATAAATTCGAATAAGTCAAATTGTGAATCAAAAGCTGAAGGGTTTTCACTGTTTAATAACGAAACAGAACGTGCAAGAAAAGCATTTATCAATGATGGTTCCTCACAATCAGGATGTGATCTATTCCCAAAAATGGGTGACAGATTACAAGACAACCCAGAAGATGAAAATACAAATATACTTGAAGAAAATAGCAAATATGAATCTAATCAATTTATTAAAACCAATGCAGCGTCAAATTGTTCTGGAAGCAATATAAAGGATCTTGCTGATGGTAATATCAATGCTGATCATAGTGCCTCGTCATTTGTTCAGTCTACAATTATTGATGGAAGCGATGATAATGATGATAATCTGGATACATCTATTCTTAATCGGATTTTGGATACCGTCTCTGCAGAGAAGATAGATGATTCTGGGAGGTCTCGCTTTTTCTTTAGAAATTTGTACGAAAAATACAAGGGTGAAAGCATTCGTTATAGAGACCATGATGACAAAAACCTTGGTAATCAGCCAAGTGACTTTGAGATCTATAATAATGAAGTTGCCCAGGAAGAAAAAATCAGAAAAAGGCTTTGTACAATGAAGGCTGAACGATATAGTACGCCCAATCATGCGCATTATCTTCCGATTCTTAATATTGGCGATTTGGATAGTGGATTCATCAAAGCTGTTGATACATCTATTGATAAGCCTTTGAGGGCTAAGATGAATCGGCGATCATCGCGCTGGTATAATAGGCTGTTTAGTAAAGCAGATTCTGTATCCGGAAACCCAAGCAATGTTGGTAGCCGCAGTCCAGATAATTTTACCAAATACTCTGGAGAACAAAGCTCACTCAAGAACATGCTAGTTGATAGTGGAACTCTAAAGAGTTCAATGAGAAATAATAACTTGTCCCCTCTTGAGATGCATTCATATGATCTTGTGAATGATTTCTCCGAGAAAAGATTAGCTGATGATCGTACCACTTTTGCTCTTGAAAGCAATGAAGAGAGTGAGAATATTTCTAGTATCGGCTTTATTGTTAGTAATGAGGAAGAAGTGGACTATAACTTTAATGTTATTGGTGAAAGAGGTGGTTCAAATAAGTATTCCGATTTACCTGAAGGAAGGAAATCTGCTGGTTCATGGTTCAATTTTCGACAGTATTTCCCTCATCACAGAACGAAACTTTGTACCATTTTCAAAAGTCTTAATCCATTTAATAAGGTTCGTGAGCAGATGAACCATCATTACCAGATTCAAAGAAAACTTAAGTTACGTCATTTGCATCAGATTGCATTGGGTGGAACATTGGGTGTTGGATTATTACTTTCCTCAGGTAAGGCCTTTTCTATTGCAGGTCCGTTGGGTTGTCTTCTTGGTTTTATCATTGCTGGAATAATTGTTTTATCCACCATGTTATCATTTTGTGAAATGGTTACTCTCATACCACTTTGCGGTGGTGTCTCTGGTGTGTCCGCAAGGTTTGTTGATGATGCCTTTGGATTTGCCCTTGGTGTTAGTTATTGGTTCAGCTATATGATTGGAATGCCCACAGAAATAACTGCTGCATCAATCATGTTAAGTTTTTACTCAAATTTGAATATTCCAGGGCCGCAAACGGCAGCCTGGATATCGCTTTTTCTAATTTTCGCTACATTTGTGAATTTATGCGACATCAAAGTCTATGGGGAATTTGAGTATTACTCAACTGTGATAAAGTTGTTGTTTATTTTAGCATTAATGATATATATGGTTGTTCTTAACTGTGGTGGTTCTTCTCCATTTCACAAAAAGATCGGCTTTCATTACTGGAACAGTGCAGATTCGGATTTAAGCCACTTTATAACTTTTGGTCCTTTCCGGCCCACGTTTGATGTTAATGACAACGGGTTAGGCTCATTGGATGGAATTGGTGGTGCTAAAGGGAGATTGTGTCAGGTCATAACTGCAACGGCTGTGGCGGCATATGCCTATGTTGGTACTGAAATCGTTATCATTGCTGGAAGTGAGGCAAGAAATCCTAGAAGAGCAATCCCAAGTGCTACTCGAAATATCTACTGGCGTATTCTCTTCTTCTATATTCTGTCCATATTTGTTGTGGGATTGAACATTTACAGTGGCGATCCACGTCTTCTTCGATACTTTAGTGGAGGTAGTTACAAAGCCAATGAGAGTCTACAAAATTATGTGATAGATAATGTTGGAGGCAATGTTTGCACAACGCATTTGCTAACGTGGGCTGGCTTTTCCAACGGTAACCAGTCGCCATTCATAATCGCGATACAAAGTGCAGGTATGTGTACTTTTGCGGCGGTTGCTAACGCGTTTCTTCTCTACTTTGCAGTTACTGCTGCAACTTCGCAGCTTTATGCTTCATCAAGAACGTTATACTTCATGTCAATTCAAGGTAAGGCTCCTAAAATATTTTCGGTCTGTACAAAGAATGGGGTTCCTTATGCAAGTGTTCTTTTCACAGCATTATTTGGTTCACTTGCATATCTATCTGTCAACCATAATACCGCCTTAGTTTTTGAGAGATTATTGAGCATCTGTTCATCTACTGGATTGTTGGTTTGGTCTGGGATGTGCCTATCGTTTATTAGATTCTTTTATGGGCTCAGTCTACGCCCAGATATAATCAACAGGGATGATGAGAATTATCCGTATAAATCACCATTTCAACCATATTTGGCATACTTTGGAATGATAGCTGGATTTTCGATCGTTATTTTGTCTGGATTTTTGGTGTTTCTAAGGGGAAGTTGGTCCTCTGCAAATTTTATTTCCAGTTACGGCTCTTTGTTCCTTTTCATACTTTGCTATGTTGTATACAAGGTGTTCAGAAGGACAAAAATTCATAGGTTAGACCAACTAGATCTTGACTCTGGTAGAAGAGAGATAGACCGTATTATCTGGGAGGACGAACAAAATTACGTCAGCAACTTCAAGGAAATTATTCATAAAGGTATCGATTTGTTGCTTTAGTATAAGCTTTTTAATATACAGTGTACCTATTATATATCGCCCAGTTTTTCAAGAAGCTCTTTCTTCTTGTGTGCCACAATCATCTTCTCGACTTTCTTATCTACAGCTGATTTGTCGGCTATGAAGTCCTCTGTCGGAATTGTAATTGTGGGTTTAGCCTCAGTCTCACATCTTCTTGAGGCAGCCCTTGTAACTGCTCTCTCGTATTTTATAATGTCATCATCCCTATTATTTCCGGGGGTAGCCGGATTTAGTGAATGTTTGAGTTCTTGACGTGTTATAATTGGAGTAGGTAAAGATTTGTCCCCCAAAGTTGATTTCACTTCATCTAAAAGTTCTTCTTCAGAGGGGATTCCTAATACACCATTTCCTATTCTTTGCTGTGATGATTGGTCCTCGTCGAGTAATCCATAATATCCAGCATCTAGTTGCAAGAGATTCAGCTGCTTCCTTGATTCATCCCTATTCTTTTCCCTCCGAAAGTTTTGTGTATTCTCTGCTTTTTCTTCTCTGGATAATTTCAGAAGTTCTTGTACATCTGGGAGCTCTTTGGCCCTTCCAAAATATCGGCATCCTTTTATTATGGTTTCGTTACTGTTTGTTATAAATTGTAAATAGTCCGGACCACCAAGATCTTTAATTCTGTGTTCCCAAGCCCGTTTCTCGCGGAATAATTTGTTGAGCTTTGAATTCAAGTCTCTTATCTCGTACTCATTGATTAATGGATTGTTTATCTTCATCAAACTCTTGTCGATATCTTGAATGCACATCTTCCTGAATAACTCTGCGTCTGTTACACTTTTGACATTTTCCGTAGATCTCGGCCTCCGCGTAGGAATTTGTGGTCCTTTTTGTGCATAATACAGGTTCAATAGCGATTGTGCTTTTTCTTTGTTTCTAGACATTAGCTTTCAAATATTTTGTAGTGCTATTGAAAGTATTTATCTGAAACAGATGGTAAGATAGCAGGGACTAAGCGAATAAAAATTTAGCAGATGAAATTTTAATGGGTGAGCTAGTAATTTCTTCGCTCGAAAGTGTATCTATCATCTATCGAGCATTACTAAGGATGAGAACACTCAAATGACTTGGCCTTTCAACATTCTAATGGTGATTCTTAAAGTGTGAAAAGGGTGATTTTAATATATTTGCCAGCGTGCGCTAAATTTTTTAAATAAATTTCTTGGAAGTGTTGCTGCCAATTCCATGGTTTTCGATCTAGATTATAACTTAATAGGGTACATCCAAAAAGACTTTATTCTCTTTCATGAAATATTATACTGCATGTAGTACTATGTTCTCTTTAGAATTTCCATAAATGTCCTACAGTCAATTATTATTACAGGATTTTTATTTGCTAACTCTTTATTATCATAGAACACATAATTAATATCTTCCTCCCCTAATCGCTTAGTTGAACAGGATAGGCGAAAATCTATGGCTGTAAACCAAGGGACGTGTAAAAAATAAAAGGGAAGAATTTTCAACCGCGTTTCCTCCATTGTTGTCGATCACATTTGTACTTGCAAAGTAATTTTAGCACAGTTTTTTCCGCGTTTTGGTGTTCCCTGCTTCTGATATACGGCAGGCTGCATGGCTGGCTATCTCACAGAAACAGGTTATTGAAAATAAATATTCATATTCTCCGAAAGCTTAACATTTTTATCCCACCAATCTCCTTCGTTTTTATTCTCTCACCTGCTATTTCTTGGCAAAATACCAAGTAGGAATTGACAATGATGGTCTCGTCCAAAAGAAAAAACCGGCTGCTCATGATAGGAGCGTCCCTGTTCCTTGGACTATTGTTTTTCTTGGCTATCCCATCAAAGAAATCAAATGTCCCTTTAATACTAGACAATGGTTCTGATTACCTGGAGGATGAATCTTCAAAATATAAAGAAGGTGGTACGCTTTCCCAAAATTCTGATGCTACTTTAAAAGATGCTGACTCTGGCATAGCGGAAATTGGAAATACTGTTACCCAGTCAGAATTAGCTGTTGAAGAAGAAAATAAAGCTCCATACCCATTAGAAGATAAAAAGCAGGCAGAATCACAAGGTATAGTTCCATCTAAGGCTGCCGATGTCGGTGAAGCAAAGAAAACAGATGCTCCATCAAGTGGATGTTCATCTAAGGATAAAAAGTATGTTGTCATGATTGATGCTGGTTCAACAGGTTCCAGAGTCCATGTTTACACGTTCGATACCTGTGTGAGTCCTCCAAAATTGTTAGATGAGCAATTCAAGATGTTAAATCCAGGTCTCTCGTCATTCGATACTGACACTTTAGGTGCGGCAAAGTCACTAGACCCATTATTAGAAGTTGCATTGAACACTATTCCAACCGACAAGCAAGGATGTTCACCTGTTGCCGTTAAAGCCACGGCTGGTTTGAGATTATTGGGTGAGAAAAAAGCGAGTGCAATCCTAAAGGAGGTCAGAAAATATCTCGAGACAAAATATCCATTTCCAGTGGTTTCCGGTGATGGCATTTCTATTATGGACGGAAGTGACGAAGGTGTTTATGCCTGGATCACGGCAAATTTCCTACTTGGAAATATAGGAGGCAAAGAGAGGACTCCTACCGCAGCTGTTTTTGATCTTGGTGGAGGATCTACGCAAATCGTCTTTGAGCCAGAAGATGGTGAAGAAATGATTGATGGTGAGCATAAGTATGAGATTGACTTCGGTGGTCGACATTTCATCTTATACCAATATTCTCATCTTGGATATGGCCTAATGGAGGGAAGAAAGAGAATCAATTCTTTGGTCCTAGAATTACTATTGCAAAAGCATGGCTCTATATCTGGCTTGGTTCCGCTCACCGAATTAGAAGCCAAGAATCCTAAAGGACTCAAGGCTGAGGTTACGTTGAAAAATCCATGCGTTCCTCCGGGTGTTGCCGCAAATAACATTCCCGTCAAATTAGAAGATGGTACTACATACTTGGTGAACTTTGTCTCTCCGGCAAAAGATGAGTCCGATACCTTAGCAGCTACCGCATCTACACAGTGTCGATTCCTTGCGGAGACTATTCTGAACAAGGATGCAAAATGTGAATCTAAGTCTTGCTCTTTCAATGGTATATATCAACCTTCACTCAGACATCATTTCCCTAAGAGCTCTGATATGTTTGTGTTCTCATATTTCTACGATCGTTTGCAGCCTATTGGAATGCCTCAGTCCTTTACACTTCAAGAAGTGATGGATATTACACAATTGGTGTGCTCTGGTTCATCTCTCTGGAATGAGTTTTTCTTGCAGAAGAGTTCAATCGAAGAGTTGGAGAACGAGCCATTGTGGTGTATGGATCTCTCTTTTATGACTGCCTTGTTACATACCGGTTATGATATTCGTCTCAACAGAGAACTTAGAACTGCCAAGACCATCGCTGGAAATGAGCTTGGTTGGTGTCTTGGAGCATCACTTCCATTGCTTGACCAGGGCTCTGGTTGGACCTGTAAAGTCGATAAGCAGTATTAAGCGCTTTTTTCTATTTAAATACTGAACGTTGATTATCAGGTGACCGAGCTGTTCGTATTTTATTTGTCAAGCAGGATCATGTTTGAGGACTATAGTCGCGACTGTAATTTTTCTCCCAACCTTTTTTTTTTTGGTCGTATTTTCCAATGGTTGAGTAATTGTCATCGGCTGTTTCCGTCTCTAAAGGTCGATAATCAATATAACTATTTTCGGGACCCTGAAAGTTGGATTGTAATAAACGTTTTGGTGCCAACAAATTGTTTATTTAACCAAATATTTACCATAGCCAAGGGAATGCAATTTGCATAGCGGTTTTAATTGGTGTAAGGATAAATTGGTAACACTGATGTCTTCTTCAACAGACTCTCTTAATACGACTTCTTCATCTCCTGATACGCCCTCCTCTGAAACACCATCAGCTCAGCCCTTACAGAGGTCCGAATCGATGACATCCAAAGAGCCTATTTTGCACACCTGTTTCTTTGATGATAGACCTCCACAATCTATAACAGTTGGTTTTGATTCTAGGAACGACAGACTGTTTGAGGATAAAGATGATTATGCCATTTCTGGTGGGAAAGGTCTTGCTGACCAAGCAGGTTATTCGAGGCAGCGAAATCCGTTTCCCCAGGGTTTCCAGCAACGACATGATAATAATTTCCCACTCCCATCTTTGCTAAATAAAAGGAGGCTTGAGACGGACCAGGAATGTGAGACAACGAGTGAACTTTTGAACTCTCTCAAAGATAAAGGTCTTACGAGTATGAGATCACATACAGAATTGGCAAAAACAGCTCATGGTGTGCGCATTTTGGCAAGAAGGTTGGACAAGGCCACTATACATCTACAACTAAATTCGGTGATGATTATTACCAAGGCAAGAGATAATTCTTTGATTTTTCTCACCAGGGAGCTTGCATCCTGGCTGTTAAAGGAATCCAAGCACACAACCGTTTACGTGGATTTCCACCTAAAGAAGTCCAAACGATTTTGTGCTGACACTGTTGCTGCATCTGCGGTCAACGGTGAGCAAAGATTAAAGTTTTGGGATAAGACCGTGGTCACTCATAATCCTAATTTGTTTGATTTTGTCATTACTCTTGGAGGTGACGGAACTGTATTGTATGCTTCGACTATGTTTCAGCGTGCAGTTCCACCAATCATGTCATTTTCGCTTGGATCACTGGGCTTCTTGACGAACTTTAAATTTGAGGACTTTCGTCAGACTCTAACGCGTGCAATCAAGCATGGTGTCAAAACGAATCTCCGGATGAGGTTTACGTGTAGAGTTCATGATAGTCATGGCAAGCTCTTATGTGAACAGCAGGTTCTAAATGAGCTGACCGTGGATAGAGGTCCGTCTCCATGGGTCACAATGCTCGAATTATACGGTGATGGATCTCTCATAACGGTCGCACAGGCCGATGGGTTGATTATCGCCACTCCAACAGGATCAACTGCATATTCACTTAGTGCCGGTGGCTCCTTGGTGCATCCAAATGTCAGCACGATTTGTGTTACGCCTATTTGTCCGCACACTCTTTCGTTTAGACCAATTTTGCTACCAGACTCAATGACATTAAGAGTCCAAGTGCCTCTCAGAGCGAGGGCGCATGCATGGGCTTCATTCGACGGCCGTGAAAGGATAGAGTTATCTAAAGGTTATTATGTGTCTGTGTCGGCATCTCAGTATCCATTTCCAACTGTGCGATCATCGAAGACAGAGTATTTCGATAGCGTGAGCAGCGTATTAAATTGGAATAAGCGTGAAGAGCAGAAATCGTTTGTGAATCTTTTAACTGACAATAACAAGGAGTCTTACGGTAACTACAAATCTGATTCCGATGATTCGAAGTTCGAAATTGATTATAACGATGAATCGGAACTGGAAAGTGATATGTCAGAAAAAGTTAAGAGAGACCTTTGTATTGACCCACCAGTACAGTCAGATCTCCCTAAGCTGCAAAATTCCATAAAGGCAAATTTCTTCACCGGAACAAACGAAAGTACCAGCACATCGTCGCCGGACGACCATCTATGATGTGTATTTTTGTTTTGCCATGTACGTATTGATTGTTGGAACCTGATCTAGTCTAATCCAGCTCACAAACTTTGAAGATAAATTAGAAGTCAAGAGATGAGAGTGATCTCCTAGATATTATTCAGCACGATGTTTGCTAATATTTCCGGTTTATGCTCTGTGGTATCCTTCCTTGATCTGCTGCACAATAAATTTGCAGAAGATACCTACTTCGCTATGCCGAAACTATGGCATACAACTGGAGCAAAGAGTTGGACAACTAGCATAAAAAAAGGTATTAAGTTAGCTGAAATACAAATTGACATTATAATATATATTATGAATATATAATGCCCTAAAATACAAATATTATGTTTGAAGGAATGGTTCATATTCCTAGTACGCGTGTTGCACATGCATATGTCATAATACGACGTTATTATGAAAATGGGTCAGAAGAAGATTTCCATCAAATTAAGACAAATATACCTCAATAGACGTAGCTTTTTCAACAGTTATGCAATCTTGTCTGGGCTTTCGGTGGAAAACAAAATATAATATATATTGATTCATTTTAATTTCATTAATTGCTTTATTTATGTTTGAAATCAAAAGGTGATCACTGGCCAATACACTTAGAATTGAATATTCACTACGTGAACTATTAACTCAGAAGTAAGCACTAAACGGTTAGGAATCCAATGCGTTTGCCTTGGGTAAAAGTATATATCTCTAGAATAGACTCAGATTTGAATCATGTTCAATATTGAGCTTCCATCTGCTCAACTATTTCCGAAAGAAATTGTCTACCGAAAAAAATCCTGGAAGAAAAGTTTATCTTTCTACATTAGACAGTTCCCCAAAAATTTAACAATACAGTCTTCACCACATACTGAATTTCTATCCGGATAATAGTTTATCATCGATGCCCTGATTGTCAGAAATCATTGCTTGATTCGTACAAATCACTTAAGTTCGCAAGCATACCTGATATTCGAAATGCACCAAAAAACAGGAGGAAAGCCCGGAATACTACTTCCGTAATATTTATATTCTTATTGTATAGAACATTTGAATCCTAGAGTAGACAAAAGAAAATAACATAGCAGACGTTAAATCAGCGGAATAACTTTTATTAACAATATATCTTTATTTATACGATTGTTAGGCTTGTTTGAAATAATTGTCGATGTTTAAATTGACATTTGGTATTATTTTCACTCATCTGTGGAAGCTAGGAAGCGATCAAAAAACCAACATCAGAGAAAAGAACAATAGGCAGGGGTGGAAATCTGACCGAAAAGCATTAAAATAAGTCGAGGCATGGAGCTTCATTTCTAAAATCTTTCTGTCAAGCTGGCTTTTTAGCCTAAAAGTGCTTTAATGGTAACCAAATTAGTCAACGAAATATTGGTCGACCGGCCGTGCTGAGAGAAATAGACGCGTCTCAGTATCTGGCCATATATAAATGGTTGAAATTTTTTTTTTTAACGCTGCGAGATAATGCTGACAGCCTATTACTATCCGCGGGGCTATCTGAAAGGAAGTAGTTTTCCGAAATCCTGCTGTAGTCATTGAAACTCGGACTAATAGAAAAAAATATATATATCTGCGATAACAGAGATAACAAAAAGTGGCAAAGTTCATATACAAAGAACATTAATTCCAATCACTTTTTTTCACGTTTGAGATTGGATCTGCTTTCACAGAATTACATCTATCCAATTAGTTGAGCAATCCAAGCAGAACAGTATGGGTAACATTAGAATCGCTATAGACGTAAGTTTAATTATGACATTGTGGTGCACGGAGTTTTAACTTGAGACATAATTATTAACAACTATCCTAGAGAGGCGGAACATTCACCGATTGTATTGGAAATCCAGGGACAGGAAAACAAGAAGATGATTTCGTGATTAAGCTATTGTCGGTTGATCCACAAAACTATCCGGATGCCAACCTAGAAGGAATAAGAAGGCTTTTGGAGATATTTCAGCACAAGAAGATCCCAAGAGGACAACCGATAGATACATCGGAAATTGAATCATTGCGTATGGGTACTACAGTTGCCACAAATGCATTGCTTGAACGTAAGGGTGAAAGATGTGCATTGGTTACCACCAAGGGTTTTAAGGATGTTCTCGTGATAGGTACACAGGCACGTCCAGACATTTTTGATTTATCAGTTGCCAAACCTGGCCTTCTATATAATACGGTTGTTGAAATCGATGAGAGAGTTACTCTTGAAGATTTTGTTGAAGATCCAAAGCAACAGGTGACAAAACCAAACGGAAAAGATCTGGTCCAGGGTCTTTCTAAAGAAACAATTCGGATTCTAAAAGCCCCAAATAAGGATGAGGTTAGGTCTATACTACAGGCAGTTTATGATTCCGGAACCAGATCGATTGCGATCTGTCTCATGCATTCATACACGTTCCCAGATCATGAGAAAATTGTGGGCCAGATTGCCAAAGAGATTGGCTTCACACATATTTCACTTTCTAGCGAGTTGACGCCCATGATAAAGTATGTTGCCAGGGCTAATTCCTCTGTTGCGGATGCTTACCTAACTCCTGAAATCAAGAAATATCTACGTGGATTCGAATCTGGCCTCAAGGATGGCATTCAGAAGATTGCCTCTGGAAAAACTTCCGGATTGCGTTGTCAGTTTATGCAGTCTGATGGTGGTCTGGTTGATGCTTCCTCTTTTTCTGGTCTTCGTGCAATCCTTTCGGGACCTGCTGGAGGTGTTGTTGGCTATGCTAGAACGTGTTACGATCCCGAAAATGGTATACCATTGATTGGTTTCGATATGGGTGGTACATCGACTGATGTTTCTCGTTTTGGTGATGGCAAGTTCGATCACGTTTTTGAAACCACCACCGCTGGTGTCACAATTCAGTCGCCACAACTTGACATAAATACTGTGGCTGCTGGTGGTGGATCCATTCTTTCGTACAAAAACGGTTTGATGCAAGTCGGTCCTGAATCTGCATCTTCTCACCCTGGTCCTGCTTGCTACCGTAAAGGAGGCCCTCTAACTGTTACTGATGCAAATCTCTTTTTGGGTAGGCTTGTTCCTGAGTTCTTTCCGAAGATTTTTGGCCCAAACGAGGACCAGGGCTTGGATTATGCGATCACAAAACAAAAGTTTGCGGAGATCACTTCTGAGATTAATTCGTGCAACCCAGATATCAAGCCTATGACTGCGGAGGAAGTTGCCAACGGATTTCTATCTGTCGCCTATGAAAACATGGCACGTCCCGTGAGACAACTTACTGAGGCAAAAGGTCATGTTTTATCCAAGCACAGACTTGTTTCCTTTGGTGGTGCTGGAGGTCAGTGTGCTTTTGCAGTTGCGAATCTTTTGGGAATCAACACCATTCTCATACATAAATACTCCTCTGTTTTGTCTGCGTATGGTATGGAGTTAGCTGATGTGGTGAAAGAAGTTCAGGAACCTGCTTCATTTACATTGAACAACGAGTCAAGACCGGACATCGAGTCTGTTTTCACGCGCTTGAAAGGTGAGGCCAAGTTGTCATTACAAGCTCAGGGATTTACAGGTGATGACGATATTGTGTACGAGGAATATTTGAACTTGAGGTATCAGGGAACGGAGTCCGGCATTATGGTTCCAAGAGAAGCAGATAAGGGTTCCTGGGGCTTTAAGGAGACATTTTGCGACATGCATAAGCGTGAGTTTGGATTTTTGTTTGATAAGCAGATTATTGTCGATGATGTTAGGGTTCGTGGTATAGGAAAGGCAACAAAGAGAGACGAGGATACTGTTGATCACCAAATCAAGGAATTAAAGGCTAAACACAGTATAAAGCCAGTTTCTGCCGATGAAGCAACTATGGTGAAGGATGTTTACTGGGATAAGGGTGGCAGCAAACCAACAAGTATATACTACCTTGATCATCTTCCAGTGGGAACGGAAGTTCAAGGTCCTGCTATCATTGCAGATGGCACTCAGACTAACCTTATTCCACCTAATGGGAAAGCGCTAGTGCTCAAGACCCATTTGTTCGTTACACTTACTAAATCATTGGAAATGAAGCACGAGAAGAAGCAGACCGAAAAAGAGGCTTCAAAGGAGATCACAATTGAGCCAGTTCTACTTTCTATTTTTTCCCATAGGTTTATGGATATAGCTGAGCAGATGGGTAACTCGCTTCAGAAAACTTCTGTCTCTGTTAATGTGAAGGAAAGGCTTGACTTCTCGTGTGCTCTCTTTGATTCTGAGGGCAACTTGGTGGCAAATGCTCCTCATGTCCCGGTTCATTTGGGATCGATGTCCACGTGTATTTCGTGTCAGGCCAAACTTTGGAAAGGCCGCTTACATGAGGGTGATGTGATTATAACTAATCATCCTGCTGCAGGAGGAACGCACTTGCCAGATATTACTTTGATTACTCCAGCATTTGACCACGAAAAAATCATATTTTATGTCGCTGCTCGTGCACATCATGCTGATATTGGTGGATTGCTACCAGGAAGTATGCCTCCAAATTCAAAGGAGTTATGGCAGGAAGGAGCCTGCTTCTACTCTGAGTTGTTGGTTAAAGGAGGTGTATTCCAAGAAGAAATGGTTGTGCAGAAGCTTCTTAAGGATCCAGCTCAACATGCTGGCTGCTCTGGCTCCAGAAGACTCTCGGACAACCTTTCTGACCTTAAGGCACAATTGGCAGCAAACCAGATGGGTATTTCTTTGATTGACAGACTTGTTACCGAGTTTGACCTTCCTACTATTATGGGATACATGCATGCCATTCAAGACAATGCCGCAGATACCGTCTCGAGAATGCTAGACCGTATAATTGCCAAGCATGGAATTGAAAATATCCATTGCGTCGATCATATGGATGATGGTTCTGCGATCTGCTTGCACTTGAGGAAGAACCAAAAGAACGGAAAGATAATCTTTGATTTCACCGGAACCTCGCCTCAGGCATACAACAATTTGAATGCCCCACATGCCATCACATACTCGGCAATCATTTATTGTTTAAGGTGCATGGTCGATGAGGATATTCCGTTGAACCAAGGATGTATTCGTCCGATAGAAGTTGTTATTCCTAAATCCTCTCTCTTGGATCCCGACAGTGGTTGTGCCGTTGTTGGAGGAAATGTCTGCACCTCTCAAAGAGTGACCGATACAATTCTTAAGGCATTTCACGTTATGGCTGATTCTCAGGGTTGCTGTAACAACTTTACATTTGGTAACGATGGATTTGGCTATTACGAAACTATAGCAGGTGGTCACGGTGCTTCTGCTCATTGGAGTGGTGTGTCTGGCATTCAAACAAACATGACGAATACTAGAATTACAGATGCTGAAGTGTTTGAAAAGAGATACCCGATTATTCTCAGAGACTTCTCGATTAGAGAGAATTCTGGTGGGAATGGACTTTTCAAAGGTGGAAATGGAGTTCGCCGTGAAATTGAATTTCGTATTCCTGTAAATGCATCGATATTGTCAGAGAGGCGGGCAATTGCACCTCATGGAATGGAAGGTGGTGAGGATGGCTCCAGAGGACTGAACTTATGGATTAGGAATGTTGGTGATAAGAAGCAAGTCATTAACATTGGAGGAAAGGCTAGTGTAGACGTTTCATCTGGTGATAGAATTATCATACTTACACCTGGAGGAGGTGGCTGGGGAGAACCATCAGCTCACACGCCTGAGTCACAACGGAAAAAGGTGGTATATCCTGTTGGTGCAGGTTCACTCTCGATCAGGAAGAAGCAACAGTATGAGAATTAAGTTGAAAGAACATTATAACTCTAGAATATAAAATGTATATGCCTTACTAGAACAATACTGGTACAAATTATAACATCAAATAGAATTACGTAGTTGTGCTTGTTAAGTTTGAATCTCTGTATCATCATGTAAGAGACTCTACTTTCGCCAATGCTAAGTTTACCGAAGTATTCTAGGTCGAAGCGTCTTGTCGACGCGACTTTAGTAATTAGTTGAGCCTGAAGATGGGCGAGGGTCTCTCTCCTTTTTTTTTTTTTTTTGGCATCTGTGTCCTCCGTGAAGCCAAGCATAAGCACCCTGAGAAGCCGAAAAGAAGGGGCGGGGCGGGGGAAGAAAAAAAAAATGATTATAATAAAATGAATTAGACGATAAGCAACTTCAATCAATTCACTATCAATTAATATATATTTATTTCAGTGATATTCAAGGTACATCCCACTGAGTTTAGAGCCTAGAATTTATCGTGAATTAAGTCTACAAATACTTTTATTACCTAGAAGAGCTCTTTCAACAGCATGTCCGATACAATTGACGACGCTGATCTCATTAGTTTGGATGAAGAAAGATCACTCAACAAGGATGCAATTGATTTAAGTAGTGATGATGCCATAAGTTCTAATTCAAGTACGGATATTGATTCATCGGAGCCTAGTAAAAATGTCGACAAGATTCTTGAAGAAGTGCCATCATATTATAAAGCGAAAGTCGAATCATATCACACATGGGAAATCGAAGATATTACTCAACTTGTTGGGGATGAGAAGGTTTTCGGTCCGAAATTCAAGGTTGGAGACGATTTTGTTTTCAATCCTTTAATAACCACCGGGAGAAGGGATAATTATCTAACATTTTCTGTTTATCTAGCAGGTGCTCCCGTCGATTCAAAAGTGTCAGCTTCTGGTGATTGGCATTGTTGTGCTCAATTTGCCTTAGATATATGGAACCCGGATGATCCATCCGAAAACAAGAGAAACTCAACACATTTTCGTTATAATCCGAGAGTTGGCGATTGGGGCTTTATAAATCTACTTGACGGAAGATTGAGGCTGGACTCCGAGCTCATAAATCACAAACGGCTCAATATAACATCTTACGTGAGGATAATTGACGATTTCACAGGCGTTTTATGGCATGACTTTATTGATTATGATTCAAAGAAGTCTACTGGCTATGTCGGAATCAATAATCAAGGTGCAACATGCTATTTGAATTCCCTACTTCAATCATACTACTTTACAAAAAAATTTAGAAAGAAGGTTTATCAAATCCCTACACAGGACGAAATAAAGTTTAATTTAGATTCTTTTAGGGAATACCTTGAACAGCCAAAAAGTGTTTCGCTAGCCCTTCAGCGTATATTCTACAATCTACAAACATCTGACAAGCCTATAGATACGATGGAGCTAACCGATTCATTTGGATGGACCAGTGCAGATGCGTTTACGCAACATGATGTCCAGGAGATGAATCGTATATTAATGGACAAATTGGAATCTCGAATGAAGCACACGGACATTGAAGGTTGTCTTAATGATATATTTGTTGGAAAGATGAAGAGTTTTATTCGGTGTGTCAACGTGGATTACGAAAGTAGTCGGACCGAAGATTTCTGGGATATCCAATTAAATGTCAAGGGTTTGAAAAATATAAAGCAATCCTTTGAGAATTACATTGAAATGGAGCTGTTGGACGGTGAAAACAAATATGATGCTGCTGGCTACGGATTACAAGCTGCTCAGAAAGGTGTTGTGTTTGAAAACTTCCCTCCAGTTCTGCATTTGCAATTGAAGAGATTCGAGTACAATTTTGAATATGATCAGTTGATGAAAGTCAATGATAGATATGAATTTTTTAATTCGATCGACTTGAAACCCTATATGGACAAAAATGCCGAGCATTACAACGAGGATTGGGAATATGAACTCCATTGCGTTTTAGTTCATCAAGGTGATGTTTCCATGGGCCATTACTATGCAATGATCAAACCAAACGAAGAGGATAAGTGGTTTAGGTTTGACGACGATAAAGTCTGGAGGGTTACTCCAGATGAAGTTTTCGAGGGTAGTTTTGGAGCTGATGAAGATCCTGATACGCTGAAAGGTATGACCAGAGATGAACAGCAGGATTTTCAATTGAGAAGGCACACTTCAGCATACATGCTTGTTTATATAAGGAAGAGTAAGGTGGCTGAGATTCTTTCTGAAGTCGAACACAAAGATATTCCTGAGCATATTCCAAAGCAGATCAAATATGAAAGGGAACAGCTGGCCAAAATTGAAAAGGAGCAAGAAGAGATGCATCTGTACGCAAACTTCAAGGTTTTCTACCATAAAGCTTTTACGAAATACCAAGGTTTTGACCTTGGACCAGATGACGAGGACCAACAAAATTATTGTGAGGACTTGTATGATGAAGAGTCGTACCCCCTTTCATTTAGACTTCTTAAGACTGATAGCTTCTCAAAAGTTTTTGATACAGTTATTGCAAAACTTAACTTAACAGTTGATCCAAAGTTCTTACGGTTCTGGATCAATTTTCGTCGGAAGAACTATGCACTCCGTCCTGGCAAATCGATATACTTTAATTATAACGATGCAGTATCACAGAGGGTTACCATTGAGTCTATAATTGAGGATTATCAGATTCCTAAAAACAGCCACCACAACTCAGGCTTGGAGGAAAGCGTGCACATATCATTATACTTGGAGGACGCTTCGGTAGACCTTGGATTTGTTTCTAACTCCATATATGATATGAAAAAAAATGGAAAGCTTTCAAGTAAAGAATTCAACGAGAATATTACTGAAAACTATGAAAAGATGTCGCAAATGGCTCTTCAACATTATAATCCGAAGTTGGAACTAACGTCTGAAAATGAATATGAAATTATTGATGATAACTCTGAACATTTGGAACATGAACATGATCAGGAGAACTGCTCGAAGTATTTAATTTTCCTTAAATTCTTTGACTTGCCAAAGCAAAAAATTTATGGGTTATGCCATGTTATGGCCAAAATGGACAAACCAGTTCAGTCCCTAACGCCATTTATAAATAATATTATGAATTTCCCAATGAACACGCAACTAGAATATTATGAGGAGTTGGGATCCGATCAGATAGTGCATATTCAGTCAGGCAGTACGTTTTACAAGTCTGAACTTGATAATGGAGATATAATCTGCTTTACGAAAGCTTCATGGGGTGACATTAAATCGGAAGCGGAATACCTTACTGTTCCGGACATGTACAGCTATTTGGCAAACAGAGTACACTTTAAAGTTTCTTCTCTACAAAAAGTGGATGAAGATGAGGAAGATTATATTGTTCACAGAAGCGAGGAGAACAAGGAAGTTGAGCATGCATCAAAATCATTTGAGATGTGGTTCTCGACGGCATTAGGCTATAAGGCGTTTGCAAAGAAGATTGGTGAACGCTTAGAATTGGATCCAGAATACCTAAGATTATTCATAGTGGGTCGGCCAAACCAAACATTCCCATTAAAGAGCACCACACCTTTGAAGCGTCTACTTGCAAGAATTCCTAAATCACAGACATTAGATATATGCTATGAGGTTTTGAGCGTTACACTTTCTGATTTCGAACATATGATACTGTGCACAGTGTTCTGGGTTGGACAAGGAATTTGTAGAGAGCAGAAGCATGAATTTTTCCTTCCGAAATTTAGTACGGTGATCGACTTGATTGATAGACTTCAAAGTAAGGTTCATTTCAAGCCGGAGGAGGAGGATTCTTTGGTTGTCTGGACAATGGACCGGAAGCATCGTCTTAAATCAATTTGCGAATCGGATATGAAGATTGAAGAATCACCTGAATTCATTGTTGGATATTATCCTACGTATCGTGAAGTTCTTCGTACAAAGCCAAAAAACATCAAGCTAATTCCAGGATTTCAATTCTTTGGTCAGATTCAAAATTCTCACAGTTTACCTTTCATATTTGATTTAGTTCAAGGAGAGAAACTGGAAGATACGAAGGTTCGGATTCATAAACTTTTGGGTATATCGGAGAAGGAGTTTGAAAATGTCCGTATTGCGGTGACTGATCTAAATGCAGTCGATTATATGGATTCTTCGGAAAGAGATTCGGTTGAGCTTTTCAAGTTGGCTGAAAATACACCGTTCCATCTTGCCATAGAACACCCTGACAGAAACCTTAGAAGAGCTTCTGCTTACGAACCTTCACTTTATATTAAGGGTTGATTGTTACTTTTTATCACTACGTTATCTTTAATTTTTTCATTTTATTTTTATTTTTGTTCTGCGATTTTATTTGATTATACCATCATATATGAAGGCACCATCCACTGTGCTTTTTGCTTCACCCTTATTCCTATGTGTTTCGAGTATGTTGTGTAACATCCTTACTGCATGTATCATTGATGCATAAAGGAAGAAATAATTCATAGAATTCACTGTCTACCAAATTACTAGACTATTTACGGTAGTTCCTTCATCTGTGATTCACGCCGTCTTAGCTCAGTGCTGCTAAGCTTCTGTTTGAAATTGTTTTGTGCTGTTCCACCACCAATTACTTGAACCTCGACAATTTCGAGTTCTTTGAATCCCTTTTGTTTTCTCACATTATTGACATATTTTCCACCAGATATCGTTTCTTGACTAACAACTAGAGCATCAATGTCAGGTTCGGAAGCTGTTGGCCCACACACATCGTTAATTTCATATATATCGACACGCTGCTCATAGTTTATAAGTTTCAGGAACTTTCTTACCTGTTCAACCCTATAATTATATGATTGTAGAAACTCAGCATATTTCTTATGCACTAATAGTTTCTCACCCGTCACACCTACTATTAGGATATCTCTTGCTATAAATGAGGAAGCGCTTAAAAGAATCTTATGTCCATCATGCAAATGATCAAACGTACCACCTACAGCAACTGTACCATATTCCTGTTTGAATGCGGAGGAATATCCACCATTATTTTCCGAGACCGAATGCTTTTCTGTAAGAATATCGTCATCAAGACTAATCTTTAGCGTTTTATATTTTTCTTTCTTGTCAAAATCAGTCAAGGCAGATTGAATGCTATAAAGTAGTATCGACCAATTACAAGTCTCATGAAGCTTTTTGTAATTGTCGCCGAACAGCACATATATTGTCTTAGAATTGTCGTCAAATCCGTAGCATCTTGCAAGATCATATATAGTCACCAAATCTTTCATCAATGGCTTTAATTGTTCATATTTGTGTCTAATGAGAACATAAAGGCAGGAATCACAGGCAACATTTTCATATGACGCCTTCAAAATACTTCCCAGAATACTTCTATTGCGCACTTCATCCAACGTTACAGTTAAGAGCGGATTTTCATAGCTCATTTTTGTGTTCATACCCATATGTTAACTAACAGAAAATGAAGATAAAGTATATTCAAGGAACTGGACAGGAAAAATCTTGAAATTGATAGTGATCAAACCAATCTGTGCTTCTGCAAGCTGCCCGGAGATTAAAAAAAAAAATTCAACTCCAGACTCGAACAAATTAATAAACATCTAGATACAATTAATAAGTTAGACAAAATAAAGTGGTCAAACAACTTAACACGATATAAACAGTATGTCTGACAAAGAAGCAGTTGATGCTTCACGTGAACTAAAAAGGTTGAGGAAAAACGGAACATATATTCCTCCTGCTAAGCTTAAACAACTTCTATCACAAATTCAAGTGAAAGAGGGAACAAAAGAGTACCAATTACTACGCTGGCAAAGCTTATCCAAGAAAGTAACCGGGATAATTAATAAAGTTAGTCGGGAAAATGTTAAAACAACAGTGCTATCACTTTTTAGACTTAACTTAATAAGAGGAAGAGGTATACTTGTTGAAGACATTATAAGTTCTTCGGAAGGTTCAGATGGATACTCCAAAGTGTATGCGTCTGTGATCTGTGTGATAAACTCCAAGATTCCTATGATTGGAAAGTTATTGGGAGAGAGAATAATAAAGAACTTCAAACTACAGATGGGGAGGAAAGATAAGCTTCTTGCCGGACGAGATTTATCACTACTCTCTCAGTTGATAAATTTCAAGGTTATCCATGAAATTGTGGTGCTACAAATATTATACAAGCTTCTAGAGAATCCGGATAACACTTCAATTGAACTAGCCTGTTTGCTGATGAATAATTGCGGTAAATTCTTGTTAATAAGCTCAGAAAAAGCTACTAATGCGATCTTCCAAAGGTTAAGAGTTGTAATGAGTGAAGGAATTGTAAGAGGGAAAGCTCAGCAGTCAATTTCAGAATTACTTGTATTGAAGCAAGAAAATTTTAAGAATAAACCAATAATTGATGAAGATTTGGATATTGTTGAAGAGGAGGATAAGATAACACATACTCTTGATTTCAAAGATGAGCCAAATGTTCATCCAGAATTAAATCATTTTCAATATGATTCAGACTATGAAGAAAACGAGAAAAAGTATAAAACTTTAAAGGCAGAAATTCTTGGTGACTCAGAGGATGAATCTGCATCGGAATTTGATGAAACTGAAGAAGAAATAACATCACAGGAAGAAGAGGAATTTTCTGAATCTGAGGAAGATGAGAGTGAAACCAAGAATAAGGTCAAAGAAGATATCAAAGATTTCACTGAGCAAGAATTGACCCATTTTCAGAAGACCATATATCTCACCATAATGGGTAGTCTGAATCCAGAAGAAGCTGTGCATAAACTCTTGCAAGTTGATCCGATTGATAAGGCGAACAATGAGTTTATGATTACAGATATGCTTGTTAAATGTTGTGCACAGGAAAGAACCTACTCAAAATTTTATGGGCTTTTGGGGGAAGGACTTATAGTTGTAAGTAACCTTTGGTCCCAGGCATTTGACAAAGCTTTTGAGGAAAATTACGAAAATTGCCACAAATATGATACATCTTTACTAAGAAATATTGGAAGCTTTTGGGGTCATATGTTTGCATCAGATAAAATGGGATGGGAGGTCATGAAGCTTATAAAGTTGACTGCTGATGGAACAACATCTGCGCAGAGAATACTTCTAAAATTTGTTTTTATGAGGATAATGAATGAAATAGGAGAAAATGAATTCAATCTTCGCATCAGTGAGGAGTATATTCAGCCCTACATAGAGGGAATATTTCCACATAATAATGCAGAAAATGTGAAATTCTCAATCAATTACTTTACGGCAATAGGTCTGGGAAAGATCACAGAACAAATGAGAACAATTTTAAAGGATTTACCTGTTGAAGAGAACGACGACGGTTCAAGAAGTGCAAGATCAAGATCTAGTTCTGTTTCAAGTGTATCGTCGTATTCCTCATCATCTGGCTCCAGTTCATCATATTCCAATGAAGAGGACACAACATATGTCAACCGTAGAATACCAAATTCCAGAGAAAACTCCAACAATCATACGAAACGATCTCACGAGGATTTTGATAATTATCCCGGTACTAAGAGCAACAGAGTACCACTTGGCAAAAAAAGACGGTTTTAACAAGGAGTAAATTTAACTGCATCTTTCTTGATACAGATGGACATTTTGGCGATGATGTTAAAACTAGACTAATACATTTGAGTAATTAAAATTCACAATAATGGAATAACATGTTGAATAACACAAAGGTATGTAAGAATGTTTGTAAGAAGATCCTGTAATTGGAAAAAAAAAATAAAAAAATAAAAAAAGCGAGATGACAAACTCGGAACACTCAGCGCTAACGATAAAAAAGCGGAATATCGTAAACCAGTTACTGAACCATAACAACGTGCTCGGAATCAGATGTTATATTCTGTATAATTTGATCTTTAGGACTGCTGGTAATTCTACTTTGAGTGCTTGTAATTTGCGACAGTGAAATGTTAGCTCCTTTTTTTTCCCAAGGATGCGATCCGACCGGAACTTGGAGGTCATCGGAATTACCACGTAAATCTATTTCGCTAAGTCCGACAACGCTACCAAATTTTTTAAATCTCTCCATGTACCTCTCGCGATTTTTCCGGCATGTTTTAATCAAAGCAGGGTAATAGACTTTATGGTTATATTCAAAATCAACTGAACCATTGAATTCTTTATCCAATTGCTCTCTAGGGCAGAAAGTCGAGAAGTCTGCATCAAACTCGAGCTTTTGACGTGTTAGAGGATCAATGAATGGGTATATTAGCCTAAGAAATGTTCTTCCTAGAAATGGTATATTGGTAAGAAGTGCCTTTCCCAACCTTTCTGGGTAGTGCGTCTGCAATATATGAAGCACCTGACGGCTAATTGATAAAGTAGGGATTTTTGATGTTTCCACCTCGGCAGCAATTTCTGGGTGTTGTTTGAAATCAATCAGTAATGCAAGGGAATCTTGACCGGAAGGCATGAAGTCAATGACTCTTTCCAAGAAGAAAACTAGATGCTGCACCTGCCTAAACGAGTTCTTAGTATTTTGTCTTCCTGGCTTTAAATATAAACATGGCCTGCTGTCATTGTCAAATCCTAAAACAACTTGCTTCCCCGTTAAGCATTCGGGTTCCACTAACTCCGGGGTCACTTTATTTTTCGAAGAATCTTCAATGTGATCAATTCCAAACTCCCTTCTCCATGCTATAGTTCCTTCAATTCTGTCAATGGCATCTTTTTCAATCCACTTCGTGGCCCTTAAATAACGCAATATGCATTCCCTTGTAATCCAGGCCTTTTCATCTAAAGATAACGGGGTCTTTTCTGTGCTGCTGTTTCCTTTCTCTTTAACTCGGATAACCAATTCTGGGTTTTGAAAGTATCGTAACACATTTTGATACATTATATTTTGTTTACTGGTTAAGGGCTTTTCTGCTGGGGCATGAATTCTTTCCGGAGGATGCTCAAATGGGACCTCCTGATGTATTAGCTTTTCATCGGACTCCACGCTGGCCTTTTCACTATCTTTAGAATTTTTCTTAGTTAATCCAAACATTTTATCTCTAGTATATGATAATTTATTCCGTTCTATTAAGAAGCATAAATTCAAGAGAAGAATAGTACTACAAAGAAAGGTAAGATGGTAGTTAAGATGGATTTAATAAAGAGAAACAAAAAAAATTTATAATAAAAGAAAATGGGCAACTAAATCCTGGCCGGAACTATGACTATGTATCATATTACAACCGAAGTATTATTGCTCAATTACACCTATGGAAGAAGGGGGAAAAAATACATGTACCGAAATTGACGGAAGCTTAATTTTGCGAAAGGATCGGTTAAACAATAGAACTCGGATTTTAAGGGTATCCCGGATCCTGTAGAAATCGAGAAAGTGCGTTATTCCGCAAATTCACGGAAGCGCGGCATGCGATGCAAAAACCGTTTTTTTTCAGCTTTAAAATTTTCCCTTTCCCTCCCTCAGCTAAAATAATCTTAAAAAATCTTATTAATAATAATTCGCGCGCCTAGATTACTAATAGTACTGCAATTGTTGAGATTCCAATTTTTAATGGAGCGATTTTCAATGCGGTACCACCACCAGTGCGGTACGGTTCCTGAATTAGGGTTCTTGTTCTTACATCACTTCATCCAATTTTTTTTTTTCTACAGAAGTCTATTGTCCATATTTTAATTAACTTTATTCTTTGTATATTACTCTCACTCTCCCACAGCTATTTATTGAAACCTTTTTAATTTGCCAAAAAGCTTATCCCTTTTTCTATTATGTGCGGCTTTATCATTTGATCCGCTCTTGACCCTGGATCTTGTGTCATCGTTGACATCAGAGTGATGATGTAAATGGTGTAAATGATGGTGATGATCATGCGGTTGTTGATGCACGCCTTGTCCATTAGTTTTACTACCATTATCTGGTATCAAACTTTTTGAGCTTCCTCCAGTAACCTCTGATAGAAAATCGGGAACTTTCCTTGGGCTAAATTTAGCATCCAATGCAAATCTAAAGTTTTTCCGGTCATCATCAATTAATCGGATATCCCCCAGCATATCCCATGTAGAGTATATCTCATCCGAGCCGATAAATATATTCTTATTGATTTTTGGCTCGAGTGAAATCATTGTACCCAATTCAGATTCAGTCAAACCTCCAGCACAAAATATCATAAGCTTCTGCCTGGTCAACGTCTTGTCCGAAGGCTTCATGCTTTTCCATTTGGGCTGACTTCGCACTGTATTCACAGAAACGCGACTTTTGCTTCCACCTGTTCCTCCAAGATGAACATTTCGGAAGGAATCATTTAGATTCGCCATTGGTGCTCCCTTAACATAAGGAAACGTCTTTTCATCCTCTAAAATATTGTCTTCCTCTTCATCAATGTAACCGTTATCGATAACGCATGTGTGATAAAGCTCCGGAAGATCATTCTGTGCCAGTCTAAGAACAAGGTTGCTAAATGTAGGCACAAAACGGTCTGTCAACTCTGTTGTGTTTTTAACATCGAAATACGTTTGAATATGTTCCGTCTTGCCACCCAAACTTGGCTTTATGATCTTAAGTCCCAGCTTTTGTAGATTATGGATAAGCTTTAATATAGAATCGACTTTATCGGGCATTCCAAACTTCAGAAGCTTTATGAAATCCGATTCTATCAATCCTCCCCTATAAATTGCATACACGATAAGGAGGCGGATCTTATTTCCCATAAAAATATTCTGGTTGGATAACAAACCCACTAGTTCGTCCGTAACAGGCTCATGCAAATGACGATCTGGTCCTAGATTAGCGGCGCACTTGTTTTCAAAAACAATGGCATCTAGGATGCATTCTGCTTGGAATGCACTACTTATCCTGTTGATCAATTCGAAATGCCCTGTCACAAGCTGCTTTTTAAACATGTGGTCACTTTGACTAATTGCAGCATGCGATAGATCCGAAGTATACTTTAAGTTACTGTATTTATCATCTTCATGCTTTAGGTCTTTGAGCATCTGGATGATTTTTTGAGTATAATCTTCGATCTTGACATCTTTTAACTGAGTAAAGACTGGATCATCACTGTCAAATACGATGTGTTTTTTCTCCATGCCTTGACCTGTTTTGGCCTCATAATCATATACGAAAGTATAGTCACCTCTGATCTTTCTTATGTGGTCATCCATCAGATCAAATATTTGTGACCGATAGTATTTATAATGACAAAATGGCCCAAATAGATCCATTGCCCTCTCCGTTACAAGAAAAATTGTACGGTTGTTCACCGGCGTTAGCTCCGAATGCTTTCGATAGTACTCGTCTATCTTATTTTGAAAAGTGGTTGCAAGCTGTTTGGACAACGGAGAATTATAGAATCTGACCACGGGATATTCATTAGTCAAGATGCACATGCTCATCATCGCATCAACAGCCCTATCCATCTGGTATTGCACCAAGTCCCTGCCTAGATGCGCAAAATTATAATATCCAGGAATAGAACAGGAGTTCCCCGTTACAAAAACACGATTTTCCAATGGCCTCAAGCTGAGATACTCTATAGTTTCAAAAGAACCATTTACAGATTCCATCAAGTATTTGTTTGCTCGAAGATGTGCAAAACATTGAGCATTCATTCCTGGAAGAAAACAAACTATTGCATCCTTATACCGTAAACCATGTGAGTAATCCGCCAGCAAACAGTCAATTGAGTAAGGAGCAATTGGATCCAAAATATATATTGCCTTTTCCTGGTTTTTGGATCTTTCTTTATCGTCTATTTTATAAAATGTGTAAACATAATTGAGGATGTCCTCTTTAAACAGTGACTTAACCACAGGGTACGTAGTATCGTCACATATGAGATGCCTGAAGTTGCATTGATACCTTTCAAAAGTCTTCTTGAGAGATTCCCGCTGCAGCTCATATAAAGACATGTTGAAGAATCCCAATCGATGGAGCCCCTAATATAGAAGAGATACTTGATATTGGGTGATTTAAAGTTAAATCCGGCTTTATTTACATCTTTTTGCTTTAAAATCGTACCCCTCGTTTTATTTTCAGATTCTCCCTTATTTCCTCATTCCCATTTTTTTCTCTAAGGACAACCGAAAAAATCCGCTCCTCCTTGATGGAAAATTCCCCGTCTCCGTTATTTTGTCCGGAGCCCTGATGCAGGTCTATACATATTTGTTAAAATCTCTCTTTTCCCTACAGTAAAGGACATGAAATATATTTTGATAACGAGTACACCAGGATATGTCGCATTGAATTAGTCACATTCATTAAGAGTACATATTAGAACTGAAAAAAAATATACAGTGTAGTATTATAGAAAGTGTGTGTAACATCTCGAGTGTTCGTTAACCTCCATCTCAGCTTTGAAAACATTCAGTTCATTTCGGATATTCATTGCTAATTCTGGTGTGAGGTTGTTACACGCTGCATTACCAGGATGTCTATCGTACTCATCGTCGCCATAAGTAGAACAAAGCACTACTTCAGATGAAAATTTGACACCAACATGGTGTGATTTTCTCTTGCCCTGCTTCGATCTCCTCTTACCTAGCGGCTTCTTAGATAATGCGGATTGCATATTTGATCTACACAAAGATGTAGAGGGACTCTTAGCAAATGAATGCATGGATAGTGGTGGTGAAGCAAATTTGGAGCTCTTACTCTTCAGACTAGATTTGGAAGAGCTGATTCTGGAAATCAGCGACAGCCTCTTTGGACTTTGTTGTTTACCATTGTTATAATCCTCCTCAAGCATAGACTCCTCATTATCGTTTGTTGCGAAAGAAACACCTGTTTTAAAGAAATCGACCTCCGGTTCTCTCATATCTAAACCATCTTCGGATTCCACATAGTCATTCTCATCCTCGTTTTCAAAATCATCATAAATATCTTCCAAATCAAACCCGTCCTCATTTCCAACATTATAGCTACTGGAGGTGCCGGCTAAAGAACCAAGAATGGCAGACTTAGTCTCGGATTTGAGAGAAGTCCTAACCGATGGACTTAAGCCTTCAAATAAAGTAGTGCCTTTCAAATTTCCTGATGAATTGCGCTGGTGCATCGAATTGTCTCCAAACTCGATGTCACTCTCCCTCTGTCCTCCTTGAAGTTTTCCAATATTTGGAAGAGACATAAATCTTTGTGCATTATTTATACGTCCAGATCCATGGCCTGCTCTCCCCTTTCTCTGATCTGAGGTTCTAACATCCGACAAATAAAAGTTTGTGTCAAAAGGTTCATCATCATCGCTGAAATTGACCGAATTCATAACATCTGAAATGTCATTATCAACACGAAGCTTTTTATAATGTGAAATTCCGAGGCCAGCCGTCTTCTTCTTCTGCTTTCTGTGAGAATTTCCTTTTGCAGAATCTTTCTGAATGTTTGATGAAGCTACCTCTTTAATAGGTTCGCGAGAAGGCTGAACAACAGCATCTATTGGCTCGGGTGAGTCCATCTGATTATTTTCCAGATTCTTCTGTTCTGCAGGCACTTCCTCGAGGCTTGGGTTCGAATCCTGCATTCTTTTCACGATGGAATCCACACTTTGAGTAGGGGTAAGACGAGAACCAGACGTTATAACAGGTGAGACACTATAGGAGCAGCGGGAAGCTTTCGAACGTGATCTTTCCAAGCTCACTATACTTTCGACCTCAGTATTGCTTAGTGTCTTTGGGAAGAGCGAGTCACCAAACCGAATCTTACTGCTAGACTTGATGCTTGAAGCAAATGACAGTTGTTGAGATGCCGGGCTGCCAATGATCTCATCATCTGCAATTCTAGTTTTTTCAGAATCAGATCGTTTAACACTTTTACCAGTGGTCTTTGTTGACTGTGAAAGTGCAGGAGATTGCGATTCCTTTATAACAGGTATCTTATTATCTTGAGAACCTTTCTCTTCTTCAACAAGAATACTGGATTTCTGTGTTATTGATTGGGTTTCTTCCATCTCATTTATGCCTTTGATTCCCTTTGTCTCTTTATTGGCGTCTGGTTTTGCAAGTTTATGGATGTCCATTTGCTTTTTAACAAGCCTCTTAGAAGATTCAGGTTTTTGGGGTAATTTGTCTTTCTTGAGTTCCTTCCTAGGTTCCTTCTTTTGCTCCTGCTTTTGTTCCTTCTTAGATTCCTTCTTTTGTTCCTTTTTAGATTCTTTCCTAGTAGTCCGTATCATAAGAGACATATGTTTTGTGCCATGCTTTTTGTGCTTTCTGTCATTTTTCTTCGAGCTACCTCCATGGTTGTGTACAAAAGAAAAGCTCCTTCTTCCCCATTCAGAGAACATACTTCTTCTCTGAGGTTTCTTCGACTGAGTACTAGAACCAGCAGTACCGTTATCAACATTTTCTTTGGAATGCTCCTGTAATTTGTGACTTACAGAATCAACGCCTTTTGCATTGCTTTTCCTACTGCTGAACAAACCCTTAAACCTGAGGTCTTTCTTCGTAGAAGCAGGTGGGACTGAAGAATGATTATCTGCATTCTTTTCACCAACGGTTGTACTCTTCGGTAGAGCAGGAAGTGGTTTTGCTGCTTCTATTTCCCCTTCTTCTTCTTCTTTCTGTTCCTTTCTAATTACATTTGATTCTCCAACGTCCTCTGTTGAAGGCTCTGCAATTTTTGCTACTGTTTGCTCATCTGTGATAATTGGCACTTCCTCAACTTCCGTTAACTTCTGATCATCCTTTTGTGCTGTAGAAGGCACTTCTACGTAATTCTCAGTGCCACTTTCCTTCTTCTCCAGATTCATTGACTCAGAATTACTATCATCCACATCGGAATCCTCTTGAATCAGTCTAATGGACAATCTCTTCTGTTCTTCCTTCATGGAATGGTGCTTCTCTGTCTTCTGAACAAATTCTGATCTCTCGTTTTCTACTCCTAGTCTTTCTAAAGCATCGATCTTCCTATCGAGTGGTTCTCCATCATAGGATGAAAAGTGGAGTCTGAAAAACTTCTCATAAGCTTCAATTGTATTCCGATCTTCGATGTTTTGCGAGTTCGACGTGTCCTTCTCTAAACTATATCCGATTTCTTTCACCGGTGAAAGTTCAGGTGGTTCAGATGCACTTGACTCGTTCTTGAGGACGTTAAAAGTTTCAATCGGTTCGTCAAACACCAAATCTGGTGAGAAAAGTTTCGGCGTCAAGAGATCACCTTCCTTAACGGAAGTAGAATCAGTAAATTTACCCCTTTCGCGGTTTCCTATTGATATAGCTGGAGATATTGCAGCCTTTCGACTAGCATGAGGCGAGCCAAGATATCTGCTCTCTTGCTCGTAGTTGGTCACAGATGATTCGTCTGATATTCCGAACTGAATCGGTGTGCCGACTTTATGATCAACAGGGGAATGTATTCTCGGAGAATGAGCGGGTGAACACCTTAAGATGCTTTCTTGTAATGCAGCGGGCGGACTGTAAGTGGGACTTTGAAGAGTAGAACATGAAGATGATTTCGGTGTACTTGTCAAACTTATTAGATCAGGCTGATTTTCACCAGCACCTGAACATGTGGAATAGTTTGTAAGGTTGGCCTTGATTGCTTCGACCCTTTGGGGTGAAAGGTTAGTTGAGGAAGGAGAGTGACAAATTGGTCTTCTTGCCTTAGGGGAAGGTGTGTGTGGCATGCTTGAAGTAAAGCTGCCACTTGATGTCAAGTGTGATGAAGTAGAGGCAGAGTCCGTGAAGTTTAATTGCTCGTCCTCTTCCGTGATCGCATCAAACTTCTGTGTTTTGTTATCAACGTTATTGTTCAAAATATCACTCAATGCTCTGATACTCGGACTATTCACCATAGCAATTGTTGCAGTTGGTGCCTCCGATACCTCTGTAGCCTGAGAGCTTAAATTTGATCTGCAGCTAGAGCTCCCTGTTAAAGAGTGGATCGAGTTCAATGACGGGGAAATAACAATAGATCTTCTCACAAACTGCGCGTGTCTCTTACTGCTGATCATCGAGTTGTTTAAGCTGGGGCCTGAATAGAATCCTAGAGATGAAATATCTAATGCCCTGGATAACTGAGGTGAAGCGTGAATATGGGACTTGTTCATATTAGCATCTGCCGAATTCGAGCTTGTCGTCGTTTGCGAAGATGGTGAACGCGAAGTGTGACGAAAATCAAGCTCATCCTGAACGGAACTCATTGGTGTTGAATTCTGTGTAGATTGGGGAGAAAAGTCACCGTTCGCTTTAGAGAAATGGTATAATGCCTGTTGCTCGTACGTGCTCAAACGTAAGTTCTCGTAGGTAGACATTAGTGTGAGTTTTAGAAACTAATAAAATTATTTGGCCGCAGAAATTCACCTTGACTCTCTCAAAATTTGATGCTTCTGAGTGAAGAGAGCTGGGTAGAAAAGAAGTTGAAGGGACCAATTGTTAATAGGGATAATTGTTAATATATTAGAGCCGTGAACACAACTCTTAACGCTGAACAACTTGAGCAACATAGTACAGCAAAAAAGTTTTATGAGGTGGTTCAGAAAAGAGAACGAGAAGGCTGGCAAATTATCTAATCAGGTAACGTCATTTAATAATTTCAGTTAAAAAAAGACGCTTCCCCTTTGATTTTCCAACAATAGCAGGGAAAATTTTTGACTACGCGTCGTCACTTTTTTGGACTAATTAAATCTATACCAGGAAATTTTCCCCTTTAGTATACATTTGAGAGAATACGGGAAATTCACTTCAATGTATAAAACGCGGATTGTATTTGTTCGCGTCCATCCCTTTACGGCTTTGGATAGGGGCACAAATTTATGTCCCCTGAGTTGAGCTTCCGCGGCCCGTATTTTATTTATTCTCACAATCAACAGCAAACAGCCTCAGAGGCATTCATTATATTCTTCATTACCTTCATCACTGTTTAGATAAGCCTTACGGGACACTGTTATAATCATTTGATTATATATCTTAAATAATTGAAACCCGGCCTGTAACCAATAAAAGGGTGATGTGGTTCAAATTTTTATCGATGATAATAATGGCATTGCCTGATTAATTCCTTCTATGTAACACACATTCATAGACTTTTGAAACAGTTTAAAGGGATGAATCTTCGCAAAGCATATTTGTTTCCTGACTATTGCAATAATTTTTGATCAACTGCGATCCGCATATATACATAATTGAGACATACTTTTCTTCGCTGTTCTTTGCTTTTTTCCGCTTGATTAATTTTTTCCCGCTGTCTCTTACTTATGTAAAGCTTAGCGCCGTAAGCTAGCATAGAAAAATGACTTCAAATAGATCTATACAAGAAAAAAATAAGGGATTTTGAAACGGTCTTTTTTTTATTTTTAAATTGTACATATATAGAAATGCCATCGTAGCTTTGTTGAATACTTATTACGTCCAACTCTAATATTGTTGAAATAAATGGACTGCTCAGTGAATAGTTCTGCGAATAGTTCTGACCCTGAAGTTGAATACGAACCGCTGTCGTTAAAATGGGTGCAACAAACATATGGTTTGCCAAAGCCTCCTGACAAATCAACTGAATCCCAGCAGAAATCTGTGAAGTCCAAAGCGAATAAAAAAATAGAGTTGGAGCTAAAAGATATGTCTGACCAATCACAGTTAGACTCCATATTGGAACCGACAGCAAATGTTCAAGGTTATCATTTAAAACGCTTGAAGAATATGCGGCAAGAATTTGAGCACATCAAGAAATTGGGCAGAGGAAATTTCAAAATTAGAGACCTGGAGATATTGATAAAAAAATGGTTTTTGGAATTGGATCGAATAACAGAATCCCAAAACCTTCAAGCAGAGCTTCTGGAAGAAAACATTAGAGATCTTTATCAGCTGTATCTAAAGAACCTTGAGAACGAAAAGCAGGTTGTGGAACAATATAGGAGAACGGTTGTATTATTGAACAAAAGATTGGACCGAAAAACCAGAATAATAGCTAAACTCCGAGAAGATAAGATGATGCTTCAGCAATGGATTTCATCAACATACAAAGCAATATCGATCTTCACCAAAGATGCAGAGAGTTCATACTCGTTTGGAATAGACCATGTTGTTAAAGTCTCTAGGAAACCCAGTATGCCGAAGATTCGCAATATACAAACGCATCTATTGTACTTACTTCAAAAATATCTTTCCTCTACTGAGAAGATGGACGATGAATAAATTACCCACAACGTGTTACAGTATGGCTGAAAACTGAAAGCATAAAAATATTTAGTATATCCCGAGAAATGAACGTAGAAATGAATGAACTGAAATGAAATTAGATTGAAATGGAATTATCCCAGCAAGAAAGGCATATCTATATTTTATCGACAAATGAAGCATGGTATAGCAAAACTTTATGTGGGTCCTTCTCTGATGATTGCCCCATCGAGTGCTTGCTATCCCAAATAAGGCAAAACCAGATAAAGAATCTCACATGATGACGCAATCGCCATCGTCCTTTTTACTGTGTAAACCACGCCTCCGTCCCTTCTTTGGAGAAGCCTCAGGAGGAGATATAGCATTTTCTGGAGTTGCTGGAAGTTCCTTTTTCTGTGGGACTGGCTTTCTGCGCGGCTTTAGATATATCTTGCTCATATTAGTATGTAAAAATGGCTTGCTCTGTATTGAGGAAGCAATGGAGGCAACATCATCGGCCTGCTGAGTTGAAAATGAATCTAGTGATGCATCATTGGTATTGTACGAAATAAATGGATCTATACCACCTTGAATGATGGAATTTGCCAAAAAGCAGTAAAGTTTAATCCAGGCTTCCTCAAGTATGAGGGGAAAGAATGTTTCATTGTTTCCGAACCAATCTCTGAATGTCTTTATTAACGCTTCACCCATTGTTTTAAAGTAAGAGCGTTCTATACCTAAGATTCTTGCGTGTAACTTTCCAAGGTTAGTCAAAAGTTCCTGCATTTTGCTCAAGTCCTCTAAAGTCCCTATAGCCTGATTTAATACATCTGCAAAGGAAGATGCCTGATGCCTTATAGAAGGAATCATTTCAACAACCTTCTCATCCATCGAAATGAAATTGTTGTAGAATTGAATGCAGAAAAGATAGGACGAGAAATCGGCTGCATTGAATGTGTTACCGCCCAACGATGTTGAATCATCATCCACAGTGACAAGTCTCCAAGACCATCTTAGCAAGTCAATTTCCTCCCGCGTTAGCTGAAGTTGCAATCTATATCTCTCTGGCTGCACAACTTCCGATTCAGGAAGCCATTTACTATCAAAACTGATGTTTGATGTGACTGTGGAATGAACGGATGTTGCCGTTAGACTCTTGGATATTAAAGAAAGACTCTCCTGAGACCCATTCTCATAGGATCTCTGGAGGTTGGACGATGAATCATTTTTGCTACTTGTATAACTTAACTCGCTTTCCTGGTCCGATTTGATTGCCGAGGATGAAACCGATGTTGCACGACGAAAAAGTGAACTGTTGTTCCCCTGGGACGGGTAGTTCCTGCCACCTCCCATTACATACATTATTTCTTGTACCTGAAAATCTAATTGGACAGCTGACTTTTCGTCGTAATCAAACTTGTGGCAGAAATTGAACTACATTTCAGGGAGAAGTGGAGGCCAGAAGAGAAAAAAGGAAGGACATGATTTAGCCGTGTGTTTTTGCAGTTAACCCTTCCATTTCTAGTGTCGCTTTTTTTTTTGTGTAACGAGCAGGGATGGAGGTATTTTTTTTTTTTTCGTGGACTCGATCGCTTCCTGAAAAAAATTTTGGGGCAGCAGTAAACGAATTATGTATGTGGGGCGTATTAGTCTGAAGAGCAGCCTATTATTTTATTGTCTTTAGCGATTGGCACACCTCTGCCTACCATTACAAAACAAACAATATTTGTTGATATTTTCTATTTGCGGGAAAATTCCGTAATAATTTATTACCACTCGCAGGTCTAATGTAATGTAAAATGTACGTTAATATTATTTAACCAAACATTCCAACCGCCGCCCCCTCTCTACAATAACAACGTCAACAAAATAATATTTCTCTCGCACGCAGATCCATCCTGCTTTTTTTTTTTATTTTGCTTTTTTCTTTCTTTCATTTTTCTCTGTCGTCCCCACTTGGCGTTATCTATTTCACAAATTGGCCCAAGAACCACCACAGAAGCAGATCCTTTGGTAATGCTGGAAAACCGGATTCTCAATTAAGCTTGGATGGCCGGGTACAAAAAGTGTCTCGTCATGAAGAGAGGAAATCGCGCCACAGCGAATACAAAATCTCATTGCCAATTTTTTAATCTCGCCGTTTGAGGCCTCATTGTGTCCCAAGCTGTCAGCTGCAACTTCCCGGCTGATCCTATGATTTGCACGGCTGAGAGATGCATCGTCGGTAAGAAACTTTCCGTACTCTATGAATTGCTCCGGCTTTACGAGCTGCTTTCTTAAAGTATCCAACACGAGTCCTTCGTAGCAATTCATCGTGATTACTCTCTTGGCCCCTTGCTTTGACAACTCGAAGTTTGTACCTGTTAGCAATATGCCGCTATCGGTCGAATTATTCTCTCCAGCCTTCTCATCTTCAAATGATGTGCTCTTCTCCTTCTTAATCTGCACTGAGGTGGCTGCCATATCCTCAAGTTCTTTTGACTCTTCGTGTGCAACTGTGTTTCCTGATTTTCCTTCCATCTCTAAAAATTCGGTTATTTCCGACTCATCGTTATAATCATCCAACCTGAGCCACTGCGTGTCGTAGAAGTACATATTTGGCACATCCACTTCGGGTGATGACAATATGGTTCTGTCGAATATGGTGCAGAGCTTCCGAACTGGCTCGATGAAATTTTTTGCAACATATCCCTGGCAGACTATCTGCTGCTCAACAGCCAAGGATGTCGCTGGATCAAGCCCCAAGTTCCGCAATGGACTGTCGGCCTCCAAAAGAAACTTCTCGAACATCTGAAGAGGAACTGGACAGCTGTCAATCATACAACCTATTCTCAGATATGCCTCGATGGTTGGATGTTCTATAATTGCCTTAGTGAGTGGGCTTCCCTTATCATTTCCTACACCTTTCCCTGTAGATGTATCCCCACTGTCTACAATTCCATCCATCACCGATGCCGACGGATTTAAAAGCAGCCTTTTCGAAACCTCTTGAAACGCACCCATCGGATTTTCTGGTGTGATGTATGCAGTTAACGATGAATAGTGTTTTTCCACGAACTTCTGTACAAAGGAGAATAGTCTTCTGATATTCGCGATGGAGAATATTAGAAACGACCTGGGCACCTTACCTAACACCAATGGCACAACAAAAAGCCTCGTAATCAACTTCTCTATCTCTTGCTTGTTGTCACGCTTGAACGCAGTACTCAACTCTAAGAGCTCCTTGCTCAAAAGGGTGACATAATCCAAGCACCATCTGATCGCACCGATTATGTATATGATACTGTCCTCACGAACTTTCGAGTTTGCGTATGTATCTAGCACGGTCATACCTTTTCGAGAAAACCTTTGCATGTTCGAATAAATCGTATGGATGGCATACATTACCGAAGAAGCCACAAAGCGCATGTTCAGTATTGAAAGAGCAGCTTTCGCACTTCTGTTTCTTTTCCAATTCAATCCAGTACCCAAAGAGAGCTGTAACGTTAAAATACGCTGTAATGGCTGGTTCTGCGTCATTTTATCAGTTTGTTCGGTGGATATATCAATATTCAAGTTAATTGCTCTCTGTGCCTCCTGTAAAATTGCAACGAGCAGTCTGTAAGAATACCCCTCAGAGACAACTTTTGCAACGTTAACTAATTCGGTCTTTATAGCAACAATTAGGTCATCGGTAAAAAAGCCCATATAGCAAGCACTAGTATGGCATAGTGCAACTGCAGCTGCTGTGCCTAAAAGAAGGCCTTTTCTCTTTGCCTTTCTAAATCCTTCGCTCACCCTGGATTCTGCACATCTAATGTGAAGCCTGGATCCACCAAACGGAAGTGCCACATAAGCACATAAGTTTGGGGAAACACAGCAATATTCAGTTTGAAAGTTTATTTTCGGGAACTCGAATCCTGCGTCAAGCAGAGATGTAAGTGTCTTTGGCAAGCAAGGGTTCTCCGAGTCTGGAGACTCTGAGTATTTGTTCCAGACAACCTCGAATGAATTACGGTCAATGATACGAATCATCCCGTTACAAAAAACAAGGCAAAGAAGCATGTCTAGACCCATCGGTTCTATGGACAGGATCGATTCGTTAAAGGTAAATCTCTGCTTGTAGATCATTGTATAATGACTGCCAGAGTTTTGAATTTCCGATGCTTTTTCGCTATTACCTTTCAAATCTTTAAATGCTTGGTGTATACTTGCATCGTCCGAGACCTCTTTAAGTTGATATCTTAATAGACTAGTCTGAACAGGATCACTTCCAAAACGCCGTTCCTTTTCAAAAGTGAGAAGAACTTCGAATTCTGTTGTTAGATGGAAATTTGGAGAAATCAGGTCGATGCAAACCAGTCTTTGATTGTTTGCAGACAAATCGCCTAGGTTATACTTAAATATCTTTCCAATAACGAGCTTCGGAGGAATACGTTCATTGTCTGGAACTCTGTAACTTGGAACTTTTGCCAAATGCTTGGATGCCTCAATCAGATATCCCCAATCAATCTCAATATCGTAAAACTTCAAAGAGTTCGAGGATATTGTGTGAATAGCAACAACAATATGACCGGCCCTTGAAAAGGCAATCGACGCATCGAGAACCTCATCATCGGGACCATCCAAGTCAAGCATGGAACAAACCTTCCTGTACTCAATTCCATGATCTTCCTGATGCCAAAGGCAAATTTGGCCATTTCTTCTGACTCCTATACAAGCTTGCTTTGTCATCAATGGATGCATGGCTCCATATGGTTTATATTGACTTGCACTATATGTGTAGCAGTATCCTGCAGCATCCTGTGATGCAGCTCCAAGTTTAGCAGCACATCCATTTGGAATTGGAGAATTGGGATTTTGTTTTGTTTTCACCGCCGGTGCAGTCGCAATCACTGGTTTTTGAATATTCAACCATCTCATGGTGACCAATTGGTTCAGTTTTCTTTTCTTTGGTGTAGATATATCTGGAGCAGGAGAGCTTGTCGCGTCCGAATAAAATATCTCAGCAGTATTAAATGATGTTCTAGAATATTGAATTGGTGGCAAACTAGGAAGCACACTATTAGTCTTCTTGGATTCTTCACTATTGCCGTTTCCTGGCAAAAACTCGGATTGTTGTTTATCCGGGGATAATCTTCTTATCCCTGTTACTAGTATTGAAACATTTCCATTCTCATCTGCAGTGAAAAGATCCCATCCAGTATTACTGAAAGACACCAGTTCAAGCTTAGGTAATACTTTTGGCACTTTATTACTCTCTGCATTTGAATCTGTTACTGGCTTGTTATCCACATAAGAAGACTCGATTCTGAAAGGTGTTGGAGGGGCTAACTGCCAAGTTCGTCCATTTACACATTCAAGGAAAGTTATGTAAAGATTTGCCTCAAAGTTGTTTTCTCCTGGGCTGTATGCAATGTGTCCTTGTCTTGACCATGATATTAGTCTTTTTTGTTTTCCTCCTTGAGATCTTCTGACAAGGGTGTCACTTATTGGATAAAATGGAGTGTCCTTATTCATAATGAAATTTGTCTTTGCCCACTATTTTTAAACCAAAAAAAATAGCTTTGTACAGATATCACTATTACTCACTAATAAAGAAGAAGCAAGACGATGTTACTTGTTTCAAAATGCGTTCCTTTTATTCAACTTCTTATGTAGCCTTGTCTATCTCTTCGAGAAGTCGCATATTAAATTTCGAGTCTTTTTTCCCCCCCCTCATCTGTTCCCGGGATCTTTTTGTCCATGAAATATTTCAATTACACTCGAGATGACAACAATACAATATTTTGCCAAGGCATCGACTAACGAGCAGATTCAAATACATTTTTCCACAAATAATATACAGAATTTAGACACGATATAGATTAACCAATGGCTTTTGGTGATATCTGTGGATGGATATGTGCTTGGTCATGGGTAAGCAAAAAGAAGATAGAGTGTGAATAATAAATTGGACTACATAGAGGCTTTTGTTTTTAACTCTCTATGCTACCTATTATACTAACACCCGCTCAGGGCTTAGCCTATTACCCAACATTGCTTTTAAATTATAGAATAAAATCATCCAATGGTGTCTCTATAGATTCGATCTCTCTAAGTCTCATGGGTTACACTGCTTATTTGGTTTCAGTTTGTCTGCAATTGTTCAACCCAGAGGTCAGATCCCAATTTCAATTGGTCTACAATACCCTTCCAGTTATATCTTCATCGGATTTATTTTACTCCATGCATGGAGTGTTTGTTATTCTTGTTATTTTTAGTCAATGCCTTTGGGGTGCCAAGTTATGGGGATTCAAAGACCGACTCAAACGTCGTCCACATAGGATTACGTACATAGTGTTCTCTTTCTTTTGTTTCTTCGTCTTATTTGATTGGTTTTTTCAGAACAGTCAATATCGGCTCCTCAACTTTGTCATGGATCTTGCATACTTCAAGGTTATTACAAGCTGTATCAGATACATTCCGCAAGTCCTGCAGAACAAGCGCAGGAAATCCATGTATGGATCTTCAAAATCCCAACTTTTGCTAGATATGATTGGCTGCTTATTTTCAGTACTTGAAATAGGGATAAAGAATGACCGACCACTTGCTGAAGCATTATCATTGAACAGGGGAAAACTTGGTCTTATAGCTATATCAGTTTTGTTCGATACGACTTTTGTGATCCAATTCTGGTTATACTCTTCCGATGATAGTCTTTCACATTCTATAGAGATGGACAGCTTCAAATACAGAGCCAAATAATAATTTGCACGAACGGAACATTTTTCTTTTCAGATTATAGATTTAGGCTAATTACAATCCTTGATTTTTTTATTTTCACCCATTTCTTTCTCTGAGTTCCGCATTATATAAGCCGTCCTGATTTTTACATATTTTTCCTTTCCCTTCCGTTATGTTTAGTTTTGTTTCGTTTTTTTTCTCTCACTCTTTGACCGTTTTACGCATCCTTATCCAATGGTCGCGACGAACTTGGCCGTTTATTTTTCTACCGCATTGTTTTTCAATTCTTCTCAGACAGACATTCAAGAGTTCATGTAGTAGGCTTACGAGTACCTGAAGACATATAATTTATGCAATTTGACGGCTAATTTTACAAGAAAATGTCTGAAAATGATGGGAAAATTTATCCGCCATCTAATAAGAGGGGGTATACTTCCACTAAAGTTTCACCTGTGGGCTCTACCCAAAATAGTGGTTTCAGATCCCTGAGTTCATCTCCTTCTTCTCCCATATACTTGTATGAAAATGGCAGAAGACACAGTGGATCCTCGCATGTATCCTCATCATTTTATGGAAATTCGTCTATAGAACCAATAAATAGCAGTTCAAGACAAGGTAGCGCCGGAAATATATCAAAATCGAGCTGCTCATCTGTCAATGGCTATGGAATGAGTGCATATAATGCACCAGCAACGAGTTTCCCATTACATTCAACTTCAAACCAGCGTTCAATTTACAGTTCATCCAAGGGGAAAGTTGTATTTCAAACTAATGGGGAGATTCTTTCACTGGCAAAATCAAATGCTACTCCCAACCTCTTTGCTATAAGTGGACAGAAGAGTCTTCAATTGGTAAGGATCTCAGAAACGGAAATAGCCCTTGAATATGATTTAGTGACACAACCGGGACATAGGAGAAACACAAAATTTGGGTTAATCAGTGACCTGAAATTTGGCCATCATGCATATGGCCGTCACATTGCTGCGTCGACTCTTTCTGGATCCATATACTTATACAACTTGGATAGGGGAAATAGAATTCAAAGTACATTAAACGAGCATCAAAGGGCTGTGAATTCGATCGATTTTTCTACAACTGCCCCATATAGGCTTGTTTCAGGTTCTCAAGACGGCAAGATGAAAATTTGGGATATCAGAATGCGAAATGCACGAGCTGCAACCACAATCAGCGGAAACTGGGATGCCGTGAGATGTGTTCAGTTCAATCCTCGGCATGAGAACACAATTTGTTGTATCACCGATTCCGGTGTTATTCAGAAATGGGATATTAGGAATCCAAGCACGTTCGAAAGAAGATTAAATGCACATTCTGGGCCGGGCCTTACTTTGGATTTCCATCCGGAACTAGACTACATTGTAACTGGAGGCAGGGATAAGCAGCTCGAAATTTGGAGCATGGGATCTGGATCCGAATATAGCAGAGAGCCGGACCACGTTATTTATACATCAGGACCGATATACAAGGTTTGTTGGTGTAGAGGTCGTGGAAATGGATCTATCATGAACACAGATATTGCCACGTGCTTTCTAAATGATGATCCCTGTGTGCAAATCTGGAGTTTATCAAGAAAATACATCCCAAAGCACACGGTAGAATATCACACCAATCAAATCACTGGATTACTATGGAAATCTCCCAGATATCTTGTCACATGTTCGAAGGATAAGACTTTGATTCAACATGACATTTTCAAGGAGCCAAATGTAATTGACAATTATCCTAGTGGTGCCATTTCTTGGAATCCCAATGGTGCCAATGACTTTATATTTGTGAAGCAGGATAAAAATGACTTCAATACATTTAAAGAGCCATCGAAGGTTTCAAGTTTATTCAAGAGCACTGCACCAGAGTTACCAAATTCCGTGGTTCATAAGTCTAGAACCTCATCTGCATCTGTCGATATTTTACAGCACCCTTTACAATCTTCAGTTTCATTGGCTTCTTACATAAATTCAGGAACGGAAAAGAATATCAAAAGAATTCCTCCGATATCAAGAAAATCCAGCAGCTTTTACGCTCATTCACAAAATTACGCTGCTATTTCACCTATTACCGTTCCCATCGATTTGGCATTGCCCCAAAATGATCCAGAAGTGTTTACTTTCCTTTCAGCAAAATACCAAATTAGTATTCCCAAGGGTAAAGACCTCGCTCAAATATGTGAGGAAAATGCCAAGGTTGCATCTTTAGCGGGAAGACCTCGTGACTATCAAGTATGGAGAGCAATAAGGTTTAGCATTATATACCAGATGTCACAAGAGCATGAAAATAAGGATAACACCTCCAAAAAAGATGGCAATGGGCCTTATAGTGGTACTACTAACAAAGAGTCTACCCTCAGTGTTCCGTCAACATTATCCCAGAATGGTAACTCTACAGAATCGTATCAGTCCAGTTTCAAATCATCTGAGGAAAGCCATGGTCTGAATTCGTCTACAGATGATCAGTCTAAGTTGGAGGAACCCAAAAAAGCCAAAAGCATATATCCTGACAGTGGTAGAAGAAGCAGTCAACGGAAAAAAGAAAGACCGCACTTCACAAATAATGACGTGGGAAGTAAGGATGCAGATAAATATGAAAATGCAATTGCAGATGAGGAGGAGGATGTTTCAACTAGTCCTGCCGCCTTCACTGGTGATGTGATAGCACAGCCGATGACTATTAAAAAAAGTGATAATAGGACGTTTGGAAGTTTCAAAAATAGATACTCTTTCACTGGAAGCAGCGTTGACTTTGATAACGAAAGGGTATTGTCTCCTTCGTCTTCAGTAGGAACTACAAAGTCGGCAATTCTGCCTAGAGTACCAGTATTTTCAAGTCTAAACTCCAGTGAGGAGGAAGGTAAAATTCTAAAAAGCATTCTTTCAAGAAAGACCAGTGCCAACACCTTACGAAGAAACGTTTCCACTGGTGAACCAAGCCAGCTTACAGAAATTCTAAAACATGGTGTTTCTACCTTCACCGAGCATCGGACGCAGTTTAACTTGAAAAACGATCAGCATGGAAATACCAACCTTCAAGTACCGTGGTACCCCTCGGATTTAATAAAGCAAGCTGCCGAATTCAGTGCAAAGCAGGGTGATGTTCTTCTCTGTGCGACTTTTGCCTTGCTTTTCAGGAGTGCTTACCCTGATAGTATTACCTCACGGCAGGCAGAGGAATGGATACTCTCATATCACAAGGCACTTCTCCGCCATTGCTTGTTTAGTTGTGCAGCTGCAGTTGTGAAGAAAGCAGCAGACTCTTACGAGTCATTCAAAACAATTGGGCAGACCAAGACGTCAGTTAGGTTGTACTGTAACAATTGTCATAGTCTTATTGCAAATGAAAAGTCTAAGAAAAGGCTCCAAGAGGGAGATGAGAATGTTGAATTTGGCTTTTGGTACTGTGACAAGTGCTCCAAGAGGCAGGGAAATTGTGCATACTGTGAAGAACCACTTAAAGGTCTTTGTATGGCTCTCTTGGGATGCGGTCATAAAGGACACTTCAAATGTTTTAGAGCTTGGTTCATTGATGAAAACCAGTCAAGTTGTCCATCATGCGGAACGCCGGTCGTTCAATATGAAAAGCAGGTTGTCATGTAATGAAATTGTACTTACTTTAGTGTCTACACTGGAAATTTTGTGTGTGAATATATAGAAAGCAAAGAAGTACAGTACAATATTCGATATAAATGTAATATAATTCGACCAAGCCCAGTAATTAAATTAACTATAGCTTCCTCTGGCCTTATTTCCCGATAGGCGTAACCTGTTGCGTCATAAATTCTGCAAAATCTTCCCAATATTTCGGAAATGTAATCGTGTCATTATGATGTGCATTCTTATATTTTTTCCATGTTTTGCTGGATGACTTACTTATGTCATAGAGTGTTTGCATATGAGATGGTGGAACAATCTCATCTTTCCCCGCACTAAGGAAAAGAACCGGTATTCCAGCCGGAATGGTCTTCATGTAGTCTTCCGAAGGCCAGATTTCATGGCACAAAAATGTAAATGGACGAAGGAAGGGGAAAAGATAAGGAATGACTTTTCTAATGCTTAGAAACGTGTTGTCTAGAATTAACCCGGAAATGATTGTTGGATACTTTGCGACTATATATATGGCAACTGCACCACCAATTGAACGTCCGTAGCACACTACTGATGATCTTGAAAGTTGTTCTGACTGTTCAATGTATTTAATCACAGCGTCAGCATCTAATTTGAGACCTTTTTCGCTGGGAGTGCCCGTCGAATGTCCGTACCCTCTGTAGGAATAGATAAACACGTTGTAATTCAGCACTTCGTATATGTATTTCACCACGGGAAGAAAGTTACCTATATTTCCTGCATTGGGACTAAGAACAAGTATTGTTTTGTTGGAGTAGTCGGGACTGGTTGAATCGTGAAGTAAAAGATAAGATTTGAGCGTTTCGCCATCATCTGTATGAATATCCACAGATTGGTACGGAAGCCCGTATTCATCAGGTGTGCTAACCTTATCACGGCTTCCGTTCAATCCAGCTGGATAAACAACCTTGGATTGAAACACATAAAGTGCTGCCAGCCCTATTGCAGCCACGGAGGCACCAGCTATAACAGACGTCTTTGCAAGCTTCCAAAGTATAAGTGAAAAGGTTGAGGAAGAAAATGTGCCTCCGTCCGAAGTATCATTCACTTGCCTCATTTATAAATATGATAAATATATATCCTTGGGTTGTACACCTTAGTTATAATGAATTGGATGTGTACGAGATGCACAAAATAATGTGGCTTCGGAATGTTAGCGGTATATATCTCTGGTATTGGCTGACCTGGTCAAAAAATGAATAAAAAAAAATTTAGAAAAATGAATACGGTTAGCTGATAGATAAGCCGTAATTTAAGGATTACCCAGAAGACGTTTATCACATGTTTTCCCTCAATGAAATACCTTTTTTCGTGTATAAATGAACGAGCAATTAATCATCCCTGAATATATAAAATTGTGCTACAGGAATTTATTATAATACTCCCTAATCGCCTTGATTATACATATTATGTATTGGGAAGTATCCATATTTATTACTTGTTTGTTTAAAAGAAAAAAAAAGCGTATCGAAAAGATTAGTTAACCAAAAATCAAGTCCATGATCCAACAAAACCATCCTCCCCAAGTAATTGTCTCGAGTATCTTCCTAAAGATTCCAGGTCGAATCCGGTTATATAACGTTCCACAACTGTTATCACCCTCGCTATCAAAAAAGCCGTTGCCATATTTGATGTATCTTCTAATGTTGCATCCATTCCAAAAATTCCACCACTTACATCTCTGGCAAGGTGAAACCCTCTGCAAATTCTTCCCCAATGGTCCAATTGGACCATCTATGTACTTCCACTCAAATGGAGACCAGCGTTGGCGAGAATCATTAGCCGCCAACATTTTGTCGCCCCAAGTTCCATTGTAAAGAAGCCAATTGCCATAAGAAGCCTCTCTGAAAGGTACCGTTCCATTCGCAGCAGAAACCTTGTCGTCATTATACGTGTAAGCCAAATAATTCAATGATGGGTCCCACAGAGGGCCTCTATCCGTGAAATCGCTTAATATTGAGTATGGTATATCGTGTGCATGCTGGCCTGTGCTTGGATAATTTGCATGTGTACCACGAGCCGAAAATATCACCGGATGCTTAGAGTTGTCGTATTTTTCGAGATTGTTATAAAAATAAGCGCCTCCTCCCCCGTGTGCAGACATCCAAACAACAACAGGCTCTCCCTTATAGAATCTCACCAAAGAATGTTCCCAGTCACCAACATGGTCGCCAAATGGGCCGAATCCCATCACATACGGTCCCATATTGAACGAATAGAAATAGAACCAAAACGAATCCACCCATCCATTGCCCTTATCAACCACGATAAGAGTCGCCGGTGCATCCTTAATTTCCCCATTATAGTAATTGGGAACGTTTTTAATTCCTGTAAGCCAATCCGGATCCTTATCGAAATCCTCGTTGCTTGTCATGTAGACCATCTCCTTATCCGTAACGTATTTGCTGAGATCCTCAAGATCCGTTATATGAAGCGTATTATGTGAAGATCCATATTTATCCATGCCCACTTTAATTTTAGTTCCGTTGGCAAATTCAGCATGAAAGTGAGAAGTGAACTCCGCAACATCGTAAGGTAGATATCTTTCCTCCGAATATAAATAAACCACCGGGCTATAATCTAAAACGTACTTTGGAATTTCACCCTCGGAAAGAGTTCTTTCCTCCTTAGAAGGATGGCTCTTTATCAGAGGAAGATTCTTAAAGTGTGTATCTGAACGTAATACATTCTCTATTTGTAGTTCTTCGCTCCTTCTTAGTAGGTCCAAATTATAGCAATAGCATGTCCAGATAAACGAAATAAATACAACCAATAGAGTACATGAATTGTTTAGGTGCATTTTTCATCATTCCATGTTTCTCAATCATGCATCTGTTTTGATATGTCTGGTTCATTAATGTATAAGGGAGAAGAAAAAAGGGATAGAATTAATTATTAATAGTTAAACGAGAGCAGGTGCCTTGGACCAAAGCGATACGACCCGCGCTTTCCATTACTTGACATATAATGTTTACAGAACATTTTCGCGGATGGCGGATATGAATACATACGCTTAATACCGATAGAAGTGTCTACTTTACATTTTTGAACAATTGTAAATTTTGGGGCAAAAATAACATTCAATCTAGATAGTTCTATACCAAACTGCTGGAAAGCTATATCGCATGAATTGGTCCTTATATGTTTATAAGGTTACCGCATTTCATGTACAGATTCATATTATCATAAATTGCACTGCCCTGATAAAAATGTAAACACACATTAATGGAGGATCTGAGCGTGGGAAAAAAAATTTTGAAGCTTGGTTGATTAACTTATCGGCGGTATACAATCAATACTACACTTCATAATACCACACATATATATGGCACAGTGTCAAGGGATAACAAAAGCAGGAAAAAGATGTCGAATACGAATTGTTGATGATGGTACGAAATACTGTCGATATCATAAATCTCAAGGTCGAATCTTTGGTAACTGGAATAATTCAAAAGATAGTAAATCATTAGATGGTCCAGGTTACATATATGTTTTTACGCTTGAGCATATGTTGCAAAGAAGGCCAGTAAAGCAAGATTGGCTTAGAATGGCTGCACCTACTTCCGATAACATTATTAATTACGATAAGACAAGACAATTAAAACCAAAGCATTATATACTCTTGAAAATTGGTTTCACATCCGGAACGCCGAAAAGGAGATTGGAACAATGGAGGAGACAGTGCAAGCATCAATTTACTCTGGTGACTCCTAGAATGTTATCCTCAATTGTGTGCTCCAAAAGGGACAAAATGCATGTGTTATTACATTCCTTTTCCAGACTGAGCCTTCAAGATCTCGGCAAGTACAGCAAATTTGATAACAAGAATCTAGGTTTTCATACGAAACTGGCGTTTCAAACAGAGCAAAAAATTCATCATATACTCCATGAGAAATATGGTTTTGGGAAAATATACTGTGAAGGTTGTAAGAGCACGAATGGTGGTATTCATAAGGAATGGTTTCTTGTGCCTAGGGAAGACGTTAAAAATATTTTTGACAAAATAAATGATCTTTGTCAATGAGATCGGAGTTCGGAGTTAATGTGTTTTTCGTTGTGTCGCGTCTAAATTTTTGTTCTACTTTTTTCGTATTTTTAAAGGATTTCCCATCATAGTTTATAGATATTGATTTATAGAAGTTATCATGTACGTTTACAGCTGTAAATATGATCATATAAGAGTGCTTTAATGCTTTGAAGGTACTTTTCAAAAAATATATGTCCCTCTTCAAAAAATCTTATCCAAATTTTTTAGATTTGTATATATTTTGAGAATTCACTAAACCGTTATTCTACAGTACTATTATTAAGCCATATGTGCCATGAAAATTTACGTACACATCGTTACATATTGAAAGGGAAGTGATGTCTGCATTATCCAACTTTTAGGCAATTTCCTTGGAAGTGGATGATTTTTATTTCACATTTTTATTTTCTCTGTACACATTTTACACGCTTTCAATGTGAATTTTACAGAAAAACCAAAAAATAAGAACATACCCTCCTGCTTATTTCCAATAATTATTCAAAGTTTTAAAGAAATGATATCAAAACTATTTTGGTAATGGTCTTTAAACGCCATGCTGGTCTTGTCTCCATATTACTTGTAAGGGTTTGAAACGGTTGAAGCGGAACAATGAAAAATTTTTATACTCATAGACCCAACGTCATGAACCGCAAAAATTTATTTCCTCTCGATTCGATTGTTCTGTATATCACTGCAGATGAAAACTAATTCTGTGGAACAATAGGCATCACTTTTTTGATTCTTTTTTGCGTTACACCGCGGTCAAAAGAGATAAATGAAAAAACAGGAAAAAAAAAAATTCAGTAAAAGTGGGAAGAAAAAAAAAGTGGAAAAAAAAGTTTGACCATGGATTATTCTATCATTCGCTGAGTCACCCCCTATTCAGAACGGTTGTTAAGTAACCTTTCTTCAGCAACCAGAAATCTTCACAACACACAGACAAGGGAGAAATATTACGTTGAAAGCCTGTATAAGACAATATAATGGATAATTACACATTAACAATCCTTGGCTGCGGTACCATGGGTACTGCCATGCTTTTATCAATCATGAAAGCTACCTTTCAGCCATATCCAGCAAAGTTCATCTGCTGTACCGGCGACAAAGAATCTGCAGAAGCCCTTCAAAAGAGATTTGGGGACAAAATTGAGGCTTCATACGGTGAATCTAACATCAGTGCTGTGAAAAGAGCTGATGTCATCATTCTTGGTCTTAAGCCATATATATGTGAATCCGTGCTGGAATATGTTAAGAGTGGGTTAAATGGTCACCAAGTTATTATTTCATTGCTTGCAGGCTGGAGTATCGAGAGATTGAGTAAATATTCTTCCTGCATTGCTCGTGTGATGACCAACACCCCGGCTAAATTTGGACACGGAATGGCTATAGTTTCATTTTCCAAAGAGGCTCAGAAGTATGAAGATCTGGTGATGAACATGATTGGAACGGTCGGAAAAGCGTTGAAGCTTCCAGAAAAGCATATGGACGCCGCAACATCATTGGTTGGATCCGGACCAGCGTTCTGCTTGTTAATGCTTCAAGCCATGGCTGAGGGTGCTGTTCAAATGGGAATTCCTTATGATATTGCTAAAGATTGCGCTGCAAAAGTTATGGAAGGTACTGCAAAGATGGTGATGGAGACAGGTGAGCATCCAGAGGCTTTGAAGGCCGAAGTTTGTACTCCTGGTGGAACTACGATAGCTGGATTGTTGGTTATGGAAGATAGAGGTGTTAGAGGAGGTATTAGTAGAGGAGTGGAAAAAGCTGCCGAGGTTGCCGCACTACTAGGCAAGAAATAGATGCCTGTCAGAGGAACAATAATTAGTATATTAATATTACATCCATATTCTCGCGTTACATAGACATAAGCTATAAGATACATTTATTTCACTAGCTAAATCACTATATAAACACGCCATAGTCTTGGCCGACTATTTTTTAAACTCGCTCATGATCTTCTTGTATTCTTCCTCACTAAGGGATTTCTCATACTTTCTGGCATCCTCTTTAGTTAGCTCTCCACGGTCATATTTGTCAGAAAGTTCATTCAACTCCAGTCTCTTTTGCTCATCCCTTTTATAGTGCTCTTCCCTTAGACAGTTATACTGCAGAATGCCAAACCATGTCTCTATAAATGCATATGAGAAGACAGCAGAATTACAAACAGGAAGATAATCACTCATGTAGCAGTACACACAAAGGAGAAGCGAATATACGAGCCTGAGGAGCACGGTTGTCTCAAAGTATTTCACATTTGTCTCCAATAATGGTCCAACATCAGACACAACCATCCCAATGAAGAGAACACCGACTAATCCATAAACCTGCGATTTTTCATTGTACATCAATATGGGAAGACCCATTGCTGATGAGAGAACAAGAACACCATTGAACTGAAGAACGGACTCCGGATCGACAAGCAATTTGTAGCCAATAACGGTTAGAAGCACAAGTCTCGCCCATAAGAGTCTTTTGGATGTAACAAGCGCCATCTTGTGCTTGTAGTGCTGTAATTTTTACCGAAGGTGTTATATGTTCTTATGAGATCGTACCGGATCATCTTTAGTACAGCTGTTCAAAGCTGTGCTGGAATCTCCCACCGAAAAAAAAAAAAAAAAAATTGAGATCTCCAGGACATTTGTAATTTAAGGTATTCCAATTCTGAAAGGCATTAGGTTTTATTTTCACGATAATACATTAAACCACCACACACTTTTCTTAAAAGCTTCGTATCCTTTATGATGGGCTAGCAAAAATATGCATATAGTTCAATAATCTTAAAAAAACATACATGTATATGTATAACCCTACTCTAGTTCATGCTTGCTGCTCCTATTGAGCGTGGACAATACACATGAATGAAATAAATTCTTCAGGTTAGCTGTTAAGCCGTATTGACAACCAAACTGTTTAAAGCAGTCCAGATTCACATAAAAATAAATAAAAAGCACATTAGTTTATCATCTCGTAGTACTTTTTTCTATTCTAATGCGAGACATTAAAGTTGAACGAAAAAGTATATTTAATTAACTGCATCATTCCGCACAATAATAAATAGGTCACCGCCATGAAAGCATTAATCAGTAACCAACAATCGATTTCGCTATATAGGGCCGTCCACAATAATGAAAATTCATTTTTTTTTGCATCTTCTTTGCTCTATAATGTGGGTTTTATTCTTCCTCGCCCCAAATATGTATTTCCACACTTATCTACTTTAAGTTCTTCTCCGCCTAGTTTGTCATTTCCATCTTTATGAATCAAAACTAGCTTTGTATTAGGGACAACACAAACTTTAGAAATATTATACAATGAAGGATTCGCCACTTGCACCTACACTACGGCCTTCAGAAGCCCAGTTTGCAGACCCTATTGGCTTTATGTCATCGGATGAGGTCATCTCTCTCGGAGAGAAATACGGAATCATAAAGATAGTACCACCAGAGGGCTGGAAACCCAAATTTGCTTTGGATAAAGACAAGTTCACTTTCCATACTAGGCTGCAAAACTTATGGGAGTTAGGTTTGATTGGTAGATCGAGAAATTTCTTTTTGGAGGGATTTAATAATTATTTGAGGTCCAAGGGTAAGAAACCAATGAAATCATCAAAAAACAGATCTAGAGGAAGAAGAAAGAAGCATGCGAACAAGCAGAAGGACAAAAAGAGCCAAGAATATGATGGATTTCTAGGTCTAAAAAATGGCTCAAAGATACACATTCATACACTTTACATAGAAGGTAATTTCGCCCATTACGCCAATTTGGTGAACGATCCAAAACTTTTACGGGATGTTGAAAAGTATTCAAATTTGCTCAAAATACAGCTAGAGGATTATTCAAAATTAAAAACGGGTCGGAGGCACAACACTCTTTCACGATTGCTTACATCAGAGGCTGACGATAAGATACTAAACCTTAACAAAGGATGCTCAATATGTCACAAAAACAACCATTTTGATAAAATGCTTCTCTGCAATGGCTGTGAAAAAGGGTTTCACATGTATTGCTTGAATCCTGCACTGAGGGTTGTGCCAAAAAATGATTGGTATTGTGATGAATGCCTTAGGGGGACAAATGGTGACTACGGCTTCGAGGAAGATTATAGTAATATTTTTACTTTGACCGACTTTGAAGAGTATTGCGAAGAAGAGAAAAAAAATTTTTGTGAGACACAGTTACATGGGGAGATGAACCCTTCTATTGATCAACTAGAAGCAGAGTTCTGGAAACTAGTAGATGGAGGATCAAACGGTACTTATGAAGCTGATCGAGAGCAAATCAGTGTCAGGTATGGTGCCGATATACACAAGGATGACGCAGAAGAAGTATCTGGATTTCCAACGGAAGGAAATTCCTTAATAGATCAAGAAGCCGGACGAAAATATATTGATAGTCCGTTTAATTTGACCAGATTACCGTTTGCTGGGGGATCGCTACTACGATACTTTCAGAAGGAGGACAGAAATCAGATGTCTGGAATAACCATTCCTTGGCTCTATGTCGGGTCGATGTTTTCGACTTTCTGCTGGCATAAAGAGGATCACTATACTCTGAGTGCAAACTACTGTCACATGGGTTCAACCAAAAAATGGTATGCAATACCGGCACGGGATTGCCAGAAGTTTGAGGCACTCTGTAAAAGCATTGCACCAGATTACTTTAAGAAGCAACCTGGCTTATTACATCAGATGACAACACTCATTTCACCACATGATATTGCGTCCTTCCAGCAGTATAGAAACATAAAACTGGAGAGCGATGATTTTGTTCATTGCTATTCGGTGAACCAGGAAGCAAACGAATTTGTCATCACATTTCCGATGGTCTATCATGCTGGATTTAATTGTGGGTTCAATGTTAATGAAGCGGTTAACTTTACTATGCCTTATTGGCTTGGCTATGGAGAGCAAGCCGTCTGTGATTACATTAAAGATGGAAAAGAGGATGTGTTCAATTATTACGGCCTTTTGAGAAATATTATGGACATTCTTATGAATGATAAAGAAGAATACAAAAATATAGAGGACGAGTTTGGACAATGGACCGTGACAGCAATGCTTGATCATTGCTTCTTGAGTTATAGTGAACAAGTGAAACAGTTTGGCTTATTGAAAAACGACAAGAAGTTGCAAAGCATTTTAGCGCAAATACCACATACTGACTTTGAGGAATATCAGCAGGAAAGACAGAGAAAGCTGCTGGCTGGCTGTACTCATCATAGAACAGGCAGAAAACTGTCTGTACAGAAGGAACAGGAGGATAATACCTATGACCCTGATGAATTCATATGCCATGAATGCAAGGCATTTGTTAATTACCAATGGATCGAAGTGGATATCCTCAAGAAGATAGCAGCTGATTTACAAGATATATCAAACACAAACGGACAGAAACAACTTCCTACACCAGGAAATTCTCCTCCGAAGTTTGGATCGAATAATAAGGGTGAAGATATTGAATCTGAGTGGAAACAGATCATGGAAAAGGCACGAGAGGAAGGCCTGAATGAAAGTATTAAAAATAACGAGTCACATGCAGGCATGAGACTGAGAAAGAGACGTAAGATTGTGAGAAATGATAACTCGGATACTTATGAACTTTCAAGCGACTATGCAAAACAAAGGAAAGAGAAGATGCTGAATAGAATGAAGAATAAAAGAAGGAAACATTACAATTTTGGAAAGATGGTATTTTGCTTAAACTGCTTTACAAGAGGAATTAGTAAAATGGACCCCACACAAATAGAACAGTTGAAGAAAATCTCAGTTGTCTACGATCGTGAAAGTTACGAGCATTTACGGGAGCATATAGAGAAGACGCTAGAGCCTAAGCTGGGACTGTTAGGTATTAAAACACACCATTAAATAAAACTATTTGCACGTTTCCCCGTGTACGAATTTGTATGGGTCAATGCTTTTTTCTCCGACGAATTTGAACATCTTATTGTGTAGCTAAATAGTGGGGATTCTGCATTACTCGGCAAATAACCGCAGATCGGGTGGACTATGATTAATTGAGTTAATTGATTTTTTTTGATTTTAGTGGCCAAGAGAATTAATTGCTGGAACCAGGACAAATGAGAGAAAAATATATTTCGCATTAATCGAATATGAAAATTCTGGCTTTCCGATAGGCCCAATTATTCAAATTGAGTGCCAGAAATATAACAACCATTTTACCCCGACTAATTAAACATTGCGGAATACAAGAAAAAAAAATTGAGCTTAGCTTAGCATGGCTTTCCGCTAATTAGGGAAAATTTTTTATGCTCAAATAAACATCACTCTCGGTTCGTAATATTATTAATCCTAGTAGTAACCAAAAGTTTGCTTGAAAAAAAACAAAAATAAAAAAAGCTACCAGTTTCTGCGCGAGCCTGGGGTTACAGTGAGCGACACAAATTCTAAAAATTTCTATGTGTTCCTCTTCCTCTTCCAGTCTTTTCTCCCACAAATAACTCCGATACAATCTAACATACAGCTTTCATCGCGTTACCATTAGACTAAGTAAACTATAGAGATGGTCGCTAGATTGTTTGCTTCTACTACCAGGACGGCCTTCAAGGCTGCCAAGGCAATGCTTGCCTTCCAGAGGGGCCTTGCTACTGCTGCTCCAGCAAAGGGTAAAGTCACGTAAGTATATTTTCGTTTATTGTTGGCATTGTTTACATAGAGTGCGGTGTATAATATCAGTTGTGTGATTGAAATTTGGACTCCAAACAGAGCACATCATATTGCAATTTGGGCCTTCCTTGGAGACCTGCTTTTTGAGTATTGCGGAAAATGCTGCAAAGAACTAGCCATTGGTCCTTCGCTTTTTATTACAACTATAGGGAATACGAAGTATTATATTCAGGCTACACATCCAATTGAAAATACGTCGGTGTTATGTGGAAATTATGAAATCAGGTGGTTGTTATCATACTCCATGTTTCTGTCTTCTAGTGTGATCCATGTCTTATTTTTCCTGCCCCCCCTCTCTTCATTCCTCTTTGCTCTTTAGTGTCTGCTCTAGAAATCTATTCGCGCGAAATAAAATTGTCGAATCAGGTTCGAGTATTTTTTTTTTCTCTCTTATGGTCTTGACTGTTTCGCGGCCTATATTATATGCCCTATTATTGGGAATGGTATTTTTGCTTGGGGAAGAAGAGCAGAAAATAGACGGGGCCTGATTCAATGACGACTTGATAATATATGCGATTTTCAATCGGTCGGAAAACAATGGGAAAACCAAAATTAAATCATCATGAAAACAAAAATGAAATCAACGAAACACAGGTGCTCCATTTTATCACACTACAATCAAGAACGACAATGCAGAAGGAAAAAGGGAACAAATACTAACATTAAACGATTATTTCAGCTCTGTTATTGGTGCCGTTGTTGATGTCAAGTTTCCACCTGGACAGTTGCCACCAATTTTGAATGCGTTGCAGATGGATAACCAGGGCAACAAGTTGATTTTGGAAGTTTCCCAGCATTTGGGAGAAAACTCCGTCAGAACCATTGCTATGGATGGTACCGAAGGTTTGGTCAGAGGCCAGCCAGTTATTGATACTGGCGCTCCAATATCTGTTCCAGTTGGAAGAGGCACCTTGGGAAGAATTCTTAACGTTATTGGTGACCCTGTGGACAACAGAGGCCCTGTTAAGTGCAAGGAGAGAAAGCCAATTCATGCTGATCCTCCTCCATTCGTCGAGCAATCTACCAAGGCAGAGGTTCTTGAGACCGGTATTAAGGTTGTCGATCTTTTGGCCCCATATGCCAAGGGTGGTAAAATTGGATTATTCGGTGGTGCCGGTGTCGGTAAGACCGTTTTCATTCAGGAGTTGATTAACAACGTTGCTATGGCCCACGGTGGTTTCTCCGTCTTCACCGGTGTTGGCGAGAGAACCAGAGAGGGTAACGATTTGTACAGAGAGATGCAAGAGTCAGGTGTTATCAAGCTTGATGGTGAGTCCAAGGTCGCATTGGTGTTCGGTCAAATGAACGAGCCTCCAGGAGCCAGAGCCAGAGTCGCCTTGACTGGTTTGACCATCGCTGAGTACTTCAGAGATGAGGAGGGTCAGGATGTGTTATTGTTCATCGACAACATTTTCAGATTCACCCAGGCCGGTTCTGAGGTCTCTGCCTTGTTGGGTAGAATTCCTTCTGCCGTTGGTTATCAGCCAACCTTGGCAACCGATATGGGTTTGTTACAGGAGAGAATTACCACCACCAAGAAGGGATCTGTCACATCTGTCCAGGCCGTTTACGTTCCAGCTGATGATTTGACTGATCCTGCTCCAGCTACCACATTTGCTCACTTGGATGCCACTACTGTGTTGTCCAGAGGTATTTCAGAGTTGGGTATATACCCTGCCGTTGATCCTTTGGACTCCAAGTCCAGATTGCTAGATGCTGATGTTGTTGGACAGGAGCATTACGATGTCGCTACCCGTGTTCAGGAGACTTTGCAAGCTTACAAGTCCTTGCAGGATATCATCGCCATTTTGGGTATGGATGAGTTGTCCGAACAGGATAAGCTTACTGTCGAGAGAGCAAGAAAGATCCAGAGATTCTTATCTCAGCCATTCCACGTTGCCGAAGTCTTCACCGGTATGCCAGGTAAGTTGGTCAAGTTGGAGGATACCGTTGAGTCTTTCAAGGCCGTTCTAGATGGTAAGTACGACAACCTCCCTGAGAGTGCCTTCTATATGGTTGGTGGCATTGAAGAAGTCATCAAGAAGGCTGAGAAGATTGCTGCTGAGGAGAACTGAGTGCACATATTCGCATAAATTCCTTAGTTTGTAACGAACACGCCATTAGACCTTATTCATCATTTGAAAGCTTTAAAAAAGAAAAACTGTTAAAAAAACATATATGAATTCGGATGGTACAGAGAAGCGAATTTCAACTACAAGTGCATGTGCTGAGTAGCCGCTGACTGCTGGTTTCTTTTTTGGGGAGGGCATATTCTTCTTTCTCCTTTATTTATTACTTTTGGTTTTTGGACTTTGCACTGTTCACTTGGAGTTTTTCTTCTTTTTGCGCTGTTTCGAACGACATACGATTCTTATTTTTTTGTTATATATCTTTCATAAAGAGATTCTTTTACATTAAATTCTAAATGTCAAGAAAGCATGTATTGTGGTGGTGTAAATATTTGAATGATTATCGTATGGTCACTTTGCATCGATAGAGTGGATACCGCGCCTCGCTTTGTCCACATATGCTGAATATCTCGAAGTTTTCGGTGTTCTTTATTCTCGTCCAAATTCCATTCAGCTTTTTTTTTTCTATCCCTCCCCTCCATCTGTCCTTTCCGTACTCTGCCTGAAGATGGCAAGGGTAAAAATTTCATCAAATTTATGGGCAAGCGCAAGGGATAAATAATACGTAATAACCTAAAATACTATACTTTCCTTTTTATATGTTCCCAAATTTGGCAGCTGCAACAGAAATATTGTTCAACAATTGACATAATGGATAAAATAATTGCAACCGCTAGCGGCCTTATGGATAGACCAGGCTTCAACTGGAAAGCTTGCATTATCGGGCTATCAACGGCGAACTTTCTCTTTGAATCTTATGTTGATTGGAGACAAATTCATGCTGTTACCAAAAATGGTGCCAAAGTTCCAAAGGAATTGGAGGGCAAGATTGATTCGGAGACGGTTGTGAAATCAAGCAGGTATTCAGTTAGCAAATTAAAATTTAGCCTAGTTTCCGGCCTCTTCAACTTGGTTGAAAACCTTTTCATTTACAAATTTGATTTCTTGCCCAAATTGTGGACTTGCACCGGGCATTTTGTTACTTCCCTTCTCGGAAAGCATCTACTTCCATCATGCATGTCTGGAATGATTACCCACTCATTATTCTTTACCGGTGCAATTAGCGTTGTTTCTACCTTCATAAGTCTCCCATTTAATTATTATAAGAACTTTGTTTTGGAGGAAGCTTACGGCTTCAACAAATTGACTGTAAAGCTATGGGTCTCCGACTTATTTAAGCAAACTGCCCTTGGCTTTGCCATTGGAGGACCGATTCTTGCTGCTTTTCTCAAGATTATTGATCATTTTGGCGATAAATTCATGTACTATCTTTCTGCATTCATGGGAGTGGTCCAAATTGTCATGCTAGTGATCTACCCTAAGTTCATTCAACCATTATTCAACAAGTTGAGTCCTATGGAGGATGGTGATATGAAAGTTGCTATTGAAAAACTTGCCCAAAGGAATAAATTCCCATTGGACAAATTGTACGTTATTGATGGCTCAAAAAGATCATCACATTCAAATGCATACTTCATGGGTTTACCATGGGGATCAAAACAGATTGTTTTATTCGACACTTTGATTGAGAAGAGTACTGTCACCGAAGTTGTTGCAGTTTTGGGCCATGAAATTGGACACTGGGCATTGTCTCACACCACAAAGTTGTTATTAATTAACCAGGCTCATATGTTTGCTATGTTCACCTTCTTTGCTGCATTTGTTAAGAATAATTCCCTCTATAAGAGTTTTGGTTTTTATAATGAACAACCAATTATTGTTGGATTTATGCTTTTCGGCGATATCTTTGGTCCTCTAGATTCAGTGTTGGCATTTGCTATTAGTTTGCTATCTAGAACTTACGAATACCAGGCTGATGAATATTCTACAAGACAGGGATACGGCGAGGAACTTAAGAAGTCCTTAATTTCATTGCACAAGGAAAACTTAAGCTCTCTTGTTGTTGACTGGTTATACTCTGCTTACAACTATGATCACCCACATCTTGTGGAAAGATTGAGGCACATTGATGAAATCGAAGATGAAATTTCAAGTGGGAAGAAAGACTGAGGTGTTGAATGCGGTTGCTATGTTGTATATAGTTCGAAATTTATAACGAAATAACTTTTATGTTTTTCATTGACGAATAAAAGGGGTATATATATATATATCTATGGAACAAATGATACTAGGCTAATCAATCGGTCTGGTGCCCTGTGTACCTAGTGACAAACAAAACTCCTCAACTTTTTAAAATTACATTGTTCTTTCCCGAAAAGGGTAAGCGCGCTTAAGCCTAATAAAATGATTTGGGGTTACTGAAAAGTCATTCATACTGTAGTTAAGTTTTTTTTTTCATCCCTAGAAATGATGACTCTTTATTTTCCTTCATCAAAGTTTGTTCTCTCTTAAACACTAGAAGTACATATGGCACATACTCACTCAATTAACTATTTGTAAAGATGATTTCTTCTCAAATTGAATGCCGATGTTCAATTCCAACTTTTCTCGCACTTCTGAAAAGAACTGCCAAAATCGTAAATGGAAGCCCAAGATATATTCAGACTTTAGCAATGAAGAAGTCGGCTGAAAGGAGAGATCTAATCTTGACTATTCTCAAATCGACGGCGACAAAGAGGGAGGCCAGATATTATCTAAAGCGATATCCACTCTTGGATAAAAGCAATATTTACAAAAATCCAACTGATCTGCTTAAGAACATCCAATTTAATCAAGAACTGTCTGCAAACGGAAAGTATAATCAATACATTGATGGCACGTTAGAATCTCAACCAAAAGATGAAATTGCTGCCAATGAAGTTCAGTTGAATGATCTTGAGAATGCAGGGGACGAGATACATTTATCTGATACGATTAGAGTGATAATGATCAGAATTCGAAATCTACACTCCTTGAGTATAAGCACTATTAGAAACATTGGTGAAACTCTAAGCAAATGCATGAGACTAGGTGCTTCTCCAATAATAATTCTAGAAAATCCGAGGGGAAATTACAAACACGACTCCTCAACGTCTACAGATGGTAACAGACAAGCAGATACAAGCACATTAGCACTGCAAATCAAGAGCATGAATGAACGATGCGACAGACTAGTAACACAATTGGAATCGAACTGTGATTTTAAACTTAGATCATTACAAGGTCTTTTTCAGGTAGATTCAAAAGGAACTGTCCAATTTACACTTCCAGAACTGATGATGACTCCCCTGTTTCAGGGAATGATTCCTGTTTTGAGTCCATGGGTTGTTGATAAAGAGACAACCCAAGCAAGAATAGTCAATTCTTTGGATATAATGAAGTATACTATCAAGGCATTACAGTCACTGGATAGCAGACATAAAGGGATGCAGGTCACTTCCGAAAAAGACAAAGTCAGTGACCTTGTTACCGTAGAAAAGATAATTTTCATTGATGAATTGGGAGGTACACCATCGATTGAAAGATATCAATCCAGTCACGTTCTAATAAATCTTCTACAAGAATATGAGTCAATAAAAAGTGAACTTTTGAAGTGCAGAATGTCAGAAAGAGACAGAAATATTCATCTTAGGAATTTGATAGACATGAACACGTTGTTATCGATTGCAACAGGGGCCACAGGAATTCTTACGACTCCAGAAATTGCAGGTCTCCATGAACTGAGATCGGGGACCAATCCGATTATTCACAATATTTTAACCGACAGACCTACAATATCATCCTCCCTCCCAGTGGATCTTAAAAAGACCCCAATGCTTAATACGACCATCATAAAGAAGGGCATTCCAATTATCGTCCATCTGTCAAAGACTAAGGATGCCGGGCTCAATATCGAGAAAATGGCCGATAACGGGGAAATCGATCTCGAAAAGTTACAATTTTTAATCGAAGACTCATTTGGTCGAAAGCTTGATTTGAAACATTATCTTGAAAGGATAAATGGCCATATATCTGGCTTGATTATAGCAGGAAATTACGAGGGGTGTGCAATTTTGACTTGGGAAAGATCACCCCATGACAAGGATAGAAAAATTGCATATTTGGACAAATTCGCAGTTCTAAAAAGACTTCAAGGTCTTCCAGGACTAGCAGACATTGTTTTCAAGGCCATGCTCGTCAATTTTAAAAAGGAGTTAATTTGGCGGTCACGAAAGACAAATCCAGTGAACAAATGGTATTTCGATAGATCAACGGCAAATTACAGCATTCCAAATTCAAATTGGCGAATGTTCTACTCTGGTTCAAAGCCACCATTGGAAAAAGACATACGCGACTATGTGGGTGTCTGCACATCCATTCCCCCTTCGTTCACTTCTTAATGAGTTCATGCCCAGTCCATTTTATAAATTTTACCGGCAATTAATATACATACATGAAAAAAAATAGAAAAAAAGACATAAAGCGTTCATAGTGCCTTTGACATGTAAGGACCATCTAGCTTGTATCCTAACCGTTTATAGTAGTTTCTGACACCGACACCGGAGATGACACTTATCTTTTTGGAACCATGCTCCTCCCTGGCTATTTTTTCGGCTTCCTCCATCAATAAGGTACCGAATCCTTGGTGTTGGAATTTTCTTGGATCTCTCGAATGAAGAGGAACAACTGATCCATAAACATGCAATTCACGCACAATCGATGTTGGCTGCGATTTGAATTCTTTTCTGTACGTATACTTTTTAGAAGCTTTCCTGAGTCTGAGCATTCCTATCAGAATGTCCTGCTTAGGATCCTCGTAAGAAAGGAATGTTTCCCATCCACCATTTGCATAGTAATCCCTCCTGATGAGCTCCACTTGATCGGGTTTAACTTTAGAATGAATGTCTCGAATACCAACCTCTCTGGTACGTATGTCTCTGCAGGCAGTACCAAAGTCCTTCATTCTGGCCAATGCTAATTCACGCAAATTACCATTTTCAACACCAGAGGTAACCAAGGGCATTGGAATATCTCTTTGCACACGGTAAATACGAGTCCATGGAGGAACAAGTGCCAAAATACGGGCCACAAGATCTATAAGCATGTTAGCATTGTATGATTTGTAGAGTCCATTCTTCCACAATTCATACAAACCAGTGCCACGAATCACTAAAGTTGGGTATATTTTCAATCCATCAGTCCGGAAGGCAGGATTTTCAAAATATTCCTTAAATTGTTCGAGATCCCTTTCCATACCAACATTTGGCAAGTCTGGCATCATATGCGAGACAACTTTAAAGCCTGTATCCTTAGCGTAACAGAACGTTTCACAAACTGACTTTACTGTGTGTCCACGATTCGTATCTCTGGCAACATCCTCATACAAGGACTGAACTCCAATTTCTAATCTTGTACATCCATACTTCATCATGTCATCCAAATGCGTAGGCGTGCAGTAGTCAGGTCGGGTCTCGATAGTGATACCAACACATTTGGTTTGTGATTGCTGTGAAAATTTAATGGCCTCATCGAGATCTGTACCATTGTAACCCGTAAGAGCGTTATGTAATTGTACGATGAAGTTCTCCCGATAGTCCTTAGGAAGAGACATGAATGTACCTCCCATGATAATGTATTCCACCTTGTCAACAGGGTGTCCAAGTTGTCTAAGCTGTTCTATTCTTCCTCTTGCTTGTTCATAAGGATCATATCTGGCACGAATTGCCCTCATGGAAGTAGGCTCGTATCCCGTATATGACTGTGTCGAGTATTCAAAATCCGAGTCTGGTCCACCCGGACAGTAAACGCAAATATTTCCTGTGTATGCAATATGTGGACATCTGTGAGGTTTGCACATCACTGCTACCACAGCGACACCAGAGGCAGTACGGATAGGTTTTGCCTTCAATTTGGGAAGCAAATATTTCTTGTATTGGTCTGGAATCGATGAGATAACATCTGTAAGACGTGGCTGTTGCTTTAAGCGATACTTCTTTGCATTTCTGATGATCACACCGTTAAGTTTTATCTCTTTACCTTCCTTGAGATCTGAGACCAACTCCACTGAGATATCACCACAGCATTGGAGAAATCTTTCTCTTTCTGGGGCGAGCTTTCTTTTACCTTTTGGACCTTTCATATTCTATGATGATGATGTGTAGTTTAAACTCCAAGGTATCGGGGTGCCCAAATCGTTGGCATGTTGACTGAATGTTAATGATAGGGCTGATAAAAAATTTTATTTGGTGGGACTGATACCTTAATTTTTCTCTGAAAAATTTGGCCTTTAAAATATATCACATCCTTACATTTACACAATATTGCATTTATTTCTTCTTTTGGGAATCCTGGTAAAAGTTCACAGGGATTTCTGAAGAAAGTTGTATTACTAAATTAAAATTATGGAACACCAAGGAAGATGTGATAAAAATAATAACAAGATCACTTCAAATCATTTATTCTTTTTAAGGGCACAAAATGTATCGAATATAGTTATTTGAAATTTTGATAGTTTAAATGGTGTAAAACGTTGAAAAAAATAAAATGTCATCTCCAACTAACAGGACTATATCTTGGTTAAAATTTTAAATTATCACAAAACACTTCAAGAAATTAAATTTATATTATTATGATGTTCTTGGCTATCGGCCGATAAAGAACACATATATTTTAAACGTGAAACAAAACAAGCTAAATTGTGTGTTGGTATTAGAAATTTATTTTGGTAATAAGTACAAGGTAGAGAAGAGCATATTGGCGGTCGTTCGGACTACTATTGCTCCTCTAAATTCTAAGCTATCAGAAGTGAGGTTCCATTTTTCAGGAAAATAAGTATCAGAAGTGATAAGCATATAGCTTTAAGATTAACCATAATTAGGAAACCTTTTGAGAAGTTTAGAAGACAATGTCATAAAATGTACAAAGAGAAGAATATGTTCAGAGAGAGCACAGTATATAAGTACATACAAAATATAGTGATTTTATATAAATTAAGCATGGGAATATATGTGATTGGTACACATAGAATGCAGTAGCTTTACTTTAAGTGATAATAGTTACGCTTGAGTAAGATAGCATTTTTCATCATTGGCCGAAGTTGTTATTGCTTTGACAATTAAAAATTGAGCTGGGAGATTGTTGACACCTCATGAGATTGCATAAAGGAAATTTTGTGTTTTTATAGAAGCACATTTATTAGAAGAAAGCATAACGTTTAAGAGATAATGATCGGAAAACACACCAAAGAGGATTTCGGAAGAGAACATCGCCGAAATCAATTACCACACCAGTACACCGTATAAATTTCATCTCGTAAAGTGGTCGTGAATTTTTTTTTTTTTTTCGATGTCGATAATTGACACTGATTTTCTCAATCGGTATAACTCCCATGGTGTGTGCGTGTCAACATTGATCTGATCCTAATAGAACTTTAATTTAATACGGAATAGATCAAAACTGGCCAGGTATAATTAATACGGAAACCGGCAACATTATTATTGCTGATAGCATTAGAACAATTAATGTCGAGAAAACACAAGAAGACAAGAAAAAATAGACGCCAGAACAAGAAGGCACCTACAAAACCAGATACAAGGACGGAAATTTCTATACAAGCGGATGATATAACGGAAGACGAATCATCCATTATTAATGACGCATCCATAAGTGAAACCACAGAGGAGAATCGGGATGTAAAGTCTGAGGAAAGCTCTTCTTTGCCGAATAATTTATCATCAGACAATGACAATAAAATCACCTCCTCTAATACTGTATCGGCAAAGGAAACTTCTGCCTCCGAAAATATCGAAGCTGATTTATCCTCAGACGAGAGGCAAGTTAAAAATATAGACGAGCCTAATTCTTTACAGGAGGTGGCTAATTCCGAAATGGCATCTGCTGGATTGAAAGCAGAAAATGGTCCAATTATAGAAGAGAACAGGAGTAAGGCAGTTAAAAAGACTGAAGCAGTCGAGGACACAAAATTTAACAAGGAGGACGAAGACAAATTGGCTAAAGATGGTATTGAGGGAGATTCACAAAATAAGGAAAACACCGAGGAACCGGATTTATCCTGGGGTAATGATGAAGACAATGGAGAAAAGATGCCATGGGAAGTAGAAGAGAGTGGAAACAAGACGGAAGGTCACGAAGACTTGGATGCGGAGGATCACGAAAAATTGAATGTGGAAGATCAGAAAACCGTGCTTAAGCCGGGGGATGTTACGGAAAGGCCGCACAGTTTAGTGATTGATGAGAAGAAGGTAGAGGTGAAGAACATTGAGAAGGAAAGCGAAGGTAAGCCGCAATCTACTGAAAGTGCACAAGGGCCAGATAAAAACAGCGAGCCTGAGGATGATGATAAAAAGGCGGTGGAGACTAAAGATAATGATGAAATGGCGGTAGATGAATCTTCCGGGAAAGAGCCGGTGACATTAGAAAAGTCGTCTAATCTTCCCTGGGATGAAAGTGAAGGAGCAGAGGACAGTCCTATGCCATGGGAGGAAAGCAAGCCGAGTGCACAGATGGCCGGAACTGATGAAGAATATGGGCATATTGATAAAGAAACTGGAGGAGATGAGGAAGAAGTGGAGGATGATTCATTTCTCAGGGATCTTTCGGAGTCTAGGCGGGCAGATTCGTCCAAAAAGATGGATTCTCAGAAGGAGTCTTTATTGATAAACGAGGAACAGCCCAGCAAACCTACAGAGGAGGATGAAAATACCGACAAGGCAGAAAGTCTACAGGGAAAGCCGGCTGAAGAGACCAAGGCAGAGCCCGTGGAGAATAATTTGGACTTTCTCGAGGATGATAACGAGATCCTATTAGACGACATCATGGACGACGATTTGCTTGAAGACGAAGAAGAGGAAGTACCCGAAAGCGTGGGGAACAAAGGAAAAGGGTCAACAAAGCCTCAAGTAGCATCACCTTACACTCCGTACTCTCACGCAGGATCTGTGATTTCATCAGTTTCCGAGCGTATCGCGCGCCCTCTGTCTCCGAAGATGCAGAAATACGTTCCCGGTGACAGGGCTGCGTCTCCGTCTGTACGCCGGCCTAGTAACAACTATGTGCCGCATACATATTCGCACACGTCAAGTGTCAATGTGCCGTTGAGGAGAGCTGTTTCCCCAATCAGCCAGTTTACAGAGCCACCAAGACAGGCCCGTGTACAGAACGAAACCAGCCACGAGCATAGGCAGCTGTTGGAGAAGTTGGAGGAGGAAAAGCACAGGAGCGATGCGTATGACTTTCCCGACGACATGATGTCTAAGTTTTCGCCGGTGAAGGTGAAGGCGAAGCTCCCGGTGCGGAATATCTACGCTGACATGGAAAAGAGGACGAAGGCACAGGCAACTTATTCAAGCACGCCCAATGGTGGGGGACGCAATGCTCCGGACAAGGTGCTTCCACCTGCAGCCACGAGCTACAAGAGTCCACCAGCCATTAGGAGGCCGCCGGAAACCAACAGATACAATCCTGGAAGACCACCCGAGGCGAACAGGTATGCTGGGGGCTCGGCAGCAGTGGGAAGTGAGGCAAGTGTGCATTCTTTATCTAGTGTAGCTTTACCTTCTGCACATCCTGCTTCTGCAGCCTCTCCTGCCGTCTCTAGTGCTTTCTCTCAGACCCGTTTGAACGCAGTGCCAGCCAAGGCAACCGAACCAAAGGAATCTGTGCAGAGGGCTGCCCCGGCCAACCAGAGAACACCATTTTTCTCCGAGCTTCCTACTCCTAAGAACCTCTCTAAGCCAACACCACCCGTGAAGAACCCGTATGCTGCAAAGCAGGAGATCGTTCAGAACCATTATGCTGCAAAGCAGGAAACCGGTCACAACCCATATGCTCCAAAGCAGGAGGCTGCTCAGAATAGGGAGATGCCTACAATGATGAAGATGGCGTCTCCGAGGTCGAGGAAATCAACGATGAACTGGTACGCACCGTCAAACGTGGGCGGCCACTTGACGACGCCGTCGGCAAACACCAACCCGGAGCCCGTCAGGCAGAACGTGGTGCCGGTGCCCCGCAAGATATCGCTGGGTTCCTCGCAGGGTGCGCCACCCGTTCTGCACGTGTCCACCGGGGCCACCGCCAGCAGATACACGCCGCAAGGGGGGCAGACCATGGGCCAGACCACGGGGCAGCAGCCCATCCCCGCCCAGCAGACCAGGCTGACGTCTCCCCGGACGCACCGCCCAAGGCAGTCGATCGACGTGCTATACGACAGCCCCCGCGTCGACTCAACCGTTCCCTCGGCACTAACACGCAGCCGGATTCGCCGGGGCTCGTCGGCAGCACCGCCCCCTCCTGCAAACGGTCAAGGCGGTGCCACAAGGCACATGGACACCCCGATCAGCCAGCCGGCTCCCGTGGTGGTGCACCCGGAAAACCTGGTCAGAAGGCAGTGGCCTCTATTCAGCTTCTGCAGCTCCGGTGGCCGGTTCGCATCCATGATCCCCTCATCGGACGGTTACGGGCACCGCATTGCAAACATCAAGGTGGTGCCACTCTCGTCCATCTTGAGGGACAACGCTGATGAGCTGGCTGCCAAGTTCTCGGGCCCTCTCCCGTTGTCCGGCGGCCGTTCGGTGTCGAAGGAGCTAGGCAACTGGGTGAACTTGAAGCTGAAGGGCCTGGGGAAGAGCCAGCCGGCCGGCGAGGCCGTGTTCCTCACGATCGAGGAGAAGATATGGGCCATTCTGAGGATCATGATCGAGGAGGTGCACGGCCCAGGCGACTTCTGCAAGGCTGGCTACTTGGACAGAGTCGTCAAGGTCGTCAATGCATCCTGTGGCATTCCAAAGCAGAGGCAGAAGCTTGATCTCGTTCAGTTGGAGAGGGCAGCAGCACCTGGATTTACGAATTCTCACAATTCCAATGGTCCCGACTCCTTCGTCGGCGTCGACAAAAATGGCCTCTCTCGGATTTACGGCTTTCTCGAGCAAGGCGAGACCGTCGCAGCTTTGGAGGTCGCCGTTTCTGCTGGCGACTGGGCCCTAGCAATAACTCTGGCCGGGCTTCTCGGCCCCCAGGCTCTCTCCTCGGTGGTCCATCTCTACTCTCGCCACCGATTCCCTGCATCCGACCCGCTGGCACAGAATCTCTCCTTCTTCATCACCCTGGCAGGAAGTGCCTACCTGGCCCCTTCACTGGGTGCAGGCAAGGACCCCACGCTGGAGGAGATGAAGCAGTTCTCGGCCCCCTGGATCGTCGACAACATCGAGTCGATCGTCCCATTCGTCCTCTCCAACCTGTCGCACCCGGGCCCAATCCTCTTCAGGCTAAGCACCCTGTTGGCAGACCACAACGACTGCAGCCATGCCCTGCTCTGCCGCCTTCTCTCCGGCTTCCCACCCGACACGCCTTGCCAGAATGTCGATGGCTCCATCGTGGACGAGATATACATGCACATCCTCACCACGTCTTGTAACATGCCTGCCAGCGTCAACCGGCAGACCTCTGCACAGTTCACGGATGCCCTCAGACTACTACGCACGGGCTACTTGGCCGATACCGGCCATTTCACCGAGGCGAAGAAGTACCTCGATGTTGTGGCATCTCATCTGTCTGCCTCCAAGAGACAGGGCACCACACAATCCATTGCACTCGAATTTGAAAGGCTTTCCGACAGACTAAGCAGGGTCCCCAACGGTGCCAAACCACACATGAGCAGGGTCTGGGACCGGCTCGACAAGTCGTTCAACAAGTTTGTTGCTGGCGAGGACTTGTCCTCCTCGAAGCAGGAAACCTCTTCCGAGGTCTTCTCCAACTATTCCACGCCCGCTGTTTCTCGCAGTGCCTCTGTCATGGACATTGCAGCCAACGTAGGCCCACAGAGCATCATGAACCAGGCTTTCCCACAGCATCCCGCACCACCATTTGTCCCGGAAGCTCGTCCCAAGCTGCCAAACTCCTCCAGGTCGTCTCCCTACTTGCCAAATACGGCCAACTTCGACTTGACCGGACCACCGGGCACGGCACCCCACATTGCTCCCGGCACCCATCCGTCCAACGTGGCTCAACCAAGAATCCTGGGTGGCAGCTCGCATATTGCTCCACCGCAGCATTTCGATAGCCTGGCACATCCATTGGCTTCTGCCTATTCTCCACCGCCTGCCAAAATAGCCTCCCAACCACCTTCCGGCACGTATGCCCACGACTATCCGTTCACATCAACACCTTCATCCCCACCTCCACGGCCTTCCTACCCCAAACGGTACGCTTCCAGTACGGCATCTGACGCTTCATCCTTGGCCAGACATCCGTTAGCTCCGCCTGCCTACATAGAGAAGCCATCTGTGCCAAGGTCTTTACCAAAGGAGGCGGTTCCAGGGAAGAGAGTGCAACAATTGGCAAAAAAATCTGTTGCACAGCAGAAACAACCCGTTGCACAGCCAAAACTGCGACAAATGAAGACAATTACACACCAGCCACCGCCTCCCCTTCCTAACGTTGCCAGATCGGCCGAAGTCAAGGTACGTAAAGTACCCTCTGACCCGGTGTCTCAAATGCTAGAGGGCAACTCAAAGAGCCTTGAGCCCAAGACGGAGATCGCCGGAACTCCTTTGCTGCCAATGGAGCCTGGCCACAGCTTACGGAACACAGCTTCTGGAGATTCAGGCACTCTCGTGCAAGAGAAGGAAGCAGCAAAAGAACCTGGCAGCGACTCTCAAACGACAGCAAGTAAGCAGGCATTGGGCCCTGAAGCTGGCAAAACCACAAAGCAGGGGGCTGAAGCAAAGGAGAAAGAACTTGTCACAACTGAAAAAGAGCATGTTGAAGAGCAGCCTACTGAAAAAGAGCATTCTGGAGAGCAGCCTGCTGAAAAAGAGCATGCTGAAAGGCAAATCGCTAAAAAAGAACATGCGGAAGAGCATACTGAAGAGCAACCAGTGATACCCGCTGCCATAAGCGAGATGAAGAAACATGTAGAGGAGAAATCTCCATTAGTAGAAAATGCGTTGAAGCCAACTCTATCCGAGCATCCAAATGCAACTGATGATGTTAATATCGAGCAGACTCAAACCTTGAAGGCTGAACCACCATCGTTGAAACCATCCTCACTATCTTTGGAGACTCCTTCTGCGGCAAAAACTTTCACAACGATTAAAGCGTTGCCTCGTGACAGCGTTTCAGACATAACTTTACCAAGCCAATCTGAGGAGCATTCGGTGGAGAATGAAGAATTACAAAAGACTGAAATTCCACCACCCGCTTTGCCGAAACCTTCCAGTGTTAGAACTCCAAAAAACCCATATGCTGCCTTGTACTCGAAAGCACATAAGCTGTCGGTGCAGAACAAGAACATGACTTACACTCCAAAGAGTGCAGAACCTGCTGTAGAGGAGGAGATTAAAACTCCTCTCAGCGGAACCCAGAAGTCATCGCAGGTCCAGCTTAACGAGATGGGGATACCGACAGACATGAGTGGAGTCGATATTTATGGATTTGGAGGATATCATGTGCCTCCACCTTCCAGAGAAAATGCCCCAGAGCCAAAAATCGACTTGAAGGAGAATCACTCGGAGAATGTGTTCGAGGAAAAAGAACCAGAAACGGCTTTTAACCAGTTTGAATCAATCAGTAAAGCTGCTGCCAGCAGCGATTTTGGAGAGCCAGGATCACCATTACCTCCGGCTACGGATAACATAATAAATCCAGCGGCAAACTTGCGAAACATTTTCAGTCCTCCAAGGATTGGTAATATATCGCATAGATCATCTTTTAACTCTAGGAGACCATCCCAGATGTCATCCCGTCGTTCATCAGTGGCATCTCCTTTGTCAGTTGATGACACGATAGCTTCAAAGCAATCTGCAATCTACACGATAACGGAGGAGAAGAAGTTGTACGCTAATGATGCGGATGAATACTTTGACGACGATATTGTTGAATCATCGAGCGAGGAAGGCGATTCAGCCAAAGAACGCGAGGAAAAATCGAAGAAAGAGGCTGCCGAGAAGAGAAAGAAGGAACAGGAGAGGAAGCAGAAAGAAGAGAAGGAGCGGAAAGAGCAAGAGCAGAAGAAGAAGAAGAAATCTAATGCTTCAAGCAAAGGATGGTTCTCATGGCTGTCTCGTAAGGATGATGGACCGAAGCCGATCAAAGCCAAGATGGGCGAAGAGAATCAATTTTATTATGACGAAAAGCTCAAGAGATGGATAAATAAGAATGCACCAGTCGAAGAGCAAATCGCAGACACTGCACCACCGCCTCCTCCTATGAAAAAGGAGCCCGACTCTCAACGAATAAAACAAACTTCTCAGCCATTACCTGGTCCACCAAGAATGAATTCACCTCCACCTCCAAATTCGTCTTCGATTTCCAAGCCTTCACTTTCGGGACGGCCTCAAAAGGATGAAAATGGAATTGATGGACTCTTAAGTTTATCCGCCGGTTTACAAAGAAGTAAAAAGAGATCTAGAAGAGGACCTCGCAGGGGCTATGTTGATGTGATGGCTCTGCAGGGCAAGAAATGAAAATTATATATATGTATTTAATCATTTTTTTTTAATTTGATTTCACAAATAGATACAAACCACATAGGCCTTATGAACTTGAAAGACTATAACTTAAGACTGACTTGTAGTGTACATTTCAAGCTCCCATTCCCATGTACGATTTGAAAAATTGATATAAAAAAAAAACGTGTTATCGCTAGATAATTTGAAAATGCCTAAAAGTGGCTGGTGATCGTCGTAAATTACATAATGCTTTTTCCAAAAAATAGTAGACTCCTTGAGTTAATATGAAGCACTCTCAGGTTAATACGTGGAAAGAAGCTAGCTATTAAAATAAACCGTTAGTGGGAAACAAATTTCTCTTTAAGAACTCCCAAGTGGACAAGTACGCAAAATGTCTGCCAGGGGATTTGAGGATGATATTCCTGTGACAAACTTGGATGAACCCGATGAGGAGGAGTTTAGAATAGATGATGAGGATGATGTACACTCTCAGCCCTTGGATCCAGAAAATCTTAGTGACATTGAAATTAGACCTTCATTATTCAAAAGGATGGGATCAAAATTGAAAGAGCTATTTCATTTTCCCGGAAATTCAAGGCGACCTTTCGAATACTTGGATAATATTGAACTGTTTGATCACAACCATTCAATTTCATCATCTTCCTTTGAAGATTTGGGAAGTGTTTCGACTGACCAAATTACAGTTTCAAAGAAAAAACCCTTGCTACGGAAACACTTATTTGGTCTTTTAATTGCATTGTTTTTAGGATTTCTTTTAGGTTCGGCAGCGTTGGCATCAAAACAAAAGCTCGGTAAACAACAAGGTACCAAGATTTCAAAGAAACCGTTGCTGAACAATTCAACAGCAGATTTCTACCCAACTACTTTGATTATATCGCTTGACGGATTTCATCCCCATTATATTTCAAAGGAATTAACACCATTTATGCATCAGCTATTTATAGAGTATGATAGCTGCGCCCCGCCATATATGATTCCCACGAATCCGACCGTTACATTCACTAATCATTACACCTTAGTTACAGGCTTGAAACCAATCTATCACGGTATTATAGCCAACAAATTTTATGATCCAACTGCAGATGAGAGGTTTGTAAATACAAACAATTCAGTTGCACTCGACCCCAAATGGTGGGGAGGTGAACCTGTTTGGTCAACTGCCGAAAAGCAAGGGGTCTCTGCTGCTGTTCATATGTGGCCAGGTTCTGAGGTGAAATTTCCAAATGGATTAAATCCAATGTATGTTGACAAATTTAACAAGACCGAATACCTATCGAAGAAGCGAGATCGCATATTCCAATGGCTAGATCTGCCGATTGAGAAAAGACCGGAACTAATAATGTCATATGTTCCAAACATAGATACTATAGGGCATAAATATGGTATAGCCGGCGAGCATCTTAAGAGGGAACTTAGGAAGGTTGACAAATACATAAAAAGCATTTATGAGGGGATCTCAAGCCGTAAGCTTGAAGATATTGTTAATGTTATTATTGTGTCAGATCATGGCATGGCACCAACGTCAAACAGCAGACTTATATATCTTGATGATCTTGTCGGTGAAAAGTTCATGCCTAAGATCCAGTATACAGATGCTTGGCCATTGTATGGCATTCGACCTTATAATGATTCTGACATTGTTCCAATGATGAAGGAAATGAGGAAAAATTATCGCAAGGACACAAACAAAAATCATTACAACATTTATCTAAAAGATGAGATCTTAGACACAATGTTTGGAGGGTCGGATAGTAGATACATTTCGCGGGTTGCACCTTTATGGGTCATACCTAAGGTTGGTTACTCAGTGGTAACGCATGAAGAAATGAAAAGGAAGAAAGATATGTATACACCAATGGGAGTCCATGGATTTAACAATTCTGAAGTGTTAATGAGAAGTTTATTCCTTGGTACAGGCCCATTCTTTGAAAGCAGGTTGCACAAGAAAAATACTAAATTACAACCATTTTCAAACATCGAGGTTTATAACATCATTTGCGACTCTTTAAATTTGAATCCAGCACCAAATAACGGTACTTTTATTGAAGGAATGTCCATCATACAGCAGAACAATACGTTGGATGAGGAATGGAAGGATTCCCGTCAGTATCCTGATGTTTCTTTTGCCACAGAAGTGTTAGACGTGGAATCAACATATGATATTTTATGGTCCAACTCCACCATGGAATATGAGGATGTTGATTATAATAATGACAGTGACGAGAATAATGAGGAAGAAGATAAGGAGGAAGAAGATCAGGATGGGAATGAACATCATGAAGAAGATAATGATAATGATAATGATGATGATGATGATGATGATGATGATGAGAATGAAGATGACAAACACAAGCAGGAAGACAATGGAAACGAAAGTGACAGCCTCTCAAAGGAAAAAGGAAAATCTCATAAAACAGAAGGTAAAAAAGGCGCTAGTGGTTCAAGCTTATGGGATAAACTCGGAGATTTTGTTGATGATGTAGTGGAAGAGGTGGAAGAAAAAATCGATGATTTCAAAGAGTCCGTAAATAAGGGGCAAAATGACTGAGAAATGGTCCCAAAATAATATCTTTTAATGCACTACGAGACTTCGATTTTGCTATTAATGAGCAAGTATATACATTCATAAAGTAGCAGACAATCATTCTATGCAAACTGTTGCTATAATTATCTACTTTAATCTATTGAAGACACCTACCTACCTCACTTACAAATGAAGGCTTGTATTATTTTGCTTTCTAGATTTTTCGCCTTAGATTACCGGATGAAGCGGACTTTCCTGATATGGGCAACCTCCTCGTTTTTTTCCATTTACTGCATAGTTCGGTTCGACACCCCTATATAAACACATTGTTGGGCTGAGAATTTTCATTCGGAAAACTTTTTTTTTTTTTTTTTTTATCAGACCGAAAACTATCGTGAAATAAATTTTGAGATACATATACCACCATACATCACTTATCGTGCTAAGCATGATCAACAATATAATCACATTAAACCAACGAAATATTTATTAATGAACTTACTCTTCTGAGATTTGGACCAAAAATCGCATTATTCTATATTCTACGAAGATAAGATTTCCTTACACTTTGACCGAAGAACAGATTGTTTCTCTTCTTTGACACACCTTTTTTTTTCAAGAGGGTGGTTATTGGTGAAGAACATTTTTCCAAGGAATCCTTTTGTACCATACCCAAAAAATACACATTATTGAATGTCAAGGGCAACATCACCTGCGGTAACAAGTGCGTCAGAGCATCTGGCCAAATTGTCACTTTCAGAAGGGAAGGGATCCCCACATTTGGGAATTCACTATTATAAGGATAACAACGGAATGCGATCTTCATCCAGGAATGTATCATCGCATTGCAACGTAGCACAAAGTATGATGCGCAAAAATTCAGCGAATGATAGTTCTGCTACGCTAATTGGATCTATGAGCCGTGCGTCGTCGTCTACTGCCACCTTATCCACTTCAGTAGACAGAGAATCTGCTGATGGTAAGAGAAATAAACATTCAACAGGGATGAGATCTGAACCTAGGGGCAACACTCATGTGAAAACTATTCCAATTAAGAAAAACAAAAGAAGTCAAAGGGAAATAAGCACTGTGATGGATGGTGAGGACTCCCCAGATTTGCTGGCAACTTCTGTGGGAAAAGAGGTTGATGGGAGATTAGTTCCATCATCTTCTAGCATCTCATTGCTATCATTAAACAATGGGGGAAATGGGGTAGCTGGTGAATCATACAACGCATCGGGAACCAGCTCACATTCTGCACATAACAACAACTCGTTGGATCAATGGCGTCCTAATAGACAAAGGGTTATAAATCAACATAGGTATCCTTCACCCATGATTCAGCATTCTTCTACATACCTACCGGGTCTAGTCGGACAAGGAACAAATCTGGGGGCCCCTGCCACGATTGGTCCAAGAAGATCGTCGTTTACTTCTCCGACATTCCCAGGCAGTGCTGCTTTTGCCCAAACTTCCCCGGGAAAGTTGAAAAGGTCGGATTCATCAAATAACACTGCCGCAAAGTCTATTCATATGAGTCGGCGTGGTTCTAGGAGGTATCCACAATTTGCGAGACCGCAGTTTTCTTCGTACCAGAATCTACAACTGCATGGACAATATCAAAGCCAGGGCGATGATGTTGATGAGGATGACCCTGGCTCGCCTTCTTTGGGGCCTGTTTCAGCTTCTGGATCACCATCCGGATTCTATTTAACCGATAATTCTCCCCCAAGCTCGCTGAGATCGAATTCTAGTAATTTTAACACATACATGGCTCAAATACAGCAAAATAGACCCAAGTATGGCTTTTCGAGTACGAGAAATCAGGGATTTGCTGAAATTCCCTTACCCAGAGTTGGAGGTGGGCTGAGAGGTTATGATTCCAGGAAACAGTCAAGGGCTAACTCCATGACTAGTTCAATTGGAGGGAGATCGCCTGAATTTCTTCCCACAACTACTGCATTTTCTTCGATGACTCCGTTGAACCTCTCACTTACGAATACACTACAAAATAATAACGAGCCAACGAGCGAGAAATTATCTAGCAGCACCAATAACAGCGTATCCTCCGTTATTTCAGATGACAATGATGTTTTTGGTGAGAGCATTAATGATTGAGCTGTGCTCAATATTCATTTACACTTGATTTACACTTGATGACCGAAGGTACATTTTGTACGTTTTACGATATTTGAAAATTATTTTTTTCTTAATCTTCTTTGCATCTCATATGGGCTTGTACTTTTCCGGTTTTATTTTATATATACATACGTCTCACACACGTTTTCTTTTTTTATATTCTTTTCATATTATACCATAATAAAGATACAGAGAGAAACAGAAAAGCTCAATAATAAATAAATAAGTTTAAAGAAAGCGTTCATATCCCAGAATTCCGGGCTGAATGTCTGTGTCACAAGATTTAATCATCTAAAGATGTGTACACTGAACCATGTCCTTCACTATATGGTTGTGAAGACCAACGTTCTTTCTTTTCTTCTTTCCGATAGTTCTAGGCTTGATTTCCTCTCTATGTTCCAAGTACTTGCTCTCAATTAAAAATCTCTGTTCCTCATTTTCGTATAGAGCGTACATCGGTGTGACAACTGAGAGACCCGAATGAACAAATGGATTGAAGTATTTCGCCACTGAAAAAACAGGATTTGCCGGGAAACTTGTCCAATCATCATAAACCATCCAAACCCTGAAATGCCCTCTTCTTGATTCAGGAAGTTCATCCTGCCTTTCTAAGACAACCAAAGAGTGAAGCTTCCTTAGCTCCGAGAGCGAATTATAATAATTAACTAGATATTTGGAGAAGAATCTTGGTTCATTAAATGTCACCAATGTATTGTCAATTCCAATTTCTAGGAATTGTAACGACAATAAAAATGCAATTGGTGCACCTAACGAGTGTCCGGCAAAGGCAAGGTGATAATCATCATACTCTTTTTGAATAGAAACTATTTTCACTAATAGCTCTTCAAACAGTCTGTTTGCATACTCCTGAGATCCAACATGTATTTTATAGAGACCTCTCTTGAAAACAGACTTTCCCATCTTAAATTTGTTCTTCTTGGCATCATAAACTTTGTTTAGATTATCTTCTCCAAAATCCTTCCTAAATTGACTGATTTTCGTTAGGTTTTTCCACATCGAAGTACTGTAAACCTGGGGACTATAGTATTCTATTCCTTCTTGAAGGAAAGGATAATGGTCCAAAAGATCGACATTTGATCTTAAAGCTACCACTATCCTTTTATTCATGTGGTCAATAAAAATACCCGCCTTTTGAGTAGCTTTCATGTAAGGCAATTTTTCAACATCTAGAAGGGTACCTCTTGGTTTTGGACGAACAAATCCAACAAACTCAATATCTGATGTGCACTTTTCGGAAAGATCCTCGAAAAAAGGGGTAAAACATTTCTTTTCAACGGATTCAAACACAGGCCCCTTACAATTCGTTAACTGGACAAATGATGCGGTACTTTTAAGATAATCATGAAATGCATTATCTCCAATAATTTGGCCAGTAACTCGATAGAACGGAGATGTCGGTATTCTAAACTCGGACTTATTAAATCCCTCTGCACTGGTGACATTGAATACTGGCAGAGATGAAGCAGTAATTGCCAAGCAAAGAATAGGAATTGGAAGCATGTCTTATATAACTATCAAGTTTAATCGCTATGTTTATACGAATAGGTATTTGATAAAGAAGTAAGGGGGAGACCATCAAACAATTTGAAGCACAAAAGAAGGAACAAGACTGCCTTTAAATATTATTACAGGCAAAACAGTACAGAAGTTCTGATTATAATCATAGATCAATATTTAACGTGAGGAAGTAAGCCCAAATGCTCCTCTGTGCTTAGTTCAAAATCAAAAATTCCTCAGTAACAGAACATGTTATCTTTTTACCTCAAGGAGAAAAAGAGAGTATATTGATTTTAAAGACCAGAACACACTTAAAAATGATTGATTTATGACCCTAAAGAACTTTTTGGACACTTTAAGGACCAGAAAAGAGTGCAATGTATTAGAAAGTTGTCTTTTTTTTATCTGCTACTTGGAAATATGATGCGAATCAGAAAACGAGGATTCATTTTATCCCTCCCAGAATTGATAACACAGCTAACAATTTCGGGAAGGGGAGGAAAAAAAAAGAGAGATACGAACGAACCGCTGAATTTGCATCAGAAGATTCATATCAGGATCGCGCAGAATTTTTGAGGGACCGGAAAGAGCCCGCTAAAGTGTTTTCTAAATTTAGAACTTTAAGAACAATACACGTAATGAAATAACACTCTTGAGTCTTGGCATCGGCCAAGCACATACACAGGAGGAATGTGTGATTCTTTTCTACCTTGTCCGTGAAATGGTTCAAAAAGAGATGCTTTTGTTCTTCTGAGTACTCTCAGAGGAATACAACCTTAATTGTGAAACTTTTGAGGTGGGTGGGGAGACAAATGAGCAGTGAATATGAAAAAAAAGAAAAAAAAAGTTGGGGAGGGATATCGATAGATTGATGATGTAATTAATAATAAAGTGGAGACTAATTTATTCTTGAGTATCGATGCGAACAATAGTGGAATTTCAGCCCACTTTTAATTAATTTATTTTAAATTAAATTAGGGCTCGGTTCGAAGTTCAGCAAACGAGTATTACTACGCTTAATAAAAGGAGAAAGCGGGAATTGTAAACTGTGCAGAAACTACTCACTAAATAGCTTTTTTTTCGATGTAGATCGAACCCTACTCGTATGCTTTAACCGTAAAGAAACGCAAACAATCTACCTGAAAAAAAAGGACGAGACAAAATAATACACAACGAGTTATAGCGCGGATATGCTTCATAATTGAACATGCACCAACGACAATCCATATGTTAGAAGAAATAGTAATGTAAAAAAATCATTGTTATGGGAGATTAAAGAGTAATATTTAGTTTTGGAAAGAACTGGTTGTGATATGTCTCAGTTGTACGGATAAATATATATTTTTGCATGGATCTCACTATAATATTACAAAAGTAGACTGTTTCAACGGGTTTTATAATCAAAATGGTTATTTAATGAAAAGAGAAGAGTACATGAGGGAGTATTGACCGGAAAATTGGGTACAAACTTTCATTATTACAGTCAAGCAATAAGAAAAAACGGATCAGCACACTTCGCATTATTTTGTGAATTTTCTCTTAGCACTTTTTTCTCGCTTCTAAAATTTGTTCTCGCTTTGATATTTTTATTTTTATTTTTATTTTTCTTCTTTCTTTTTTTGTGTGAGGCCTTAGCGTCCAAGAGTGAAATTGCAATTTGAACAGTTTGAAGATCACAACGAAGGTCACAATTCAGGGCTTCATCTGCCGTTCTAAATTCTAAGAATAGGCACTCGTTACTAATACTGGAAGAGGGCAATTACAATGGGTAGAAGAAAAATCGAGATAAAGCCAATTAGCGATGAAAGAAACCGGACAGTAACGTTTGTCAAGCGGAAGGCAGGTCTTTTGAAGAAAGCACATGAATTGTCGATTCTATGCCAAGTGGATGTTGCTGTAATCATAGTAGGCCACAACAGAAGGATATATCAGTATACGTCGGATGATGCAGGAAACATCTTGGACAAATACTACACATCTCCTAACATATACGAAGCGAAGGGCCCATCTGATTACGGCCAATACGAGAAGAAGAGTCGGGTTGTTCCGCTCAGTGACGTCAGTACTCGTTCAAGCCACAGGCGGACTGCAAGTTCTACGATGAACTCTCTTCACAACGTCTCACATCCCATGCCACCACCAGTTGCAACTGCTGCAGAAAGAAACAACTCCAATAGAAGAGTTCGAGCAGCGAGTAGAGGTGCATCTTCTGCTGAGGCAGAGGACAGCACTAGTGAGAGTGCCCGCAAGAGGCAGAGAAGTAATGCTTCGTACACAAACAGCTCTTCGATAATATCGACACCATCTCCTTCATACAGCAACCACCTGCCTTCCCAGCTTGCTCGATCAAGAAGAGGGCCATCTCATCCGGGCTCAACAAAACGGCCAACACTCAGTTTGCAGATCCCCGGATCAGATGAACACGGCAACGCTGGCGGACGCAAGCTTGTTGGTGGAATTGGAACTCCTTACCTACCAGGATTGGGAACTCCTGGGGCTGGCCAAACTCAGCAGGGTATTCGCAACTTTGAGACAAACACAAGCAATAGTATTATTGTAGGCGATCGCTCGAATGTATCCACTCCAGTGTCTGCTACAATATTTGGCTTTCCACAAATGTCGCCCAGCCAGCTTTTACCAACTCCTGTCTTCCCTCCTACAGCTCAGCAGCAGCAGCAGCAGCAGCAGCAGCAACAACAACAGCAACAGCAACATCATACTCAAGGACAGCAAATACAGATGGTGCGACCAAGTGCGAATGGAAGCTACCAGGAACTATCTTCTGGATCGAGATATCAGCCATCTCCTCAGCAGCCACAACCTCCAAGCTACCAGACCCTAAACTCCGCCTCTACATTGATGATGGCCGGATTCGGCGGACGAAACTCCTTTAGACAGCAGCAGTCACAGCAATCGCAATCTCAGCAACAGCAGGGCCCACCAAGTGCATTGAATAGGAAAGCCACAGGATACTCACAGTACCAGTTTTCTCAACCTGGAGATACGCCAATACTTCCCTCAGGACTGCCGTCTAAGTATGCGGACTTGTTTCCTTCTCCAAACGTCTACTATACACAGCAAGAATGGCCTCTACCTATGGGGTCTGGAAATACGCCATTGCCAACTACAGCAGCAGGATCGCACGCTCTGTCCGTGATTTCGGGAAGAGCGAAAAAGAGAGAGACATCGCAGAATTCGACGACTGTTGGCTCCACAAAAAGAATCCATGAAAAATCCTCAACTTATAACTCATCGAAGCAAGAGGACCAAGCGAAAAACGAGGAGGATGGATCTACTAACGGGGAAAACAACGCAAGCCATACCACTGAAAATTCAGTTGCCAGTAAAGTTAAAAAGGCTTGATAGAACACAGTGAACAGGCTTCAACCATAGAAGCTTCCAACGTGGGGCTATGCCGAGAATAAATTTAAAAGAACAAAAAAAAAAGTTGCTTAGGTGGGTTAGATAGGCAGATACAGTTAGCATGCCACTAGAATTGAAAAAACATGCCTCTCTGACAACGCTTGAAACCCCCGAAGAACCTTACAGCATAGTAATCAAGAAATTACACACATTCAAAATAGAAGGAGAAAATGAGGGGGGTGGGGGCGAAAAAAGAACACAGATACCCAGATATTATTAGTAACATATCTATTCTCTTTATTTTGATCGATGTATCTATCTATTTAGTTTTGTATTATTGCATATATGCATGAAAAATCGTTTACCATTGAACATATTATATATTCTTATCCTTATTACGCACACGTAATCACGATCGGCATCAGGCTGAGCATAATATTTAGAACTTTCAATCACGTGATGTAACGATCAGAAACAACCCTCACCACACTTCACACCTCATATTATTTGCGAGACAAAGTTTGATGAAAATCTCTGGCTTTCTCAAAATAACTATCATTTCGCTCCAGTCCAAATTTTTTTTTTTTATTATTATTTTTTTGGAGAATCGCATTGGGGTAATAGTTCCTATGGTCGAGAGTTGGTGAGCGTCTGACTTTTTGTAGGACTGAAAAATTTTTAGATAAACCTTTAAGATTTACTTGAAAGCTTCGTACTGTTAGATACATTTTAACTTATATCTGTATTGATCAAGAAAGGCAGCCAGCATTATACAATCATGAAGGTATGTTAATAAAAGTTGAGACAGTATATGTGCTTTCAAGGTGGGTTTCATTTTATGATGACCGCAATAGGTTAAAACTTTGATTGGCAGTCAGCTTGAGGTTACGACTATGAAGTTACAAAAGGGGGTGAATGGTATAGACATTAGAACTAGTAGTACATTTTGAGAACAGCATGCAGAACTGGACAACAAAACGAGGAAAATGATAGTCAAATAGGACGCTTTTAAATATGGAGAACTTGGTCAGGAGAGAGTACCGTCGATAACCAGATTGGAAATTGGAACCACACAGAAACACAATACTCTATTGAAGTCACTCTGTTTTACAGCCTACTAACATAAATTAAATGTATTCAGTTAAATATTGCATTCCCAGCCAATGGTACTCAGAAGAGTATTGACATTGATGATGAGCTCAAGTTGAGAACTTTCTACGAGAAGAGAATCGGTCAGGAGGTTCAGGCTGATGATCTCGGAGACGAGTTCAAGGGTTACGTCTTCAAGGTTGCCGGTGGTAACGACAAGCAGGGTTTCCCAATGAGACAGGGTATTGTTGCTCCAGGTAGAGTTAAGTTGCTCTTTGCCGATGGCAGCCCATGTTACAGAATCAGAAGAAAGGGTGAGAGAAGAAGAAAGTCTATCAGAGGTTGTATCGTCGGTAGTGACTTGGCTGCTCTTAACTTGATTGTCATCAAGCAGGGTGAAAAGGACATCGAGGGTTTGACCGATGTTCAGGCTCCAAAGAGATTGGGACCTAAGAGAGCTAACAACATCAGAAAGTTCTTTGGTTTGACCAAGGAGGACGATGTCAGACAGTTCGTTATCAGAAGAGAGCTTGTCAAGGGTGAAAAGAAGTACACGAAGGCTCCAAAGATCCAGAGATTGGTTACTCCACAGAGACTCCAGAGAAAGAGAGCTGTCAGAGCACACAAGATCAAGAATGCTCAGGCACAGAGGGATGCTGCTGCCGAGTATGCCCAGCTTTTGGCTACTCGTTTGCACGAGCGTAAGGCAGAGAAGGCAGAGATCAGAAAGAGAAGAGCTTCTTCGTTGAAGGCTTAAACTAGGGAGGTTTGTTACTTCATCAAATAATACGTATCCACTGGCTTCCTTATCGTTGAGTCTTCGTTTTTGTTGTTGTTTTACTCTAATCTATATATTTGTTTAACGAGCAAATAGAACATACTAAGTTACTCGATTCCGGTATTTGTAAACTACAAGGAGTAATTGAATTAATTTCTCTGATTGGCTTAATTAATGTCAAAAACTTTATTAACTTAAATTGCACAAAACTATTTACTTTGTATTTGTAACTCATCAAATTACTCTTACTTCATATGTTGACAGTGATTTTACTGTCTTCTTCATCAGCTTCGCTCTTGTCCTCGCCGTCAACATTCTCAACCTTCTTAGTTATCTCGGAAGCAATGATCTTATTTTTCTTCACTAGTGTGGAATCATTCAACGCTTTATGTGTACTAAAGCTAGCATTAACAGCAGTCGCAACGGTTAGATCAGCCTTTGACTCCGTACTCGACTTTAAGCTGGCGGTGCTATGTTGCAAGCTCTTAACATCGCCACTCGTATGAGCAGTCTTTGCAGAGATTACTTTATATTTCGTGACGGTTATCTTCCTGTTCTCATACTCTTCGCCATCTTCAACATTTGGGCTAGATTCTACCTTCCGAGTAGTTGATGATAACGGTGTGGCATCTTTTGAACTAATAATATCTTCCTGACTAGAGGTCATGTTGGTAATTTTAGAGTCACCATTTATAACAACATCGGACGAGGCTTTCTTGCTTTCGATTTCTTGAGCCATTCTCTCCTTATGCTCTCTGTCCTGAAATTCAATATTTCCCTTGGCACGCATGATTGCCATATAACTCTGTCCTTCATTCAAAAGAATACTCACCGTTTTAGTGACGTCATCAAATAACTTCTGCTCACCATCCGGTTTCATGTTTGAAATACTATTCCTGGCCTTGAAGAGATTCTTTTTCATGTCATTGTATTTCTTCCATTCCTTCCAGTCATCATCCTTCTTCACTATTTCATTGGAATAAACCGTTAAAGTGGACTCACTAAATTCAGCAAGCGTCTCAAGAACACTATTTTTGATCTCCAATGAATCATTGCTATATGATTCTTCTGTCTTCTTTAAAATAGCCAATATATTGTCAGCATGCTCCTGAATTTGCGAGGCAGCCTTGGCAAGTACATCCCGGTAATCCTGTCTCGAAACATAGCCCTTTTCGCCTTTAGCATATTTGTTAATACTATGTAGCTGCTCGTATATCTCAGGGTGTCCGGACGTAACTATTTGACTTAAGCTTTGCATGTCGGCTTTCACAGATTTCCTAATGATTTGAGAGTAGTTGGAAACTAAATCATCAAGTTGGGAATGTGCATCCTCCTCCGCCTCTTTTATGACAGAACTAGAGAGCTTTTCATATTTTTCTGAAGTGGCAATTGCAGTAGCAATTCCAGTCTCAGATGGTTGAATCAAAGCATCTGAGAGATCTGAAGAAATCGAGAGTGAAGAAGAGTAGGAAGAATCGATGGCTGTATTAACCAATGTGAGCTGATTGCTTGAAGTGGACTTGGAAAGACTAGTAACCGTTGCCGTAATTGTAGTTGCCACTGTAGAAATAGCCGAACTTAATGCACTAATTTCATTCACTCTACTCACAGAATCTGATTTCATATTCTGAAAAATCTTCAAATCTTTGTAGCTTGGAATCTTAAATCCTGGAGAAAAGAACTTGTTTCCGAGTTCACTCCGTAAAAACTCACACTTCTTCTCCAAGAATTTGTAATGATCCGATGACTTAAATATGTTTTCTTTCTTATTAAATTCAACAAAGACATCCGACAACTTTTCGTAAATCCAGGATAACTTCTCGTTAATGAACAAGAAGAAACTAGCAATAAACCCAACAACAGCACTTTGCTTGATCTTAATGAATATCTTTCCAACAAAAGTATCTGGAATTGCAGCTACCAGTTGATTCAACTTTGGTGCAACATACACATTGTACTCAACGTATATTTTAACACCGATCTTTTGCAATAAATAAAGTATCTTGCTTGTCACATAATTGACAAATGCCGAAACTTTCGGGTATCCAGTGTTCACCCAGAAATCCCTCGTACAATTGTAAATAGCTGTCGATTTTTCGATCACAAAAGTTCCGACTTTAATCGTGATATCCCTGGACAAAATCCAGAAGGCAAATGCCTTCTCCAAGGTAAATTTGTACAAATCATATGATTTTTCCTTTATAACTGGACCATACTTCTCAACTGCAGGCTTGATATAAATTCTGTAATTGGAAGAAACAAATTGATCTGCAGTCTCTACATAACCCTGCAAACGGGAGTCATGATAGTGTGAGGAAACTTTGTCAGCAACAGGCCCAAAAACTGGCGAAACGTATGAATATAACTTGTTTGAAGACTTGCAAATAAAATCCTGATCATCATATACTTGCAAACTTCTCTGCTCTGGACATTTGTAAAAGACATGATATAACAAGTAAACCAGAAGAATACAGGATACGTAACACTTTATCTTCGAAAGGCAAGAGCAGTGCTTTTTAGACACTGCTCTGGACTGTTTTAAGTCCTTCTTCGTTTTCACTGTTTTCCCACTCTTATGAGACATTACCTAACTTATCTGCAAATAGAGTTAAGAACGCTTTGCGAATGCTTATAAGGAAAGGAATAAAGATGCAAATCTGTTTATTGATATTATTTAGTACGTACGTATGGACAAGTTTTTGTACCATGTAGAAAAAAAAAAAAAAAAAAAATTGTAGGGGAAAGTTAGTAGTAGGCAAAGTGATTAATCGAATTTCCTAGCAGGCCCTAGATAAGGATCATAATTTCTTTTTCAACGCGCGAGAATGACATGTTCCATATAACCTTCGATCTATTTACTTAGCTCCTATTTGGGACAGATGAACAAAAAAGAGTGATTTCTTCTTCTCCATAGTATAATACCATACAGGGCGAAGGATAAGCGTCTATCTACCGTTGAGCTTTTAAAATATGGCTATTAAGTTAGACCATGAAAATTAGAAAAGCGTGTATTATGAATATTTGTTAACATTTCTGGACTGAAATCTGAAAAACAACAGTCCTAATAATTACGAGATGACCCATATCCACCTCTTCCTTTATGATAACCATTATAATATCCACTTCCAGATTGGCCATATCTAGGCCTTGTGTTGTATCGTTCACGTTGGACCCTATCATGATGATAGTCTCTGCTTCCATACCCAGAAGCAGCGGGCTCAGTTCTTTGTCCATATGAATTTTGCGATCTGCTCTCCCTGGAATGATATGTATTATTATGCCCTGAATTCAAGTTCACTTTAGCCACTCTATTTTTTGAAGATGAATTTGAAATTTTAGAATTTCGAATTGCTGATTTGACAACCTTTGGTTTCATAGGTGTTCGTCCACCAAGACCACCTCCAAGTCTTCTAGGTCTCCAATTCTTCACGGATCTTCCTCTTTCTGTATCAACCAGCACCTTTCTTCCCTTTATATCAATACCATTACCATCATAGTAGGCTCTCCTAACACTGCTTTCATTTTTAAACACAAGAAAAGCGTAACCTCGTGACTTTCCCTCGCTTTTCAAATCATTTCCTTTGACCACTCTTACTATCCTCACATGCTCAATCTCACCAAAGGCAGAAAATTTATCCATAAGATCTATCTCATTAGTATCATACCCAAGCTTAAACACAAACAATGTTTTAAATGGATCGCCTAAAATTTGTGGATCCTTATCAGGGTTCCATGCAACCAATTTCTTCTCTAGCTCTTTTCTTTCCGGCATATTTCCTGTTTCCAATCTATCTATATATGTGACCATCGCATTTTGTACACTCTCCTTTTTGAACTCCTTCGAGTATGAATCAAGCTTTGTGATGAAGTTTGCAACTCCATCAATTGAATTTGTCTTCCGTTCGGACATATCATGGTCAATAGGTTCAAGCCTTTCAATTTCGAACTTCGGCTCAAACAGTCTTTCTATTTGTTCTGGAAATTGCTGATCCATGATGAATTGGATATACCCTCCTTCAAAAGAGTATACTAATGAAAATTAAAGTTGCTATCCACTTTTATATTTGTTAATGGTTGATAAGAATAGGGCTTGTACCACAAATCAAATGAGATTAACCAATTTTCCATTGCTTGGAAAGTGGGGCTCGCAGAGGCACGCATATAATTTTTTTTTTTTTTTTTTCAGGATTAAAAATTTTCAGACGCAGAACTCTAATTTCAAGTAATGACTTATCAGTGACACTACTTAAGACTTTAACCACTTCGAGAAGTCTGTAGCACCTCATAACAACAATGGGAAGAATTCAGAAGAAGAACGCCAAAGGACGTTTGGATAGGTACTACTATCTTGCAAAAGAAAAAGGATACAGAGCTCGTTCTTCTTTCAAGCTTCTTCAGATAAATGAAAAGTATGGCCATTTCCTCGAAAAGTCAAAGGTGGTTGTCGATCTTTGTGCTGCACCAGGTTCATGGTGTCAGGTGGCTTCCGAACTTTGCCCTGTCAACTCTCTGATTGTTGGTGTTGATATTGTCCAGATGAAACCCTTACCAAAGTGCATCACTTTTCAGAGTGATATCACGACAGATGATTGCAGATCCAAGCTAAGAGGTTATCTTAAAACTTGGAAAGTCGATACAGTTTTGCACGATGGTGCGCCAAATGTTGGTTTGAATTGGATACAAGATGCATATGGACAGTCGAGATTAACTTTGGAGGCTCTTCGTTTAGCAGTTGAGCATCTTACACCAGGAGGAACATTTGTAACAAAAGTTTTCAGATCTAGGGATTACAACAATTTGATTTGGGTGTTCAAGCAATTATTCGATCATGTCGAAGCCACAAAACCACCTGCTTCACGTAATGTTTCCGCAGAGATCTTTGTTGTGTGTAAACGTTTCAAGGCACCAAAAAAGCTGGACCCAAAGTTTTTGGATCCGAAAGCTGTCTTTGAGGAATTACCGGAGGGACCACAAAACAATGAGGCTAAAGTTTATAATCCAGAGGTAAAGAAAAGAAGGAGAGAGGGTTATGATGAAAACGATTGGACCCATTTCCATCCTATAAAGCTTATGGATTGGGTGCATCAAGAAGAAGACGTGGTGAACACACTTGGTTCGATTAGTGCATTCGAAATAGAAAAAACCAATCCAGAATGGAAGATAGTCAAAAAGATGAAACAAACCACTGCAGAATTTCTGGAATGCTGTAAGGATTTGCGGGTGTTGGGTAAGAAAGATTTCAAGCTTCTTATAAGGTGGAGGAAGCATGCTAGAGAAGCACTTGGTCTTATGGAAAAGAAAGATAAAATTCTTGATAAATCCAAGATTGAACTTGAAGACTTGACTGAAGATCAAAGAATCGACAAAGAGCTTCGAGAATTGAGCGAAAAGGAGAAGAGAGATCAGAAGAGAAAAAGGAGGGCAAACAATGAAGTGAGACAAAAGGAAGTGAGAAGAATGCAGATGGATATGCTCAGTGATATGCAAATTGGTATTGATGCTGCCGAAAATGGATCTGAATCCATGTTCAGTTTAAAGATGGCCCAAAAGACCGGCATACTAAAGGATATTGCCAGGGGAAAGAAAGCCATACTAATTAAAGATAAAGATGATGATATGAGTGCCAGCAGAAATTCCAAAATAATCATTGATCCGGAGGAAGAGGAAGGAAATTTGGAAAAACAGCTTGATGATATGTATACCTCATATAAAGAGCGGAAGATGGAGAATGACGACAAACTTCGCGCTAAACTGACGAGAGGAGATGAGCATGAAGAAAAATGGGAAGGATTTACTGAGAAAGCATCAGAGTCATCTGATGATGAAATAATCACTGATGGAGAGGCAAGTGAATCGGATAGCGATGATGATGAGGCAATCAACAAGTTGGTTGCGTCGATCAGGGAACGGAAAGATTCAAAGGGATTGAGTTCAACTGCTAAGAACTTTTACAAAGATCCTATTTTCCAGGATTTGGATTTGAACATTGCCCCAGCCAGTGGTTCGAGCAAGCATAAACAAACCAAAGAATTTAAGGTTTCGGTTGGTACGGACAATGACAAACAGGGTAAAAAGATACCTAATACATTCAAGGAAAGCCTTAATGATATTGACAGCACTTCAGATTCCGATGTTGACTCTGATGAAGGTAAAAAAGGTAACAACAACGACTTTGAGCTTGTTCCAAACGACTACCACTCGAAATTTGATGATAGTGAGGAGGAATACGAAACGGATTCAGATGAAGAGAGAAAAGCATTGAAGCACAAAGAGGAAATTGATATATCAACTGTTTCGGCAATGACCATGGCTCAGGATCTTGCATTGGGAAAGAAGTCAAAGCATGACATTATCAGCGAAAGTTACAATAAATATTCATTCCGTGATCGCGAAGGTCTACCTGCTTGGTTTATAGAGGACGAGGAAAAGCACAGCAAGATTAATCGTCCAGTTACCAAAGAGGCAGCATTGGCATTAAAGGAAAAAATGAGATTATTGAATGCAAGACCAATAAAGAAGGTTATGGAAGCTCGTGCCAGAAAGAAGATGAGAGCCGCAAAAAGAATGGAACAGATCAAGAGGAAGTCAGAGTTGATTTTGGAGGATAGTGCAAGGTCTGAATCAGATAAGGCTAGAGAAATACAAGGCATGATGAGAAAGATGACGAAGAAACAGGAGAGACCTAAACCAACCTTGGTTGTTGCTAGGGGTGCTAATAGAGGACTGAAGGGCAGACCACACGGAATTAGAGGAAAGTACAAGATGGTTGATGGTGTGATGAAGAATGAGATGAGAGCTTTGAAGAGAATAGCGAAGAAGAATAAAAGGCATGGAAAGCATTGAGAATGATTTAACTGAAATCATTTTTTTTATCATGTAATAATATAATAGACCGGTGTTTTTATGTGCATGTAAGAAAAAAGAAAATCCCTGCCAGATTTCGAGAATTTTTTTTTTTTTTTGTATTTTTCATTTTTATCATTCTTCCCACGCAGGGCCGTTTTCAGCCAATTACTTCTCCATTGACCAACAAATGCGTACTTACGAAATTATCAGATCAGACAATCTTTATGCTAATAGGTAGCAACATGAGTGTAATTACACAGAGATCTATTTTTCTTCTGAATGATAAAACTGTACTGGCTAAATTTTTGAAAGAGCTTAAACAAGATGAAAAAGATATCGTTATACCAGGGAGTGCAGAGTTTGAAATGCAGAGGCAAGAGAAGATAACAATTCCATACGAAAACATGAATCCGCAGATTAGTGATCTCTTTGCAAAAGTTGGGATGCTTGAAATGAGATTCAGCCCGAAAGTGTCAAATAGTCAAAGTGTAATGGACGAACAATGGAAACATGTTCTCTTCAGTGATTTTACAGCCGAAAATACATTTGGACTTGACATTGAGGTTGCTCCGCAATCTGCAACCAGCTTTCATGAATACAAAAACACATCATTTAAGGCAATCAAGAGTTTGGAACACATTCTAAAGGTTCGCAGCAAAGATATACCCATATTTTATCAGGAATGGTTCCAGAAGCGGAACTTCGATTTAGATGAAAAGAGCAGCTTGGAACTAATCGTTCTAAGACTTTGGAATGCCATACTTGCAAGAAACACGGAATTTCCTGTGCGATTGCCAGATATAGGTTGTGCATCATCGGTGGACTTTGTATTACATAACGAAAAGCATGAAGCATCCATCACCTTATATTGGGATTCGGTAAAGCGCCCCGTTATTATTTCCAAAAAATACGTTATTCAAGAAGCCGATAGTATAAGCTCCGAAATAGCTATCTTTATGTCCAAGAAGCAAGCTATGAGCACATACGATCCACCACTAACCGGTCTTAGAATGAAGCTCAATAACGAGACATACAACGCTCAAAATAGAATTATCAAGTTTTTACCTACAATGCTTCATGCTTCTCAGACACACAGAACGCTTCACGGGTACCATATCAAACACGAAATTTTAAAGCCGGTGGGAATGCATCCAGATTATAAGATGAGCATAGTAGAGGATGATAAACGAAGTGCATTTGCACCTCCTAGAAGCAGTGCAGATACACAATGCTCTCTCATGTTGCAACTCAGTGTTCCAAAGCAGATAATCATTGATAAATACGAATTGGAAAGATTAAAAGGAAAGCTGTTTAAAGATTTCAGGGTTCACAATAACGGAATGAACCTCGAGCTACCTGAATATCGGGTAAAAGAATGGGGCGGTGCACTTAGCGCTGTGCTAGATGCAGATTACATAATGAACCGACAAAATGAAAGCTTTGTGATACCACTACATCTTCGGTACGGGAAACCACTAGGTGATTTTCAAGAAACATACATTCCAAAGGCTCAAGTCTACTGGGAATGTTCTGTGACTGAAGATAAGCAAAAAGAAGTGCTAGCAAAATCATTTTATAATGAACCGGATCGCCTTGGAATAGATAAATTTGTCAAACATTCGGTTTTTTATCATGTGCGAGATAGCGACAGGTTATCTTCAAACTCCATAAAGGTGGAAATCCCGACAGCAAATCTGAAGGATGCTTATAGCAATGAGCTTTGGACCTCAGTACTTGTGGCTTTAGGAACAATTTATATACTAATATCTTTAGTTAAACCTCTCAGTTGAGGACAGTTCGAACTTTCGTTTGGATTTGAGCGCTGCTGAAAAGAAAGGACTTCCTGATTCGGATGTTTGTCATGTGCTAGAGTTTTGTTTTTATTTTTATTTTTATTTTTATTTTTATTTTCATTTTTATTTCAGTTTTTATTTTTGGCTCCGCCCTGCAATGCAAGCACCTACACACCAAATTTTCTCGGATCCAAGCGCAGCTTCTACCATATACGATTCTGGTTGCAGCAACCACCATAGATACTTACAAAGATAACTAATAATACATGAAATTGCAACATTTTGAAATGAGAAAGATGCTTTACCGGTAATATCCGTGAAGAAAATACATACACTCGAGGACCGACTTTCAAATGGAGTATGTGTGTGTATGGAATCCTGGAGTCACATTCAGTAAGTGCCGGACTTGTAATAACGCTCTAGGTCCATCACAAAAAAATTTTTATTGTCCACAAAAATCACAAAAAATTGCAGTGTAGATTGAGGCGAGGCAATAAAATCGCATCGAATTATGATTATTGGGCCGTTAAAGGGGTATGTTTTGTCAGAGATCATGAGCGTGGAAGAGGAAGTATATCAATGTAGTATGTTTATATATAATATCGGATGTAAACCACATACCTGTACCAAACTTCGGAGATTTCTCGAGACTAGATTTTAAATGCATTGTGATTTTTGCTTTATTTTATTTTATTTCATCTTCTTTTTACATTTGAGACCTTCTATTTTAAGTAGGACGCTGTTAAAAAAAAACAGAAGCTACAATAAGAATAATGAAATTTCAAAAAATAATATAATGAAAAATAAAAAAGGAGGCATCCTATTTTTGGCTGCTGTATGTAGGCTTAAGCAAGCGGGAATCAGCACTATTTGTGTGAGAACGGAAAATTGAATACGCTCGTAATCTAGGAAAAGAACTGCATCTGGCTGGAATTGCTAAGTTTTGAAGGAATACGTGAACTTTTTTATTTTTATTTTTATAAATATTTTTTTTCTTTTCTATGCTTTGCTTTACTCTGTCTTCGAAGTTAGACTGTTTTAACATATACTAGGCGTCTGCTCGATTTGTATTCGTCCTGTCGGCATTCTTTTCCTTTACGTTGGATAAAGAGCATATCATCCACATTCTGAAGAGCTGGAGTACAACACTTCTTGCTTGTTCTCCCCCCAAAAAGATAAATTGTATCCATCATTTTTCTATACAACAGATATTCCTGTTTGCGACAAGTTTACGGAAGGAGATAACGCTTCTTGGTGTCAACAAACTAACTATTTCATTCAGGCATCTGGAGAAAAGAGAAAAAAACGAAGTATATTCGGAGTTATAATCAGCGAATATAGCTATTCATCATCATCTCTCATCTCGTTCACTTCTGTCCTTCTAGGTCTTTTGTTTTCTCTTTTTTGTTATTTTATTGACGCCATTTCTTTCTTTTCAAGTCGATCCCTTTTTATTTTGAAACCCTACACGCTTACAGTCTATAGGACTTCAAATCCAGATTCTTGTCCGCCGCTTCCGTTAGCATTGTCAAATATTCATTCGCTTAATCCACTTAATTATGACGGACAATGACTCCCCAGCAACACCAAAGACTTCACCGCCAGAAAACTTGGAGCCCCCTATATCAGGCATGAAAGGGAGGGCACACGAGCTTTACAGATCAAGGATTTTTCCGTCTCCGGCCATATCACCTCGAACTAGAGTTCAAAGATCATCGCAGAGGGTTTCGTGCTCTAATATTTCCAATCTCGAACAGCGACCTGCACATAGTGGCAGATCTGGAAGTTTAACTTCCAAAAGACACTCCACCAGTTCGTTTGGTGCTGGTACTCATAGGCATGGTGCACATCAGTTTGTTCTACCGCAGAGTATCCCGGAGGTTGGCCAGCTGAACCAAAAAGGTTATCAGCAGCAAGCTTTTTCACGAAGAATGAGCTATATGGGCAACACATTCCCAGAACCAATGCCCACTTTTCGAAGGCATTCAAATGCAGCCCCTAATTTTCCAAGAAGTCAGTCCCAGCAGGTGATGAATCCCAACTTTGAGAGACCTCCAACCTCAGGCTCCCATCCCAGAAGACTATCGAACGCTTCGATGAGTTCGTTAAAGAGCATGGAATCTTCAGCATTGTCTCTTTCGCCGAGAACTGCGGACACGTCCTCATTAATGTCAGTTGAAGACAGGTTTGTCCCAAAGCACTGGCATCCAAAGTCCACCGAGAAGCTTTACGCACTTGCCAGAAGGTCCGAATCCATGGTCTCTCTCTCATCTATGACCAGGAGTGCCGATTTGCACGAGTATTATCAGCAACCTCAAAAGCCGTCGATGTCCGGCCGGCAGTTTAATCACGGCATACCGAGAAACATGCAGCAACCAGTGCATGGTGCCGGCTCATCATACAGTTTGAGATCCAACCAAAGGCAGAGTCTTCAACTGCCAAGAAATGAGTCATTTGCATATCCTTTGCCAAGGCACGTAAGCATGCAGAGTCCGATGTATGGTTCTATGCAGGTGCGAGATCAGAATTATGACCGGTCACGCAGAAGTCTTCAAAATTGGGCTTCTGCATCGCAGCACCACACCTCGTATACTCAAAACATGCATACAAAGGAGCATCAGCCCATACCCAATTATAATAGTGCACGGCTTCTGAACAATGCGAGAATGAGTTACACAGGCCCCGTGGCAAGGACAGAGCCAATCAAGGCTGCCTCGAAGTTTAAACCACAGTTTAAAAGGAACTTCACGTTAGGCGAGCCTTCAAATTCCGCAGTTACTGCATCAAATGACGATCAACCGAAGACGGATGACCAGCTGAAAAGAGAAGGGTCTCTCAAACGGCCGAAAACTGCCATTTCCGAAGCCCAACAGAGACCTACCAAGCTCAAACATTCAGAGGTCAGCACTTCGCTTGGCCTGGGTATTACACGCCCTCCGGAGCCACCTGCTACAGCTGGCACATCTTCTACATCCTCTATGACTTCACCTTCCTCATCGACCTCCATTCAACCGAGTACCACCTCACTATCTTCGTCACATACGACGGACAGTTCATCTAATCCAGTTGGTACGAATTCTGTGCTGATGAGCACCAAGGGAAAGCTTGTGAATGAAGTAGTTGGAGCTCTCGAGCACACAGGCATTAAAGCAGATGGTGCAGAGCAGAAGTCACAGTTCTTGCCTGCAAATCATAGACGGAGGTCGCATCAAAAGAAATCCTCCTCGAGCAGCTTGAAGAGCTTTTTCAAGAAGTTTTTCAGATCATCAAAGGCTAGCGAGGAGGATGAATCTGGAGATGGAAAACCCGTTCATTCATCGGTACCATTGTCCACAGTCTCCTAGATGAGCAACAATGTTGAATTCATTGGGAGAGGAGCATATGTTGAATAGAGACCTCACTTTTACAGTTAATGGATGCCGTTCACTTCATATTTTATTTATGTGGCATCTTTTAAAGTAATATTGAAACGCAAGTTTGAAACGTGCGAGCTTTCATGGCATCCGGAATGGTGTTCATTGACCCATCTTTTTGTTTTCTTCCTTTTTGGCAGGCATTAATTTCATACGCATATAATCTTAAAATGAAAAAAAAAAATTGTATAATGGTATATATTCATTTCGAATAAATAGTAACCGGTGTGAGCTACGACAAGTACAGCCACAATTCTTTTAATACTTGCACTTAAAAAGCAGTTAAATATTTCCGTGATTCATGAACCTCTGTATGTAGAATAACCATAATTGCTCAATAGCAATGGTACATGATAATGCTTCTCTGGGATAGCAGGGACTTCAAACCATATATCTATAAAGGGGAAAAATGTCGTTCCATCTCTTTTCAAAAAGTAGTCCTTGGTGTGATACCTAATTCGATAAGTTCCACTAACTAATTTAGTCCATTGATTATTTTCGGCATTAATGAAAGTCTCTGTACTATTTGCAGCATTCCAAGATCCAATTCTTCCATCCTGATTCGTATACGCATAACCAAATGGTTTCACTTCTGATGGTGATGTAATACCATTTGAGGGTATATAGCTTATCTCACACTTAACATTTTCGGCGGGTTTGCCACACGTGGTGTCTAGAATATGGCAAGTAATTGGTGACCTTGAAGACATCCTGATCAACTAAATTTCTTTTCTAACCAGATGTCATATAGATATACGAAGAAATTAAATATGAACAAACGAACGGTCAAAAAAAGAAAAGAAAAAAAGATATTGTTATATATATATAGGCTATCGATGCTGGATTCCTTAAGCTGAGAAAATACGGCAAAAACTAAGATAGCTGCAATCCGCAGCACCCCTCGCAGAAGCCCGAGCATATTTGAGGTTCGTCTTTCAGCGACGGATCGATCCGTCTATTAAATAAATATAAATAGGGAAATAAATTTAATAGAAAAAAAAAAAAATTAATCTCGATTGTAAACAGAAGCCAACCCCCACATCAACCTTTCTTCACCTAAGTCAACTATTCAAACATATGAATTTACTTTCTTACCAAGAAATGGCAGAGCTACATGACGGATGATATTTTGAGGGAAAAAGTTTGCAAAAGAGCAAGAAAAAAGCTTGAAGAGAATTGCCACTTGGATGTTGCTCCTGGAAAGAACTATATTAGTTTTAGGAAGAATGATGTTAATTACTATGCTCCAAACCTAATTTATACCGCTGAGACATTAAACTATAAGCATAATAATGGATATTTTCCATTATTAGTTAAAGATGCATTAAAGACGAAAGATCCAAGGCAATTATATCATAATGAAGGAGCAAATGCTGCCAATAAACATGTTTCATTTTTTTCCAATCATCCTCTTCTCAAGATTTCAATTACTGGCAAAATTACATTTGAGAAGACTATTGAAACTGCTCGAAAGAATGAACAAGGCAATACGGTCAATGAATGTTTGCATATACTTGAGATCGATGATGGCTCCTCTAGTACCAGTATAAAAGTTCGAGTCAACCATATTCAATACGCCTTTAATCAAATGTCATATAATAGCAATCGTGACACCCTATTTCGAATCGATGGTCATATAGCTTTTTATTACCTTAAGCAGACTATGGACCTAAATCGGGAGGTTCGTGCGGATAACGTAACGCCGGTATGCAATCGATCTGACTTTCAAAGGGAAATTAATTGGTGGAAAACAGCAGTTGATGCTCGCCACAAATATCTTCAGAAACCTTGGGTAATTCGATTTGGACCTTACGAAAATGAACTATCAAATAGCGAGGGAAAAAATCAAGATTTAACTGTACGCGAAGATATTGTGATGCTTCCTGCGGAGACAACTTCTCATGAATCTGAAAAAGGGATACCTGAATCGGTTATTTCAGATTCAATATTACGGCTCCAAAATGCATTCTTGAAATTTATGATAAAAAGGCATAAGCACAAAACTTTGAAGATGGATGATATATGTGCAGACGCAACAATGCGAGCAGAAATTCAAGGAGTACTTGATAATTTATCGTTGCATCCCGACAATATTGAATTAAGAGAGATCTATGGACTGGTTATTAAGAAATTTTCAGATATTAGGATGGTGAAACAGAAATCAACTACTGAAGTAAGTATATTGAAATTTTCAAGGCTTTTCTGCTACATTAAAAACATGATGAAATTTCTTACGACAAGCCAGGAAGTTGAGGTTTACAAATTAATCAAGAAATTTTCATATTCGAACATGAACAGACACACGTATAAAGATATTCAGAAATATTTAAAGCAGATCATTCACTTTTCTATAGATCTTAGGAAGTTGGCCAAAGAGTTAACAGAAAAGTTTAACATCAAATCAGTACCCCTGGAACTTATAAACACAATGATTGAGGAATCAATTGGCGGGGATTACATCACAAAAGGAGGAATTAGGGTTCGAGAATTTCAAGGCACTTCCAACTTTAAAATAGTATTAAAGTGGATATCTCTTCCAGGTGAGCCAATTTGGAAATATGTGCCTAAGCTATACTTGGATTAGTTCTATTTTGGCTGGAGCATTAAACCGAAACATGTTGTCATCTTTACTAGTATATATTGATAAACTCGACCATTTTTCTCCTTTTTGAGATAATTTATGTTATCAATTCGTAGTAACCAGTAGATAGTGAAGTTATTAAATCCTTGCACGTATGAATATTCCAATTGAATAATAGTTAACTATGTTCGCTTCTCAGGCCCAACCATGTCCAAAAAAAAAAAAAAAAAAAATAATAATTTATAATAAGGAAAGAACTGAACACCTGCCATTTTATACGCAAGAACCTGGATAGAACACAATACTTGAAATTAAATCCACACTAAACTCCCTTGTAGAATTTACCCTCTTTAATAGAATGATTAGCCGGAGGCGAAGATCAAGTATTCATGAGCAGTTTTTAGGCCATAGAAGGAGAAGGGGCTCAACTGTTGAATCAATTGCGACTAATGTTCCGACAATTGAAATTGTGGGAAATGCTAATGCACATTTAGGATATAGAAGGAACAGATCAAACTCAATGAGCATATTAGAAACCAAAATGAAGTCAAATAATGAAACTTTTGAACATGATGGGCTTATGCTATATCCATTTTCCAAACTGGAACGGGATGATATTTGGCATAAAGAGACAGAAACATTGGAAAGTGATCTCAGCATTGACGTTAGAGATGAGATTAGCTTAGAGAATTTCCAATTACAAGATGTTTCGAATTTTCAAAGGTATTTGAAATTTATCTTGCATGAGAATACATATTTTGAGAATGAGGTTGATGAGATCGCAGAAAGCCTCGACGAGCTGTTAACAATTAATGATCAGGTGGGGAAACAAACTGGAGATTTCAAAGGAAAATCAGATTCACTAGTTTCTGATCTTGAAATACTTTCGAATTTACAGAAGAAGCTCTCAGAGAAGCTTCAATACTTTGAATCACTGGATGATATTGTACAAACATTGAATACCTCAAGTTCTGGATCAATTGTACTTCAACAGGATTTCAGGAAAACTATTTTAGTTTCCTTGGATCAATCGATAAAGTTTGTGAATGACCCTAATAACAGTAAATTTAAGGAAATCGATCTTTACAAATTGAGATTCAAGCAATGCATGATAAGGGCATTAACCCTTCTACGAAACTATATTAATTCCCATATAAGGCGGACACAGCAGTTAATTGAGCAAAAGGTCAAAGCACAAGGAAAAACTGCTGATACTAATTCATCAACGTCGTCAAAAATTATGATTGATGCATTAATGTACGAGGAATTTATAGAGTCATTAGTCCCTATATCTGATCTATTTAAGGAACTATATAAACGTGGTTTTGTTGATTCTGATGATTCCAACGAGTACTTTGGCTTATTGAATGATTGTTATAACCAGTATTTTTCATCTCGAAACAGACTTCTTTCATACGTGCCAATTAAGTACGATGAAATCATAAATAAATGCAATCATACCAGCCAGGCTGTCCAGTCTTGCTTGACACGCTTCAATAAAATGCTGCAGCAGGAAAGTCGGGTTTTTCACAAGTTGTTTTACCTTTCACCATCTGAATTAGTTCCTCCTCTTGATAATACTACAAACGCCATGGCAATGAACAAATTCTTTCAAGGGCTGATGGATCCTCTTTATGAAACAATCCGCAAACGGTTATTGTCGGAGACTAATATTGGAGAGCTTTGCGAGATAATCAGTATTTTAGAAAGCTTCTTTGAACAGGATGATACCGCCATAGAGAGATCCGTTACGATGTCAGGCACGGATGATTTTGAAAGTGGAAATGATATCGATTATGAGAATTTACTTAGACAACTGTTTGAGGATGTTCAATCACGTCTTGTCTTTAGGATTCGGCGCTACATAGATGGAAATGTGGTTAATTACAAACGTACGGGAAAGGAAATGGCAATTGGCTTTAGAAGAAAAAATTCCCATTCTCAAGGCATGGATTCAGAGTTAGATATAAGTGCTAAGGGTAACTTATCCGATGGGAGTATAATAACAACGAACTCGGAATTTCCTGTCGATACTTCGTTGATTTACCCGCCTGTTGTGAAGTCGGTCAAACTTCTCAGTAAAATATATCAACTTGTGAGTCAGAATGTCTTTAACACCCTTGCGAACTCGATTGTTCATTTAGCGATTGAATCGTTGAGAAATGCGTTTGATGGTGATATTTCTCTAGATTCAAAGCTTTACGAGATCCGAAACATGATGTTTCTGAAAGACTACATTTCCACCTTTGAAGTGGACGGTTCTACGAAGGAAATCGCATTGGACTTTAGTGGATTGAGAAAGCTGTATCATAGAATAACTGGTAGAAAAGATAACAGGACTGACAGGAGCATTTTGAGTTCGGCTGAAAGTAATAATCCGTTCTTTGCTGCAATGCCTCGAGTGGTCACTAAATATTTCAATTGCAAGGTAGAAATTCAGGAGAATCTAAAAGATGTGATTCGGAAATTTATTGACATTGTGAAACAGGTATTCGTTCAGCCTTTATCTGACTATTCAGAGAAAACAGATTTGGCAACAACAACGAGCACTTTTATGTCAGTGTTAGAATCAGAGCTTCCTAGGTTAGGACCTCAGATAAACAACTATATTTCCGACCAACAGACCACATATGCTCTTATCGATGGGGTGCAGGGTGAAGTTATTAATGCTTATGAGGCTTTCTATAAAAAAGCATGCGACTTGAATAAAGACAGCGAGCAGTTAAAAATTCTTCCAAGTGAGGAAGACGTGATTTCAACATGGGGGTCCATTATCGGAGAGATGATGAATAAGATGGATATAGAGAGATCTGAGGTTGGGTCGCGACCAGATGGCTCTGTTGCAGGTTCAACATAGAAACCTTTATTGAGCCGTTTAATCGTCATCTTTCTCCAAATCAAATTGTATACTAATAATAATGTAAAAGCCTATGAAACCTGTACCTCGTCGTCAGGATTGTACATGTTCTTCGACAATAAAATGTTTAATTCCCTCTTTATGAATGGAATCTTTGCCGGATCGACAAGAAGATGAGTGTCGTCAAGTTCTTCAATCACAATATCCTTGTATTCTGCATCAATATTCACAATTAGCGCCTTTATAGAAGGGTCACACTGAACCAAGCTCCCTTTAATTGCTCTAGCCATGTCTGTTATATATGTAATCAAAGTGCACTCTATATGTAAGTTAAAGAGTTGCTGCGTGGTCGTTTTATCTGGATGAACGTAATTATGCTATGTTTCAATGTTCAAAAAAAAAAAAAAAAAAGCGATTAGATATAATAACATCCATACATTTGGCAGGCATTCATGTATCTTTAAACATTCAATCAAAAGACGTATACCAGTTGATAATAACACTGTAAGGAGGTAAATTTCGGGTAATTAACTTAATCTTGGCACAGGAGTGTGCAGACATGATCACGAACAGTAATGAAAAAATTGATGGTGATCGAATCGATGAAGACAAGAAAACTACGACAGATACAAGGAGTAACGTTTCTACGAAGAGCCTGATACCCACTTCGGATGACCAAATTTCAAAGCACCACACTGAGAGTATGTCAATTGAAAATAATAATCAAGTGGAATCGCAAGGTTTGGAGTTTGATGATACATCTGAAGAGACAGTAGAAACTGAAACTACAGCATCAGATGAGGATGAGGAAGAGGATGATGATAATAGTAATGATGATAGTGAGGATGATGACAGTGATGATGACGAGGACGAGGATGAGCCACCAAGGCTGAAATATACTAGAGTTTCAGATCTACCCTCGCGTTTATTTGATAAAGACCCTGTATCAGCATGCTGTTTCAATACGAATGCGTTCATCTTTGCGACACATTCCGGGATCATCCATTTATGCCAGCCCGATTTCACACCAATCAGAACATTTAAAGTACACATGGCGTCTATTCTTTCATTAGACTGCGATGGTGAATATTTTGCGTCTGGTTCAATGGACGGATCTGTAGTTATTGGCTCAATTCAGAATGCGGATGATATGACACGGTTTGACTTTAAAAGACCAATATACGCAGTGGCACTTGATAAAAAATACAAATCATCGGGATCATTTTACACGGGTGGAACTGGGGGACAGCTAATACGCCATCACAGGGGTTGGCTAGGACAAAGGGAAGACACTGTATTGAGCAAAGATCAGAGTGGTCCAATTACCCTTATCAAAATATTTAATGGGCTCATCCTTTGGACGAATGATAGTGGTATACATATTATTCATGCAGGATCCAAATCTATGGCCTTGGATGTGCCTATACCGCCAGATTTTCCTAATCCGGCCGTTTACTGGCCCAGAATTCACATTATTGATAAAAGCCATGCTTTGCTCGCGTGGTATAATTACATTTGGCAGTTTAAGGTGACACCAGAAATCAGAAGCCAGGCTTCAAAGATTCTGTCATCGGCGGCCTCAAGTTTTATAACCACGTCCTTGGAAGCCAGTATAGAGATTGAATGGGAAAAGGCTTTGGATGACATACAGGTAGCAGGCATAGCAGAAGCAGGTGGTGATTTAATGGTGTTGAACTACGTACCACCTGAAGAAAGCGACAGCTCCCAAAGCTCGAAAAGAAAGCTTGTTGGCCAACCTTCTGAGTTGGCTTTACTACAAAGTTATTCTCTTGAAGAAATATCCGTGGATGTTGTGGCTATGCACAACTATCAGACTCTTGGTTTCAACGATTATCATATTTATGAGTATGCACCCGCTGCAAAAGATCCGTATTGGTTCCTCGTCTCGGCGAATGATGCAATTATGGTGCAAGAATGCACCGTCCAGGATCAACTAAAATGGTATTATATGAAGGGGAGATATTTGGAGGCATGGAAAGTGGGGTCAAGACTTCTCAATCAAGAGGAATTGTTAGATATTGGTTTGAAACAGGCCAATAAATTTGCTTCCGAGGATGACTGGGAGTCAGCGGCCTCGTTTCTTTCTAAAATTCTTAAACTTAACCCTGAACATGATTCGCAATCATATATTGACCGGATTTATCAGGAATGGAATAACTGGATTGATTTATTTTTCAAAAGCATGCACATTGGGTTACTTGTGGATGAAATACCATGTAGCCATGATTCTCAAATAAACCAGCAAATTTATGATGATATATTAAGTTATTACCTTGAACAGGAAGATTATCAAAAGTTGTCCGATATTGTTTCGAAATGGGATGAGAATCTTTTTGATAGAGAGAAACTTGTCAAACTAATTGCTGAGAAGCTTAAGCAGTACGATGAAGAGCATCCATTAACATCAATAAAGTCGAATAGTACACCGAAGGATGACAAAATAGTACCTTTGAGGAGAATGTACGTTGATTTACTTTTGAAACTTGATGAGATACAGCCATGCATTCCACAGTTAATTCGTCTACAAGACAAAGATGTCCTAATTTTTGTGAATGATCACCATATATTAGAACAGAATATTGCAATGCTACCCGATATTTTCTCATCCCTTGTTGGAAATCAAGAAGTTAACGGGAAAAATGTTTCAGATATAAGGAATATTATAGAACAGGATATCACAATATTGGTTGAGAACAGGCATGAAATTGTTCCCAGTAGAGTGATAGACGTGTTTTCCAAAGCTGATATGGAATATGTGAACTATTTATACCTCGAATCCCTTGGAAGAGAGGATAAATTACTGATCAAAGGCTTTGAAGACAAAATTGTCGAGCTATATGCAATCTATAACAAAGGACTCCTTTTAGACTTTTTGACAAGACATGAAAATTATTCAATTGAACAGGCCATCTTTGTTTGTGAGAAATATCACTGTATAAGAGGCTGGGCATACTTATTGAACAAGGCTGGGGAGAAAAAGAAGGCATTAACATTAATCATCGACGAGCTGGATGATCCAGAGACGGCAATTCAGTTTGCAGAGTCAGCAGATAATAAAGAACTTTGGGACTTTCTCCTTGATTACTCGATGAATAAGCCGGATTTTATCACTGCGCTTCTTGATACAGTTGGTGAGCTCACGGATCCAATTCCTGTTGTCAGCAGGATTACTGAAGGTGTTGAAATTAGAGGACTAAAGCACTCACTTGTTAATATTCTTAAGGACGTATCTACTGACGAGATGATATATCAGTTGATTCTAAAGATAATCACAAGCGAAGCATCCTCAGTTTTGAGTCAGAGTTTAAGCTTAAGATTGGAAGGTCATACCTATCCGCAATTAGGTAGTCATACTAAATTTCATGGTGAGGCACTAATTCAACTTCCAGAGTGTGCGAACACGCAAGAGCTAATTCAGGAGAGTGAAATAGTGGGAAAAGACGATATAAATGTACAAAAGTCGGAAAGTGTTCCGTCAAAGATACAGCATGCCAAATACATTAGCCAATTTTTAGTGCGATTCATGAAGCAAAGGAATGAATGATGCATGGCTTCCAAACCAGCTTTTGTTTTATTTATTTACTTTTTTTTGTGCCTGAATGAGAAAAGATATACACACTTGGGCGAATTCAATCACTTCTCTATATTTTGGAGTCCGATCCAATTGAAAGTCGCTGTAGATGACATGATAAAGAGCACACAGCATTCACTGTCTGTTAAAAAAGCCTTTGAATGGATTCATTCTGTCGAAGACGTTACCGGTAACCGATCCGAAAACGTCTGTAGCAAAACTGTTGGCTTTTCCAAATTTATCGCATTTTGTGTAAGCCATGGTGTTCGAAGCCGTAAGAACAATACCAATACCAACCAAGATCAAGGATAAAAATTGAAGCTTTAACAAGGCCATGATTCCAAAGAGTATCCACACAATAGGGCAGATGTACATCAAGAACCAAAACACCTTTGAATCAATTGGATTTATATGCCTTGATGGATCTGCTGTCTCAAAGACAAGAACAGACTTGCCGACGTCATTTGTTTCGTTCCACCATCTGAGACCGACTAATAATCTGCCAGCAATGTTCTTCACATTCCAGAAATCTGCCGATAGTAATAAAATAACAACTATGAAGAAAAGAATGTAATTTGAAGTAAACCAAAGCCCAAAAAGATATATAATCAGCGGAGACAATCTCAAAATCAAGTAGAATAGGAGAGCGATTGGATGCGCAGATTCAAGCAATCTTCTGTATAATGATTGCGGAAGAGACTCCTGCTGTTGATTTGAGGTTGTGTTTCCTGTCTGCTCTTCACCCGGGGTTGGTGGCTGAACATCCGGCTGAATAATTGTATCAGACTATACAATCAGAGTTAGTACAATGTGAAACGAGATATGATCCAAAAAAATGAATACTTACCATTTTTGCAAATGTTTATAAGAAGAAATCAAGAATTATGCTAATTGACTGTACTTGTCAGTAGATGCAGTTCAAATAATTGATCAGTTCGTTTGACTTTCGTCCTAAGCAGACACGTTCGAATATAAATTAACACAGCCATACGATCAACAACGAAAAAAAGTAATGAAATAAGAAGAATTATGTGACAAAATTGACGCGCCGATCGTATACCAGATCTTATTACAACAAAAAGCATGTAAGCAAAAAAAAAGCATTAGAACGTCGACATACACAAATCGTACATCATCGATTCTACAAAATAGTTAAGTTAATCACCGTATTATATTATTATGGAAAACCGAAATCATATTTTTAATTAAATAGAAAAAGAATATAAAGCGAAGGAGAAAACGTTATAGGATGGCAATTGTAATTGGAACAGCACTTGGCTCGAGACCTAAAATACTATGCCATATCCCGGAAAAATGCACAGCACTTTTCTCGCAACTTTTCTTCCCCAGAAAGTATGAACCGCGACATAGCTAAAAAAAGCTAAAAAATTTCATCAACCCCAGAATTATAAAACCGCCTCATTCATTCATTCATGCTCTGATATGAGAAGCTGCGGCCTTCGCCACACTTGAAGAACATGGGGAGACGTTTGGAATAACGAATGGTCTTCTTTCCACTGAAGACAACACTAGGTACTTGATGTGAGGCTTTGCAGCAGCGGCCAGTTTTGCTTGTATTCCTTGTTTCAATGCATAAGCCATTTTTAATGTATGTAGAATGTTTTCAGCGATAGATATGTGTGTCTTCGATGTGACTTTTATCTGTTGGTTATTGGAGTGAAATATTTCACAGCAATAGAAAATAGATGAAGATACGGGGGAAACGATGTGGTATTTATAATAACTACAAATTAACTTGAATGACACCTGCTTCTAAGAATATTTCAATGAATGACCTGAAGATGAATTAAACGATCAATGCATGATAATAGAAAATACCCGGGCATATATTATGACTAACTATAGTCAGGCGCAAAAAAAAAAAAAAAAAAAACGTCACGAACTGCGCATGCTGGCGATCACGATTTTTCATCGATTTCAAAGTTTTCACTGTGTAGAAAATGCCGCCATAAGCGGGGCGGAGGTTGGAACAAAAAGTGGCGGCTAAGGTTAATTTCGGGTCGAAGAACGTGCTAGAAACGGTGAGCCTTGTATCCATACTTTTTACTTTATATATAACAACAAGTAGCAAACTTCAGCCGATAAAAAGGGATGCAATACACACCTAAAGCTATTCAATTACTAATTTTTCATTCTGAAAGTTGCGTACTTCAACTTGTTATTCCCGAAAAAAGATGGGAGTGAAAAAAAATTGAGAAAAAAAAGGCATTAAACTCAATGATCCCGGATAGTACGGCGGAAAAGGCCCCGGAGATTTTTTCATGACCGGGAAAAAAAAGGGGAGTAAGGATGAAGGGCGGAAAAAAATATTCTGGAATTTGTGGTATTTCTCTTTTTGGAAAAATAGATGATTCAATTACAAGTGAACCATCTTTAGAATGAAAACTCTGGGGGTTGCCGAATAATCGACGACCCTGAATCTTATGCATGATCCCCGGAGTTTAGAAATGAATGACCTTTGTCCATAATTTACTCCTCCTTTCAATCAATATGTTTGTTCCAATAAAAACATTTCAAAACCCACAAAGACATGTGCCGGCACTCTTGGGCATTACGTCATATTTCTGGATTGTGCTTAAAGTCGTAAATATGATTGTTGCCACATTTGTGTATTCCCTTATTAATTGATAGCCGGGAATACGGTACTAACTGATAGCCGGGATTTACTATCGAAAGATAAACCACAAAAAGATAAGATGGGCTTTTGTGCTATCGGCCTTCTAATAATGGAGCATCAAAGAAATAAAGCCACGAGGATCGTGGTATATAATACCGGATAATAATACTTGCTGATCAATTGGGTCATCACTTACACACAAGCTTTTATTAGACGGTAGTTTTTATGTATAAGTTCGATTAGGAATGATGAGCTAGTTTTCGTAGTTTGCATTTTTTTAATATATCCTGTACTTTAAAAATATAATTATTAAAAAGATAGATACATATATTTTGTAATGGCTTAAAAACAAGTTTATTCAAAATTCCGCAGATCAACTATATTCAGACATTTTATAAATTTCCTATTATCTATTTTATATAACTATTTACGTTAGATAAGATAAAGAGCCTTAGAAAAAGAAGATATTGCTTATGACAGAATGTTTGCAAGATGACCAATATAGAACACAAGCGATCAGTAACATAAATACTAACTAAAATGCAGACATAGATGGAGGTAAATAGACTCGACGATTTTCAATATATTTGGAGCATCCTTACATTATAAGATTTTTACCGGCCATTTGAGCTACGAAAATTTCAGAGTTTCTCCAAAGTCCAATCATAAATTTATTCTTGAAGATAATCATCAATAACACGTCTCATTTCAGACAATAAGTCGATCAAATTGTGTTCTTACCATATTGAAACATGAAAAAGGTCAACACCAACACAAAGCTTGAGTACCAGGCTGTAGTGCTAACTGATTCTTATCAGACAAGGTTCATGCCATTGACTCATGTCGAACCGAGATGCCTTATGCCATTAGCGAATGTACCTTTAATAGAATACACTTTAGAGTTTTTAGCACAAACAGACGTGGTGTCGGAAGTATTTTTGATGTGCTCTTCACATGCTGATCAAATTCAAAAATACATTGATCAATCGAAATGGGTTCTTCCTTCTTCACCATTTTCTAAGATTCACACATTGCTGACTGTGGAATCAAGATCAGTTGGTGATGCAATGAGAGATATTGATGCCAGGGGAATGATTACCGGCGATTTCATTCTTGTCTCAGGTGATGTGATTACAAACATGGATCTTAACAAGGCTTTGAGTGCTCATCGCCAGCATAAACAAGATGACAGGGATTACGTTTCAACAATGGTTTTGAAACAAGCATCACCGCTGCACAGATCACGTTCGTATGTAGAGCCAGCATGCTTTATCCTCGAGGAGGGAACAAACAGGTGCATATATTATCAGGATATTCCACCATTAAACGGTAGAAAAACATCTGTGGACATCGATCCTGAGTTATTGGGCGATGTTGGTGAAATAGTGTTGAAAAATGATCTTATTGACTGCCGTGTTGACATTTGCACGCCACAGGTTTTGTCAACGTTTCAGGAAAATTTTGATTACCAGTTCTTGAGGGCAGACTGGGTTAAAGGTGTTTTAAGTAGCGATTTACTGCGTAAACATGTTTACACATATATCACTAAAGACGACTATGCCGCAAGAGTTGAAAGCTGGCAGACATACGACGGAATTTCACAGGATGTTTTGGAGAGGTGGTGCTATCCGATCGTTCCAGAAAGAAATTTATTGGAAGACCAAACGTACACTTATGAAAGCCAGCATGTTTACAAGGAGTCCAACATACGGTTATCGCAATCATGTAAAATTGATTCATGCGTCGAAATAGGTTCCCGAACGTTTGTTGGAGACGGTTCTCGTATTGGCTCTTCCGTGATTGGCAGAGATTGTTACATTGGTAAAAATGTTATAATAGACAATTCATACATTTGGAAAGGGGCCAGAGTTGAGGATGGTGCTGTTATTAGACATTCCATCGTTGCGTCAGATGCTGTGATCAAAGAAAACGTTATCATCAATCCTGGTTCGGTGATTGGTTTTGGCGTTGTTATTGGAAAAGATGTCGTTATTGCAAACTATACTAAAATCACTAAGAATCTATTCAAGGAAAAGAAGAGAATTAAGGAAGAACCTTCAGATGCCACTTCAGATTTCGGCAATGAGACTGAGGGCTCTAGTAGTCAATTCACTACCACAACGGATGAAGAATCCACCAGTGCGGCTACAAGCGAGATTCCATCAGAATCGGATTCGGGAGAAGAAAACACAAATAATACCACACGTGAGAATATCGTTGGCTCAGATGGGGTTGGCTTCTTATACGAGGATGATGAGAGATACAACGGAATGGTGAGCCAAATGGCATCTCTCGAGCTTTCTGATGTGTCGATTGCTTCAAGTACCATCACTAGACGGTCAACAAAAAGGAAGAAAAGAACGATGTCGTCAACAGCAAGTCAGGCCGCAGCATCAGAGGAGGAAAGTGAGGATTTCGAGCAGGAGGCAATTGCTACTGTTAATCGTGCTATGGAAAACAACTATGATATTGACACATCTCTTCTTGAGGTGAACACTTTACGTATGAGTATGAATGTGACCTACCATGAAGTCAGAGATGCCACTTGCAAGGCGATGCTTTCACGGGTTGATCACTTTATTGAGACTCAAACTTTGGGTGTAAAAGAGGCTGTGGAAAAGATATTCCAAAAGTGGTCTGAATTATTCACCAGGCAAGTATTTGAAGATGCTGATCAAGTCGATCTTATGATGATAATACAACAGATTTGCAGCGGTCTGGATCCTAAATACGGATCTATGATCCTACTATATGCTTTACTTATACTATATGAGCAGGAAATCATCGAGGAGGACAATATTAATATCTGGTGGAACAGCGAGGATTCGAAAGCATTAAACAGAGTTAGAGATAAAACAGCAAAATGGATTGAGTGGCTTGCACAGGCGGAAAGTGAGAGCGAAGGAGAGAATGAGAATGAAAGTGATGAAAGCGAAGAATGATAAACAAATAAAACTTTGTAATTTAATGAAATTTAGGATAGAGTAATTTCTGCATGCTTTCAACAATTTGTTATAATTACATTCTCAATATAAGTATTATCTATCCAACTCATGTGAAATAGTACCTCATTTTTTTTTCACTATATCTGGTCTACGTTTATTTGGCCTTAAAACATTTACATTTCCCATTCTCACTCCTAAAACACGCATAGCGTCGATCTCAATTTCTCTTTTGCAGTATACCGAATGGTGCCGTGAACACATATCGTGTACAATGTAAAATTTCTCCTTAATTTTTTTTTTGAGGCGGCCGGTATCTAACTTTGAATTTTATTTTTTATTTATTTTTTTTTTAGGTGCTGGCTGTTACACAAACAGAGTCGTCGGTCGTTTTACATACCCTATTTTTATCTAAACACTGATGCTTATTCCCAGTTTTTAAAGGTTGTATAGCTTTGATTTCAGTTGGGTTAGGAATATAAGAAATTGAAGAGAACAATTTAGTAAAAGAGAAACTGAAGCTGCAATGGGTTCATATAACAACAATACGATAAAATGTGTGGTGGTTGGAGATGGTGCAGTGGGAAAAACATGCCTTTTAATCTCTTACACAAGTAATCAGTTTCCGGAGGATTATGTCCCAACCGTTTTCGATAATTATGCCGTTACTGTTATGATTGGTGACGAGCCTTACACATTTGGATTGTTTGATACAGCTGGACAGGAAGATTACGATAGATTAAGACCACTTTCATATCCGCAAACAGATATATTTTTAATTTGCTTCTCCGTTGTCGTTCCTTCATCATTCGATAATGTGAAAGAGAAGTGGTATCCAGAAATAAGTCATCATGCTCCTCATGTACCTTGCATCATTGTTGGAACTCAAATAGATTTGAGAGATGATCCTACGGCACTTGCTAATCTTGCCCGCCAGCATCAAAAACCAATAACCTATCAACAAGGTGAACGCCTTGCAAAGGAACTAAAGGCGGTGAAATATGATGAATGCTCTGCTCTTACCCAAGTCGGTTTGAAGAGCTTATTTGACGATGCCATCGTTGCTGCACTTGAGCCCCCTGTTATCAAGAAGAGCAAGAAATGTATCATTCTTTGAAAGACGATTCCAACATATCGGTCCTATTCTCTTTCTGTTTCTGTTTCATTTTCTTGGTTTTCTTGTATGTGTCATTACTTTTCTCTACTCTTCGTTATACTTTTATTTTGCTTGAACTTTTATTTCATGCTCTTCTTGTTCCTCCTGACACATTCTTTTTCTTTCGAGTCTTTGTTTTTGTGTGGCGGAGGTGTTATTTTCAGTCGTTCTTTACCATTAACTAATGAAGTTAATCTCCAGGAGAAACATATATATTTGTTCTCCCAGTTTTTCTATTATTACTTTTGAGGTTATTTTGCCTTATCTTGTTCAGGTGCGTGCTTATTTCTTAATTATTCCAGTTCAATTTTGAGACCCGGTGTTCATTATTTTACACATTACTGTCTTGAATGAAGACTGCCGTTAGGATGGCTTATACAAACCGGTTAATCACTTTGATAGTGAATTGATCTTGCTACAGATTTGAGAAGAGATACGAAAGGAAGTGATTCGTTACTGGAAGTAATAGAGATTACGCTGCTAAAGCTTGTATTGTATACCCAGGGATCAGAGAGAAGAAGCAAAAAAAAAAGCAAGGAAAAGCAAGTGGAAAAATGTAGATTCAGTTGTTGCACATGCACATTTATATATACAAGAATTTTGGGCGGGGTTTTCGTCTAACGCTTTGAATACATTAGTTCTGTTGAAATATTATTAGAAGTAGGATTTGTTTATTGTCTCAATATGTACTTTGCTAATCATCAAATATTGCAATCTGAAACGAAAAAAAAAAATCTTTTCAAGTTCGAATTCATTTTCTTCGAGATATTGACTAGTGTATGGATACAAATTTAAATAGTAGGGAAAAGAGTAGAAGATGTTAATCCTGAACGACGTCCAATCATCCTTTAAATGCTTTCAACATTATGGAAAGAGATACAGGTGCAAACCTTGCTAATAGCCACAAGTGCATTACAGAAAAATAACCGTTATAGACAATACTGGTTGAAGTGTGTCCAATTGATAATATATTACTGTTCGCTTGTGCAAGGTTTACTAAACCTCCATTTTTCATACGTAAGTTAAACCTTTAGTGTGCTAAACCTTTCAACAATAAAATTATAGTAAAAAATGAAGAAAGACTTCTATAAGGTCTCGAAGGTAAAAGTATGAACAGGGAGGGAATTAAAGGTGGAACATCTAAATCAAAAGAATACATCCTTACCCTACGCGTTGAATCCTGAAGTAACCTAAAATCTTTTTTTTTTTTTTTTTTTTTTTTTCACTGAAGAAGTTTCTTCAATATTGAAGAAGACGTAGCTACCACCATCTTCCAGAAAATAAAAGTAGACTACACTAGTCATTAACTCCAATACGTGTAATTATTTTCAGTGGAGTTATCTGATACAAGAAATTAACATATAGTTAGAATGTTTGCTGCTCCAAGGTCAGACACACTTTTCCTAGGTGCTGAAAAATTGAGTGGCGATGATGTGCGTACTCAGAATGTTCTCGCAACACAGGCAGTGGCGAATGTGGTGAAATCTTCACTTGGTCCGGTTGGACTTGATAAAATGCTTGTTGATGATATTGGTGATGTGACTGTTACGAATGATGGAGCAACAATTTTGTCATTGCTTGACGTTCAGCATCCAGCAGGTAAGATTTTAGTTGAGTTAGCCCAGCAGCAGGACAGAGAGGTTGGAGATGGCACTACTTCCGTTGTTATTATTGCATCTGAACTTTTGAAAAGAGCCAACGAACTCGTCAAGGTTAAGGTTCATCCTACCACCATTATTACAGGTTACAAGTTGGCTTTAAGAGAAGCCACAAGGTTTGTCAACAGTGTTATGTCACGTCCCGTGGATTCTCTTGGAAAGGACACGTTAATCAACATTGCAAAGACGTCTATGTCGTCGAAGATTATTGGACCAGACTCGGAGTTCTTTAGTAAGATGGTCGTGGATGCAATGTTAGCCGTGAAAACTGCAAATTCAAGAGGTGAGGTGAAGTATCCAGTGAAGGCAGTGAACATATTGAAAGCGCATGGTAAGTCGGCCACAGAATCGGTGCTAGTCTCAGGATATGCAATAAACTGCATGGTTGCTTCCCAGGCCATGGTGAAGGAAGTGAAGGAGGCAAAAATCGCATGTCTTGATTTCGGCCTACAGAGAGCAAAGATGGCATTGGGTGTTCAAATTGATTTGGAAGACCCCGACCAGGTGGAAGAGGTGAAGAAGAATGAGCAGGAGTTGGTCTTGAAGAAGGTTAAAATGATTATAGACGCAGGTGCAAATGTTGTTTTGACAACTAAGGGAATTGATGATCTATGCCTCAAAGAGTTTGTGGAACACAAGGTGCTGGCAGTGAGAAGATGCAAGAGAGAAGACCTCCGTAGAATAGCGAGGGCTACCGGAGCCAGCTTTTTAAGCAGCATGACAAACTTGGAAGGAGACGAAGTATTTGAGAGTGCCGATTTGGGACAAGCTGAACAAGTTTCGCAGGAGAGGTTTTCGGATGACGAATGCATCCTAATCAAGAATCCTAAGGCACACTCGGCATCATCGATTGTTCTTAGGGGTCCTAACGACTACTCATTGGACGAAATGGAAAGATCCATTCATGATGCACTTTCCGTGGTCAAGAGAACTTTGGAATCAGGCAACGTCGTTCCAGGAGGCGGAGCAGTCGAAACAGCACTGAACATATATTTGGAAAATTTCGCGACAACTGTGGGATCGAGGGAGCAATTAGCAATCGGCGAATTTGCCGCAGCATTGTTAATAATACCAAAAACGTTAGCCGTGAATGCCGCAAAGGATTCATCAGATCTTGTTGCTAAATTAAGATCTTACCATGCTGCTTCGCAGCAAGTTTCTGCCGCGGACGCGAAAAGGAAAAATTATAAGAACTATGGATTGGATTTGATCAAGGGCAAGATCATTGATGAAATACACCATGGCGTTTTGGAACCCACAGTTTCTAAGATCAAGTCCTTGAAAAGTGCTCTAGAGGCATGCGTTGCTATTCTAAGGATCGATACACTTATAACAGTTGATCCAGAGCCTTCCAAGGAGGATCCTCACGGTCATCCTTAAAAGGTTAATGATATCTTTTCCGTTTCAATTGCTCGTCCGCGGAGATTAATTGTTCATAGCTACGTATTTAGTATAATAAAAAAGGTAAAACTTTGTTAGCATCGATTCCGCTTATTAGTGAGGGGGAAAAGTTACTTAATAATAGAATCCAACAATATGGGCTCATTGAACTTTGTCTTTATTATGTAAGGGACTACTACTTGATGAAGCTTAATTTGGATAAAGAAACAAGAGTAAATATTGTATGTGCAAGTGAAATATTGAGACAACTACCCAATTTTTCATCGAGATGCTTTTTTTTTACATTGTGCCAAAACTAGTAGAGCGGGAAGAATGATCCGGTGTGCCCCGAATATCCGCGAATATTTCAAATAATTAAAGGAAATGTCGGCATTTGTAAAAAAAAAAAAAAAAAAAAAAATTTACGTACAATGTAAAAGCGGTACGAAGAAATTTTGAATATTATACGACCTTATACGAGGATCGATATCGAGAAATCACCGCTTTATTTTTCTATCCTATCTTTCCCCAGAAGGGAATATCTTCAGAATATTTGATATATTGATCAATGCCCTTCGGCCGACAATTAGCCTTGCTATTGTTATTATAGGTTTTTCCAGTGGATTCCCAAGGAAAAATTACCAACCCACTCGAGAGTTTGCTGAGCCACTAAAGTTGAATAAACTTAAGTTAGGACGCGAACAACAAAAAAAATAGGGGAAAAAAAGAAGGATCCCCAAAAAGGCTATCTGATTCTGTCAGTGGAGAAGAACCTGACCTATGCACATTAGAAGTGATTTGTGAGATCTTGAAATTGATATCCGAAAGTATCCATAATTTCAAACAAGTACTCAGCTCTTAAGAACGTACAATTGTGTATACATATACTGTATAATATATCAAGGGTTGTGGCAATAGTCTTAGCTTTTCAACAAAACTTAGACTGTTGAAGTTGTCGTTTAGGAACGAATTGCGCATAGTTAAGGCTTAAAATTTCACAAAAATTGAGCCGACGATATTATCGATAGGGAAACAGAGAGGCTTGAGCTCGATGACGATGACAACTTCAGTAACAGGAACCGTTGACGTTAAGAAAGAGCAAGATGACAGTTCCCTGCAAACTGGGCAGGAATCGGCTGCTTCAGGTGGTAAATCGTCTCCGTTTTCTAGAGAAAGTACGTCTACTCGTACATCCCGATCTTCAAGTAGATCACCATCAAGGTCGACAAAATCAGTCAAGGTGAGTAAGAGATCTACAGGAAAAAGGCGGTTTCACAGGAAGAGCAGGAAGGGGTGTGCCACTTGCAAGAGGAGGAGGGTCAAGTGTGATGAGACGAAGCCGGTTTGCAAGAATTGCCAGCGTATAGGATTGGAGTGCTTATACTTGTATCCGTATGCATCTCTGGAGGAGAAGCAGAAGGCCATGGCGGCAAAAAAGGCACAGGAGGAGAGGAGGAAGAGAGATGAGGAGCAAAAAAGACAGAGTGAGCTGAATCAACAGCAGAAGATGAACATGATGGCTTCAAGACAGATGTCGTTTCATCAGGGCTCGTTCCCACTGCAATCCCAACCGCTGATGTCTGCTCAATCTCAGAATGCGATTTCAATTGCCAACTCACCTGTAGAGTTACCACAATCACCACCATTGGCCAACATCACACCAGGCTTAATCAACTCGGCAGCTTTGTCCATGCAGAGAATACCGAGCTATGGTTTATCCTCCATATTGAACCAGTCGTTTCCCTCCTCGTTTGGCTCGTTGTCCAGCTCTATAATGTCACCTGACTTGAATAACGTCTCACACGTACCTGCTCTTACTGTTAAACATGCAACGCCTCCACCTCAACCGACTTCAGTTTCCAGCTTGACAAACCAGCAGATGTCACATTACGGTGCTCGTTCACAGTTGGATCAAGGAAGACAGCAGGCTTATCAACAACAACAACAGCAACAGCAGCAGCAACAACTACGGCAGCTAGAACTACAACAGCAGAAAAAAAATCGGCTGTTGAAGAATTCCATACAAATGCAGAATGCTACGGCACATTATCAAGGAGTTGCTGACATGCGTACATCGGATGGATTACAAGGAAAGGATAAGCTATCTGCCCAACGAAGAAATCCAATACTATCATCAACTCCAACACCCCAGCAGCTGGCTGCAAGAAAGCAGGAACAGCGGAATTCTGTCAGCCAAAGTCTGGCAGATAACGTAGATGGAGACATGGACTCCACCAAACAGACCTCTCCTTTGCTAAAGAAATCCCAAACTCTTGGAAAGGGACCATCGCTTTCACCGGATCTAATAAATGCGCCACCTCCACCGATGACACAGCCTGTTTCCGAGCTAAATTTGTTGGATCTCCGCTTGATGTATCACTACACAACTAAAGTCTGGCCCACGATTACGGCAGCTGGAATTTCCGACTCCAAGATTTGGTCCGATGATATTCCAATGCTTGCATTCAAGTATCCATTTCTTATGCACTCGCTTCTAGCCTTTTCTGCAACCCATCTATCCCGTACCGAGCCTGGTCTTGATCAGTGCGTTACTGGGCATCGTTCGGAGGCCTTAAGGCTTTTACGTGAGGCTGTACTGGAAATGTCACCTGAAAATACAGATGCATTAGTTGCTTCAGCTTTGATTTTAATCATGGATTCTCTAGCCAACGCATCCTCACCAACATCTACATCGCTTAAGTCGTTGCCGCCTTCAGCATGGATATTCCATGTAAAGGGTGCCGCAACAATTCTAACTGCAGTGTGGCCTCTCAGTGAGCGGTCACGGTTTTACAAGTTCATTTCCGTTGACCTTGGTGACCTTGGTGATATTGGTTATGATATGATATCAGGTGAGTTATCAAATACATCAGACACAGGTGAGAACACCCAATCATTAGGTAAGGGCAGAATTCGCAAGCCAAGAATCAAATATTCGAACATTAAGTGCTTCGATGATGAAATCGCCGATCTTTTCCCCATTCCTCTCACGTCACCATACTTCCCAACTCTTGCATACATGGCCAAACTATACAAGGAAAGATACAAGTCAGACTTTATTCTTCGAGTGTTTGCCTTTCCGGCCCTTTTGGATAAGAAATTCCTTGGATTACTTGTCAGCTGCGATTTGGTTGCAATGAGAATCATGCGTTGCTACTATCGTTTGCTCCGGAATTTCACCGAGGAGATGAAGGACAAGGTTTGGTTTTTGGAAGGTGTCTCTTCAGTTCTTCCAGTTGATGTGGATCAGTACTCTGGAGGTGGTGGTATGCACATGATGCTAGATTTTTTGGGCGGACCATCTATTATTGATGATGATGGGAAAGGCGGAAATGAAATCGATAGGAAGGCACTGCAATCCGGTTTACTAGACACTAATAATCTTCCTAGCTCATCAATTGGAGACAGCTTAAGACTAGATGATAGCTCTGCTCTCACAGATGATGAAGCTGCAGACACTGACTTTATGGAAATGGCCAACAAGCATTGATTGAATTTTTTTTTCTAAACTTATTTTATTTCAACTTGTTTTATTTCGACGAACGCATTTGCTTTAATTATGTTTTCATATCTCTTTTTTTAACATGTCTTATGTATAGTTTCTGGACTAATGCTTTTTTTTTATACCCTACAAGAATTATAAAGGATAAGACCACATTTCACATGCTTCAAAATACTAGCAATGATTGGGACAATCTGCAATTACTATAATACTGATAAAACAGGATGAGCACCAGTAGCTGTTGTAGGAAACGAAAAAATACCAGTTTACATTTTCACCCGTTGAATTCCATCATCATCACGGATCACACCAAGTTCGACTAACTTGGCATAGGCAGCAGCAAATTGTTCAAAGAAGAACTGCTCATCTTTGGCATATATTTCGGTCCACTTCTTGAATTCGGGATCCCTGATCATTTCCATATCTGTGTTTAGCATCATCAAGCTCTTATCTTCATTATAGTACTGCTCGATTCCTGTCTGAGGAACCACACCTATGGACCACTTCTCATTTAAAAGGACTTTGAAAAAATCGTTATCAAATCTAAACGGCTTTTTTGACCATATGCCATTAAAGCCACTAAATTTTGCATGACATCCACCTAGTGAATGGCCTCCACCTATTAAAGCAACCGTTTCTTTATCCTCAAAACCCAACCGTTTTGTAAAGACTTCTCTTATATGGTCGGAACCTAAGGTTGCAATTGGAAGACGCCCCATAGGAGGAACTTTTTTTGCATCTAGACAATCTGTTCTTCCTGGCTTCCACTCAATTCTAGGTCCTCCCATACCCTCAACTGCGGCAACTCCACCCAAGCTGTACAAATCAGCAAAACTAACCCAAGGGAATTCCTCATGTATTTGGTCAAGGTAAGATTTTGCAGTATTCAAACCAGTGTTACCATTATCGTTAAATTCCTGGGCAAATCTCATTGTACCACCACTGCAACCCCCAGTTCCTGTTTCTCTATCATAATGTGCGCAGCAATGCCATGTAAAACGAATCATATTTGGACCAATATTACCATCCGGTTTGTAAGATGGCTGAACAAGGCAATTCTTGATTCTTTGCCTCACCAACTCGTAATTTCCGTATGTGGGGTCAATCTGTGACCTGCCTTTTCTCCGAATTTTGATTTTATAAAATACATTTCTGCTGCCCTCTTTTCGATGGCTTCCTTTTGAGTGGTTGTCTTTTTTAACGGCAAATGCTTTGGTTTTCTCAACAATCGAGCGTTGAATCGTGGGTGTTCGAATATGAAAATTTTCAGCTGCACTGATAACACTTTCGGTGGTAGCGGTTGGAGTTGGTGATGATGCTGCTGAAGTATTTGATACTGGTGTAGTTGGAACAGCATCATTTGATCTGGGTTTTTCGAACAAGTCAGTAAGAGCTGGTTTTAACGGTGAACTTGGCTTTGAGAATTTACCCTGAACAGTTTGTGATACTAGTTGATCAGTTGGATGCGTTTGTCTTAACGAGCCACCTTTCATTAAATATGGCTTTGGTTCAAATGCTTTTGATTCTGGCCTATGAATGTTATGAATACTATTTGACTCAGAATCATTATTAACTGCGTAAAACTTTGGCTTAACATTTAAGTTTTCATCATTAATGGAAAGATCATCAACAATTGAAAGTGGATTATGGCTCTCACTTCCATATTTATAATTCTTTCCAAAGCTAAGTTCAAAGACATGGATGATATATCTATCATAATAATAGTCCACTCTGAAGGAGATTTTTTTGAATATATCGCTAAACGAAGACGGAATGTCAAACGAGTTTAAAAACTCCTGTTCAACATGATCTAAATGCCTCTCAATCAATTCATCACGATAATGAAGTTGATATTCGTGTACCAAATCAGTGAATGGCAATGAATCTTCATCCTGTTCATGAATGATTGCTTGCTTAAAAAAAACATAGAGTGAGATAAAAATACTGTAGAATAAATAATCTGTGAATTGCCTCACAGTTCTAACAGTTGCCAAAGGAATCAACACAAATTTTCCCAAAGGTTTCACCAGATTGGTTATTCTTTCATATACCTTTATTAATGTACCCATTTGACACCACTATTTTTTAGAGAAACCAACTTAAATAAAAGAGAGTTATCAAATACATATAAATGAACAGAAAAAGAAATCAAAACATAATAATGGGAAAAGGGCTCTATATATTGCAATACCTTATTTTTGAAATCCTCTTTGTGAGATTCTCCCTTCTAAAAACTTCGACAAGGGAAATTCATTAGATTTCCCTTTCCAACATGACCTTTTCCGAATTTGTCAAAAATTCAAAATTCATTTACAAATACCTCACAAATATAGTTCACCAATAAATAAAATTCTGTAACTATGATTTACAAGAACATCTATAATAGACAAGTATGTATATGTGTAAATAACTTTTTGGCATGAATCAGCTCGTGCTTTAGTGCTCTCTGTCAACAACACGAATAATGATTTCAGTAAGCTGCCTGCCATTTTCCTCAACTGACAATGTGTAACTTCCCGTTTTATTTATACTCCTAATTGTATTTGCAACCTCCGCTGTCTCATCTTGCAGGGCTACAGGCCTAAGAACCAGCTTTATTTTCTCTTGATTGAAAAATTGGGACACAGCATCCTGTAACTTTTTATGTCCCAAACTTTTCCTCACAATATTCTCTAACGACGACGCAATCTTTGGCACAGAGAGTGCTGGATCAATAGCACCATCCTTGGTATATCTTTTCAAAGTTATCTTCTTTGGCATAGCGTCAACAACTTTGTCCCTGTCCTCCTCCGAAACCTCAGCTAAATCAAGACCTATCAATTCATCTAAAGATAACAACTTTTCAGGTTTATTCTCCTTCTTCTCCTTCTTCCCTCTCATCTCCTTCATCTCCTTCTTCTCCTCAACAGAGATATCTGGACCCTCCGCAACAATTTGTTCTGGCTTAATATTGGCAGCACGCAATTCTTTCATCCTTCTTGCTTGAATCTTCTTTGGATCAATAACAGTTATCCTAGGCTTAGCTCCTTCGTAATTCAAATACACTGCACCATTTCCACGATGAAGCTTATTCATCATAGTGGAAGCCTTCACATGAACTATTTGCCCAGTGATACCAATGCCAGCAAAGCTATCCAATAACTGAACGGCTATTCTTTTCTTCTTACTCTGGGCCGTATACCTTACTCCAAACTTACGGCCCTCTGACCGGATGCTTTTCAATACACATGTATTACTCCTTAAGAACATGCTTAAATCTTCTTAATAAATGATGAAACAGAAATTTAATAACACTGTTTTATTTTATTGGTGGACCCATCCTTAAAGTTAGGTTTGATCGTTGGCTTTCAAGTTTTACAATCAATCTTCCTTGTTGTCACCCACATTTTTTTTTTCCCTCTCGCGATTCCCATCTTTACGTAATCATTTGAATGAATGCATTACGGAGTTTTTGCGGGGCATTCTTCCATGTTCAACTTATATCGTTAGAATCCATATTCTCATAAAACATTTAAGAATCTATACCTTGGCACAAAAAGCATCTATAATATAGATATATATTTCTGCAACAGAAAATGAATTTAGGTAAGAAACCAAGCTGAAAGCTGATGCTTTCATCTTTGTCTCTGAACGATCGACGCGACCAACAGACGGAAAAGACAGATCATATAGTATTCCTGGTATCACAATCTATTATACCCAAAGTCCTGATCTTCACTTTTACTATCCCATTAGCAGACGCGAAAACTTCATGCATAATCCAGCAGGCAGTTTTTCGAAACCAAATTTACGACCTATTATAAATCTTTAATTAGCAAAGTTGACAAACATATATAAATCTCCCAAATATTATTCAGAAATGTGGTCTTCTGGATCGTCCCGTAAACTTGGAGTCTCTGGCAACGCTTTTTCCCCTCCGCTTCATCAATATCTTCTTCCTCTTGATATACTGCTTTTTTGTTTCCATTCTCTTAAGCTTCTTTTTGGACAATCTTTTCTCTTTTTTCTGAACGGCACTCTCAACAGACATGTTTCCTAAATTAAGCGGCCTATCTGGTATACCTGCCTGAAGCACTAAATAATGCTTTTTATTCTTTTTAGATTCCGGGTCATCTATCACAACACCACACTGAAAACCTGCAACTTTAGCAGCACCGGTGATCTGTACAATCTGATCTTCATTTGCCGGGTAAAATTGTCCAACAAACTTCCCTCCACGCTTTAACGCACTGTATAAAGTATTGAAAAACCTTGCGAGTCTCACTTTAGGCTCGTTCGAATGCTTATCAGCATTACAAAGCCATTGAATTGCTGAAATTGAAATAGCTGCATCAAAAGTTCCAGGCCTGAATGGTATACCATCTCCCATATCCGAAAGCAATAAATCTCCACTGACATCTCGATCTATAGCAGTTGCCAACATATCTGGTGAAATGTCCATCCCAACCCATATGTGACCTTCCTCGGAAAGGATTTCACCAGAAAGACCGGATCCACATCCAACATCAAGAACAAACTGAGGGACATCGGGCTCTAGATTGAGAATTTCTAATGCTCTCAAAGTCATTTTAGCCTGAATATGCTGAACACGGGTAGATGCCGTGTATTTCTTTGCTTCTCTATCATCATAAAATATCTCTGGAGGTGCAATCTCCTCTGGTCTCGACATCTTTATGTAAATTCAACAGTTAGTTCGGCGAAACCGCTAATGTAGTTTATATTATATATGTGTACCGCCTAATACCTTTTTAAGGGCCTGACTTCCAATCTGATCTTGCAGCGTGAAAAATTTAAGCTCGGGCTCAACAAAAAAAAGCAAAAAATAAAAAAAAAAAAATTATAGGAGGCGGGACAATAATATCATATCCACTTCATTACTCGGAGTAAGTAAGTACCGGACCATATTGCTTGAGAGAACTCAAAGGGCACGGATTAATTGAGTAAAAATAAGGCCGACCACATCCGATGACAGATACCGGGTGGCAAAATCCGAATTACCAGCCAAATGTATTGCAGAACATTGCGATTGTATTTAGCATCATTAGTTCTGAACATTCTGAACTTCCGTAATACCTATTAGGATGTAGACAATATTGAAATCTTACAAATCTGATTGAATTTAAAAAAAGGACAGCCTCCAGAAGACAATGACTTTTTTTAGAAGCGGGTGAGAAACACAAAAAAATTGGATCCCGAACAAACACCCAATCCTTAGGCCGGCATGTGTTAACAGGGGGCAAAGAAGCCAGTTATTACTTTTTAAAGCAATTCTTTCTCCCTTCTGAGTAATTTTGAGCTTTCTTGTAAATAGTCGATCCATCGACACTTTCCATTTTATTCCGAACCGTCATTCTTTGCTTTCTAGCCAACTGTAGGCACTCAACAAAGCGGGGAGAGCCAATCTCATATTGAATCTAGCTTTAGAATATTTAAGCAATCCGACCCGACCCGTTCTTGGCATTACATCGGAAATTATTACTGAGGAATCACGATCTTCATCAATCGAAAATGGTCGATCAAATTGCGAAAAACGGAAGACATAGAACTAGCGGCTCAAGCTTGGAACAAGTTCATGAGAGGTCTAGTTCCTTTTCTCAAATCGATAAGATGAAAATTCTTCAACGAAATACCGGCCAGACACGTAAATCTATTTTTATGGATGATGAGTATGACCTGAGTGATGCTACGGGTACTGATGAGGGAGATGAAACTTCAACGATCAACCGTAGCAAGAGAAAAAATGCTCCTAACACTTTAGAAGGAAAAGAGCTCAAAACCCGGGAAGAAGAAGTAAAAGAAAATGAAACACAAAAAGAAACTAAAGCTAAGGGAAAAGCTGAGGAAAGTGTGGTAGAAAAGAAAGAACTAAGTAACTACCTACTTAACATGAACTGGAGATATAAACCGGACGGAAGCTTCAGAGCAAAGTTTGCGGACTTGAACTTCCAGCCCAGGATATCTATTATTGATCGGGATGCTGCATACGGCAGTGAGTTTTATGGCTTTTATGTTGCATTTTGGTTTGTCGTCGGGATGTTTGTTCTCAATATTCTTGTGAAATATTACAATGAACATGGATCAATCTTTAGGTCCAGAATCTTCAATATCATGATGGAGGATCTCTGGAAGGTTGGACTTACTGATCTTCTTATGTACTTTTGCTCTTACTTCCCATTGTTCATACATAAGGCGATTAAAGCTGGATTTATCAAGTGGAGAAACACAGGTAGAGTCTTAGAGTCAATCTATGAGTGTGGCTTTATGTGGGCTTTCTTGATCATATCTTTTAATCAGGACTATCCTTGGATTGCAAAGATCTTTTTGATGCTTCACTCGGTTGTTTTTCTCATGAAAATTCACTCCTTTGCCTTTTACAACGGATATATGTGGGACGTTACAGGGGAACTAGAAGTCTCGAAGGGCTATTTGAAGAAGCACGATAACCTTGATCCTGAAGTTGCGCAAGCACTTCAAAAATCGGTCAACTTTTGTACTTTTGAGTTGGAAACACAGGCTCAGAAGGTTCAATTCCCTAAAAATCTTACCTACAAGAATTTCTTTGAATATTCGATGTTCCCAACTCTTGTGTATGAAGTTTCCTACCCAAGAACCAAGCGCATCAGATGGGGATACTTTTTTGGTAAGGCTGCCGGCATATTCGGTGTCATTTTCATTATGGTTGCCATTGCCCAGAACAATATATACCCAATTGTGATGAGATGCCTAGAACTGAGAAGAACTGCCCCAATAATGACAAGACTCAAAGAATATCCTTTAATTCTTGTGGAGATGATTCCTCCATTCCTTTCGATGTACATGCTAACGTTTTTCCTTATCTGGGAATTGATATTAAATGCCATTGCAGAGCTTTCCAGGTTTGCCGATAGAGAATTCTACAAAGAATGGTGGAATTCAGTCGACTGGGATCAATATTCTAGAGATTGGAACGTTCCGGTTCACAAATTTTTACTTCGTCATGTTTATCACTCTACGATCTCCAGCTTCCATGTCAGTAAGACAACCGCAACATTGGTCACATTTTTCCTCAGCTCTCTTATTCATGAAGTGGCAATGTATGTCATCTTTAAAAAAGTGAGATTCTATTTATTGTCGCTTCAAATGTTCCAGTTGCCATTGGTTCAGATAATGAGAAGCAAACTTTTCAAAAAGTATCCAGTGCTGGCAAATGTTTTCTTTTGGGACGGAATTGTTCTTGGTCCGACCTTACTTTGTACGATGTATTTAGTTTTTTGATCTGGCCTGTCATATAGATATACATATCAACGCCCGTATATACAAAGAAATATATATATCATTAACCTGCTTTTTTCAAATTGTATTAATTGTTTAAAGGCAGACGGAATGAACTTTTAATTATAACTGTCAAGTCTAACAAGGAGATAAGGAAGCATCTATATATATACAGGGTAATCACTTTGCTTTCATCGATAAATATTTTCATATGGACGTGTATCATTAAAGCATGATCGAAATACATCATCAACAACCTTTTCAGCTTGCTCTTTATTCTTACATGCGGGATGGCCCAAAACACTCAGAATGGCTTTTCTTTTCACACATCTCTGGTGACCCTTTGCAACCTTCATAAATCCGGCATGTTTCCAAAATTCCGTCATTATTGCACACTCCCCACTTAAAGAGGCAGCTCGGATTTCAGAACAAGCATGATGTCTGAGGTTGAGCCAGTCAACCTGAAATCTCATATTATCATACCAGTGAACCAACTCATGAGATAAAGTGTCATTCAAAACCCATTTATCAGGTATGTAATTTGCACAAAGCTGAATTCCAAGTTCCGGATGAAAGCCACCGTACTTCGGATCTGTGCATATCTCACATTTCATCTTATCTGATGGAACTTCACCACCTAAATTTCCTATCTGATCAAGCATGAAGCGAACATTTGGAGAATACCGAAGGGCCCAGTTTCTATATTCGAGGCATTTATCGCATTGCTTCTCGTCATCATGTGCCTTTTTCTCCTTTTCGAATTTCTTTTTTTCATCATTGTTCATCCCGAGACCTGTTTTGTACTGTAACGTCTCACCTAACCATTTCAGTTCGCTCTTCTCGGGCTTTTTGTCATCTGCTGTTTCGCCCGTATTTACCACATCTTTCGACATTTTAGCACTGTAATTATAATATTAAATAAGTTCTGTATCCCTTCAAGATGTTTCCAGACTAATCTAATAATATAGCTTGCTCAATATCCGACAATAAAGAGTATACAAATTGTAGTTAATAGATTTACTGTATCTCAAGCAGATAATCTCTATCTTAGCCATTTTGGAGTGGGGAGAAAAAATTGAGGGGTGGAAAAAAAAAAAAAATTCGAAAATTTATCAAGCCTATAGCTACATACATTATACTAAGCACCAAAAGTGATGTACATTCTCTTATATCGGCATCTACAACATTTACAAGAAGATGTCTTATAACATATGGACGGCTGCAGCCGATGGTAAACTGGAAATCGTGTCACAATTAATAGAATCAGGAAATTTCAGTCCGAACATTAAGGATGAAAATGGTTACACACCAATGCATGCTGCCGCCTCGTATAATAGGAAAGAAATATTGAGTTACCTTATATCTAAAGGTGGTAATGCAAACATTCAGGATAGTGATGGTGATACACCATTGCATCAGGCTGAAACTGTGGAAATAGCCAAAATATTACTAGACGAAGGTAACGCAGATCCAAGAACTACAAATAGTGATGGAAAGACAGCACTTGAAACCCTTCAGGAAGACAACGAATTCCCGGAATTAATTAAATTTCTGCAAGGCTTGAGTTCTCAAAGTAATGATACAACAACTGTTGACCAAGACACTATTCAAAAGACATTTAATGGACAGCCTATTCAGGTATATCTCTCTAGGTTGCAGGACGATAATTCTCCTGAGCTTTTGAAGAGAAGAGAACAAATCCAAAATATTATGACACAGGATATACCAGAAGCAGAAAAGGACGAAAAACTAAAAAAGCTCGTGTTAGATGCATTAACCAGCGATGTTGTCGAAGGGGACGGAAATCTGAAAAAAAGAAGACTGTAAAATGTTAGCGTATGGCAAGATTGTGAAATTTGATGTGTCATGTAAATGCATATATACATATATAACCATGATACGGACTATAAATGATGGTATAACTTATTTCGTGGTGTATGCTTGGCCCTTAAGAATATTATTTGGGACGATGGCGACAACTCTGTGTATTAATTAAACAATTCTGTTGAATGATTTGGCTGGACCTCAGTCATCCTCTGCAGTGGTTGAATCTGTATTGTCAGATGACTCATCATCCGCCTTCTCAACAAGTAATGACCCGTTTGGCCATAAGTAATCGCAAGTATGTATGAGTTTCTGCCTATCTGCCGTGAGTCTCAAACGATTCAGAGGTGAAATCAAATCAAATGTAAACGATAGCTGATAATCTCTGGTGTCTATTTGTGAGACGTTCTCAGACTGTATTATAGCTTTAACTTCACCCTCGTCCTTTCCGGTTTCTTTGGCCAACTGAAACAGGTACCTGGATGTTTCCACAAACATAAATAAATCGTACGTGGTATCGTTCTTGTCAAATTTCCAAACATTTCTTTTGCCTTTATCGTCTCTAATCTGTATTCTAGCATAACTTCCCGCTTTCCATGTTGTTGTGTCTCTTGTATATTTCTCTCTGATGTATCTCAAAAGGAAAGCCTTTCTCTGTTTCGCTTCAAGTTCTTTGGCTTCTTCAATCCTTTTAACTTCTTCATTTTTCTGCTGCTCTTCTCTAAGCCTCTTCTCTTTCTCAGCATGCTTCTTTTCGTCTCTTAACAATGACTCTTGGTATGCCGAATCTTGCTGTTCTCTTAATACCCTTGCAAACTCAGCCTCTTCCTTATCTGCTCTTTGAGCCACTAATTGTGGTTCGTATCTATCAAATACACGGTTCATTCTGCGGAAATACTTACGACGTCCTTCTGGTGTTTGCTTTGAATCTTTTCCAAATGATTGACATTTGAACACAATTGACATTGATGGCGCAGAAATATCAGATGATGAAACATTACCAATAATATTCAAATAAGGGATAGAATATGCCCGATATGTACTCCCAACTTCATGTGGCTCAGGGTACTGAACATCACCAATGTATAGTATAACGTCATGCTTCTTCAAAAGTTCCAAAAAATGCGAGTCATTTAAATATGTTTTGATAAATTTCCTCGAAACATCGGATTGAGAATCAATAAGGATGCACATCATCCATTTCAGACCACATTTAGCATCGGCAAACGCTTCGTTAAATTCCCCTTTGAAAATATGTAAATCAGAAGTTTCTCCCAAAGTATTATCGATATAGTCCTTGACGTTATACGTAGAAATTTCCTCCTTTGTCTGGTGCATTGGCTTTAACGGGAAATCACCTGGACCATCCCTAAATCCAAGGAAATGAAACAATTTCGGAAAAGTACTTCCTAACATGCGATCAAGTCCCCAACCAAGTGCCCAAAGCAATTTAGGAATAACCATAAGCACAAATACAATGGGGGTGAAAATTGAGAATCCTCCATCACGGCCATTTAATTGGGGGTGTGCAACGCCAAGGTTTAACTTCCATTTGTTGGCAATTGTCATTGCCCTAGGAAGTTTCGGAATAATATCAAGTAGGCGTCCATCAAAGTTCATCTGATCAATTGAAAATGGTGAATCCGCTGTACCAGCTTCTCTAAACTGGATATGTGAACTATCTCTAGTGGGTGGAGAAAACATTTGTGTAGCCTCATGAGAAATATCATTGGAAGTGCGATCATCTAACAAAGACGGAAAATCGTTATCAAAATACCGGGCACAGGCCCGGTCGAGATTCCAATTGCACACCTCCAATAATCTCAATACCTTGTCCCTTTCAGTTTCATCATCAAAGTTTGTCACCTCTTTGAACTGAGCAAGTTTCTGCTTCTCTTCGGATGATAAATTTGACATGTACGGATTCGTATAAACGCTCTCAATAAATGTGACCAAGAAAACTCGAACTAAAGAATAAATCTAGCAACAATGGAAGGCGAAACAAATGAGTCGAGCAACAAAATAATTGGCAAAGATAACTTTTAATAAGATGACGAGAGACCGAAATTTCAGGAAACACGGTGGGTTAAAAGTACAAAAAAGAAACAGAACAATTGATACGTGGTTGAATTATGTTCTGAAGATGATGGAGGTAACCGATACTTCCCAGGTTCCTGCATAGACGCGTCGATAAATTTTTTTTTTTCTAGAAAAGCAGTTCCAGCAGATTACACGTTAGAGTAAAAGACCAGAAAAGAACATACAAATCTGTGATAAGATTAAGGATTCACAGTGTAAGGAAACTATTAGCGCATGTCTGAAATATTTAAATTGGGTATGAGAATTAAAGCACAAAAGGACGTGCAAGAAAGTTAGGAAACTGTAGAGACCATGCAACTCTAAGTAAAATTCTAGAAGGCAGATTGAAGTCTGTGAAGTAATAGCAGCAATAGCGAAACAGCCATAAATGCCCATTCTACTTGGATATGTCTAGGAATATTGACATGAATCTGTAAGCATTATGCATTCACGCTACTCTTTCTGCCATAACGTTGTCAGATGGTGGATACAGACAATTGTGAAGCTGTGTGGGTTCAATGAAAAGATAATAACGAGAGGTGAAAACTAAATGAAGTATAAGTAGTGGTCGTATTTTAAGGGGGTCAAAATGTAATTGTTTAGCTGTTTCAAAATGTAGAGACATGATAAAACCTGAAACCCCGGGGAATTTGAAGATGATGAAATAAAGCAATAAAACTGAGGAGAAAAAAATAAAATAAAAAAGGAGAGGACAGAAAAGTAACAAGTTGGTAACCCTGGACTGAAGAAAAAAAAAATACAATATGGAATAAAAAGCGAGCTCGATTGAATAGATCAGAACATATCTTACGACAACGCACGCTCAAGTTTTGCAGGTGAGAATCGTTCAATATCTCTCAGGGGATCTGTCTCTTCCATAATCATCATTTCCTGAATAGCCACCCTCTGAATTCCTATTTGATCTGTAGTCTGATTCGGCCGAGCGCGGAGGTTCATCTCTTGGATCATTCATTGGTGGACCATCTCTACGCGATCTTCCTCTGGGCTGATACTCATCTCTGTAACCACCTCTTGGAGGATAATCTCTTGGTGGATAGCCCCTACTTCTTGGTGGATAACCACGGGGGCCTGCTGGAAGTTGATCTCTATAGCTTGGACCATCATCATAATCTGCTGGAGACTCGTCATATTCACCTGGAGGTGGGCCTGAGCGGTATCCTCTGTATGGAGGAGGTCCACTTCTGTATCCATAACCTCTTGAGCCTCTGTAGCCACCGCGGAAACCACCTCTTCCTCTGAAACCACCTCTAAAGCCACCGCGTCTTCTTCTTGAACTCAAAGGTCTTGATGCAGATGCAATGTACGGACTGTTGTCCTTCTCTGCTGTGAGTTGGACATCCTTATATTGAAGTTGACCTAACTGCTCAATGGCTGCAGTCAAATCATCCTCAGAAGAGAACTCCAAGTAACAGATAGTAGGCTCATCCTGAGGAATTCTGACGAAAGTTGGATGAACTTTGACTTCATCTCTGATAAAGTCTTTGAAATCCTGCCAGGCCGTTCCTTCAGGCAAATTTGTAACCTTAGCACGATACAGCCCCTTTTTGGCATACTCTGGCTTCTTCTTTGCGTATTCAATTTGAAGATTCTCCCCCTTGAATGGCTTCTCAATAAATTCAGAAAATGCCTTTTTAGCAACCTCGGGTGTTTCATATTCGATGAATGCATAACCGGGCATCATTCTCAATTCTTTAATAGGGCCAACTTCAGAGAAAAATTCTTCAATTTCCTCATGCTTGGTATCAGGGCCAATAGGCCTCACAAACAACTGAACGTCCGAGTATTCGACCATATCTTAACTACTATTTGGAGATCAACAGTGCTTGAATGTTGCAAATTAGTATGTGGTGTGAAGGCAAAAAAAGATTGTTGGCGCATTGGATATAGTAAATGTTTACCGAGCTCTCAGCAATATCATCAGTTTTTATAGTAGGCAAGTACCAAAGAGAAAAAAAAATTTTGGACGGAGGATGGAAAAAGAAAATAAGACAACTACACAAGAACGGAGTGCAAAGAAAATTAGAAGGGGAAAAAATAACCTCGTAGAGGAAGGAGGACAATAAGAACAAAGTAAATTTAGAACCTAGAGACTTTATTCTAAAATGGAGTGTACTAAACACGATTTCATAGATGAGGTTATTCCCCGTACGCAGATACATTAAGAAAATGTTTAACTCATAAAGTCCATCATATTTTATCAATTCAAAACAAAATTACATTTTGTCCCCACTAATTAAGAGGAAGATGTCTTTCGCAGCATGCTGCGTGCACGGCGATATTTTCCTTCCTGGTAAAAAAAAATGTGTGTCGGGATTTATTTTTCAGAGGGTCCACCAATGCCACATTCCATTTATCCTACACTAGTTTTCTTTCAGCCCTGTTATTTGCTTGAATAAACATCGAAATACAGTTCAATTGGTGTACTCTGAGCCCGCTTGATTGATTCAGTGCATCCTTCGCATTCCAGCAATGATTGAATCTAGGTTGTACGCATATGGGAAGGATTCTATTCGCCAAGTGTACAAGGAATACACTCTTAAGGTTTCACAAAGTACAAAAAATGCAATAAAGTATCCTATATGTTTCATTCATGGAGGGGCTTGGAGAGATCCAAAGAATGATTATAACGATTACGAGAAACTGATTCGTTATATAGATAATGCCTTTCTGGTTAAAGGAAACGCGGAATCGAGATCAGCTAAAATACAGTTTTTTTCCATTGACTACAGACTTTCCCCGGAAGTTAGGCATCCAAAGCATTTAACCGATGCTTTACAATGCTTGAAAAGTATATCGAAGAAGTTCGATGTGACTGACGTGACATTGTGTGGGCATTCAGTGGGTGCTACATTAATCACTCAAATCCTTGAGAGACAGAAAATCCTCAAAGAATATGGGATCCCAGAAGAGCAATTTAAGCCTCTTCCTAACATTCGCCGGGTAATGTTTCTAGATGGAATATACGATGTCAATTCTTTACTTCGGGAATATCCATCGTACAACAGTTTTGTTGGGGAAGCATTTAAAGGCAATGATTACGTAAGTAAATGTAACATGATATCTTCAGGCACGAAGAGTCAAGAGGCAGCGGGCATATACAATGCGCTAGAACGTATTGTAATACTTCACAGTTCCAGAGATCAATTACTTTCATTTCAGCAGCCAGAGGAATTCGTTAATTGGCTTCTTGAGATCGGAGTGGATGAGTCAAAGTTAAAAGGATGCTACTGGATTGATGACTTCGGAAAGCATAATGAAGTTTATCAGAGTCCAAAAGTGGCCGATCTTTTGGTTGATGATATTATATCCAGGACTAAATAAACTTGGCTGCAAATGAAATATTTTATGTATAAAAACAAAGAGAGTTTGAGTACAAAAAGCTGATCATCCATCTACCCATACATACAACATGGAACCACGTTTATACACATCCTTTCATGAAATAAACACAATAAACAGTAAATACAAAGATATATTAAAGAGAGAAGAGATGAAAAGCGGCTAAAATGTAAAGTTTCAGTGAAACATGCAAAGAAAATATCAACGTTCACCACGAGGCTTTGCAAAGTCGGCATTTATAATCAAGTTCATGATACCTCTACCGTTAAGCTTCTCAATAGCACTTTTGGCATGCTCGACGGTATCCATTTCGACGAAAGCAATACCTCTTGACTCGCCCGTTTCCCTGTTTCTTAGTATTGTCAACCTTTGAACGTAACCAAACCTGGAAAATATCTCTCTCAAAAGATCCTCTGACAGCATTGTGTTCAAGTTCGTCACACGAACAGTAGTTGTAACCTCTTTCTGTGCCTCAGATGCCTTTGGAAGCTCTCCATTTGCCCCTCTTCTCAGGTGAGGAGGCACATATGAACTTGCACCAGCACCTCTGCCCATTCCTCCACGTCCAGTAGCTGCTGCCATATTCATCTTCTCTTCCTCCTGCTTCTTCAAATCCACACCAAGAGTATCCTTGAATGGACATTTCGAGGTGAAATGGTTTCCACCACACGTCCTACACTTAAGAGTTTGAACCTTTGTAGTAGACTCCTTTGCCTTAGACTTCTTCTCCTCCTCTTCGTCCTTCTTGGAGGATGCCGAAAGATGGAACTTGATTTCTTCTCCGAACTGGGTGGTTCTCGTATCTGGTCCCACAATTTTGTTGTCCTTTTCATCACCAAATCTGGTCCATTTCTTCCTTTCGGCTATTGCCGGGTTAACTGTTTCTGTCACTTTAACTGTTTTGATTTTTTGCGTCACCTTCACCTTCCTGTGCTTATCATCAAATTTATATGAGATCACTGTCTTGGTTCCATCCGGATTTTCTATCACTTCGGTTGGAGGAATATCATTCTCAGCATCTGCCCACGATCCAGACATTGGTGTCATATCTAGTATATTATAATTCCACTAAAAATGGCCTATTAATTAGCTGTCCTTAATATTGTAAAAAGTACAATTCTTTTAGTAGCACTAAGTTTCCTTTCATTCTACCTTAGGCAAATACACACTTTCGTTTTTGGACGCGCTCAAATAGAAATAAAAATTTTTTTTTCACTGAAAAAAAAAAAGTTCCAACTTTCTGTAGCTTACTTTGCCACACTGTTTGACTGTGCATTTTGTTGTTAGTATGTGCTAATATTTGGTTGAGTTACGTAATCTGGAATGTGAATTTGGTGAACGGATGTGATTCTGATTTGTATGGTGATTG